>OLFZ01000117.1_pt1 | contig 90686 bp, 80 predicted proteins | sample 1604861 | NCBI WGS metagenome assembly OLFZ01 (sample SAMEA3888895, study PRJEB22519) | human gut metagenome | biome: human gut; feature: human-associated habitat; material: faeces | place: Denmark | collected 2011 | reverse complement strand
CACATTCACCCAGAACTTATTCTCACGCACGCTTTCTATCGGATACGCTGCTTTCTCACGTGTGTAGGAATGTTCCCAGTTATCATTCACAATTTCATATTCCGGATGCGGGGCGTTGACTAATACATTATCATTCTTATCCGCTTCTTCGTTTTTCACTTCCTGGATTTCTTTCATGCGCTCTCCTGTCAATGAATATCCCTTCATCGCAATCAGTGTGATTGCCCATGCTGCCATTGGAATCACGCAGAAGAGTACAATAACAACTGCATTCATACCAGGTGCATATGGTGTTTCCGCTGTTGGCAGATTCGAAAGACCAATCACGCCCACAGCAATACCAACAACTGTGGCTGCCAAAGATGAAACAAGCTTATCCACCAGTGAGAACAAAGTTCCCATAATACCTGGAATGTATTTTCCGGAACGATAGGTTTCGTAGTCGGAACAATCTGCTACCATCGGAATTGGCATATCGGCGGTTGCATAGTAAGCACCATAACCAACACCAAAACAGATAATAAACAGAATCGTATATACGTTGACGTGTGGGAACACAAGGTTCATGCCATTTGCCGGATTCCACAACAAAAGCAATGCCAACACACCCACATAGCAAATCAATGCTACCGATACATAACGGACCAAAGATGCCTTCTGCCCCTTCTTCTGTGATGTACGAACGGTCAACAGGAAGAATGGCACACTGGCTGCATAACCTAGGATCATCATTGGCAGATAGAGACTATCATAATTGCCCATCATACAACCATAAAGCATACAAAGAACAGTTGTGTTTGTGGCAATAGAAAGTGCCAGTTTACATCCGGCACCGGCAATCATCAAACGCTGCATTGGCTTGTTGTTCTTGATGATCTGAATGTATTCGGAAACTTTTACCTTTTCCTGCTTCTGACCACCAACACCAAAATACTTTGGCTGATCCTTTTCCCAGATACCAATGACAGCAAGAAGTGTCAATACAACAGAGATTGCTACACCAATTGGTGTGAGTACGCGGTAAAAATCTGCGCTGGAGTAATCAGCAACATTCGCACGCAGAATTGGAGCAACGAACTGCATGACACCCATACCCACCAAAGAACCAACGGTGTTAAAGATCGTAAATAGAGGTCTTTGCTTTGGATCGTTTGTCAAAACGGTCTGACCAGATCTTGTGCAGGATGTCTGGAACGTATAACCAATCACCCATACAAAATACAGAAGCACAAAAACCACATAACGAAGTGCCATCATATCCGCCGGAATAAATGGGGTTACCATATAAAGCAAAATAATGCTGACCGCCATAATAATGTTACCAATCACCATAAACGGACGGAACTTACCGAATTTACCATTGGTACGATCAATCAATGCACCAATGATTGGATCGGTGATTGCGTCGCAAAGACGCATTGCTGTTACCATAACGGATGCAAACATCAATCCTAAGGTCAACACATTGGAACCGAATGTTGCAATGTAAGAAAGCACCAAAACGTAATATACGTTTGTAGCACCATTATTCAGAGGAAACAATACCAACTGATAAGGCTTTGCACGGTTCAGTCCACTTGTTCCCGCTTGTTTGTTTTCACTCATGAAAAAACCTCCTTCAATCTCTTATCTATTATACCCAGTTTGCACTCTTCGAGCGTTTCTTGGAAAGTTTATAATTTGCCGGTGCATCCGTACGGACGAATGTTACCGTATCTTCAAAGTCTCCTGCCACCACGCGAATGTGATTTTCACCATCTGCAAGTGTGATCCTGCATTTAAACACATGATCCGCTTCCTTCGTTGCAATCAATTTGTCATTGCAATAGAACGATACGCTTGGCTGGTTGCTATAAACTTTAACCATAATTGTCTTCTTTTTGCGCTCCACAAAACGCTTGCTGCAGATATGTACCATTGGCTCTGCATTCCAGTAAGACTTGTACAGATAAAAGCTGTCTTTTTTTGTCTGACGGTCAAATGTCACAAGTCCCTTGTGGTTCATACCCGGTTCACCGCCCTGATCTCTGGCATCTGCCGCAAAATCAAACATATTCCATACATGTGTTGCCCAGATCCAAGGGAATCTTGCAAAACAACGCACCATATATTCATGATATTTTGCCTGATATTCTTCTGTGTGATCTCCTCTGTGCGGATGCTCACTGTGCAGATTTGGCATACCTTCTGCACCGTACTCCGAGTAGCCCAAAGAGCGCTTTGGATAGCGCAGATGAAACAATGCAAAGAAAATATCATTTAGGAATAATCCCGGCACATACCATCCCAGATACAGGTTATAACTTACAATATCTGAAATATGCACGACTTTTCCAAATGGGTTACACATTGCATAGCAGGCAAGCGATGTCACGCGATGGGCATCCATGTTATGACACAAATCATTTAAGACATGATGGTTATCAAGCATGTCTTTCTTATTGTGTGTAGAAATCGTAATTTCATTGGAAAGCCCCCATGTCACAATACTTGCGTGGTTGTAATTTTGCAAAATCAACTCCCGCATCTGTGTAATGGTGTTTGCACGTGCGGATGGGATATGTTCAGAAATATATGGAATTTCTGCCCACACAATCATTCCCTCTTCATCACAGAGATCATAGAAATACTGGTCATGCTGGTAATGCGCCAGACGAATCGTATTTGCCCCAATCTCCTTGATCAGCTCCATATCCTTTTTATGCTGTTCCTTCGGAATCGCATTGCCGATTCCCTTAAAGTCCTGATGACGCGATACACCATGAAGTGGGTATGGCTTTCCATTCAGATAAAAGCCTTTATCCGGGTATACGGCAAATGAACGCACGCCAAAACGTTGTGTGATTTCATCCACCGTCACTCCCTGACACAGAAGTGTTGCCTTTGCGGTATATAGATAGGGATCACGCACACCATTCCACAAGTGTGGCGCATCCATATGAAAAGTATGTGCTGCTGCATGCTTTGCTGTCGGTACAAAATCCGGTGTCACATCCGCCACAAGCGCTGCGTCACGACCTTTTCCCTTCAGGCTGTCCGCACTAATAATCGCTCCAAAACGTTCCTGATCAAATGTAAAATCGGTAAGCGCTGTTGTTTCTTCAAGAATAACATTTCCCAAGTCATCGCAAATAGAAAACATAACCGTATATGCCGCAGCATCCGCTTCGGCATCAAGATAGACATACCCTTCCATCTTAACATCTGCCGTATCCTCTGCTACAGATGGTGTAATCTGCATGCCCGGCATTCCATAATAATCCAGTTCAAAGTGATTTTTTGATACCACAAGCAGATTTACATCACGATAGATTCCACCATAAAATGTAAAATCTGCTTTTTGTGGATAGACTCTTGTATTGACTGTATTGTCCACCGCTACCTGCAGCATATTTTCGTCCTGCAGATATGGTGTAACTTTCACACGAAAAGTAGAATAGCCTCCATCGTGATAAGCCACCTGCTGTCCACCCAAAGTCACTGTGGCTGTTGCATTCACACCACAAAACTCCAGATATACATCCTGTGTTTTTTCATCAAATGTTGGCTTTTGAAAGATTTTTTCATAAATACCGACACCACGGTAATAATCATTACCGCCATCCTGTCCGTCAATCGCATTCCAGGTATGTGGAACGTCTACGGTAATAGCAGGCTTGTCTTGTATACTAAATTTCCAATTCTGATTCAGAGAAAAAGTATTTCTCATAGATCCTCCTTACATAACACACTACGCTAATTTTATATTGTCATTCTATATGGTCGCATGCCGAATAACAACCGAGTTATCGTAAGTGGTTATGAAATTACCCTAAGTGGTTCTTGTATATCCTTATGGTAACGGCAAGAGCATCTTTAGTTCAAAAGTTTGTTCCGAAACATGCACACTCATCGTACCATCATAGCGTGCCAGACTGTGTTTTATACTGCGCAGTCCATAGCCATGATAGCCGTTGTGTGGCTTTGTACTGGTCGGAAGACCATTTTTCATTTTGACCTCTCCGGTCACTGGATTGGTAATGTTGATCACAAGAAAACGATCTCTGGTAAAAATTGCAATATCAATCAGGCGCATTCTCGCCTCGGAAATTTTTTCCACCGCTTCCATCGCATTATCCACTGCATTTCCTAAAATACCATACAAATCCACCGGATCCACAAATTCCAGTTTACTGCCATCTGCAATACAATTGATTTTGATTCCTTTCGCCTGACATGCCAGACTTTTTTCCGTTAAAATGGTATCTAATACATCATTGCCTGTTTTTACGATAGCACCATAAATTTCAACCGATTTTTCCAATTCTTTCAGATAACGTTCCTTACTCTCATCATCAGCCACACTGCGCAATGCCTGCACCTGATGTTTGAGATCATGACATTTACGGTTGATCATATCGATATTATCACGCGTCAGTTCGTACTGCGCTTCCTGCTGTTTCATCAGTATATTCATGGTAAAAAGTTCTTTTTCCAACGCACTTTTTTTAAAAAGTTCCGACTGGATAAACAAAAGCGATACGCAATATAGCTGTACGACCAGAAGCACCACATAATACATAAAATCATCAACATCCAGATGTACCATGCGCATCATCTGATCTAACATCTCAAAGGCAAGTAAGAACAAAATTGCCGATGTCATCTGACGCGGCCCAATATAATATTTCCCTTTTTCCGGCATACGACGTGCAATTGTCAGATATACAAGGATATACCCAACGATATAATACCCAATTATGCACAAAAAAATAGCACCGTCGCTTCTAATTCGCTTACCCACGCCCAGCAAAGCATATAGCACATGCCATAAATTCATAAAAAATTGTGTTGTCACAACCGACCAGATTGCCACATAAAAAGCCGCACTCTTTCGGATTGCTACACAATAGTAAATGATAAACGGTAAGATCAGTAAGCTGAACAGCGTCAAAAAAAGCGCCGTTATTGCCGTCTGCGGAAGCACAAGTGCCGGGCCAATCAGCAGCACGCTCCCCAAAAGCAGTCCGGAAATAAAACGACGTTCAATAGGCTCTTTTTTTCGCAAAGGAAGCATATACATAAGAGCCGCAACCATCAGAAATACTGCTTCCATCACATTCGCATAAGACAGATATTGCATGCTACATTCCTCCTCCAATATATTCTGTCACTTCTTTTAAGAAATGCGCGCGGTTTCGTCTGCTGATTTCCAGTCGCGAACCTGCCACATGTACAATATTTTCCTCAATTTCGGTCACATATTTCAAATTTACAAGATACCAATGATTGCATTTTACAAAGTGATAGTTCTGAAACATTTCCTCTGCACTCTGCAAGGTACCACGTTGGGAGAAATCGCCTTCCGCTGTATGATAAACCAGAAAACGATTTTCAATTTCAATGTAGTATATATCGTTGGATTTGAGTTTCTTTATGCCGCCCGGTGTGTTGATCGCAAATTCCAGATTCCCCTGTTTTTTCTGCACGCGCCCCAACGCTCTTGCCAGGCGAAAGGAAAAGCCATAATAATCAATCGGCTTTAACACAAAGTCAAGTGCACCAACCTCATAGCCTTCAATGGCATACTGCGCCATATTGGTAATAAATACCATGACCACATTGGCGTCACGCTCCCGGATCACCTTTGCCGCATCCATACCATTGAGCAGTGTCATTTCTATATCAAAAAATATGATGTCATAATGCTTCTGTGCATCGTCCACAATTTCCTGTCCATCCGTATAGGTTGTGACATCAAAGTTCAGTTGATGCTCCGTGGCATACTGCTCTATATACTGACATACCTCGTCACGATATTGTTGTTCATCTTCTACTACCGCAATCCGATACATTACTTTCGTCCTTTCTCCCCTTTTTCTATATATAATGCACGATTTTTTCGAAATAAGCAACTTTTCTCATCACAATAACAAAAAAATCCGGAGCACATCTTTTTACGGATATGCTCCAGATTATTTTAATTCATATTTACCTTTTTATTTATTCTTGCGTGCTTTCTTTACTTCCTGGAAAGTTGTGTAAGCATCGCTCTTTTTAAAGGTTCTCTTTTTCTTGATGAAGAGTACAAGTGATACGATAAACAAAAGAATAAAGATAAGCATAACCACTTTTACTTTTGTTACAAGGCCAAGTTCTACTGCCTTCACCTGTGTATTTTCACCAATGCCATTCATAGCAACGGAATTAGCCAACGCATATAAGTTATGGTGACATGCTTCTTTCATTGCTGCTACGATTACTGGATCGTTTTCATACTTCGGCAACTGCTTCGTGATATATGGAAGCATAGCATCGAAAGTAGAAACACCACCGGCAACAACTCCGTCTGCACCGTTTACATACTCTGTCAAGACATTATCTGTAATGGTTAAGCCCTGGCTTCCCCACTCGTTACGTAAGATACCTGTCATCAGTCCCTTGTTTGCACCAGACCAGATTGCACCCCAACGTGTGTAAGCAGTCATAACACCGCCGCCATTTCCTTCTTCGATTGGAGCCTGGAATGCCTTCAGGTAAACTTCTCTGGCCGCCTGTTCCGGAAGCCATACGCCAAGACCGATTCGATCCTGCTCGCAGTCATTCAAAGCAAAGTGCTTCATAACTACGTGAACACCCTTAGATTCAATGGCTGCTACTTCGTAAAGTGACATTTCTCCTGATAAGAAACCGTCTTCTGAATAGTATTCAAAGTTACGTCCACCATATGGTACACGGTGAATGTTATTTCCCGGTCCGTACAGAACTGCAACATTTGCAGATAAGCAGTTGTTACCAATAACCTTACCGATTTCTGTCATAAGATCACGGTTAAAGGTTGCTGCCATAACATCTTCTGAAGTAAATGCTGTTGCCTTCATTTCAGAAGAATTTGCATTAAACAGAGATGCTGTCAGTCCCTGAGGTCCATTCTCATCACGAGAACCCGGTGCCTGTACAGATTCTACCGGCATTGTCCAGTGGAAAGAGTCACCAATCAGAGATACCATCTCATCAAATGTCAACTGGTCAAGTAATGCATCCCACTGTGGATCGTCATAGTCCAGACCAATCATATCGTAAAGTGTCAATTCCTGAGCTGCGCCAAGTGTTGGCATTTCCATCTCTTCATAGTCTGCTGGATCGTACTGTACCAACTGTAAATCATCGATCAACTGCTCTGTAAGCGCAATCTTAACTGTCTCAGATGGGTATGTTCCTTCCCAGTCATTACGGCTTACATACGTAATTTCCTGGTCGCTTCCTTCGTAAAGGTTTAAGTCAGAATCAGATAACTGATTTGTGATTTCTGTTCCATTTGCAGATACAGCATAGGTTGTTGTATCTAAAGCAGGATTTTCCCAAGAGCCAACAAGTGATGCATCTCCTGCTCCATCCATTCCGTTGTCTGCACTATAACCCTTTGCAGTCAAGATATTGTTGATTGCGTTATGTGCATCTGTTGCTGCAGTGAAGTAGTAAGTTCCTGCATCTAAAATATAAGTTTCTGCGCCATATGCATCATAAGATGCGATATCAGCACCATCCACAACCATCTCTAATTCCTGAGATTCGCCTGGTGCAAGTTCTTTTGTCTTGTCAAATCCAACAAGTGCTACAGAAGCTTTTTCCACTTTGTTTTCTACATCGTAAGCAGTGTATGGAGACTGTACATAAAGCTGTACGGTTTCCTTACCGGCTACATCACCTGTATTTGTTACCGTAACTTTTGCATGATACTGATGGCTTGCCTCATCATAAGTCAGGCTATAATTGCTATATGCAAATGTTGTATAAGAAAGACCATAACCAAATGGGTATGCTACTGTATCGCTGTATGTGTAATCTCCAGCGTTACCGCTCTTCATAACCGCATCTTCGTATCTTGTCTCATAATACTTGTATCCAACGTAGATACCTTCCTGGTAAACCATGTAAGTATCTGCGCTATCCGGAATTAATCCTTCTTTGTATCCTTCGTACTGCACTGGTGTAAAGTTTGCCATTGCAGGAGAAGAATAGTTATCGTAGCAATAAGTATCTACCAGGCTACCAGATGGATTTACTTTACCTGCTAAAATATCAGCAACTGCGTTGATTCCGCTGATACCAACATCACCAATCCAAAGAGCAGCATCGATGTCATATGTATTGTCTTTCAAGAAATCTACCTGTAAAGCATTTGCAGAGTTGATTAAGAGAACAACCTTCTTAATCTTTCCATCTTTTTTCATCTGCGCGAGATTGGAAAGCATTTCTTTCTCATTCTCATCCAATGCCAGATAGTTGTCTTCTGCATAGCTTGCATCAGAGCCTTCTCCACCTACACGTGAAATCATAGCAAGTGCAGCATCGCCGTACTTTTCTACCGACTTCTTCACATCATCTGTGTAAACATTCCAAGGTACTTCTGATGTTGTTGCAGAAGTTTTTGTAACAACACCACCACGGTCAGAACCGTAAGAAGAACCATCTCCTGATTCATAGAAATTCCATAACTTTTCATTTACAGAAAATCCGGATTTCTCCAATGCATCCTTCCATGTATCTGCTGTAGAAGCATCAATATTTCCTGATCCTGTTCCACCGTAAACAAGGTTTACACTGGAATTTGAAAATGTGCTGACTTTTGATCCTTCTTTCAAAGGAAGTGCATTATTTTCATTCATCAGAAGTGTTGCGCCTTCTGCTTCTACACGCTGGCAAAGGTCTTCGCCGTATGCCACCATATCATCCACCGAGTCAAAATCCGATGTGTAATACTGTGCGTTTTCATCCTCATTTTCTAATTTCCAGAAAGTACCGCCCATTCTAGCAGCTAATGTATTGTCGAACATAGAACAAAATACAAAAATCACGATAAACACAATCGCGAAGATAGCTGAGAAAATGCTCATACCTTTCCAAGGACGGATCGCACGATGTTTTGCCTTTTTAAAGGCTTTTTTCGATTGTTTCCATTCTTTCTTATCCATAAAAATCCTCCTAACCAGTCACACACTCTGACTTGCTACACACATTTTAAAATGTGTGACCAAATTGTACAATGAATTTTACCTAAGTGGTACTTTTTTTGGTGTATATGGTAAATCATACGTGCATTTTACCTTTTCCATAACAAGCCGACACTGTTTTTTGTAAAGCAGATATCCTGTTGTCGTTGTAATCACTTCCGTCAACGGATAGGTCATCCAAAATGTATGGAGTCCAAAATGCGCTAACAGCCAGCCTAGCGGCACAAACAAAAAGACCGTCCGCACAATGGTAAGCATGGAACTTTTGCCCCACGCACCGATTGCCTGAAAATAAACCGGATAAATGAGCGATGTGACAAGTGGCAGAAAACTCAGACCAATCCAACGGAATGCCACAGTACCGATTTCTATTACCAATGGATCCTTCGAGAAGAAGGACAACAGCTGTTCCGGAATGGTCTCAAAGCATAGTGTTCCCACTGCCATCAATGCCATTCCTAAAAGTACCGCATCCAGCAATGTTTTTTTACAGCGGTCAAAACGAGCTGATGCATAATTGTAAGATAACACCGGTACAATACAAGTCTGCATTGCACCTAGTGGGATAAAGAATATGGACTGCCACTTATAATACAGACCTAACACCGTCACCGCCTGATCTGAAAATTGTTTTAAAATCAGGTTAAATCCAAAAATATAAAACGTATATGCTGACTGCATTAAAATATTAGGAAAGCCACAGGCATAAATCCGTCGTACATACCTTGGATATACGCTTAATTTCGGCGATTTCCGATAGCCCTTTTTCATAACAACCAAAGCGGCGATAATCTGTCCACATACGGTTGCTATGGCAGCTCCGATTATCCCCATTTCCGGCAAACCAAACATACCAAAAATCAAAATTGGGTCTAATACAATGTTGGTAATTGCACCTAAAATCTGTGCCACAGTCGGGGTGACCATATCGCCTTCTGCCTGTAACACCTTTGTCCACATACTCTCTAAAAAAAGTCCGAAGCTAAAGACACAGACAATTCTTCCATAAACGGTCACCTGTCGTATCACTTCTGTTGAGCTGGTCGACATTCTGGCAAATCCCGGCATGATAAAAAAGCAGATTGTCGCAAAAACAATCCAATTTCCCAAACCGATGATCGCCGCCGTTCCTGCCACTTCTTTTGCCTCTTTTTCATCCCCTAGTCCCATAAAATGTGGAATCAAAGTATTGATACCTACACCGGTTCCTACGGCAAGCGCAAGCATCAGCAGCTGCAATGGATAAATAATCGACAATGCCGTCAGTCCTGCTTCTGAATATCTTCCTATAAAGAAACTATCTATAATATTATACAAAGCCTGAATCAGCTGCGCTGCCATCACTGGTGGTGCCAGCCGCAACAGAATATGCATAATCTTATCTTGTCCAAAATCAATACTGTTTTTTCCTACTGTCTTTTTCAACTTCTTTGTTGCTTCCTCTTATGTTCTATCAAAATCAATTTATTATGATACCATATATTTTTCTCTATACATAGTGGTCATTTTACGTAATTTCCGGTGAATATAAAAAACGCCGGATATAAGGAAATGCATCCTATATCCGACGATTTTACAATTGTTATTTATCTAGTTTTTCTTGGTTCTCTCATAATAACCAATTATATTAAATCTTTTGCCTTATCAATCATATTCTGAGTAAAGCCCTCCGCTATCAGACTTTTTTCTGACCTGCCACTCTTCAACGCTTTGACAACATAATAGAATTCTTCTACGCCTTCTTGTCTGCCTTCTCGTCTGCCTTCATCCCTTATATATTCATCCTGTGCAAAACGATCTCTTCTGGCTTTCTCTCTTGCTTCCATTTCCGCTCGAATCCACCCTGTCAAACTCATATCTTTCACCATTTTGATTCCTCATCCACTAAAATCATTTCAGACACTTTATCGCTCACCCTGAGTTCATGAATACTCTGATTCTTTGCAAGATATGTACAGTTATCATAATGCTGTTCTTTATAGTGTTTTGAAAAAATAGCAAGCACCTTATTGGTTGGTTGTGATAGTTTCCTGACATCCTCCTTGTACAAGGTAACCGGAAAATCTGTTTTCTTTCCAGTTCTAAATCCAACACTTAAAACCGCTTTAGCATCTCCTACAAAATAATCAGCCCTAATGCAGATTCCACTATTGATAAAATCTCCAATCATACAATGATGATATAGAAGCTCTGCGAGATATGGTAACACCATCAATTTCTGTTGTACTTTTCCTTTATTATCAATTTCAAAATCATACTCAGAAAGTTTTGACTCTAGACAAGCAGCATAAAATTGTTGTGCAGACAATCTTGTTTTCACCCCCGTCATATGTAAAAAGTTCATATCCCGGAATCCTACATCTACTGTCTTTATATATTTCCCTTCCCGATATACAATTAGAAAATGTTTATCATTCAGTTTTTCTTCGTATTGCTTTGCAGCTTCTATCATAATCTTTAAAGCTGCTTTCTTATCATATTTCGCCATTCATACCCCATTAATTTCAAAAAGGTTGCCCTTTCGGACAACCTTTTCTCTTTCTTCTGATGCTGATTTTTCTGTTGTCTGCCAACCATCCGCCTCTCTATGTGCGACTTAACTGTGGAGTTTTTCTGTTGCTCCCCAACCTGCCAGCCTACGAACTGGCTAAAATGTCAGATTTTTAAGGTGTCAGCACACCCAGATAGACTCATCTATCTCTGTACTATTATTATATGAATTGGCTTCTTTTATGTCAAGATGAGTAAACATTTTTTTGCAGCATTATATCTTTGTAATATCATGAACCAGCCATTTGCCATCGGTTTCTTTGAGTAGAAGGCTTCCTGTAAATTCCTGCAAACCATCCTCTGTCATATCATCGCCATAATATTTCTGCGCCCACACATCCAGATCCTCCTGTCCAGAAATCTGACGAAAACTATCTACCATAGCCTCATCCGTTGAAAAGATTGTTGTAAGCAAATGTTCCACTGTTTTTGTCTTATCCTCTGTGCCACCTGATAGATGTCCTCCGGTACTTCCTGTCCGGGCTGCAATTTGCTATCTTTAATTCCGTTCCCATCAAAGACCATGTGCCGGAACTGATATAGAGCGTATCGTCCGACAGGCTCGGCACTGCCATGACCGCCGATTCCGTATCATGTGTTGCAAATTACTGTGATAACTCCCCTACCCTTTTGTAATCCTTTCTGGATATAAGTATTCTTACGCACTTATTGCTTTCATTATTTTCGCCAAAACGTCCTACCGCTCCACCACGATTTATATCCAGAACATGATGTTCTTCCATTTTTCTTACCTCATATTTAATTTTCTTCTCATCCAATACCCGTAAGATGCTATCATATCTTTCATTTTTCAAGCCAATATATATTTCTTTTTTCCCTATCACGATAAATCTCCTAATGAATTCTCTATTATGCTAATGATACTGGTACTTCCACAGATACACCTCTGGATGCATAGATGCTATACACTACTACCATTTAGGTAGTGTCAAATTTACTACCCTATTTTTCTTTCTAAACCTTTATTTCTAGGGAGTTTCAAATAAAAAGAGTATTGCCCTCCCTTTTTTGGTATAATATCCGCGACCAAACATCAACTAAACCAACGGAAACAATGCTCATGGATATTATACTTTATTTACTTAACTACATTCAATACCAGCATAAACAAGTCTGCTGGCTCCGCAATCCCCATGGCTTATTCTTCATAAATACCTTGTGTTCCTTATGTTAATAGCCATTATCTATTCCTAAAAATCATTCATACATACTACAGGGATTATTTTCTATACAAAGCGCCCATTTTCCATATGATAAATTCGATCACACAGTAACTCTATATCCTGTGAATTATGACTTGCCATTAAAATTGTCTTTCCTTTTTCCTTTTCCTCTAAAATCAATCGTCGAATTTCTTCAATTCCTGCTCTATCCAATCCATTCATTGGTTCATCAAAGATCATAACTGGCTTATCTTCCATCAATACTTGCGCGATTGCCAACCTTTGCTTCATCCCCAAAGAATATTTGCTTACCGGCTTATGACTCCCAGCATCCAATCCGACCTTCTCCATAACTGTCGTAATCAAGTGCTCATCTTTTCTATGACATAGTTCATATAATAGGGTCAGATTCTTTCTTCCGCTGTATTCCCCCACAAATGCTGGTTCTTCTATCGTAAACGCGATATCCTGTGGCATCATATCCCCAATGCCTATTTTCTCATCATCTAATGCAATATATCCCTTATTCACTTGGTAGAAGCCACATATACATTTAAACAATACCGTTTTTCCACATCCGTTATGCCCTACAAAACCAAGAATTTCTCCTTCATGCGCCTCAAAACTAATGTCCGATAACACCTCATCTTCGCGGAATTTTTTTGAAACTTCATGCACCAATACCTTCATCAATATCTCCTCCGATTATTCTCCTGCGTTCTACTGCAACGCTCCATACCAAACAAAATCAATAAAACTATAGCTAGACCCAAACATAAATACATATATTCCAGCGTCGGTTGATTTGTCTGGTACACACTGTATTGCGCCTTTTGCTGCATCCAGGTTGTAGGGATAAAGAAAAAAATCCGACCAGATAACTTACCGGATAACGGAATGATTGCTAGCATTGCCGCAAGTAACGCACTAACCAATTTGTGATACATATTCAGCCACAATACCAATTCTGCCATAAAAACCAGAATCAGAAAAAGCAATAACAGGTAGCAGACATTCGTCTTAATGACATCCCGATTATAAATACGCTCCTTAGGAATCGTAAGAATCATCGTATACTTCATCCGCATCTGTTCGTTCGTCAGACGTTCCCAGCCACTCCCCCATTCCATCGTCCATGTCGTCACCGGTAGCAATAAGATAAACTGTAAAATAAAAAGTAGCATTTCATACAAGAAAGAAAAGACAATCAAATACATCTGCTGTATCCAGATCCAGCGTGTTGTTCCAATACGAGAGATCACATACTTTTCTTTTGACCGGTCTAAGGGGAAATCCGCAATTGCAAACAAGAAGATTAATAGAAAAATAACACTTACATATTGTTTATCCCAGATTAAAGGCATCCCCCATGGTGACAACCGCTCTCCCTCCTGTAGGCAATACCTCCGAAGTTCCGCCAGAAAACTATCCATGCTGAGTGCAGAAACCACTACAATGGCAAGCATTTTCCACGAAACCAAATGCTTATGCCCTATATACCGAAAATATCCTCCATTAAACATAATGCACCCTCCAATACCACAGTAGATATGATATTTTGTCACCTATCACTGTGACCAGAATGGTTAGTCCCAGCACAAAAAACAAGTGTAGCCAGGCATTTTGAAACAGAAGCATTCCACCGAGAAAAAGATTGTGTGGATTTAGCATTTCTCCCCTGGCTAAAATTCCCATGAAATAATAAATTCCCACCGGCAGGGAAAAGATAATCGCCAGTTGAGGAATTCCTACGGATATGGTCAGCGCTATTTGTGAAATGATTACTGATAACAGTGCCAATTGCATTGCCGACAACAAAAAATAGATCATCATATGCTCCGGCAAAAATCCACGGAAGAGTTCATTCAGCATCACTGCATCTTCTCGCACGTCATACCATCCATAAACATTTCCATAAGTCACAATAAAAAGCATATTTCCCAGAACCGAGATCAGCCAGGTACACGCTGCACAAACTACCGTCTGGGTTCGCACGTAGGTGCGCAGTGGAATCCGTGAAACTACATTTTTGTAATTCTGATCCTTGATATCCCGATAATAAACCAATGCCGCACCGTATACACCCGGAATCAATGTAAGAAACGATTGCGCCTTATCATGGATCATACGAAATTCAAATACTGCACTAGCCCTGTAATCCGCCTGAAATTGTAATGTCAGATAACAGGTCAAAGTTGTCAAAATGCACCCTAACCAAAAAGGAACTGAAAAAATTGTATTAAGAAAGTATTTCTCAAAAATCCTATATTTCTTCATAACAAATCTCCACTCACAGCATCAATTGCATATACGATATCTCCGACATAAGGCCTGTCCATTCCCTCAAAAGTCTCCTTCTGAGTTCCCTGCAAGAGCCAAACCGGGCGCATTTGATATTCTTTCTGACTTACTTTCAACGGAATAGAGATCAGATATATTTCTGTAATCGTAATTTCATTCGCTTCGTCCATACTTTGCATTTGCTTGGCGCACAGATTTGCCACGGTATCCAGACTCAGCATATTTTCACAGGCATCACTGTAGTTTATCTCATAAAAAGCCCGAAGAGATGCGGATGCAATCTTGCCTCTCGTGACCGTCATCTGCCACATACTATTGTCCTGTAGCCGCCAACCATATCGCAGATTCTTCTGATCGTAAATCGGTGTATCATTGCAGAGCAGGAATATATTACAGATATAACCATTATCGTCATCTGTCCATTGGCGTCCTATTTTTTCGTAACTTCCATCATCCTGTAATGCATAGGCTTCTTCTGCCAAAATATACGCATCCAGTGTACGATGAAAAATCTGTATCGGGCAAACATTCCCCGCCTCATCAAGAAAATCAGAAACTCTCTTATCGCACTCCTCTATTGAAAATTTTTCCAGACTCTCCTCCCTCGGAAAACGATTGCCATTATACATCTCATCATCTATATCCCGAATCGTCGATATAATATCTGTCTGTAACTGCGTTTCCATATCCACTCCATATATGGTATTTCCATAAAGAAACATTGCAGCACCATCCGTGCTTCCATAATAAATACAATCGTTTTCGTCCGCGCCGTTCTCGACTTTTTCTTTCTCCGTAATATGGTATTGACCATCAAAGTATTGGTATAAGTATTCCTCATCTAATGTAATCATCTTTGCTGTGGCACTGTGATATCCCTTTTCCCTTACGGCATCCGGTACAACTACTTTTGCATTAATCTTTTTATTATCACTAATCTCTAACTGATAGGACGAGGGAATCTCCTTTATAGATTCCCCCGTCTCATCATGCCCAGTTACAAGTATCTCCTGTCCAGGATGGCAAACAGAATATGTAACCACGCCTAGCAAAAGTGCGCTGCAACCAACAATTGCCGTAAGTCGTATGCTGGATTTTCCCCTTCTCTTCTTTGGGACACTCATTTATTTTCTCCCTGTAATCTAAAAATCTAATATCTGTTTTTCCTTTATTTGTAGAACTCCGCTATCATCAACATTAGTTATAGTAATCCTTGAAAGAATTGCCTGATTTTTCTCCATATAACCAACTAATAGGTATGTTTGTTCCTCTTGATTCTTGTCGTAATAAGAAATCCAAACGGCTGTTTCCGAATATTGATCTTGGTTATATTGAACTTTAATGTGCTGTCCTTTTCTTATTGTCGGTATTATTTGTTTATCATCTGCACTGCCACATGTAATATATAATCCTGAAATGTCCTGTTCTGTTTCATTATAGATTTGCAAGACCAAGCCATTTCGCGTACATATGTATCCAATCACATATATTGCTATTGCAAGTAAACCACATCCAAGAGCAATCCTTCTCTTCTTTGGGGCACTCATTTCTATCACTTTTTCTTCCAAAGACATGACCTTTCCTCCTTGATTTCAGATATAGCAAAACTTATCGCCTCTGACAACGTGTTGGCAGGATTCTGTCAGATTCTGGCTGTATTCTGTTATTTTACATTTCAAAATTCATCGTATAATGTATAATGAAGCTACACAATATACCAAAGGAGTTTTGAGCTATGATACATATTGGGATTTGTGATGATGATTTAATCTTCTCTGATTATCTTCAAACGAAAATCGAACAATTTTTTGCCAATACGAATGAATCTATCAGCATATCTTTGTTTTCCTCCGGAAATCAACTACTTGCAATGGATTTTTCTTCTTTAGATTTAATTTTCCTTGATATTCAAATGCCAGAGCAATCCGGTTTAGAACTTGCCTCCTTGCTGCGAGCCAAGATTGATGCCAAACGTCAGGCAATCATCTTTATCAGCAGTCTTGATCATTATGTATTTCAATCACTCCGTTATACCCCATTGCGTTATATCCGCAAGGAAATGCTCACGGAAGAACTAAGTGAAGCCCTCATGGCATTTCTGGATTTTCACCAGAAAACGATCAAACCATTCCAGTTGGAACTCACCGAGAAGGGGACTCCTGTCCTCGTTGATTTGGATCACATCCGCTATGTTGACGTCAAAGGGCATTACCTAATCTTTCATTGCTTTGAGCGGGAAATCCATACACGCGACAAGCTCTCCTCTTATGAGCCACTTTTGAGCCAACATAGCTTTTGTCGCATTCACCAAGGGTGTATAATCAATCTAGAGCATGTCAAAATCCCTTATAATAATTCCGTCATTTTAACGGATAATACGCAACTTTTTCTTTCTCGTAGTTGTATCCAGACATTTCATAACACTTATATGGAATGGGAAAGGAGTCACTCTCATGTCCTTACTATTTAACTTTGTGGAACTCGCTGCACTTGCACTGACCTTTATTTTTTTCTGTTTCAGTGCAGATATTTTTTTCCAACATTCCACCCATTTTCGTTTATATTATCTCATTGCCATCGGTGGACTTGAAATATGTTTGGGATGTATTCCGCATACATACCTTTCCAATACTGCTTTTTCTATCATTGCCATGGTCATATCCCTTGCCGTCCTCATTCTTTTTTATCAGGGAACCATATGGCAAAAAATATTACTTCTGCTTCTTTTTAACCTGACCGATATCCTGCTGACCACTTTTGTGACCAACCTTTTCCTTTTACCCGGTGCTTATACACAGGAAACTTTATATACCAGCGGAAATTATATCCGCATCCTTTATATCTTCGTCAACTACACCATAGAATTTATGATCTTGTACTACCTAAAAAGGTTATTTTCGCACAAGTCACACGAAAATCATCCCGGACTTGGTATCTCTGTTCTCTTTTTCCTATCTGATTTTATCGTGGCTTTTCTGGTGCATATCATCCTTGTATATTTTGCGCCATCCCATACAGCACTAAATTGGATCTGTCTGCTCATTTCCTTTAGCATTCTTCCAACGACAGTGATCGGTTTGCATCTTCTCAGTCTGCAATCAAAGGAACAAGAAAATCACTTGGAAAATTCTCTATTAAAAATGCAGATTACAGAGCAGGAAAAACAATTCCATGAAATAGAAAAGAAATATGATCTTATCCGTATTACAAAGCATGATATAAAACGCCTTCTTTTAAACTATCGCATACTGCTTGAAGAGGGAAAAACACAAGATGTTCTTATGAATATCAATGAATTACTAAATTCCGTACCGGAGAGTACAGAAATTTCTTACACAGACAATAAAATGTTGGATGCAATCCTGCACACCAAACTACCTATTTGCCAGGAGAACCTTATTGCTTTGCATATGCAAGTTGCATTGGATCCCCGCTACCAGAACATGGATTACATGATTGCCGTTTCCAATCTTCTGGATAATGCCATAGAAGCTGAACAGATGGAAGATCAAAACAATCGTTGCATCAGATTTGAAGTAACTGAAAATGAACACATCATAAGCACCGTGATACAAAACTATATTACAGATTCCATATTAGACAAAAATCCACAACTTCAAACCACAAAAGGTGATTCCGCGGAACATGGACTTGGATTAAAAAGCGTCCGCATGATTGTTTCCAAGCATAATGGCATGATTGATATTTATGAAAAAGATCACATGTTTTGTGTACACACGATCTTTCCACGCACAATATCCCATTGACACATCTGCCTTCTCCCTATATAATGAACTCCTAAAACCTGCATCGCTTTCGCTTTGTGGGATGTGGACTTTTCAGGCATAGACTTTTTTCGCCACAGTAGAATGTACACTTCATTTTGCTGCTGGCGATTTTTTTGTGCCTTCATTTAATTTCGAAAGGATATACAAACATGAATCAGACATTTATGAAAGAAAAGAAAATACTGCCACTGGTACTTTCCATGGCACTTCCCATGGTCGTTTCCATGGCAGTCAATTCTCTCTACAACATCATTGACAGCTATTTCATCGCAAAGCTGAGTGAGGATGCCATGACAGCCCTCTCTCTTGTGTTTCCCGCGCAAAATATCATCACCTCTGTCGCCGTCGGCTTTGGTGTCGGTATCAATGCTGCCATTGCCTTTTTCCTAGGTGCAAAGGAGCAAAAGACAGCAGATCTCGCTGCAAGTCAGGGCGTATTTTTCAACTTCATCCACGGTATTCTTTTAACCATTTTGGGGCTTCTTGGCATGAAGAGCTTTTTGTCCATGTACACAAGCAATGCCAATGTGCTTTCTCTTGCTTTGACGTATGCCAATCTGGTCTTTTTATTTGCGCCTGTTGTCACCGTTGGTATTACCTATGAGAAAATTTTTCAGGCAATCGGCTGGATGAAAGAAACGATGGTCTGCATGTTGGTAGGCTTTGTAACAAATATTATTTTGGATCCACTTCTCATTTTTGGCATTGGTCCTTTTCCAAAATGGGGCATCTGGGGTGCTGCCTTCGCAACCGGATCCGGTCAGGTTCTGACGCTGGTTGCTTATTTCATTTTTTACTATCGCAAGCCCCGCGTTGTTCATATTACCGTTGCTGACTGCAAACCAGATGCTTCGATTCTGAAAAGACTCTACGGCGTAGGAATCCCGGCAACACTCAACATGGCGCTGCCGTCCTTCTTAATCTCTGTGTTAAATGCTATTTTAGCCGGTTTTTCAGAGACGTATGTCATGGTACTTGGTGTGTATTACAAATTGCAGACATTTATCTATCTGTCTGCCACCGGTATTGTTCAGGGTATCCGACCTCTCGTTGGATACAATTACGGCGCAGGCGAAGGCAAACGTGTACGCAACATTTATGCGACCGGTCTTGCACTTACCGTATTTCTCATGATATTAGGAACAACCCTCTCCTGGATTATGCCGGAGCGCTTATTTGGACTCTTTACCACAAACACCAACACGCTTTCGCTTGGCGTAGAAGCCCTGCACATCATCAGTATTGGCTTTATCGTTTCTGCTATATCCGTAACCACTTCCGGTGCGCTCGAAGGTATTGGTATGGGACTCCCATCCTTAATCATTTCCTTATTGCGCTACGCTATCGTTATCATGCCTGCTGCATTTGTGCTCAGCCGTTTCTTTGATGCCACAGGCGTATGGATGGCTTTTCCGATTGCGGAGACCATCACCGGCATCGTTTCATATATTATCTGGTGTAAAAAGAGAAAATCATTTATAATGGTATCTTAGTATAGGACTGATAGATATAAGGAGGATTTTCATGAATACAGAAGTATTGACCTTAAATGAAGAAAGAAATGTCACACTAACAACTTACATACAAGATTGTGGGGAAGGATTCGGCTGTGTTGCTAAGCGCCCGGCTGTACTGATTCTTCCGGGTGGGGCTTATCAGATGTGTTCTGACCGCGAAGCCGACCCTGTCGCCTTTGCTTTTGCAAAAGCCGGATATCACGCTTTTGTTCTACGCTACTCTGTTATGGATGATTGCACATGGCCAAATCCGCTCAATGATTACGAACAGGCAATGGCACTGATCCGCTCTCATGCAGACACCTGGCATATCTACGAAGATAAGATTGCAGTTATTGGTTTTTCCGCTGGTGGCCATCTGGCAACCGCTGCTGCAACACTTGCACAGAACCGCCCAAATGCTGCTATTTTAGGATATGCTGTAACCAGTCAGCATGTACAGGCCTGCAATCCAAATGCACCGGAGACCATCTCCGCTGTAGACCGGAAAACACCGCCTTGCTTCGTCTTTGCAACACGCACCGACAGCATGGTTCCGATCAACAATTCCATTGATTTTATGCGTGCTTTATCAGACAACGGTGTTGCCTTTGAAAGTCATATTTATGCTTATGGACCACATGGTTTTTCCACATGCGAAAGCAGCATTCAGGACACGCGTCCACAAACCATCTGTTCTCGCGTACCACATTGGGTGGAAGACAGTATTGGCTGGTTAAAAGACATTTTTGGCGAATGCACACTCGAAGGTATGACAGAACCGCTCTGTCCTGCCCATATCAATGACAATTACCTGGATTATCTGACCGTCGACTGTACTTTTGCACATGTGATGGCCATTCCGGAAGCTTCCGCACTCTTAGCACCAATGATTGATAATTTGATCGCCGGTCTGTCCGAGCAGGCAAAGGGTATGAGCGCTGCTTTCGATGACAGCAACGGTTCTTCCATGGTCAGTGATATGAAGTTACGTGACTTACTTGCCTATGGCAAGATTTCAGATGATGAACTAAACGCCTTAGACAACCAGCTGCGCCAGATTTCTGTAGGCTAAGCAAGTAAAGACATGGGCTTCGATGTATTTTTCTCGTCGCCATAACAAAAAAGACTACATAGGATGTATATTTTTACATCCCATGTAGTCTTTTCTTTTGCCACATGATAGCCCCTTCTACAAAGTTCCCAATATGTAATTGATAAACTGCTGTGCGGTTCTTCCTGAGATACCACCGTGGCTGAGTTCCCATTTATTTGCTTCTGCACGCAGCTGCTCGTCACTCATCTGCTCTTCTGTTATGCCATTCTTTCTTGCCAGTTCCACAACGATATGGAAGTATTCTTTCTGGCTCGGTTTCGAGTAATTGATCGTAACACCAAAGCGGTTGACGAGAGATAATTTTTCTTCCATGGTATCAGATCTATGCATACCATTCTGTGTTTCAACATCATTACGATCGTTCCATGTCTCTTTAATGAGATGTCTGCGGTTCGATGTGGCATAGATTAAGATGTTGTCCGGTCTTGTCTCCACGCCGCCCTCGATAACAGCCTTTAAGAATTTATACTCGATCTCAAATTCCTCAAAAGAAAGGTCATCCATATAAATGATAAATTTGTAATTACGGTTCTTGATGCTTGCAATGACATTCGAAAGATCTTTGAACTGATGCTTGTAGATCTCGATCATGCGCAAGCCATCCGGGTAAAATTCATTGACAATTGCCTTGATACTCGTTGATTTGCCCGTACCACTGTCGCCAAAGAGCAGAACATTGTTGGCGGCTCTGCCTTCCACAAAAGCTCTGGTATTATCCACAAGCTTCTTTTTCTGGATTTCATAGCCGATCAGATCGTCCAGCATGACTTTATCCATGTTGTTGATGGCAACAAACTCAACATCCCCCTCATCCTTTTCCTTGATGCGGAACGCCTTATTCAAGCCAAACATACCAACACCATAGTCCTTATAAAAGCCGGTCACAGCATCAAAGAACGCATCTACATTCTCTGCCGCTTCAAGCTTTGCAGAAAGTGCGATAATCTTTTCGCTCACGTTTTTATTATACATGAGTTCCTTTTTCTGGATGGAATGATAATCGGATAACTGTGAAAAACAATCAATACCAAGGTCTGCCTCAATCTTTGAAAAATCATAATCAAAGAGATTCTTGATCACAGCAAAATCATTCTTTGCAAAGTGATTCACACTGCCATCGTTAGCTCCTACCTTTTCACAGGTGATGGAAAATGGATTTTCATTTGTCACCAGATAAAATGCCAGATAATTGTGCCAGAGATTATGGTCAAATCCATAATCTGTCGCAACCACCAGAAGCCTTTTGACCTGGGTATAAATATCCTGAATCAATTGTGCATGATCCTTTGTATGGTTCTCATAGCTGCGGAAAATCTCGCCAAACTGGTATAAGATACAGTCCTTGTCCATATCACCATACATGATTAACTTTGAAATTTCACGATACATCTTTTTTCCCTCTTTTCCTTTGTGTAAAAATTTACTTATTCATACCGTAATGCGTCGATTGGATTAAGCTTTGCCGCCTTGTTTGCCGGATAGTAGCCAAAAAAGACGCCAATTGCCATGGAAAATCCAAGCGAAATCAGGATGCTGCGCACGGATGGAACCGCACTTGCCCCGATATAGTTGGCTGCCGCAATACCGCCGATACAGCCCACAATAATCCCGATTGCTCCGCCAATGAGGCAAATCACAATCGATTCTATGATAAATTGCAGACGGATGGATGAATTTGGTGCACCAAGTGCCTTTCGCGTTCCGATTTCTCTGGTACGCTCCGTGATGGATACCAGCATAATGTTCATAACACCGATACCACCTACCACCAGCGCAATGCCACCAATCAAAGCAATCGCTGTCGTAATGGTTCCCATCATTTTCTCCATGATGGATACCATAGAAGCCATACTGGTTGCCTTCACACGAAAATCACGATTGTTCCTATACATATTATCAAAATACGATTCCATATCTGCCGCCAGCTGATCCGGATTCTGGTTGGGATCCACCACCACCGTCAACGTCTGATAGCCGCTCGTATGATTGATGTTTTGCGCCGTTTTCAATGGAATATACAGATTCGTGGCATCGCTTGCCATAAACATGGAATACATATCCATCGCTTCATCTTCATCCTTTGCATAAACGCCTTCAATGATGAGATTGTAATATTTATCATTGACCGATACCGTCATGGTCGTTCCTACTGCTGCATTCGCATCTCCGTGAAAAAGATCGTCCAATGCATCTTCTGATATGAGCGCTACCATAGCCCCATTTTCAAGTTCTTCCTCGCTGAAAAAGGAACCCTGCACCAGACTGATATCGTTTGCCAGAAAGTATCCCAGACTTGTTCCCATAACAGAAACATTTGCCTTTCCACTCTCTGCATTTTGCTGTAATTCACCGGTTCCCACCTGTTCTGTAATGGAATACGCTTTGATGCCATCTCCAAATGTCTCTTTCATCTGTCTGAGCATATCGGATGTCATATAATCCTTTTGCGTCGGCTGTTTCGCATTTTCATCACTCGATGAATCCCAGCTCATCCCCATCATGGATGCATTTTCGTCCTCATCATCTTTGCGTTCTTCCAGACTTACCGTCACGTTATTTGCTCCAAGAGAGCTCATCGATTCTGCCACCGTCGATGTCACAGAATCACCAACCGTCATAATAGCGATCACCGAGCCGATACCAATGATAATTCCTAACATGGTCAGAAGCGCACGCATTTTGTTGGCTTTTAAACTAAAAAGTGCCAGACGAATATTTTCATAAACCATCATCATCTTGCTGTGCCCTTCCTCTCTCCAAGGACGTTTCCATCCTTGATTGTTATGATACGCTCCGTCTCCTCCGCCAGCTCCGGTGAATGCGTAATAAGAACAATCGTCTTTCCCTCTTCTTCGTGCAATTTATGGAAAAGATCCATAACCATACGTCCTGTCGTAGAATCGAGCGCCCCGGTCGGCTCATCCGCCAGAATAATTGCAGGGTCATTTGCCATAGCACGCGCAATCGCCACGCGCTGCTTTTGCCCACCGGAAAGCTCCTCCGGCAAATGCTTCATACGTTCTTCCATACCGACAAGTTCCAGCAGCTCCTTTGCTCTTGCAATACGCTGCTTGCCCGGTATCCCAGCATAAAGCATGGGCATCTCCACATTTTTTAAGGCATTTGTTTTTGAAATGAGGTTATACGTCTGGAACACAAACCCGATCTTTCGATTGCGGATTTTCGACAATTCTGCATCTTTTGCCGCAATCATATCCACACCATCTAAGGTATACTGCCCTTCTGTCGGGCGATCGAGCGCTCCGATGATATTCATAAGCGTTGATTTTCCGGAACCGGAAGCACCTACAATGGAGACAAATTCCCCCTCTGTCACATGGATGGATATCCCATGCAGCACTTCAAGTTCATTAGGCGTACCGATATAAAAACGTTTGTAGATATCCTGCAGTTCTATGATCGTGCGCCCCATTATACACCTCCCATAGAACCTGACTTGTTAATCATATCCTCTAAACTATTCTGTTTTTCTGTCGCGGGCACAATCACACTGTCTCCCTCCTTGAGACCGGAATTGATAATTTCTGTGTAATAATCACTCTCAATTCCCTTATCTACCTTTATCTTCTTTGTCTTATAAGAGCCATCTTCTTGTTTTCCGGTTACTTTCTGTACATAATACGTTGCACCATCATCATCGGTCTGTACCGCATTGTATGGAACAGATAACACCTTCTCATTCTTTTGCAATATAATATTCAGTTTTGCCGTCATACCAATGCGCAGCTTATCACTCTGGGTCGTAACGCCAATGGTTACGGTAAATGTCACCTCATCCTTGCTGCTGCCGGAGCTAAATGAAGAAGAGGAACCACTTCCCATAATACTTCCCAAATCCAATCCTCCAAGGCTGCCGCCCAGATCGCCACTTGTACTTCCCGTTGCAATCGGCGATACCTTTTTTACCACACCAGACAGCTCCTCATCACCTGTCGCATTGGTCTTGATGATGACTTCCTGTCCTACTGCAATACGATTGATATCGTACTCATCAATCTCTGTGGTAATGTCAAAAGAATCCACATTATCAATCACAGCAATGACATTGCCATTGTAGGTATCTCCCACTTCCACGTTCACAGCTGTCACCAGTCCACTCGTAGCCGCCTTTACCACAGTACCATCCATCTGCTTTTGAAGATCTTCGATCCGCTCTTTCTGTGTCTTTCCGGAATCCTCAGTGGAATCCATTGTATTGTTATACGAATCCACCTGATCCTGATATGTATCGTTGATCCGCTTGATCGAGTCTTCTCTCTGTGCCATCAGGCGATCATATGTCTCTTTTTTTGTATCGGCAGTTCTTCGATCGGTATCCACCTGGCGCTTCAAGGTATTCACCTGTGCGCTTGCATTGGTGTATGCTGTGCTTGTCTTATCAGCAATGCTGTCTGCCAGTGCTACCGCCTCCTGATACGATGTCACTGATGCATTATAATTATTTTCTGCATTCTGCCACTCATCATAAGCATCTGAAATATTGATATCCACATCTGCAAGATCCTCATCCCTGGTCTTGCCTGCCTGCTCTAAATTGCGCTTTGCACTGTCCTTTGTGCGCTGTGTCTGCTCATTCGTATCCGAAAGACTTTTATTCGCATCCTCAAGATTTTTCTGTAAATCCGCGCTGTCTAGTACTGCAATCACATCACCTGCAGAAACCGTATCTCCCACTTCCACATTGACAGCTAACACTTCCACTCCTGTTGTATCAGAAGAAACCTTATCTTCGTCCGCCGCAACGAATGTCCCTGTTGCTGACACGCTTTCCATCAATGTTCTTTTTTCCACTGTCGCTGTGTCTTCTTGCTGATCCGTCTGTTTCTTTCCACCGGAAACCATTCCGGCTATGACTGCAATCACAATAACAAGCGCAAGGATTCCTAACAAAATGCATGTTTTCTTATGCTCTTTGATCCAGTTTTTCATGCTTATGTACTCCTTTGATTGTCCTATGTACCCTGTATCCCATAAAATATGCCACAGTTATCCATTTCTATGTATAACTCTACATGATGCTTCTTTCAGATTCAAGAAAACAATCAAAAACTTTTATTAAATTTTTATAAACTCACGCATTTTCTTCAGAATCCTCTTTTCCTGCCTAGAGACCTGCACCTGCGTCATATGCAATTGCTCTCCGATTTGCGTCTGCGTCATATTTTCAAAAAAGCGCAGCCGGATCAGCTGTTCTTCCTCTGCAGAAAGCGATTGCATTGCCAGCGTTACCATCTCTTTTTCCATCACCTGCTGTTCCATCGGTTTCCCCTTTTCCTGCAGCTGGTCAATCAAAAGCACCTCGCCTTCTCCCGAATCGTACGCCGCATCATAAAGAGAGCCTACCTGTCGGCTGCTGCCAAGCGCAAGCACCACATCTTCCTGTGATAACCCTGTGCACCTCGCCATTTCTTCCACGGATATATCCTGTTTCTCCTGCTGCAGTTTCATGATTTGTTTTCTATGTTCCACAATGGTCCGCGAGACTTTGATTGGTGTATCATCCCGCACAAATTTCCGCATTTCCCCGATAATAAGCGGAACTGCATACGTCGAAAACTTCACATCATATGTCGTATCAAAGCGGTCAATGGCATGAAGCAGCCCAATCATCCCAATCTGAAAAAGTTCTTCCTTTTCTTTTCCCGAAGAGCCAAACCGGCCTACCATACTCCACACGAGGGGTATATTTTCAACCACCAGTTTTTCGCGTTCTTCCTGATCTCCTCTCTGTGCACGTAACATTCTTTCTTTCAGTGCATCCATATCACGTCTGATCCTGCAGCTGTTTTGTCATTGTCACCGTAGTTCCCACGCCAATTTCCGAAGTCACCTCCACGTGGTCCATAAATGTCTCCATAAAGGCAAATCCCATCCCAGAGCGTTCTAATTCCGGCTTCGTTGTATAAAAAGGTTCTCTTGCCCGGGCAATATCTGCAATACCATGTCCAAAATCCTGCACACAGACCGTCAGCTGTTTTTCTTTTAAGATACAGCGCATCAGTACATATCCCACTTTTTCTTCATAACCGTGAATAATTGCATTGGTAACAGCCTCAGAAACCGCTGTTTTGACATCGTCTAACTCACTTACCATGGGATTGGCTCCCACCAAAAATGCACTGACAACCATACGTGCAAATGCCTCATTTTCCGAAATAGCATCAAATGTTACCGTCATATGATTTTCCATCCCTACACCTCCTGCTTCGTCTCTGCCGGCAATACGGTAATCAGCCGCTGTAATCCGGAGATGCGAAAGATCTGCTCCACACGCGGGCTCAGATTCACTGCCACAACGTTTCCTCCGGAAAAGCTTAAATTTCTGCTGCGCCCAATCAGCACGCCAATTCCCGAGCTATCCATAAATTCTGTGTTGCTAAAATCAAAAACAAGTGTCTTCACATGGTATGTTTCAATCAGAAGATCCGCCTCTTCTTTGAGCTGCACTGCCAAATGATGATCCAACTCCCTTGGCACAACCACGCGTAATTTTCCTTGTCCAATTTCAAATTTGTATTCCATACTGCTTGTCCTCCTGCTCTAACTCCCTTTTTTCAAAAAGAAAAAGACGCAAAGGAATTCGTTCCCTTACGTCTTTTGTGTTTGTCTTTATTCTATTCATGACCGCGACTATTGGTATTATCCGATGCATTGTCGCTATTTTCCTGAATCTGATTATAATTATCGATACGTTCCTGCGCCGTTCTCGCATGGTTGGTATTTGGATATTGGTCGATGACCTTCTGGTATGTCTCTTTTGCATTATCAAAATCCCAGGTATTCCACTGTGACTCTGCTAAATAGAAAAGTGCATCCCCATTATGATAGGTCTGATCTATAAATACAACCTGAGCAAAGCTTTCTTTTGCCGCATTGTAATCTTCCTTCCAATATGCCTGTTCTGCTGTATTATAGGTCTCTTCCAAAATCTTTGCATAAACAGCCGCATGAATCACATCATACATTGCCTGCCCACGCGCAGACAAAAGATCACGATTGACAGAATTTAATGCTTCTCCGGCTTTATCCAGATTATTTGCATCAAAGAATTCTTTCGCTTCCATCAGCTTCTCATATGATCCCACAGCATCCGCTTTCCCGGTATATTTTTCCAACTCCTGGTTCAGCTCTTCTACCTTCTTCTTCAGACTGCTGACATTGGAAGCACTGTTTGTCAGTTCTTCATTCGTATCTACCAATGATGCTGCTGCATTTTCTGAGGCTCTCTGACGAATGGTTGGTATTACCAGAAAGAAACAGATCAACAGACCAAGGACAAGACCTACGAGGATATTGACAACACTCGCTCTGGTGCTGTCAATCATGTCGCTGAAAGAACTGTTTGGCATCACAATGGTGTCATTGCCATCCTGAAAAGATACCACATCATCTTTTTTCGGTTTTTTCCGTTTTTGATTTTGTTCTTTTAATTTGTCCCGCACTTCTCTGGAATAGCGAAGTGTTGTCGTATTACGCACATCAATTTTGTTTGCGATGTTTAATTCCTTGCGAGCCTCGTTGTATTTGCCATCCTGAATGTAAAGCAGCGCCAACAGCTGATGACCTGCCACAAACTTTGGATTTAAACTCAGCACTTTTCGCAACTGAATCGTCGCAAGATCACGGCTTCCCTGCTTACAATAGAGCAGTGCCTGATTGTATTTTTTTGTCGTCTGGTTCAGCTTATCTAACATCCCCGGCGTATTTTGTATTTCATCGAGATAACGATCTGCCATCGGATTATCCGGTTCTAAGTTCTTGCTGATCACCCATTCACTCAGCGCAAGCACCGTCTCGCCCAGTTCAAAATAAACGAGTCCTAACAGATTACGCGCCTTCGTGTTGTACTTATTGTACTTCAGGCTTTTTTTCAAAGAAACAATTGCGCCAGACAGATCGCGCACCTGTGCCTGCTCCAATCCTGTATTGTACAACAGATTGGATGAAGCCAAAATAACGCGATAAATTTTCAAATCGCTACCACAATGCGGACATACTTTTTCCTGATCCACTAGGGTGCCACACATATAACACTTCATGTCTGCTTTTATCTCCCCATTCTCTGTTCTGTCATCTGGCGAAGAATATCTGTCATATCTGTCAAATCACGCTTTTTGATTTCTTCTTCTGCCTCTTCTACTTCCATGCTTGGCTCAAACTTTTTCAGTTCTTCTTCAAAATCTATCATCTCAGCCTCCAATTACTGTACTACATTCCTATCATAACGAACATTTGTGAACATTCCGTCAAATTCTGTCATCAGGACTTCTATTCCTCCGGTACTGGATCCAACAGCGGTTCCATGCGAATCCCTGTCATTGTCTTCACAAATTCAATGCATTTTTGAAAATCTGTCATCTGCGCATATTGATCCATCAGACGAACCGTCACACCTGCATATACGGTATCGTATACACGCACCGTTGCTTTGCGTCCAATCTCCATGAGTGCTTTGAGTTCCTCATAACGGACATGTGCTTCCGCCACAATCGCCTCGTCACGAATCTTCACACGCAAAAGCTGCATACGTCTTGGATCTTCTTTATAGGAAACACCCTTCTTCTCAGAAAGAAGGTCAAAATCCTCAATTCCCTGCTTAATTTTGGAAATATTCGCTTCCAGTTGTCGTATCTTATCTGACAAATCTGCCATTTCCTTGATGCGTTCTTCATCAATCCCCACCATAACATGGGTCACGGTACCAAATTTGTTGCCAATAATAAGAGACGATACACCCTGCACTGCAGTCACATAACCACCAATGATAGCCGAGCGCTTTCCTGCCGTCGTAATCACCTTCGAATCGCAATTGACAAGGCAATTAAAAAGCACATCTGCATGTAAATTTCCCTTGCAGGAGACAATCGCATATTCTATAAATTCTGCGGTAATGTTTCCATCCGCATGAATGGTGGTGCGCTCGCCACCTTTGACACCACTCAGAAGGAAAATATCCTTTCCCGCACGCAAATCACACAGCTCCACCAGTCCGTCAACGGTAATGAAACCACTCGCCTGAATACGGATGCCATTTTTGACGCCACCATGAATCACCACATCACCCTTAAAGTCAATGTTTCCCACACTCATATCTGCATCCTGGTCAATCTCATACACCGGGGAAATATTGATACGGTTTCCGTGTAGGACAATCTTGCCGTCCATATCTGCATAATAATATATATTATCTTCAGATCGATGGAAACCACGACCACCCATCGGAGGCATATCACGCATCATATGTGGCTCAACTTCCTTACCACGCACATTCATACCTGGGGTTCCGTGAACCGCCGGATGATACGTCGCAATCAAATCGCCTTCGTGTACGACTTCTATAACCTTAATGCTTAAAAAGTCTGCCGAACCATCCGGACGAATGGTCGGTTTTTTGGAAAAATCCTGGCTAAAATGATATTCGTAATAGCCATTTGTGCCCTCAACGGGTTCCTTCCCCACCGCGACAATCAAATCGGTATCGTATGGAATATCCTTGCTCAAAGAAGCCAGCATATTACCGTCAATGCCGTAAATAATCCCTTCGCTCGCCAGAAGCTTTTCCAGCGTATCGATATCATACGCCGGAGCAGCTTCATCCACATCCGGAGACGGAAAACATATCGTCGCAAACATTCCCTTCGGGTCAATATGAAATTTAGGTTTTTTCATGTAAGGTGTCTGTGGCGTACTCATATCGTTCTCCCCCAAATGATTGATGATTATTTCATCTGTGCAAGGCGCGCAACAACATCATCCATCATCTGTTGATATTTATCCATTTTTGCACGTTCTTCTGCAACCTTATCGGCAGGAGCTTTGCTTAAGAATCTTTCATTGGAAAGCATTCCCTTACTACGCGCAAGTTCTTTTTCCAATTTGGCTTTTTCTTTTGTCAGTCTTTCTTTTTCTTTTTCAAAATCCACTAAATCTTCGAGTGGAATATACATCACTGCATCCGGAATAACCACAGAAACAGCATCTTCCGGTACGCTGTCTGTCCCTGCCTGTACTAAAACTTCTGTTGCACCGGCAAGTGTCTGATAAGATTCTACAATATCGGTAAAAATCTGACGTACCTTTTCATCTTCTGAAGTGATGATGATCTTTGCCTTACGACTTGGTGGTACATCCATATCGGTGCGAAGGTTACGCATACCACGTACAACATCTTTTGCTCTGGCAATCATAGCTTCTTCTTCCGGATAATGACGCGATGCATCGTATTCTGGCCATGCCGTCATCATAATGGTCTCTTCTTCCGGATGAAGTGTGCAGAAGATTTCTTCTGTAATAAATGGCATAAATGGATGTAACAGCTGTAATGCATCCGTAAGTACCTTCTTTAATGTCCAAAGCGCTGCATTTGCAGAAACCATATCCTCATCTTTGCGATACATACGAGGCTTTACAATCTCGATATACCAGTCACAGAACTCATCCCAGATAAAGTTGTACACCTTCTGAACAGCAATACCGAGTTCATATTTATCCATATTCTCGGTAACGTCCTTTGCCAGGGTGTTGACCTGGGAAAGGATCCACTTATCAGCTACGGCAAGATCTTCTTCTGCCGGCTGGCTTAATTCTACGCCTTCTAAGTTCATCAAAATGAATCGCGATGCATTCCATACTTTATTCGCAAAGTTACGGCTCTGCTCTACACGCTCCCAATAGAAACGCATATCATTTCCCGGTGCATTTCCGGTAATCAGGGTCAGGCGCAAGGCATCTGCACCATATTTATCAATCACTTCCAATGGATCAATACCATTGCCAAGCGACTTACTCATCTTACGTCCCTGGGAATCACGCACTAATCCGTGAATCAATACGGTATGGAATGGTGACTTTCCGGTATGTGCATAGCCGGAGAATACCATACGTACAACCCAGAAAAAGATAATATCGTATCCGGTAACTAAGACATCGGTTGGATAGAAGTAATCCAGATCTTCTGTCTTTTCCGGCCAGCCAAGGGTTGAGAATGGCCAAAGTGCAGATGAGAACCAGGTATCTAAAGTATCCTCATCCTGCTTCATGTGAACGCCGCCACACTTCGGACACTTCGTCGGTGCTTCTGATGCACGTGCAACTACAGTCTCACCGCAGTTCTGGCAATAGTAAGCAGGAATACGATGTCCCCACCATAACTGTCTGGAAATACACCAGTCACGAATGTTCTCTAACCAGTGTAAATATGTCTTATCGTAATTCTTTGGAACGAATTGTAATTCCCCTGTCTTGATTGCCTCTACGGCAGGTTTTGCCAATTCTTCCATAGCAACAAACCACTGTGGCTTAACCATTGGCTCAACGGTGGTCTTACATCTGTCATGTGTTCCTACGTTATGTACGTGATCTTCAATGCCAACGAGAAGTCCCATCTCATCCATCTTCTCAACGATGACCTTGCGGGCTTCATAGCGATCCATACCTTCGAATTCACCACCATTGCTGTTGATGGTAGCATCGTCATTTAAAATATTGATGACCGGAAGATTATGGCGCTTACCAACCTCGAAATCGTTCGGGTCATGTGCCGGTGTGATTTTAACCACACCTGTTCCAAATTCCATATCTACATATTCGTCTGCTACGACCGGAATCTCACGATTCATAAATGGAAGCATAACAGTCTTTCCAATGATATCCTGATATCTTTCATCTGCCGGGTTGACTGCCACTGCAGTATCGCCAAGCATGGTCTCCGGACGTGTTGTTGCAAATTCCACGTATCTTCCAGGCTCTCCGACAATCTCGTATTTCATGTGCCAGAAATGGCCACCCTGCTCTACGTGTTCTACCTCTGCATCTGAAATGGATGTCTGGCAAACCGGACACCAGTTGATGATACGGTTACCCTTGTAAATATATCCCTCGTCATATAACTTAACAAAGACTTCTTCAACGGCCTTAGAACAGCCTTCGTCCATAGTAAAGCGTTCTCTTTCCCAGTCAGCAGAAGAGCCCATACGCTTCAGCTGCTTGATGATACGTCCGCCGTATTCTTCACGCCACTTCCAGCATTCGTCCAAAAAGCCGTCACGACCAAGATCATCCTTAGAGACACCCTGTTCTTTTAAATGCTCAATCACCTTTACCTCTGTAGCAATCGCTGCATGGTCTGTTCCCGGCTGCCAAAGAGCATTGTATCCCTGCATTCTCTTATAGCGGATCAAAATATCCTGCATTGTGTTATCGAGGGCATGTCCCATATGGAGCTGTCCTGTGATATTAGGAGGTGGCATAACGATGGTAAACGGCTTTTTGCTGCGGTCTACCTCTGCATGGAAATATCCATTGTCCTCCCACTTTTTGTATAGTCTGTCTTCCAACCCACTTGGGTCATAAGTCTTTGCTAATTCCTTACTCATGTTATCTATATTATCCTTTCTGCATAGGCAGTTTTTATTCCTAGCCTATGTTACCATCTTATCTATATTATCTTATCGGGAAATAAGGGAAAAATCAACTGTGATTTTGTCTATTCCCGATTAAATCCATATGGTGTTTTGCTGCGCATTTTGAAAATAAAGTTCGGTATAAAAATATCCAGATTTTGTAAAGTCAAAACCGCTTTTTTCGCCATGCCACTACTGCGAAAGGCATCCTTGTAACGAATCGTCCGGCGCAGCAGTGCAATGTCCTTTTCACCGATTGCCCTCTCTGTCTCCAGATATGCGATAAATTCATAGGACGATGCATCCATCTTTTTGGCATCCGCCGACAGATTCTGTGCCGTATAATGATGCACATAAAGCGGCTCATCGACAAAAGAAAATGTCGTTTTTTGCGCCAGCAAAAGAAGCCACAAGAAATAATCATCCGAACCATTCTTTTTACAGAGGTGTGTTGTCCAAAACGATGGTATGCTTGCTTTCGGAATCAGGCATTGCCCCGGCGAAACGATCTGATTTCCCACGCGCAGATACGTCTTATAATCACCGACAAGCTTCTTATGGTAGGCAGTGCGATACCAGAAAACTTCGCCATCTTTTTGCTCCATAACCGCATTTGAAACGAGCACCCTATCTGCTTTCGGCTGGTATTTTTTCATGGCCGCAATAAACGTTGCAACCGCATCCTCCCGCAAGCGGTCATCCTGATCTAGAAAAATTACATAGTCACCTGTGCAAAGAGACAGCCCACGCACACGCGCTGCATGAATCCCGCCGTTTTGCTTCTGATCGTAGATAAAGATATTACAATCGCCGCCGTCTTCCGGCAGGACAACATGTTCCTCCGGGCTGTCGTTGATGATCAACACTTCCAGTTCATCTCCTTTTTCCAGGTGGCACTGGTTGGCGCGTATCATTCTTTTATAATCCGCCATATAGGCATTGCCTTTATAAAAGGCAGTAATCACACTTACTTTCATTAAAAACTTGCCCCGTATTTCTTTCCAAAGAACTTTGCCCTCAAAAAGGCACCGCCTTTTTTCACCCAATTGATGGGCTCCATATGCATCGTTGCGACTTCATATACACGTAGTGCCGTGTCCTCCTCCTGCGCATGCATCAGCCATACATTAAATAAAATCTCACTGACACGCCCAAACAATCGCGCTTCAAACGCACTCATATGCGCTAACTCCCCCTGCATTGCCACCTCTAATTCGGCCAAAATCGGAAACAGCCAGCTGCAATACGCATCCAGGTATTCTTTTCGCATGATACACATATTAAACATATAACCCCATGTCGATGCGTATACTTTTTTGCATGCCGCATCATACGCTGGACACTGCTTGTGAATCACCTGCTGCGCCAGATCTAAATGCTTTGCATCGAGCGTATGCGCATAATGTGAATACAACGATTCGATATAATACTTACGCTTTGCCGGCACGACAATGTCATACTGCTCCATGAGTGCTTCTGCTTCTGACGAACAAAGCACACACGCCATCAAATCATTTGCATGCTTCTTTTGAAAACTACGGTCTTTGACGGTAAAGTATCTCCGGTAATGCACCAGCCCAATCGCATCTGCATCCAGATTCTTCCACGCCCAATAAAGGCCCGTCAGCTCACAATACATCGGATTCTTAGACGATATATTCTCGCCTGTATCATCGCGGGTAAGCCCCGGAATTTCGTCTTTCCCTTCAGCTCCCACATGCAGTGGCAGATAAACCGATTCCTCTGGCGTTTTATATGGTTTGTGCATCGCAATGATGATCTTTGTCGTCATAAATCTCTCTCCAAGTCATATTTTTTTCATTATAGCACACTATAGAAACAACGTAAAAGGACACTGTAGAGCATCCTCACTCTCGCAGTGTCCTTCGTCTTCTCACAGTAACGTAATCACGCAATATCCCTCGTTCTTCCCACAGTAACGTAATCACGCATCACCATCGTCATCATCTGCAATCGTATTCGCAACCGCTGCACTCGCTCCAGCTACCGCCGATACCACAACAACCACGGCTACAATCACAACAAATAAAATCAGTATAGCAAAAAAGATCAAAAAACCCGTCTCCGTCATTCTTCCTACCTCCAAATAAACAACTGTCTATAGTATAACACAATTTAGCGAATTTTCCATAGTTTCGTATGTACATTGACGAATTTTTCATTGTTTAGTTTTCATTGACGCAGCCATCTTTACCGTTGTATAATGTTGTCATAAAAAATATCGTCAAATGTTGGTAGACGACAATACACAAAAAGGAGATTCCGTTTATGAAAGTAATGAACATTGAGAACCCAGAAGAATTCTTAAAAGTAATTGATTCCTGCGAAGGTCAGGTAGAACTTGTAACAGCTGATGGAGACCGTCTGAATCTGAAATCTAAATTATGTCAGTTGATTTCACTCACAACCGTTTTCTCATCCAGCTCAAGCATCCCAGAGATGGAAATCATTGCACATGAAGCAGAAGACGTAAAGCGTATTATGAACTATATGATGGAGAGTACAGCAGAATAATGTTTTCTTCTTTTCAAACCTATTTAAAGAAAGAATCTGGCAAGGAGTAACCTCACCAGATTCTTTTCTTTTTGTCTTTTATCGATTCTGTTTTAATTTTACATACACGCCTGACAGATGTTCTTTTGCCCAGGCAATCTCTTTTGCTCTGCGATATGCCCCTTCAACATCTCCACGCACCAGCGGTGCATATAATGCTTTTGCCACATGACCTTCTTCCGGCAAATGACGACGCAATCTTCCATAAAGAGGACTTTCCAACTCTGCCCGCGCACGCGCTATCGTCTCACGCCTTGCATCTGCGTGCTGTATGCTTCTAACCATAGAAGACTGGAACGAACGGAAATACACGCCCGCCATCACTTCGTACAAACGCATACGCCAGGCACCAAGATCCAAATCTTTCAGACCTTTTGTCTTCTGTTGCAGGACATCATCCGTCACCTGATCCAGCTTCTTTGTCTGCATATCCAAAAACGCCTGTACTCGCGTCTTTTGCAGTGCAAAATATTCCGGCAGATATTTACCGGTCAAACGGCTTTGTCCGCGATTTGCATAATGATAGAGTGCATCCGGAATCGTAATCATAGACTGCATGGCATCAGCGACTTGCAAATTAAATAAAATATCCTCAATATGCACGATTGTCTGAAAGGACAACTGCTGCTCGCGCAAAAATGCTAGGCGATACGCTTTGTTCCATGCATACCCAAACATTGTCTCATGCTCGAGTTCTACGAGATACGGATATGCATAAGCAAGTGGTTTTTGCCACACATCACATATCTCTGTATCCTTATTAGAAAAATAGTGCAATTCGGGATTCTTTTTCACCTGATAGGAAAGCTGTCCCTTTTCATAGTAATCCTCGGTATAACCATAAAGCACCAGATCAGCATGTTGCTTTTGCAGTGCATCGGAAACCCTTTGCAGCAAATTCTTTTCCACCGTATCATCCGCATCCAAAAACAGAATATAATCACCTGCCGCATGTGAAATGCCGGTATTGCGCGCCATGCTCAAGCCCTCGTTTTGCGGCTTATGAATCACCACATAATCCACCTGTTTTCCACGGAATGCCTGCAGATACGAATCCGCCACTTTTCCCGTCTCGTCCGTCGCACAATCATCCACAACAATCACTTCGAAAGTGTTATATGTCTGCTCCAATAAGTTCTGCAAAAGTGCCGGCAAATCTTTTTCTACATTGTATGCCGGAACCACTACAGAAAACTTAATCTGCTCTGCCATGCCCTACTCTCCTTGTAACATTCTTGTTATCATCATATCGCATAAGGCTATGGTTCGTCTACCTCTTTCATTTTTCATTTTGCTGTGGAGGCTTGCATGCACTGCAGCCGCCACAACTTCCCGTGCCACACGAACAGATACCCTGTCCGGATTTTTTACGTTTAATCAGATGATGTAAAATTGCTGAAACAACACAGACTAAAATTAGTAAAACAATCGCAGTTCCCATACTTTTCGCCTCCAAGCAGGCTTAGGTAAGCCTAAATATTATTATTGATTGATTGCTGCATATTTATCCTTGCGGAATAACAGGTAAATGAATCCAATCACAAAGATAAAAGCAACAACTGTTCCAAATCCAAACGTTCCCACACTAACGAGTGTTCCAATCTGATAGATGCACATAGCTACGATATAAGCAAGTACACACTGGTATCCGATAGCAAACCAGAACCACTTTGGATTGTTCATCTCTCTTTTGATAGCACCCATAGCTGCAAAACATGGTGCACAGAGAAGGTTAAATACCAGATAACCGTAAGCAGCGATTGGTGTCATCACCTGCGCCAGATTGCCCCATACTTCGGAACCATCTTCTGCCACTTCTGCAAAACCATAAAGCATACCAAAGGTAGCAACGACATTTTCCTTTGCAATCAGTCCGGATACGGCTGCAACTGCCATCTTCCAGCCCTGTCCTGCCTGTGTCCATCCAAGTGGTGCAAAGATCCAGGCAATCGCTGAACCAATCTTAGCAAGAATACTTGCATCCAGCTGCTCTGCTTCGAGCATTCCAAAGGATCCATCAATCCAGCCAAAACTCATCAGGAACCAAAGTACGATGGTAGACAGTAAAATGATGGTACCGGCCTTCTTGATGAAGGACCAGCCACGCTCCCACATGCTGCGAAGTACACTGCCAACAGTTGGCCAGTGGTAAGCAGGAAGTTCCATGACAAATGGTGCCGGATCGCCGGAGAACATCTTTGTCTTCTTTAAGATGATACCGGAGCAGATGATAGCCGCCATACCTATGAAATATGCACTCCAGGAAACCCAACCTGCGTTATCGAAAAACGCACCGGCAATCAAAGCAATGATCGGCAGCTTTGCTCCACACGGAATAAAGGTTGTTGTCATAATCGTCATCTTACGGTCACGGTCATTTTCGATGGTTCTGCTTGCCATAATGCCGGGAACGCCGCATCCTGTACCAATCAACATCGGGATGAAGGATTTTCCGGAAAGACCAAACTTACGGAAAATTCTATCCATAACGAAGGCAACACGCGCCATGTAACCGCATCCCTCGAGGAAACCTAAGAAGATGAAGAGTACTAACATCTGAGGAACGAATCCAAGGACTGCGCCAACACCGGCAACAATACCATCTAAGATCAATCCCTGTAACCAGTCAGCACATTGGATTGATGTCAAAAACCCTTCGATGGCCGGTGGAATAATCTCACCAAAAAGTACATCATTTGTCCAATCCGTAAGGAATCCACCAACGGTTGTAATAGATACATAATACACCAACCACATAACAGCTGCAAAGATTGGAAGTCCCAAAATACGGTTTGTCACAATGCGATCGATTTTATCCGATGTTGTAAGTGCACCTGCATGTGCTTTTTTGATGCAATCATTGATAATCGTTCCTATGTAGTTGTAGCGCTCACCCGTGATGATGGATTCTGCGTCATCATCAAGTTCTTCTTCACAGGAAACAATATCTTTTTCAATATGTGAAATAATTTCCGGCGAAAGTCCCAGTTTTTCCTGTACTTTGGCATCGCGTTCAAACAGCTTGATTGCATACCAACGCTGCATATTTTCGTCCGCAATCTGATGCAGGCATAGCTCTTCAATATGAGCAAATGCATGTTCTACCGAACCACTGAATGAATGCTTCGCTTTCTGCGTTTTCTTAGATGTCGCTGCGATTGCACGCATAGCTGCATCTTCTACGCCAGTACCTTTCAGCGCCGAAATCTCAACCACTTCCACGCCAAGCTCTTCAGCCAATCTTTTTGCATTGATTTTGTCTCCATTTTTGGCAACAACATCAATCATATTGATTGCCACAACAACCGGAATACCAAGTTCTACGAGCTGTGTCGTCAGATACAGGTTTCGCTCCAGGTTGGTTCCATCCACAATGTTTAAAATTGCATCCGGATGCTCATCAATCAGATAATTTCTGGCAACCACTTCTTCCAGCGTATAAGGAGATAAAGAATAAATACCCGGCAAGTCCGTGATGGTAACATCCTTATTTCCTTTATATTTTCCTTCTTTCTTTTCTACGGTAACACCCGGCCAGTTTCCCACAAACTGATTGGAACCGGTGAGTGCATTAAACAGTGTAGTCTTACCACAGTTTGGATTACCTGCTAACGCAATACGTACTGCCATGTTCTTAGTCCTCCTTCACATCAATTCGTGCTGCGTCTTCTTTTCGAAGAGACAACTCATATCCTCTTACGGTAATTTCAATTGGGTCACCAAGTGGTGCTACTTTTCGCACGTAAACCTCAACACCCTTCGTAATTCCCATGTCCATAATCCTTCTTTTGGTTGCGCCCTCTCCGTTGATCTTTGCAACGACAGCGGACTGTCCCACCTTCACATCTCGTAGTGTTTTCATCCTGTGACTTCCTTTCCTTTGCCTTTTTCCTTTATTTAAAACATACTTACTCCGTACGATTTAAACCATAATTTTCAGTGCCATTTCTTTTCCAATTGCCACGCGTGAATCCTTGACATTGATAATGACATTTCCGTCTGCCTCCGAAACAACGCTGACTTTTGACCCTGGCACAAAGCCTAGCTTTTCCAAAAACAACCGTGTTTCTTCTTTCCCACCGACTTTTTTAATCAGCTGTTCTTCTCCCTTTGTTGCCATAGCAAGCGGCATCATATGTATCACCTTCCTTATATGTATACGAATATAACTTTTGTTAGAGCGAGCTAACTCTCGCTCAAAAAAGAAAATGCATGTTCCATCTAGATAACAATGGTTAGCACTCTCTAACGTTATTGATATGTTAGCACATTCTAACTATGGTGTCAATTGCCTTACTTTAGAAAAATTTCATAATTATAATTTTAAATTAATAGATCTTCTTGTAAAAATCATCTATCTTCCTCTTGCAAAACTCATTTTATGCTTTATAATTATTTATACAGTTGTATAGTTTATATCAAAAAATAAATGAGGTATCTTCGTATGAAAAACCAAAAACGTTTGGATCCAAATATTTTTGCAAAGGAGTCGATCTGGAAACTAATGTCCAAGATGTGTCTGCCTGCCATACTCACCATTTTAATCATGGTCATCTACAATATGGCTGACATCTATTTCATTGGGCAGTTAAACGATCCCTATAAGGTAACCGGCCTTTCCCTCTGCATGCCACTGACAACCATCTTGTCCGCCTTTGGCAGCATGATTGGTACCGGAGCATCTTCCTGTATCTCGGTTGCCCTGGGGCGCGGAGACAATTCCAAGGTTGCCCGTTATTCCAGTTTTTCCTTTTACTTTTCCATCCTTATGGGCTTTGCCTACGGCGCCATCATACTGCTCTTTCAGAATCCTATCCTGAATCTGATCGGCACCAGTGTCAACACCCGCGGTTATGCCGCTTCCTATCTGACGCTTATCATGCTGGGTGCACCGCTTACCATGCTAAACACCGCTACCGGTCAGGTAATCCGTTGTGAGGGTGCGGCAGTGTCTGCAATGGTCGGTAATCTCCTTGGCACCATTTTAAATATCATTTTAGATCCTATCTTTATCTTAGTACTTGGTATGGGGATTCCGGGGGCTGCCATCGCAACACTGATCGGTACTGTCAGCAGCAGCGTTTTCTACATCCTCTTTATTATAAAAAAATGTCAGCACACCACGATCCACCTGCGCGATTTTACCTTTGCTTCCGGCATTGCGGCATCTGTCCTCGCCATCGGTCTGCCGTCCGGTATCAGCACACTTTTAAACAGTATCTCCGGCATCTTTGAAAATAATCTTCTGGTGGCACACGGCGACCATTATGTAGCTGCCCTGTCTGTTGCAGGACGCGCCACTATGATTATCGGCATGTTACAGATCGGTGTTGCTATGGGTGTCCAGCCCATCATTTCCTATAGCTACGGTGCCAAGAACTGGAAGCGTATGCGCGAGACGATCCAAAAGACAGCCATCGCAACCATCCTGCTTGGTCTGACACTCACCCTGCTCTGTCGTGGGTTTGCCTCCACTCTGGTCACAGCCTTTTTGGATGATGCTGCCATCATTCCTCTGGGTGTCTATGTCATCAGCATCGGCACACTTTCCGGTCCTTTCATTGGTCTTTACCAACTCTGTACTACCTTTTTACAATCAACCGAAAAACCATCCTATGCCCTCTTTGTATCCGTTTTACGTCAGGGTCTAATCTTTATCCCGGCACTCTATCTCCTGGATCGCATTGCCGGATTCCGCGGCATCGTATGGGCACAGCCGATCGCAACTTTTGCAGCGCTGGGGCTCGGCATCGCCTTTGCTCTGCATCATTATAAAAAGATACAAGCAGACAAAGCGCAGATATAAGGTGGGCATTTTGCCAAATGCGTGTTATGATGGTAAAAAATCCAATGGATATAAGGGGTATTGGCTCATGAATACAAAAAACAACAAGAAATTTCAGGAAACTGACGCACTCATGTGCGATATGTTTTTAAAACTATTAGACGAATATGCTTTTGAAGATATTTCCATCTCCTTACTCTGTCAGAAAACAGGTATTACGCGTGCGACCTTTTATTCGCATTTCGGCGACATGGATCACTTTTTTGATGCCGTTGCGAAACGATTGTTCTTAGCACTCGCCGAAGAAGATCGCACGCTGATCAGGAATATGGATCTGACCGATGAGTTATACCGTGCCACATTTCTAGCCTTATTTGAACACATCCTAAGTTATCGCTCGTTTTATCAGGTCTATGTGACCAAGGTCGCGCAACTGCCTTTTCTGTCGGCCGTCTCCGCTTTCGGACATTCCGATGGTATGAAACGCTATGCCGCGATCCAGGGTATCACCTCCAAGCGACAGGCAGAATACTGCGCAGCTTTCTATTATACCGGACTGACTGCCATGATCCGCATGTGGTTGGACGGCGGCTGTCAGGAATCGCCGGATGAGATGTATGAACTTATGTCCATTCAGGCAAAGAACATGGCACGCTAGTTTTTATTTTTTTCATCTGCAATCTGCCGTCCTTCGTGATCCATATGATAGCCATCGCGATAAATCAACTCGGAAATTGGCACAATCTCATAGCCCTGGTCTTTTAAGCTGGTGATTACCGTCTCGAGTGCATCTGCAGTATATGTCGCCCCGTTGTGCATCAGAATAATAGAGCCATTCCCCAGATGCTTATGTTCGGTAACGGTCTGCACAATCGAAGACACACCATAGTTTTTCCAATCCAGACTGTCCACATCCCATTGAATCGGATAATAGCCCATTTCCCGCACCGTTGTAATCACTTCATTGTCATAGTCGCCATATGGCGGACGGAACAAAAACATATCATAGCCGGTGATTTCCTTGACCTTGTCATGCACCAGCTGCACTTCTTTTTTACACTCTTCTACGGAAAGCTGCGACATATTCTTGTGATTCTCGCTGTGATTTCCCAGATCATGCCCCGCCTCATAAAGTGCCTTCACATCCTCTGGATAAGAATCTACCCAGCCACCTGTCATAAAAAATGTCACATGCACATCATTTTTCTTCAAGATCTCCAAAATCCGTGCTGTATCCTCATTGCCCCAAGCCGCATCAAACGATAGCGCCACTTTTTTCTCATCGGTATCCACACAGTAAATCGGCAGTTCTCTACCCCCTACACTTGCTGATGTCGTAAGCGCATCGCTTCGATATTGTCCCACCACCCCTATACTAAGACAGAGCAGACCCAGTAGTGCCAGGCCTGCTCTGATTTTATTGTTTTTATGCTTTTGATATCCCGCCATAGACTTCCTCAGGTTCTCACTTGGTTTATCCTATGACGGATGTACATGGTTTATGCATCAACATCTGCCAAAACCATACTGTATTTGAAATTCTGTTTAGACAATATGAGCCTTTAACAGGTTCGTCGTACCCGCAATTCCAAGAGGCACACCGGCGGTGAGAACCACGGTATCTCCTTCCTGGATCAAACCGGCTTCCTTGGAACGCTCGAGTGCATGATCAAACAGTTCGTCTGCATCCTGCTTTTCCTCGACTTTCAGCGGAATGACGCCCCAGGAAAGATTGAGCTGACGGCAAACCTTGTCAGACATACAGCCGCCGATAATCGGGCTCTGTGGACGGTATTTGGAAATCATACGTGCGGTACGTCCAGACTTTGTAACGGTCACAATGCTTGTCGCATTCAAATCACCTGCCATCAGACATGCTGTATGAGAAATGGCATCTGTAATGCTTGGCTTCTCATTGGTATTACGTGCACGAAGACGTGAAATATAGTTGATATCCGCCTCTGTACGCAACGCAATACGCACCATCGTCTCCACTGCTTCTACCGGATAGTCACCTGCTGCTGTCTCTCCGGAAAGCATAATGGCACTTGTACCATCATAAATGGCATTGGCAACGTCAGTTGCTTCTGCTCTGGTTGGTCTTGGATGGCTCATCATAGAATCAAGCATCTGTGTCGCTGTAACAACCACTTTACCAGCGTGATATGCCTTTTTGATAATCATCTTCTGAATGATTGGTACTTCTTCGATTGGGATTTCAACACCCATATCACCACGGGCAACCATGATACCATCGGCTGCTTCAATGATCTGGTCGATATTCTGAATACCCTGGTTGTTTTCAATCTTTGCAATAATCTTGATCTGATCTCCACCATGCTCATGTAAGATATCACGCAGCTGCTTTACGTCTGCTGCTGTTCTTACAAAGGAAGCCGCGATAAAATCGAAATCTTCCTTCACTGCAAATACGATATCTTTATAATCCTTTGGGCTGATATAATCCATAGAAAGTTCTACGTTTGGTACATTCACACCCTTTTTGTTGGACACCTTGCCACCATTGATGACTTCGCAGATAATATCCTGATCCGTCACTTCTTTTACTGTCATGGCAATCAAGCCATCATCAATCAAAATGTGGGTTCCCACTGATACATCTTTTGGCAGATCTTTATAACTGATTGACACACGGTGCTCATCACCAACAACTTCCTCTGTTGTCAAAGTAAAGGTCTGTCCCGCTTCCAGCATTACCTTACCTTCTGCAAATTCACGCAAACGAATCTCCGGACCTTTGGTATCCAAAAGTGCTGCCACCGGTAAACCTAATTTCTCGCGGGTCTCTCTCAACTTTGTCAAGCGTCCCAATTGTTCTTCATGATCTCCATGTGAAAAGTTAAAACGTGCTACATTCATACCTGCAAGCATCAATTTTTCAAGTACGCCTTCTTTCTCTGTAGAAGGTCCCATTGTACAAATAATCTTCGTTTTTCTAATCTGTTCCATCTTTTTTCCTTTTCTAAATCCTATCTCTTATTTACCAATCATGGTGCCATTCTTGCCACCAATCGAAGCATCTTCTGCGGATAGCTTGGTAATCAATACCTTGCGGATTGCAGAATCCCCAATATAATCTACTGCTGCCTGAATCTTTGGAAGCATCGTACCTTCCTCAAACTCACCTGCTGCCATGTAACTTACTGCGTCTTTGATGCTCATGTAATCCAAAGGCTTCTCCTGCTCTGTTCCAAATCCGAGGCACACCTTATCGACACCTGTTAAAATAACAAGCATATCTGCATCCAGCTGGTCTGCAAGATGTCCGGCAATCGTATCTTTTTCGATAACTGCACTTGCACCCTTCAGATGATGATCCTGCTGTAATACAGGGATACCGCCGCCGCCACAGGCAATGACAATCTGTCCGGCATCACAAAGCGCCTTGATGGCATCGAGTTCAACAATATCCATTGGCTTTGGTGTCGCAACGATACGTCTGTATCCGCCGTCCACTTTCACCACATGGTTGCCCTTCTTTTCTTCTTCTGCCGCTTCCTCTTCACTCATCACACGACCTATCACCTTACTCGGCTTGTAGAAAGCTTCATCATACGGATCTACCATCACCTGTGTCAAAACTGTAGATACCGTTTTATATATTCCATGGCTCAGGAGCTCACTGCGAATCGCATTCTGTAAATCATATCCGATATATCCCTGACTCATTGCAGAACAAACCGACATTGGTGTTGCTGTATATTCCGGGTATAATCTGCAAAACTCAGACATCGCGGTATGTATCATACTTACCTGTGGTCCATTACTGTGTGTAATTACCACCTGGTAATCCTGTCGAATAAATTCTGCCACAGCCTTAGCTGTTTTTACCAATGCCTTCTGCTGCTCCGGAAGTGTTGTCCCCAAAGCATCATGCCCTAATGCAATTACGATTCTTTTCTTCTCCATTTGCAAAACCTCCATCAAACTGTTTGTAAAGAAAAAGACTTCTTTACCAATTTAAATATTATCATACTCGGTTTTCTGCAACAAGTCTAACGCGCGACATTTTCGTCCATTTTCGCATACAATGTTTGTTATATTTTTAGCAATATAAAAGGCGGGTCTCTCCACAAAAGAGAGCCCGCCCTGATCCTGCATATCAATTTTTCTTTGTCAGTGTTACTTCTACCGTCTTTTCTTCGTAATTGTTTGAAGCCTGTGCCAAAACGATCTCCACTTTGGTTCCGGCTTTGAGATACTGCATTGCATTGTAAATCTCATCCATAGAGCTTACCTCTTTGCCGTTAAACGATACGATGATATCGCCCTTTTTGATACCGGCTTTGCTTGCCGCACTATTGGAAGCTACTCTCGTAATATATACACCCGATGGCATATCGTACTGTTTTGATACATCGCTGGCAACATCTACCCCTGCAATGCCCAGATAGGATGCCTCGTCATTCGACACAACTTCCTGGTTAATGATGGTTTCGATGATGTCTTTTGCGGTAGACATCGGAATCGCATATCCCATACCCTCAACCTTGGTATCGGAATATTTTGCGGAAACAATACCAATCACTTCCCCATTCATGTTCAAAAGTGCACCACCACTATTTCCCGGATTGACGGCTGCATCTGTCTGCATCAGCGTACTTGTCACCGTATTACCCGACTCGTCTTCTAACTGTACTTCACGGCTGAGTGCACTGATGACGCCTGTCGTTACTGACTGGCCATAGCCAAGCGCATTACCAATGACAACGGCAGATTCTCCCACCTTTGCCTGGTCAGAATCACCAAGCGTTGCTACTTTGATTTTCTCCATTGTGCTGTCTTCCACGTCAGAACGTGATACAGCTACTACGGCAAGATCCACGGATGCATCTGTTCCTTTTACGGTTGCCGGCACTGCGCTGCCATCATTAAAAGTAATCGTCAAAGACTCTGCGCCGGATACGACGTGATTGTTTGTTGCAATATATAAATAATCATCATCCTGGCTCACAATAATTCCAGAGCCTGCTGATTCACTTTCATAGGTTCTTGTCTGGCCAAACATGCTGCGATACTCGGTATAGGATACATTTGTAACCGCCACAATCGCCGGCATCACATTATTTGCAATATCAGAAACATCTGACACGGTCGTTGCCGTAGATACGGCTGTGCCACCTAATCCATCACTTGTCGTCAAGGTTTTTGTCGCCGCAGCTGTTGTCAGATCCTTTCCTGTCTTTTTACTGATGGCATAAGTCACACCACTAAAGGTTCCACCTGCCACAAGGCCAAAGACAAGTGCAATCGCAACAACCTTCAACAATTTATTTCCGAAATGTCCCTTTGCGAAAAACGACCTTACCTTTCCATTGCCGCCTGCATGATGCATTCTCTGTCCATGAGACCATGCTCTGTGTTTCTTCTCAGAACTGCCATACGGATTATAGCCATATGGATTGCTGTTCTGTCCATAGGCGTTATTTTCCTGATATGTTCCCTGCTGGTATGCACTGCTATTCTGCGCTGTTCCCTGCTGATATCCCGTGTCTCCTGTATTTGTATCATTTTCTCCCTGATTGATATCAGAGTAGCTGTAAGAATATACAGAACTATGAGGTTCTTCTGTATGGTTCTGGTTGTTCTGTGTATTCTCTTCGTTTGTATTCTGATCAAAGTCACTCATTTGTACCGTCTCCTTTCGGCTCCTTACTATGTTATCTAGTGTATGGGGTAATTGTGATAACTTTGTGATAAAAGATGGTACTTTCTTTGAAGTCTATGCATAGAAAAAAGCTGCGCTTCATCGACTCTTCATCGGCAAAGCAACAGCCTTTTTACATACTTATATTTTATTCAACAGTAACACTTTTGGCAAGGTTACGTGGTTTATCTACATCCAATCCTTTTGCAACGGATACATAATATGCTAAAAGCTGCAATGGCACCACTGCAAGGCTCGCACTAAAATGATCATCAATCTTTGGAATGTAAGTTGCAAATTCAACGGCATCCTCAATCGCATAATTGCCAAAGGTCGTAAGTCCCATCAAATATGCGCCACGACTCTTACACTCTACCATATTACTGATTGTCTTTTCGTATAAGTCACTCTGGGTCAAAAGACCAACCACAAGTGTTCCATCCTCAATCAGACTGATGGTACCATGCTTCAGTTCTCCTGCTGCATACGCTTCTGAGTGGATATAACTGATTTCTTTTAACTTCAGGCTTCCCTCTAAGCTGATTGCATAATCAACACCACGTCCAATAAAGAAAATGTCCTTTGCGTTGACCTGTTTAGACGCAAACCACTGCAACCGCTCTTTATCTTCGATGATTTTTTCAATCTTATCCGGAATTGTATGAAGCTGTTCGATATAATCGCTATATTGCTCCTCTGTAATCTTTCCCAGTACTTTTGCAAACTGGACAGAAAGCACATAGCCGGCAATCAGCTGCGCAGAATATGCCTTTGTTGTTGCCACAGAAATCTCAGGACCTGCCAATGTATAAAACACGCTGTCTGCCTCTCTGGCTATGGATGAGCCCACTACGTTCACAATACCAAGCGTCTTCACACCCTGTTCTTTTGCTTCTCGCAGTGCTGCAAGCGTATCTGCCGTCTCACCGGACTGGCTCACAATAATGACAAGACCATGTGGATCCAGAATCGGCTTACGATAACGGAATTCCGATGCCACTTCTACGCGCACCGGCACTCTTGCCAAATCTTCCATCACATACTGTGTCACAACACCGGTGTGATATGCACTACCACAAGCTACTATATAAATCTGTGATGTATTTTTGATATCTTCATCGCTAAGACCAACAACCGAAAGGTCAATCTTACCATCTTTTATGACAGAACCAAGCGTATCTGCAATGGCTTTTGGCTGTTCATGAATCTCTTTCATCATGAAATGTTCAAAGCCGCCTTTTTCCGCTGCTTCTGCATCCCAGGTGATTTCCACTGGTGCTTTTTCAATCTCATCCCCATCCAGGTTATAGAACGTAGCATGGCCATCGGCAAGACGTCCAATTTCCATGTTTCCAATATAATATACATTTCTTGTATATTTGAGAATTGCCGGAACATCGGATGCCACATAACACTCACCATCGGTCACACCGATAATCATCGGACTATCTTTACGTGCCACATAGATTTCTCCCGGATAATCACGGAACATAATCTCAAGCGCATAAGAGCCACGAATACGAACCATGGCATGGTTGATGGCATCGACTGGTGTACCAAGGTATTTTTTGTAGTAATAATCTACCAATTTGATCGCCACTTCGGTATCTGTCTGTGAATAAAAGACATAGCCCTTTTTCGTCAGTTTGTCTTTGAGTTCCTGATAATTCTCGATAATACCATTGTGAACACCGACAACGTTTCCATCATCGCTGACATGTGGGTGTGCATTGATTTCAGAAGGTTCTCCATGGGTCGCCCATCTTGTATGACCGATACCACAGGTTCCCTTTACAGCTTTTCCATCGTCTGTCTTCTCAGCTAACACTTTCAGCTTCCCTTTAGCCTTAACGACAATTGTCTCGTTTGTATCTTTTCGGACTGCGATACCTGCAGAGTCATACCCTCTGTATTCCAGTTTTGACAATCCGTCCAAAAGAATTGGCGCTGCCTGCTGTTTGCCTGTAAATCCTACTATTCCACACATTGTTGTCCCTCTCTTCCATATCCTCGTGTCCCACGATTCTGTCTATCGTTTCTTTTTTATTATAATGCAAATATACCCAACTTCTTGTTAGAAACCATAATCCAGCGCATCCTCCTGCGTATATCCCGTGTAATTCTCAATGCCGTCACTGATCTTTCTCAAGTCATCCGAAAGCTGTACGTCCTCATTGTCAAATAGATATGCATGCAAAAGTTTTACATTGGATTCCAACGTACACGGTACTACAAGACTTCCCTGGGAACCGAAGTTACCGGTTCTCTTTGCAAATGGGAATCCTGCGGTTCCTGCCAACTGGTAATCCTTCATAGAAGATGCCATGGAAATAATCTGTGACATCGTAAAGTTCGTGCCAATGTCATCAAAGACAGCATCCACCAAATTGTTCAAATCTCCTATACCTGCGTCGTTCAGCTTCGCTACCATCTGTTCCAATACGGTTCTCTGACGCTCTGCACGACCAAAATCTCCACCAGCTGTATAACGGATACGACAATATGCCACTGCCTGTACACCATTTACGGTCTGATGTCCTACCGATACATTGCCACCTTTTCGACCGGTGATCTCTGCTGTCATAGCAATATAGCCGCCCGTTCCATTCATGTAAGATGCTTCTTCATCGGTAATATCAAGCTCGATACCACCCAGTGCATCGACCGCTTCTGCCAAAGCATAAAAATCGACAGAAACATACTTTTGAATATTTAAATCGAGGTTACGGTTGAGCATCTCAATCGCAGATTGTGGTCCACCATGATTGTACGCATAATTACACTTGCGGAACGTCTCATCTCCATCCACATCCAGACAGGTATCACGGTATACAGAGACGAGTTTTACTTCCTTTGTATTATTATTGATACTACAAATCATAATACTATCACTATTACCCGTATCGTAGTTACCATTGGAACGGTTATCTACACCAAACAAGGCAATCGTTGTATAATCATCAAGCAGCTCCTGCGTCTCTTCATCCAGATTATTCGTCTTTAAATCTTTCAGATCATCCCAATTGATCAAGCCTACTTTTAACCATAGGAACAATGCTGCAAGAAGAAGTAAAAGCACAATCACTTCAATGATCAGGATTGTCTTTCTCTTTTTTCTGCGCTTCTGACTGCGCGTCAGCTTTTTCTTACCTTTGTTGCCCCTTAACGCCTCTTCCTCGTTGCGACGGGCTCCGCGTGCGTTATTGCTGTTTCTTTTGTTATTACTTCTATTGCTGCTATTTCTAGTATTGGAATTTCTCTTTTTACCGGAATTTCCCTGTGGTACTTCTATATTATAGATTTCTTTTTTCGCCATTTCATTCTCCCTCTTCGAATCCTCTTCGAAAAAACGCACATATCAAATTAAAATTTTATACCAAAAAAAACACCTCGTCAAGAAATACCACCGTTTGTTCATATTTCTTAAGAATTATATTCTGCCTCCTCGCCCAGCAGATCCAGGCGGTAATTATGCAGCCCCATCGGCAGATTCGGATTGTAATATGCATCTGTCTTTTGCCACTCATCCGCCCATTTTTCGAGCATAAGGTGGTGTGACTCCTCTGTGCTTTCAGCCTGTTTACCCGGGCTTTTTACAAGAATACCGGGATCTACAATGATACGATACCCTGCTTTTTTTGCACGTAAACAAAAGTCAAGCATCTGTTCTCTGCCAAAAAGATTGGTATCAAAGCCACCGAGTTTCCGATAAACTTTTGCATGAATCATACAATAGCGGAAATCCACCATGCTTACCTCCCGCGGAATACTCGCAAGATTTTCATATGTCGGCCGGTAAATCTTTGCATCATAAAAAGCCGGATAGATGTTTGCCTGCGTATCATAGATAAAGCCACAGTTTTCGATGGCAAATCCGCCTTTTAAAAAACGCGCGCCCACAACAGCAACATCCCCCTGCCGCAGGTAACCATACATTTTTTGTAGATTGCCTCGTGAAAGCGGTCGCACCTGTGGTTCATGCAAAAACATATAATCTCTTGGATGCAGCATCACATCCGCTCCATCATAAGAAATGTTCCACCAACTCTGATCGGGCGATGGCACCGGTTCTCCTGTTATAGCAATCTGCCGCCGTTTTAGTGCCGCTTCCGCAACTACCATGTGCTCCTGTACATAGCGTTTCTTCCATTTCTTTTCCTCTTTCCGTGGCAAAGGGATGCGTTTTCTCTCATGATATAAAAGAAGTGGTATGCGAAATACATTTGCATCCTGTTCTGTCACACGCAGCAGATAATCATACATACATGCTTCCTGCAGGTTCTCCCGAAACTCGCCCAACTGGTATATAAGCGCATTGGAGACAAGAAAGTGGTTACCGATATAGTTCGTATGTAATAAGAGTTCCCGATTCAAACCCGGTTTAAAATGCGGTTCCATGCGATCGGTTCCCACAAGCATATCATGATCCGTATAAATCAAAGACGGAGTTTCCTGATTCTGCTGCATATAACGATGGTATGCACCGGCAATCTGAAGCAGTGCATCCTCCTGTAAACGGTCATGCTGCCCCACAAAAAAGATATAGTTTCCACTACGTTCTTTTTCTTTTTTCCCAAAGTCCGCAAGTACATAATGAGAGCCTATGTTATACGCATAGGCTCTCCCCTTATTTTTTTTTAGTTTTCGATAATGTGTCCGGTCATCTTCCGGAAAAAACTCCGATACCATAGCCGCAAATCCCATGGAAGGATTCTGGTCTAAGACATAGAGTTCCCATCTGTCATACGTCTGAGAAACCAAGGATTCAAGTAAATCTCTAAAATAAGCTTCTCTTGTATCATGCAGCCAGATGACGACTGAAATTCCTGGCATTTCCATTATTTTGATCCCTTTCCTGTAAGCACAACTCCTACGGTCTTAAATAACAGCATCACATCCAGTCCCAGTGACCAGTTGGAAATATACTGTGTATCCAATGCCACAACATCCTCAAAATCTGTGATATCACTCCGGCCACTTACCTGCCACATACCAGTCAGTCCAGGCTTAATCCCCAGACGGGCTTTGTGATGATATTCGTAGTTTAAAAATTCATCTTCTGTCGGTGGTCGAGTTCCCACCAGACTCATATCACCTTTTAAGACATTCCAAAACTGTGGCAATTCATCAATGGAGTACTTACGCATAAAATGGCCAATCGGTATAATACGTGGATCATTCTCCATCTTAAACATATTGCCGCTCATTTCATTGTCTTTCATCAGATCCGCCTTACGCTCCTCGGCATCCATATACATGGAGCGGAATTTATAGAAATTGAAGCGTCTTCCATTTTTTCCAATACGTACCTGCTTAAAAAAGATAGGACCCGGCGATTGGATTTTGATGATTGGAGCAAAAATCACAAACGCAATTGCAGTCAAAAGCAGTCCCACCAGACCACCTATGATATCCATCAATCGTTTTACAAACAACTGTCTTGCATTTGCAATATGCATACTGGATGTCAGCACGATATAGTTACCATAATTCTCTATGCGGCGGTTTGGCACCATCTGCTTTGTATTGATCAGACTGATGTGTGCGGTAATCCCAAGTTCCACAATCTCCGTTGCCAACGCTTCCGCAGAAGATCTGGTATTTCCATTGATAAATACTTCGTCTACTACATTCGTACGCAGATATTCCATAAATGTATCTGCGCTGGCAACAACAGGAATCCCCTGTATCTTCTCACCACGCATATCCCGATCAATCACAACCACACCAGATACTTTAAAATCGGTATACTTGTCATGTGCAATCTCATCTAAGCACTGCTCCACTGTATGTGTATCTGCAACCACAAGCATCCATGCTTTGTTTTGATCTTCTAACTTGCGCCTACGAATTGCTCGCTTTAATACCACTCTTCCAAAATAGGATAGCAGGATAAAGACTCCTAAAAAGACAAACAGCATCTGTCTGGAATACTGCACAGATGTCTTGGTGGCATACATATACACCAGAACACCGCCCCATACAACGCCACAGTGTGTTATGGTGCTACGCAATTCCTGATACTTATTCCGTCGCAATACTCCGGTATAAGATTCGGAAAAAAAGACAACACATACATCGATGAGCAAAGCGATTGCCGCTATACGCACATATATTTCATGATTAAAAAGCCATGCATGCTCAAATCTCCAGCCGTACGCTATAATGAGCGCCAGCTCCATCATGAGCATGTCCAAAATCGTAAAATCCAGATGTTTCATCCAGTTACGTTTTTCTTCCCGGTACATTCATTCCTCCTGTACGCTCATAACTCCCTGCAAGGTCTTCTGATCTTCCTTGCGGTCTTCTCTGTCGTAAAAAAACTTATGCCCTTGCTTTTCCATGAATGAACAGCCAGCTTTGCGCATAATCATCGCGCTGCTCGTCGCTCATCTGTGAATACTCTACAAAGGTCAAATGGGATGGCAGCATCTGCACGCCACTGCATTTGTGGCACTCCACTTCTTTTCTGCGTGATACTGTGCGAATCCATCCACATTCCGGACAGATGAAAACCTTCATCATAACTCTACTCCATTCCTCTCTAATAATTCTCTTGCTGAATCCAGCGAATCCACCCCGTGTAAATTCTTGATTGGTGCGAATTCTTTTTCACGTTCTACCTCATAAGGCAGATTGTCGTCCATCATACGAATCATGTCAACGACAAGTGTCTCAAACTTATAACCATTTGGTTCTTCCGGCTTGATCAACTTTCCTGTCTCATCAATATATGGAATCTTCTTTTCTACCACGTGAACCGGTAAATGACGCTCCACAATTTCTTCGAGCTTATCTACACGGAAAATATAATTGAGGATTACCCCAAATGCATACAGCAGATTTCCTTTTTCATCGGTACTTTCTGCCATTTCTTTGCTCATTTCATAGTATTCCACAACCGATGGCTTTCCATCCTCCAGACAGAGAACTCCCATCTTTTCATAAGCGTCTACTTTGCGTACGACCTTACTGCCGCTGACCTTACCATTCAAAATCGTCGCACCAATAAATGCCGGATCACAAATACGCTGCAATACATTATCTACTGCAAAAATATTGATCCACTCTACGCCACGCTTATGTACATCAGCAAGCAAACCGGCTTTTTTCAAAGAAGAGAACCAGCCGCCATTGCCATTTGGTGATGTTGCCAGACGTCCCGGCTCTTCTAAAAGAAGCTTACCATCGTAATCTACGGCTGCTGCCATCTCCTGTACAAAAAAAGCCACATCTTCCTTCGGATAGCCAAAATAGTCATGCTCTTCAAAGAAACGGATCGTATCGTCGTTGTTCTTCTCACTGGTCATGATATAAAGCGGAATCGTTGTGCCTGCCACTTTTGTCACATCCATCAGATTGTTAATCAGGCACTCAAACAAATACAGTGTGCGATGCACGCCCACATTGAGTTCTCCCTTTGGCTTATCTAAACCAAGACGTGTTCCCATACCGCCGGCTAACAAAAGTGCTGCCACCTTGCCCTCACGAATTGCCTGATAACCGGCTGTCTCAAATTCTTCACGCCGCTTTTGAATCTCGTCAATATCCACTGCTGCAAGTGGTGAAAGCTCTCCCACCGGAATTCCTTCCTGTACACCTGCAAGCGCTAAGTCCTCCCAATTCACTTCGGAAATCTGTGTCAACAGACCTTGCTGTGCTTCCTCAGATAACTCATCAAAATGTCTGAGCACATGCTCCTGTCCATGCTCTTTTAAAATAAGTTCTGCCTCGTTTCTTGTCATAAATCTTCCTCTCCTATCCTGTAATGTCAACAAACATTACAACTACTATGGGGTTGCCCACAGCATGACCGGCAAATGCTCCTCATCCTTTAGCTCATATAGCGTATAACCAATCGCCGGATATTTCTGAATCGCAGTCATTGCTTCTGGTTCTTCAATGGTGTAAGCATCATCGCGCACAAAGATATACTGCAAAGTCTGTGGTGCTTCATAAGTCACATTCTTTGCCACCTCTCCCTCACTCGCGAGACCACCTTTTTTCATATCACCACCGGTAATGACAAAATACCATCCGTCAGCAATCCCGATGTTACGCACATTATGGCAATCGATTAGAAAGGTATCTAACAGCTCATCATGCGTCTTCGGTTCTAACACCCCAATATTGTCATCCGCATGCGTACGCACAAAATCTAACACCTGCTCCGCCTCAGCCGTCTCTTCTGTGGCATGCGTGTGCGTTTTGTACTGCACATATGTGGATAATATATTATTGCCAAGTGATGCAATCAAAATTCCTAACAATAATAATGTAATAAAAAACTTGTTCTTATTATAAAACAGATAGGTAAAAATTGCCACTATAACAATTAACAGCAACATACAAATCCTTGCCTTATATGGCAAAAAGACATGCCCATCCTGTGAAAACAGCTGCACATAAAAAAGCATCGTGTGATCTATCGTTTGACCATGGAATCCTACAAACAGTACAAAACACACACCTAAAATACCGCTAAGAACCCCCACCTGTTTCCACGAATACTGTGGTCTTTTCTGCTCGATCAAGTGAAACAGCAGCATCAGAAATGGCACAAACAGATACTCCACATAGCGCACGTGTGCGCGCGGTGTTGCACTCGGGTAATCTTCATAGATATAGATCGTATAAGAAACAATGAACGCCGTAATCATAAGCACATACCATAAAAACCGGCATAGTTTTCTTGCGTGTTCTTCCATGCATCTGCCATAAATCAATGGATATAACACCGGTAGAAATAAAAATGCCAGCAGTGTACATACGATAAAAAATATACAGCCATACACCAGATAACCGAAACGTTCCTGCAATAAGGAAAAATCAAATCCCAGTTGGTAATACTGCGTTCCATAATTGGAAAGGAAATAAATCCCCACACATGCCACTGCCATTACCGCCAGTACCAATATATATTTTCCTGTTTTCTTTTTTTCTACGTTCTGTTCTATGGATGCGTTCCCACCGGATTGTCTCTTGCGCTGTACAGCGCCACGCATTCCTTCTGTCACAAAATAAAGAACCAGCGCTACCGGAATCACCAGTGCGATCTCTTTTGTCAGATATGCAACGAACCACACTGCGATTGCAAGAATACTCCGGTATATTTTCTTTTTGCCTTGCCAGAGCCCCGTTAGCAGACCATACAATAGATAAATAAGCCATACCATTACGGGTACAAATAACACTTCACTGACGTAAGTCATGGTATAGGTCATGGTCGCCGATAATGCGTAAAGCAAAACGCTCCATCTGCGATATCTTTCTTCTTTTAATAAGCACTTCGCCAATGCATAGATTGGAAAAACTCCAAGTGACATCACCACAGCATTTATCACTGCAATCGCCATCGTTCGCATATATACATTTGAAAAAACGAATGCCGGTGCGATCAGAAGTGAATAGCCTATTTTTCCAAAACTAATCGGTATATGAAATGCCATCACCTGATGATGATTCCATAAACTTTCCGCAGCCGATAAATATAAGGCTTCATCCGGATAACAATTGACGGTACGGGGATAATACCATCCCAGCACCGTCCTAATCATTACACTCATAAAAAAGACAATTCCTACAAATCGTCTTTCGTTTGTTTGTATTTTTGTCATGCGCTGACTCTCCTATTTCCGATTGCGAAAAACAACCAGCTTACTAAACAAATAGTTTAACGCAATCACAATCACTTGTGCTATCAGTTTAATCAGCATATTCGGCAAATGATAAACCTCAATGCATATGTACAGCATGAACTCTTCAATCCCCAGGGTAAGCAATCTCCCTAAGCAGAACCCACTCAATTGTACAAAAAATGCATAAAGTCCTTCCGTATGAAAAATAAACACCCAGCGGCGATTGGTATAAAACGCAAACAAAGTGGCAAAAATCCATGCAATCGCATTTGCCACTAAAACGCCAAGATTAATTTTCTCGGTAAACAAAGAATATACAAATAAATTGATGAGCACTGTGCCTAGTCCGAACAGGGCATACAGCCACATTTCCCGATATTTATAGTAGATCGGGCGAAACCAGCTGAGCCATGATACAGACACAATCCGATCAAATATATCTTCTTTTCTCATTCATTCCCTCCTACAGGGAGTACTTATCTACAGAATGAATGCATTTTACCACTTTTACCATAGGGTGTCAAAAAAACACATTCCTTATACTTTTATATTTGTTTGCAGTACCCCATACGTACATGGTCTGCAAGCATCGCAATAAATTCGGAATTGGTTGGTTTTCCTTTACAATCATCCACGGTATATCCAAAAATATCGTCGATTTTTTCCACACTTCCACGTGACCAGGATGTCTCGATTGCATGACGAATTGAGCGTTCCACGCTTCCCGGTGTTGCGTTAAACTGTTCTGCAAGCATCGGGTAAAGCTTCTTTGTCACAGAAGAAATATATTCCACGTCCTGTACCGTCATAAGAATTGCCTCGCGCAGATATTGATATCCATTGAGCTGTGCCGGAACACCCACCGCTAATAACAGGCGCGTAATCTCATGCCGAATACCGGCTTTTTCTTCTGTCTGTGGATTACTGTAAACACAAGGCACCACATTCGCTGTCTTTGCGCTCTTCTTTTGTTCCGCGCTTCGCTTGATTTCACGTATGATAGCCTCGGCACGAAACGGCTTCACGATATAATAATCTGCACCTCTGGCCATAGCATCCGCTGCCGTACGCTCATCTCCCACAGCACTTACCATAATAAACTTGGTATCTATATTTCCCTCTTCTCTTGCTTTGGCAAGCACCTCTAATCCATCCCCACGGGGCATCACCACATCTAATAGCAGGATATCCGGCTTTTCCTCTTTGACAAGTGCCCATGCTTCTATGCCATTTTCCGCCTCGCCTACAATCTCTAAGCTGTCATCTAATTCTGTGATCACACGAAGCATCTCCCGCGACAGCTCATTATCATCTGCTATTCCAACTCTTATCTTATCCATTTCCCCAATTCTCCTTATTCTACTCCACTTGAAAAGGGAATAACTCTATACCCTCTCTGTTAATTTGAGGTAATCTGCAACTGCAGCAATATACTCTGTATTCGTCGGACGACCCTTAGACGCCTGTACCGTGTAACCAAAAATCTGATTCATGGTATCCATATCTCCCCGGCCCCATGCAGTTTCTATGGCATGCCGTACAGCACGTTCCACCGTGCTTGCAGTAACACCATGCTCCCCTGCGATTCGCTCATAAACTACTTTTGCGACCTGATGTCTGGTATCCGGAAGTGTAGCTACGATAAAGATAGCTTCCCGCAAATACTGGTAGCCACGCAAATGCGCCGGCACGCCCAGAAGAAGCATCAATTCTGTAATACGGTGTTCCAGCGGCTTCTTCGGCGTGTCGGTCTTCGTACTTTCCCGACCGGTATCATATGAAAGGATTTCCTGATCCAGCGCTGTACGAATGCTTTGAATAATTGTCTGATCATCAAATGGCTTTACGATGTAATAGATTGCCCCCATCGCAAACATCTCCGCTGCCAATTCCCGCTTATCAGCAGCCGACACGACAATTACCTTGGTTCCCGGTGAAATAGTAATATCCGTTCTCAATTGACGCATCACTTCCTTGCCATCTACCAGAGGCATCAGCATATCCAAAAGTAGAATCTGTGGATTGTGTTGACGTAGTAAATGAAGTGCTTCTTCTCCATTTTGTGCCGTACCCACCAACGCAAAATCCTCTTGCGATTCTACGATGCGCGCTAATGTTTCTCTTGTATATTCCTGATCCTCCGCAATAGCAATCGTGATTTTGTCCATTTCCTCCAGTCCCCTTATAAAAACTCCATAACTCACAGGAAACCATAACACCCATTTTCCTTTTTCTGGATTTTCTTGCGTGAAACCTGTCGATTTTTGCGCCAATCGACTGTAAGTGATCCTTACCCATTTGCCATCTCATATTTGTGCGATAATAACCGGTCTTTAAATTCCGCACGCCTGTCTTTACTCAGATAAGCCCGCGAACCATCGCTCATCAAAATATCCATCCCCTGATAATTCAGTGTCTCATCCAGATTAATCAAATAAGAACGATGACTTCGATAAAATCCACACCCATCTAACATGTCCTCAATCTCATGCATTGTCAGGCTGCTGATATAGTCGCCTTTTCGCGTATGAATCAGGATGTTCCGTCGGTTCATATTTACCGAAATGATATCTTTGATCATAATTGGCATCACACCTAATCCCACGACATTTACTTCGATACTACGCTCTTTTTCCTTTACAATCTGCATGGTCAAAAGCGCTTCTTTTATCTCCGGCTCCATACACTGCTTATCAATATAACGAAATGCATTTATCACATAGCCACGCCTGCTCAACTCCGTATGCGATGTCAGCATAGCAATTTTAGCGCATTTATACTGTCTTTGATAACGTTGTGCCGTCTCAAAACCATCTAAGCCTTTCATCTCGACATCCATAAATAACAAATCATAAAAAATCTGTGCGTCAAGCAATGCCTGTCCACCCGCATAGCAATCGATATGTGGTGCGTCCAATCCGCACTCTTTTTCAATAATCTCTACTGTCCTTTGTTGCCAAAGTGGTTCATCATCCACCACAGCAATCTTTATGAACTCTGTTCCATATTGCATAAACTTAATCGTACAACAAACCGGGAATTCTTTGTATCATAAACAACATGCCCCTTATTTTTACGAACCACCTCATTTACATTCACAATGCCAAATCCCTGATGTCGCAAGCCTCCTTTCGTCGACAAAAACCGATTGTCCGTTTGTTTTATTGTATTGATATAATCATTTTTTACAACGATAAAAATCTGCGTTTCATCATAACGCACACCACAATATATCGTCTTCCCTCCTGCTTCCTTTTCTGCATCAATTGCATTGCCAAGCAGATTCGAGAGCACCGTACACAAATCATAAGCCGAAATATAACATACTCCCGGGAAATGCCCCTCTACTTCCATCATAATGCCATTTTGCTCTGCCTCGTCATAATAGCGGTTTATGATGGCATCTGCGATATCATTATTCACGGTCACACGATTTCCAAACGTTGCTATCTGCTCCGTCATCTCGCGAAAATACGTTTCAAACGCCTCCTGTTTGCCATCCAGATATAATTGCTTTGCCATCGCCATATGCGATTTAAAATCATGGCGGAATCTTCTCGTATTCTGTTCACGTTCGCTCAAATATTGGTAATGTGCTACCTGTTCTTCCAAATAGCGTTTTGCCATTGCCTGCTGCGTACGATAAGCATTTCTCGAAAAATACAGCGCAATCAAAAGCCCTAATTGCACAAAAACTCCTATTCCCATCAGAACATACGTCGCCAGACACAAACGCATATTATTGTTCTGCGGATTTTCTAAGATATATTCTCCCCAATATGTAAGGCTGATACAGTCCGCTGCTAATACAACCATAAAAATGGCAAGATATTTCATCGGAATGCTCTTCAACTCCGCTGGATGTTGTGCTTGTATATGTCGATATAGCGCTATCACAATCAACAGCAACACCAACTGCGCCACCACACTCGCCCAATCATCGGAAATGGTTATGCCGCCCCACGCCAAGGCAACAAAAACAATCATCTTCAATAGTTGTGTCGAAATGCTTATCAGCACCACAGATAACACTACATCTATTGACATTCCCCATTTGAAATTTTCAACGCAGACTCCTATCACCACGACCAACAGCATCAGGAACAGGAAGAAAATGATATTCATACTGTAGATATATGCACTCCCCACGACCACAACTCCCATGAAAGCGCTCACACCTATCCATTTTCTGATGTCTCTCGTTATTTTTACGTCTGAAATCAGTGAGAGCATCATGAGCAACAGGCCAATATATTCAAAATTACTTAATAGTAAATAGACAATCTTCATCCTTTGACCCCTTTTGTTTTTTCTTAATTATAACGTAAAATCAAAAAAAGACAAAAGGGGTTATCATGCTTTTAACGATGGCCTAAACTTTTCAGCCACTGTTCAATAACATTAAACATATTCATTTTCGTCGCCCTCCTTATTTATCACTCAAGAGGACATTATCTTATCTTTGTCGATTCTGAACATTTTACGCGCGAATGCCTTGGTTTTTCGCGCAAAAAAGCCAGCCCCCAAGGGCTGGCTCAGATAATCTCTACTTCTATTATTTACTCGCAACATAATCCTTATAGCTGGCATTCACTTTATCCTTGTCAGAAAGAATCAGATCCTCTGCCGTCATTCCTTCCGGCATTGGCCATTCTACACCGATATCCGGATCATTCCACATCAGACCACCCTCATCGTTTGGATGATAGAAGTCTGTAACCTTGTAGCAGAACTCTGCATAATCCGAAAGCACAATAAAGCCATGTGCAAATCCCTTTGGAATAAAAAACTGCTTTTTATTCTCTGCTGTCAATGTCACACCATACCACTTGCCAAAGGTCTCAGATCCCTCTCGTAAATCCACTGCAACATCAAACACTTCGCCATTGATTACGCGTACTAACTTATCCTGTGGATAGTTAATCTGGAAATGCAATCCACGAAGCACACCCTTTTTGGATGCAGACTGGTTGTCCTGCACAAACTGGCAATCAATCCCTGCTGCTGCAAAATCATTGTAGTTATATGTCTCCATGAAGTATCCTCGAGCATCGCCAAATGTTGTTGGCTCAATGACCTTCAATCCTTTGATTCCGTTACAATCCTCTGTTACTGTTATTTTTCCCATGATTTACACCTTCCTATTTTCATTCATCTGATACTACTGTTCTGTGACATTTCTTTTCGAAAAGCAAGATTTACTTATCTAAGTGTTCATACTCATAATGGACATGCTGTAGTTCCATCTCAAAATCCTGTCGGTTCTTTCTTGTAATTGTCTGCAACTGCAGCCCTGCAAAGAAAGATACCATCGCAGCAAGAATCACAAAACCGCATACAATAAGGGTTGGAAATCTTGCAACAAGACCTGTTTGATTAAATTCTATCAACACAGGAATCATAAATCCAACACCTAATATAGCCAAAATCAATGCAATTACGCCAAAGAAAGCCATTGGCTTATAAGTACGAAACAGACTTGCTATTGTACGAAGCACTTTAAATCCGTCACTGTATGTATTCAGCTTGGACTCGCTGCCCTCCGGTCTGTCTCTATATTCAATGATTACATTCTCTACAAACATATTCTTATCTGCTGCATGAATGCTCATCTCTGTCTCAATCTCAAATCCCTGGGATAACACAGGGAACGTCTTGACAAACTGATAACTAAATGCACGATATCCTGTCATAATATCCTTGATATTCGTATGGAACAGACTGTTGATGGAACTGCGCACAATCGAATTACCGAAATTGTGGAAAGGTCTCTTATTTTCCTCAAAATATGTGGAAGAAAGGCGATCTCCAACGACCATATCCGCATGACGATGTAATACACAGTCTGCCATCTCTCTGGCACTTTCTGCCGGATATGTATCATCTCCGTCTGTCATAATATAACACTCTGCATCAATCTCACGGAACATACGACGTATGACATTCCCCTTGCCCTGCTGATATTCATACTTTACAATTGCGCCAGCCTTACGCGCAATTTCATCTGTACCATCGGATGAATTGTTATCAAATACATAGATTGTAGCTTCCGGCAAAGCTTCTTTAAAATCCTTCACTACTTTTTCAATTGTCTTACTTTCGTTATAGCAAGGTATTAATACTGCTATTTTATCCATTTTGATCTCCCTTTTTATGTTCTGTGTGCCTTATTATAACAATAAATACTTTATTTTCATATTATTATTTTTCTGTATCTTTATAATCTTTGAATAACTTTAATAACATAACACGATATTTTTATGATATGCTATGTTATAACACATTATTTAAAGGAGTTTTGTCACTATTGTGACATAATAATATTTTATGAAAAAACAATCAACCTTAAAGAATATTTTCCAAGTTATGATGAGCAACTGCTCAACCATTTTATCCGGTGTATTCATCGGTTTATTGATTCCTAAAATCATATCGGTAGAAGGATATGGCTTCTACAAAACATTTACTCTATATATGACATATGTAGGTATCTTTCATCTAGGCATTGCTGATGGTATTGTATTAAAATATGGCGGTTTTGATTATGATCAGTTAGACCGCACGAAATTCCGTAGTTTTTTCCGGTGTTACTTGCTGGTGCATCTCTTTTTTGCGGCTATTTTTTGCATTTGCGCTATCTTTATGCCCAACAATAACAACAAATTTATCCTATTTATGCTTGCCATCAACATGATTGTTGTAAATATCAACACTTACTTCCAGCAAATTTTGCAGATTACACAAAGATTTAAAGAATATTCATTTCCTAAAATACTTCAAGATACAACCAATATTCTTTCTATTGGACTATTCTACATTTTATATTTACATGGTTTCACTATATCGTACACATATTATATCACAGTAGTTGTATCCATTAACTGCATTTTAACAATTTGGTATCTGGTCAACTATAAAGATATTGTTTTTGGCAATAGTCAATCTCTCACAACTACGAAACCTGAAATTGTTGAACTGATAAAAAATGGCTTTCCTTTATTATTTGCCAATTTGATATCGACACTTATCTTGACTTTGGATCGCCAGTTTGTGAACTTCCTGTTCGATACAACGACTTATGCAATATACTCTTTTGCCTATGATATGCTAACATTAGTAACGGTTGCCACTTCCGCCTTCGCCATTGTACTTTATCCAACAATGAAACGTACATCACTAGACCATTTAAAACATATATATAAATATTTGATTGAAACTGTACTATGCTTTATCTCATTTGCATTGCTCATTTTCTTTCCTCTTAAGGCCTTTATTTTATGGTATTTGCCTAATTATGCATCCTCATTACCTATCTTTCGCATTATTTTTCCTGGCTTGATTATCACATCTGCCATAAGTATTGTCATGCATAATTATTACAAAACTCTGGGAAAAAATATTATTTTCTTCAAAAAAAGTTTAATTGTACTTTTACTATCAGCCCTAGCAAATAGCATTGCATATATACTCTTTCATACCACGATTGCCATTTCTGTTGCCTCTATCATTGTAATGCTATTTTGGTACTTTTATGTGGAAGAATACTTTGTCCAAATATATGAATATAAACGTTGGCGGAGATTCATATATATCCTATGTATGATGAGTGGATTTTACCTTACTACACATCTTTCGTCAGTTCTTCTTGGAATGCTGCTTTACTTCATTTTTTACTGCCTTGTCACTTGGTGTATATTTCATAAAGATTTTAACACAATACTGACATTATTTAAGAATGGGCGATGAATAATCGCCCTATTTGTGTTTGAGCAAACTATCTAGCTTCATAAACACTTTACTTTTTAACATTTTATAAAGAATAAAAGATAATATCTGAGCCATCCAATAGCTTCCATAAGTATGTTTCTTTTTCAACATCATCAAAATATATTTCTGCATAGGATATTGTGCCTGTGCGTATTCTGCCATCTTGATAGACTCTTCAAAATCTCGCTTGTAAATATTAATTTCATAATACATTTTAATATCATGAAAAGACTCTTTTCTCTGAGGACTGCACAGATTCAAAATTGCATCAACATACTGCTTACAATTTGTAACAGACTTAATCATACTTTTAACATCTTGAGGGATTGCAGCACCATCAACATACTGACAAATATCCCGGCACCATAATTCCTGCTTTTTTCCAATATCATCAATATATTTTCTTGCATGTGATTCTGACTGCATATTGATACGCCAAAGATAACCTCGATATGACACCGTGCACACTTTGGTAGCCAAAGACAATATTTGAACCGTCATCAGCAAATCGTCTTCAAAACTAACATATGCATGAAAATGCAATTTATAACGTTCCCAAAACTCTTTTCGTATCAATGCCTTCCATATGCTTGGTGGTCGATTGACGTTAGAACGGGCAACTGGCACTTGATACCCCTCAAAAAGCACCGGATACAATAGCTGTTCTAATATGTCCTTTCCGACATAAACCGCATCGTCAAATGTTTCAAAAGGAATAATCTGACCATCCACTAGTTGGCCTGTACTACAAAAGGCAAAATCTGCATTTTCTGCATCTAGCACACTCACCATGCTCGTATACATCTCTGCCTGCACAACATCATCCTGATCACATACGCCAATATATTCTCCATGTGCTCTGGCAATACCATAGTTTCTAGCGGATGCAATTCCACCATTTTCTTTATAATAAACTTTTACCCTATCATCTCTCTCAGCAATCGCCTCACAGATATCTTGACTTTTATCGTGTGTTCCATCAATTACAACTATGACTTCTACATCTTGATACTTTCCATGAAGTATATGCCCCACCGTCTCAGCAATGTACTCTTCTCCGTTATATACTGGTATAATTACACTAATCATTTTCTTTTCCTTCGCTAATCGCTAATTTGCTAAACCACTACTCCATTATATCGTTTACTCTACGAAAAAAAAACATTATAATAATTATAAAATATCTTTCAGAAAGGAACAACATATGAATACAAGGAAAGAACCTCTTCGCATATTACACTGCCTTGCCAGTCTGGATCGTGGTGGTGCCGAAACATTCATTATGAATGTTTACCGAGGAATTGACCGTTCTCTGGTTCAATTTGATTTTTTATATAGTTATGACGGGGTTTACAAGGATGAAATCAAACAATTAGGAGGGCATCTGTATCAGATACCTTTCATTACCCAATGTGGTCCTTTTGCTTATCGTAAACATGTTATGCAAGTTCTCCATGAGCATCCAGAATATCACATCATCCATTCTCACATGGATAAATTCAGTGGATTGATTATGGAATGTGCCAAAAAGCAAAATATTCCTGTACGTATAGCACATAGTCACAGCACCCGCAATGAAGGAGGCGCACTTTTTCAACTTGTCAAGAATTATTACGGAAACAAAATTGCAACAAATTGTACTGATCGATTTGCATGTAGTGAGAAAGCCGCTACCTGGCTCTTTGGAAATCAAGCTTCCAGCACTGTCATTGTCAAGAATGGTGTTGATCTTTCCCGTTACAGTGGACAAGACCATCGCAATCCAGACAACTTTACAATTTGTGCTATTGGGCGATTTGTTCCTGTCAAGAATCATGCCTTCCTTATTGATGTCTTTGCTAAGACATACCAACTAGATCCAACTAGCCGCCTAATCTTAGCTGGTTCTGGTGTTCTAATGGACACCATAAAGGAAAAAGTAAACTCTCTTGGACTAACAGATTTTGTAACCTTTTTAGGTGATTGCAACAATATTCCTCAACTCCTTGAACAAGTTGATGTTCTTTGTATGCCTAGTTTATTCGAGGGGCTCCCCATTGTAACAGTAGAAGCACAATCTGCGGGTGTTCCATGCGTGGTATCTGACACAATTACTCGAGAAATAAATATAACAGACAGCGTAGCATTTTTGTCTTTAGCAGATGCTCCAACTATCTGGGCAAAAGAACTCCTTCGCCAAAAAGGAAAGCAAAAGCCTGACAATCGAGATAAAGTGGCAAAACACGGATACGATATTTCAGCTACCATTCAGCAATTACAACTTTTTTATTTATCGCACGAAAACTGATTTTATGCAAAAACACACTTCCAAATACTTTAAAATGTACTTGGAAGTGTGTTTTTTACTCTTTTTTCTTCGGATCCTCTGAATTTTCGATACCATATGTTTGTACCAATTCTACAAGTTTATTTTCCAACTGTGAAACTTTAATAGATAAACCAAATACTTTCACCAACAACGCTGCTATCAACAAAAAGAAAAGGCAATTTGTTGAGTCTGCAATTCCCATCACAACCTGTAGGTGATAGATAATATCTGGAAACAATCCAAAAATCAATAAAATAATACTAAAGAAGATCCAGAAGATAGCATCTCCAATCTGTACTTTAGCCTTATTTATTCGCTTCATCACATATAAAAAGGTTAAAATTGATATAAGTAGTACAATAACTCTAAGTGTTGTTGACATATTTAATCCTCCCTTTTCTCACGGAACCACTGGATAAAGAAGATCGACATACACATACAAATCATATACCACATAGAACGTGTGATATTCAAATAGCTTTCGCCTGCTTGCCGTTCCTGCATCTCCACCTGTACTTCTGAGACCTTCACTCCATTACGCATCAAGTATGCCACTGTATCAGGCTCTGGTCCGTAGTTCATTGTTGTTGCAAATTCTTTCAAGATTCTTTTTCCAAAAAGACGCATGCCTGACGTAGGATCTCCAATATGTTGTCCCGTTGTTACATGTATTGCCCACGAAATCACCCGGCTACCAAGCATACGCGCTGTAAATGGCTTTTTCTCGTCGACAAATCGAGAACCAATCACAATATCACATTGTCTGTCTTCCATTTCCCGAATTAACTTTTCAATGTAAACCGGATCATGCTGTCCATCCCCATCTATCTGAACTGCTGCATCATAACCATTGATATAAGCATACTTCATCCCTGCCTGAAAGCCACCAGCCAATCCTACATTTACCGGTAAATTAATCACTCGGTATCCCCGCCTATGACAAATCTCTGCTGTATTATCTTTAGAGCCATCATTCACAATCACATAGTCATACTGCGGATATTTTTCAGTCAGGTTATCTACGACACGTTCTATACTTTCGGCTTCGTTATATGCCGGTATAATAATCATAACTTTCATAATATATAACCTCCTGCCACATTATAGCAAAATCTTATCTTCCTGTCACGACGCCCAAAACATACATAATCACAAAATAATCTAAAACATATGCTCCCGCCATCAAATACTTTACCATATTTGTCTTCTTTACAATTTGCTGATTCTTAAACAGAATCATAACGAGTGGTAGCATTGGCAAAAAGTATCTGCCCTGTACCCCCCACACATAATACTGTCCCACGGGCGTAATATCAAAAAGCAAAGCCATACAAACCAGGCCGGATATACCCAACACTACAAGTGTGCTCCATAATCTCTGCCCATGATTCAGTACATACGCTTCATTCTCTGTACGGATAGATGCTAATACGCACAAAATAATAAATCCTATCATCAAATGTACCGGCACCAGAATATCCATCCATCCCAATGATTGTCCCAGCATTCCCATGATCCATGTTGCAGTCTGTGTCTCGATTGTATGATAGATAATTTTTACTAATTCCACTGGATGTTGCTCAAAAAACGCCAGATTATATGTTTCATATCCATAGGTAGCAAGGCCGCCACCACTGGCAATACTTTTCATATGTGCCAACCGAGTCAATAGGATGATAATGGCTCCTAAGACCAACACACCACCAGTTCCAAGATACTTGTCCGCTCTTCTGGAAAACTTTTCTTTTGGTATACATAAAAGCGTCATTGCTAAGCACATATAAACCACTTTGGCAGGTGTCAAACATGCAATAATAATAGAAACTTGAATCCAGTGTTTCCATGTAATCTTTGGGACTTCAAATATCAGATGTAATAAAACCCCAAGATACAAAACACTCAATGCTATTGTTGTTGAGTCATATGAATAAGATGTAGTTAATTCTAAAGTCATTGGCAGTAGTCCCGAAAGAGCTATCACATCCTTCCCTACTGGGGTTAGCTTAATTGCGAAATAAAAGCAAGCAATCGCAAACGCCATTCCGAAAACGCGTCCCATAAATAACATCATGATGTTTCCCATATGAAAAATGCGAGCCAACGTAACACCTATAATCTGCGGCAAATAACTGATTGGCAAAATATTTAGTGGCTTTCTTCCTACGCTAACATATGTGCTACTATGATCTCTCTCGAAAAAATGTGTTATCACTAGCTCCAGTGATCTGGTCGACGGAAGATGATTGTCATTGTCATACACCAAATCGTTTTCTCGATATAATACTTCTCCATCATCATTAACCGCCTGCTGTCCCAACAACATACTGGAATAATAATATGTTGTATCAATATGACACATCTCATCTGCCATAGAATATGGCGGCAAAATCGTCATAAAAAGTATGCCAAACAGAATTGCTATCCTAAGATATATCTTCTCAATCGTTCGCTTCGATAATTTGCATATATAAAAACCAAAGCCTCCAAATAGAAAAATTCCTATAATTATATATAGAACAAGCCAATAATTGCATCCAGTAGTATTTCGCAATTCTAGAATATTTCCATGTCCAAGCTTCACAAAAGTAGTAAGCATCAAAACAGCCACTATCCCAAGCACTATAACTTTATATTTCTTTTCTTTCCATAATTTTTGTACTTGATTCACTACGTATTCTCCATTCATCTTGTCTCGTTATTAAAATGGCACAACAATGCATCAACTGTTTTGCACCAACTATATTCCTCTTTCACACGCTCATGCAAATTCTTCGCCTGTTGTTTGCGTTTTTCCTCATCCAAAAGTGCCTCTCGAATCCCTTTTTCTACAGTTTCCACCCGATTATCCTTCAAGCATACGCCAAAATCATCATCAGAGATAATCTCTCCTGTTCCTCCATATTGTGTTGCTATCACATGCGCTTGGCACATCGCCGCCTCCAAAACAACAGTAGGTAAGCCTTCCGAATCGGATGGCAGACAGAAACTATCACAAGCATGCAATAATTGTAAAATTTCCTCTCTAGAAACGCTTCCAATACATTGCACGGTTTTACCATAATTTCTAGATAGCTCCTCATATAATGGACCATCTCCCGCAAGTAGCAGATATATCTTATGCTCTTTAGACACTTCTTCTACCGCTTTGGCTAACTGGATTAATCCCTTCTCAGGAATCAAGCGACCTGCATACACAAGAAAATACGCATCTGTTGGAATTTGATATTTTTCTCTCATATCCCCTTTTTCAACAAATTTCTTATTCTGAAATTCTTCGACAGCAATCGCATTATGCGCCACTTCACTATTATCTAATCCAAAGTGTTTTGACCATTCACAAGCTGCCCTAGACACTCCCATAAATGTAGGATGATATCTTTTTAGAATAGTTGTAAAAACATGCTCTACCCATTCAGCAACAAAAGACAGTTTTCCCATCTGTAAGTGTGCTGTTCCATGCTCTACAACCGTGCATGGGACATGATTTTTATATGCCCACCGAACAGCCCACAACGATATTGGATAAAAACGTGTATTCACTAACATATGATACAAATGCTTATCCGCTAATACCTCTTGTAAATGTCTCTTTTCTTGTGACGGCTTCAAAATTGGATATCGCCCATCCATCAAACGATAAGAAGGTAATCTATAAACTTCTACTCCATCTACCATCTCCCTGTTTGAGCATTCTGGATATTCTGATGTCACTACTGTTACATCATATCCTCGTCTTTGGATTTCTTTTGCTACACAATCTGTGTATCTTTCTACCCCACCTATATGTGGTAAAAATTGTGCTGAAACAATTGCTATAGACTCTCGTTCCATCTTTCATTCCTCAATTCTATAATGTAAACGGTTCTCCCGTAATCGGAAAATTCGAATTATAATACGGATCCCCCTGTTCTAAGAAATCACCCCAACGAGCCTGAAATTTACGCACTTCTCCCTGGAATCTCTCCATTTTCTCGGGTGTATCTTCATACCCTCTAGACTTTGATTCATAATGATACCACTCGGAAAAAGCATTATATACTACAAGATATCCCTTTTCTCTTACTTTCAAGCAGAAATCAATATCATTGCATGCCACTTTATAAATCTCTGTCAACCCGCCAACTTCATCAAACACACTGCGTTTTACCATAAGACAAGCCGCCGTTACCGCACTATAATTGCAATTCATCATCGGTCGCATCATATATCCCAGATCATGCCTTGGTATTCCATGGAAGACATGACCTGCATATCCGCCAAATCCTACTACGACCCCTGCATGTTGCACCGTATCATCCGGATATAATAGTTTTGCCCCCACAATTCCTACCTCTTTACGACAGCAGATACCAAGCATCTCTTCTATTGCTGTTGGCGTTATCATCTCCGTATCATTATTCAGCAGTAGTATATATTCACCTTTTGCATGAGCGACGCCATAATTATTGATGGCAGAATAGTTAAACTCTTCCTCCCATGTAACTACATGAACATTACTATATTCTTTCTGAATCTTTTCATAATAGGCAAATGTTGCATCTTCCGTGCTATTATTTTCAACAATAATGATCTCAAACTGACGATATGTGCTCTTTTCTTCGACAGAGCGAATACATTGATCTAGTGTGTCTGTCAAATCTTTATTTGCAATAACAATAGACACAAGTGGGTCTCCAACCACCTTATAAACTGTATGATAAATCCCCCACATATCCGTCATTGTCACAGTTCCATCGATTCCAACTCTCTGCAAATGACTCTCTATTGCTTTTCGTCCTGCTTCATAACAATACATCTTGCTTGCAGGATTATCTGCCGTAGACCCCGTAATCATACGCCAATGATACAGAATCTTTGGAATGTGGCAAATGTCTTTTGACTGTTCGATACAACGGAACATCACATCATAATCCTGTGACCCATCATATTCTGACCGGAATCCTCCAACACTATCAATAATTGACTTTTTCACCACAAAAAAATGCGTAATATAATTATGGGAGCAGAACAAATCCATACTAAAATCCGGTTTAAAATTCGGATCCATAAACTTTGTACTGTCCTCGTTCACCTTGTCTTCGTCTGTATACAAAATATCATACTTCTGCTGCTGCAATCGACTTACCACTTCATATAAAGCATCTGGCTCCAACAAGTCATCATGATCCAATAGGCCGACATATTCTCCTGTTGCCATAGAAAGTGCTGCATTTGTATTTCCTGATATACCACTATTTTCATCAAGCTTGCGATATACGACACGTGCATCTTTTTTATGATATTGCAATATGGTGTCTTCCAACACATCATCACCCATACTGCCATCTGCAATACAGAGTTCAAAATTTGAATATGTTTGATTACATACCGACTCTATCATCTCACGTAAGACAGGAATCGGTGTGCGATACACTGGCACAAGTACACTAATCTTCGGTCTATAAGCAAATTTCTTTTCTGCATCACGCTGTATTTCTTGTTCCTCTGTCGTAATACGATTCGCCAAAAACCAATGATGATACTCTACTTTATCCATATTTCGATATGCGGTACGTATCCCTCGGATACCATGTTTCATGACATGTTTTGTCATATATTTTGCAATATGCAATGATTTTTTTACACCACGTGCACATTTTCGAAGTTTACTGTTTCGTCTCGCCCGAATATACTTCATCTCCTGCGCATATAATTCTCGTTCTTCTTCCGCTACAATAGTTAGCTGGTAGCGAATATGAACTTTTCCTACAGTATCTTTGATTATAAACCATGGATCTGTTACGTCAAGAAAGTACCAAATCCCCGAAATCAAAACGCCATTGCTTTTTACATGCTGCAATAAATTGTTTCCTTGCTCATCTGTCATAGAAAGCAAACGCACATATGTGTATTCATTTTCAATAGGATCGAATCTTACTGCTCCCACTTCATCAGATATATCAATATGAACCTCTATAATGTCATCATCAACATCAGGTATTACTTTCATTACATCGCGTTCTGAAAATCCAGCACCACGATCGAAATAAACTTTTGCTTTTGTTTTATCTAATATCTTTTTCACATTAATTGCCTTTGCTCCAACTTTTCCGTATAACTCACGGATTGGAGTACAATCTCCTGTAACATATTTTTGAAAATTGTGCTCCATCGTATCAAATACTCTTTTTTCAGCTTCAGATATTTCAACCAATGACATAAAACCATGTGCTATCAATTCATCGCATCTTTTATTTCGATATACAAAATAATGTAAAATGCGATAGAGCATATACTCCAATGGCACTGGACAGGAAAACGTCCACTCATAATCGAACAGATATGTTTTATTTTCTTCCAACACAAAATTATCCAGCACCATATCAATGTTATTCATTACGCCACACTGATACTGTCCTGGCAAATCCACATCACCAAAGAGCCTCTGAAATTCTGGAGTTTGTTCAAATGATTTTTCTTGATACACGCTACGTATCAGCTCCAAGTAATGCTGAATTAATGTTCGCGCCTCTTCAAACGCCCCTCGTTCTATCATACCATTAACTCTGTCTTCTGCCGTTTCACCGGAAATATAAGGAAAACGTAATCCGCCATTCCACTTTTCGCATGGAAGCACCTCGATATCTGTATTCACAAAACGCTCTTTCAAATCATGGTATGCCTCATATATATGGGAAATATGTGCCTTTCCCTCTGCATACGTCGCATATTTAACCGCAAAGCGTTCCCCATTTTCTTCTTCGTATATCTTCGTCGTAACAGCTAATTCCCGACTTCGTTCATTTGAAACCTTCACAAAAATAATATTTGCATCCATATATCATCTCCGCGTCATTACAAGCAGAAATGCATTTGTCATTTCTGCATACATGCCTTCTTTTAAAATTGTGTCATATGCCATTTCTTCGTTAAATAAAACAAATCTCGCGTGTTTACTTATAACACCATTCGCATTCAGTTCACCCATCTTCGGTAAATATTTATCTGAATATATTGTCATTGGATAATATTGATCCGGATAGGGATAAAACATTTCATAATCCCACTGTTCCGCCACATCCGTCATTTTTTTCTCTAATTCTTTATGCGAATAGAGTCGTTCCCCTGGCATTCCCTGAATACCTACAAAATATTCCCCTTCAGGCTCCTTTGCACAACCCGCCAAGTATTTTAAACCCAGTCGATTGTCGCATGCAAAAATTAATTTTCCACCCGCATTTAATAATCGCTCTGCATATGGTAGTAAATCATCTAGCGAAAGGCCACATGGAACGATTGAAACTATCACATCAAAAGATTCTTCCAATCCTGCCACAGCACTACGCAAATTCTTTTGTATGTACTCTATATTTCGATATTGTTCATTCTGTGCTTGATTTCGTCGACATGCTTCTTCATCTGAAACCAAACAGGTGACCTTGTCCACCTTAGAAGCCAAGGTTCCCGTCAACGCCCCTTCTTCTCCGGATATTTCCAATGCCTTTTTACATGGTATCCAATCTATGCACTCTAATATGTTGGAACGTATATGTGATTTGTGATATATCTCGTGTTCATTCATCCCGACTTTAGTCTCCCACATCGCCTTATTTTACTTGTTCAACAGAAACATCCGAATTCATATCATAAAATCCAACTGTATTTTTATCAGATATCACTGTTACATTGAGCACATCATACAATCTATGATAAGCTTTAAATTCTCCACTCTGATAGCCTGTACAACTGATAGAAAGCAAATATTCTCCACCTTGTAATGTCATTTCCTGTTCAAATGTAGCCACATAGCATTCTCCTGCTTTTGCTTCTTCCACAAAAACTTTTTCAAACATCGTATTGGTTCCTGTTATGGTAACACCTTGTACGTTTTTAAAAGAATACGTAAAAATCGGATCTTTTACATCCTTATGAAACTTTACTTTCGAACAGATTTTGAATTTGGTTCCCTTAGTGATGGTTGCTGTCAAAGTACCACTCTCATCCATAATGGCAAAATCTATGATTTCAGCGATACCTTCGCCATATTCATTAATAGATGGGTTAATTTGAAAATGCGATTTCCAATCTGTGCCTTTTGCCTCGATGGCATCCGTCATCTGATGTGCACTTCCTTCTACCGCATTGCCATCGTCATCCACCTGGTTAACCAACACTTTCTTATATAAGTCTATAATCTTCTTTGGTGTGCCTTCGTCCATCTTGCGTCCCTTGTTCAAAAGGATGGCACGATCACAATATTTCTGTATGCTACTCAAATCATGGCTAACAAATACAATTGTCTTTCCCGCCTGTTTAAATTCTTCAAACTTTCGATAACATTTTGCCTGAAAGAACACATCTCCGACGGAAAGAGCTTCATCTACAATTAAAATTTCCGGTTCAATATTAATTGCTACAGCAAAGGCAAGTCGAACAAACATACCAGAAGAATATGTCTTAACTGGTTGATATACAAAATCACCTATATCAGCAAACGCAAGAATATCATCCATCTTCTCATCAATTTCTTCCCGCGTGAATCCTATCATTGTTCCATTGAGATATACATTCTCAATCCCGGTATATTCCTGATTAAAACCAGCCCCCAACTCCAAAAGCGCAGAAATACGTCCATCTATGATAACTTCACCTTCACTTGGATTCAAAACGCCAGTAATAATCTTGAGAATTGTTGATTTCCCAGCTCCATTAGTTCCAATAATACCAACACACTCACCCTTTTTGATGTCAAAATTCATGTCATGTAGCGCATAGTGTTCTTTATATAATTTTTTTTTGCCACTAAGCCCCAAGGCATCTTTCACACGATCAGATGACTTATCATATAATTTATACAACTTGCTGACATTCTTAACTTGAATCGCATACTCACTCATTGTCTTTTCCTCTACAATACATCTGCAAAATGTACTCTCAATTTTCTAAAAATAGTTGTCCCAATGATAAACATCAAAATCGTAAAACACCAATAATAGATGGTTAATCCCGGTCTTTCCCAAAACCACACGTTGTTTATCATTGCATCACGATACCCTAACACAATGTAATACATTGGATTTAATTTTAAAATAAAAATAATCTTTGGCGAAATTGATGTCATCGCATCAATATTCCACATGATTGGTGTTGCCCATACCAATACTTGAAGTCCAATGTTTACAATTTGAAACAAATCTTTGAAAAAAACCATGATAGCGCTTGTCATATAAACAATACCAATTGCCAGGCAAATCATTGCAAAAGAGTAGTACACCACCTGTAGCATATATAGTGTAGGGACAAAATGGTATGCAAAAAACATCACTAACATAAATGCCACAAAAAACAGATGCACAAATAGCCCAGATATGATTTTTACAATTGGAAGTGCACTAATATTAAAGACTACCTTTTTTACTAAATAGTCATACGTATTCAATACACTAGTCCCTTGCGTAACTGCATCTGAAAAATAAAACCATGGCACTAGACCAGCAATCAGCCACAACACAAACGGCACAGCAATTCCTGATTTGGCGACACTTGTACCTTGATTTAAGGCTTTTTCAAATACAAACCAATATACAAATACGGTGACAATTGGTTGAACAAATGCCCAGATGATTCCCAAGTAGGAACCTGCAAATTTTGATTTAAAATCATTTTTTGCCAAATTCCATGTTAATTTTCTACTAGACCAGATTTCTTTTGGAATATCAAAAAAACTTCCTTTTTTACTACTACTGACTATCGTTGTGCTCATCGTGACTCCTCAAAAGTATAAATTATAATCCCTCGGCAATCTCCATCAAATACTTGCCATAATCGGTTTTCAAAAGAGGCTGTGCTAATGCTACCAACTGTTCTTTATCAATAAAGCCTCTCTTATATGCGATTTCTTCAATACAAGAGATGTAAAGCCCCTGTCTTTTCTGAAATGCAGACACAAAATCTGCAGCTGCAAGAAGCATGTCATGGTTTCCTGTATCAAGCCATGCGAAGCCACGACCTAATGTCTCTACATGCAAATCTCCTCTGTCAAGATATGCATTGTTTACCGCTGTAATCTCTAATTCTCCTCTTGCTGACGGTTGAATCGTCTTTGCAATCTCCACAACAGAGTTATCATAGAAATAAAGACCCGGTACTGCATAATTGGACTTTGGTTCTGCTGGCTTTTCTTCGATTGAAATAGCCTTTCCATTCTCATCAAATTCTACTACGCCATACTCTCTTGGATCTCTAACATAGTATCCAAAAATGGTTGCGCCAGGTTCGTTCTCTGTTCTTTCTGCAGCTCGTCTTAATACCTGTGAAAAACTCTGTCCATAGAAAATATTATCTCCAAGCACAAGTGCTACTGCATCTTTACCAATAAAATCAGCTCCAATGATAAATGCTTCTGCAAGACCATTTGGCTGCTCCTGGATAGCATACTGAATATCCATCCCCAGCTGACTACCATCCCCAAGCAACTCTTCAAATACAACGACATCTCTTGGTGTAGAGATAATCAAAACCTCGCGAATTCCTGCCAACATCAATGTTGATAATGGATAATAAATCATTGGCTTATCATATACCGGCATAATCTGCTTACTGATTGCCTTTGTGAGTGGATATAATCTTGTTCCTGAACCACCTGCTAAAATAATACCTTTCATAAATAAAAATCCTCCTTAAATTCCTAACACAAAGTCTACTAATTCCCCACGAACACTTTGCGTTGTCTTCTGCTGTAATACTGTATCGTGCGCACAGTCTGCTATTTTATTTCGATAATTTGCATCACATATTAGTTTTTCTAATTCGTCATGCCATTCCTCTAAATTATGACACAGTACAATATCTTTTCCATCGCTCGTAGCGCCAGCGATCTCCTCATTGTACGTTGCAATTGTCGGAACGCCTACAAATGCAGCTTCCATCCATTTATTCTCTGATTTGCATTTATGGAAAAACGTATCTTCCAATGGCATCAGATTAATATCTGTTTTCGCAATTTCTTCTGGTAATCTTTTCCACGGAACCATATCTTTGCGCACTATTCTATCAGACATCATATCATATTCCCGCGGTAATTCCAAACATCCACCAATTTTTAGATACACTTGCGGATATTTTTTCATGATTTCCAGTATAGTGGCAGCTACCAGGGCAAAATCTCCATTATGTGTATTAGAGCCCGAAAAATATCCTAATATGACATTTTCATCAATTTTCCGATTTTTTCTTGCCTCATATATGCTTCTTGAAATCCCTTGCATCTGCATGCTGGCAACATTACGATTTACAAATACCGGCTTATTCGGAAGACATCTTTCTACTGCTTTCTTCAGACAATCTGTTGACACCGTGATACGGTCTGCCTGTCGCATACACTCTAATAATTCTGCTGAATATGTCTTAAAATCGCCATATACGTTTTTATCTATATCAGGCACATAATCCATATGCTCATAATCAAAAATTGCATCATCAATGTCGTAAATAATCGGAATGTGATATTGTTTTGCCTCCTGCATCATCTGCTTAATCCGCCCACGATAGCGACAGCGATACACGCATAAAGCATCCACCTGATTCCAATCTATTTGTTTTGGATACACTTCTTCATAAACTCTTGCTGCCACACCTTGTACAAGCATCTCCTCTGCCATGTGAAGCAAACGATATCTCGAAGAAAATGACTTATACTCAGATACATACACCACTTCTTTTGAGCCCACTTTATGCGATGCTGTCTGTTCCACTCCCCATCTATATACCTGAGGTAACCACTCTTTTATATTACTTTCCAACGGAATTGTCATTCCCCTGTCATAGCATGCAATACGTTCTGCCGGAGCACCTAAATCAAAAGAAACCAGCGGCAGATGCATCTGCATCGCCTCTTCTGCCGTATAAGAAAATGTCTCCGGCCAAATAGATGGGATAAATACTATATCTACGTCATATTGATATACAAGTGCTGGCAATTCGGTTGCTTCATACGCCCCCGTAGCGATTAGCTTCTCCGACTGCTGCAATTTAATGCCATCCGGATATCCAATCAAGACAATACGCACCGGTAACTGTTGCTTCTCAATTTAACACAACATTTGTTGCACAACACGCCCACCTTTGTGCGCAGAAAGCCCGCCTAATATTCCAATATTTAAGGCATTTGTCGTCTTTGTTCTCTTCTCTATCTGGCACAAATAATCCACTTGATGAGGCACCAATGTGTATGCCAAATCACAGCTATACACATTCTTCACGCGCTTTAATGTATCCTGTGAAAAACAACGGACTTCATCACATTGCTCTAGTAATGCTTTCCACCACATACGCCATTGATTGACACTATCGCATCCCATCTGTTTTGCAAACATCCATTCTTCATAACATTTCTGACATTTCGTCCCTATCTCATCTTTACAGAATGAACCATCCTTTTGTGTCAAATTATAAGAAGGACAGATGGCATAATAATCATGAAACAGCATTGTCAGCTTCGCTTGATGCGCTTTTTTGACTTCTATTATGTCTTGTAGTGTCTGCTCTAATTGTGGATATAATGTCAGTTGGTTTATGATGATTTCCTCCAAAGAAAACCATTTACTCAACGCCGCCAAATCTATCACACGTTCTACATAATATTTTTGCTCCAGATGTTGATCTGCATAGTCCAGTTCATAGTACCCTTTTTGTTTGCTATAACAAAGAGAGAACACACCCTTTCCTTTTTGTATCTGCTTTTCACGTTGCATAGAAAAATAACGTTCCGATCCACCACCCCAGTCATTGATTACATATAAAATTGTTTTTTTATTGTGACACTGCAATAACAGTTGTATTAAAAGTCGTAATTGCTTCTGCGGATCTTCTTTTACATATTTTGTCACATCATGCTCATACATTGGATAACGTTGATATAAAATATTCATGTGGTCAGCAATCAGCTTTTCCTTCTCAGCGCTGGCAAAACTTCCTCCATGCTTATGATAGACAAACAAATTTTCCACCTGAACATCATGATATCCTTTGGCTTTTGCACGTAAGCACCAATCATTTTCCTCGCCAAATCCGCGTCCAAATGCTTTCTGATCCAAACCACCGATTTCGTCCAGTGCTTTTCGATTCATTCCCATACAAAATCCCATACCGGTTGGAACGTTCTGATACACCGGTCTCACATGAGAGAACACTGCGTCCACATCCTCTTCGCACATGCCCTCATAAATAGCATTGTTTTGCACAAACTCCGGAAAGCTAAAAATCGTTCCACTATTGGTAAATGGCGTTGTTGATGCCACCGAATCGTCTTCTAGTATCGGAAGCATCAATCTTTCAAGCCATTCTTCTGGTAATTCCGTATCGGTATTTACCAATGCCACATGATGTGTGCTTGCCTCTAATCCTCGGTTAACTGTCCCTACAAAGCCAAGATTTTGCTCATTTTGCAGTAATATAACAGAATGATGTTGCTGCGCAAATTGTTGCAGTAATGGCAAAATTCTGCCATCCGTACTGTTATCATCTATAAGAATGTATGTCACCTGCATTTTTGTGCGTAATAATTCCGGTAGTAATTTTACCAGATACTCATATCCATTATAGATTGGTACGATGACATCTACAGGGCTTTCCATATGGTCTTGTCGGCCACACTCTGCGTCAAACGAATTCCATGAATAGAAATGCTTCTGTAACAAGACAAGCAGATTCTCCCTTTTTCTGGAAGGATCTGCTTTTTCCTGTAAATGTCCAACGACATTCTTACCTTTATCACGCACTTTAAGCAGCGCCTGCGTTACCGGCAACTGCTTCAAATGTTCTTTATAAAATTGACTGTGTCTTATTTTCTCTAATAACTGCCTCATTTTACCTATTCAAATCGAAACATCAAACATGGTGATGAATAATCATATACTTTGACATTTTTTTGCTCAAAATATTCCTTTAAGTCTTTTGCCGTGTAATTCTCCCCCGTCATCAGCCACTCTGGTGCATTAAAGATGACAGCGGATGGATTGACAAGATCATAAAAAGATGTTGGAAAAGAATTATTTCCGTGATGTCCCGGCTGCACATACTCCGCCTGTAAGTTTTCGCCATAACGAGAGATCAGCATGTCTGCCATTTCTGCTGTGTGACAATCACCACAAAAGAGTATACTATCTTTTGTTCCAGACACCTTGAATACCAAAGAACAATCATTTGGTATATCGCCTTGACATGTATCATACACCACTTGATCATATGCATTAAAAATGTCAAATCGTAATCCATCTATTTCAAATGATTGATTCCTTTTCAAATGCTCTACACGTTCATCATTCTTTGTCTGTTGTACGTATGTCTTAAAGGAATCCGGTGTATCCCATTCCTGTGCCACTTGTTCAAATACCTGCGCATCCAATGGCGAATCATATATCTTTTTGATTGTTATGCCTTGTGGGTCGTGATAGATATTATTGAACGCATCCACATGATCGTTATGATAATGTGTGATAAACCATGCATCTACCACATTACCATTATCTGCTATAACCTGTCGAACCCGTTCTGTATTCTCTGCCCAGCCGCCATCAACTACAATAAATGTTCCCGTTTTTTTATTCTTTAAGGTAAAGAATTCACCTTGATTTCCTGATGCATCCGGATAACACATCAGAATCCAGCCATCGTAATTGCTCTCCTGTGGCACTGCGTAGACATCATGACTTTCTGTTGATGCGACAATACGATACCCCAATGATGTAAGCATCTGGCGTACATCTTCACTGCTATAATATGCCAAATAATTACATCCGTCCTGCTGTAATAACGTTGTCAGCATTGTAAAATCTGTGCCCGAAGTTTCCATAAGCTGATAAATCTGCCTTGCCAGTTCTGTCTCATATGTGCCTCTCAGCCCATCTCTTCCATATGGCATACGAATAGACGCATCATATTGTCTGACATAGCAAACCAAATCTCCAGATGCTGCAAGTCGTTTATTCGTCACTCCATTTGCATCAGCGTCTTCATTCACTGCATCACACACCGCGATTGCTTCTGACGGCAAATTATACATATTATCATGTTTCGCAAATATATCTCCTTGATACATAACTTTTCCTATTTTACCAATCAAAAGTAAAACAGCAATCATGCAGAAGAAACGCAACACTTTATTTACAGGCATTCTGTCATCCAGTAGCACAAGTGCGACACTGATCACAATTGGAATCGGTACAAGCCAAAACATACGCCAATACACATCGCTCCCCATACCATACATCAGTAGACGGGCACTTATCGGGCAAATATAAACGACTGAAAAAATCCCCATGGCAATCATCAGAAACCTTTTCTTTTCCTTTGCCACACCAAATCCAATGATTATAATCAATGCAAACAGAAATACATACCAATAGACCTGATCTTCGATGAATTTCAAATAGTTGGCATAAATTGATCTCATAATCTCTAACATCATCGAATCCTCACATACATTAGTGCATATGCAATATTAGGTAATGCACAACACATTGTCATCATAAACTTTTTTACATCATGTTTTAAAATCAAATCCGTCATCCCATACACTCCAAGGGTAACTACTCCAAGCACGATTCCCATAGACGAAACAAAACACGACGCTAACATAGTGCTAAACAAAAGAACATAGTCTGTTTTACTTTGACCCATATGCATTCGCCATAACTGTAACATGATAAACGGTATAACAATCGTTGCCAGAACTGCTTTTCCCTGCCAATTCCGTAAAAGCAACATGGATCCCTGTAGATGCTCTGCCCCAAGCGAACAGATATTTACTACGCAAAGTGCTGTCATAAATACACCATTTTTATGCGCATCATCGCCAAAAATCTCTCTTCCTATCGCCGCATACAGTCCATATGCCAATACAATGAACACCACATGCATCACTATATGCGCAATTATTGTCGCAGAAACGCCTGTAAAATAACTAATCACACTATAAAATAGAGGAAACGGTGATAACACATAACGCGCCGGAAATGATGCAAAAGGATCACCCGTATATGGATTCACCGCATATAAGCTATCACTTTCTACAGCTGTCGTCGCTGTCGCCACATAAAACGCATCGTCATCATTTGTATTTGCATAGGCAACTGCCATAAATAATTGAAAGACAATAAGCACCAACGCCATCAAATTCCATATGGTCTTCTCGTCCCAATGATGTTTGATTCCACACCGTATTTTACTTTTCTTTTTTACACTCCAAATTATCTTTCCACCAGTCATTGCTACTAGAGTGCATGCAACCACCCATGCAAACGCATGCAGTGACATGTATCTATATATTGCCGGGATTGATAGGAGCTGAAATACTGCGAAGACATAGATAAGTCCCCGCAGTATCACCTCTGTTATAGATGTTTGTTTTTCTACATTGTCCAGGCCAATTGTTCCTAGCGTTCCCACAATAACTGTAGCAATTATGACAAATAAACTACATTGTAGTATCTGCATCATGTTAGAATTCTTCCTTTACACACTCAAGAGCTGCCATCAGCACCTTGTCCATATCGTAATATTTATACTGACCCAAACGTCCGCCAAAGATGACATTACCTTCCTTCTTGGCAAGCTCTGCATACTTGGCATAAAGTGCATCGTTCTTTTCATTATTTACCGGATAATATGGTTCTACGCCCGGCTTCCACTCAGACGAGTATTCTCTTGAAATAATCGTTGTTGGCTGTGTGCCAAACTCAAAATGCTTATGCTCAATAATACGTGTGTATGGCACTTCGCGCTCTGTGTAGTTAACTACGGCATTTCCCTGGTAGTTCTCCATGTCCAGTTTTTCTGTCTCAAAGCGAACAGAACGATATTCGAGTGGTCCAAACTGTGAATCAAAGTATTCGTCAATCTGTCCGGTAAAGAGAATACGGTCGTAGCTTACTTCTGTTCCGTCAGATAGCTTGCCGGTTTTCTTTACATCAAAGAAATCTTCTCCGGTAACCACGTCAATACCATCTAACATCTTCTCTACAATCTGTGTATAACCGCCCATTGGGATTCCCTGGAAACGATCGTTAAAATAATTGTTATCATATGTAAAACGCATTGGAAGTCTTTTGATAATAAATGCTGGAAGCTCTGTACAATCTCTTCCCCACTGCTTCTCGGTATATCCCTTTACAAGCTTTTCATACACATCCTTACCTGCAAGAGAAAGTGCCTGTTCCTCTAAGTTCTTTGGCTCATCAATATCATATTCTGATTTTTGCTTTTCAATGATATCCTTTGCTTCCTGTGGTGTACGAATGCCCCACATCTTACTAAACGTATTCATATTGAAAGGCAAGTTATACAACTCATCCTTATATACTGCAATCGGTGAATTAATGTAGTTATTAAATTCTGCAAACTGATTGATGTACTCCCAGATTGCCTTGTCTGAAGTATGGAAAATGTGTGCACCATAAACATGCACATTGATGCCATCCTCTTCCTTTGTGTAGATATTACCTGCGACATGATCTCTCTTATCAATTACAAGTACTTCTTTCCCTCTTTTTTTTGCTTCGTATGCAAATGTTGCTCCAAACAGACCAGCACCTACTACGAGATAGTCATAATGTTTCATAAATTATCTCTTCCTTTCTTATTTATTAATTACGAACATAATTAGTATTATTGTAGCAATTTTGTAACATTTTGGCAACCAAAGAAAAAGAGGGGCAGAGCCCCTCTTCATCCGTCATTGTACATCCTTTGTAAACGCACCGTATCTACCCATGATTTGCTTCCGGCGCACAATACTTACAACCATCTGCATCTGGGTATCCCATCTGTTTTGCATATCGAACGGCATCCACGCCATTCGCATGCCATCCCAAAGAATCCCGATGGTCATATCTTGGTCCGTGCGCACATGTTGTCACATGAACTTCATTGTATCTGCCGTCTGTCTTTTGTGTATTGATAATGTAATTTGGCATTTTGCTTACCTCCCTTCTAGTTGATAAGCATATTATAAAGCCTCGCATTTCCCATATGTTGTGCTGTCAGCACACTTTTACACAATGAAGTCTAATATAAGCACCACCACAACAGCAAACAGAAAAGGAACAATCACATCCATGAGTATTTTTCCCCACCGTTTATCCGTCAATGGCGCATATTTTTGAATTCCTCTATAATCAAACCAATACAATACCGTAAATATGCAACACGCAAATGCCGCCATTCGATTTAGCCACAATTCCACGCCTACAGCAGTCGAACCATCCGGATTGGTTATATCCATAGTAAAACAACATACCGTCAGGAATAAATATCCCAGACAACCTAAAACAATCTTCCACGGTGTCTTGCTACGAAAGCCCGGTGGTTCCCATGTCACTACCGTATCGCCTGCATGCGTATCTTGTGCAGCCTTTTTTCGTACATCGACCTCTTGTATTCCCTCTCCCTTTAACGCTTTTTGCAAATCATTGCGTAAGTCTGATACTGTCTGGTATCTCTTCTCCGGATCAAAGGCGGTACACTTCTTAATAATTCTGTTTACATGTTTATCGTCGTTATACACCGTCTCCGATGGGTATTTTCCTGTTAATATGTAGTTTAGCATCACACCAATAGAAAAAATATCCGTTCGTGCATCCGACTGTTGAAATCCATATTGTTCCGGAGCTGCATATTTTTGCGTTCCTATAATAACTGTATCTGATTCTCGTGACGCATCGTATTTCTTTGCTGTATTAAAATCAATAATCCGAAGGTAACCACCCTCTTGGATAATAATATTCTCCGGTTTTAGATCGCGATGAATAACCGGTGCCGGTAAGGCATGTAATTCTGCCAGTACATCGCATACCGTAATCATATATTGGATTCCCAGATTTCTTGGCAAACTTCCTTGTCGGTGAACAATCTCTTGTAAAGAGTCACCCTGAATGTACTCTTCGATGAGAATCAGTGTCCTTTTATCTTCTACAAGTTCATAGATTCTTGGTACATGCGGATTATTACTTTTTTGCAAATACTCATATATCTCTTTATTGTACACCACCTGTTCTTTGCGCACATATATCTTCTTATTCTCAACGTGTTGTACAAGTGACACATTTTTATGTGTACTGATCTCTGCTATTTTTTTGTAATAGGATAATCTACATTGTTCTTCTATCGTCATATCTTAATCTCTAAAACTGTGCTATAATATGGATATCAATAAGGAGGCGCTAAACCATGAACGAATCACGAACTACACATATGCGTCAGGAATTACAGGATGTTCCTATGACCCCAACCGGTTATCGTAAATTCTTATCTAATCACAAGAAGGATATGCATCTGCCAACGCTTGCCTCCTTTTTTAACGATTACCTTGCTTCACATCCTGATTTGACCGTACCGGAAATTATACGTCGTTCTAATCTCAGCGGTAACTATGCGCATCAAATCCTGAATGGACATCGTGAGCATCCATCAAAATACAAGCTGCTCGCACTGTGCATAGGTGCTGGCATGGATATCATAGAAACCCGACGTGCTTTACAATACGCAGGCTGTCCTGCTCTATACGACAAAGATACCGTAGATGCCGCTATTATCATCTGCATTAATCATGGTTGCAACAATATCATTGATGTACAGAATTTTTTGATGGAAAATGGCGTGAAGGATCCATTTTGAGGGGTATCTTCAATAGTTCCGGTATTTTTCATCACTCAATTTTCTGATTTTATTTCTAAATTTTTTGATATTCCATTCGCTCTATATACATGATACAAATTTCCCATTGTATACTTAATTTCAAACATTCTCCCCAGCTTATCTACAACATATAATTTTTTCACTTTTACAAGTCCTTTTGCCCTTCTTGTAGATAGCCCTATATATTTCACTTCTCGTATCCTCCGCGGAGTCGCCCAGATGCGATGTTGCCGTGATGATGTACTTATTCTTGCATTAGTTTGTAAGCGCTCCATAGTCAGTACATAAAATGGCATTAAATTCTTTGAGACCATAGACTAAACGGATAATCTTCTTGGTCGCCTGTTTAGTATATTAATCATTCCTGCCAAAACTTTTAATAGCGTGAAACTTCATTATTCTTCGTTATCTTCTTCTAATTCACTCTCTGCAACAATTACTGGTGGTAATCCATCTGCATCCTTTTGTTCAGCTAACACATTAAACTTCGGAATGAAACCATCTATGGATGTTGCAACCTTATCTATATTCTTATCACACCAGTATTGGAATAAAATATTTTGATTTCCCAACACACCTTCTATATGCTTGAACCAATTTTAAAATCATTTGTATTATATTGAGACGTATCTAATGGACACTCACTAAAACAAATATCATATGTCAATGCAGATACATGAGAATAATCTTGACTAAACTCTCCAAAACATTCATAGTCTTTTAACAATACAAATAAGTCCTTTTCTATTACTAACGGCAAAATCAGTATATTATCGGATTCTTCAACTAAACGCGATTTGTTTCTATATTCTCTTTTCTGCGATACATTTCCATCCAAAACTATAACATTATTTCTAAATTCTGGAACTTTCTTTTCATACAATTGAATATAATTTGTCCATCCCAAATTAATATCAATAAAATCCATATACAAATCCCAATTAACATGCTGAGAATTTGGCAAAATATATCGCAGAAAATCAATCGCTTAAATGATAATACTGCCAATAAAATACGGGTAATATTACCTTCGCCTGCGGAGTTAGAAAAAATATCATGAACATCGTCACGAATTCCAGTAAAGGTTCTGGATGCAGTTCCTTTTTCTATTCCGGCCGTAGCCTCTTCACCCATACTTTGAATGGATAATATTTGGCGATAATTTTTGACACAATATTTCAATTCTTCATCGGTTAAATCAATTGGGACTTCATTAGTTTTTTCTGTTTCTCCTACAGAAAATAATCTACTTAAACTCAAAAATAGACAGGAAGTTGTATATAACCAGCTCCACTTGCTCTACTTTCAGAATTCCAGAATCTCAAGGTCGGTTCTCTATCTCCCTGTCTTCTAGCTATACTTTCAACCGAATGATACTCTTTACTATGTACACCCTGATGCAGGTTTAATTTCCACTTATACTGAGCGTATAATATCATGTTCCAGAGAAATTTTAAATTTCTCTTTAAACTGCGAACGAAATTTGTAACCATCAATCGTTTTACACCCATACATTGCATGTCCCTTAGAAATTGTAAATGACTGACCTAACATTCCCTACACAGTTGTTTTTTGAGTAGCAATACGCCCTGAAATAGCAGTAATATATTTTCCAAGCCCAAATGAAACATTTTCAAATGCCCTAAACTGCCCAATCTCTATTTCTTTGATAATCATTCGCTACGCCTCCCTATTCAGCAATCAAGTAATTTATTAATGTTAATAGATCTTTTTTCGGAAGTTCAACTAAAGTTAAAGTATCAAATTGAAATTCTGCAGGACGATGAACCACCCAATTAAGCGGATCGACACTCTTTTCATAATCGTCAAACAAAGCCATAAAATACTGCCTCATCTCCGTATCGGTTATATAATTAGGTAAATTCTTTTTGTAGTTTTCTACTATTTTGCTCAATTTAGTAATATTCCTTATATTTTCCCAAATTAATTTGTTCTGTCCCTGTATACAATGCTTTTTTGAATAGTATATAATAGCCTGTTCAATCGCGGAACGCATTAAAAATACCGCAGCAATAGGTAATTTATCAACCAATTTCTTTTCAGAAAAATATTTTAATTCACTACAAACTTGTGCAATCCCATGCGTATCTACATCATTTGGATCTAAATGCGAATAATCTATACCAAGAAAGAAGTACGGTAAATTTTTAGTACTACCAGCACTTGCTAATATACTCTCATTTTGCACACTATTTTGAGTTACGTCCTCTACAGCAATTCGTACTTTTTCACTGTCCTGTCGATTCTCAGCTTCACTCTTCACGCTTTCAGTTTTTTCTTCTTTTGTTTTTTTGTATTCCTCTACTTTCGTCTGATTATCAGTATTATCAAATTTTTGTGTTCCCTCATCATTAGCATAATCTTTGATTAAAGGGAGTACCTTATCTTCTATGTCCCTTGCACGATTAAATAATCTAGTTACAGATGCACCTTTTTGTTGAGCACTTACTTCTATTTCTCTTGCTATATTAACTATTAATTTCATTCTGGATTCAGTAAAGGTAGTTTCATCAGCTAAGTCCAATCCAATATTGGCCTTTACTTCCCTATTTCCGAATATTCTTTGAATTGTTGTATACGGCATTATTGATGTTATGTCAAAATTATCGCAGTATTTTTTTACATAATAATCTATTAAATACGCCACTGACTTTTGATCACTTTGCCGAACCTTAAAAGCTTCTTTTTCTCTAGCACTCCAGGCCTTTACTCCTCGTCCTTTATCTTCTCCTGAATGAAGTCTTTCCATAATAAAAAAAGCTTCCTTCTCATCTGTTACATAACACAACACTTCCTGAATCGGATTACCTGATTGATTTGAAATTTTAGTTGCCTTATCACGTGTTGGCTTATCCAAAAAATCGAAGTACGAAGGATTTTCTAATAATTTAATTGCTGCAACACGCCTATTTCCCTCATAAACTATATATTTATGAATTACATCAGAATATACTACTACTAATTGTTGGTTGCCCAATAATCCGTAGCTTCTAATATCTTCTGCCAAATTTAGCATATATTGATTGCCTACAGCATCAAACAACTTTTTCAATGTATCCTTCTCGTTCATTGCAATTGCATGACGCGGATTCTCAAAATAATTCACTATTTCGTTAATACTTATCCTACGTATTTCCCCTGCCATATACTTCTCCTATAATATCGTTATTAACAAATTTTCATTCTTAGGTCTTTTGATACTCTTAGAAAAAAACATTACTTCACTTGCACTTTTCTTTTCCTGTAATGTATATTGTAATTCAAACTCAATCTTATCTGTTTTCGTATACATATTCTTGATTTCATTTACATTGTCATATGTAACAATCCATTTACGTCTTTTTAATTTATCTATAATATGATTTGCTAAATTCACATGATCTCCATGGATATAAAAGTTAGT
>OLFZ01000106.1_pt1 | contig 96610 bp, 88 predicted proteins | sample 1604861 | NCBI WGS metagenome assembly OLFZ01 (sample SAMEA3888895, study PRJEB22519) | human gut metagenome | biome: human gut; feature: human-associated habitat; material: faeces | place: Denmark | collected 2011 | reverse complement strand
GCGGCAACATCATTGCCAAGGTCAAGGACACGGGCGTTCCCGTCATCTGCTGCGGCGAGCCGATGAGCGAGATCGTTCCCGGCACGACCGACGCGGCGGTTGAAAAGCACGTTCCCGTCTGGACGGTGGAAAACGGCATCGTCCATGTTAAGGTCGGCTCTGTGGAGCATCCCATGCTGCCGGAGCACTACATCGAGTGGGTCTCTCTCCACACCAAGCAGGGCAATCAGCGCAAGGAGCTGCATCCCGGCGAAAAGCCGGAGGTCTGCTTCGCTCTCTGTGAGGGCGATGATGTCGAGGCGGTCTACGCCTACTGCAACCTCCACAGTCTTTGGAAAGCGTAATTTATCTGACCATTCTTTGCGCAGCCGGTGGGGGCTGCGGATGCGGCTCGCCGGCGAAGCGATCCGGAGGTGAACCATGGCAAAGCGGAAAAGGGATCTGAATACCGTTTATATATCGGAGCGGCTGCGGGAGAGCCTGCGGCCTATTTCCCGCTGCGCGCTGACCACTGTGGTGGCGCCCATGGGCTACGGCAAGACCACGGCGGTGAACTGGTATCTGGCCGAGCGCGCCGGAGCGGAGGCCGTGAAGATCGTCCGGATCAACGTGTATTCGGACAATCTGGCCATATTCTGGCGAAGCGTGCAGGACGCCTTTGCCCGCGCCGGCTTTGATATGCTGCGGGACTATCCATGCCCTGTGGATGCCGCCGGCGGCGGGCTGCTGGCGGATGATCTCTGCCACGGGCTGGCGGGGGAGGCGCCCTGCTACATCTTCATAGATGATTTTCACCTGCTGCTGGATCAGCGGGCGTCGGCCTTTCTGTGTATGCTGGCCAACCGCCTGCCCGACAATGTGCACCTGATCGTGGCCAGCCGGGATCGCTTCCTGCCTGACGCGGAGACAGTGCGGCTGGGAGCGAAGGTCTATCCGCTGGGCACGGAGCAGCTGCGGCTCAACCACACGGAGCTGTCCGTCTACGCCCACCGGTGCGGCACGGAGCTGTCCGACGCGCAGATCGACGAGATCCTCTATTCCAGCGAGGGCTGGTTTTCCGCTGTTTACCTGAATTTGCGCACATTTTCCGAGCATGGTGTGCTGCCGAGCCGTCATTCCGACATCTATTCGACCTTTACGGCGGCCATGATCGACCCGCTTCCGGAAAAGCGGCGGGAGTTTCTGGCGGTCATGGGTCTTGCCGATGAGTTTACCGTGGAGATGGCGTGCTTCGTCACCGGTGACGCGGACGCAAAGCAGATCCTGTCCGCTCTAACAGAGCAGAACGCCTTTATCAAGTGTCTGGAGGACGGCGTTACATACCGGTTTCACCACATGATGAAGGAATGCGCGGAGCGCGCCTTTGCCGCGCTGGACGGGGAGAAGCAGACCGTATATCACACGCGGTTCGGAGAGTGGTATGAAGCCCGCCGCCGGTATCTCCACGCCATGACGTTCTACCGGCGCAGCGGCGACTACGATGCGCTGCTGCGGGTGGTGCAGGAGGACGCGGGCATTCTGCTGGCCTCTGTTGCCCCCGATGCTGTGCTGAAAACGCTGGCGCAGTGTCCGGTTTCCACGCTGAAGCGGCACCCGGCGGCGCTGCTGGTGCTCATGCGCAGCATGTTCAACTGGCGGAATATCCCCAAAATGATGGAGCTGAAGGGCATTCTGCTTGCCGCCATCGGGGAGCATCCGGAGATGCCGGAGGAGGAACGAGGCGATCTGCTGGGTGAGTGCGACCTCATCATGAGCTTTCTGTGCTACAACGACATCAGCGCCATGAGCCGCCTGCACCGCAGCGCCAGCGCGCAGATGTCCCGCCAGGCCATCAGCATCCGGAACAGCGGCGGCTGGACCTTCGGCTCGCCGTCCGTGCTGATGATGTTCTACCGTGCGCCGGGGAAGCTGGCAAGCGAGCTGGCTGAGATGGACGAGTGCATGCCGCACTATTACAGGATCACCGACGGTCACGGACAGGGCGCGGAGACGATCATGCGGGCGGAGGCGCTGTTCTGTCGGGGACGCTTCACCGATGCCCATATCGAATTGGAGCGCGCCTATGCCCAGATCAGGGACAACGGGCAGGAGAATATGGCGCTCTGCTGCGATTTCCTGGCGTGGCGGCTTTCTCTCTGCGCGGAGGTGGAGCCGGAGCTGACCCTTGAGGAGCGCCGTGCGGCGCTGCTGCGGCTGCACAACGCCTCGTGGCTCAACATCTGGAACGCCACAGCCGCGTATTACTACGCGTTGCGGGGAGAAACGGAGAGGATACCGGAGCTGTTTGCGCAGCACAGGCTTTCCGCGGTCAATATTCTTGCACCGGGAAAGCCCATGATGGAGATGATCGAGAATCAGGTGTATCTGGCGCAGGGCGCCTGTGCCAAGGTCATCGGCCGCAGCGAGGGACTGCTGGCGATGTGCGAGGGGATGCACTACGCGCTGGTGGCGCTGCATGTCCGCATCCAGACCGCTGTCGCCTACGAGCGGCTGGGCAAGCACACGGAGGCGCAGGCGCTGCTGCGGCAGGCGCTGTCCGATGGGGAGCCGGACGGACTTGTGATGCCCTTCGTGGAGAACTACGACGGGCTGGCGCCCTTGCTGGCGCAGGAGATACGAAGCGATCTGATCGACAGGATCGTGGAGCTGGGCGAAGCATCCCGGCAGCGGAAAGAGAGAAACGTCAGACCCCGTGCGCTGTCCACGCTGACGGAGAGGGAGTTCGAGATCGTGCGTCTGATGGCGCAGCGGCTGAGCAACCGCGAGATCGCGGAACGGCTGTTTCTCACCGAGGGCAGCGTGAAGCAGTACGTCAAGCAGATCTACTCCAAGCGGCATATCGACGGGGACACCCGCACCAAGCGCAGGCGGCTGAACGAGCTGCTGGAAGCAAAAGCCTAACCATTGGGGAATGGTCATCCATACAAATCCACCGTACAATGTCTGTACGGTGGATTTTTTGCCGCTATGAGATGAGAGGAAGGGAGGACGCGCCTTTGAACCGAAGGTATCTCACAGCCGTTGCACCGTTGGCTGACTACATTCTGCAGGTCGATTTTGTGTCCGGCAGCCGTCTGCTTCTGGATATGAAGCCATATCTGGACAAAATGCGCTTCTGCACGCTTTCCGATCCGCAGGTGTGGAACAGCGCCGTGACCAACGGCATCTTCGTTCGCTTCGGCAACGTGGAGCTCAGCCACAACGAGATATTGTCCATGGCGGAGCAGGAGCGTTGAATTATCAGGAAAAAGGAGAAAGACGATGAAAAGAATGAAAAAGTATCTGACCCTGCTGCTGGCGCTGGTGCTGTGCCTGAGCATGGCCGCCTGCGGCAGCGACGGCGCAGACGAGGATAATCTGTACGATGTCCCGGATTCCTTTGAGGGGCTGGTCAAGGACAGTGAGCAGATGGCCAACCTCTACGTCTACGGCGGCGCATGGAGGGGCGAGGACGGCAGCACCATGATCGTGGCCACCAGCGAAAGCGGCGACGAGGTGCGCTTCGCCCTGTATAACGCCGACGAGGAGGTGACGGCCAGCGGCTTTATCCAGTTCGTGCCGGAGTACGACTACGACTACTTCTACAACGAGCACGACGGCGTGGCCTACCGCAGCTGGTTTGACGAGGTGGGTGCGATGTATGTGGCGGCCATCGGCACATTTACGAAGCTGACGGGCGACGCGCCGGGCGAGAACATCGGCGACGGCGATTACGGATTCCTGGCCGGTGTGTGGTATTTGGACGCGGAGCCGGGCGCAGCCAGCATCATTGAGTTCGACGCGTCCGGCAGCTGGACGCTTTCGGAGCGTCCCGGCGGCGACGGCGACCCCGCCGTGGTGGACAGCGGCACCATTGAGGTGGATCCCGACGGCGCGGGAACGTATTTCGCCGTTTCCGACATGTATGAGGACGTGGTCTACGACATGACGCTGGTGGGCGACGATGTGATCTACTGGGGCGGTGAGTACGACTACTATCAGAAGATGGCGTGAGCGCAGAGGGAGAGGAGAGAGGTATGAAAAAGCGATTTGCAATTGTATTGGCGCTGCTGATGGCGCTGACGCTTGCCGCCTGCGGCGATCAGAATGACGACCCCAATGATGTGGTGGGCGACGACTGGCGCGTGACCGGCGTTGTCCGGGACAGCGGCAGCATCACCCGTAACGGCGGGGATATCGACGTGCTGGTGTGCGTCAACGCGGACAGTGCCGATTTCTGCTACGACGACGAGACGTATGCCATATACGACTATGTGGACTATCCCATCACGCTGCAGGGCGACCCGTGGGAGGAGTTCCGGAGCATCGACTTTGCCGACCGGAACGGTGACGGCGACAGCGACGTGGCCATGCTGTTTGAGCTGGATGGTCAGCAGGTGCTGATGGTGTGGTTCTGGGATGCGGAAGCCGAGGGATTTGTGTTCCAGCCGGAGGAGTCCTCCGTGGAGGACTTCGGTGGGGAGAGCGTGTCCCACGTGGGCTTTGAGGGCACGTGGTATCTGGATGGCGACGAAACGGAGGAAAGCGTCATTATCATCGGCGTTGTGGGCGACTGGGTGCTGTACGACCAGCAGGGAGACACCCGCACCGCCATCGACAGCGGGCTGCTCCGCGTGGTGGACGAGACGCAGGGGCACTATGCCGCCGATTCCGAGCAGTTTGACGGCGTCTCCTACATCATCGCCACGGCCGGGGACAACGGCATGTACTGGGGCGTCACCGGCGATTATGACTACTACGAACGCCTGGACTGAGGGCAAACAGGGACGGAATACAATAAAACAACGCGGGCTATGCCCGCGTTGTTTGTTGTATATTCAGACTCAGTCGGCGTCCTTGCTGGTGGCCTTGTCGAAGATCTCCACGGCCTCGGCGTTGGGAGCCGGCGTCAGCTTGGTCACCACAACGGCGATAATCAGGCTGGCGATGAAGCCGGGCACGATCTCAAACACGCCGGTGGAGGCGGTCAGACCGGTCAGCAGCCAGCCCAGATCCACCACGAAGCCGGAGATAACACCGGCTACGGCGCCCTTGTAGTTAAAGCGCCGCCAGAACAAAGACAGCAGGATGGTGGGGCCGAAGGAGGCACCGAAGGCACCCCAGGCGTTCTCCACCATGTCCATGATAGCCTGCGCACCGCTGCCCTTGGAGTTGGCAATGAAGAAGGCGATCGCGGACAGCACCAGAACCAGAACACGACCCACCATCAGCGTTTCCTTCTCCGTGGCGTTCTTGCGGAAGAAGGGCTTGTACAGGTCGGCGGTGAAGGAGCTGGACGCCACCAGCAGCTGGGAGTCCGCCGTGGAGATGGAGGCGGCGATGATGGCCGCCAGCAGCAGTCCACAGATGCCGGCAGGGAAGAAGCGGCGGGACATGGCGATGAAAACCAGCTTCTGGTTGCCCGCCGTCAGCAGCTCCTCGCCCATGACCATGCGGCCAAAGTAGGCGATCAGCACGGCGGCGAGCAGGGAGATGATGACCCAGACAATGGCCACGGTGGAGGATTTGCGGATCATAGAGGGCTTCTTGATGGACATGAAGCGCACCAGAATGTGGGGCATACCGAAGTAGCCCAGACCCCAGCCCAGACCGCTGAGGATATCCTGCCAGCTGGCGCTGAACAGGCCGCCGCCGAAGTCGCACTGGGTGACAGCGCCGGACGCGGCGTCGGTGTACTCGTACACGGTGGTCAGAGCGGAGGGGTCAAGCAGCTCGCGGTGGCCAAAGTAGACCACGATGGGAACCAGCATCAAAGCCAGCATCATCAGCATGCCCTGGAAGAAGTCCGTCCAGCACACGGCGGTGAAGCCGCCGAAGAAGGTGTAGGCCACGATGATCAGCAGGAACACGAACATGGCCAGCTTGGGGGACACATCCGGGAACAGGGTGGTGAACACGGAGGTGCCGGCCACCAGAGCGGAGGCCACATAAATGGTGTAGGCAAACAGGAAGATCAGCGCACACACCAGCTGCAGGGAGCGGGAGTCCACCGCGAAGCGGTTGGTCAGGTACTGGGGCACGGTGATGGCATCGTCAGCAGCCTTGGAGAAGGTGCGCAGACGCTTGGCGCACAGGATCCAGTTGGCGGCGGTGCCTAGCGCCAGACCGATGCCGATCCACATCTGGCCAAAGCCGAAGGCCAGAATGGAGCCGGGCAGACCCATCAGCAGCCACGCGGACATGTCGGAGGCCTGAGCGGACAGCGCCGTGACCCAGGGACCCATGGAGCGTCCGCCGAGGAAGAAGTCCTCGGAGTTCTTGTTGGAGCCGTTAAAGTAGAAGATCAGCGCTACTCCCAGCAGGATGATGAAGTAGGCCAAAAATACGATGATTTCCCAATTCATGATTTCTCCGTCCTTTGCGTAAGTTCAGTCTGCCTATTATTAAAACACACTAAAGTGTAGTATACAACAATCCTCACCGTTTGTAAATCGCCATTCCAAACTTTTTTGCTTTAATTTGACAGATGAGCGCCTTTTTCCCCGCTGTCCCTTGTCAATTGCCGCCGATTGTGGTATGCTGTATCTAATAACACGAGAGGGAAGGTACATGCCATGGATGCCAGCTTCAAAACATGCATGTTCGGCGGGTTCGACCGTCAGGATGTGGTGGCGTTTATCGAGAAAACGGCGGAGGAGCACCGCGTGGAGACGGAGACGCTGCGCGCGGAGAACGACCAGCTGCGCCGCGAACGGGACGCCGCTGTCGCCGAGAATGAGGCGCTGCGCTGCCTGACAGAGGAGGATGCCCGCCTGCAGGAGGACAACAACCGGCTCCAGCGCCGGGTGGAGGAGCTGCAGGGAAAGCTGGCGGAGGTACAGGCGGAGAACAACGCTTTGCGCGGGCCGGCAGGGGAGTACCAGTCCCTGAAGGAGCATATTGCCGATATCGAGATCAGCGCCCACCGCCGCACGGAGGAGTTCCGCGCCCGCGCCATGGAGCGGCTGGGGCAGTGCATCGCCCAGCAGCGCCTGTGGTGCAGCCAGCGGCGCAGCACCTACCTGACGATGAACGCAGCCCTGTCCCAGCAGCTGCGCGCCGCCCAGGAGGAAGTGGACAACGCGGATTTCACCGCCTTTGACGACATGATCGGGGAGCTGCAGCGTCTGGAGGACGAGCTGAAGAAGCCCGACCCGTAGATATGAGAGAAAAAGAACCGCCCGCGGGCGGTTCTTTTTTTGCGCATATAGACGGCTGCGTTTATGCTTCGCTCTTCATACAAAACAGGTGGATACCCAGCGCCGCGTTGAAGCCCGTAGCCGCAAACACGCTGAAGCGCTCGACCACGCCGAAATATGCGGCAGGGAAGAGCTTCATGCCCACCGCGCCCACAAGCATCATGGCCAATGCGACAGCGGCGCACACACCGTAGGAACGGCAGCTTTTGCTCTTGGCTCCTGCGACGATGATGATCACCAGCGATACGATGTCCACTCCATGACGGCGAACAGATAAATGCCTGAACGGAGCAGCTTGGTTTTCCACCCTTGGATGCCGATGCAGACAACGGTCACGCAGACAACCTCACACACATTGTAAAGGGCGCTGAGCTGATTCCACAGCGCCAGCGACGGCGCATTGGCGGCGCTCAGGCCGCTGACCGCCTGCGCCATCCAGTTGTATCCGGGATAGGCCAGCGGCGCGAACACCACCGCCGCCGTGTACGAAAGAAAGCTGACAACACCCAGCAGCCCCAATCTTTGCAGCAATGATTTTTTCATGATTCTCCTCCTAAAAAAGATGCAGTGCATGACCACAGCAATTGCGGTCAGCACTGCGTCTTTGCGTCTGGCTGGTCAATGATCTTGATTTGAAAATGCCGCGCGTGGATGATGCGCTCCTGTCTGCACTGCTTCATCATCACGCCTCGCTAACTAATGTTCGTTAGTAATATTATAGACGCTTTTGGAGGAAAGTCAAGTAGTTGTGAGATGCCGGATGATCCATTCATCTAGAAAAAACGACCAATTCTAACGCCGTTCCAACGCGAAAATCGGAAAATTCAAGGAGTCGGACAAAAAAGGAAAGTCCAGCAAACCCTTGAGTTTACTGGACTTTTTTGGCGGAGAGTTAGGGATTCGAACCCTAGGTTCCTTTTGGGAACACGACATTTCGAGTGTCGCACCTTCGACCTCTCGGACAACTCTCCGTATATCTCAAGTGTAATCCTTGCTCCGGAAGAATGCAAGAAAAACACGCAAGAACGATATGAAATTGTGAAATCCGAACCCGCGCAAAGCCCTGTGCGGTGGACATTTTCAGCGGACGAAACGGCCGGAGCTTCCAAAAATTTCGAGTCAACCCCGTTATGACCACTTCGATACCGCCGTATACCAGCGTATCATACCACAAATTTTTCCGATGCGCAACACCTGAAAGCATAATTCTGCCGCCGGCGGCATGTAATAGGGGAGAGGGGGCGGTAGTATGGACAGACGTGTGCTGGTCTGGGACGGAGGACATGATTATGTAAACTACAAAGCGGCGCTTTCGGCGGTGGGGCTGGAGGCTGTCGTCAGCGCCGACAGGGAAGAGGCGGCGTGCTGCGCCGCGCTGCTGCTGCCCGGCGGCGGGGATATCGCCGACCGTCTGCCGCCAGAGGAGGAGCGGGTCATCGCGGCATTCACCGCGGCGGAGAAGCCGATTCTGGGTATATGCCGGGGCTTGCAGGCGCTGAACGTGTTTTTCGGCGGTACGCTGTACGCCTACATACCCGGCCACCAGTCGCCGGAGGGCGACATCCTCCACGCCACCCGCGCCGTGGGCGAGCTGGCGGAGCTGGTGGGCACGGAGCCGCTGGTCAACAGCAATCACCATCAGGCGGTCCACCGGCTGGGCGCGGGGCTGTCGGTGCGGCAATGGGCGGGGGACGGCGTTATCGAGGGTATATGCCACACCGCGCTGCCCATACTGGCGGTGCAGTGGCATCCGGAGCGTCTGCGCACCGGCGCGGACGGCGCGGCGGTGTTCCGCTGGCTGCGCCGCCGCGTGGAAAAGGGCTGCGGCGGTTGACAACCGGTACCAAAAGCGCCTATAATGGAGAAAATCGACAAGCGAGGTATACCGCTATGGAAAAGCTCCGCGCCTTTCTGAAACGAAAGGACATTGTTTTCTCCGCAAAGCGCTATTTCATCGACGCCATGGGCGCCATGGCGCAGGGACTGTTCTGCACACTGCTGGTGGGCACCATCCTCAACACCATCGGCCAGCAGTTCCACATCGGGTTCCTGAACGCCGCCATCGTCACCATCGGCACGGGTGACGGCGCGGTGCATTACACCATCGGCGGGCTGTGCTCGGCTATGGTAGGCCCCGGCATGGCGGTGGCTATCGCCCGGGCGCTGAACGCGCCGCCGCTGGTGCTGTTCTCCCTGATCCCCGTGGGCTTTGCCACCAACTACATGGGCGGCGCGGGCGGCCCTCTGGCGGTGCTGTTCGTGGCCATCGTTGCCGCGGAGATCGGCAAGGCCGTCAGCAAGGAGACGAAGATCGACATTCTGGTGACGCCCATTGTCACCGTGCTGGTGGGCGTGGGCTTTGCCGCGCTGATCGCCGCGCCGGTGGGCAGGGCGGCCTCCGCCGTGGGACAGGCCATCATGTGGGCAACGGAGCTGCAGCCCTTCTTCATGGGTATCATCGTCTCCGTGGTCATCGGCGTGGCGCTGACGCTGCCCATCTCCTCCGCCGCTATCTGCGCGGCTCTGGGGCTGACGGGGCTGGCCGGCGGCGCGGCTGTGGCGGGCTGCTGCGCGCAGATGATCGGCTTCGCCGTTATGAGCTTCCCGGAGAACCGCTGGGGCGGGCTGGCCGCCCAGGGGCTGGGCACCAGCATGCTGCAGATGGGCAACATTGTCCGCAATCCCCGGGTATGGATCCCGCCCACGCTGGCGTCCGCCATTACCGGCCCTGTCGCCACCTGCCTGTTCCGCCTGGAGATGAACGGTGCGCCGGTGTCCTCCGGTATGGGCACCTGCGGTCTGGTGGGGCAGATCGGTGTGTACACCGGCTGGGTCAGCGACGTAGCCAGCGGCGCAAAGGCCGCCATCACCGGCATGGACTGGCTGGGGCTGGTGCTGATCTCTTTCGTGCTGCCCGCGGTGCTGACGTGGCTCATCGCCATCCCCCTGCGGAAGTGGGGCTGGATCAAGGACGGCGACCTGAAGCTGGATCTGTAAAACAAAAGTTGTTTTTTAACAAGCCGAGAGCCACTCCGCAGGGAGTGGCTCTCGTTTTATCAAAAATCAGCGTTATCCCCGGTGCAGGATGGCGTCCAGATCCTGCTGCGGGTGGGTGATGGGCTGGAGGTGATAGGCATCCACCAGCGTCTTGACCACCGTTTCCGACAGGAAGGCCGGCAGGGTGGGACCCAGATAGATGTCCTTGATCCCCAGCGCCAGCAGCGTCAGCAGGATGCACACCGCCTTCTGCTCGTACCACGACAGTACCAGCGTCAGCGGCAGCTCGTTGACGGAGCAGCCGAAGGCGTCCGCCAGCGCCAGCGCGATCTGCACAGCACTGTAGGCATCGTTGCACTGTCCTACGTCCAGAATACGGGGGATGCCATTGATATCGCCCAGATCCAGATCGTTGAAGCGGAATTTGCCGCAGGCCAGTGTCAGGATCAGGGAGTCCATGGGCGTGCGCTTGACGAACTCCGTGTAGTAGTTGCGGCCGGGGTGAGCGCCGTCGCAGCCGCCCACCAGAAAGATATGCTTCACCGCGCCGCCTTTGATGGCGTCGATCACCGCCGGGGCGCTGTCGCCCAGCGCTCTGTGACCGAAGCCGGTGGTGAGGATGTGGCCGCCGTTGATGCCGCTCATGCTGCGGTCGGTGGCGTAGCCGCCCAGCGCCAGCGCCTGATCGATCAGGGCGGAGAAGTCCTTGCGGCCGTGCTCGTCCTCCGGAATGTGCTTTAGTCCGGGATAGCCCACCACGGAGGTGGTATAGATGCGGTCGGCATAGCTGGGACGGGGCGGCATCAGGCAGTTGGTGGTCATGAGAATGGGTGCGGGGAGGTTGTCGAACTCCTTCTGCTGGTTCTGCCACGCGGTGCCGAAGTTGCCGGCCAGCTGGGGATATTTCCGCAGCCCCGGATAGCCGTGGGCGGGCAGCATCTCGCTGTGGGTGTACACGTTGACGCCGGCGCCCTTCGTCTGCTCCAGCAGCTGGTGCAGATCCTCCAGATCGTGGCCGGACACCACAATAAAGGGGCCGCGCCGCACGTCGGTGTGGACACGGACGGGGGAGGGGTCGCCGAAGGCGGCGGTGTTGGCTCTGTCCAGCAGCGCCATGCACTTGTAATTCACCAGCCCGAACTCAGTGATCAGCGCCAGCCACTCCTCGATGGTGTGTTCCTGCCGCAGGGCGCACAGCCCCTTGTAAAACCACAGACTGACCTCCTCGTCCTCGTGCCCCAGACGGAAGGCGTGGTGGGCGTAGGCGGCCATGCCCTTCATACCGAACAGCAGCGTGGAGCGCAGGGACACAACGTCCGTATCGCCCCGCCACAGCCAGTCCGGCTCCTCCACAGGGAACCGCTGCTGCGCCAGCGTTTCGGCGCGGCGGGTGTATTTTTGCAGCGACTGATCGTCAAAATTCACGTTGGTCAGCGTGGCAAACAAGCCGTCCGCCAGTAGGCGGGTGACGGCGGTGGGGTAGTCCTTCTTTTCGGCGCATATCTCCGCCAGACGGATGAGACTGCACACCAGACGATCCTGCAGGTTGGCGGTGCGGGGCTGCTTGCCGCATACGCCGGTGCGGACGCAGCCGCTGTTGCCGGCGGTCTGCTGGCACTGGAAACAGAACATATCGGACATGGAAATACCTCCCGGAATGATTTTGTCGCCGATAGTCTGTCCGCCGGAGGGAATAATATGCAAAAAGCCGGAAGGGATATCCGCGCTGCGCGGCTGCGGCAAGCGATAAAAGAATCACCCCCGTGGGGGTGATTTTTTTATCGCTCCATGGCGGCGTAGTACATGGCGCCGATCGCCTGTCCGAACTGCGCCACGGTGACGCCCTTTGCTGCCAGCGCCTGCATCAGCGGCGTGACGCTCAGTTCCTCGTCCGCCGCCTCCAGCACCAGCTCCGGGACGATCTCCCGGCAGCCCTCCTGCAGCAGTCGGAAGCACGCCGGCTCCTTGACGAACCGCCCGAACAGATAGCGCACGTTGGTGCGGGGGAGCAGCAGCGGCGCCATCTCCCGGTTGATCTGCCCGATATGCCGTCCCACCCGGCGAAACACCTCCTGCGCCGCCGCATTGCCCTGCGCCGCCTGGGTCATCAGGTGCGCCAGACAGGGCTTGCGTTTCTCCGCCGGGACGGTCAGCAGACCGTCCCGCTCCTGCGTGAAGCCGTCCAGCAGGGCGGGGGCGCCGTCCCACGCCAGACGGAACGCCGCCGCCTGCCCCAGATACCGCCGCGCGCCCGGCAGGTCGGAGTTCTCGTTCCGGGTGCTGCGCAGGTCGTCCGCCGGCAGCTCCCGCTGGGGAAAGCTGCCCATGTCCAGCAGAAAGTCGTACAGCTCCATGGGCATCTCCGGGATCGTCCCATCCGGCGCCAGAAAGCCCATGCCGAAGTCTGTGCCCAGCGCGTGGGCGATGACGCCGCCGGAGAAGTCCGGCTTCCCGCTCCACGCCAGTTCCGCCGCGGCGGTAAACGCCGCAATGTGCCCGTCGTTGGTCATGTGGAGGGCGGCGCCCTCCCGACACAGCGGCTGCAGCCGCTCCAGTAGACCGCCCAGTTCCGCGAAGGCATCCTCGTAGTCCGCGGCGGGGTTGCTCCGCATGCCCTGCGTCTTGGGCGTTTCGCCGCCCACGATCCTGTCCCGGATCACCACATCCGGGAAGCTGACACCCAACACGTCCAGCGGTACGGAGAGACTTTCCGCCACGGCCTGCGCCATGACCGCATCGCCGGCGTTCTTGTCCAGCGCTCGCTCCAGCGCCGGGGTCAGCCCCGCCGCGCAGCAGGCCATCAGCCGCACCAGCAGCTCAATGGGGGCGATGATGCCCTCCGCTGTGGGGCTGGCGGCCGGGTTCCAGTCGTACTCCTTTACGCACACCAGCCGCCCGTCCGCAGCCACCGCCGCCTTGATATCCGTGCCGCCGATGTCGATGCCGCAGCATACGCCGCTGCCGCACCGTGCCGCCGCCTGCCGCAGCCGCTCCGTCAGCTGTCCCTGTACCGGTGCGGCATCCGGGGCGGGGGAGTAGTCCTCCTGCGGGCGCACCGCGAAGGCGAAGCGTCCGCCGCCGAAGGCGCGGCACAGCCGGTCGGCGATGTTGATTACCTTTCCGTATCCGCTGCGCGCCGTATGACGCACCTGAAACACCTCGTCCAGCTGACCCAGCAGCGCTGCGGCTTCCGATTCCCGCGCGTCCAGATAGAACGCCATCTCCCGCCCGCTGCATGCGGACAGGGTGTTGTACACACAGGCGGTGACGTACTGCTTCACGAACTGCTGCTCCTGCTCATTCTGCCAGCGGGGGAGGGGCAGCGAAAAGTCCCGCTTACTCCCGTCGCACAACGTCAGCTGCATGGTCACGGGCACCGCGTCCTCCATCCGGGCGCAGGCCTCCCGCACGTCGGGCAGCCAGACCGTCTGCCCGCGCTTTGCCTGTTCCAGCCATTTTGAGATCATGTTGCTCCTCCTGAAAGAAAGGAGCGCCGCGCAGCGGCGCTCCCCAGACTGTCAAAAAATCCTATCATTGCGAGCCAGTCCGCGCCGCGAAGCAAGTGCCCTTGGGGTACAGACTGGCGTGGCAATCCGTTTCCAAAACGCATAATTCCTGCACTTTTCCGCAGATTCCCAGCTAAAAGGTTACGGATTCCCACACCAGTGACATCGGTCACTGGTTCGGAATGACAGGGGGCGTGGGTTTATCGACAAGCTGGGGAGCGCCGCGCAGCGGCGCTCCCTTGTATTTTACAGTACGTGTACCTCGTCCGGGTCGAATACCAGATGGCACTCCTCGCCCACCTGATAGATGCCCTTGCTCTTGGGGTTGGGGTCGGTCAGCTTCACCAGCGTGTCGCCCACCATGACGTGATAGTTCTGATAGCTGCCCATGAAGCAGCTGACCACGACCTTGCAGGGCAGGCCGCCCGCGTCGGCCAGCGAGCCGGATTCCGGACGCAGCACCACCGTGTACTCCTTGCCGTTTTCCAGATCGTTCCGCCCGGCGATGGGCATTTCGTGTCCTTCAAAGCTCAGCAGGGCGTGGGTGCTGTTGTGACCGGTCATGGTGCCCTTGAGGAAGTTGGCCTCGCCGATGAAGTCCGCCACGAACTCGTTTACCGGGTGGTAGTAGATCTCCTGCGGCGTGCCCATCTGCTCCACCACGCCGCCGCGCATGATAATGATGTTATCGCTCAGCGCCATGGCCTCCGACTGGTCGTGGGTCACATAGATGGCGGTGATGCCCACCTCCTGCTGGATGCGGCGGATCTCCGTGCGCATGGACACGCGGAGCTTGGCGTCCAGATTGGACAGCGGCTCGTCGAACAGCAGCACGCTGGGCTCGATGACCAGCGCCCGCGCCAGCGCCACACGCTGCTGCTGACCGCCGGACAGCTGGTTGGTCATACGACTCTCCATGCCCGTCAGCTCCACCAGATCAAGGATCCTCATGACCCGATCCTTGATCTCGTCCTTGGGCACCTTCCGCAGCTTCAGGCCGTAGGCCACGTTGTCGAATACGTTGTAGTGGGGCAGCAGGGCGTAGCTCTGGAACACCATGGCGGTGTCCCGCTTGTTGGGCGTCAGCTCGTTGATGGCCTCGTCGCCCAGATAGATCTCGCCCTCGTCGGGGCTTTCAAAGCCTGCGATCATGCGCAGGGTGGTGGTCTTGCCGCAGCCGGAGGGCCCCAGCAGCGTCACAAAGCTGCCCGGCTCGATGGTCAGGGAGGTATCCTTCACCGCGTAGAAGTCCTTACCGGTCTTGGGATCCTGATAGATCTTGGATATATGCTCGAGCCGAACGCCCTTTTTCACTTTTTCCATGGTTTATTCCTCCTCCTTGAGCTTTCTGCTGGTGCCGAAGTGCTTGATGAACAGGTTCATCAGCAGCACCGCGCCGTAGGTGATAACGATCAGGATGGTGGCGAAGGCGCAGGCCAGACTGTACGAGCCCTTCTCCGCGAACTCGTTGATCTGCACGGTGATCAGCAGGAACTGCGGCGTCACCAGTAGGATGATGGCGGAAATAGCCGTGATGCTGCGGACGAAGGCCGTCACCAGACCGCTGAGGAACGAATCCTTGATGAGGGGAAGCGTCACCGTCATGAACACCTTGAAGCTGTCCGCGCCCATGTCGTAGGCGGACTCCTCAATGGATTTGTCGATCTGACGCAGGGCGGAGATGCCGCTTCGCGTGCCCGTGGGCAGCGAGCGCACCACAAACACGATGATGAGGATCAGTCCCGTGCCGTACAGACCCTGCAAAAAGCCTGTGTTGAAAACGCCGTTGGAGAAGCCGCGGATATAGCCCACACCCAGCACCGTGCCGGGCACCGCCATGGCCAGCATGGACACGGCCTCGATAAAGCCCTTGCTCTTGAATTTCCGCTTGACCACCAGATAGGAGATGATCATGCTCAGCAGCGCTGTGATGGGCGCGGAGATCAGGCTCAGCACAAAGGAGTCGCGGAACGCCTGGAAGCCGTGGTACCGGGTGAACACCAGCTCGAACCATTTGGTGGTCAGCGGGAAGAACTTGAAGCCCCAGGTGGGGAAGAACGCGCCGATGGGCACGCAGATATACATCAGGATCACGAAGCCCGCCGCCAGCGCGCACAGGATGGTCAGCGGCGTCTTGACGCTCTTGTCCTCGATGAGCATCCGGGCGCGGGACGCCTTGCCGGTCAGGGTGGCGGCGGTCTTGCGCTCCAGATAGTACTTCTGCACGATGAACATGGCCAGCGTGATGCACAGCAGCACCACGGCCATAGCCGCCGCGCCCGGCTTGTCGTAGGAGCCGGTGATCTGCAGGTAGATGGTGGTGGCCAGCGTGTCGTAGGAGCCGCCGATGATCATGGGGTTGGCAAAATCGGCGATGGACTCGATGAACGTCACCAGGAAGGCGTTGCCCAGACCGGGCAGCATCAGCGGCAGCGTCACGCTGGTGAATACCTTCCAGCGGGAGGCGCCCATGTCCCGCGCCGCTTCCTCCAGCGACGGGTCGATGTTCTTCAGAAGTCCCTTCAGCATCATGTAGCACACCGGGAAGAACGTCAGCGTCTGGACGATGACGATGCCCCAGAAGCCGTACACGCTGTTGTCATAAATGCCCAGCAGGAACCGGGTGATGATGCCCGCCTTGCCGAACAGCATGATCATGGACAGGGACAGCACGAAGGGAGGGGAGACTACCGGCAGCATGGACACGACCTTGAAAAGGCCGCCCACAAACTTGTTCATGCGGACGTAGACCTCCACATAGGCGAACAGCAGGCCGATGAGAGCGGACAGAATGCCCACCAGAAAGCCCACCTTCAGCGTGTTGGTAATGGCGCGGGTAAAGGTCGGCATCTTGAAAATGCGATCGAAGATGGAAAAACCGAAGGTGCCGTCTCCCACAAAACTATCCACCAGCAGTATGGCCAGCGGGTAGAGGATAAACAAAGTCAGAAAGGTAATGAGCACGACGATGGTGGTCACCATGATGGGGTCGGCCATCAGTTTTTTTCGATCCAGCGCCGCGCTTTGGGTTCTTGCCATGGTCAGCTCCTTTCTCATCCCGAAAGGAATGGTAAGTTAGAATAAATCAGAACAGCAAAAAGAACGAGCGGGGCGGCGGCCATAGCCGCCGCCCCGCATAAGATCGCTGGGAAATATCAGAGCAGAGTCAGATCACTCCGTCTGGAAACGACCGGTATCCTCGGTGTTGGCGCCGGAATCGGCCAGAGCCTTCATGACCTCCTCCACATAGGTGGTGGTGTTGGCCTTGGCATCCTCGAAGTCATACTCCATGACGTTGTTGGGATCCAGACCGAACTCGGAAGCCTGAGAGGGCTGCTCGGCGTTGTCGATGACCAGGAACTGATAGGAGCCGTTCTTGGCAGCCAGCTCAACGCACTCGGGGGACAGAGCGTACTCGATCCACAGCTTGGCGGCGTTGGAGTGGGCAGCGCCCTTGAAGATAGCGGTGGCGCCCACCTCGAAGGAGGTGCCGCTGGAGGGGATGATCAGGCTCACGTTGGTGTAGCCGTTATCCACGATCTGGGTGATGCCGTCATGCAGGAAGCCGATGCCGATGATGCACTCACCGGTGCCCACGTTCTTGCTGGGGCCGGAGCCGGACTTGGTGTACACTTCAATGTTCTTGTCCAGGTCAACCAGGTACTTGATGCCCTCATCGTGGCCGTACTTCTGGATCATGGTGTTCACGACCAGCTTGGCGGTACCGGCGGTGTTGTAGTTGGACAGCCAGATCTCGCCCTTGTACTCGTCCTTCAGCAGGTCAGCCCAGTCAGCGGGAGCTTCCTGCTCCTTGCGGGCCAGCTCGTCGGTGTTGACCATGAAGCCCAGGATGCCCTTGTAGATGCCGAACCAGTTGTTGTTGGCGTCCTTGTACATGTCGCCGATCAGGTGAGAGGCGTTGACAGCCGCATAGGGCTCCAGCAGGCCTTCAGCCGCGCAGACATTGTACGGATCGGTGGTGCCGCCGAACCAGACGTCAGCGGAGGGGTTGCCGTTCTCCTCCTCGATCTTGGCCTGCACCTCGCCGGTGGACAGACGCTGGAAGGTGGTCTTGATGCCGAACAGCTCCTCGAAGTGCTGGCAGGCAGCGGCTAGATACTCCTCCTCGCAGGAGCCGTACACCACCAGCTCACCCTCGGCCTTGGCAGCGGTGATCAGCTCGTCCATGCCCGCGAAATACTCGGGATAGGCAGCGTCGTCGCCGTCGGTCTTAGGCTCGTCCTTCTTCTCGCCGCAGGCCACCAGGCTCAGAGCCATGACCAGCGCCAGCAGAAGAGCAAAAAACTTCTTCATAACAAATTCCTCCTTAAAGATTATTCAGCCGCAGTGAATCACCGCTTCGAATAGACGTATTATAGTCACCTCGACCGCATTTGTCAACAATGCACAGGCACCATCCGCGTCGGTTCGACGCAAATTTTACACATTCTACAAACCGCTGGTAACGTTTTCGGTTAAAATGACTAAACTTTATGTAAATGAAAAGTAAAATCAGTGCAAAGCGAATGTAAAACTTGCAATCCGCCGCCGCCGTGATATAATGATAATCCATCAAACGCGGCGCCCATTCTGCCTGTCCTGCCGCGGAAAGGAGATACCTTATGCTTACCGGATTGACACAATATGTGCCCGAGGCCACCCTTACCATATATGATAATCTGGAGTTCCTGCTGCGGCTGCTGCTGTCGGCGGCGCTGGGCGCTCTGGTGGGACTGGAGCGCAGCAAGCGGCGGAAGGAGGCGGGCATCCGCACCCACTGCATCATCGCCTGCACCTCCGCGCTGTTTATGATCGTCTCCAAATATGCCTTTCTGGACTGCCTCGACCTGGCCGGGCTCCGCGGCGCCGACCCCGCCCGTATCGCCGCGCAGGTGGTCAGCGGCATCTCCTTTCTGGGTGCCGGCGTCATCTTCAAAAACGGCAACTCCATCCGCGGCCTGACCACAGCCGCCGGCATGTGGGGAACCGCCGCCATCGGCATGGCCGTGGGCGCGGGCATGTACTGGTTGGGACTGTTCGAGTCCGCCGTGCTGGTGGCCATTCAGGTGATCCTCCACCGATTCCCTGTGGGTGCCGATGCGCTGACCACGCAGGAGATACTGGTGGAGATGGAGGACACCGAGGACATGCAGCGGCGCTTTGACGAGCTGCTGAAAAAGCACGGGGGACAGGTGACGGACAGCAGCCTTACCCGCGAGGACGGCTTTCTCCGCATGGAGATCACCGCCAAGCTGGAGCCGCCCATCAGCCACGAGGAAGCGCTGGCCTTTATGAAAGAAAATACCGGCGTCCGCCGGATGTCGGTCTGAAAGGGAGGAGAACCATGAAGCGTTCCGAGATCAACCGCGCCCTGCGGGACATGGAGTCCATGCTGGAGAAATACCGCTTTGCCCTGCCGCCCTTCTGCCATTATACTCCGGAGGATTGGCAGACAAAGGGCCACGACCACGACGAGATACGCGACAATATGCTGGGCTGGGACATCACCGATTACGGTCTGGGTGATTTTAATAAGGTGGGCTTTTCCCTTATCACCCTCCGCAACGGCAATCTGGCCATGCCGGACAAATACGCCAAGACCTACGCCGAGAAGCTGCTGTTTATCAAGGAGGGGCAGTATTCCCCCAACCACTTCCACTGGCACAAGATGGAGGACATCATCAACCGGGGCGGCGGCACGCTGCTGATCCGCGTGTATAACTCCCTGCCCGATGAATCCATCGACCGGGAGAGCGACGTCACCGTCCATCTGGACGGCGTCACCCGCACCGTTCCCGCCGGTACCCAGCTGCGCCTGACACCCGGCATGAGCATCTCCATCCAGCCCCGGCTGTACCACGACTTTGAGGTGGAGCCGGGCAGCGGCGATGTGCTTATCGGCGAGGTCAGCCAATGCAACGACGACAACACCGACAACCGCTTTGAGCCGCCGGTAGGCCGCTTCCCGGCCATCGAGGAGGACGAGCCGCCCTACCGCCTGCTGTGCAACGAGTATCCGGAGGCGCGGTCATGACCGCCCGGTTCGATATCGCGGCGCTGGGCGAGCTGCTGATCGACTTCACAGATCGCGGCCTGTCCGATGCCGGCATGCGGCTTTTTGAGCAGAACCCCGGCGGCGCTCCGGCCAATATGCTGGCGGCCGCCGCCCGTCTGGGCGAGCGCACCGCCTTCATCGGCAAGGTGGGGGACGACATGCACGGACGCTTTCTGCGGGATACACTGACCGCCGCCGGCATCGACGTGACCGGCCTTGTGCTGTCCCCGGACGTGTTCACCACGCTGGCGTTCGTGGCACTGGACGACAGGGGAGAGCGCCATTTCTCCTTCGCCCGCAAGCCCGGCGCCGACACCTGTCTGCGCTCCGATGAGCTGCCTGCGCCGCTGCTGTCATCCGCCCGTGTCCTGCACGTCGGCTCCCTGTCCCTGACGGATGAGCCTGCCCGCAGCGCCACCTTCGCCGCTGTGGAGGCCGCGAAGCGCGCGGGCGCCGTGATCTCCTACGATCCCAACTACCGCGCCGCTCTCTGGCCGGACGAGGCTGCTGCCGCCTCGCAGATGCGCTCCATGGTGCCCTACGCCGATGTGATGAAGCTCTCCGATGAGGAGACGCTGCTGCTGACCGGCGCTGCGGAGCCGGAGGAGGCCGCCCACCGCCTGCTGGCGCAGGGCGTTTCCTGCGTGGCTGTCACGCTGGGGGAGAGGGGAGCGCTGGTGGCCGTTGCGGGCGGTATGCAGACCGTCCCGGCCTTTTCCTCCGATCCTGTGGACACCACCGGCGCCGGCGACGGCTTCTGGGGCGGCTTCCTGCACCGTATGCTGACGCTGGATAAGCGCCCTGCTGCGCTTACGGTGGCTGACGCGGCAGACTGCGCCCGTTGGGGCAACGCCACGGCCGCTCTGTGCATCACCAGACGCGGCGGCATCCCGGCCATGCCCGCCCTGGGGGACGTGCAGGCGCTGCTGCTGCGGTGAGAGCTGTGAGCAGGTGCCGAAAAAAGGGCAGCCTGCGTGAAATAGGACTTGACAGCCCGGCGGTTTGGAAATATAATAGGAGGGTCGACGGGGTGTAGCGCAGCTGGTAGCGCGCTTGGTTCGGGACCAAGAGGCCGGGGGTTCAAGTCCCCCCACTCCGACCATGCAGAGTGTCCTTATAGGATCTGAGTATCCTGTAATGGACACTCTGCTTTTTTGTACGTCGAATACCACCCGTCCGGTGCGTCACCTTCGGCATAAAAAGCATACGCTGAAAGAGACGGCCTTCGCCGTCTTTTTCCTTTCCCTCCCGCATACACTTCTCCAAAAGCACATGCTGCTCAAGGAGGTGTTCCGTATGTCCCAGCGCACCGCGTCATATTCCGGACGCCGCGTTGCCCCGACCCGCCGCCGCCGCGCTCCTGCACCCCGCAAAGCGCCGCCGCGCCCGACCCCGTCCCGCCCGACTGCACCCCGCTCGGAGAAAAAAGCCACGCCCGCCGCCCGCCGCCGCATGGCGCAGATGGTGATCTCCGCCGCGCTGCTGCTGGCGGTGGTGGCCATGAAATTCCTGTTTCCCGCTGCATTGGAGCGCTGCCGCGCCACGCTTCTGGAGCTGCTGGGAGCCGACACCGACTTCGTGGAGGTATTCTCCGCCGCCGGACGTGCTTTTTCCTCCGGGTCCGATGCCCTGACCGATGCCTACACCGCTGTGTTCGGCGCGGCGGAGGTGCCTGCTTCCGGCAGTTCCGTTCCGCGAACCGATGATCTGCCCGGCAACGTGGATACGCTCCAGCGCGTTCTGAACTTTGACTACGCCGATCCGGTGCCCGCCGGGGACATCACTTCGCTTTTCGGCGCCCGCAGCGATCCGCTGGAGGGCGGCGGACGCTTTCACTACGGCCTTGACGTAGCAGGGGAGGAGGGCGCCGTGATCTCCGCCTTCGCCGATGGCGTTGTCACCGCCGTGGGCGACAGCACCGATCTGGGCAAATACGTCACCGTCACCCATGAGGGAGGCTATTCCACGCTCTACGCCCACTGCCGCCGGATCACCGCTTCCGACGGCCAGCAGGTGCGCTGCGGCGATCCCATCGCCGAGATGGGGGACACCGGCCGCGCCACCGGCGTCCACCTCCACTTCGAGCTGCATCAGGATGACGTCTACCTGAATCCCATCTACTATGTCACATTCGCCTGACCGTTCCGCCGCCCTCACCGTCTCGCCCTCGGCGCTGGTGCTGCTGGCGGCGTTCCTGCTGTTTTCAAGGGGGCTGACGCTGCCCGCCGCCATCCTCTCCGCCGCCCTGTGCCACGAGCTTGCCCATGTGCTGGCGCTGCACCTGCTCCACGCCCCGCCCCGGCGTCTGACGTTGTCGGCCTCCGGCGCAGAGCTGTATGTCCCGGCGCTGGCGCGCCTTTCCTACGGCGGCGAGATACTGGCCGTGGCCGCAGGTCCCGCCTGCAACCTGCTGCTCTGGGCGCTGCTGTCCTCCGTGGGCGGTGAGGCGCTGGCGCCCTTCGCAGGGGCGCATCTGATACTGGGCGCGCTGAATCTGCTGCCCGTCCGCCCCATGGACGGCGGCCGCCTGCTCTGGCTCCTTGTGTCGCTGTGCAGCGAGCCGTACACCGCCGACCGCGTGGCCTATATCACCGGCGCGGCGGTATCCTCGGCGCTGCTGCTGGTGTGTCTGTATCTGACGCTTACCACTGGCGGTGGACTGTTCCTGCTGCCCGGCGTTCTCTGGCTGACGGTGAATGGGGTATTGCCAAATGGAACAAAACACGATAAAATAAGCTGTTACAACAAATGATCTGCCGAGGATTTTTACCATGGACAAACGACTGGAACGCATCCTGCCCCGCGTACAGAAGCCCGCCCGCTATGTGGGCGGCGAATATAACGCCATTCTGAAAAACAAAGACGAGGTGGACACCCGCATTGCCTTCTGCTTCCCTGACACCTACGAGATCGGCATGTCCAATCTGGGCATGCGCATTCTCTACGGCGTCATGAACGACCTGCCCGGCGTCTGGTGCGAGCGTGTGTTCGCCCCGTGGGGCGACATGGAGGAGGAGCTGCGCAAGGCGGATATGCCCCTTTTCGCGCTGGAATCCGGCGACCCCATCACGGATTTCCACATCGTGGCCTTTTCCGTTGGCTACGAGATGGCGTTTCCCGCCATCCTCAACATGCTGGATCTGGCGCATATCCCCCTCCACGCCGCCGACCGTACCGGCCTGACGCCGCTGGTCATTGCCGGCGGCACCGCCATGTACAACGCCGAGCCGCTGGCCGACTTCATCGACCTTGTGAGCCTGGGCGAGGGCGAGGACGTGACCGTGGAACTGATCGAGCTGCACCGCCGCGCCCGCCGCGAGGGGTGGAGCAAGCCGGACTTCCTCCGCGCCGCCGCGCAGCTGCCGGGCATCTACGTGCCCAGCCTGTACGACGTGACCTATCACGAGGACGGCACCGTGGCGTCCATCACGCCCCGGGACGGCGCGCCCGCTGTTGTCACCAAGCGCATCGTCCACGACATGGACAAGTCCTATTTCCCGGTAAAGACCATCGTGCCCTCCACCGAGATCGTGCAGGATCGCGTGACGCTGGAGCTGTTCCGGGGCTGCATCCGGGGCTGCCGCTTCTGTCAGGCGGGCTATGTCTACCGTCCCGTCCGCAACCGCAGCCGCGACCTCTGCGCCGACTACTGCGTCCGCTCCTGCGACGACACCGGCTATCAGGAGGTCACGCTGTCCAGCCTGTCCACCAGCGACTACCCGCCGCTGACCGACCTGTGCGATGAATTGGAGCCCTTCTGCGACGCCCGCCATGTGAGCCTGTCCCTGCCCAGCCTCCGCGCCGACAACTTCTCCATGGAACTGATGCAGCGGCTGGCCAAGGGGCGCAAGACCGGCCTGACCTTCGCGCCGGAGGCCGGCACCCAGCGGCTGCGGGATGTCATCAACAAGAACGTCACGCTGGACGATCTGCTGCTGTCCTGCCGCACGGCCTTTGCCGGCGGCTACAGCGCCGTGAAGCTCTATTTCATGCTGGGTCTGCCCACCGAGACGGACGAGGACGTGCTGGGCATCGCGGACGTAGCCGCCCGCGTCATGCACGCGTGGCGCGAGAGCGCCCAGAACAAGCAGCGGGGCATCCGCATCACCGTTTCCACCAGCTGGTTCGTGCCCAAGCCCCACACGGCGTTCCAGTGGGAGCCGCAGATATCCAAGGAGGAGTACGAGCGCCGGGTGGCGCTGCTGCGGGAGGCCATCAAGACAAAGACCGTCACATATAACTGGCACGACTCCGACACCAGCTTCATGGAGGCCGTCCTCGCCCGGGGCGACCGCCGCATGGGAAAGGTGTTGGAAACAGCGTGGCGTAAAGGCGCTCACCTTGACGCCTGGGAGGAGTATTTCTCCCTGGATCGCTGGCTGGAGGCCTTCGACGAGTGCGGCCTTGACCCGCATTTCTACGCCAACCGCACCCGCAGCGAGGACGAGCTGCTGCCGTGGAGCATGATCTCCTCCGGCGTGACGCAGGCGTATCTGAAGCGGGAGCGCCATCAGGCGTACCGGTCCGTCACCACCCCCGACTGCCGCACCCACTGCAACGGCTGCGGCGCCAATCTGTTAGTAGGAGGGACATGCGATGTCTAAGCTCCGTCTCTTATTTATAAAGGAAGCGCAGGCGTCCTACATCTCCCATCTCGATCTGCTGCGCACGTTCCAGCGCGCCTTTCCCCGCACCGAGCTGGATATCAAGCACTCTCAGGGCTACCACCCGCACCCCATCATCTCCATCGTCCTGCCGCTGCCGGTGGGACAGTCCAGCGACTGCGAGCTGCTGGATTTCGAGGTGACGCAGGATACCGACGGCAGCGGCATCGCGGAAAAGCTCAACACCGGCATGCCCTCCGGTCTGCGGGTGCTGGACTGCTATCCGGCCACCCGTCCCGTCCGGGATCTGGCCTTTCTCCGCGCCGACGTGACCTTTGAATACGACAACGGCGTGCCCGCCGATGCCGCCGAAGCCATCACCGCGCTTCTGCGCCGCCCGGAGCTGGTCATCCAGAAGCGTACCAAGCGCAAGGACCTTGCGGATGTAGATATAGCGCCCATGATAAAGGAAGTTTCCTTTACAGCAGGGGAGGGCGTTGTCACCGGTACTGTCACGGTGCAGGCGCAGAATCCCGGCCTGAATCCGCAGCTGCTGGAGAAGGCCATCGCCCGCTATCTGCCGGAGCTGGCGCCGGACTTCACCCGCATCCGCCGCCGGGAACTGCTGGATGCGGACGGCAGGGTGTTTCGATGAAAAACAACAACAGTGAGAAAAAATTGTTAAACTGTTGACAGAGAGCGGTGCAAGTGATAAAATTAACAAAGTAAAAATACAATACGCGGAAAGGGAGAACACTATGGCCAGACCGTTTGACTACACAGCGGAATACAATCGCAAGCTATGCACCGCCGATGAAGCGGCACGGGTGGTAAAGAGCGGCGACTGGATCGACATCTCCATGGGCACGGGCTTCCCGTCCCTGATGGATGCCGCCATCGCCAAGAGAAAGGACGAGCTGCGGGAGGTGAAGATCCGCGGCTACCTGATCTTCGACCCGATCCAGATGGTGGAGTGCGACCCGGAGCGTAAGCACTTTGTTTACAACAGCTGGCACATGTCCGGCTACGAGCGCAAGCTCTGCGACCGCGGGCTGTGCAACTTCAACCCCATGGTTTTCCGCAACCTCAGCTGGTACTACAGCCAGTTCCTCACCGTCAACGTGGCGATGATGGCCGTGACCCCCATGAACGAGCACGGCTACTTCAACTTTGCCGGCGCCACGGCCTCCGCCCGCTCCACGCTGGACAAAGCGGATGTGGTCATTCTGGAGATCAACGAGAATCTGCCGTGGGTCTACGGCGGTCTGGACGAGTGCATCCACATTAGTGACGTGGACATGATCGTGGAGGGGCCTCACGGCCCGCTGCCCAGTGTCAAGTCTCCCGCCGCCAACGAGGCGGAGATGAAGATCGCCGAGTACGTGGTGCAGAACATGGTGGACGGCTCCACCCTGCAGCTGGGCATCGGCTCTCTGCCCAACGCCGTGGGTCAGATGATCGCCAAGAGCGACCTGCGGGATCTGGGCATCCACACGGAGATGCTGTGCGACAGCTATCTGGACATGTACAAGGCCGGCAAGATCACCAACAACCAGAAGAAGCTGGATCGCTACAAGAGCATCTTCGGCCTTGCCATCGGTTCGCCCGACCTGTACGACTGGATACGCGAGAACCCCGGCGTGGTCACATATCCTATCAGCTACTGCAACGACCCGGCCAACGTGGGCAAGCAGGATAATTTCGTCTCCATCAACAACTGTATCTCCGTTGACCTGTACGGTCAGATCTGCGCCGAAAGCTCCGGCACCCGCCAGATCAGCGGTACCGGCGGTCAGCTGGACTTCCTGGAGGGCGCGGCGCTGTCCAGGGGCGGCAAGGCGTTCATCTGTCTCACCTCGTCCTTTACGGATAAGCAGGGGAATGTCAAATCCCGCATCAATCCGCTGCTGTCCCCCGGCGACATCGTCACCGACCCCCGCAGCCAGGCCTACTACATCGTCACCGAGTACGGCGGCGTGAATCTGGTGGGCTGCTCCACCTGGGAGCGGGCGGAGAAGCTGATCTCCATCGCCCACCCCATGTTCCGCGACGAGCTTATCGCCAACGCGGAAAAGCAGGGCATCTGGATCAAATCCAACAAGCGCTGAAGAACCTACATACACCACGGGAGGACGGCGAAGCCGTCCTCCCGTCCGTTTATCGAAAGCATACACAGGGACATCGCCCGTGATGTTTTTTTCTCATTTGTAGGGGACGGCGTCCCCGACGTCCCGTACAGCGCACCATCGATAAGCAGATGACGGCCGCCCTCCGGTCTTTTCATCTTGACATTTTTTCGCGGATATAGTATACTTCCTTCATATGAAACAAGCGATGACGGGAAGCAGTAGGCGGTCAGCGGATGCCAAGAGAGGGCGCGGCAGGTGTAAGCGCCCGTGATGCCCCGCCCAAGTCGTCCCTGAGCTTCGCGCTGAACCGGCAGTAGGCTGCGACGGTGTGCCCTCCGTTACCGGGGCGGGGTGTCGCTGCACCCATGAGAGCGGGAGCGATCCCGAATACAGGTGGTACCACGGACGTATGTTCGCCCTGTTTTGCACTGGCAAAACGGAGCGGACTTTTTGTTTTGCCAAATACCAGATAAGGAGTACAGATATGAAAGAACTGCCCAAGGTCTACGACCCGCGGGACGTGGAATCCCGCATTTACAAGCTGTGGATGGACGGCAACTGCTTCAAGGCGGAGCCGAATCCCGATAAGAAGCCCTTTTCCATCGTCATGCCGCCTCCCAACGTCACCGGCCAGCTCCACATGGGACACGCGCTGGACTGCACGCTGCAGGATATCCTGACCCGCTTCAAGCGGATGCAGGGCTACGAGGCGCTGTGGCTGCCCGGCAGCGACCACGCCGGCATCGCCACCCAGATCAAGGTGGAGGAGGAGCTGCGCAAAAACGAAGGCCTGACCCGCTACGACCTGGGACGCGAGAAGTTCCTGGAGCGCGTCTGGGCGTGGAAGGAGAAATACGGCAGCCGCATCGTCGAGCAGCAGAAGAAGATGGGCGCCTCCTGCGACTGGAGCCGCGACCGCTTCACCATGGACGAGGGCTGCTCCCGCGCCGTCCGCGAGACCTTCTGCGAGCTGTATGAAAAAGGCCTGATCTACAAGGGCAGCCGCATCATCAACTGGTGCCCCCACTGCCTTACCGCCCTGTCCGACGCCGAGGTGGAGTACACCGACAAGCCCGGCCATCTGTGGTACATCCGCTATCCGCTGGCCGACGGCAGCGGCGATATCGTCATTGCCACCACCCGTCCCGAGACGATGTTCGGCGACACCGGCGTGGCTGTCAACCCGGAGGACGAGAACTTCAAGCACCTGATCGGCAAGACCTGCATCCTGCCCATCATGAATCGCGAGATCCCCATCGTGGGCGACGATTACTGTGAGATCGGCTTCGGCACCGGCGCCGTGAAGATGACCCCGGCGCACGATCCCAACGACTTTGAGGTGGGTCTGCGCCACAATCTGGAGGTCATCCGCTGCATCAGCGACGACGGCACCATGAACGAAAACGCCGGCAAATATCAGGGCATGGATCGCTACGCCTGCCGCAAGGCGGTGGTGGCCGATCTGGAGGCCGACGGCTATCTGGTCAAGACGGAGCCGTACAGCCACAATGTAGGCACCTGCTACCGCTGCCACAACGACGTGGAGCCGCTGATCTCTGCCCAGTGGTTCGTGAAGATGGCGCCGCTGGCCAAGGAAGCCATCCGCGTGGTGGAGGACGGCACCATCAAGTTCGTGCCCGAGCGCTTCACCAAGACGTATATCAACTGGATGGAGAACGTCCACGACTGGTGCATCTCCCGCCAGCTGTGGTGGGGTCATCAGATCCCCGCGTGGTACTGCGACGAGTGCGGCCACATCAACGTCAGCCGTGAGGATCCCACCAAGTGCGAAAAGTGCGGCTGCACCCACCTGACCCGCGAGGAGGACGTGCTGGACACATGGTTCAGCTCCGCGCTGTGGCCGTTCTCCACGCTGGGCTGGCCTGACACCGACGCGCCCGACCTGAAGTACTGGTATCCCACCTCCGTCATGGTCACGGGCTACGATATCATCTTCTTCTGGGTGGCGCGCATGATCTTCTCCGGCATGGAGCAGATGAAGAAGGAGCCCTTCAAGACCGTGTTCATCCACGGCCTCGTCCGGGACGACAAGGGACGCAAGATGTCCAAGTCCCTGGGCAACGGCATCGATCCGCTGGAAATGGCGGAGAACTACGGCGCCGACGCGCTGCGCTTCAACCTCATCACCGGCAACAGCCCCGGCAACGACATGCGCTTCTTCGTTGAAAAATGCGAGGCCATGCGCAACTTTGCCAACAAGATCTGGAACGCCAGCCGTTTCGTCATGATGAACCTGTCCATCGACAAAGTGCAGCTGCCCGAAAATCTGGAGCTGGAGGACAAGTGGGTGCTCAGCAAGCTGAATACCCTGATCCGCGAGGTCACGGACAATCTGGAATCCTACGAGCTGGGTGTGGCCTCCGCCAAGATCTACGACTTCATCTGGGACACCTATTGCGACTGGTATATCGAGCTGACCAAGACCCGGCTCAACGGCGAGGACGCCGCCGCGAAGCTGGCGGCGGAAAACGTGCTGTGCTATGTGCTGCTGCGCATTCTGGAGCTGCTGCACCCGTTCATGCCGTTCATCACCGAGGAGATCTGGCAGGCGCTGCCCCACGAGGGTAAGTACCTGATCTCCGCCAAGTGGCCGGAGTATCAGGACGCGCTGCACTTCCCGGAGGCGGAAAACGCCATGGAAGCGGTCAAGGACGCCATTTCCGCCATCCGCGCCCGCCGCGCCGAGATGAACGTGCCGCCCAGCCGCAAGGCGCAGGTCATCATTGTCACCGCGCAGCCGGACAACTACCGTCTGGGTGCCCACTTCATCACCCGTATGGCGTATGCCAGCGAGCTGACGGTCATGACCGAGGCTCCCGCCGACCTGACGGGCATGGTCACAGTGGCCACCCACGACGCCACGGTCTACATGCCCATGGCCGAGCTGGTGGACATCGCCAAGGAGCTGGAGCGCATCGCCGCCGAGCGGAAGAAGGCGGAGGAAAACCTGCATCGCATCGAGGCGAAGCTGGCCAACGAGTCCTTCACCTCCCGCGCGCCGGAGAACGTAGTCAATGCCGAGCGCGAAAAGGCCGAGAAGGCCCGCGCCCTGATCGCCAAGCTGGATGAATCCGCGGCGGCCATGAAGCTGTGATGCAAAATTACTTTACAGCTGATTTGCAAACAGAATCCCGAAAAAGGCATCTTCGGATGCCTTTTTTCTTTTGCTCCGACACGTTTCGACAAAATAAACAGGGCATATCCTGTATAATAAGCGCAGGTCACTTGATCTGCGGCGTTTTCACGGAAAATGGCCGCAGGATAATGGAACAAAGGAGCAGCCAAATGGAAGTATCGGCAAAATATGAAGGGCAGCAGCTGGAATTCCAGCTCTCCGGTGAATTGGATCATCACGGTGCCAAGGGGCTGCTGGACTGTCTGGAACGCGAGATCGAGCGCACGGTACCGATGTCGCTGGTGCTGGATTTTTCCGGCGTCACATTTATGGACAGCTCCGGTATCGCTGTGGCGCTGCGGGGGTGGCAGCGTATGCGGGAGGTCGGCGGCAGTGTGCTGCTGCGTCATGTGGCAAAGCAGCCCCGGAAGGTATTTGAGGCGTCCGGCGTCGGCCGCATGATGACCATTGAATAAGGAGGGAGTACATATCATGACGCGAGCGGAAAACTATGTGGTTCTGGAATTTCTCAGCCGCAGCAGCAACGAGGGCTTTGCCCGGATCGCCGCGGCCGGCTTTGCCGCGCAGCTGGATCCTACGCTGGACGAGCTGGGGGACATCAAGACCGCCGTCAGCGAGGCGGTGACCAACGCCATTGTCCACGCCTATCCCGACAGTCTGGGAAAGGTGGTCATGAAGCTGAAGATCCTGAAGGGCGGCATGCTGGAGATCATCATCCGCGACTGGGGCTGCGGTATCGAAAATGTGGAGCAGGCGCGCCGCCCCATGTACACCACCGGCGGCAGCGAGCGCAGCGGTATGGGCTTCACCATCATGGAGAGCTTTACCGACCGCCTGACAGTGCGTTCTGTGCCGGGCAAGGGCACAACGGTGCAGATGCGCAAGCGCATCGCGCCGCGTCTTGCGGGGCGATGAGCGACCGGCTGGCGCTGCTGGAGCGGGCACAGAAGGGCGACGGCAGCGCGGAAGCGCAGCTTCTGACAGAGAACGCCGGCCTGATCTGGTCCATCGTCCGCCGCTACAACGGCTGCGGCGTGGAAACGGACGACCTGTATCAGCTGGGATGTATAGGTTTTGTCAAAGCTGTAAAGGGGTTTGACCTCACGTACGGGACGCAGTTTTCCACCTATGCGGTACCTAAGATCGCCGGGGAAATACGCCGCTTTCTGCGGGACGACGGCCCCATCAAGGTGGGGCGCACCATGCGGGAAAAGGGGCAGACCCTGTGGGCGGCGCGGGAGCGGCTGCAAAACCGATTGGGTTATGAGCCGAGGCTGTCCCAGCTGGCGGAGGAAACGGGCATGACGCCGGAGGAGATCGCCGCCGTGGACATGGCGCTCATCTCGCCGGAATCTTTGCAGCAGGAGACAGCCGAGGGGCTGACGCTGGAATCCACGCTGCGAGCCGAGGAGCCGGATGTCACCCTTGTAGAGCGCATCGCGCTGCGGGACGCCATTGACGCGCTGCCGGAAAAGGAGCGCAAGACCATCCTGCTCCGCTTTTTCAAAGGACTGACGCAGGAGCAGACAGCCCGGATATTACAGGTATCACAGGTGCAGGTATCCCGCCTGGAGCGCCGCAGTCTGCAAAAGCTGCGGGAGCTGCTGGCGGAATGAGTAAGGGGAGAGACAGGGGGACGCGCCGCACGGCGGCGCAAAACCACGCGCAGGGGGAAGCGCAGCGCGGCGATCTGTGCCGCACCGCCCGCCGCACCGTCAGGTGCGGCGGCTACTCTTTCCGGTATTCCCGACGCGATGCGCATCCGTTACCGTTCGGCGGTGTCCGGGAGAAACGGCTGCTCTGCCTGCCGCTCCTTCTCATATTCCAGAGGAAGGAACTCCGTCATGACGCCGCGGTACCGCTTGGGCAAAAACGTGTTCTGACACCGCGGATTTTCCCGCTCCTGGATGGTCACACTCTGGAAAAACTGCTTCCAGAGCGCCCGGTAGTACAGCTCTTCGCCCTCGGGCAGAGCGGGCTGGAAGCTGTCGACCTCCGATATGCGGGAGCGTCCGTTGGCGTACAGCAGCAGCTCCCGGTGGGTACGGTCATAAATAAAGAAACGCTCGTTGGCGTACCGCTGGCAGAAGTGGCCGCGCAGCAGGGGCAGTACCCGGTTTTTCGGCTCGATCTCCGCGCCCAGCACGCCGTTGCGATCCGAAAACCGCACGAACCCGCGCAGCTTTTCCACCTCGCCGTTGATGTGCCGGATGGCCTTGTACAGAGGATAGCAAATGGGATCGGACAGATCACGCATGAAGCCGGCACCTTCAGCCAGCAGCTTGCGAATAAACGCGTATATGTGCAGCTCCTTGTCAGGCAAACAGGTGAGGAAGCTGCGCCGCACCACCGCCAGCGCCTTGGGGGAGCGACTGGCAATGCCGCGGCTGACCCGCTGGCTGTATGCAGGCTGGGTGATGACCGTGCGCACCTCGAATAACGACAGGGGATCCTCGTCGCAGCAAAAGGCGGCGGGGATCTCTTTGTACACATAGCTCTCATACACGCAGCACAGGAAGCCGTCCAATGTGCCGTCATACTGATACATTACTTCACTCATACCGCGACCCCCGCCTGATCGAACAGCGACAGCTGCTCCGGTTGTTCGCCCGGCAGTCCCGGCTCCGCCAGTGCCAGCTGCTGCGGCAGCGTGGCAGGGGAGAAGCGCAGCCCCTCCGGCATACGCCCGCCGCAGGTGAGAAAGTACTGTGCCCGCTTGACCACCACGCCCAGCTTTTTCAGATCCTCGAACCGCAGCATGCCGCAGCGCCGCGCCGATACGATCCGCCGCGCGCTGACTGGCCCCACGCCCGGTACCCGCAGCAGCGTCTCCAAGTCGGCGCGCATCACCTCTACCGGAAACTGCTCCAGATGTGCCAGCGCCCAGCTGCACTTGGGATCCAGCCGCGTGTCGAAGTCCGGGTGCGCTTCGTCCAGCAGCTCCGACGCCTGAAAGCCATAAAACCGCAGGAGCCAGTCCGCCTGATAGAGACGGTGCTCCCGCAGCAGAGGCGGCTTTGTGTCCAGCGACGGCAGCAGACTGTTCTCCACCACCGGCACATAGGCGGAATAGAACACCCGCTTCAATCGGAATTTCCGGTACAGGGATTCCGTCAGATGCAGAATGTGCCTGTCGCTGTCGTCGGTAGCGCCTACGATCAGCTGCGTGCTCTGTCCCGCCGGAGCAAACACCGGCGCGTGCCTGTATTTGGCAAGCTCCGCCTTGCTCTGCGCCGTGCCGTCCCGTATCAGCCCCATGGGGCGCAGAATGGCCTCTCTGGACTTGTCCGGCGCCAGCGCCTGTAAGCCCTGCTGACTGGGCAGCTCAATATTCACGCTGAGCCTGTCGGCCAGAAGCCCCAGCTGCCGCACCAGCTCCGGCGCCGCGCCGGGGATGGCCTTGGCGTGGATGTACCCGTTGAACCGGTATTCCTCCCGCAAAATGCGCAGCGCCCGGATCATCAGCTCCATGGTGTAATCGGGGCTGCGCAGAACGCCGCTGGAGAGAAACAGCCCCTCGATATAATTCCGCCGGTAAAAGCCGATGGTCAGCTCCGCCAGCTCCCGCGGCGTAAACGCCGCGCGGCGCGTGTCGTTGCTGCGCCGGTTGACGCAGTATTTGCAGTCGTATACGCAGGCGTTGCTCAGCAGCACCTTCAGCAGCGTGACGCACCGTCCGTCGGCGGAAAAGCTGTGGCAGCACCCGGCGATAGAGGAGGTGGTGTTCCCGATCATGCCCGGGCGGAACCCGCGCCTTACGCCGCTGGAGGTGCAGGCCGCGTCGTATTTGGCTGCGTCCGACAGGATCGCCAGCTTGTCCAGAAGCTCCATGTGCTCTTACGCCGTGCGGCGGCGACGGCGGGGCGCGGGCTTATCGATGCAGTCGATGAGCCGCATAACGTTGGCGGCGATGGAGCCGGCGCCCAGCAGGGTGATGATAAGACCGAGTGTTGTCATGATAGCGTCCTCCTTTGTCGAACTCTTGTTCTGGTCATAGTATAAATCGAACATTCGTTCTTGTCAAGAGGAATCGAACAAAATTTCTATAATTTTTCTTTTGCAGTTGACCGGGCGGGGAAATTGTATTAAAATGTAGGCAAGAGAAACGGAAAGGCAAGACACCCATGACAGATTTGGAAAGACGATTTATCCAGGCGCGGCACGATGCCATCGCCACAGAATACAGCAACCTGAATCCCTGCCAGCGGCAGGGTGTGTTGGCCACCGAGGGGCCGCTGCTGCTGCTGGCGGGCGCCGGCTCCGGCAAGACCACGGTGCTGATCCACCGGGTGGCCAACCTGCTGCGCTTCGGCCGCGGCAGCGACACGGACGAGATCCCCATCCCCATCTCCGAGGACGAGGTGCAGTTTCTGGAGCAGTACGCCGCTGCGCCGGATGCGGCTCAGCGCCCGCTGATGGAATATCTGTGCGCGGTGGAGCCGGCGCGCCCCTGGGAAGTGCTGGCTATCACCTTTACCAACAAGGCCGCCAACGAGCTGAAGGAGCGCCTTGGCCGGATGCTGGGGGAGGAGGTGGCCGCCGACGTGTGGGCGTCCACGTTCCACTCCGCCTGCGTCCGTATCCTGCGCCGCGACATCGACCGACTGGGCTTTGACCGCAGCTTCACCATCTACGACAGCGACGACAGCAAGCGCGTCATCAAGGACATCATCAAGGAGCTGGAGCTGGAGGAGAAGTCCTTCCCGCCCCGGGAGGTGCAGACCATCATCTCCCGCGCCAAAAACGATATGCAGACGCCGGAGGATTTCGCGGAGCAGGGGAAAGCCATCAACGACTGGCGTAAAATCAGGATGGGTAAAGTGTATTCGCTTTACAATAAAAAGCTGCGGGACGCCAACGCACTGGACTTCGACGACCTGCTGTGGCACACGGTGCGGCTGCTGGAAACGGCCGGCGACGTGCGGGAATACTACCAGCGCAAGTTCCGCTACATCCTCATCGACGAGTATCAGGACACCAACGCCCTGCAATACCGCCTGGCCGCGCTGCTGACCAATCAGGCGAAAAACATCTGCGTGGTGGGTGATGATGACCAGAGCATCTATCGCTTCCGCGGCGCGGACATCACCAATATCCTCAGCTTCGAACGGCAGTTCAAAGGTGCGCGTGTCATCCGGCTGGAGCAGAACTACCGCTCCACTCAGAACATTCTGGACGCCGCCAACGCCGTTATCCGCCACAATCAGGGGCGCAAGGGCAAGACCCTGTGGACGGAGAACGGCCGCGGCGAGCTGGTGACTGTCAAGACCACCTATAACGAGAGCGACGAGGCCAATTTCGTCCTGGGGCAGATCATGATGTACTACCGCCGGGGCGGGAATTGGGGTGACTGCGCCGTGCTCTACCGCACCAATGCCCAGTCCAACGCCATGGAGTATGCCTGCAAGCGCAACGGCGTGCCCTACAAGATCTACGGCGGCCTGAAGTTCTTCGACCGCGCCGAGGTCAAGGACATGCTGGCCTACCTGTGCGTCATCAACAACCCCACCGATGATCTGCGCCTGCGGCGCATCATTAACGTCCCCGCCCGCAAGATCGGCGCGGCCACCGTGGACAAGGCGCAGCTGATCGCCGCCCGCTACGGCCTGACGCTCTACGACGTGCTCTGCCGGGCGGAGGAGTTCCCGGAGCTGAAAAGCTCGGCTGCAAAGCTAAAGCCCTTTACAGATATGATCGAGGAAATGCGCCGCCGTCTGCCGGACTGCCCGCTGCCGGAGTTCTACGACTATGTCTGCGAGCGCAGCGGCTACGCCCCGGCTCTGCGGGAGAAGGACGATGTGGAGAGCCGCGGCCGGCTGGAAAACGTGCAGGAGCTGAAATCCAGCATCCTGACGTATCTGGAAAACGCCGAGGGCATGGAGCCGAGCCTCTCTGGATTTCTGGATGAGATCGCCTTGTACACCGATCTGGACAGCCGCGCGGACGGCGACAACTGCGTGACCATGATGACCATGCATGCCGCCAAGGGACTGGAATTCCCGCAGGTGTTCGTGGTGGGCATGGAGGAGGGGCTTTTCCCCGGAAACCGCGCCATGGGCGACGGAGCCGAAATGGAGGAGGAGCGCCGCCTGTGCTATGTGGCTATGACCCGCGCCCGGGAGAAGCTGACGCTGACCAACGCCCGCCAGCGCACGCTGTACGGCAGAACCACGCCCTGCATGCCCTCCCGGTTCCTCAACGAGATACCGGAGGAGAACATGGAGTGGCTGTCCAAGCCCCAGCCCCGCAGCGAAAGCTGGGAGGAGCGGGACAGCGATTACGGCGACCGCGGTTATGGCAGCTATGGCGGCTACGGACAGCGTTCCGCCGCGCCTGTTGTCACCCGCCGCGAACCGGCAGAGCCGAAGGCGGGCGCTCTCCGCAGCGCCGCAGGCGCGTCCAAGGCCGCACCCAAGGCCGCCGCGCCCCGCATGCAGATACAGGCGGGGGAGACGGTGGAGCACGATGCCTTCGGGCGGGGTCTGGTGCTGTCCGTCCGTACCATGGGCGGCGACGCGCTGGTGGAGGTGGCCTTCGACTCCGTGGGCACCAAGAAGCTCATGCTGAAGATGGCTGCGCAGCACCTGAAAATAGTGTAATGGGAATATACTTTACATACGCTGGAGGAGAACATCTATGGGATTTGGCTTCGGTTTTGACACGACATTTGGCTTTGCGCAGGTTTTCATTTTCGCCGTATTTGCCATCGTCATTGTGAGCTTTATCGCTGCGGCGGTGAAGGGCATCGGCACATGGCACAAGAACAACAACTCGCCCCGCCTGACCGTGGACGCTGCTGTGGTGTCCAAGCGGCAGAACACCACTGTCCACCATCACCACGGCAGCAACACCGGCGGGATGCACAACAGGAGCTCTACCACCTATTATGCGACCTTCCAGTTTGACAGCGGCGACCGTCTGGAGCTGTGCGTCTCCGGAAGGGAATACGGCCTGCTGGCCGAGGGCGATGTGGGGGAGCTGACATTTCAGGGTACCCGCTATCTGGGCTTCGACCGCCGCGGTACCGCCGAACCCGCATCCGAGGAGCCGCCGATCCGTTCCGCGGAGAAGAAAAGCTGGGATCCGGAGCTGTAAAAGGGTGGGGTATATATGACATATTGGAAATGCTTGCTCTGTGCGGTGTGTATCCTGCTGCCGCTCTGCTTTGCCGCAGGCTGCGCGGCATTCCCGAAGGCAGACGACCCACCGGAGCCGCCGCAGGAAACCGTGGATACGCCTGCGGAGCCGGATATCCCCGTTGTTCCTGCACCGGAGCCGGAGCCGGAACCGGAACCGGCGGAGGACGCACTGGTGGATGTGTGTACCTACCTTCCCGGCGTCTATGCCGACCTCCGCTACGCCACGGAGAACAATTTCACCGGACAGGTGATCTACGATTTTACCCAGCCCCAGCTGCGCTATGGCACATTGAAAAAGCTGGCACAGGCGCAGGAAATGCTGGCTGAGCGGGACTTGGCGCTGAAGATCTGGGATGCCTACCGCCCCGTCAGCGCACAGTTCCGCCTGTGGGAGGTGTGCCCCGATCCGCAGTATGTGGCCGATCCCACAAAGGGCTATTCTGGACATAGCCGGGGCAACACGGTGGACGTCACGCTGGTGTCCGCCGATGGTTCGCCCGTTCCCATGCCCACGGATTTTGACGATTTCACCGCCATGGCGGACAGGGATTACAGTGATGTGTCCGACACGGCAGCTTATGACGATGTCCGCCTGTTGGAGGACACCATGGTGTCCTGCGGTTTTCGGCCATACAGCGCCGAATGGTGGCACTTTACCGATACCACAGATTACCCCGTGGTGGAAGAATAAGCGGGTATACGCCTGCCGTGGCAGGCGTATACCCGCTTATAAAACGCAAAAAGCTCTGCGATACATCGCAGAGCTTTTAACTGTGCAGTTCAGACGCGATCAGATCGCGCGGGTAACCTTGCCGGAACGCAGGCATCGGGTACAAACATACACATGGCGAGGCGTGCCGTTGATCACTGCCTTCACGCGCTTGACATTGGGCTTCCAGGGGCGATTGGAACGCCGATGAGAGTGGGACACCTTGATACCAAAGGTCACGCCCTTGTCGCAAAATTCGCACTTTGCCATCCGTTGCACCTCCTTGCTGTCATAACATAACTGTCGCTTGCACCGCAAGCATTTGATATGATAGCAGATATGCGGCGAAAATGCAAGCTTTATTTCACAAAAAAACGAAATTTTTTTGTGAGGGGAAATGTTGCGAAACAGCGGCTCACAAGATATAATATAAAGGAGTAAATTTGCCCTTTCCGGGCGGAAGGAGCACCCATGGAAAAAGTGAAACGCACGCCCGCCAGCCTGAAAAAGATGGTGGAGACCTTCGGCATGGAGATACTGCACCGCGGCAGCGATTTTGATTCCGCCGTGATCACCATATCCGATGTGAACCGCCCGGCTCTGCAGCTGGTGGGCTTTTATGATTATTTTGACGACAAGCGCCTTCAGATCCTGGGGCGCGGCGAGATGCGCTATCTGGATCGCATGACGGAGGCGGAGCGCCTGCGGGTGTTCAACAAGCTGATGAGCTATCCGTTCCCGGCGCTGATCGTGGCGCGGAACATGGATGTGCCCGGCGAGCTTCTGCAAATGGCGGAAAAGCACGACCGCACGCTGCTGCGCGCCGCCGATTCCACGGTGGATGTCACCAGCCGGCTTATCGACTATCTGAACCGGGTGACGGCGCCGCAGATCACGCGGCACGGTGTTCTGATGAACATTTACGGACAGGGCGTCCTCATTTTGGGCGACAGCGGCATCGGCAAGAGCGAGACGGCCATCGAGCTTCTCAAGCGCGGCCACCGGTTGGTGGCCGACGATGCGGTGGAGATACGCCGCGTGTCCAACTCCCTGTACGGCACGGCGCCGGAGATCATCCGGCATTACATCGAGATCCGCGGCGTGGGCGTTATCGACGTGCAGCAGCTGTTCGGCATGGGCGCTGTGCAGTTCGACACGGAGATCGATCTGGTCATCCAGCTGGAGCAGTGGGAGGACGGAAAGTTCTATGACCGGCTGGGTCTGGGCGAGGAAAAATACACCATACTGGATGTGAGCCTGCCCATCGTCACCATTCCGGTGCGGCCGGGGCGGAACCTGGCGGGCATCGTAGAGATCGCCACCATGAAGAACCGGCAGATGAAGTACGGCTACAACGCCGCCCGGGATTTTGTCACCCAGTTTGACAGCAAGGTGGACGCCATGCTCCACGGAAACGGGGCGGGTCAGCCATGAAATACGTAGGAGTGGACATCGGCGGGACCAACCTGAAGGCCGGGCTGGTGGACGAGAGCGGCAACCTGCTGGCAACGCAGAAGATGAAGGTGGCGTCCATCGTCGACCGGGAGGGTCTGGCGTGGACGGTAGCGTCTCTGGCACAGGAGCTGGCCGGAGCTGCCGGCGTGCCGCTGGGTGAGGTCGCCTCGGTGGGCGTTGGTGTGCCGGGAACGGTGGATATTCGCGCCGGCTCCATCGCGTACACCTGTAACCTGCCGCTGCGGGACGTGCCGCTGCGGAAGTTGTTCCACAAATATCTGAATATCCCGCTGTACATCGAAAACGACGCCAACTGCGCGGCACTGGCGGAGTTCCATGTGGGCGCAGGCCGCGGCAGCAAACGGTTTGTGACCGTGACGCTGGGCACCGGCGTGGGCGCAGGCATTGTGCACAATGGAAAAATCTACCATGGCGCCAACGGCATGGCCGGCGAGGTGGGGCACATGGTCATCGAGCAAAACGGCCTGCCGTGCCCCTGCGGTCGGCACGGCTGCTGGGAGCAGTACGCCAGCGCCACGGCGCTGAAGCGCATGACAGCAGAGGCGCTGGCGGCGCATCCGGACAGTGGACTTGCCCGCGTGGTGGAGGAGAACGACGGTCATGTGTCCGGTCAGTCGGCCTTCATCGCCGCCCGGGAGGGCGACCCGGTGGGGCAGGCGGTGTGCGACAGGTATGTGAACTACCTGGCCTGCGGCGTTATCAACGTGGTGAATATCTTCCAGCCGGACACGCTGGCTATCGGCGGCGGCGTCAGCAACGAGGCGGAGGAGCAGCTCCTGCTGCCCGTCCAGCAGCGGGTGGCGCGGGAGAGCATCCCCTGCGGAAAGGATCGCCGGACGCGCATCGTGAAGGCGCAGCTGGGCAACCGGGCGGGGCTGATCGGCGCGGCGCTGCTGGGGAAGAATAAGCGCATCTGAATGGGCATATACTGCGTGAAAACCCTGTGTTTTCAAGGCTTGGAGGGACTATGAGCTGGTATGAGGAGCTGGATGTCTGGACGGCGGATTATCTGCCGGACATGGCGTATGAGAAGGATGTACCGCTGCGGCGGTACACATCGTTCCGCATCGGCGGCGCGGCGCGGCGCATGGCGTTTCCTCGCAGCGGGGAGGAGCTGGTGCTGTTGGTGAGCCGGGCGCTGGAGCTGGGCGCGCGCCCGTTTGTGCTGGGAAACGGCACCAACGTGCTGTTTCCGGACGAGGGAGTGGAGCGGCTGGTGATCAGCACCCGGGAAATGAACCGGGTGTGCCGCGGAGAAAACGAGAACGAGATCATAGCAGAATGCGGCGCTTCCATGGCAAATATGGCTGTTTTTGCACAAAAAGAGGGACTTTCCGGCCTTGAGTTCGCCCACGGGATACCGGGCAGCGTGGGCGGCGGCGTGACCATGAACGCGGGCGCTTACGGCGGCGAGCTGGCGCAGGTGATCGAGAGCGTGACGGTGCTGTTTCCCGACGAGGGCGTCCGGACGCTCAATGCCGGGGAGATGGCGTTTTCCTATCGGCACAGCCTGCTGACGGAGAGGCCGGAGGCCGTTGTGCTGCGGGCGGCGTTCCGTTTGCAGCCGGGAAAGCCGGAGGAAATACGGAAAAAAATGGATGAACTGATGGCAAGGAGAAAGGCTTCACAGCCATTGGAATATCCCAGCGCGGGCAGCACGTTCAAGCGCCCGGAGGGGTATTACGCGGCGGCGCTCATTGACCAGTGCGGCCTGAAGGGACTGACCGTGGGCGGGGCGCAGGTGTCGGAGAAGCACGCGGGGTTTGTCATCAACCGGGGCAGCGCTGCCTGCGCCGATGTGACGGCGCTGATGGCGGAGATCCAGCGGCGCGTGAAGGCGCAGACCGGCGTGGAGCTGGAGCCGGAGGTGCGCGTTATAAAGTGATGGATATGTAAGTTTAATTCAAGTTGAAAAAGCGGATTGTTTTATAACTTTGATGGGATGACACAGAGAAGCCGGGAAACAAAAGGCGGAATAGACGCTGTGGAGAACAGATAAATGGAAATTCTTATTATTTCGGGATTGTCCGGGGCGGGGAAGAGCCGCGCCGCCATCTGTCTGGAGGACGGCGGGTACTACATTGTGGACAACCTTCCGGCAGAGATGATGGTGAAGTTCGCCGAATTCTGTGAGGCGGCAGGCGGACGGTATGACCGGCTGGCGTTCGTGTACGACGTGCGGGCGGGAGAGCCGTTCCAGCGGCTGACGGAGGCCGTGGACGAAATACGCGCCAAGGGGCTGCGGTGCCGGCTGCTGTTTCTGGAGGCGGACACCAAGACCATCATCAACCGCTACAAGGAGACGCGGCGCAGCCATCCTCTGTGCGGGGACGGCTGCTCCATCGAGGACGCGGTGGCGCGGGAGCGCGCCATGCTGGAGCCGGTGCGCAGCCGCGCCGATCTGGTACTGGATACCAGCACCTTTTCCACCGCTAAGCTGCGCAGCACGCTGCTGACCATGCTGGGCGGCGGCGGGGCGGGAGCGCTGCATGTGACGGTGCTGTCCTTCGGCTTCAAGAACGGGCTGCCGCCGGAGGCCGATCTGGTGTGGGACGTGCGGTTTTTGCCCAACCCCTACTATGTGCCGGAGCTGAAGGGCAAGACGGGGCTGGACGAGCCGGTGCGGGACTATGTGATGAACGCGGGCGTGACGGAGGAATTCTGGGCAAAGCTGACGCCTGTGGTGGATTTTTTGCTGCCCCAATACCGGCAGGAGGGGCGGACGGAGCTGGTGGTGGCCGTGGGCTGCACCGGCGGACGGCACCGGTCGGTGGCCGTGGCGCACCGGCTGGCGGCGCATATCGAGGCGCTGGGGTACACGGTGACGGAGAGCCACAGGGATATGGGACGATAAGAAACAACGGTGGGACGTCGGGGACGCCGTCCCCTACGAAGCACATCCGACAGGCGGACTTGTAGGGCGGGACCCGTGTGTCCCGCCGCACGATGCGCGTTGACCACGGCGGGGCACGCGGGCCCCGCCCTACATGGCGACAGCGCATTATGCGGATGGGCGGACAGAGTCGTCCGCCCCCTACAGAGCGGGACGTCGAGGACGCCGTCCCCTACAGAGCGGGACGAGGAGGACGTTGTCCCATACAAAGAGGGACGAGGAGTGCCGCGCTGGGTGCGGAGAACAGGAGGTAAACGGTGATGATCTCATTTGCGGGAAAAGTGAAGAGCGAGCTGTGCCGCATGGGGATCAGCCGGCTGTGCTGCGCCCGGGCGGAGGGGTACGGCGTGCTGCTGTACTGCAACACGTTTATGCCGGGCGAGGTGCGCATCATCACGGAGAGCGGCGACTTCGCCGCGCGGCTGCCCAAGCTGTTCCACAAGGCCTTCGGCGTGAAGTTTGACCGGGTGCCGGAGGAGAAGGCCGGTAAGGGGAAGCTGATATTCGGCATTACCGAGCCGGACAAGCTGGAGAGGATCATCAATATTTTAGGCTATGATGTCCGGCAGCTGACGGCGCTGCACGTGAATTTCGGGCTGCTGGAGGAGGACTGCTGCCGGACGGCGTTCCTGCGGGGCGCGTTTCTGGCGGGTGGAAGCGTCACCGACCCGGAGAAGCGGTACCATCTGGAGCTGGCCACCAGCCATGTGCCCGCCAGCCGGGAGGTACAGGCGCTGATGGAGGAGATGGGCTTTCTGCCGCGCACCATACGGCGGGGCGCGGACGCGCTGCTGTATTTCAAGCAGTCGGAGCACATCGAGGACTTTCTGACAAAGATCGGTGCGCCGGCGGCGGCCATGGATATCATGACAGCCAAGGTGGACAAGGAGATACGCAACGGCGCTAACCGCGCCATGAACTGCGACATGGCCAACGTGAACAAGACGCTGGACGCGGCGCAGGAGCAGATGAGCGCCATCGAGCGGCTGCGGGGCAGCGCCCGGTGGGACAGGCTGCCGGAGAAGCTGCGGCAGACGGCGGAGCTGCGGCTGGAATACCCGGAGCTGTCGCTGATGCAGCTGGCGGAGAAGTGCGACCCGCCGGTGACGAAATCCTGCATGAACCATCGAATGAGAAAGCTGATGGAGGAGGCAAAGGAGCTATGACAACGAGAGAGCGGTGCGAGAGCGCCATCCGATATAGGAAAAACGGCGCCAACTGCGCCCAGTCGCTGCTGGCGGCGTTTGCGGACGTGATGGGCATCACGGAGGCACAGGCCATGGCCATGGGCGCGGGGCTGGGCGGCGGTGTGCGCAGCGGAAATATCTGCGGTGCGGTGAACGCGCCGGTGATGATCCTGGGCTGCACCTGCCCGGAGATGGCAGGAAGCAAGGCCAAGGCCGCGGAGATCACCAAGGAGTTCCAGCGGCGGTTTACGGAGCGATTCCGGCATCTCAACTGCCGGGAGCTGCTGGCGGAGAAGGAGCTGCAGCCCACCGATACGGCGCTGGAGCTGGCGGCGGGGGATCACTGCGGGCTGCTGATCGTCAGCGCGGCGGAGATCCTGTGCGGGATGATAGGGGAGAAGTAAGCGGGACGGCGGGGATGGCGTGTCCTGCGGGCAGTATATCGCATAAAACCGTAGGGCGGGACCCATGTGTCCCGCCGCACGATGCGCGTTGACCCCGGCGGGGCACGCGGGCCCCGCCCTACATGGCGACAGCGCTTTATGCAGGTGGGCGGACAGAGTCGTCCGCCCCTACAGGTGGGACGTCGAGGACGGCGTGTCCTACGGATGGGACGGCGGGGACGGGAGACAGAAAAAAGTAAGGAGAACGGGTATGGGATTTGTGCATCTGCATGTGCATACGGAATACAGCCTGCTGGACGGCGCGTGCAGGATACGCGACCTGCCGAAGCAGATAAAGGAGATGGGGCAGACGGCCTGCGCCATCACAGACCACGGCGTTATGTACGGCGCGGTGGACTTTTACCGCGCCTGCAAAGCCGAGGGGATCCATCCCATTATCGGGTGCGAGGTGTATGTGGCGCGGCGGACGCGGTTCGACAAGCAGCATGAGTTCGACGCGGAGTCGCGGCATCTGGTGCTGCTGTGCAAGAACGAGACGGGCTACCGGAATCTGTCGTACATGGTGTCGCAGGCGTTCAGCGAGGGCTTTTACATCAAGCCCCGCATCGACCTCGACCTGCTGCGGGAGCATTCGGAGGGGCTGATCGCGCTGTCGGCGTGTCTGGCGGGCGAGATCCCCCGGCGGCTGATGAACGGGGACTATGAGGGCGCGAAGCAGCACGCGCTGACCATGCAGGATATCTTCGGGGAGGGCAATTTCTATCTGGAATTGCAGGATCACGGCATCCGGGAGCAGACAGAGGTGAACCGGGGCATTCTGCGGCTGCACAACGAAACGGGCATTCCCATGGTGTGCACCAACGACGCCCACTATCTGCGCAAGGAGGACGCCGAGAGCCACGACGTGCTGCTGTGCATCCAGACAGGCAAGACCGTGGACGACGAGAACCGGATGCGGTATGAGCCGCAGAACTTCTATCTGCGCTCCACGGAGGAGATGGAGGCACTGTTCGCCGGGTATCCGGACGCGGTGGCCAACACGGAGCGCATCGCGGAGATGTGCCAGATGGAGTTCACCTTCGGCAAGTACCATCTGCCGGAATTCCAGCTGCCGGAGGGGTACGACTCGCCCACATATCTGCGGGAGCTGTGCAGCAGGGGCTTTGAGAAGCGGTACGGACAGGCGAAACCGGAGTACCGGAAGCAGCTGGACTATGAGCTGGACATGATCGAGAAGATGGGGTTCACGGACTACTTCCTCATCGTGTCGGATTTCGTGCGGTACGCCAAGAGCCAGAAGATACCGGTGGGGCCGGGGCGCGGCAGCGCAGCGGGCTCCATGGTGTCCTATTGCCTGGAGATCACGGATATCGATCCCATGAAGTACGACCTGTACTTCGAGCGGTTTCTGAACCCGGAGCGCGTGTCCATGCCGGATATCGACATGGACTTCGGCGATACGCGGCGGGGCGAGGTGGTGGACTACGTCCGGCGGAAGTACGGCGACGACCATGTGGCGCAGATCGTGACCTTTGGAACCATGGCGGCGCGGGCGGCCATACGGGACGTGGGACGGGCGCTGAACATGACCTACGCCGACGTGGACGTGGTGGCGAAGCTGGTGCCGGCAGGCCCCGGCGCGCTGCATATCACGCTGCGGGAGGCGCTGAAGCTCAGCAAGCAGCTGGCGGACATGTACCGGGACGACCCGCAGGTAAAGAAGCTCATCGACACAGCCATGGCGCTGGAGGGGATGCCGCGGCACGCCTCCACCCATGCGGCGGGTGTGGTCATCACAAAGCGGCCGGTGTATGAGTATGTGCCGCTGGCGCGGAACGACGACGCCATGGTGTGTCAGTACGTTATGACCACGCTGGAGGAGCTGGGCCTGCTGAAAATGGACTTTCTGGGGCTGCGGAACCTGACGGTGCTGGACGACGCGGTGAAGATGGTGCAGGAGCGGGAGCCGGATTTCACGCTGGACGGCATACCGGACGACGACGCGGCCACATACGAGATGATCTCCAGAGGACAGACGGCGGGCGTGTTCCAGATCGAGTCCAGCGGCATGACCGGCGTGTGCGTGGGGCTGAAGCCCCAGAGCATCGAGGATATCACCGCCGTGATAGCGCTGTACCGGCCGGGACCCATGGAATCTATTCCGCGGTTTATCGCCTGCAAGCACAACCCGTCGTTGGTGACGTACAAGCACCCCATGCTGCAGCCCATCCTGTCGGTGACGTATGGGTGCATCGTGTATCAGGAGCAGGTCATCCGCATTTTCCAGGAGCTGGGCGGCTTTTCGCTGGGGCAGGCGGACATGGTGCGCCGCGCCATCAGTAAGAAGAAGGCCAAGGAGATCGAAAAGGAGCGGCAGGCCTTTGTGTACGGCGACGCGGAGCGGGGCATCCGTGGCTGCATCGCCAACGGTATCGACGAGGCCACGGCGCAGGCCATCTATGACGAGATATTCGACTTCGCCAACTACGCCTTCAACAAGGCGCACGCGGTGAGCTATGCGGTGGTGGCGTACCAGACGGCGTATTTCAAGTGCCACTATACCAGAGAGTATATGGCGGCGCTGCTGACCAGCGTGCTGGACAACAGCGACAAGGTGGCCGGCTATATCAGCGAGTGCCGGGACTGCGGCATCAAGATGCTGCCGCCGGATGTGAATCGCTCCAGCGATCGGTTTACCGTGGAGGACGGCGGCATACGGTTCGGACTGGTGGCCGTCAAGAACATCGGACGGGGGTTCATCCAGTCCGTGGTGCGGGAACGCCAGCTGGGCGGAGACTTCAGATCCCTGCAGGATTTCTGCGACCGGATGTACGACTGCGGCGAAATGAACAAGCGGGCGGTGGAGAATCTGGTGCGCTGCGGCGCCTTTGACAGCCTGGGCGCCAAGCGGTCGCAGATGCTGGCCGTATACGAGAAGATAATGGATGCCATCGGCAACGTGCGGCGGCGGAATGTGGAGGGGCAGATCGACTTCTTCGGCATGAGCGCCGACAAGAACACGGTGCAGGAGGTGGTGATGCCCGATCTGCCGGAGTTCACCGCCGCAGAGCGGATGAGCATGGAGCGCGAGACGGCGGGGCTGTATCTGTCCGGGCATCCCATGATGGACTATCGGGACGCGGCCAAGCGCAGCGGCGCTGTGACCATCGGAGATGTGCTGGCGGGCGCGGCGCTGCTGGAGGACGGCTCCTCCGGAAAGTATGCGGACGGACAGGTGGTGGCGGTGGCCGGCATCGTGTCCACGGTGCGGACGCGGCCGACGAAGAACGGCGCGCTGATGGCCTATGTGATGCTGGAGGACGAAACGGCCTCCATGGAGCTGCTGTGCTTCAACAGGGTGCTGGAAAGATGCGGGAGCTATCTGGCGGTGAACACGCCGGTGCTGGTGAAGGGCAAGGTGAGCCTGCGGGACGAGAAGCCGCCGCAGATTATGCCGGACGCCATATATCCCATGGAGAGCGAGCTGCCGCTGCCGGTGTTCGGCGTTGAACGGATCAGCGACGCGGAGACGGTGTATCTGCGGGTCAAAAGCGTTGACGATCCGGCCTTTGCGCACATCCTGCTGGTGGCCACCATGTTTGAGGGCGACGTGCCCCTGCGCATCCGTATCGCGGATACGGGGAAGCTGTGGGGCGGCACATGTATAGACCATCCGGCCTTTCTGCAGGAGTGCAGAGAGTGGCTGGGGGACAATAACGTGGTGATCAAGCTGAAGGAGCAGACAAAGCTGAAGGAACAGAAGAAGTGACATGAGGGCGCAGCGGAAGCTGCGCCCTTCAGTCTGTCAAAAAAGCCTGTCATTGCGAGCCAGTCCGCAGACTGGCGTGGCAATCCGTTTCCAAAACGCATAATTCCTGCGCTTTTCCGCAGATTCCCAGCTAAAAGGTTACGGATTCCCACACCAGTGACATCGGTCACTGGTTCGGAATGACAGGGGCGTGGGTTTATCGACACGCTGGGGCGCAGCGGAAGCTGCGCCCTGTATGCATTTTTGTAAAACGGGACGTCGTACCCCAATGGTATTTGTTCCGCTGCGCTCCACTGCAGGACGCCGCCTCCTACGCAGAGGGGGCGTCAGTCGCAGATCGTGTAGGGCGGGGCCCGCGTGCCCCGCCGGGTGCGACATGTATCTTGCGGCGGGACACATGGGTCCCGCCCTACGAGTATATGGGGCGGACAGAGTCGTTCGCCCCTACAAAACAGAACAAGAACCATGCGAAGCGGGATGTCGAGGACGGCGTCCTCTACGAAGAAGTGTATGGGGACACCGCCGTTCGCTGCGGTAGGAACCAATTGGGCGGAGGGGCATAGGATGGAGTGAAAGAGGCCATCTTTCACTACGTATTGGGAGGTCATGTCATGGCGGAAACTGTTATGCCGGGGCCGGTCTGCGATCTCAGCAGCGTCCGGGAATCCGTATGCATCCATACACGAAAGATCTTTGACTCCTGCCGGGATAAGGACTGCGTGGAGGATCTGCGGTTCTATCCCACGGCGGCGGCACAGGAGGTGCTCAGCGCATCGCAGATGATAAAGGGCGGCACGGCGGAGCTGCTGTATGTATACACAGATGTGGAGCCGGTGACGTTCAACCGGGGGTTCTACTCGGTGGATATGCGGTTTTACTACCGGGTGACGCTGCAGGTGTGTACCGGGACGCCGCGGTACACGGAGGCGGAGGGGCTGTGCGTGTTCGACAAGCGCTGCATCCTGTTCGGCAGCGAGGGCAACGCCAAGATCTTCTCCTCGGACACGGTGTTCGACGAGCTGGACGTACCGGGACGTGTGCGGACGAATCTGCCGGTGGCCGTGGTGGAGGCGGTGGACCCCATCGTGCTGGACACCCGTGTGGCGGAGGTGCCGCCGGTGACGGCGGAGCGGAGCTGCCTGGCGGAAATTCCGTCCTTTGTGGCGCAGAGCTTCGGCGGAGAGCTGGTGTTCGACGACAGCAGCGGGCGGCGGCTGTATGTGACGCTGGGGCAGTTCACGCTGGTGCGGCTGGAGCGGGATACCCAGCTGCTGGTGCCGGTGTACGACTACTGCGTGCCCCAGTGCCAGTGCGAGTGCGGCAGTCAGGAGGATCCCTGCGGGCTGTTCCGCAGCGTGGCGTTCCCCATGAACGAGTTTTTCCCGCCCAACTCGGTGGAGGCGCCCTGCGACTACAACAGCACCAAGAGCTACTGCGCCTGCCACTGAGCGCAGACCGGGAGACGGCGGTGCCGTCTCCCGGTTTTAGGCGGTCAGGAAAATGGGGTGCGGGCGGACAGAGTCGTCCGCCCCTACGATGCGGGACAGGAGCCATGCGAAACGGGACATCGAGGACGCCGTCCCCTATGGGTGAGAGGACGTTGGCAACATCTTTTTTTCGAGGGGTTTTGCTTTACAAACGGACGGAAATCGCGTATAATGCCAAAAAAAGGAGGTGGGCGATGTGGGTATCGCGTTTATTCAGGACAAGCTGGAGATCAAATTCCTCATCCTGTATATCGCCGCGAGGCTGACGGAGCCGGTGGACGGCGCCGCCTTGCAGGATATGACCATGTGCGACGATGGCATCGACTACTTTGATTACGCCGAGTGTCTGAACGATCTGGTGCGGACGGAGCACCTGCGCGTCACGGAGGACGGACGGTACGTCATCACGGACAAGGGGCGGAAGAACAGCAATATATGCGAGAGCAGCCTGCCGTATTCGGTGCGGCAGCTGTCGGACAGGCACATTGCCGCCTACAACAAGGAGGCGCTGCGGCGGCAGCAGGTGCAGAGCCATGTGACCCAGCGGGAAAACGGCACGTACACGGTGACGCTGAAGCTGCGGGACGACGTAGACAGCCTGATGGAGCTGGAGCTGATGGTGGCGGACAAGGAGAGCGGCCAGGCGCTGGCGGAGCGGTTCCAGAGGGAGCCGGAGAAGGTGTACGGGCAGATCATCGGGCTTCTGTGCAGGAAGTAAATGCAGACTTTTTTGACAAGCTGAAGCACCCCTGCGGGGGTGCTTTTTTTGCGCTCATATTCCGGGACGAGCCGTCATAGAGTGAGGTAAAAGCAAAGGAGGCGGCGGTATGGAGATCGGCGAGGCTGTGGGGCGGTATGAGCAGGCGGCGGCGCTGCTGCCGGCACGGTGGCAGCAGGCGGCGCGGCGAGCGCCGGAGCACCGGAAGGCGCTGGCAGAGGAATTCCGGCTGCGGACGGGACGGCCTATGACCATTCTGACATGTGAAGGAGAAATGCTTGTCAGCGATGAGCTGCCAAGGGATAGCGTGACGCAGGCGGATCTGGAGCAGCTGTGTGACGCGGTGACGGGGTATTCCCGGTATGCGGCGGCGGAGACGATGGCAAAGGGGTATCTCATCGGGCGGGGCGGCTTTCGGATCGGGCTGTGCGGCACGGTGGCGGTGCGGCAGGACGGCGGGCTGGCGCTGCGGGACATATCGTCGGCCACGGTGCGTATCAGTCGGCAGGTGCGGGGACTGTGGCAGGAGGTGCCGGCGCTGAGCGAGAGCGGCTTCGACAGCACGCTGATCGCGGCGCCGCCGGGCGCCGGGAAGACCACGCTGCTGCGGGATATGATCGCGGCGCTGTCCAACGGGACGGAGGAGCGGGCGGCGCTGCGGGTGGGCGTGGTGGACGAGCGGGGAGAGATCGCCGGGATGTACCGGGGCGTGCCCCAGCTGGATGTGGGGTGCCACACGGACGTGCTGGACGGCTGCCCCAAGGCGGTGGGCATCCCCATGCTGCTGCGCAGCGCCAACCCGCAGGTCATCGCCGTGGATGAGATCACGGAGGAGGCGGACATCCGGGCGATGACGGCGGCGGCCAACTGCGGCGTGAAGCTGCTGGCCACCATCCACGCCGAGGGTGCTGAGGAGCTGCGGCGAAAGCCGCTGTTCCGGATGCTGGAGCAGGCACAGGTGTTCCGGCGGCTGGTGAGCATCACCGTGGAGGACGGGCAGAGGCGGTACAGAACGGAGGGGCTGTGAGAACGGGCGGGGCGGTGCTGGTGCTGGCGGCGGCGGTGCTGGGGCTATGGCGATACGGCGTGCAGCGGCGGCAGCGGCGGACGCTGGTGTGGGCGCTGGCGGCGGCTATCGGCGAGATGGAGAGCGCCATCCGGTGGCAGCAGACGCCCATGATGGCGATGCTGGAGGTGCTGGCGGCGCGGGAAACGGTGGGACAATACTTCCGGCAGGTGGCGGACATGGTGAAAGGCGGAATTACTTTACAGTGCGCATGGGAACAGGCTTTTTCTGCGATACAGGACGGAGAGACCGGGGAGATACTGGCGCGGCTGCGGCTGGGCGGAGACAGAGAGCGGCTGGTGGGCGCACTGGGGCAGACACGGCAGGAGCTGGAGGCACTGTACCGGCGGCGATGCCGGGAGGACGGACAGAGGAGCCGGGTGACGACGGCTGCGGCGCTGTGCGGCGCGGGACTGGTCATCATTTTACTGATATGAGGGACGAACCATGGATGTGGATCTGATTTTCAAGATCGCGGCCATCGGCATACTGGTGGCGGTGCTGAATCTGCTGCTGGTGCGCAGCGGCCGGGAGGAACAGGCCATGATGACCACGCTGGCGGGGCTGGTGGTGGTGCTGATGATGCTGGTGCAGCAGATCAGTGACCTGTTCGACCTGGTGAAAACGCTGTTTTCCCTGTAGCCATGGAGACGGTGATGCGATTGACGGCGCTGTGTCTGGTGGGGGCGCTGCTGGCGGCACTGCTGCGGCGTACCGGCGGGGAGATGGCGCTGCTGCTGGCGCTGGCGGTGTGCGGCGCGGCGGTGATGCTGCTGGCGCAGCCGCTGGAGGAGCTGAAGGGCTTCTGGGAGGAGGCGGCGTCGTGGGGACAGCTGCCGGTGCAGCTGTTTGTGCCGCTGGTGAAAACGGTGGGGATCGCGCTGCTCTGTCGGACAGGCTCCGATCTGTGCCGGGACGCGGGGGAGAGCGCCATAGGCTCCGTGCTGGAGACGGCGGGGGCGGTGGCGGCCATCGTGGTGTCGCTGCCGCTGTTCCGGTCGGCGTGGGAGCTGCTGAGGTCGCTGGTATGAGAAGGATATGGCTGGTGCTGGCAGCGGTGCTGCTGTGCGTGGAGATCGGATACGGGGCGGAGATCGAGATACCGGCGGAGGTGACGGACGCGGTGCCGCCGGAGGCGTCCGCGCTGCTGGACGGCGCGGACGGTGCGGCGCAGGAGGGAACGCTGTGGACGGGTATCGGGCGGCTGTGGCGCAGCGCCTGTGCCTATGTGCGCACGGCGCTGGAGAGCCAGGCGTCAGGGGCGGCGGTGCTGCTGGGCATCGTGCTGCTGTGCAGCATGGCGGAGAGCTGCTTCGCGGCGGCGGACGCGCCGGGGGTGCCCCGGTTCGTGACGGTGGCCGGGTCGCTGGCCATCGCACTGGTGGCGGCGGGAGACTTCCGGCAGATGATGGGGCTGGGCGTGGAGACGATGGAGCAGCTGGATGTGTTCGCCAAGGCGCTGCTGCCCACGCTGGCGGCGGCGGTGGCCGCCGGAGGGGGCTATGTGACCGCCGGGGCGCAGCAGGTGGCTACGGTGTTTTTCACGAATCTACTCATCAGCGTGATCCGAACGGTGCTGCTGCCGCTGTTGTATGGGTGCATTGCGGCGGCGGCTGCGGACGCCATGGCGCCGGGGCACAGTCTGAAAAAGATCGGCACCGGTATACGCAAGGGCGTGTCGTGGGCGCTGACGGCGCTGCTGCTGGCGTTTACGGGGTTTCTGACCGTGTCGGGGGCGGCGTCCGGCGCGGCGGACGCGCTGACGGTGCAGCTGACGAGGTCGGCCATCGCCACGGCGGTGCCGGTGGTGGGATCCATCCTGTCCGACGCCACCGGCGCGGTGCTGGCCGGGGCGGGAATGCTGAAAAGCGCCGTAGGTGTGTTCGGGCTGCTGGCGGTGCTGGCTATATGCCTGACGCCGTTTGTCACCATGGCGGTGCAGTATCTGCTGTACAAGCTGGCGGCGTTTCTGGCGGGGACGGTGACGGAGGAGCCGCTGGCGGAGCTGATCGACGCGCTGGGCTCGGCCTTTGGGCTGATGCTGGGCATGACGGGCAGCTGCGCACTGGCGCTGCTGATCTCCATTATTTCTTCTGTATCGGTGGTGAGCGGATGATAAGTGAAACGCTGCGGACATGGCTGCTGGGCATTATCGCGGCGGGGATGGTGATCGGGGTGCTGTACGCCCTGCTGCCCAAGGGCAGGATGAAGCCCATCGCCCACGCCGCAGGCGGCGCGGCGCTGCTGCTGGTGATCGTGCAGCCGGTGCTGGAGCTGGACTTTATGGAATTTGCCGGGAAATATGAGGACTATGAGAGGGAGATAGAGGAATTGACAGAGGCGTACAGGCAGGCGGATCAGGAAAAGCTGGCGGAACTCATAGCGGACAAGACCGCCGCATATATTGCCAGCAAGGGGGACGCGCTGGGGCTGGACTGCACGCCGCAGGTGGAGACACAGCCCAGAGAGGGCGTGCCCTATCCCAGCGCGGTGACGCTGGACATTCCGGAGGATGCGGCGCTGGCGGCGTGGATCAGCGAGGAGCTGGCCATCGACCGGGCGCACCAGTATTGGCGTGAGGCAGACGAATGAAGGAAAAATGGAGAGACATTCTGAAGAAGTACCGGTTCGCGGCGCTGGTGGCGCTGGCCGGAGTGGTGCTGATGCTGCTGCCGGGCAAAAAGGACAGCATGCCGGATGCGGAGACGGCGGAGGGGGAGACATTCTCACTGGAGGAGACGGAGCGGCGCATGGCGGAGGTGCTGGGCGCCATGGACGGCGTGGGCCGTGTGCAGGTGATGCTGACGCTGCGCAGCGGGGAGACACTGTCGCTGGCGGAGGACAGCAGCGCCACGCTGGGCAGCGGTGGCGATGTGCGGCAGGACAGTCAGGTGCTGACGGTGAACCGGGGCAGCGGAAAGCAGGAGGTGGTGGTGACGCAGCGGCTGTATCCCACCTATCAGGGTGCGGTGGTGGTCTGCCAGGGGGCGGGCGACAGCCGGGTGCGGCTGCGGGTGATGGAGACGGTGGCAGTGCTGACGGGACTCAGCAGCGATAAGATATCGGTAGTCCAATGGAAACAGTAACAATAAATGGGAGGAAAAACGGTATGAAGCAGGTATGGAAGCGGCGGGCGGTGGCGGCTGCGGTCGTGGTACTGGTGGGCACGTCGGTGTATCTGAACTGGCGGTATGCCGGGGATGTGGCGGACACGTCCAAGGTGCTGGGACAGTCCACGCTGGTGAACGGCGAGACGGCGGAGGCGCAGGCGGACACGGCGGACAGCGGTGGGGACGACTATTTCTCTACGGCGCGGCTGAGCCGGAAGCAGGCGCGGGACACAGCCATCAGTATGCTGGAGGAGGCCAAGGGGGAGGAAAACGCCTCGGAGGAGGTGGCCAACGAAGCGTCGGAGACCTTGCAGGTCTTGGCGGGGTATACAGTGGCGGAGACGCAGATCGAGAATCTGGTGGTGGCCAAGGGGTACGCCGACTGTGTGGCCTTCATGGGTGCGGATTCCATCAGCGTGGTGGTGTCGGCTCCCGATGGACTGGAAGCGGCGGACGTAGCGAAGATCAAGGATATCGTAGTGGCGGAGACGTCCTATGAGCCGGGGCAGATCAAGATCATGGAGGCGGGGACGGCTGCGGCAAAATAGGTGTTGTATTTTCGCGGGAAAAATGGTATAATTCCAAAATGCAAATATGAACCAATGACAACTGTGAGGAGACTGACAGACCATGGCTGAAAATAAGGAATACATGATCCACCAGGAGGAGGCCGGCAGCATCCAGATATCCGAGGATGTGCTGGCGTCCATCGCCAGCACCACCGCGATGGAGGTGGACGGCGTCAGCGCCCTGATGAGCGCCAACGTGTCGGACATTATGGGCGGCAAGAAAATGACCTGCAAGGGCGTCCGGGTGGAGCTGGACGGCGAGCAGATCGTCGTGGGGCTTTATATCGTGGTGCGCTACGGCAGCGCCATCAGCGATGTGGCTAAGAAGGTGCAGAAGAATGTCCACACGGCGCTGGAGGGCATGACCGGCTTTAAGGTGGCGGCGGTGAACGTCCATGTGGGCGGCATCAGCTTTAACTGAGAATGAGAGAGAAAAGGACGAACGCTTATGACACGCAGCACCGCACGTGAGATCGCCATGCATCTGGCGTACCAGTTGAGCTTTACCGAATTGCCGGTGGAGGAGTTTTTGGATCAGCAGCTGAGCGCGGAGCGCTTCGCGGAGCTGGCCGCAGAGGATGAGTTGTACGCCGATATGCCCAACGCAAAGCAGGAGGAGTATATCCGGCGGCTGGTGTCCGGTGTGGCGGAGCACGCGGCGGAGCTGGACGCGGACATTGAAAAGTACGCCCAGGGTTGGCGGTTCGAGCGTATTTCGCTGGTGGCGTCGGCCATCATGCGGGTGGCCATGTACGAGATCTTGTACATGGCGGATATCCCCCAGGGCGCGGCTATCAGCGAGGCGGTGGAGATCGCCAAGAAGTACGAAACACCGGAGGTGGCGAAGTTCATCAACGGCATTCTGGGCAGCTTTGTCCGGGGCGAGGTCAAGGTCAAGGACGAATAAGAAAAAGGCAGAGCCGAGGCTCTGCCTTTTCAGCATAGCAAAAGCAGGAGGGGACGATGGAAGGAAGATATGTGTTCACAGTGTCGGAGATGAACCAGTTCATCAAGGAGCTGCTGGACAATGTGCCGCCCTTGCAGGAGGTGCTGCTGCGGGGCGAGATATCCAACTACAAGGTGTACCCCTCCGGGCACCACTATTTCACGCTGAAGGACAGCCAGAGCAGCCTGAAGTGCGTGATGTTCAAGACCAGCACCATGCGGCTGCGGTTCCGACCGGAAAACGGGATGCAGGTCATCGCCGCCGGGCGGATCAGCGTGTATCCGAGAGACGGAGCGTATCAGCTGTACTGCACCGGGCTGACGCCGGAGGGCGTGGGCGATCTGAGCGTGGCCTTCGAGCAGCTGAAGGAGAAGCTGCGGAAGGAGGGACTGTTCGACGCGGCGCACAAGAAGCCGCTGCCGGTATATCCCCGGCGCATCGCCATTGTGACGTCCCCGGCGGGTGCGGCGGTACACGACATGATACGCATACTGCGGAGGCGGTATCCTCTTGCCAAGGTGCTGCTGCTGCCGGTACGGGTACAGGGCACGGAGGCACCGGCGGAGATCGCAGGAGCCATACGGTACGCCAACCGGCACGCGCTGGCGGATGTGCTCATCACCGGGCGGGGCGGCGGCTCGCTGGAGGATCTGTGGGCGTTCAACGACGAGCGGGTGGCGCGAGCCATCTATGACTCGGAGATACCGGTGATATCGGCGGTGGGGCATGAGCCGGATGTGGCCATCAGCGACTTTGTAGCTGACCGGCGGGCGTCCACGCCGTCCAACGCGGCGGAGATCGCCGTGCCGGATCGGGAGGAGCTGCTGCGGGCGCTGGACAGTGCGGAAAAGCGGATGGAACAGGCCGCGCATGGTATGCTCCGGCGGCAGGGACAGCGGCTGGATGCGCTGGCGGAGAAGCGGGTGATGACGGAGGCCACGGCCTTTGTGGAGGATCGGCGGCAGGATGTGGATCACATGACCCACCGGCTGTGCGCCGGGATGCGGGCGGTGGCCGACGGGCAGGGACGGCGCTTCGGCGCGCTGGCCGCGGCGCTGGACGCTCTCAGCCCGCTGAAGGTGCTGGGACGCGGGTACGCCGTGGCGCAGAGGTCAGACGGTACGGTGGTGCGCAGCGCCGGGCAGGTGGAGCGCGGGGAGCGGCTGCGGCTGCGGCTGGCGCAGGGCGGCATCGTTTGTGAAGTGAAGGAGAAGGACTATGGCGGCGAAAAAGACGTTTGAGGAGAATATGGCGCGGCTGGAGGCTATCGTGACCATGCTGGAAAAGGGCGACGCCACGCTGGGGGACAGCATGGCGCTGTTTGAGGAGGGCACGAAGCTGGTGAACCAGTGCCGCAAGGAGCTGGACAGCGCCGAGCAGAAGGTGGTCAAGCTGTCCAAGGGCGCGGACGGCGCGCCGGTGGAGAGCGATTTTTTGGCGGAGGAATGAGCATGGAGTACGAAAGACAGTATGAGCAATACCGACTGGCGGTGGAGGAGTATCTGAACGGACTGTTCACCGGCAGCGCCGCCTACGGGCGGCTGTATGAGGCCATGCGATACAGCGTGCTGGCGGGCGGTAAGCGTATCCGACCGGTGCTGACGCTGGAATTCGCCCGGCTGGGCGGTGCGGACTGGCGCACGGCGCTGCCCTATGCCTGCGCGCTGGAGCTGGTACACAACTACTCGCTCATCCACGACGATCTGCCCTGCATGGACGACGACGATCTGCGGCGGGGCAAGCCCACCAACCACAAGGTATACGGCGAGACGCTGGCGATACTGGCGGGCGACGCCTTGCAGCCGGAGGCGTTCCGGCTGATCGCGCAGGCGCCGGGGCTGTCCGCCGAAAGCCGTATCGCGGCAGCGGAGGTGCTGGCCAAGGCCGCGGGCGCGGACGGCATGGTGGGCGGGCAGGTGCTGGACACGCTGTGCCATGTGGCGGACGAGGCGGGGCTGACGCAGCTGAACCGGCTGAAAACCTGCGCCATGATCTCGGCGGCGGCGGAGCTGGGCTGTGTGGCAGCCGGTATGGACGGGGAGAAGCGCCGGCAGGCGCGGGAGTTCGGCGACGGACTGGGGATGGCGTTCCAGCTTCGGGACGACATTCTGGATGTGACCGGCAGCGAGGACGTGTTCGGCAAGCCTATCGGCTCCGATGCGGAGGAGGGAAAGACCACCTTTGTGAACCTCAGAGGGCTGGACGCATGCCAGCGGGAGGTGGAGCGCCAGACGGCGCGCGCCAAGGCCGCCATTGCCGGTTGGCCGGGGTGCGGATTCCTGATGGAGCTGGCTGACCGGATGGTGAAGCGTGTAAAGTGATATTACATTACAGATAAGATGTAACACCGCCCTGCGCCGAAGGCGCAGGGCGGTCAGTCTGTAAAAAAAGCCTGTCATTGCGAGCCAGTCCGCGCCGCGAAGCAAGTGCCCTTGGGGTACAGACTGGCGTGGCAATCCGTTTCCAAAACGCATAATTCCTGCACTTTTCCGCAGATTCCCAGCTAAAAGGTTGCGGATTTCCACACCAGTGACATCGGTCACTGGTTCGGAATGACAGGGGCGTGGGGATGCCGAGGACGCCGTCCCCTACGTCAGCGCAGCAGCGGATAGACGGTGGGCGGACAGAGCCGTCTGCCCCTACGAACGAGAATGCCGGGAGGTGGTTATCCCTGCCCGGTGCTGCCGTAGTCGCAGAGGGAGCGCAGGGGACAGGCGGCGCAGTTGGGCTTGCGCGCCATGCAGAGGGCGCGGCCGTGGAGCACCATGCGGTGGCAGAAGTTGTTGGCCTCCTCCGGGGGAATAACACGGCGCAGCTGCTGCTCCACCTTCAGGGGATCCTTGCTGCCGTCGGTAAGACCCAGACGGCCGGTGATGCGGATGCAGTGGGTGTCGCACACATAGCCGTCGGTGCCGTAGATATCGCCCAGGATCAGGTTGGCAGTCTTGCGGCCTACGCCGGGCAGGGAGAGAAGGTCGTCCATATTGTCCGGCACCTTGCCGCCGAAGCGCTCCACCAGCATCTGCGCCGCGGCCACGATATCGCGGGCTTTGGCGCGCCAGAAGCCGCAGGAATGGATATAGGTGCCCACCTCGTCCACATCGGCGGCGGCAAAGGCCTCCAGCGTGGGATAGCGGGCGAACAGGGCGGGCGTGACCAGATTCACGCGGGCATCGGTACACTGGGCGGCCAGACGGACGGAGAACAGAAGCTCATAGTCCTTCTGATAGTCCAGAGAGCACAGCGCGTCCGGGTACAGCTCCTTCAGCGCCGCGATGATGGCGGCGACCTGCTGTTTCGACTTCATGTGACATCACCTCGCGCCTATTGTATCAGATGTTGCAGAAAAAGGCAATCGGTGGTATAATGTTCCGAACAGCTTACAGAGGAAGGGAGGCGGCGGTATGCGTCCGCTGGCAGACGAAATACGACCCCAGACATTGGACGACGTGGCAGGGCAGAAGCACCTGCTGGGCGAGGGCGCGCTGCTGCGGCGGCTCATCGAAAACGGCACCGATGCGAACCTGATCTTTTACGGGCCGTCGGGCACCGGCAAGACAACGGTGGCCAACATTATCGCAAAGCAGGCCAACAAGACGCTGTATACGCTGAACGCCACCACCGCGTCCTTGCAGGACGTGAAGAACGTTATCGCGGACGTGGACACCATGCTGGCTCCCAACGGGATACTGCTGTATCTGGACGAGATACAGTATTTCAACAAGAAACAGCAGCAGAGCCTGCTGGAATTTCTGGAAAACGGGAAGATCACACTGATCGCGTCCACCACGGAAAATCCGTATTTTTACATCTACAACGCGCTGCTGTCCCGCAGCACGGTGTTCGAGTTCAAGCCGCTGACGGTGGAGGACACCATACCGGCGGTGGTGCGGGCGCTGAACATCGAGAAGGAGCGCAGCCAGCTGCCCTTTGACTGGGCGGAGGACGTGCCCCGGACGGTGGCCGCCGGGTGCGGCGGCGACGTGCGCAAGGCGGTGAACGCGGTGGAGCTGCTGTACCGCTCGGCAAGGCCGAAGGACGGCGGATTGTACGTCACGCGGGAGGACGCGGTGCAGCTGAGCCAGTGCAGCGCCATGCGGTACGATCGGGAGGGGGACGACCACTATGACCTGCTGTCGGCATTGCACAAGTCCATACGCGGCTCCGACCCGGACGCGGCGGTGTACTATCTGGGCAGGCTGCTGGTGGCGGGGGATCTGATCTCGCCGTGCAGACGGCTGCTGTGCATCGCGGCGGAGGATATCGGACTGGCGTACCCACAGGCCATCACGGTGGTGAAGAGCTGCGTGGACGCGGCCTTGCAGCTGGGATTGCCGGAGGCGCGGCTGCCGCTGGGAGAGGCGGCGGTGCTGCTGGCCACCGCGCCCAAGTCCAACAGCGCCCACAACGCCATTATCGCGGCCATGGAGGACATCCAGAGGGGTGCGGTGGGGGACATTCCCCGGCACCTGAAGAATGTACACGCCGACAGCACCGGGGCGGAGAAGGCGCCGGCGTACAAGTATCCCCACAACTATCCACAGCACTATGTGGAGCAGCGGTACCTGCCGGAGACGCTGGGTGACAGAACGTACTATGAGTACGGAGAGAACAAGACGGAGCAGACGGCCAAGCGGTACTGGGACGAGATCAAGAGGAAATGACATGGATTTGCAGGTAAATGATATCGCGGAGCTGAAAAAGGAGCATCCCTGCGGCAGCAAGCGCTGGCAGGTGCTGCGGGTGGGCATGGACATCAAGCTGCGGTGTATGGGCTGCGGGCATGAGGTCATGCAGCCACGGCGGAAGGTGGAAAAAATGATACGGCGGATCGTGCCGAAGGAGGAAACGGAATGAGACCGAAATGGACGAGATATCTGGCCATGGGCATTGCGCTGCTGCTGGCTATTGTGATGGCATTGTCGCTGGTGCTGCCGTATATTGGCCTATGAAGCACTGCATTATTGCCAAGTACACGCCGCAGGCGTATGAGCGGCGGGCGGAGCTGCTGCCCCGCATCCGGGAGATTTTCGCGGTGGCCGGGGAGATACCCGGCGTGCGCGGCGCGGAGGTGTATCCCAACTGCGTGGCGCGGGAGAACCGGTACGACGTGATGATCGTGCTGGAGATGGACAGAGACGCGTTGCCGCTGTATGACGATTCGGAGATGCACCACAGGTGGAAGGACGAATTCGGCGGACTGCTGGAAAAGAAGGCCATATTTGACTACGAGTGAGAAAACACATCCCTGCGGGGATGTGTTTGAGACTGTAGAAAAAGCCTGTCATTGCGAGCCAGTGCGCGCCGCGAAGCAAGTGCCCTTGGGGTACACACTGGCGTGGCAATCCGTTTCTAAAACGCATAAATTCTGCGTTTTTCGCAGATTTCTGTCTAAAAAGATACGGATTTCCACGTCGCTTCGCTCCTCGGAATGACAGGGGTGAGGTTTATCGACACGCTGAAAACACATCCCTCCGGGGATGTGTTTCTTTTATCCATCTTAAAGAAGGCACCGCACCGGTTGCGACGGGTTCTGACAGGGGAGGGGCGTATAATAGGACGTGCGGGGTGAGGTGGATGACAGTGGTGTATTGGGACAGAGTTGTGGTGCTGAACGGCATTGTGGACTATCTGCTTCTGCTGAGCGCCGCGTGGCTCAGCGGCCTGCCGCTGCGGAGGGGGCGACTGGTACTGTGGGCGGCGCTGGGCGGACTGTACGCCGGGGCGGTGTTCCTGCCGGGGCTGGAGGTGCTGGGAGTGCCGGTCATCCGGGCGGCTGCGGGCATCGTCATGGCGCTGGGCGCCATGAAATGGCGGTGGAGGCCGGCGGGGGTGTTCCTGCTGCTGGCGGCAGGTCTGGCCGGGGTCATTCTGGCGCTGGGACTGGCGGCGGGGTCGCCGTCGGGCTTGGTGCAGCGGCTGTATCTGGCGGATATAAGCTGGCAAGGCATTCTGCTTGTCAGTGCTGGATTTTACTTGGTGCTGCGGTTCTTTATGGGACAGGCGGCACGACATGGAGGGGGCGAGCTGTTGCAGGTGACGATATCGGTGGGCGGGCGGACACAGACGGTGACGGCGCTGCACGACACGGGGAATACGCTGCGGGATCCGGTCAGCGGGTGCCCGGCGCTGGTGCTGGAACGGCAGGCGGCGGACGGCCTGTGGTCGCCGGAGGTGGCGCAGGTGTTGGCGGAAAGTGCCGCGCCAGAGGAGAAAATGGCACGGCTGCACCGGATCGGGTGTCCGGTGCGGTTCACACTGCTGCCTTTCCGGGCGGTGGGGACGGCGGCGGGGCTGCTGCTGGCGGCGCGCAGCGACTACATAGAGGTGAACGGCAGGCGGTACCCGCGGACACCGGTGGCACTGTCGGAGCAGCCGGTCAGCGATGGCGGCGGATACCACGCCCTGTGGGGCGCGGCAGAGGAAAGGGGGAGAGGGCATGAAGCTATGGACGTGGCTGAAGCGGCTGTGGCGCAGTCTGCAAAGGCGGGATAAGGTCATGTACATCGGCGGCAGCGACACGCTGCCGCCACCGCTGCCGCGGGAGCAGGAGGCCGTGCTGCTGGAAAGGCTCAACGACGGAGACTTTCAGGTGCGGCAGACGCTGATCGAGCGGAATCTGCGGCTGGTGGTGTATATCGCGCGGCGGTTCGAGAACACGGGGATACATATCGAGGATCTGATCTCCATCGGAACCATCGGGCTGATCAAGGCCATCAATACGTTCCGGACGGACAAGAACATCAAGCTGGCTACGTATGCGTCCCGGTGCATTGAGAACGAGATACTGATGTATTTGCGGAAGAACAGCTCCCAGCGGACGGAGGTGAGCTTCGATGAGCCGCTGAACACCGACTGGGACGGGAAGGAGCTGCTTCTCAGCGATGTGCTGGGCACGGAGGGGGACGTGGTCATGCGCCCCATCGAGGAGGACGTGGATCGGCAGCTTTTGCAGACGGCGGTGTCGCACCTCAGTCCCCGGGAGCGGGACATCATCACCATGCGGTTCGGGCTGGGCGGCGCAAAGGAGCTGACGCAGAAGGAGGTGGCCGACCGGCTGGGCATCTCCCAGAGCTATATCTCCCGGCTGGAGAAGCGGATCATCCTGCGGCTGCGGCGCGACTTGCAGAAAATGAGCTGAAAAGGCTGTGAAGGATAATTCCTTCACAGCCTTTGCTGTATCTTGGTTTATTGCAGGGAGACAGGTGCGGGGCGGTTGACCACCATCATGTTGTAGTAGCGCAGCAGGTGATAGTCGTCCTTGTCCAGCTTGACGGTGTTCAGCAGGCGGTCGCCCTCCTCCAGGGGTTCCTTGGAGATCAGCGCCTTCAGCGCGATGGGGGCGAAGAAGGGGGAGGAGCCGATGCCGGACACCAGACCCACGGCGGGCATACGGTTCTGCATGGGGTTGAGCATGCAGATGTACATTTTCTCCGCCTCGTTGATCTGGTTGGTGAGCACCATGTGGGTGATGGTGTCATAGGCCTTCATTTCGCCGGTAAACAGGTGCTGGCAGTGATCCGGGTCGGAGAAAGAAGCAACACCCATGTACAGCGTGACGTCAATGCCGTCATGCTCCGAGGAGTGGGAGAAGCGCAGAAGGGAGCGAACCATCTGGCGGATGCGGCCATCGTAGTAGTACATGTAGGCCAGGGACTGGTTGAAGTAGTTGTTCTTGGGCAGGGTGGGCTCCGTGCGGAAGATGGGCGGCTGGTAGTCGATGAAGCACTTCATGTCGATGTCCAGCGCCTGCGCGATCTCGTAGAGCGTTTCGATGTCGATGGTGATGGCGCCGTTTTCGTACTTGGAAAGCGTCGCCTTGCTTTTGTTGATCATGGCGGAGAACTGCTCAATGGTATAGCCGCGGCTTTTCCGATATTTTTTGATACGTTGGCCAACAAAATAAGAAAAAGAGCTCAAAAGCGACACCTCCTTGCATGATGGAGTAATGATACCAAACGTTTGGTAGTATGTCAATGATTTTTTTCTGTCTGAGAAACGTTTTTTCTTATGTTTTCCTTCAAATAAACCATTCGGTGAAAAAGCGCCGTTTGTGAAAAATAAAACCCCCGGTATCCTCGGATACCGGGGGTTTGCGTGATATGAGGGAGAATGCTTACTTGGCGGCTTCCATACCGGCCAGCAGAGCCTTCTTGTTGCCCTCCAGGAAGCGGGCTTTCTTTTCGCCCAGCTCGATGCGGATGGCTTCCATCATGCTATCCACGGAGGTGACGGGAGCCTTGGCCAGGGTAGCACCCAGGATGGCCACGTTAGCGCCCTTGGGGTTGCCGATGGACTCCGCAATGCCGTTGGCATCGCAGTAGACGACGGTGATGTCGTCGCGGACGGCCTTACGGTCGATGATGGAGCTGTTGATGACCAGAACGCCGCCCGGCTTCACGTGCTCCTCGAACTTGTCCAGAGAGGGACGGTTCATGGCCACGATCACGTCGGCCTTGTCCACCAGAGGGGAGGCAACGGGGTCATCGGAGACGATGACGGAGCAGTTGGCGGTACCGCCGCGCATCTCGGGGCCGTAAGAGGGCAGCCAGGAGACGTGCTTGCCGTCCAGCATGCAGGCCATGGCCACGAACTTACCGATCAGCAGCATACCCTGACCGCCGAAACCGGCGAAAATAAAGGTTTTTTCCATGTTACTCCGCCTCCTTGTCTTTGTATACGCCCAGAGGATAGTAGGGGATCATGTTCTTCTCCAGCCAGTCCAGAGCCTCCACGGGGGACAGACCCCAGTTGGTGGGGCAGGTGGACAGGACTTCGATCATGGTGAAGCCCTTGCCCTCCATCTGCAGACGGAAAGCCTTGGCAATGGCCTTCTTCGCCTTGGCGATGTTGGCGGTGTTGTTCACGGCCACACGCTCGATGTAGTAGGAGCTGGGCACAGCGGCCAGCATCTCGCACATCTTGATGGGCAGACCGCTCCACTCCTCGCTGCGGCCGGCGGGACAAGTGGTCGCCTTCTGGCCGATCAGGGTGGTGGGAGCCATCTGGCCGCCGGTCATGCCGTAGATGGCATTGTTGACGAAGATGGTGGTGATCTTCTCACCGCGGTGAGCGGCGTGAACGATCTCAGCGGTACCGATGGAGGCCAGGTCGCCGTCGCCCTGATAGGTGAACACCAGGGTGTCCTTGCCGACGGAACGCTTGATACCGGTGGCCACAGCGGGAGCGCGGCCGTGGGCGGCCTCGTACATATCGCAGTTGAAGTAGTCATAGGCAAACACGGAGCAGCCCACGGGGGCGACGCCGATCACCTTGCCGTTCAGGTTCATCTCGTCGATGACCTCGGCCACCAGACGGTGGATGATACCGTGGTTGCAGCCGGGGCAATAATGGAACTGCTTGTCAGTGAGCAGCTTGGTCTTTTCGAACAGTACAGCCATCTTATTTACCCTCCTTCATGCTCAGGATCTTGGCAACGATCTCGTCGGTAGAGGGCATCTGGCTGCCGCAATGACCGAAGAAGTCCACCGGCTTGGCGCCGTTGATCGCCAGCTTCACGTCCTCCAGCATCTGGCCTTCGTTCAGCTCCACGTCCAGAACAGCCTTGACGCTGGGCTGGGTGCAGGCCTCGCGCACGGCATCGTAGGGGAACGGCCACACGGTGATGGGACGAACCAGACCCACGTTGACGCCCTGCTCCTTCAGCTGAGCGATGGCGCTCTTGGCCACGCGAGCCACGGTGCCGAAGGCGGTGATGATATAGTCGGCGTTCTCGCAGTTGTAGCTCTCCCACAGCTGCTCGTTGGCAACGACTTCCTTATACATAGCCTGCAGCTCATCGTTGTGGACGGCCAGGCTCTCGGTGTCGATGTAGATGGAGTTGATGACGCCGCGCTTGGCGGGATCATCGCCGGGCTTCCAGCCGGTGCAGGCCCAGGGCTTCTTCTCCGGGTCTACCTTGTAGTCCACCATCTCGGGCAGCTCCACGGGCTCCATCATCTGAGCGATGATGCCGTCCGCCAGGAACAGCACGGGGATGCGGTATTTCTCGGCCTTATCGTAGGCGATCATCATCAGGTCGATGGCCTCCTGCACGGAAGCGGGAGCGAAGGTCAGCAGGTGATAGTCACCGTTGCCGCCGCCCTTGACGCCCTGGAAATAGTCGCCCTGGGAAGCCTGGATGTTGCCTAGGCCGGGGCCGCCGCGCATCACGTTGATGATGACAGCGGGAACCATGGCGCCGGCGCAGTAGGAGATACCTTCCTGCTTCAGGGACACGCCGGGGCTGGAGGAGGAGGTGATGACGCGGGCGCCGGTACCGGCAGCGCCATACACCATGTTGATAGCCGCCACTTCGCTCTCGGCCTGCAGGAAGCAGCCGCCGATCTCGGGCATACGGGCGGACATGTATTCGGGGATCTCCGTCTGCGGAGTGATGGGGTAACCGAAGAAAAAGCGTGCGCCGGCACGAATAGCGGCTTCCGCAATTGCTTCGCTGCCCTTCATAAGAGTCAAAGCCATATTCTTTCTGCCTCCTTAGTCTTTTTCGATTCGGATCACCACATCAGGACAGGTGCGGGCACAGGACGTGCAGCCGATGCACGCTTCCATGTTCGTAACCACTGCCGGATGGTAGCCCTTTGCGTTGATGTGCGTCTTGGACAGCTCGATGATGTGCTTGGGGCACGCTCTCGCACACAGGCCGCAGCCCTTGCAAAGATTTTCGTCGATGGTAACTCTTACCACTCTCTTTACACCTCTTTTCTTATTTCCTTTTCCGATGCTGTGTTTTGCTGCTATTACGATCCCTCGAAAGGGAAGTAACCGGGGTCAATACATATCCTTGTGGGGATTCTTGGTGTTCAGGCCGTGGGCAATGTAGGAATCCCAGTCGCGGTGCATGTACACGTCGATGGGGATGGGAGTGCCCACGTACTTCGGGTCGGGATCACGGGCGAGGAAGGCGTCGAGAAACTCCTTCTTACCGGTGGTATACGTCACCGGAATGCCCGTCAGGTCAGCGACCTGACGGAGCATCTCGTAGCCATCCCACAGATCCTGCTCGGTAGTGGCGGTGGCCAGATTCGTATTGTTGATCATGCCGGTGATGGGCAGGCGGGCGTGGGTCTGCATGCCCTCCTGCAGACGGAGGATCTTCTCCACCGAGCCGGCCAGCGGTCGGCGGATGTTCACCACGTTCAGAACCTCCAGCGCGCCGGGCTCCAGCTCCACAAAGTCCTGGTGATAGCGACCCAGCGCCGTGGCGCCCACATCGTCGCCGCCTACGTCGAAAATGACGGTGTCCCAATCCAGAACAAAAGCGGATGACACCTCGGCAGGGAGGGAGAGCGTTTCGATACCGGAGCAGGCGAAGTTGGGGGACACGAGACGTATCTCCTTCTGCTCCACCAGCTTGCCGCGCTCGGTGAGGCGGAAGTAGGTGTTGACCATATCCAGATCCAGCAGCTCCGTTCTGTCGCCGCGGGCGGCCGCCTGCATCGCAAAGTTCAGAGCCAGCTCACTTTTGCCGCTGCCATAGTTGCCGATAAGGACTTTTACATGCTTCATGGGTTGGGTCGTCTCCTTAATCTGTCAGTTAGCGAAGATTTTCGCGGATGGTCTGGCACAGCGCGGTGATGCCCTGAACGATCTTCTCCTCGGGCATGCAGCTGTAGTTCAGACGCAGGGTGTTGTCGTGGCCGCCGTTGGGGAAGAAGGAGCCGCCGGGAACGAAGGCCACCTTCTTGGCAAGGCACTTCATCTGCAGATCCTTGGCGTCCATGTACTCGGGCAGAACGACCCATGCGAACAGACCGCCGTCGGGACGGGTGAAGGTGCAGGGCTCGGGCAGCTCCTTGGCCAGCGTCTCCAGCATCACGGCGCGGCGCTTGCGATAGCACTCGCGGATGGTGTTGACGTGGGCATCCAGATCGAACATGTCGATCCACTTGGAGGTCTCCATCTGGCCAATGGTGGAAGCCTGCAGAGAGGCGGCCTGCTCCATGAAGTTGTACTTGGCCAGGATCTCATCCTCGGCGCAGACCCAGCCCAGACGGTAGCCGGGAGCCAGGATCTTGGAGAAGGTGCCCAGATAGATCACCAGACCCTTGGTGTCCAGACTCTTCAGAGCGGGCATGTACTCGCCCTCGAAGCGCAGCTCGCCATAGGGGTTGTCCTCGATGACGGGGATCTCGTACCGGTTGACGATCTCCATGAACTTATGACGGCGATCCAGATCCCAGGTGCGGCCGGTGGGGTTCTGGAAATCGGGGATGACGTAGATCATCTTCACGCGCTCGGTGGTGGCCAGGATCTTTTCCAGCTCTTCCATGATCATGCCGCCATCGTCGGTGGGAACTTCGATAAAGGTGGGCTCGCAGGCCTTGAACGCGTTGACAGCGCCCAGATAGGAGGGGCTTTCCAGCAGAACCACGTCGCCGGGGTTCAGGAACACGCGGGCAGAGAAGTCCAGACCCTGCTGAGAACCGGAGGTGACGAGGATGTGATCCTTGTCGGTGTGGATGTTGTTCTTGGCCAGCATACGCTCGGCGATCTGCTCGCGCAGGCGGGGGAAGCCCTCGGTGGTGGAATACTGCAGAGCCTCGCGGCCATGCTCCTTCAGGACGGCGATAGAGGCCTCCATCATCTGCTCCACGGGAAACAGTTCGGGAGCGGGCATGCCGCCGGCAAAGGAGAGTATGTCGGGCTGTGCCGTCAGCTTCAGAAGCTCGCGGATCTCGGAGCCCTTCAGCAGGTTCATTCTACTTGCAAACTGTACCATGTACTTTTCCTCCTCAAATTTTGTTGAGGCGCAAATGCGCCTGAACGTACAGCCTTATTAAAGCACATTTCCCCGGTAAAGTAAATAAAGAGGAAGGGCAGAAATCGTCAGTGCATTGATTTTTGGTGAACCCGCCAAAAATTCAGGGCTTTGCTCCGTCAAATCCACAAGGAATTTTCCGCAATAAGCAGGGGAAAATGTGAATGATTTGACGAATTCAGGCGAATAACCGAACGGTTCGGTGATGCGGCGGCGACAAACGCTTTACAACAGCGCCGCCGGTGTGATAAAATGACAATAAATGTAAATCAAGGACGGATGTGCAAAGGGAGGATACCGTTATGAAGAAGAAGGAATTTCTGGCCGGTGCAGCGCTGCTGGCTGCCAGTTCCGCGCTGTGCATGAAGATCATGAAAAAGGTGGGCGAGAAGCTGAAAAAGCAGCAGGAGAAGGGGCAGAATACAGGCCGCAGATAATAGGGGCTGCGGGTTGACAAGCTCCGGCAATACTATTATAATGTAAACTTGGTTTTGTGTGGCTGCAAGGACAGGCGCACAGAGGACAATCAAGGATCTGTTTATCCAGTGTAGCCGCTGTCTGTAACGCTCCGAGGGAGCAGGAAGCGGTGAAAAAGGAACGGGGTACCCAAACCCCACGCGACCGGCACTGTGAACGCAAGGATGCACCGAAGCGGTGAAAACCGCCGGGACGAAAGTCCGCCATTGTAGGGGCTTCCCCTATGAGAAGGTAGGCTGCAAACGAGGGCGAAGCCCGCGGCGTGAGTCAGGAGAATTACACTGTCAGGATCTGGTGGGCGGGCGCGCTCTCTCCGCTGAAATGATCCCTTACTGTGGACAGGTGCGCTGTTTTCCCGTCGGAAAGCGGCGCTTTTTCTGTAGAAAGGACATACATGCGCCCGCCGGTAACAGGCGGGCTTTTATTTTGTGAACGGAGCAAATCGGGATAGATATGGGAAATTTCTGGAAACGCCATAAACTGCATATTCTGTGGGGCGCCGGGGCGATCGCGCTGGCGCTGCTGGCGGCGGTGCTCGGCTCCATGCTGCTGCGGGCCGACCGCATGCCGGCGGACGTCGCCGTGGCGGATCGGCCGTTTCAGGGGGTAAATCTGACGCCGGTGCCGCTGAAGCCCAGCGACAGCGCGGCGGAGGGAGCATCCACCGGCGGCACCGGTGAGGGCGAGGGAAGCGGACAGGAGCCGCAGGAGCAGCCTGAGCAGAAGCCCCAGGAAACGCCGGAAACGCCGAAGAAGGAGGAATCCGACGGCGGTGACAAGGACAAGGAGAAGGACGATGCGCCTGCAGACGAGGATAAAAAGGACGATGAAAAGCCCCGGATGCAGGTGGTGACCGATCTTGCCAACAAGACCATCGCCTTCGAGGAGCTGGAAAACGGGAAATTCTCCTTCTACGCTTATCTGGAAAACCCGGAGGAGGGCGCGTACTTGCAGGTGCGGCTGGGGAATACCCGGTGCAGCGGCAGCAACGGACGGTTCACGGTGACGCTGGCGCAGGGAGAGAATATCTTCACGCTGCTGGTGTATCAGAACGGTACAGTGGTGCGCTCCTACACAAAGACCATTGTCTATCGGGCGGCTATGGCCGACGAGGACAACAAGACCGTGGGCGATGATCCTCCCGTCATCGAAACCAATCTGCCGGATGATGCGGACTATGATACGTCCAATGCCAACTTCGTGCTGACGGTACACGCCTATAACTCGCAGGGGACGATCTATCACAACCATATCAGGGTGATGCTGGACGGGAAGGAGATCACCCAGTATACCGGCAGCGAGACGCTGGAGTACCGGCTGTATCTGACGGCGGGCGCCGTGGGTGACGTGTCAAAGCACACGGTGGAGATATGGGCATGGGACGACCGGGGCAACTCCGCCTACAAAAAGCACGTCATCAACTACCACTTCAAGGAGGAGGGCGAGGTCATCGGCAGCGTGACGCTGCGGCTGGACGCCACCGTTCTGGGGTTGGGTATTCTGGCGGAGGACAGCGGCTATGAGGTGAAGCAGGGGCAGCCGGCTTCCTATGTGGTGAAGGAGTTTCTGGAGGACAACGGCTTCCCCGCATCGTACAGCGGGTCGCTGGACGTGGGCTTCTACCTGCAGCGCATCCGATGCAGCGACGCCTTCTCCGGCGCGGCTATCCCGGAGGAGCTTCAGACGCTGCTGACGCTGGACGGACTGACTGTCAGACAGCCGGAGGGCTACAAGGACAGTCTGGGCGAGTTTGACTACACACAGGGCTCCGGCTGGATGTGCGCGGTGAACGGGTACTATCCGGGACGGGGACTGAGCAACGTATTTTTAGGGGACGGCGACGTGGTGACCATCGCGTTTACGCTGGCTTACGGCAAGGACATCGGCGGCGCGGACGCGGCCAACGTCCGGGGCAACCTGCGGACGTACTGCGGTACATGGCTGGGGGATCGGTATATCCCGCACCACGACTTTGTGGAGGGGAAGTGCTCCATCTGCGGCAAGACGGAGGAGGCTCACGAGCACCAGTGGACGGAGGAGGTCACCCGGGAGGCCACCTGCACCGACAGCGGCGAAAAGACGCTGACCTGCGGCGAATGCGGCGAAACAAAGACCGAGAGCATACCGGCGCTGGGGCATGATTACCGCAGCGGCGGCGTTGTGTGGGAGCAGGAGGGTGAGAGCTGCACGGCGGAGTTCACCTGTACCCGCTGCGGCAGCAGCGGCACCATACACGCGTCCCGCGCGGACGGTACGCTGATGGAGAACGGCCGTGTGGAGGCCACCTGCGGACAGGACGGGTATGTGTCCTATCTCGCTGTCGGCAGCATCGGGGGAACGCAGGTGCGGTGCGAGGGCACGGTGACGCTGCCCGCCACAGGCGAGCACACATACAACGAGGACGGAGTATGCTCCGTGTGCGGCAGGAAAAAGGACGAGGAGACGACGGAATGAGGAAAACGATCAGACGGCTGGCGGCGTGGGCATGCTGCCTTTGTATGGCGGCGGGCGCGGTGACGGCGGCGTGGGCGCAGGAGGCGGACTACGCGCAGATGGAACAGGAGCTGGTGGAAGCCCAGCGGCAGCAATTGACCGATGGCGAGCCGCTGCTGACACGGCAGGACGTGCTGCCGGCAGGTCAGTCCGCCGTGGCGGACTGGTACGCCATCGCCATGGCGCGCTGCGGCATCGGTGAGGACTATGAGACGTACCTGGCGGCGCTGAAGACCTATGTGGAGAGTGCCTATGCGGAAAGCGGCGGACTGTCCGCCAACAAAGCCACGGAGTGGCACCGCGTGGCGCTGGCGGTGACGGCGCTGGGCGGCGATGCCGCGGCCTTCGGCACGAAGCCGGACGGCACAACCATCGACCTGATCGCGGACGGCTGCTATGACTGCGTGGTAGAGGGCGGCCCCGGCGCACAGGGGCTGAACGGATGGATCTTCGCGCTGCTGGCGATGGATGCCGGAGGGTATCAGGCGCCGGAGGGTGCGCGGTATACCAGAGAGACGATCATAGAGGCCATCATATCGGCGCAGGGCGAGGACGGCGGGTTTTCCCTGACCGGCGATGCGCTGGACGCGGATATTACGGCCATGGCTTTGCAGGCGCTGGCTCCCTATGCGGACGGGCAGGCAGAGGTCATCGACCGGGCGCTGGCGGCGCTGAGCGCGGCGCAGTGCGCCGACGGCGGCTTTGCCTCCTGGGGCGCGGAGAATGCCGAGAGCACCGCGCAGGTGGTCATGGCGCTGTGCGCGCTGGGCATCGATCCGGCGGCGGACGAGCGGTTCTGCAAGGAGGGCGGCAGCGCGGTGACGGCGCTGCTGGGCTTCCGGGTGGAGGACGGCAGCTTTACCCATGTGGGCGGCACCTCCGACGCCATGGCGTCGGAGCAGGGCTTGCAGGCGCTGGAAGCGCTGCGGCGGTTTTACGCCGGAGAGAAGCGTTTTTTTGATATGACGGACGCGGGCGCGCCGGTACAGTGGGCGGCGGACAGCGCAGCGGCGGAGGAGACGGCGGGAGTGCCGGCGGCGGTGTATATGGCGGCGGGCGCGGCGGTCGTTGTCGCCGCAGGTATTGTGATCGTAAGAAAGGGGCGCGGGAGCCATGAATGAGGTCAGCAGAAAGATCCTGGAGCAGGTCAACTCGGTCATTATCGGCAAGGAGGCCGTGACGGAAAAGGTACTGATGGCGGTGCTGGCACAGGGACATGTGCTGCTGGAGGACGTGCCCGGCGTGGGCAAGACCACCATGGCGCTGGCCTTTGCCCGGACGCTGGGGCTGGACAGCCGCCGCGTGCAGTTCACATCGGACACCATGCCGTCGGATATTATCGGCTTCTCCCTGTACAACAAGGAGACGGGGCGCTTCGATTACAAGAGCGGCGCGGTGATGACCAACCTGCTTCTGGCGGATGAGATCAACCGCACGTCCAGCAAGACGCAGTCTGCGCTGCTGGAGGCCATGGAGGAGTATCAGGTGACGGTGGACGGACATACCTATCCGCTGCCCAAGCCGTTTGTGGTGCTGGCCACCCAGAATCCGGTGGGCTCGGCGGGCACGCAGCTGCTGCCGTCGTCCCAGCTGGATCGCTTCATGATCCGCACCACCATGGGGTATCCCGACCGGCAGAGCCAGGTGGATATCCTGCGGGAGCGGCACCACGAGAATCCGCTGGACAGATTGCGGGGCGTTGTGACCTGCGAGGAGCTGCTGGAGCTGATCGAGAGCGCCAAGCAGGTGCATATCGCCGACGCGGTGTATGACTACATCGTGGATCTGGTGGACGCCACCCGCAGCAGCGAGCTGGTGGAGCTGGGCGTCAGTCCCCGAGGGGCGCTGGCGCTGTGCCGCATGGCAAAGGCGCACGCCTTCGTGCGGGGCGGCGATTTCGTCACGCCGGAGGACGTGTACCAGGTATTTGACGACGTGTGTGCCCACCGGCTGGTGCTCAGTGCCAAGGCGCGGCTGGGGAAGATCACCGCGCGGGAAATTACGGAGCAGCTGCGGCAGCAGGTGACGGTACCGCAGGTGGCGCAGCTGTGAATATCGGAGCTTTGATCGTGTGGCTGCTGGCGATGGCCTCCGGCGCGGCGGTGTTTATCCTGACGCCGGACGTGTGGACGCTGGCGCTGGCGGCGGGGATCGTGCTGGTGCCGCTGGCGGGCATGGCGGGCGCTTTTGCGGCGCGAAAGGCCGTGGCGGTGGAGGTGATACTGCCTCGCGGCGCGGAAAAAGGCCGTGACGCGGTGATCGCGTTCCGGGGAACCAACGGCGCGTGGCTGCCGCTGCCTCGGGTGGAGTTCCGCTTTGTGATGACCAACGGCCTGACAGGGGAAACGCGGCGGGAGACGGTGCGGCTGTCCCTGCCGGGACGCGGCACGGGCGAGACCGCGCTCACGCTGCACAGCGGACAGTGCGGCCTGTTCCGGATACAGGCGGAGTGCGTGCGGGTGTGCGACCCGCTGGGAATATGCCGCTTTACGGCGGCGGACGACAGGCACTGGGAGCTGATGGTGCAGCCGGGGCTGTTTGCCATGGAGCTGCTGCTGCCCATGCGGGGCAGCGTCAGCGAGGACAGCGACCGCTACGCCCAGGATCGGGCGGGGTATGATCTGGCGGAGACGTTTCAGGTGCGGGAATACGCGCCCGGTGACAGCCCCCGGCAGATTCACTGGAAGCTGTCCTCCAAGCTGGACAGGATGATCGTCCGGGATCCCGGACTGCCGCTGGAGCGGTCGGTGCTGCTGCTGTGGGAGCGCCGGGGCACGCCCGCGGCGCAGGAGAGCGACGCCATGGCCGAGGTAATGGCTGTGGTCTGTCAGGAGCTGCTGCGGCAGGGCGTGGGCTGCCGCGCCGCGTGGAACGGCGGCGGAGAGCTGACCGTGCAGGAGGTGCGGGAGCCGGAGGGCTTTTATGAGCTGCTGCCGCGGCTTTTGAGCGCAGCGCCCGCCGGGGACGGCGAGACGGTGGTGGAGCTGTACCGGCGGCTGTACGGCGCGGAGCAGGGCGCGAAGGTGATCTATGTGGGGACGGAGGACGATCCGGCTTTGGCGGACTTCTGCCCGCCAGAGCATCTGGTGAGCCTGCTGTGCAGACCGGACGCACAGGGGCAGGGACGAGTGTATACCTTTGGCAGCGGGGACTATGCGTCCCGGCTGGCGGAGTTGGAATTGTACTGAGAGGATAACGTATGACAGCAAAGGCGGCTGCGGGCTTTACGCTGCGCACCCACAAGGGAATAGAGCGCGGCGGAGGGCTGCTTCCGGCGCTGGGCGCGGCGCTGCTGCTGGCGGGCATAGCCGGGCAGGTGTGCCGCGCCATGGGGATGCCGGTGGACGGGCTGCTCCTGCTGGCGGGTATGGCGGCGGCGGTATGCGCCGCCGCGCTGACCGGGCGGCGGGATAGACTGGCGCTGCTTCCGCTGGGCGTGCTGCTGGCGGCGGCGGTGTTCTGCGCCGTTTTTCACACGGCGGTGGGCGACAGTCTGCTGGGTCTGGTGAACCGGTATCTGGCGCAGCGGCAGAGCCGCGAGGCCGTGGTGTATGTGCCTTACGCCTGCAATGAGGTGTCCGCTATGTGGGCGGGCATCCCCATCAGCGTGGCTGTGGGCACGGCGCTGGGCGTGCTGGCGGCGCGGGCGCCCCGGTGGGGGCTGGGCGTGTACGGAGCGCTGCTGTGCCTGGCGCTGTGGAGCGGCGTCGGCGGTGAATGGCTGCTGCCGGCGCTGTGCGGCAGCGCTGTGCTGCTGCCGGCGGGAGAGGGCGATAAGCGCGCCCTCCGCGCCCGGTGGGGCGGCGCGGCACAGGTGCTGATCGCGTCTGTGATCGTAACGGCAGCGGTGGCGCTGCTGTTTTCTGAGAGCGTGCCCCGCACGGAGGACGCTGCCAATGCGCTGCGCCGGGGCGTACACCGGCTGCGCTATGAGAGCGCGGAGCAGGTGCTGCCGGAGGGCGACCTGCGGGCGCTGGGCGCGCGGAGCGATTCTGACGCGGACATGCTCCGCGTGACCATGTCGGAGCCGACGTCCGCGTACCTGCGGGGCTATGTGGGGCAGCGATACACCTCCGACGGCTGGGAGGCAGCCGACGCTGCCGACATGACGGCGAACAGCGAGGTGCTGTATCAGCTGCACCGGGACGGGTACGACAGCTTTTCGCAGCTGTCCGCGCTGGCGGAACTGCTGGGGCAGGAAGCGGCAGATGTCCGGATGGATATCCGGGTGCTGGGCGCGTGCCGCAGCACAAGGCTGACGCCCTATGGCTTAGACAGCGGCGCGGCGGCCATTTCGCCGGAGCAGCTGCGGGACACAGTGCCAAATGCCGACGGCGCAACGGGTGAGAAGGAATACTCCTTTACAGCGAAAAGTAACCTTGTCGCGCAGGCGTATGCGCTGCTGGGGCAGCTGAACGACCGGTGGCAGGAGGAGGCACTGGCCGATTACCTGACCTTCGAGGGATATTACCGCGATTTCGTCTACGAGAACTATCTGACTATCCCGGAGGAGACGCAGAAGGCGCTGACGGCCTATCTGGGCGACGCGCCGGAGGTCATCACCTCCTACGAGGCCAAGAGACGGATAGTGAACTGCCTGGACGATACGCTGACGTACAGCGAGACGCCGGAGAGTGTGGGCAGCGAAAAGGATTTTGTCAGCGCCCTGCTGGCGGATGACCCCGGCGGGTACGATGTACACTACGCCACGGCTGCGGCGGTGATGCTGCGGTACTACGGCATCCCCGCCCGGTATGTGGAGGGGTATCTGATCACGCCGCAGGCCGTGGAGGGCAGAACGGGCGAGACGACACTGACGCTGACCGGGCGGGACGCCCACGCGTGGGTGGAGTATTACGAGGACGGCGTGGGCTGGATACCCTTTGAGCCGACGCCCGGCTACCGGGACGTGATGGAGGAGCCGCAGTGGCTGTGGTTCGAGGAGGACGAGAACGCCCAGCTGGACGGCTCCGCCGCGGAGAACGGCGGCGATAACCTGTCCCAGACCACCCGCCGCAGCGATGTGGAGGAGACAGAGCCGGAGGAGAACCGAGACGGGCTGCAGACCATTGCGGACGCTGTTTACAACTACTTCAGCCGGCTGCATCTGGGGCCGGTATGGTGGGCGTATGTGGCCGCGTGGCTGCTGGCCGCGGCGCTGGCGGTGCTTTTGGTGCGCCGCGCCGTCGTGTGCCGCAGGCGGGAAAGGCTGTTTGCCCGGGAGGACGACCGGGCGGCTGCGGCCGCCATGTGCGCCTATGCGCTGGAGCTGGCGTGGTGCAGCGGGGCTGTGCGGCGCAATGTGCCGCTGGCGCAGCAGCGCGATGAGCTGCAAAGCTGGGCGGGAGATGTGCTGGACGCCGGCGAGCTGCTGGACATCAACGACCGTGCCCTTTACGGCGGCAGCGGCGTGACGGCGGAGCAGCGGGAGACGGCGGAGGAGGACATGACCGCCGCGCTGGAGCTGTTCCGGAGGAAATGCGGCTTTTGGAAACGACTGTATCAGCGGTGGATCCGCTGCTTGTATTGAGATTGGAGGGATGACGGTGAAAAAGAGGATAGTGTCATTCCTGCTGGCGCTGGTGATGGCGGCATCCTGCGTGCCCACCGCGCTGGCGGCAGGAGAAGGGCGCATGGCCGTGGCGGTGAGCACCGCCGAAGGCGTGGTCATCGCGCCGCAGTATGTGGACTGCGCCCAGGGGGAAACGGTGTGGCAGGTGCTCTCCCGCATGGAGGGGCACACGTTCACGCAGGGCGCGGACGGGTTCGTCACGTCCATTGACGGCGTGGTGGCAAATTACAGCCGGTTCGACAGCTCCGGCGGCTATGAGCTGGAAAAACCCGCAGCAGAGGCGGGCGCGTTCGTGTTCACGGACACGGAGATAAAGGACATGGCGGGCTACTGCGATATGGTGCGCGCCATGGCGGACTATAACGGGGCGGACGCACCGGTGCGGCGGTACGCGGAGGCGGAATATGCCGCGGCGGAGAGCGGGCTTTCCTCCGGTACGGCGGACTACGCTGCGCTGGCACAGACGCTGCGGGAGAGGATGGACGCCTATGAAAAGGAGGTCATCGGCGCGGACAAGGTGACGGCGGCGCTGGCGGTGACCGACCTGGACGGCGGCGCGCTGACGGGGTATACCGTCACGGTTGAAAACGCCTACGGCACGGAGAGCGTCTTTCAGGCCGGGGAGCCGGTGCAGCTGGCGGCGGGCGAGTATACGTTCCGGGTGGAAGCCGGGCACAGCGGCGCGCGGGGCACCATGACGCTGGAGACAGACGGAACGGTGCGCATTGCCGGCAAGGCCGTTACCGCGCTGGCTGTCCCCGCCGGGAAGGAGTGGCTGAAGGCGCCCATCCTGCACCGGACGACCGGCAAGCTGGAGGGCGATGCCTACACCTCCGAGGGCGGTGGCGGTCACGCCGCCGTATACTATGTGCCGGACGCGGTCAGCGGCAGCTATCTCTACTGTGTGCCGGGCAGCGATCTGACGGAGAGCGGTACATACAGCACCGCCGCCGTGCGGCCGGTGGGGTATTACACCGACATCCACGGCGCGGAGCGGGTCAAGACCGGTATGCCGTGGCAGAGCATGGCTGCATCGCTGGCAGAGCTTCTGACGGCCTCCGACGCGGGAAATACCGTGCGGGTGGAGGCACAGTACACCGGGGGCGGCTACACCGCCTACCAGTGGTTCGATATGACCGTGGTGCGGACGCCTACGCTGGCGGCGCTGGAGGTGACGGTGCAGGGCGTGGCGCAGAGCATCGGCTTTGCGCCGGAGAGAGAGACGTATGAGCTGTCCGTTACGGCGGATAAGCTGGTCATAACGCCCACGCCCTTTGCATCGGGTTACACGGTCACGGTCAACGGACAGGCAGCGGAGTCCGGCACTGCTGTGACGTTGCCTGTGAACGCGGAGGGCGCGGAGATCGTTGTAACGGTCAGCGGCGGGACCCGAAGCCGGACGTATACGCTGGCGGTGCAGCGGGTGGCGGCTGTGGACGTGACGGTGCGGCACGACAGCGACGTGACGGTGCATGTGTTCAACAGCGCCCATGCGGAGATCGGCGCAGCGGAGCAGGGAAGCGGCTTCGACCGGTTCGCGCTGGTGCCGGGTGAGGCCTATACCTATGTGACGGACAAGCAGACGTGGTATCACGCCGCAGGAGGCTTTACCGCGGCGGAGGGACTGACTGTGGACGCGCAGACGCCGGACACGGCGGACGCGCTGGACAGTCTGTATCTGGCCACCAAGGGCACGAAAATACAGAGCAACGATCAGGTGTGTCTCGCCGTCCCGGCGGATGCGAAGCACGCATACGCTTTTTCTGTGGCAGATTACAGCAGCAGCCTGTACTGCTGGGCGAAGGCGGAGGGCTATACATTTACCGCTGTGGAGACGGGGAAGCCAATTACTTCCAAGGCGGCAACGGCCACGGGGCAGCATCTGATCAACTTCCTGAAAACCGGGGACGCTACGCAGACGCTGACCATCCGGGCTTCCCGCGATGGAGAGGGCGTGACCTTCTATCAGGACTACGTCATCACCATATATAGGACGCCCACGCTGACCGATGAAACGGGGCTTTCCCTGACGGCAGAGGGTGCAGATGTGCCCATCGCCTATAAGACAGCAAGCGGAGAGGCGACGGGCTTTGACCGAAGCGTAACGGAGTACAGCGCCACCATTCCCCGCAGCGCGGAGAGCGTCACCGTGACGCTGAAGCCCTTCGGAAAGACCTACGGGCTGTATGTGAACGGCAAGCGGTACGCGCTGAGCGTGGACAGCGAAACGGGCGTACAGGCGGACACGGTGTCGGTAGAGATTCCGCTGAACAGTCAAATGGACAGCGAGAGCGTCTCGATCACACCGGTCAGCCAGCAGATGCCCGCCGGGGCGCAGCGGCGCAACTATCAGCTGACGCTGAACAAGAAGGAAGCGGTGCCTACCGCGTTCCGCGTGACGGACGGCAGCGGAAATACTGTCCGGGACGCGTTGGTATGCGTGTATGACGGACGGACGCAGGCGCGTATCTGGCCGGAGAGTGACGGCACGTTCGCACTGGTGGACACGCTGCCCTATACCTATGTGGTCACATGCAGGGGCTATGTAGGCGTGTCCGGCAGCTTCACCGCCGACGCGGAGAAGCGGGAGATAGCCGTCTCCATGAAAAAGGCGCCCGAAAGCAGCCACGGAGCGGGTATCACCTCTGACTGGAGCTCCTTCCGGGGAAGCGATACCTCCAACGGCGTTGTGGCGGACAAAACGCCCATTACGGCGGAGAAGGCGGTGCTCAGCTGGGCATCCAAGCTGGGCGACGGTTATAGCTCCGGCGCGGTGGGCTGTCCCATCACCATCACCGAGGGCGGGTATGATTATCTGATCGTCTACGCTGCCGACAAGCTCTATAAGGTGGACGCGCTGTCCGGCGTGACGGTGGCGGTGGGGCAGATGGATCACAGCTCCAGCTTCGCCATCAACTCGCCTACCTACGCCGAGGGAATGATCTTCGTGGGACTGTCCAACGGCGCGGTGCAGGCCTTTGACGCCGCCACGCTGGAATCCCTGTGGATCTACCGGGACAGACTGGGCGGTCAGCCCAACTGCCCCATCACCTACCATGACGGGTATATCTATACCGGCTTCTGGAACAGCGAGGTGGCGCAGGCGAATCTGGTGTGTCTCAGCGTGACGGACGAGGATCCCGCACAGACCACGGAGGATAAGCTGGCTGCGTGGACGTATGCCTCCGCCGGAGGCTTTTACTGGGCGGGCGCCTATGTGTGCAGCGATTATCTGCTCATCGGCACCGACGATGGCGACAGCAGCTGCATCAGCGAGACTTCGGCGCTGCTGTGCATCGATCCCGCTGACGGGCGGCTGATGGATTCCGTCACCGGGCTGCGGGGCGACATCCGCTGCAACATCGCCCGCGACGGGGAGCGGTTCTATTTCACGTCCAAGGGCGGATATTTCTACTCGGTGGCCGCGCCGGAGAAAAGCGGCGGCGACTGGCTGCTGGATGATGGCAGCCTGCGGGCGGTGGCACTGGAGAACGGCGGCGACGCGGCGCACCCGGCTATGAGCACCTGCACGCCGGTGGTGTACAACGGCCGCGCGTACATCGGCGTGTCCGGCACGGGACAGTTCACGCCCTATTCTGGACACAATATCACGGTCATCGATCTGACCGGCTGGAAGATCGCCTATTCCGTGCCCACGCAGGGCTATCCCCAGACCTCCGGCCTGCTGACAACGGCTTACGGCGGGGAGGACGGCACCGTGTATGTCTATTTCTTCGACAACTACACGCCGGGCAAGCTGCGGGTGCTGAAGGATGCGCCGGGGCAGACCCGCGCGATGCTGACCACGGAGGAGAGCTATACGGTGAAGGGCGTGACCACCACCTACACCACGCCCTATGTGCTGTTTACGCCGGCAGACGCCCAGGCACAGTATGCTATATGCTCCCCCATCACGGACAGCTACGGCACCCTGTACTTCAAAAACGACTCCGCCCATCTGATGGCGCTGAGCAGCACGATCGAATCGCTGACCATTTCCAAGCAGCCGGACAAGACTGCTTATAAGGCCGGGGAGATGTTCGACCCCACCGGTATGGAGATCACCATCACCTATGAGAACGGGCTGACGCGGACGGTACCGGCGGAGCGGACAATGAATGGGACGGCCATACGTTACGCCGCATGGAATGAGGAGCCGCTGAAGGTGTCGGATGGGGAGGGCTTCCTGATCCGGTTCGCACACAGTCTCTATCAGGACGGCGCGGACGGCGCGGGGACGAAGGTGAATTCCCCGGCGGCGGTGCTGAAAATCACGGTGGAGCCGGCTATGGCCGGCGATCTGGACGGAAACGGCAAGCGGAACGCCGTGGACATGCAGAATCTGTTCACCTATCTCTCCACCGGTGTGATGGAGGGCGCGCTGGGCGGCGATGAGGAAGCCTACCGCGCGGCGGCGGACGTCAACGGCGACGGCGCGGTGGACATTCTGGACTATCAGGCGCTGTACACGACCATCAGGGCAGAGGAGGAAGCGGCATGAAAAATCACCATATCCGATCGAAGCTGCGCAGATTCCTGTGTCTGGCAGCGGCGCTGCTGATGCTGTGGCCGCAGACGGTCACAGCGGGCGGGCACATCACGGCGGCGGAAAAAAGCTATACCGTCACACAGGGCGGTATGCTCAAAATACCACTGAAGGAGGTCTTTACCGACAGGGAGGGACACGCGCTGACGTATTCCGTGGTCAAGGACGACAGGAACCAGGCTACAACGAACATTTCCGGGAGCACGTACTTCTTCACGTCGCGCACGGCGGGGGAGTATGCCCCGGTGGTGGCCGCCAGCTGCGGACAGGAGCAGGCGGAGGTCACGCTGCATATCACCGTGGAGCCGGGTGCTGAGGGTGACCCCCGGCAGTACGGCTATGACGAAACGCCGGCGGGGGAGGTGACGGTGTATGTGACCGTCTCCTCCGACGGCGTGCCCCTGATGGGTGAGGACGGAACGTTGCTGATGGGACTGCCGGTGACGGTACGGTATTTCGATCTGGCGGACTACGGCCGGCAGGATCTCTACCGCTGCGCCACACAGGGTGGTAAGGGCGGCTATGTGGGCGACACGGTGATCGAGCGTCCTACGCTGCTGCACCTGTACATCTGCCTGCTGGAGCGCTACTACATGGGCCTGCCGGCGGAGAAGTGCGGCAAGGGCACCAGCGGGATCCTTGATTACAGGACAGATCAGCCGGTCACGAATATCAACGGTGAGCCGGCCTACGAAAGCAGATTCGGCGCACTCCAGCTCACCGGCAGCAGCACCAGCATCTACATGAAGGAGTTCTGGGGACACGATGAAAACCTCATGTACTACCGGAATCACATGTTCCCGCTGATGGACACCGGATGGGGCTCCACCTGCGACTATATCCTCCTGTCGGACGGAGATACCATCGATGTGGCCATGTTCACCGACTGGAGCTTCTACAACAACGGCGGCGCGTTCTGCTGCTTCGATCAGGACAGCTACACCGTGACGGCAGGGAAGCCCCTGACGGTGCAGACGCTGAAGTATGATACAAAATCTGTCTCAGATGGCGGAACGGAGAGCTTTACGCCTATTGACAAGCTGACGTTGGGGGTCTATAATAATTCATCAGAGTGCGTTTATGAGCCATCCGGCGAAAACGGCTCCTACACCGTTGTGCTGGACAAGCCGGGAACGTATTATCTGCTGGGCATTGACCCCAATGCAGGGACAGAGGCCGCCCGCTGCGCACCGGCTGTGGCGCGGGTGACAGTCCGGGATGTGGGCGCTGCGCCTGAAGGCGGCGATGTCAACTGGGACGGCGCGGTCAACGTGGAGGACATGCAGGCGCTGTTCGGCCATCTGTGCGGCGAGAGTCCGCTGACGGGCGAGCTGCTGACTGCGGCGGATTTCAACGGAGACGGCGCGGTGGACATACTGGACTATCAGGCGCTGTATATGCGGCTGTTGTCCGCCCAGAAAAATTGAATAATAAAGGACGTTCCCTCCGGCCGGCAGGCCGGGAGCGGAATGGGGTGAGATGCCCCGCGAGTCGGTCACTGTGATGCCGCGCCTTCGGGCGGCGGATAAGTCAGATACGCTTGGGAATGTCCTTAGGCTCCTGCCTGTACCGGGAAGCTGATAAGCGGAATGACTGCGGCCACGCATGCGTGGACTGCATCCCCGGCCTTACGGCAGGAGCACGGAAATGTGCTTTTTGCCGTAAGGCTTTACTTTTAAGGAAAAGCAAAAAAAGAAAAAGGAGATGCAGAACAGAGAAATGAACATCAAGAAACGTATCGTCTCCGCGCTGATGGCGCTGGTGATGGCGCTGTCGCTGGTCAACAGCGCCGTGATCACCGCCTTCGCCGAGGGGACACAGTCTGCCGATCCCTCTACCGGGGAGACGCAGAATGCAGGCTATGAGCTGCGGGTGCTGACATTTGAGGATGCCGACTATAAGGGCGGCACCAATTTTGCCGGCAAGAGCGACTGGTCGAGCCTGATCGACAGCCCTCAGTACGGCGGCAGCATGCTGTACCCCAACGGCAGCGGCACCACGGACGATAGCAAGGCGTACACCTGGTACGACGCCGGGAACACCGAGCTGAAGCATACGATGCCCAAGAGCTGGGATAATTACTGCTATTGGGGCGGCGGTCATGCCGTGTCCAACTATGCTTCCAGTGATTATGTTACCAATGGCGACTTCAATCACCAGTTGACAGTGTACAAAGCGGGCGCCGAGGGCGATGTCCGCACCGGCGGCGGACACAACGGCTCCAACAACTTTGCCGTACACTTCGGCTACAAGGACAACTCCGGCAACACGAACGGTCAGATCCTGCCGTCCTTTGCCTTTGGCGACGGCATGGCGCGTGTGATCGACCACATGTATGTCAACAGCATCTGCTACGCGCTGAACTGCTACCTGAACGGCAACGGCCAGACCGCCAAAATCGGCGATGATGACTGGGTCAAGCTGACAGCCACCGGCTACGATGGGGAAGCGAAGACCGGCGAAGCGTCCATCTATCTGTGCAACGGCCCGAAGAACATCGTTACGGATTGGACGAAGTTCGACCTGTCCGGTCTGGGCGCCGTCACCAAGGTGGAGTTCAATATCACCGGCTCCAGTGATAACGGCTACGGCTTCTCCCAGCCTGCCTACTTCGCCTATGACGATGTGGCGGTGCGGTTTGATCCCAACGCGTGCGTCCACACAGACGAGAACAAGGACAGAAAGTGCGACAAGTGCGGCGCAGACCTGAACAAGGCACCCAAGCTGGTGGAGGGCGTGAAGGACGTTACCGACAACTCGATCATCGGTGCGGCGTATCTGCTGCGCGACCTGCAGACCGGCAAGATCTTCGAGGACGGCGATGACACGCTGAACGCCGAGAAGAATTACTTCTATCAGAGATCCACCGACAATGGGCAGACGTGGGGCGAGGAGCTGGGCTTCAGCGCGTCGCTCTTTGGTGCAACCACCATCTCCCTAACGGAAACGGAGCCGGGCACCTATATGTACCGGTTCTATGCAAAGGATGACTTCGGCGGTGACTCCCGCGGTAACGGCGAGGAAAAGACCTATTGGACGCTGACGCTTCATGTGGACAAGGCGGAAAATCTCGATTTCGATGTGAACTTCTACATCGGGAGGGATCAGAACTATAAGACCAACGGCAACAAGCTCCCCATCATCAAGCTGTGGAAGAGCGACGGCAAGTCCAACAAGGTGGGCGACGAGATCGCAGTGACCGATGCAGAGGATACAAAGAGCGGCTACAACTGCATGAAGGCCACGGTGAAGGGCGGCTGGTACGTCTATGAGGGCTATGGCTGGAACGCCGAGACGAATGCATACGACGTTTCTCTGGGCGGCATGCAGATCAAGCTGCCCGCCGACAGCAACGTAGACGGCGCGGCCGCCGGCGGTACGGAGATCTATCTGCGGCTTCTGTCGATCTACACTTCCTCCAGAATGGCTGACGGCAAGAGCTACTTCGGTGAGAAGGACTTTACGGTGCGGGTAAGCTGCCCCATCATGCAGTGCGACGCCGTGATGGGCACGCCTTATACGGAAAGTGGCAAAGCCTATTATCCTACGCTGTTTTATGCCGGCGGCAATGCCTGCCTGTTCAATGTCTATTACAATCCCACCGATACGGAAACCTACATTTTCTCACAGCAGATCAACCAGACGCTTACGGCAGGCAACTCTGTAAACACCAAATCCGGCAAGATAGACTCTGTTGTGAAGCTGACCGTCACCGTGCCGAATACGGCAGATTTCGGGCTTTATTTCCAGTACAACAACTTCTATACGGCACAGCAGAAGACGCTGGTCGACTGGAAGGATAACGGGGATAAAACCAAGACGGCTGTTTATGCCGTTTCCAAGAGCAACGGCAACTATACCTGGCGCATGACAGATACCACCGGTACGTATGTGACCAAGGGCGGCTGGCTGTCCAGCGTATCGAAGGATACGGATTATAGCTTTGACTTTGTCAACGGACAGACCAACAAGCTCAGCCATGACTTCTCCCAATTGGGCACACAGACGAGCAAGCGCGATGAGGCCGACCTGCAGGTCTTTGTCAGTGCCTCCGGCGCCAAGGCGCTGGGCAGCGGCACCGAGCGCATCCGTGCCTACCGCATGTGGGAGCTGATCGACAGCGACGCCGGTAATATCATGATGGAGCCGGACTTTGTCTGGACGAAGCTGTCCGGCCCCGCTACGATTACTTATGCCGAGGATGCGGCCGGTGAGATAACCGGTACGCAGATCGATGGCGGCAACAGCCGCCACAACTGGGCGGATATCAACGCCAACGGCGACACCAGCGTGTTTGCCGTCCGCTATGACGCCATCGACGTGGACAAGAGCAACAAAGCGACCCATGGCGGTTTCTACCCCGCCACCAACCCCGACCGCGTGAATTTCTTTATCGTGGCGGACGAGCTGGGCAAGGCGGAGGCACGGGTGCCCTTCAACGGTGACTTTGAAGCCAATTCCCGTCTGCCCGGCTGGGACTATATCTACGACACATGGTATTATCTGAGGACGGATACCGCCCCCAAGATGACCTTTACCACGCTGAACGCAGTGAAGGTGGAGTACGCCCTCGGTCTGACGAACGGCGCAACCATGGTGAGCACCGTATCCGACTTCACCGCGCTGACGGATGCGGAGGGTACATACACCGTTCCTCTCAAGGATATGAATAAGGATGCCATCAACTACGGCGGCACCGTTATCATCCGGATGACGGATAAGGACGGCAAGTACAGCTATCAGCTGGTGAAGGTCGCCGGAGTGACCGCTAATGTGGAGAATGCCTCCAACAAGGGCGAGTCCATCATGCCCGGCGACAAGGTGACACTGTCCTTCGACGGCATGTACCGCTCTATCAACAAGATCTCCGGCGTCTTTAACCCCACGACTTTCAAACCCCGTTATACCGTGGCAGGGAAAGAGGTTGAGGGCACAACAGAGCAGTATCAGCAGATGGACACCTCTCGCATTACCTTCACCGTCCCTGAGGATATCGCCTTTGAGGACGGCAAGAACGAAACCGTTCTGACCGCCACAAACGGCTATGTGTACGGCAGTATGTACTCCGCCGCCAACCCCTTCAGCACCATGTACTACATGACCGATGCCGGTAAGGGCACCAACTTCAACGCAGTTACCGTGACCTTCGCCTTCCAGCACTTCGCGGATGTGGAGATCCCCGTGACCAGAAAGGTCTGGTACAACTTGGAGCTGAACATCACCGACGAGGCCGGCAAGGTGGACGGCGCGACTGTTGTCCTGAAGGGCAGCGATGGCAAGGCTATCGAGCCGCAGGAGGATGGTACCTACAAGCTGGGCTATGGCTCCTACACCTACTCTGTCGCGAAGGACGGCTATGTGTGCTATAACGGCGAATGCAAGCTGGGCTCTGCGGATGCTTCCAGCGTGCAGGACGGCAAGCTGACCAAGAGCGTCAAGCTGGTCAAGGCCGCCGAGGGCGCATGGGACGGCAAGACCGCCACTGAGCCTGCCAAGGACGCCAACGGTGTCTATCAGATCAGCAGCGGCGCGGAGCTGGCGTGGTTTGCCCAGCAGGTCAACAAGGGCGGCAACGCCAAGATCTCTGCTGTGCTGACCAACGATATTGAACTGGCAGGTTTTGAGTGGACGCCTATTGGCATGAACAGCTGGGGCAAGAAGTTTGCCGGTTCCTTTGATGGACAGGGTCACAAGATCAGCAATCTGTCCATCGACTATATCGGCACGAATACCCAGGTTCCCTACAAGGGTCTGTTTGGTTATGTGGAAGGAAGCAGCTCCAAGCACGCCGTGATCCAAAATCTGACGGTGCAGGGCAACATGGTGCTCACCTCCAGTAAGAATGTGATTGGTGCGCACTCCGGCGGCGTGATCGGCCGCGTGGATTATGCCGATATTACCAACGTCCATTCCGAGGTGAACGTGACGGTGAAGCGCGTGGGCGGCAACTGGGACAATCTGGGTGGTCTTGTCGGGTATGCCAATAACTCTACGACCATCAAGAATTGCTCCAACAGCGGGGATGTCACCGGTTATCGCTATGCGGGAGGCATTGCGGGCAACCTTTCCTCTAACAGCTCCATCATCAACTGCACCAACTCCGGTAATGTGACCTGCGCGGGCTCTGGCGCAGCCGGTATGGCGGCCAATGTGGGCAACGGCTGCGCTATTACGGGCTGCGTCAACAGCGGCACCATTAAGTCCACCGGCGCCAATGTGGGCGGCATTGCAGGCGATGTTGCCAAGGCTGAGATCAGCAACTGCTACAACAGCGGAAAGATTGACAGCAGCCAGAGCACCAGCGGTGCCGTGGTTGGTCGTGCGGCGGCTGGCGCCGTTATCAGGAATTGCTACTTTGCTGCGGGCACTGCCGCCAAGGGCATCGGCTCCGCCGCGGACGCCGAGACACAGAAGGCGGAAGCTGCCGACATCGTGGCTCGTGTGGCAGCTCCCGAAAGCGCTGAGGCCGGCAAGGACGTGACCTTCCACATCTACATGAACGCGGCTGGCGGGCTGGCTTGCGCCCAGATGAAGCTGGCTGTCACCGGCGGCGAGATCACCGCCATCCAGCAGGGCAGCGGTCTGGCGCTGGGCGAGGACGGCAAGTTCAAGGGCGAGAACAGCACGATGTCCTTCTTGGGCAACACCGCTCCTGCCGCCAATGGCATTCTGGTGGCTTCCGTCACCGTCCGCGTGGGCGACTTCGCGGATGAGGTGAAGCTGACCGTCAGCGATGCGCTGGCCGGTATCAGCGGCAGCAACTCTGATAAGGATGTCACCGTGATCAACGCCGACGCCGTGGAGGTCGAAAAGGTCTACACGGTCAGCAAGACCGAGTTTGCGCCGGGTCTGTATCTGGTCACGTATATCAAGAACGTGCCGGAGGGCAAGTCCATTACCTGCAGCGGTAAGGGTATGCTGCTGGCTGACGGCAACAAGACCGTGACGCTGATGAGCGGTGACGCTGCCGATAAGCTGAAGAACAGCTCCTTCGCTGTCAGCGACAGCGCTGCCGTGGCCGTCAAGTACGGCGACGTCAATGAGAACAGCAAGATCAACATCGTGGACGCGCAGATCGCGCTGGATGTGGGCAAGGGCATCTATAAGGGCTCCGATAAGTTGTTTGTGGCCGGTCTGCTGGCCGCTGACGTGAACCACGACAACGTGGTGGATGCCAAGGATGCGTATTCCATCCAGATCTACGTTCACTACAACGCCTTTACCGTTCCGGCCGGTAACTGAGCTATGACCGTTCCCCGGAGGTGCGCATGATGCGCACCTCCGGGGCGCCGGTGTATTTCTGACAGAGGAGGGAGTCTGTGAAAAAAGCAATATGTGCGCTGTGCAGCTTGCTTCTATGTGTGCTGTGCATCCGCCCCTCCTTTGCCGCGCAGGGGGAGTACACGCTTACGCTGCAAATGAGCGGCAGTGCCGCCGTGGGCGAGCCGCTGACCGTTTCGCTGCTGCTGAGCGTACCGGAAGGGGAGACGCTGGAGCACTACGCCGTAGCCACGCAAATAAGCTACGATACGGCTGTGCTGCGGCTGGAGAATACCGCCGCCCATGAGGATCTGACCGCGATAGACGGCGGCGCTGTACGGGGCAGCACCCGGCGGCTGGTGAAGCTGAGCAACAGCTCCCTGGGAATGGCGGGAACGTGGGACAATCCCGCCGTGCTGCTGACCATGACCTTCGTCCCGCTTGCGGCGCAGGACACGGAGATCACCGTCTATCGGCACGGGATAGGTACCGCCTCCGGCGGCGATGCGGAGGTGACGGTACACGACCTTACCGTCCATCTTGCGCCAGACATCGGGTCAGAGTTTGACCTGAACAACGACGGCGTTACCGATATTTCTGATCTGCAATTTCTTTACGACTACCTGTCCGGCGGCTTGACGGACGAGGGGGACATACACGACAGAGCCGACTGCAACGGCGACGGCTCGGTGGATATTCTGGATTACCAGCAGCTGTACCAGCTGCTTACCGCTCCACAGGAGGGCTAACGAATGAAAAGACGACTTTTACCGCTGGCCGCGCTGCTGTGCGCTGCTGTTCTGTGCATGACAATGGCGTTTGCGGCGGAGAGCTATACCATCTCCATTGACGTGCCTGCCGGGACGCTGCACACCGGCGACAGCTTTACCGCGGGTATCACACTGCACGGTAGGGCAGGGGAGAGCGCTCCCTCGACCCTGCAGGTGGACGTGATCTACGCCGGGTGCGTCTGTACCGATGCTGCCGTGACGGTGCCGGGGGCGCTGGTCACATACGCGGAGGGACGGCTGTGCATCAGCTATCTGGAGCAGAAAGCCGTGTTCGATGAAAACGGTGCTCTTACGCTGGGCACCGCTACGTTTACAGCGGGGAGCACCAACGCTGTTCTGACTATCAGCGACAGCGCTGCACTGGCCGGCGGCGAGGAGGTATCTGTCACGCTGCCGCAGGCCGTGACGGTAGCCATTTCCGGTGCGACTGTTACGCCGGAGGTCAAGGTAGCCGAGGACGGCACCGCCTCCATCGACGGGACAGTGGTGGCCGGTACCGGCGCTGTCTATGAACCGGAGGAGGATATATCTGAAGGCGCGGACACAGGGGATACAGACGCAGCTGCAAGCATAGATACAGCCGCTGCGGATAAGGAAGCCCATGATACACCGGCAGGGGAGACGCATACCGCATTGTGGGTAGCTTTGGCGGCGGTGGTCATTGCCTGTGCGGTGCTGCTGATAGTGAAAAGGAAAGGGGCAACAAAATGAAGCTGAAGGGTATTTTCACGGCGCTGCTGGCAGCGGCGCTGGTGTGCCTGCTGCCGGTCACGGCACAGGCCGACGCGGAAACGCGGCCGGCGCTGCTGCTGTCCGCATCCCAGACACTGGTTGAGCGATATAACACGTTCACCGTGGATGTTTTTCTGACGGGCACTCCCGGCGCGGGCATACTCCCGGCGGCGGAGACGCATATCGACTGCGATAACGCCTCCGTAGAAGCAACGAGCGCCGGTACGGCGGCCAACAGCAAGATCACCGCGGACGGCACCGCCGTTACGCTGTCCTACTATGGCGAGGAGAGCGCGGTGTTCGATGAAAGCGGCCGGTTCCTGCTGGGGACGATCACCCTGAAGGCGGGGAGGAGCGGCATAGCGACCGTGACGGCTTCCCGCTCCGTAGGCACGGTAGACGGCCTGACGGATGTGGAAATTCCGGCGGCCTCCGGTTTCTCCGGCGTGTGCAGCGTGACCATCTATCACTATTCCTCGTCTGCGGCAGAGGAGCCGGTGGGGTCGCCCAAGACCGGGGATATGGGCGCGCTGGCCTACTGCGCCATGTGCGCCGCCAGCGGCGCGGGGACGGCGGCTCTGTGGCTGCGCAGGCGCGGAAAGCGCGGATAACATCGCATAAACGTGTAAAGCAGAGAGGGCAGACGCCCTCTCTGCTTTTGCCTATCAGGAACCGAGCCGGCAGCGCAGACATAGGATGTATCGAGCCGCAAAGCGGTTCGACTACCGACGAAAAAGGAGGAACTTCTCTTGTATACAGAGAGAACGATGCAGGCGGCACGCGCCGAAACGCAGCCGGCCTGCAGTGACGGTACCGGGCAGCTCCCGTCCTGCGGAGCGCTGGCATTCCCCTATGTGGCGGTGCAGGGCAAGGATCCCGTCCGCTACGACGACCAGGAGGCGCTGCGGCAGGGCACCCTGTTCCCCGGCCTGGATCTGCCGTTTCACAAGGAGCTGCGCTCCCGCTTTCCGCAGGTGGACGGCGCGCTGCTGGAGCTGATGGCACTGGACTTCGCCATTGACGAGCTGGGGCTGTATCTGACCACCCATTCCGACGACCAGCAGGCGCTGGAGCTGTACTGGTCGTACATCCGGCTGGGGCAGGAAGGCCGGAAAAAGTATCAGGAGCAGTGCGGGCCGCTGATGCAGACGGATATCACGCCGGGCAGCTACAAATGGCTCAGCGATCCGTGGCCGTGGGACGGAAAGGGGAACTGAGTCATGTTTGTCTATGAGAAAAAGCTGCAATATCCCGTGAAGATCAAGAATCCCAACCCCAAGCTGGCCGCGGTCATTATTTCGCAGTACGGCGGGCCGGACGGGGAATTGGGCGCATCGCTGCGCTATCTCAGCCAGCGGTATTCCATGCCCTACGCCGAGCTGAAAGGCCTGCTGACCGATATCGGCACAGAGGAGCTGGGGCATCTGGAGATGGTGGGCGCCATCGTGCACCAGCTGACCAGAAACCTGTCCGATGAGGACATCAGGACGGCGGGCTTCGACACCTATTTTGTGGATCACACGACGGGCGTCTATCCCACCGCGGCATCCGGCTTCCCGTGGTCGGCCGGCTCCATCGCCGTCACCGGCGACATGATCGCCGATCTGACGGAGGATCTGGCCGCCGAGCAGAAGGCGCGGCTCACATACGACAACATCCTCCGGCTCAGCGATGACCCGGATGTGAACGACGCCATCAAGTTCCTGCGCGCCCGCGAGATCGTCCATTTCCAGCGCTTTGGCGAAGCAAAGCGTACAAGAGGGAGGGCGCGCATGCCCTCCCTCACTGTCGCTGTTACAATATGGGTTCCTGATGACTGACCGCGTCAACAAAGAACACGGTCAGACCGATGTAAACGGCGCAGGCCAGCGCCAGCAGCACGCAGCCGATAATGCAGAGCACGCGCGCCGGTCTGCTCTTTTGCAGGTATTTACAGGCCAGCGCGATCCCTGTCAGCGCGGCTATCAGCAGTACGACGGCTAACCAGAGGGGCATATCTCTACCTCCTTTACACCGGACGGAAGGTGTCGATCACGTCCGTGAACCACGTCAATTCACGGGTAAAGCGCTGCCGCAGAGCGTCCGGTGTCTCACGACCCTTGCCAGCATCGAAAAAGCTGTGTCCGCTGTGGGCGGCGATATACAGCCGCCCATCGCCGCAGAGCGTAACGGCGAACTCGCTGAAGGCACTGTCCGCCAAGCGGAGGATCCGCTCCATGCGGCTCTGGTTCAGAAATCGCAGTGCCCACTGCTCGTCATCGCAGCTGAGATTGAAGCGCTTGTTGAAGTCCTCATACTCCGTTTTGATGGTGCGGGAGTTGAAAAGCTTATCCAGCTTCCCGCGCGGCCAGAGCGTCAGACCGGTCGGAAGCTGCGTACCCAACCGGCAGAGCATCCACTGACCGGTATAGACTACGCGCTCGTTCTTTTCCCACAGACCCGTTTCCTCCCGCTGTACCTCGTCCACGTCCGTCAGGACGACGGTACACATTTCCGTGGGCAGACCCTCATAAAGCCCGCGGATATATCCGCTGCCCGTGTGGCAGGAGTGGGCCGGCAGAGGAATGTGGGAATCCTCAACATGCAGGGTATGCTCGGCAGGGGAGAGGTCAGCATTTTCAAAAACAGAGTTCACTACCTCCGGCGCGAGGGTATCGAATACCTGCCGGTCAGCGGCCTCTTTGCGCTTTCCCTGCACCATCTGTCCCAGAGCGAGAAGCACGCCGCCAATGACGATCAATACGATGCTGCCGCCCAGCACGATACCCACTATAGCGACGACCACGCCTAAAAGAGAGAGGAGCTTACCGCCCAATTTGCCGCCCTTGCCTTTCCGCAGCTCCTGCGCCAGCTGTTCGTCTGTCATGTTCGTTTTCTGTTCTGCCATATTCTTCTCCTTATTCAATATTCAATCCCGCCGGTCAGGGCGGGGCTTTCCCGCAGAAGCGTCAGAAGGCGCTCCATGCCTGTCAGCGAGGCTGTGTACCATTTGCGTATACCGTCGATATCCCGCAGATCCAGCTCGTCGGGGACGTCCGCGAAAACATATCTTGTGTTAAGAACCAGCGTCAGATCGCCGCCACGGAGGACAAGACCGCACAGCTTGGCGCTGGCGGAAGATGCCTCCAGCTTCTGTACCAGGTCACGCAGCTGCGGTGTGACCTGATCGTCCGCCTCCCGGCCATCCGCCGTGTGAGCGGCAAAGTGCCTCCGGAAGGCGGCAGGGTCGGTGATGTCGTCCTTCTTCCGCTCCTGGAACATATCGTTCAGGGCGATGTCCAGCGCCGGGTCACAGATGTCCTTGCAGCGAACCACGATGCCGCGGAACAGCGTCTCGGTTCGGGTCATCCAGTTGTCGTTGTCGGGGCCGGACTTTTCCTCCACGGTGCGGCGCAGCTCCACGTTAGCGGCGGAGAACCGCAGACCGGCGCATTCGCCCTCGTGAAAGGCATTTATACTGCACTCCGTCCACGGAACTGCGGTCAGCTTTGCCGCCTCCAGATACGCCCGGTCGATGGGCAGCGACGGCGTTGCCGGTTCGATGCCAAACACCCTGGTCAGCTCCGCGCGGAAATAGCCGCCCATCTGCTGCTGCAGCAGCGCTTTTTTCTTCGTCTGGGCGGGCTTCGCCACCAGCAGGAACAGCGCCACACCGGGGAACGCCAACGCGCAGACCAGAAGGGGGTCGCGCTGTATAAACATCGAAACACACGCGGCAATCACCAGAATAACGCCCAGCAGGATTCCGATGCTCTCCGTTCTCTGATAGCCTCCCAGTTTCTTTGACAGCTCGGCGTCTGTCAGCTTCTCTGTTTGTCCCTTCATATCACACCAGCCTTTCTATGACGTGGTAATCATAGCATATTGTACGAAGGATCCTTTGCGGCGACCATTCCACAATGGTTAGGTTTTTACTTCTGAGAGTGGGCTTTTGGGGCATATAATGGCAGCGTCACCGGAGGTGATGCTGTGAAGGAGATAAGCTTTACATATGACAGCAATACACGCACGGTGCCCGGCAGGAAGGGTGGAATACAGGTGGAGAATCTCGTACCGCAGCTGCCCGACGAGGAGAGGACAGCGCGGCGGCGCGGCATCAAAGACAGGCTGTTTGAGGTATTCGTCAGGTATGCGGAGGGGCGGAAATGAATGCCATCTATGCAAGGCAGTCCGTGGACAGGGCGGACAGCATTTCTATCGAGAGCCAGATCGAGTTCTGCCGCTATGAGCTGAAGGGGGAGCCGTACAAGGTATACGCCGACAGGGGATACAGCGGCAAGAATACCGATCGCCCGGCCTTTGGCGAGATGATGCGCGACATGGAAAACGGAACTATCCGCAGGGTCGTTGTATACAAGCTGGATCGCATCAGCCGCTCCATTCTCGATTTTTCCCGGATGATGGAGCGGTTTGAGGCCAACCGGGTGGAATTCGTATCTACCACGGAGAAGTTCGACACCTCATCCCCCATGGGGCGCGCCATGCTGAATATCTGCATCGTATTCGCCCAGCTGGAGCGGGAGACGATCCAGAAGCGCGTGGCGGACGCCTACTACTCCCGCAGCCAGAAAAGTCTCTATATGGGCGGCCGGGTGCCATACGGCTTCCGTCTGAGCCCCACGACCGTCGACGGCGTCAGAACCTCTATGTACGCTGTCAACGAAGAGGAGGCAAAGCAGGTACGGCTGATCTATGAGCTGTACGCAAAGCCGGAGTGCTCCTGCGGCGATATCGCCCGCTGTTTGCAGGCCAACGGGATGCTGAAAAACGGGAAGCCATGGGTGCGCACGCGCCTTGCGGAGATCCTGCGCAATCCCGTCTACGTCCGCGCCGATCTGGCTGTTTACAGGTTCTACCGCGACCGGGGCACGGTCATTGTCAACGATCCCGGTGACTTCATCGGCACCAACGGATGCTACCACTACAAGGGGAGGAAATTCGCACATGCGCCGCCGGAGGGGGACTATCTGGTGCTGGCGCCCCACGAGGGGATCATTCCCGCTGATTTGTGGTTAAAATGCCGCGCCAAGTGCGCGGAGGGACAGCAGGTCAGGCCGCGCCAGAAGGCGAAGAACACCTGGCTGGCAGGGAAGATCAAGTGCGGCGTCTGCGGGTACGCGCTGGTGGATAAGCACTATCCGGCTTCCGGCTCCCGCTATCTCAAGTGCTCCGGCAAAATGAACTCCGGAGACTGCAAGGGCGGGGGAACGATCTACACCGACGAGATCGAGGGAATCATCGGCGATGAGATACGGCAAAAGCTGACGCAGCTTGGCGCTCTCGTCAAGTGTAAAGTAAAATCAGTTGACAACGATTTGCCGGAGCAGAATGCGCAGCTTGCGCAGGTGGAGCGGGAGATAGCCGCGCTGCTGGAACGGCTGCCAGAGGCGGACGGCGTTCTGCTCAGCTACATCAAGCAGCGAATCGAGGAGCTGGACGGGAAAAAGCGGGAGCTTACAGAGCGCATTTCCCGGCATCAGCGCAGGGAGGAGGGCGGCACGGAAATCGGCGACCCTTCCGCCCTGTGGGGGATGCTGGACTTTGACGACAAGCGGCAGGTGGTGGAGCATCTGATCCGGGTCATCCGCGTTACCGGCGATCACGTCCGGATCGAATGGCGTATATGAGTCCGGGCGTAGCCATCCTGTACGCTTTGGCGAAGGGCTTCGGTTGGCCAAGGATCGCCTGAACGAGAAAAACGTCTATTTCATGAATCCATCCTTCGACAAATGAACGAAAGAAAGGGAGAGGGCAGCGCCCTCTCCCTTTGCTTGGAAAGAAAACCGTTTTCATTTTGGCCGGGTTGTGCTACAATGGAAGTGCAGCACATAGACTTTCCCGAACGGAGGGATGGCTATGGTGCTGCTGATACGGAAAAAACACCTGCTGGCTGCCGTGACCGGCGCGGCACTGCTGTTGGGCGCAGCGGCTGTAAGCCCTCGCCCGTCTGCGACCACGGTATCGGCGACAGCCAGCGCAGCATCGTGGTCGAGATGATGGCTGACGGCCTGCATGTATACGGCGATCCGGTCGACACCCTCGCCAATCAGCCCACCTTCCCGTGGCACATGGAAAACCTCCGCACCTATATCACCGCCACAAGCGATTTTCCGCAGACGGCAACATGGCGTGGCGCCGAGCTCAAGCCCTATGGCGCGGGTGCCGGCATGCGCGGTATTCCGGGTGACTGCTATTCGCCGAGCCGTTTTGTAAAGGCGGCGTACCTCAATGCCAATTACCCACAAAAGGAGAGCGAGACCGAAAACGTCGTCCGCATGTTCCGCTCGCTCGAGGGCGTGGTGATGATTGAGGGGGCGTCCAGGATGGGCGATGGCAAGTTCGAGAAGACTATCTACACCGGATGCTTTAGCGCGCGCACGGGCAATTATTACTACGCGATGTATGGGGATCCGTCGATTCGCTACGTGAGCCTGATGGATGCCGAGGGCGCGAGCTCCGATAGGCTCGTGGTTCCCGAGCCACGCCGTTCGTAGCCGCTAGCTTTACTGCAATGCAAAGCGGCCCTGCGTCTCTCGTGAGGTGCAGGGCCGCTGTCGTTGATTTGTGACGTCACTAGAAGTTGACGTCGTTGAGTTGTTCGCTCTCGAGGCCGTCGAGCTGTTGCTGTTCGGGCGTATCGGCGACGCTCTCGAGCAGCTCGGTGGGATCGACGTTCATGTTTCTACCGGCCTCGTTGCCGTTGACCAAGTCGTCCGAGAAGATGTCGACTTCCATTTCCTCGGCTTCCTCGATCTGAACTTCGAGCGGCACCTGGGTGCGCACGAGTTTGACTGCCGGGCGCATGCGGGCAAAGAGGGGCACGTACTCGATGATGATGGCCGAGTTCTCTAGCCCGTAC
>OLFZ01000096.1_pt1 | contig 101148 bp, 92 predicted proteins | sample 1604861 | NCBI WGS metagenome assembly OLFZ01 (sample SAMEA3888895, study PRJEB22519) | human gut metagenome | biome: human gut; feature: human-associated habitat; material: faeces | place: Denmark | collected 2011 | reverse complement strand
ACGGACATAGGTTCACAACAACTGCCTTGTTTTCTTTAAGCAGTCTCCTAACCTTTCCATGCCTTGTTGTAGGCATCATAGGTTTACCATTTATATCCTGTACGTACACCATATCTACAAACGTTTTCAATGTTTATTCAACATAAGTCAGGAATATTTCATCCTGTTAGTACCCATCGCCAATGTTATAAGAGGTTTTGATGCAAGCAACACTGTTTCGCAAATACACTACTCCTGTTTAATCGCTTGCCTTAGAGCTACAGACTTGGGCAAACATCCGTAGGTAACTATATATTCTCAAATAACGTAGCCTTCGTTTCAAGGCTTAGGCTAATATCCGGACCATTTCTGGTACATTAAAACCTTATAATGAAATTATATTGTTTTAATGTTATTTCGGATATTGAAAGTGTGGTATCCATCAGAAACCTCTCCCATGTCTCCAGGTTCTGCTTTAGGTTCAGGATGATTCGGATAGCAGTAGTCCACTGATGCTTCTAACACAGACTTGATATGCTCTACTATTCTCGTGGCATCATCATGTTTTAAGAAATTCTTGAATCCCTCAACGAATTTAATATCTTCTTCGATTGTTGATTCGAACTCTTCTTTTGTCATTACTCTAACCACATCTTTAAAATCTTTTAATTCCATGATTTGTTTTTAATTAATTGTTACTATACTTTCTTTATCCTACAATACAAACCCCATAAGAACTCAGCAGAAAAACCATCCCATACATTATTCTTCTGCCAAAGTTCTACTTTGTTAATAAACCAAGACCATGTGGGACCCTCATATGAAGAATCAGATGATTTTCCCAATCCGATTTTCTCTATTTCATTCGCTACATCAGAATAAGGATCTAAATCGACTCCCCTAATCATATTAATAATATCATCCTTGTCTAACGTAAATTGAAACCGCTCCTTGTTAGTAGGCTGATCTTGATTCAATTTACCAGTCGCAAGCCATTCTCCATCATGATACAATTCGGCAAGTTTCTTTACCTTATTTTTAAGAAAATAATACTCTTGTATGACTTCTATAAAATCAGCTTCGTTAGCTTTACCCTCTATGAAGATAACGGTTTTGCTTCCAGGTCTATGATCGTCTAAGCTTGCCGGGATTCCCAATATCGTCCATCCTTTAAACTCAGCTATCTTAAAACGCATGACATCAAACACCTTATAGAAATCATCACAATCTATAGATTCTATTACCTTAATATCCTCTTCCGTAAATTTACCTCGTATTGGAATAACGTGATGACCAGGACATCCATCGGTTCCGAAATATGCAATTCTAACCATATCATCTACAATTTTACGATTTTTGCAAAACATTCATATAACACGGTACATCTACCACATCTCTTCTATGAAGTCCCTTATCAAAATAGGAAACCATATAAGTATTTTTACCTTCGTGATCAGGTCTGGGATCAAAACATTCAAAAACGAATCTTGTTATACCTTCCAAATGACCAAGCATGAAAACAAATTCGCCACTGTATCTTTTATTAGCCAATTCTTCTACAGTCATAATCTGTCCCCTCCTAATCCTGAATTGATGCTAACGTACTTAACACGGACATCATTTCCACGTCCAAGCTGACCCCAGCCGGGCGATGGCGTTCCCTTAGCCGGAGCAGAGACAGCCCTAAGCCGAGACCAGTCCTGCTTTTGTCTCATGGCTTCAGCCTCTTTGTAATATCGGTTACACAGTTCTTGATCTTCGTAACCAACGTAATCTTCCTTATTTTCCATAAAAAAAATACTTTTTCAACAAATGTACGACATTCATAAATTAATTAGGTTTAAAATAAAACAATATGAATTAAAATAAAAACCCGATACGTTAAAATCGCATCGGGTTTGGTATCGAAAAAAAATAGGTTCAGATCTTGGGTAAAGATTCGAGCCAATTTTTAACATCTTTATATTTAGGGTCTTTGTCTATTCTATCTTTCAGTTCATGCAATGCTGAGTCCATAACCGTATTCGGTACGCCAATCAACTCTCCTATTAAATACAATGGGGTTTTATTCGATTTAGATTCGTGTGCTATATTCATATCCAAAAAAAAGTTATGTGAAACAAACCGGCCACGGGTATTCTATTGCCCGCCGACCGGTATAATATTTTTATTCCTTTTTTTCCAAACGGGAAAAACGGGAATGCGGGAATCATATTTTTTACTATGGCTCCCGCACCACCGGAAGGACCTGGATCTGGATCTCAGGTCAGATCCTTCCAGTTTATTTTTTCGCCGAGGTAATCTTGCACGGCAAGCCATCTTATAAAGGCTACTCCTTCGGGAGCATCCGGATCATCCAAATACATTAACGTAGCTTTCACCAACTCGTTCTCACATTTGAAGACCTTCGGAAAACCATCCGAATAGTACATTGCAAAGACATATTGGACATCGCCCCATGTCGCTTTATCCGGCTTCTTCGCTCCGCACTTTTCAAAAATATCTTTTATTTCCGGCTGCTTCCAGATCCTCTTGGATCCATCGATGTTGACCATCTTCTTTACCGCCTCATCAGCGAGAGCATTAGAAAAATGGTAGCCGTAAGTATCTACATATTTCTGATAAGCTGGATCCTCTGCGTCTGCTCCTCAATAAGAACGACCTCTGCCACGTCCGCGACCTCTACGCATCTGAGGTCCGTCACCGTAGTATCTGTCGTCTCCATAGTAATCGGTCGGGTAGGATTCGTAACCCATCCTCCGGTATTCCCGGTCCTCCATTTCATGACGACGTTCGCGCTCTTCGAGCCTTCTTTCCCTTTCTTCCAGCTCGTTTTCGCGCTCTTCCATTTCTTTCATCTTCTCATGCATACCGTAATGGTCGTAAATACCACCACCATACCCCATGTACGTCCCATCAGAACGCCGGCTTCTGCCTCTGCCTGCGACTTTTCAGCTATAGCTCTCTGAGCAGCTTCATACTGATCAGCCCATGCCCTTGCCGCATCTGCTGGATTAGAAAAGTCAGGAACCAAAATTCCCTTGCCGCCTGAACTTGTTTTGTATTCTCCTGTTTTACGAATAGAAGGAAGAACCTCAGATGTTACCCATTTCTTAAATCTCTTAGCAGACTCTAATTTTGAAGATAATATAAGAGAATATAAACCAGATTCATTAATTATTCTTATACTATCTATATATCTGGTTTTCAATATAGATCGTTTTACGCCCCATTGATTATCAGATACTTGCAAAAGCATAGAATCATCATCATCTACATGTCTTTTTACCGCATCTTTAGCATTTATATATCCAAGAGATTTAGCCACATCTGACGCCACAAACCAAACATCTCCTTTTGGATCTACAATAATTCTAAGCTCTCCAAAATCCGAACTTTCAAAAACAGAAACTTTATCCATGATAAAAAAAATAGGCCCAAAAGAGAATGTCAGATCCCACTATGACAAACCCTAATGAGCCAAAAATATCTTTCAACATCAAACAACCAGAGGTGGGATCTCGTTGTTCATTGTTTCTGAAACAAAGATAGGAACAGGATCTTAAATAGCAAATATTTTAATACTTTTTAAATCAAACCAGGGCCCGCATCACTGCGAACCCTGATCTACACTAATCTAAACTAATACCATGAAAAACTTAAATCTAAAAACTAAAGAACACACAAATGTATGAAAATGTATGCTTTTCACAAAGAATCTGTATCCTGTTCTTTTGTGTGATTCAAGACATGGGATATAGTTCTGATACTTAATCCGGTTTGATTTTGTATCAGATTATAAATATAGGATTTTGAAACTACAGTTCTTAATTGACCTAAATCATTCATAATGTTTTTATACATAAGATGAATGCTGTTATTACGTTTGATGGTACTGATTCTCATTTCCTACCGTTATTAGTTGCGTTCTGTTCTTACTTTTCCCTATTTTCTATAATCCCTTCCTGAAACTAATATCGCAAACTTAATAAAAATAATCCATAAACAATGAAAATCTAACTTTTCTTATATGTTATTGATATATACACATATATAAGAAAAGTAAGACTTTCACAAGCCTCACTTCCCAAATTGTGATTATGAAAAAACTATATCATATATATACAAAAATTATTTGCATTCTAATTTATTAAGATCACCTAATTCAGACTTGCTTATGGTCATGTCTTGTGTCAAGCCAGATCTGTTTTGGTATGGAGCATAATCGGTTTCTACTGCCTTTACCTTTTGGGTAGAATCGTATTTCACCTCCGATTCGGTTCCTGTTAGATTTTGGTAGATAGAGCCGGAACTACTTTCGCCGACTTTAGTGAACACTGTGTTCCCTATTCTGATAAAATTATTATACAACCCTTCTACGATAACATTACCATCCTGCTTAGTTATGTTATGATCCCGAACCTCATTTAAGAGATTAGGATGCTTTGTGAAAAGATCGTGATAGAAATCAGAACCGGCATATAACATATCATAATAATCCAAATAGAACAGATCTGTAAAAGAAGGATCGGTACTGCTCATGCTATACTCAAATAGCTGTTCACGATCATTACCTGCCAAAGATAGTTCAATTTGTTTTAACGTATCCGGATCTGAAACGGTAAGACCCAGCAAATAATCTGGTTTAAAGTCAAGATACTTGTATGCCCCTTCATACACTTCCGTATTATGAAGCTTATTTTCAAGATAAGATTGGTATAAATCGAATAAGAGTAAAGGATTCTCTTTGTCCTGCTTTCTGTTTATGTATCGGCTAAACTCCCGTTCTTCATTAACATACGGACTTTCAGGAATAACAAGATGACCAAACGCCAATCTGGTAGCATTCATCTCTTCCGTATTCTGAGAATCGGTATAAGACAGGACGTATTTTTTAATAGAATCAGCAAGGGCCTTACTATCTACGTTTTTCACGCGGAGCTTATCTAAAACACCATCTTTAAAACAATATTCAGGATAGATACCAGGTGGGAAATAAGTTAGGCTCTGCTTGGCAAGCTCGGCAGCCATATCGTACAAATCACCTAAATTATCTCTTTCTACCTTATGATATAGGTTTCCACCAAGATAAAGCAGAGAATGATTTTCAAATGCCGATACCGGATCTATGTCAGATTCCATATAAACGATATTCATATTATCCATATACTCTGGCAAAAACATAACACGGCGATCCCTGCTATCTCCAAGAACGTCATCAATAGCAGAAGCTAAAGTAGGAGCATAAGTATCATCGTTGCGCCTTGCTACATAAATATCAAGATCCAACATCAAGCTATCAATTTTATTCAGCGATTCTTCTGTTCCGTCATATGCCTTAGACACGCCTACGATATCTATACCAAGACCCACACAAGCCTCTTCTACGTCCCATATCATACTTCTAAGGTCTTCTTCTGTATCAGCATTAACCCTATTTAGAAAGGCTGATATACGAGCTCGTAATGACTCAGATCCAATAGGGCTGTAATAAGCATAATCTTGCAACTTTGATAATGACCGTCTCTTCCCTTCTACGATATTATTATCTTCTAAAGCCACAACCGGAACGATGTTCATATTCGAAAATTCGTTGAACATCGACAAGGCAAAACTCTTATCCGACTGATATCTTTCAACTAACTCCGGATATGAATCAGATAAAGATCCGAAAGCAGCATCAAACTCTGAAGCAACACTAATACCTCCTACTGTATTTTTTATAGCCTCATAAACTTCAGCCGGATTGTATGATGCTCTCTTTCCTAATTTATTGAAGACGCCTTTTTTATACACAACAGGACCGTATGGTTTTTCTACGGTTGTGAAGTAAAACTCTTTCCCAAGATCGTGTTCGTTATTAGAATAGTCTAATAATAGCCTCATAAAAGAGCTGACCTCATTGAATACAGAAGGATTATCTAATATCCTACTTATTTCCGTCTCATTATACAAGCCGGATCTTCTTAGATTTTCTTCATTTAGGATAAGATTGCCATCCACATAAAAAGAGCTTCTAACTCTATTAATAAGAGATCGTATGCTATATATGGAATTGGATATCATAACATCTCTTACATCCTTAACATCCTGAGCCGTTAAGGGATCGGAAAAATAAGCCTGACGCTTCATATACGACAGCACATCTTCTAAAAGAGGTTCGCCATTAGGATCGGTATTAAACATCTCCCCTGGAGCCGGGTTATTCCAATGACCATAATACGACAAAAAATCAGAGGTGTAAGCCTTAGCCCATACTTGAAGAGCTCGCTCGCTGTTTCCTAATAATTTTAAGGCACTTTCGTAAAGAACGGAAGGCTCACCGTTAGGAGCCTCAACCCGTTCTATTTTATTTTCCTTCTTTTCTATCTGACATTTGACACCCATAATAATTAACTTTTTTGCAAAGTTAATTATAAAACTGATTTATACAATGACGGATCCCAAACTCCCTCTATATAAATCTCCGGAAAACTCAAACTGCCATCACGAAGAGTGGTGACTTCCAAGCTGGGAATGTTGAAAACAGTACTGGCACTACCAAACTCACCATTCAACTTGATAGCATTTCCGCTGTTATTAGCCTCATAATAAAAATAACAATAATTTTCATTAAGACTCGGATCATATTCGTACCAATATGTTAGATCTTGTATATGGTCTTCTATATTACCAATTTTGTTTTCACCTAATATAAAAATACCATTATTGCTATGATGATAAACCATAGATTCATAACCATCATAATTCCAATCACTATTAAACATTATGTAACTAACATCGGAATCATGATCTTTTAATACAGGTCCTATATGTATATGAATTTTATTAAACTGACATACATAAGGTCTTTTTCCTCCAAGCCTTTTTATATCTTCATTAGATAACTTATTATAACATCCTCCCACAAAATTATCCGCAGCATTAAAAAATCTCCTTCTCATACTCAACACTCCTTATTTAACTCATTTATCGAATCCGAATTATCAGAACCTTCTACAAGATTCTTATTCCTATCTATCTCTTCCTGGCTCATGTTACTCATCATATTTTGTATTTTCCTACCAGATTGAGATAAAGAACGGATGAATGCGCTGGAACTTATCTTAACTCCAAGATCTGGTTTTGCCCTAAACGCTTCTCCGGTACTGATATTATATAAATCATACACACCTGAGTTCATGTAGATGTATATCCAGTTTCCACCAGCTTTTTTGTATCCTAATTTGGTTAGCTGGGTTACGCTCATGCCAAATTTAATGCCATTACGAGCCATTATCTTCTCTGGTATAGGTTCTATCTTAGCCGAAACAGACGTGTATGCTTCATCACCGCCGTACAAGAAATAAGGGGTTGTTACCCTTGATATGTAAGTAAACGGTTCTTCGAATATACGAGGCTCGTCTTTTGCAGCCTTAGATTCTTTCCTTGGATTGGATATCCTAATAAAAGGATCGTATGTCAAAAAGGTTAAGCCGTATTCTACTTTATAACCTGACACATCATTAAGACCCCTTATAGCCTTAGTTGTATGCGCATGGTTAATGGTGTCTATACCGTACCTGGATTCCATATCGGTCATAATACTATTAACCTCATCTCCCTCTACATAAACCTCTTCTCCTTCTGGGATAGAGGTTATGCCGGCAGCCCTTCTAAGTAGCCATAAGGTGACTTCAGCAATGTCAGAGAACTTATCTCCGTTCTTCCTATAGTTATCTACTCTTCCTTCTTCAGATCCAGGTAATTCGACATTTCCTTCAACTTCGACATTTGTTCTGGATTGTCCTTTGCCTTCTCCATCTCCCTTTTTATCGCCATCTTCCTCAGTGCGTACTGCACCGCCTTCTGCACTTCCTTCTTTTCCATCATTTAAAATATTATCTGATTCTGACTCTATAGACTCCACAACGGTATCATACCCTGGTATGCCGCTAAGGAAATCCGCTATGTTATTCAAAAACTCTATTTTTTCCTCATTTGTCATATTAAGACTTTCCACAGGACTCCATATGGCAGGCAAGTTGTTTGATTTTATTGCAGTAGAAACATCTTCTACAGTTTGATTATCCACCGTAGGCAAAACTTTAGAAACCAAACTATTGATGTCATATTCCATTTTTTCTACTTCCTCTTTTGTGCCATATTCCTTTAGGGTGTCCATGCCATTGACTCTAAGGGAATAATTCAAAGCCTTACTCGGAACAAAATTAATATATTTCAAAAAGTTTTTCAACTCTGATATAATTTGTTCATCAGACCTTGAACCAACATAATCCACTACTACCTGATCTGTTTGAGAACGAAGCCAAGAAACATATTCATCTAAGGTCTTACCACCTTTCTTGGAAGGAGTGGATATCTTATCACCTACTGTTCCTTTAGGTTCTAATCCCATTTCCTCCTTAAGACTTTTAGGATTACCTCTCTCACGAAGAAACCTCAAGTCACCTCCTACAATCTTCCTTGCTATAAAATCAAAAATATTAGCATAAGGCGGCAATCCTTCTTTTTCTATATGAGATTCTATTTCGTTTAACATAAGAGAGAAGTTTTTCCTGGGGGTACGCTTCTTGCCAGGTAAAGACTGCGTAGCTTGTGCCGCAGGAGCCGGCTGAGCTAATGGCGCCGGCTGAGTCCCCCGGACAGCCCCTTCCTCTGACATTTCCTCTTCATAAACATCCACGTCTTCTTTAGAAGTAACGATCTTACCCTCATCAGAGAAAGGAAGATCATCCTCTATAAGCGACTTAGGTCTGGAAGATGATTTACCAAACTGAATCCTGATCTTAGGAGCGACAAACATCTCACCTTCGAAATCTATTCCAGATTCTACTTCAGACGTCACAATGTCTTTCACATTCCTGCTTTCATCTTCTACCCACTTAACAACATCAGGAACCGTAGATAATTTTTCTATAGCCTCACGAGCTTTTCTAAGCCCTGAAATAGGATTCAAGTACGATACTTGATACGAAGCCGGATCAAGACCTAACTTGGTTAGATACGCATTAAGATCTTGTATATCATCTTGACCCGTCTGTAACAATTCAGAGCCACTGGATTCAAGCAGCGTATCTATAAAAGAAATCCATTTCTTTCCTTCCTCTGATTCTACAGAACGTAGACTAACCGGGAAAAGATAATTAAGACCGTTTTTACCCTTGATAACAACTACCGGAACTCTTACATTTTTGTAATTATTCCCCTTGTCATTTAATATAGAATAAGCAAATGGGAAGCCTGTGTATTTAGAGCCGTTCTTAAGCACGACTTTGCCATTTAATACATATCCTACATCAGATATTTTTTCAGCACCTTTTTCGGTAATGGGGAGATTTTCTACCTGGCCATATCCTTGACCGTTCACCTTCATGTTAAACACCGGTCTTCCGGGAAGGGTCTGGGCAACAACATGCGTGCCGACGCCGATGGTAGCCGACCGGCCGGCATCCTTCTTCCACTTGTTGAAAGCCGTTCTTCTTATTTTACTTATACCATCTATGCCTCCTGTATCAGCTTTTACAACAGAAACGAATCGGTTCCCACTCATGACCTTGATAACCATATTGGACACCAGTTTATTCTCAGCAGATTCTATTCTTTTTTTATCGCCGGACTGAACAGCATCATTGTATTCGGCAAAAAGAGACTGATTATAGGTATCATTTACATCTATTTCGAGATTAACCTTATCTCCTTTTTTCAAAGAAGATAATGCTTCCTGATCTATTTTATCTACCTCATTCTCTCCGAATCCAACACCTGTTCTGTACGGAACCAACTCATCTGAATCAAGACGCTTATAAACCAAAGAATAGGAATTACCCACGTCCTGAATAGACACGTCTGTGTAACGGTTAAGAACACGAGCCGATTCTTTGTCTATAGACCATCTCGCATGATAAGGCAATTCAATTATAGTAGCCGTTTCTCCACCTATATTAAGAGAATACCTTTTAGTGCCATTAGCGTTCGTTTCAGAGCTTATTTGAATAGGAACCAATGATTTTATAGAAGATATAAATTTATCGGCTCTAAGACCTGCAATTTCATACCTTTCATTGCCGTCATTGGAGATTCTTCTTACCATCAACGTCTCTGGATTCTGGGCGCTATCTATATTGGCTCCCGGCGTATTATCAGATTCGTCTAATTCATTTACAAGAGAATCTATATTGGTATCATCCTCCCCAAAATTACTTAACGTAGATTCGGAAATACGACCTTTATCAATAATCCTGTTTTGTTCGATATAAGGAAGGAGATCTGTGATGTTTCCAACCTGGCCAAGATCTTCTATGGTAAATACCGAATCGGCAAGCTTATCTTCGTCAACCTTCTCCCCTTTATCCCGTCTGTTCATTATATCAACATACGAAGAAATAGCATCATCAAGTTCCTTCCTTTGATCTGGTTCTAAATTGGATTTAGCCATATCAATAATAGCTTTATTATCCTCATACACAGATCTCGGACTTGTAAGCCTATCAGCCTTCTCAGATAATGATTTTATGAGATTAACAGGACTGTCACCCAAAGATGATACATAATCATCAAAATCTTGTTTGTATTTATCATACACATCTTTTTCTCTCGCAGTAAGAAGATCGGCATTGCCTGTATATAGTTTATCAATTATAGACTGCCTTACGGCCGGAACCATAATAGGATTATCCATAGCAGCCTCATAATCTTCATCCGATACAGACTCCGTAAGCGGTGACTCTTTTATATCATCTTCTGCTTCCTTCATCCTATCTTCCCTTACTTTATCAAGAGCATGCATAAAAGCCTTGATAGTCCAAGCTTCGTCTTCCGAAATCTTACCTTCTGACACAGCTTGATCTACTACCTCATCAGTGTCATATTCACCAACTTTATTAGACTCTGCAAAATCAGGAACCTTGTCATCCCCTTTATAAGGAGTAGACCATAGAGAAGACAGCGCTTTTGAAAACCCCCTGTTTTCCTCAGCTAAGAATCTTTTATCAAGCATCTTAGACAAGAAGTTATTCATATTCCTATAGTCCATCAAACTTCTTCGGTATTCATTTACCAAGGATCTCATGGCTTTGTCTTTGGCTGTAAACTTCTTTTCCTGTCTTGATTTTACATTAAAATAATCATCAAAAGCCACAAGCGTATCATAGGCTTCTATCACATCTTGTGAACTTATGGGAGAAAGAGGAGATGATAAAACAGATTCGGTTTTACTTACCAGCTCTTCTATCGAAAACTCTTTTCCTATTAACGTTGATAACTCAGACAACGAATTATTGTAATTGGTTCTAAGGCTTTCCAATTCTTTGGTTTTTCGTTGTATGGATTCAGCTTGTGGATCTTTCCCTTCTACGTTGCGAGGGCGGGTAGCAAGATCTTCTATTTCGGATTCAAGTTCTTCTATTCTTGACCGTATGCCACGGATAGCCATCGCCCGCTCCCTTGCCCTGTCCGACAGCCGGGAGAACGTACTTAGAGCATCCGCCACGCGAGGCTGCCCCGAAAGCGTTTCTATGACAGAAGCTATGTCTTTCATTCTTGATTCTGATTGAAGACCAAGGAAGGCATTACGAGCCACGTATTTCCTAAACTCAATCTTAGAATCATCACCTATAAGATCTTCGGCAAAACTCTGGGCAGATCTGAAATCCGAAAGACGATTGTTATAATTATCAATAATAGAATCCTTGTATTTCTTTGCCTCTTCCAAAGACATTCCATTAGCTTCGGCTATTTCCGAAATAGGCATCATATCAATCATCTGCCTAAAATTTTCAGCCGAATCCTCTAAGGTTCCCATTTGGTTGTCAATAGACATCTTTTCAAACATAGCATCATCAAGCTCCTTGCCAGTCATAGACTGGGCATCGGAACGAACTTGAGGCCCTAAACTCATTGATTTTTTCAACGTATTCAAAGCCGCCGTGTTAAGATTAGAAGATGCTTTGTTGTATTCATTCACTTGCCTTTCCAGCAAGATCTGACTATTGCTATACTCTTTAACCCCAAAGAAGCCTTCCCTCATACCAAACAAAGAACCGATAATAGCACCGATTCCTATTTCAGTCCATCCTTCTTTAGACGTATATTGCTTTTTAAATCCTTCAGAAATAGCATCAAGAACATCAACGGCTCCGTTCATGGCTACATTATCATATCTTGACTTAACATATTCCTCAGCCGTATTCTGAACAGCACCTTGAGATCCTTCTTCCCATAAGCCTTCGGACACCGGCCTTTTCATGATATTGAAAACATTGCCTGCTATCTTTTGTCCTATATTGGGATTGGTTATTTTAATAGCCATCTCTCCCGGCTTCGCAACTTCCGTCCCTAATCCAAATAAATGCTTGTTGAGCTTCTTTTCCAACCCTGGTATAGCCTTGCCTCCTAACCCTATATACTTACCAAAAAGAAGCCAGTTAGATAATCCTACTATACCCATATTGGCGGCAAATATAGCACTACCTACATCAGCATTAGAATTACGAAAAACAGCCATTTCCTCTGCATTGGGATCACGACCATAAATCTTACGATAATAATCCTTGAAATCAGACTCAGATTGCTTCATAAAAGAATTTGCTTCAACCGATGACTCGAATCCGGCACTGGTAGCCAACAACGTCATGGTTTTAGCCGCCTCCCCTACATTTCTTCCGGTAGCAACTCCTTTTCTTACATAGTCATTAAACACGCTTTTAAGGCTTCCTATACCCCTATTTGCAGCTTGCCTTGCTGCTAACTTAGCTCCGATTCTTCCACCTAATTTAGCACCTATATTGCCCAATGATCCAACTCCAAGTCCTCCGGTCATGTACGCTGATATCATGGCTCCTACGGTAAAAGACATTCCGTTACCAAGGACATCATTCCATAAGAAATTACCGGTATCCTTAAAAAGCTTCTGACCGAAATTATAATCTTCTACCTCTTTCTTGTAATAATGGGGAAGAAGCATGTCTATTTGCTGGTCAAGATCACCTACAAACTTATCCATGTTAGTGTTTAACGCAGCTTTGTAACTTCCCTCAGATGCCATATTGATAAGTTTGTCAGGCAATGACACAACTCCTTGTGCACCGTACAATGCGGATTTTAAAGCGAATTTGCCTACACCATTCCAAAACTTACTCCATCCGCTCTGTCTCCTGGCATAATAATCTTCATTGTTTATACCCGGAATATAGTTAGAATATTTTGTACGCCATACCCCATCATTACCCATCTGATGACTTTCACGGATACTTACCTTCGGTCCATAGGGATTAAGAGGCGGCGGGACAGGTGTAGCCCCCCTGTAGCTGTTACGAGCCAGTGCCTCCGAGTAGCTGTTGCTTATCTCCTTGGCTATATACGGTTCTTCGTATTCGGCAGCAGCTATCCTTGATGCGTAATCCGGAAATTTAGGTTGGGCATACACACCTTCACCAGGCATATAATTAGGAACCAGAGGTGTTGTCGTCTCTGGTAATGTAGCCGGAGTGTAATTCTCTTCTTCGGCTAATTTCCTTTGCCTTGCCACATCTTCGTAAGTGGTTTTAGCAGCAGGATTATATCTATCTATATTATTGTCAGCCATAAATTTTCTGCAAAAAATCGTTCAACTTACTAAACTTGTCATTCATATTGGGCGTGATATTTATTCCTCTCATATACGGATCCCTCATCTGATCAAGACGTTCTTGAACAGCCTCCTTCACGTATTTTACAAAGAAGTACTGAGGACACTTCTGGTGAATGCTATTCCAGTAATCCGCATACTCATCATTACCTGGATCCAAAGGAACAAAATCCGAGAACAACAATGCAGGATTTTTAGAATTTTTAGTCCTTTTGTCATAGAAATTGACCGCTACCTCTCTCGAACCCCTATCGTCCATTCCCTCCAACTGAACTGATATGTTATCAGACATGTCAATAAAATTATCAACAAGGGTTTTAACAACATTCATTTCTTCTGGCTTAAGGTAAGAACCATGTATTTTTACTATATCATAAAGGTCATTCTTAACATCAGCCTTAGAAGCTAATCGAGGAAGGCCATTACTTATAAGATACTTATCGTAAGAATAGCCTTCTTTCTTTCCAGTATCTACAAAATCACAGGTTCCAAAACTTGATTTGTAACCATCCACCGGATAATTACGTTCCTCGACCGAAGGATCTATACCCGCCTTAAGAAGCTCGTCATTCGTAATCTCAACCCTTTCTGTAACATAAGAATTTTTACCGGAACCTACTTGAGCAGTCAAGAATCTTCTAACAGTGCCATTATCTATCTCGGCATCCATATTAATGGCATTAATAGCAGTAGGATCCAGATTATTTACCTTTCCTGCCATGTAACCAGACAATCTTCTAAACTGAGCCTTCTGCAAAGACTTTTCCGGTGAATCGGCATTCCAATTGTATCTTTTGTAAGAATCAAGGTAATGATACTGAGATAACTTATCAGAAATCTGATCAGGAGATACAGACATTTTTATCTCATCCTGCATCTGACCTGCTATCATATCAGACACTCTACTGTTTTTCTCAGCATATCTTAGCTGGGTAATAGTTAATGGTTCACCTTCCTGATAATCTTTTAAATCTATATCACCATCCTTATCTATGGTCATATAATCTGATATATTAAAATCAGGATCGCCGTTGAGTTTCTTCATTCCATTAATAAGAGCCAATGTACCAGTAGAAGAACCATTATTCTCGCTTGTAATAGCATCAGATATGTTTTTCCCCAACTTGCCGGCACTCGCCTTAGCTCCTAATGACGGAGATATAGCACTAAGAATATCTATTCCTCTTGAAGGGTCCATCATGTATTCTCTGAACCCTACGGCATCAGATACACCAGTTGTTATGGCTGTGGCGAGCAGGAAGGCTCCAGCCTTATCATCTGTATCGGTAAGATTTATAAAAGAATTTCCTTTCATAAACTTAGCATTACGAACTTTACTGATAATATCCTTATTTTTTTTAGTAACTATATTATCTATTTGATAATCAGTTATGTTATTTATAGCCTTTGTAGCTCCATTTGCCTTAGAATCAGAAAGAAGTAAAGCATCATAAGCTTCAGACAGTCTGTTATTTCCTTGTCCAAAATATCCGTTTTTCTGACCTCCATTATTTTTTAAATAAGAATATATCCGTTCTTCAGGAGTCATATTAGCATACAATCCTGGGTCAGTTTTTTCTTCTTCGTATGATGCTGCAACGATATTACTTCTGTCTGTAGGAGATAATGAATTATATAATTTCAATAAATTTGCTCTACGCTCTGTGGAAGAAGATGTGAGTTGTTCATAAGGGATATTAGCCAAATTAACAGATCCTATCTTACCCGTTCCAGAATTGATAGCCGTAGGCCCGTCCATAGGAGCCATCGGCACTCCTACACCGCCTGCTCCTCTTGTGCCTCCGGATGAGCTTTCAGTGCCCATCTTGGAACCGTAAGTACGCATGTATTCGGTTTCAATCTTAGCCTGTGCAAGTTGCTCTTTTGCCAACGATATTTCAACCATAGACTTAGCATTATCAGTCAAAAACTTTTGCTGAGCCCTATCCTCTGCCAACCTTGCAAAATAAAGATCATCTTTCTTCCTTTCAAAACTTGTATTGTCGTATCTCCATGCATCAGTCATCTTATCGAAAAGATTATTGGTAACAACAAAATTAGCAGCCGCTACCGGATCTGATGAAGCTATTATCATATCTGCCTCCCTCTTGGCTTCTGCTTTCTGATTTTTAGCTTCCTGTATCTGACTGTCAATACGATCAATAATATCCTTATTATCCCCTACTGATTTCTTTTTTGCTTCCAATGCTCCTATGTGCCTATCGTATCTTTCGACATAAGATCCAATGTATCGACTAACCAAATCCGGATTACTGAACACCGGATTGGTAGCTGCCATGTATGATGCTTCTATTCTCATCTGATTCCTCATGTTTTCAGATAAGTTAGCAGACACAAAATTCCTTATCTGGGAATCAGTAAGCTCATCTACGTTGACTTCTATGATTCCACCAGTAGGATTACCTTTAACATCATATTCTGTTGTCTGAATCTTCTTGCCTTCGTTGTTTTTCCTAAAATCACTGACCAGCTTATTTATCTCCTTAGTATAATCGACATAAGGAGAATAATGAAGACCTCCCAACCTTGATCCTGCTTTACCATCTGACCTCCATTTGTAATAAGGGTCCAAAGCATGCCATTCATTAATAGGAGAATAAAGTTCAGGATGATTCTGTTTTATAGATTCTATTTCCTTCATAACCCTCTTGCCTTCTTTTGTGCCGGCAATCGCGTTAATGACCGTATCATCTAACACCGAACTTATCTCTCCTTGTATGGCTCTCGTAACACCATCAGAAGAAAGATCTACGCCTTTGAATTTTTGATTGATGTTAGCAATCACACCTGACATCTTATCTTCCATATAAGCGCGGGCTTCAGGCTTATCTATCTCTTGACCCATAAGATAATCTACCTGGGTATAGATCTTTTCACGAGCAGCATCAACCTTCTGCTGTTTGTACATCATGACGTCCTTAACAAGATCTATGTTGTAAGGACTAACATACGGGGCATATTGCCTTAAAATACTATACTGTGAAGCCACTATTTGGTCCTCCTTCTTCTTTTAGTTTCATCATCTTCTTCATTTAAACTTCTCAAGTAAGGTGTAGAATAATCACCCATATTCATCACATCCTGATTACCTTGAACGTAAATAATTTGACCACTTGGAAGCATTCTCATATTCGGAGCTATGGAAGCTATGGTATTCAACGATGTACGAACATTGAACTTATTCTGTATCTCACTGTTTATGCTGTCATAATAACGAGCAAGATTTTCATCCCTTATAGCCATAGCCTTCAATAACCCAGATTCATAACGTTGCCTTTCCACTATGTTCTTATCGTCTGTCTGAACATAAGCCATTTCATTGAATCTATCAGCTTCGTTTATTTGCCTTGCGTTATTGAAATTTACTTCGTTAATGTACTTGGCTATATTGCTTCCGGCTATGGCGTTCATATTAGCCAGAATAGCAGAGCGCTGGGAGTCGGGCACGTCACCTACTGCGTCCAACTGAGCCGATGTCGCGCGGTTGAGCTCGTTGATATACTGATCAGCAGATTGAAGAACCGGGTCTATTCTCGGAGCCTGATGCCTTTCCAGACCTTCTATCTCCAAGCCTGTATCGAGCGTTCTCAGCATCTCCGGGAAAATAGGACCGAACGCCGCCGGTCTGCCCTGTCCTTTAGGTCCGTTGTCTTCAACCACCTCCTCTGTATCGGTGTCGGTTGCAGTCGTAGGCGTACTTGCTTTCGGTTTTACCTCTATCCTTCCAGTAGATCCAATCTTAGGCGGTGTAAGGCCTGGTGCTACGGGACCGGCCTCAATAGGCTTCATTTCTGGTTTAACAGACTCAAGAACGAAGTCTATTTCCGGCATTAACCCACTATCTCTTAAAGCAACAAACTTATTATAATCGGAGCCCAGAATCTTCTTAGCGGCATCAGATTTATCACCAAATAAGTCAACATAATTCTTTATCCCTTTTTCGTTTAACAATCTTTTTTGCTCTGCCGAAACAACGTCCAACCCATAATAAGAACGAGTAGCTGTTGTCTGACCAAACTTATCATCTACGGCAAATGAATTATAAGCCTGATTCCCTCCGTAGCTTCCAGCGTCCTGGCCCCAGAATCCGTATTCATCTCTGAATTTCTTGGCTGCATCAGCATTCGTAATAGCGCCTACATCAGCTAACGCCCACAATGCATTTAATTGCCTGTTGTATCCTTTCTGGAAACCTTCTGTATCAAAATCACCATCCGTATTGTACTTGTTAGCCCATCGGTTTATGTCGAGCAAATTAGATACCGCCTTATCATTTACCCTGCCGTATCCTAAATTGCTTCTATGTTGGAGATTCTGGTTGGCATTGACACTGGAATCAGGATTAAGAATCTGCTCACGACCACTAACATCAGATACAGTCATATTAAGAGTTCGTCCAAATAACTGATTGATAAGCTTATTGTAGCCAATAGCATTCTTTCTAAGTTCCTCCAGCTCCTTCTGAGTAGGTCCACCTTCAGCCATTTTTCTGGTTTGCTTAACATACTCGTCATATATCCAGTTCTTAGCATCTGATTCTGCAATATTAAAAGCCTTAGCTTGTTTCTTTACCTGATTCAGATCAACAACCCCGCCATCCCTAAAAAAAGCATCTATCTTTTCTTGGCGCTTGGATTCCTCTTGTTTGTTATAGACAATATCAGCAAAAGACCTGAATTGCACCTCAAGTTCGTCTATTTCCTTTTGATTATCATTTACGTACTTGGAAAGAATGGACTTATTCAACTCAGAAGTATTTTTATCCTTAACATCCTTATTCTTTTCTAACCTCTTGAAAACACGTTCCTGATCATCATACTTTTCGGACAATCCTATTTTTTTCTTATATCTATCAAGAAGCGTAGCATACGTATCTTTTTCCGTAGCGCTAATGCCATAATTTTCCCTTACGTAAGAAGCGAAATCATCATCGATAGTACGGTAATCTGAAATAATATGAGCTTCTGGCAAATCAACGGGAGTGCCACCGTCTTCATGCCTGTTGCCTTTTGCCTCCATAGGACCAACATCATCCGGAGTCGAAACGTATTCTCCTTTTTCTATCTCAACATTAGCATTATCCTCCATAGATTTAGGAAGAGGGTAAATGTATTCTCCTGTCAAATCAGACGTATCTATTCTCTGACCATTTCCAAGATTAACGCCACCGCCTTCACGTTCCCATCGGATAAACTGCTGCCGGCGCTCTTTTTCGAGCTTTTCCCTTGCCGCCTGCTCGTCTCTGCTGGCTGCATACGCAGCAGATGAAGCTCCCATGATATTACGAGCAAGACCCATGCCAAGGCTCAATCCAGAAAAAGCAGCCTGTGCCACATTAGCGCCGACCTTATTACCTGCTCTTATCCGACCAAGACTTGTACCGAACATTTGAGCTCGACCTCCAAGATCAGGAGAATAATAAGGAGCAGTCATAGGATCCAGAGGATTCCCATCTTGGGAACGTTTTTCTTTAGAGGAATCAGAATCAACACCACCTACATTCATTGCATTATCAACGACTGATTTCTCTACGTTTTTAACCATACCCCTATTATCAGCGAGATATCCTGCATATCCTGCATCATGATTTTCAAAAAACGGATCGGATGTAGGCATACTACTAAATGGATTTATCTCCCCCTCCTCTGTTTCTAAAATCACATCAGAAGGCATATATATATTCTGAATATCAGATTCACCCCATTTATTAACAGGCGTTCCATAATCAAGAATAGGCTGAGTAGAGGATACATTAATATCCTGTTTCTTATCCTGAACACTACCGCCAGGAGCGAATATCGGACGATTTTTTATGATTCGTAATTTCATACTATCTTTTTTCACAAAGATAAGAGAAACGAACGAGAAAATCCAACGTTATGGGATACGTTTAAAAATCAATCATGTACGGCAGACAAACCACCCGAATCAGGATCATACTTAAGGCCGCATGCCCGTCGATAGTTTTTAAGCGCTCTCTTGTACAAAAACAGCACCGTCTTGGAAACTATTTTTTTCATGGACTTGGTTAAAACCTCTTCTGTTGAAACAGACATCAGGCAGCTATTCAAGAACGACCTGACATTGGAACCAAACAGAGTCTTCACCATTTTTCTGAACGACCTAAAAAGATATGATGCCGAAAGGGCCTTTAATCCATTGCGAACCATCCTCTTATTTAAATACGAAACGGCTTTGTCAGATAAACATAGTCTATTCTTTCCTTCACTGTCCACCTCTGACGAAAACCAAGAATACAAGGTGGTAGGATGTTTCTTGAGATGATTGATAAAGGAAGTTATAATACCTTCTTTCAAAGCCCTTTTGTGGGCTACGCATGCAGCAATCTTCTCTTCTCTTTTCAAAGAGCTGTCAAGGCATCTAAACACCGTCCTATTGTCTCCGATGAAATACTGAGGACGTTCTTCCTTAAACTTAGCCCGGTATGCGGCATATCCTTCCTTACGGAGCATATCTATCTGAGACCGGATATAGAACCTTACACACTTTTCTTCGGCTTCTTGCACGCTTTTAAGATAAGGAACTGACTTTCTTCCATATCGAAGATAGTCATAAACCATAGCCTCTATGAAGTCATTGTACGGAAAGAATCTTCCAAAACCAAAGTTCCAAACTATGAAACATCGCACTCTATCTTTCCAGTAATCAGATATGAGAAAGTTGCTACAATATCTCAACTTCCTGTCTTTCTGATAGAAATGATGAGTATGTTTGTCATAAAATAGATTAAAATATCTCAAATTGCCTAAACACTGACCGGCTGGACGGCGTACTACATTGTACCCTAAGTTGCTGAAGCTATTGTATATAACTTCTATCGGAGAGACCTGCTCTTTCTTAAAGAGCTTGTCGTGTAACTTGTGAGGATCTATTATTTCATTTAATTTTGTCTCCATAGTTGTTTTGTTTTTTTAGTGCAAAGATATGATTTTTTATCATACGCTCAAAGAAGAAAATGCACGGCCTTGTATCCGGTTTGAGAGAAATAGGATACAAGGTTTTTTGTTTTATGACGGTTTGGATAAGAGACGGGAAAACGACTCTGAACGTAACCGCCTGACCGTCAGGGGTGGGACAACAAATCTTGAATTAAAACTACGCTATAAATAGTTTCCGTTTTCCTTAATATTAAGACCATTTTCAATGATCTTACTCATTATATTATTTATATTATTTTATATACTTTACCATTTATTCATATAATTGTTTACAGTGAATGAACTTAACAACCGAAGGGAGTTAAGTGAGTGAACAGATTGACAAATTACTTTTTCCGTTATTATATTGTTTGCCTAATTGTGTTAAAAGATTGAGTATCGTGACCGAAGGGAACGATGCGAAAGAACTTATAATATTTAAAAACGACTGAACCTATCGACTGAAGGGAGATAGGTGATGGAGTGACGTTAATAGTTATATTAGGTAGCCAGTGGAGAATTAGGCAGGCTGGTAGGCGAGACGGGCGTCCATGCCCGTCAGGACAGTGGAGGTACGTAGGTCTGTTCTGTTAAACCAAGACGATGATAGTTCCATCCTTCACGAAATTGCACAAAAAAGCCGGATTATCTTGATATCGTTCTTCAACCTTCGGTATCCGTGTAACGAGTCTCAAATCCGGCTTCGATTTATTAATGAAGAAAAAAAATACCTCTTGTTCTAATTTTCGGTGACGCCTTTAATGCGAAGCTGAATATTGGGAAGCACGGCATTAATCAAAGCCATTTTCTTATCCTCTTCGCTTTCTTTTTGATTCTGTCTATACATCATATTATAATCACTGTCATCACCATCCTTTTTCCCGTCTAACGTCAGTAAATGATTTACGATGTCCTTACCATACGTTTCAGTCCATGTACGGAATCTCTCTTCCTCGGACTGTCCCTCCTGGGACGGGGCTTCCGGGTTAGAAAGGGCGGCTGCCACTTCTATCTCTGGAAGTGTTACCGATGCTGCTATTTTTCCATCATCTCCGAATCCCATTTGACCATACGAAGATGCGGAATTTTCTTCAATATCCAAACCAAGATTTTTAGCAACCTCCATAGCATAGTTATAACGGTCATCATTTCTTATAACACTCTTATGAGGACGTCCTGCTCCTTGGTTCCAAGCTACTACAGCATCTTTAAGGTTATCGGCGTTCATAAAGTCCTGCCGGCTGTAGTTGTAATACCCTGGTCCTTCTTTTCCTTTTCTTGTGTATAAGAAATTAGAATATCCGGTCTTTCCTTCGTATTCATCAGCTAAGAACTCAAGTTGGTCTTTGAATGTTGGTGTAGAATGACCTTTCTTTTTGGCGTGCTTGAATAGCTTATCCATGCGCTCATTATGCCATTGCTGTATGCCGTATGATGTTCTGTTGTCTCCGTATATGTCATCTTTAAGACCGGATTCAGCCATGAGATTACCTATGATAGCAAGCGCCTGTATCTTAGACATGCCTCTTTTATTAGTAAAATATTCATATGCTTCACGCTGTTTACCAACCACGCCACCTTCTTTCTTGATATTGGTATTGTATCTCTTTCCATTCCACGTAAATTCCTTAAGACCTCTTTTCCTGGCTTCTTTAAAGGCTTCGCCTCTTGTAGTGGAAATCGGGTCTTGTAATTCAAGATCGTTTTTTATACCAAGAATGGCATTAATAATATTATCATCCTTTTTATCATCATCATCTAATTTATCAACATTATTCGAAACGTAAGATTGGCTTATTAAATTTGATACGCTTTTTCTATTTTTATAAGTTCCTTCTTTATCTGATGGAGCTTCAAAAGCATACACAAGTGGATACGAATAATCCGTATCTGGATCTTCTGACATAAATTCGCTTACTGCATGAATGGCTTTATTGTATTTAGTATCCTTTATACTATACATCCCAGCATCTTGAACATGATCATAAAATCTGTCTATCATGTAATTGATATATCCACGCTTATCCCCCTTAAATCGCTCTTTATCTTTCTCAAACTCTTTGGGTGGATATCTTTTATCGGATTCTTGGAAAAGTCCCTTAAACCCTCCATAATCAGATACGGCATAGGGATTACCACCAGATTCTTCAATAATATTTCCAAGTACGGCTTCTATCTGGCGTTGATTGAAACCTTTATCATATAAAGCATCATAGATCATATTCATTCCATCTACGTCCATAGTGCGGTGCGTACCCTTACCCACGCGCTTCATATTTTCATATTTGGATTTGAATAAATCCCAATCTATTTCCGGCTTAGAAGAATCCCCTCCTTGTTTTTTGGATCTTATCTCCATCCTTTTATCCAAATCATTCTTTGAATCAATAATGGATCTAAACAGGATCTTGTTTGGATCATTCTCTTCGTATGGGATTTTATCTTCTACATAATCCCTTATTTCAAAAGGATATCCTATTGTATCAAGAGTCTTAGTAACAACCCCAACACCAAAAGGTTGATCGCTTCTATAAAAATCGTACTTATCTTTCACAACCATCCTACCTCTATCATCACGGTACATGGTAAAACTTGATAAGCCTGATAAATCATTTAAATCTCCGTAAGCATCCGGTATAAAATTATATTCGTTAAATACCTGATGTTCCCCGGTTCTGGCTTTTTTTAAGAGATCTATACCCTCTTCTACCATTCCAAGTTTCCTACTTGTCACATCCCTTAACTCCTCCAAATCAGATACGTCCTTGCCTGCAACTTTTCCATCAATTATCTTATTATCTAAGGAATCAAGCTCCTTTCCATATTTTTTAGCCATTTTCTCCCACCCACCATTTATCCTGTCAGATATAATGGATTTGATATTGTCTGGTATTCTGACAATCCCATTTTCTTCTTTCAGATTATTTGGTTGGTTTAAGAATCTAAACCAAAGATTCTGACTAAAATCATCTACATTGGCTTTCGGAACATCTTGACCAAAAAATTCCATTATTTTGGTTTTTAATCCTCTTTCATTAGCATACACGTCAGGTGTTATATTAGATGCCAGATATTCTCTAAGTTTTACAAACGGACCAATTTTATTCCATAATGTTTTTGGTTGTTTGTCCTTTACATATTTTTTAGTTTTCTTTGCCATCTTTTTCTTCCTCCTTCTTAAATTTGTGGTAAGCACCACAAACCTTATCAACCAACCATCCCATCAGACAGGCGGCATGCTCATCTTCTCCGGCGTCAAAACCGTAATCCATATTAAGATACTTACAATAAATAGAAAGACCGTGCAGACATTCGTGTCCTATGGTTCTAACATCCATATCAGACAGCGAATGAAACAAGAAACATATTTCTTTCCTGTGATTGGTTCGGTTTCCTACGAAAATAGTTCTGCCACCATAATCATCAGTCCACCCCTCCCAGCTCTGATCTTCTACTTCCAGGTTGGCGGACGTCTTTACTATATACTCTTCATCTGCTCCAAGCAATACCCTTATATTGTAAGGATATATGTCATTTTTATACGATACCTGTTTCATGACAAACTGTTTTTCAACAAAGGTAAATAAAAAAAGCCGAAGAATGATGTTACTCATCCTACGGCTATCAAATTTAAGTTCTTGCAAAAACTTTCTTACATAATAAAAAAAAGCGTGTCAATTTAGGGTCATAATAGGATTACCCCATTTCTTTTTCCACTCTTTGCCTAAATACATTCTTAATTCCTCAAATGAATGAACGAACTCTCCATCAATTATAGCTCCAACCGCATTTTCTATTGATATTATTTCATTTAATTCATTCTTCGTTGCAAAATTTCTAATCCCATCTTCATGTTTATTGAAAACAATAAAATTTATGGCTTTGGCTACTATTTTTATCTTATCAGATAATTCGCTTTTGTTTTTTATTAAAGAAGAAACAGACTTGCACATCTTAATGTAAGCTTCACCAGCTATATTTCTATTTTCTATAAAGTTGTCGGTAAGCCATAATATAACCTTAGCATATATTTCAGGATCTAATTCTAAGGCTATCATAACAAAAAAATACGGATTAACAAACCATTTTTGATCTTTTCCTTTTCCTCTCCTGTATGCCATTCCATATTTCTTCAAATCAGTTAATTTACTTATATTCAATGAGTTATCTTTGAGTGTACGATATCGTACAGTACAAGTCAATTCATTGATATTCAATTCTTTAATCAATGCATTCATTTTCTCTTGAAAAGACGACGTAGACATTAAATGATCAAGTCTTTTAGGCTCCAACCCCATAGCAGCTCTCTTCTGCGATAATACTTCCATTACTTCTGTTATACACACAAAACCGTCTTTTGACATAACAGAAATGTTTCTACCCAACAATTCTCTGCTTTCTGATTGCAATAACACGTTACTTTTCATAATTTTACATCGTTTTATTGTTAATAAATAAGCGCCTACCTGTCCGCGATGGATCGATAGGCGCTACAAATACATTCAACTATTATTAAATCACAAAATAAAAACTACTTATTTTCAACTTATTAAATATTGTAATTTATCTATTCTTAATCTTATCTTCAGAAATCAACCACTGGAATATAATCTTCCGGTTGCTAATTACTTTCTTTATCCTCATCAGCATCCAACTTCCTCTTAACCTATCAAGCCATGACCGTCTAAAATTAAGAGCATCAGGATTAACCGACTTATTTATATCGTTATCGTCCTTGATCCAGATAGGTGTTTCAGATCGGTCATCGTCAACCCTATTGAAGAAGTCATTTAACTTATGTCTTCTATATACTTCAGTATCCAGAACCTCAGTATGGTCGCCTACGATCTTCGGATACGATATGCGTTGCGCTAAATTATTCTTTTCTTCTGGAACAAGATGAATTTCACCTGAGTTGTTTGTGTCGTTGTAGATAGTTATCGTATCTAAACCTACTTTCCTGTCAAGTGTGTAATTCACATCATCAACGTATTTCCTTGCGTCAAGCTCATACTCAACAGAAGCCAGCGTAGAACCGTTATATTTCTCTTTTATCGGCACTTCTAATATAAATGGATATGTTGTTCCATAAAACGTTTGGAAGCTCTTATTCGTCAGCAAATGACTCCATAAGCCACCTTCTTCGTCTGATGCCGGGAAGTTTATTCCTGTCTGGAAATATTGTTGCTGTTCTATATAATAGTCGGGACAGAACGAATAATAAGAAATCCATTCTTGCTTCAGACACGAATATCCGATAGTGAACGACACGTCCTTGAAATACTGTTCGTCTTTTAAGGATATTTCCTTATCGTTTGATGGCACCTCTGTTTCATTATACAAGAACCTTCCACCATCATATTTATAATATGCCGGGTTCTTAACAGGTATATAATCTTTTTTTGTGATAAGTACCCTCTTATACCTATTATCCCATCCAAGAGACAGACCAAGACCGATAAATTTATTATCCGTATCTTCTTCTGTCATTTCTGTACCGGTTAAGATATTAGTTATTCCGTATCTAAGAATCTTAAACGGAAGATGACGCTTAAGCCAATGCCTGATACCTACACTAAGTTCCTTAAGATTACGTCCGTTTGGATCGGTCATGAACACCTGTGCTCTTTTAGTATCTACCCAGAAGTGACCAAATTCTGAACTAATTATTTCAGTGCTCTGGGTTCCAGAATAACCGAGGTCGGTCGTGTTGTACTCCAGAGGCCGGGACGCGAACAGACCGCCGGTGCCCATCTCGGCCTGCCCTGGGGAGGTACGCTCCTTGATTACGTCTATGGCGTTATGGAGTGAAACCTGATCCTCGAACCTAACAAGAATCTGATCGGATTCAATACGCTTCATGTGAATAAGCTTCCCGTTGTTGGTTGGGAACTCATGATAGTCCATAGGCTTGTACGTCAGCCACGGATCTGTTTGACTGTTTTCAGATACGTCAGCCCTACTCCATATAACACCATTAGGACGCTGGTAAGCACAGTCATAAAAACGTCGTTCGTATGTTGCCGGCAATACATTTGGTGTTAGTGTCATCCTCGACGAATAGATAGGACTTATCTTGTAATCATTATCCCTATGGATAGATACGTTCTTTTCTTGTGTCCACCAAACAAAATCTCCTACTTTTGGATAGAATAGTTCATGAGGCTGAGGGCCCTCTAATCTGAAATTACAATTTATTTCAGACTCTACAAGGAACTGAGGAATGCCATAGAACCATGTATAAAATCTTCCATTAACGTACTTGCCGGCCGTATCACCATTTAATTCGTATAAGCTTTTCCTATTAGGATAGAACTGATATCGTCCTTTATTAGAAGATGTCCAACTGTTAAAACGTTCGTTATCTATTGTCTCAAGAGCGTCTTCTCCAGTATCATAATTAACAAAATATCTTGGATACCCTACATTTCTGTAATCCATGTATGGGAATGGTATCATATCTCCAATACCAAAAGCACTATTATAAAAAACAGGAAATTTTCTCTTTAATGAAAATCTGGTTATCACCGTATCACCACCGAACATCAGTTTCTTTTCATTAGTAAAAAAGCCACACCCTCCTATAGAAATCCACTTTATATCTTCTATTTGACCATATTGATCCGGCCTATATCGCATAAGCCTCATATACGGAGAGCAAATGTATGAAACTGATTTGGATTGTTCGAATGTTCTTCCTGCTACAATATCACTTCCAGCAATAACCAAATCATCTATGCGGCTACTGTCGTAATTGTAAACATAGTTCGGATATTCCAATAAATATTTCGATTTACCATCTCCTTTTTCACCTGGATCACCAAATGATAAAAATAACGAAGATTCACGATCTATATTATTAACGAATAAGAAACGTCCCTCATTATCGTTTTTACCGGTTCCCCATTTAGATGACATACTGGCATCCATCATAGGATATACACCGGACTTCATATACTTAACAGAAGATAAACCACGAGCAAAATTTCGTTCATACTTATCCTGGTCTGTTATACCTATCATTGAATTATATAATCCTACAGAAGTATAATACCATGCATGATTACGTCTTGGCCCATTGTTTATAAACGTATTAAGCCAATCATAACGGTACTTACCGTACAATATTGGGCCCTTAGCAAGAGTTTGACTGATGGTTGACACCATTGAAGAAAACAGCATGGCCACACTTAAATTCGTTAGGAATCCTCCTCCGGTAAGACCGGCCGACCCTCCTATGTATCCAGACTGCGCCCTTATCTGAAGCTCTTCTGCTATCATAGCGGCTATTGTGGCACTTGATTCAACTGCGGCAAGCGACGCAGCCATCGTGTATGCGGCAGGACCTAAGATAGTCCATTTTGGATGATCTTCGACAGGTACGAAACTGCCCACAGACATTCCTCTTTGAAACCCGTCTATACATACTTCATTTGGAAGTTCGGGCTTGTTGAAATAAATATCAGGCGAACAGAATGAATACCACACGTTTCCTCCTTTGTCGAAAGGATGGGATATAAACTCGTCTCTTTTGCCAGACGTATAATTATATTGATCTTGTGATAGGTCATTATATGGGTAATTAGGATAGATATTTACATTACCATCGTCTCCTGTGTATCTAAGCATATCGTAGGCCAATCCTGAGGCCACAACCGACCTATTTAGCCTCCTATCTCCACGATACAGTTCATATCCTACGATCGTATCTCTTTGTTGTTGCGTAATCAAACCAGAATCTACCGCAAAATCCAAAAACACTTGTATGGTGTTCTCATCTACCATAATACCTACCGGATATATTTCAGAAGCTATGTCATATCCACGTTCATCACTGTTCATAAAAGGTATATGCTTGTTATCTGGGAACCGGTAATGACGTATAGGTTGTTGGCAAAATACGGTAGAAGTATCTACTCCTCCATAAGAATGACCCTTGAAATAAGATAATCCATTTTTGTCTGACAAAGGAGCACCATAATATTCTGTTAACTTATTCATAATATTAGAATAAGCTTCTGTTTTTTTTGGATCATCATAAGATCTTCCTGTATCTATTTTCATCCTACTACTATCATAAAGTTCAAAATTAGCAGGATATTTCTCAGATGATTCCCAATATGCAAAATCCCCGTATTTATAAGGACGAGGCTTGCAATTGATGGGCCTATCTCCACATGTCTGACATTTGGATGCAAATACGACTGTTGATCTTAATGTTATTGAATCAACAGACAAATCAACCTTATTTATTTCTTTTTCTCTTACACCAAAAATATACGGATATATAGTTTTACCTGTAGCAAAAGAAACACCTAAGATAGCACGAGACGGCTTCTTTCCTGGTTCTTCCTCTTCATCTGGAGTATCCTCATTCTTATATTTACAGAATTGTATTTTCCTGAATGTCATTATCCAAGGAACAGCTACAACCGGCGATTCTATTGTTACATAAAAATAATCTTGTTTTATCGTTTCTTTAAAGAATTTATCATCTATAGTTCCCCATGCGGGTCTTGCTATATTGATAATAACCGAATGTCCTGAAGCATGTTCCGGCCTATCGAAATCTACTGGTATTGTTCCAAGTGGATTCCATGTCTCTATATCCTTCCAAAAAGAAACACGAACATAATTAGTAGACACAGCATCCATTATGCCATCTACCTTTCCAAGAGCTTCAAGATAAAGAACTTTGTTCTCATCTTTATAACCTTCTATGTCCCACTCTTCTGGTCTGTTGATTCTGATAAACCTGGCATTTGTCATTACATTTCTGACAAACTTCCATACCACAAATTCAGATGCGAATCCAATATTAAGCTTATCCCCCGTAGGATTGTTAAATGTAGCATTGTTCACATACCTCTCAAATTTCCAATCAGTTTCAGCTATACCGGTATCTGAATTTTTATATATCATATCTTGCAACTTCTCAGAAGCTTCAGGCCAAAATTGCTCAATACAATACCTGGGCCCGTTCTTTGATCTATACTGATTATTTATGACCGTACTGGTAGATCTGCCGGCTCTCCAATCTCCCACACCATTTATCCTTTGACTCCATCCATCTATATGAAGAATATAACTTCCAAGAAGATAATTATAATTTTGAAAGTTGTTATAATCAGTTCTTGACACAGTAGGATCAGAACAATAACTCTCAATATAACATCCACATGTACAGGGCATGGTATCTAATACGTATATAGCATCAGATACAGTTTTTAAAACATATCCAGGTTGTAAATATGGATAAAACTCAGAACAAAGATGTTGATTGCCATCACCTGATATGCTGCCAGCGCTATATCCAAAAAATGCTTCCTCCATCCATTCAGATAAAGAGTTCATTGTCTCATAGTTAAACAACACAGAATACTTATTCTGATTCTCTCCTCCTGTGGTGTATAGATAATCTGTAGAGACATGTTCCATTTCACTAAGAACCTTATATATATAATCTTCCACAAGACCTGTTATCAAAGGAACTGGAGCAGACAATATAGATTCTTGACGATGGGGAACTTCACAGTCTCCTTCCATTTCTGGTAATCCAATATGATCAATTGGTTCCATATAATCCTGTGCTCCGTCTTCTCTGTATTTGGTAGCTATATTGCATATCTGTCTTTCATTGTCTCCATTCTCCTTATTGTTACAAGCTACAAGACCTATATTTTCAGACAAATAATTTATCGGAATTCCTACAATATCATCATAATCGATAATAAATCTTGATTTCCCTTTAAAAGTAGCGAAATTGCTTTCCACTATAACAGTTTGACCTACAGTAGCCGGGTTGTTACACTCTTTCTGTTCTTCATCTATAACAACCGCATCGTCGTCAATCAATACCCCATCTCCTGCCGTATTGCTATACTGCCATACATATTTTCTTTCCACTCCTGAACAATCCGGAGCATATGCATTTATAGACTGGTATGGGATACTGTCTTTGTTCATTTCCTCTCTTGCCTTATCAGAAGGTGGGGGAACAAGAACGAATGCTGGAGTTTTATAACCGGTAGATGTCTTAAACGAGATAGAAAACGGATACACTTCATTCCTCATATATCCCACATACAACGAACAAGCATTACCATCTTTATACAGATCTTCATGAGCGACAGATGCCTGCCATTTTAGAAAATGCCCCATAAGAGAAACTACAGGCTGTAAATTCCACTCTTTTTCCGCAGTAAGACCATACTGCAAAAGACGGTTTCCGACTGACACTATTCCTCTTGATGTGTTGTACACAGCCCTTTTCAAGGAAATATGCTCAAATGTGGTTCTTTTATTATTAAGGTCAGAATAATAGTATATGGTCTTCTCTGTAATAGGATGAATACCTTCTATAAAATAATCAACTACCGGCTGCGTTTCCCCATTGTATCCTACCGTATTCTGAATAACGGCTACCTTATAATGGCTGACTTGCCTATCCAAATTAGACACCTTAAGCCTTATACCAAGATTAGTTCTTTCTCCCCATTTACCGTCATTGATCCTGATATATTGCTCGTCAAATACATGTACAGGATTTGTAAGTGATGTGTAGTTTGTTTTCTCGTTGCCAAATTCATCACACAGAGCCACAGCAAACTGATACACGCCCGCACGCAGGCTGCCCCCGTACTCTATCTGTACCGGCTCTACGCATGGCTGGTCCAGTAGCGGAAACACCCTAAGTTTCTCACATGCCAGAAAACAACCATTCTCCTGCATGAATTTGTCTCTATCGTATTCTTTATCGCATATCTTATACCCATGATAATGATACCATATATCACCTTCATCATCAGGAGTCAGAGCCTTGTCTACAATAACATACCTGGGAGGATTATAATCGTCAGTCCAGTAAATACATTTTCCACATTTCTCTGTCTTTATTTCTATGGTTTTTATAGGATGATAGATAGAGAACTTAAGGCACGGATCTTGCTCGTTGTCTTCAAGCAGGGTTTTCATGCCAGAACACAACGACTCCGATCCTTCTACCATAGATTCTATATCAGAATCAGACAAGATACTTGTATCGGATTCAGGCTTGAAATAAGTTATTTTAGATACGCCTGTTTCAGGATTTGTTATAAAAAAATAGATATTGCCTGAAGTAAGATCATTCTTATAACCAATAACTTTAAACCCATCGAAATCAATGCATTTAAGATTACTATGCTCGTTAGATCTCATCCCAACATTACCGTCCTCGGATTCGATGTTGGCATTCAAGGCAAACGTATAATGCTGATCCGTAAGACTCGACGGATGCAGATCTCGGTTCATACCTGTTTGAGGAACCGCTATGTTTCTGTTATCTTCTGCTGCCATTTTATAACTGTTTGTCACAAAGATAGCAAAAGAGATTTAATCATGGATTTCTAAAGTAGGTGAAGAAAAGAAATACATTTTCAGTCTCCTACTTCATCAACTACACCTACATAAAAATCGGGGATAGGATTATTACTAAAATTTCTTATTTGAATATCAACATAATTATAGAAATAATCATAAACCGGATCCATTATCGTTACATTACTTTCTAAAACCCCGTCTTTGTATGAATACAGTTCCTCATGTTCGGAATCAATGTAAAAAATATATCTTGGTAAATCCTGGGTATTAACTGTTAGATGATTATTAAACAAACTGCATTTAGAATGATCAGCAGACAGAAGTAACAATAGAAACGTATATGCAGATTTATCTCTTATTATAATATCACAATTAGATGATACATTAGACAAAACCTTGGATAAATCAAATTCTCCAAAACTTATCTTGAATTTCTTTCTTCTTATTGGAGTTATATATACTGGACTATTAACTACAATATTATTCCATTGAAATTGACTCCCTTCCATTACAGGGGAGAAACAATTACCCATCGCCATATTAACATTTTCAAATCTTCGTCTCATAACATCTACTTACGATTTATATCTTTTACCCCTAATTAACACAGTTCCATCACCGCCGGTTCCTTCCGAGCCGCATCCGCCTCCTCCGTAACCACCACTTTTTCTGTTTCCTCTTCCGATTCCACATCCTTCATCATAATCGGATTCACCTCCCATACCACCATCCCTATTTCTATCAGCTCCACCACCTCCGGCATTTCTTTTACCCGTCGGTTCTCCAAAATCTCTGGTTGTATATCCTTGACCTTTTCCTCCTCCATATTTCGTTCCAGGTAGGTGATATATCCCATTATCGTCTGTCATTCCAGTGGCATCAGATCCATCCGATCCAGCGTAAAACTCATCACCTAATTGATCTACAGATCCTCCACTTCCACCATTTCCTCCAGTATAAGGACCACCTGTTGAGTTTTCTCCGTTAAGAAGACCATTACCAGAAGGATTTCCACCATCTGCTCTGTAAGATGAGTTCATAAATTGAGAGAATCCTCCCTTCTCAGGATAGCCATAATACAGACCTGCTCCACCTTTTCCTACTATGATATTAATTTCTTGACCTGGTGTTACAGATATTTGAGAGCCTTGTTTTATTCCTATATTGTTTCTTTTGTAGGTCTTGGTATATCCACTTCCGGCGCCAGAACCGTTTCCACTTCCACCACCTCCACCAACAAGAAAAACATCCACCTCGGTACAACCATCAGGAACTACCCATGTGTAATTGCCTGCTGGATAAAACCTTATGATAAAGTCTTCAAGCTCCCTATTTTTTATCAAAAAACGACGCCTCATAATATACTAAGGATTATCTCCCCCCCCCATATATATAATAAATTACTGTAAATCATATAATCATATTTAACACATATAATCAAACAAATACAAAGAAAGAGTTATTAGAATAAAGACTGGTATCCTTTGCATATGTCATACAATCAACATCCTCATCTGCGTTTTGTATAAGGTCTCTCTTGCCATCATAATTATTAGAAAACATAAAAACATATTTTTTATTGTTTATCTGAAACCTATATATAATGCCATGTTGTTCACTTAAGCTACATTTTGAAGTGTAACTTTCTTCTCTTAAAACAACTTCAATCCCATTTAGCTTACATTTATAACAAACCATTTCAATGAAAACAGCATGAGGGATGTTTACAAAGTTCTGATTATTTCGTTTTCCTATGTTAATTTCTTTCTTCCACCCATCGTTTTTGCCTATTACTACTTTGCAAACATTGTTGAAAATTAATTGATTAACTAACATCGTACTCGCTTTATGAAGATAATCCTTCACTTTGTTATTTCTCTTTGTTGTGAGTCTGTTAAGTCTTTTGCTATTTTTGCTTTTATTCCTCCTTTCAAGTTCTGAAGAAAGTTCGCTTTTCTTCTTATTGTAATATTGATTGATTGATTTCAAAGGTCTTCCGTTTATAATCAATCCTTTTCCGTTATTAAATCCGATTGTTGCAAGATTGTTCAATCCTATGTCAATTCCTGCATAAATCCCATTGTCTTCTTTCGCTTTGCATTCATTTGCTTTGTAAACGATTTCGACTACGATATGATCACCTTTCGGAATCACTCTAACTTGGATGGCTTTCCTATCCGTTTTTATGTAAACGCTGGTACCGGATAACTTTAAGTATCTTTCTCTGCTTTTATAAGAAACAGCTTGATATGTAAAATAAACCGGAAATCTACCGTTCTTTTTCAAGTACTTTGGGATTTCTGCGTCTTTTTCACCTTTCTTTTTGAGAGCAAAGAACGACTTGTAGTTATTCTCGACTATTTTCATCGTAGCTTGTGAAACCTTTGAAGGAAGTGCCCTATAGTCAGGATTATCGGATAAGACAAACTCTTTATTTAAAGAAAGATATCCCAAGAACTCTTCCGTATTGAAATAATGTTGTCTGAAAGCATATAAAGTAGCATTGTACAAGTTTTTGGATAAAAAGCATATATTATCCAATTCCTTGTATCTCGTGTCGCTCTTCTTAATTATATGTCTTTCAACAAGATTCATTTTTCAACACTATCCTTTTTAGAAAGTTCTTCTATTATTTTCCCTGTTCTCCTTTCGACCTACGAAGTCCGTACACTTTACTGCAAAACGAGGTTATGATAGAGATAAGATCGGACATTATATCTTCTTTATCATCTTCCGCTTGGTTGATAACCTCTATTGATCTTCCGTTTATGTTAAGAAGAGTTTGTATGAAATTAAATCCAAATCTCGAAAACCTGTCTTTATGCTCAACAACTATGATGTCTATCGAATTGTCCTTCAAAAGGTTTTCTAATTTAGGACGTTTGTCATTCAATCCGCTTCCTACTTCCATTACAACCTTACTTATCTTGTATCCTTTCGCCATGCAGTAGGAGACAACTCTGTCTTTTTGAGCTATCAAATTGGACTTATTTTCAGAAGATGAAACTCTTGCATATACAGCGATTGTCTTTTCTTTATTTTCATCAACTACGATGCGTATTCTTCCTGTAGAAGTTCTTTCAATTTCAAGTTCTCCTTTATTTATCCAATTCCATACGGTACGCATTGTAACCCCATGAATCTTTGCATATGTACTCACTTTGTATTTCATATCTCAAATATAAAATAAAAATAAATATAATGAACAAATTCGTTGAATATTCATTGCATTTATTTATTTTTAACTATCTGTTACAATACTTTTCCAAGTCGAAAGCCTCTCTTTCGAATACGATATTATGATATGCCTTATCGTGATTGCGATATATACACAACCTAATCAGGTACTCAATTAAATACCATGTATAGTATAAAAATATTGGAATAAGGGACAGCCATAACATCCACCATCCTGCATTACCGAATAAGAGACACAATCCTATTGTAAGCAATGATATAAACATACCAAAACAAAACATTGTATGATACTGATTGCAATGTGCCTCCTCATGATATTCGGCTCTCAATGATATACTATCACGTTCGGTAAATACGGCTCCAAACAACATAATCGTTTTGTAGCCGTCAATGAACGTAAATAACTTAGCTATTTTTGATTTATAATATATTTTCATTGCCAAAAATAATTTTAAACCAATTACACAAAATCAAAAACTCAATAGGAGAATTAACTCCATCCCATTCCCATTTTTCGAGATAAGGTCTTAACTTGCTTTTATCAACGTCTTCACCCCCTCTAAGAAAAACAAGATGCGGCATAAATAGCTCTCCCCCTTCCAGAGACTTATTAAACTTACTAACCAGCCTCTTTCTGAACTTAGGACCATACCATGATTTTTCATTTGTGGATCCAAGACAATAGTAAGAATTGTTCTTAACTTTAATACCAAACCATTTACATACGTATGGATGATATACTCTATCTGCTAAGAATATAAATGGCTTATACCATAGGCAATGCCAGAATGTACTACACTCGCCTCCGAACTTCTTAAAAGCCCATCTGAATCCTCCTGAAAAATACCAGTTGTTGGCTCCTCTCTTAACCTTAACTTTGTATTTAAGATTCTTATTCCGGTTACTAACCCTATCCCACGGCTTGACCTTATCGGTATCCATATCAGGAAGGAATGTCCAATGATGAAGCAAGGCGCTATAATAAGGATTGTATATCTTGTGTCCGTTTCTAATAACGTACTCAAAAATATCGTATCCTACTTGCCTGGCTTCTTCAAATCCTTTTTCTGATAAGAAAGCTAATATCGGAGCCAGATTCCAGATCTGATCTTGTGAAGTGAATGGGGAGAAGCATGGATCTTCGTCTTTCAACTCTATACCATTAGTGTACCCGGAACTTATCTTGGAAAGACCGAATTTGCTTGCATCTTCGCTATGGATATCATCTCTTAAGAAAAATCCTTTTTCGAATTTGAAATAAATACCTTTATTGTTATTAAAAAATAGATCATAAGTAGTATCGGCAAGACGAGTAAGCACCAGTATGGCATTACGAACATCATCTTCTGTCTTGTTACCAAGAATTATTTCCGTGTATAAAAACTGGAGATACTGAGCCAGGTTGATGGTTCCGTCGCCGACCCAGCCTACCCCGTTCTTCACCGACGACAGTGGGATGCACGAGGCCTGCTCTGTGTAGCTGGAATCATAAACGAAATCCCTATAGAAGACTTCTTTTATCTTATCGTATTTACTCCACAGATCTTCCATGCCATTACCCTATTACGATCACACAATCTCGTTTTTCTTTATTGTAGACCATCGTCCCCATCTTAGTGTACAGACCTTTTATATTTTGGTAATTGGTTTCACCATTAGCCGAAACGTTGGTAGTAATGCTGTCGGAGTAAACTTCTTCGCCGCCTTCGTTAATGAAGTTAAATCCTTGTTTAACCATCTCTCCTCCAAGGTAGGCTGTAAAAGACACAACAACATTTCCTCGCCCTCTATTCCCATACCAATTACCATAGATATCGGCATTGATATTAGGCTCAGACTCGTCCATGCCCGGCGCTGATAGCAAGGTCTTCATCTTAATAAGCGCCCCTTCGAGTCCTGACTGCATGTTATCACCACCATAAATAAGGTAATCACCTACCTGTTGTTGGGTAGTAGCCCACTGCTTACTCCATCCAACGTATTTATTATCTACATCCGAGATGCCTGTATTGGTGAACCCAGTTGCAGTATCAAAATCAGAACCGTCTTCTGATTCCCATCCGTATCTAAGAACAAGATAATCGAACTCAGGAATTACAACGACCTGCTCGCCGGCAGCTTGTGTGATTGTAACGTTCTTACTCTCTCCACCAGCCGTTACCTTAGCTACGCCTCTACGATCTTCAGCTACCGGATTAGGGCCGGCTGTGAAGATAATATTTGCCGGTCCTACGCCTCTCATTTTGTCGGCAGTTACTATTTCGCTTGCACTAACTTCTAACATTTTGTTTATTTTTTTAATATTTCGAATACGTATATCCAACTCGACAAAAATACTACCGGGCAGTACATTGTTTCTACCAAACTCGCATCTCCTTTAAATTGCCTGATTGACCAAACAATCATAGATACAATAACACCAAGCAAGTATATAAATAGAACTACTTCCGTCATACCAATTTAAGTATATTGTCAATTACAGGATACGCCTTAGTATATATCTCAAACTCAGCACGGCGCCGCCTAAGAGGTTCGTACATGCCTTTTAATGTCATACCCATCATCTTAAGTTCGGTCTTAGCATTTTTCAGCTTAACCAAATCTTGCTGTGCATACAACTTGAACAAATCGGCAGCCCCTTGTGCTTCTCCATTATACATCAGTTCCTCAAAGAATCTCATCTTTACAAAATTATCTACATAATCCAATACCAGACCTTGAGGCGTGTCTGGTATAATTATATTAGATTCTCCGTCAAAGGGAAGAGACCGGTACTGCATGTAAATAGGCCCATCGAAATTAGCATACAGGAATCCGTTTACGATATTTATCTCATACGGACTATCCTTTATTACCTTATTCCGGCATTTACTTAAACAAGAATCACGAAGCATAGGCTTAGCAAGACCTAACATTACCGGCCGGTCATAATAGCAACGAACTTCATGATCGCGATCATGAACATTGATATAAAATTTTTCAACTATCACTTTCTCGCATTCGTCTTTACAACATTCATCGCAAGAACACCACCTATAACTTCTTTCGGTACGTTCTTTCCAGGCTATTGTATTTTGAAGTTCTGGTATCACCTTATCACCTTCCGGCACCTCATATCCCTTGAAATCGCATTTGAATGCCAGAATAAGATCAAAATAATCTCCCGGCATACGAGCCTGTCCTCGCTTGACGTCCACTACCGCCTCTTTGCGCATAGTAATATCGCCTCCAAACTTCTTCAGGGCGATTTCTACCCATTTGTAGATGGATACTTCATCTATCAGATCACGCTTGTCGAATGATCTTAAAGACGATTTTAACTCTATGATATAATCTTCTATCGTCATTACTTTTAAAAAAAATGGAGGACAGGAAACGAACCTGACCTCCACAAAGATATTGATAATATAGTTAATGTCCTATTTTGAAGATTCAAAAGTTAGAGTCTTCGAATTTACCGTACTTTAGAAACGTGCTTCTACATTTCCCTTTTATACCATTGAGCGTAACTTCATATCCGGCACCAGTCATGTATATTGTTTGCTGATTGATCCTTTCACCGGAGTACTTATCCACAAAGTAAGATCGATAAACACCAAACTTATTTTTGACAATATCACTGTATAGTTCCCATTTACCCTGCCCGTTCCTGAACATGAATTTCATTTCTTCAAGAAACATACGGAGATTCTTTTCGGCAATAATGATCCCATTTTGTTCAAGCTTCTTCGCAATATCTCTAATCAACCACATGTTTTCATGATCAACCTTCTTAAATGACTCTGCAAACTCCACATCAGGGCGCTGCTCTTCTATGGTCTTTATCGCCTGCTGTCTCTCCGCCTCTGCTTGTGCTCTCTCGGCTATGGCTCTATTTTTGGCATCAATCTCGTCAGCTAATGCTCTCAATGCAGACGGATAGTCTTTCGGTGTTATAGAATAGGAGCCGGTTTTTCTTATAGAGGGAAGAACTTCAGATGTTACCCATTTCTTGAATTTTTTAGCAAAATCCATCTTTGATCCAAAAATTAGGCTATACAATCCAGACTCATTGATTATCAGTATTTTAGTGTTTGGAGTGTAGGGACGGAACGTTTCGTTCCACCCTTGAGTATCAGGCACTTTCATTATTAGCCTATCATCTTCATCTACATGATCCCTTATCGCTTTTCTTGGATTAGTGTACCCTAAAAATGAAGCTATAGGAGATCCTATAAAATACGGTTCTTCGTCAATAATAATAATTTTTAGCTCTCCAAAATCTGAATTTTTGAAAGATGATACGGTTTTAACCTCTTTGCTAAATTCCATTTCGTTGGATTCCGACGTCAAAATAATGTTACTGTTCTTCGCATTGTTTTGAAAATTGCTTACATTTGTTCCCATAATAGGAATTTTACTTTTTATATCCGCCAGCCTGAGAAGGTAGACGGATATGCAAATATAGCGATTAACCTATATCAATAAAGGGTAATCGCTATATTTTTTTTACATGTTCCTATGATTGAGTTCTCGATCTTCGAAAACTCTCTTAATCTGGAAATCTTTAAACACTCTTCTTTTAGCAAGTATTTCATTATACATAAATCGATATCTTCGTCCTTTATTCATTTTAACCCTTAACTTCTTTTTCAAGCTATCTTGTATTACAAAATGGTAATATCTTTTGGAGTCTGCGAAATCCATAGCCAGGTGGTTGTAGAGGTAGCCGTTGGTGCCGAGCCTGCTCACGATGTCCAGGTCCCGCCTGACGGTAAAGCGCTGGCCCGGTATAAGCACATGGCATAAGTATCCTACGTTATCTACGTAAACACCGGCATCAGCTTCCACATAATGTTCTGATACGGTTTTCCATATAATAGACAACAGCCTTAAAACCTCTCCCCTGTCTCTTATCATGCCTTTCTTAAAACCATTCTTTCTCTTCATGAGACGATGGTAGTAGGCTGCAAAATACGGTGATTGTATTGATGTTCTTTTCATTATTCAAAAATTAAAATTATACATTTCAGATAATTAACATTAGAATGTATTGTTGCGTCAAAATACTATTCTATATTTGCAAAGTCTACCGATCCTCACGGACAGGTAGACTTATATTTTACAAAATTAAAATCGTAGTAAAGTTATGAAATCAAATGTTGTTTTACAATCAAAAGATCGAGTTTTGTTAGGAATGAACGTGTCTGTTATGTCTAAAGATGGTTACATATGTATAACAGACGCCGTATCGGCCATGAACAAAAAAAGAAAAGAAAAAGGGTTAAAAGAAAGATGGATTAACGAAATAATGCTAACTTCTTCTTTTAGGGAGAGATGTTTCGAGCTTTTTAATAAGTTGAATGACAGGGACTTATTGAGTAGGAGAAATCTCGGACTCAAAGATAATATCCTGAATATCAGCAGTGTAATGGATCTTGGTAAATTAGACCTTGCCTACAAAAAAGGAAAAGGAGTAGATCAAAAATGGTTTGTCAATCCATATCTGTTTGTTATGATTGCATTAGAGATGGATCCAGAAATTTACGCAGAGGTTGTCATTTGGCTCACAGATGGCTTGATAGAAAACCGGAACGAAGCTGGTGATGCATATGTTAGGATGTGCAGCGCAATAAGCAGAATAGTTCCAAACAAGAATGACTTGAAAGACAATATAAAAAGAGTTGCTAAAGCTATTAATTTCATTGTTTTCAATAAACACGAAGATGGGATAAGGAATACTGCCAGTAAAGATGAGCTCAATGATATAATAGCCATAGAAAACGTCATAGCCTCTGTTGTTGATGACGGTTTTATCAAAGATTACAATTCCTTGATAAATTACCTCGGAGATAAATGGAAAAGAAAATGGGGGAATCCTGTTCTTGCATTGAAATAGTACAAAAAAAATACCCGGCCAAACTATATAATTATGGCCGGGTATCCAATAAAAAGAATCACTGAACAATTTGACTTTTCTGATTGGAATCAAGATTCGGATTTTCATCGATAGGAATCTGTAGCCTGAATGCTACTTCCTTTATCGTCTCTGCTACCACGTACTCAATTAGCTTGATAGGACAAATAAATTCGTATTCCCATTCAGACTCACACCCTTTAGGTGTAGGATCGCAGGCCATTAACTCCAGCGCCTTCTTTCTTCTTGTTGTAAAGAACTCTACGTTAATAAGCTCTATATGAAAATCCGGTATATAAATATAGTCGTTTTCTACATAATAAAAAGGACGCCGTTCCTTAACGTATTTAGCATACGGTCTTTTTTGTTCATTGCGATACGACTTTATTTCAGCGAACTTAAAAAATATAGTGTTATCTACGTTAGTCACCTTAGTAATAGCCGGTCTAAGGGCAGAATAAAGAAGTCCTGGAAGTTTATGCTTTGAACGCATAAGTGTATTACATAACGCAAATTCGGCATCGCAGCAAACTATTTTATCAACTTCAATCATCTCCAGGCAAGTAACGTAAGTCAGGAGCCGGTGGTCGCCAAGCAACGTCCCATCATCCCATCTCTGGGCTGTATAAGATTCGGCTTTAGTTCTACCGATATTCAATATCCATCTCCGGCTAACATGGGAGTCTTTATCAAGGGCATGAATACCGTTTACGACTCTTGATACAAATTCACCATTTGTAATCATACTCCCCTCCTTTCTTTTGATCTGGATTCTCTTGATTTAGCATTCAAGATCCTCATATAAATCTCTCTTTCACTCATGCCGGATATGGTTTTTATAGCATCATCCAATATAACTTTCGTATATAAAGGTTTAGGGAATCCCTTTATCTTAACCGGATCAGGAACTAACTTAGCCTTCCGATATTCATAAAATCTTTTAGAAGTTACATTAAGATAAGAAACAGCCTCTTCTCCGGTATAATACTTAGCCGGATTAGCAAGCTGCGTCCATGTCTCAAGATCGTTGGCTGTGAGATGATCGCATTCCCCGCTTAAAAACATCTCCTTTATCTTATCGCATACCGCCGCACCACTTTTACGCAGCGTCTCTGTCAGAATTTCCTTCATTTTCAAAACATCCTGTTTTAAATCTTAAAACAATAGAGGCAATGATTATCAACAGAGTAACAGCCATAACAGACCACACTACGATATTGTGCTCAATAGGCATCTCTATATTAACCGTAACCCATTCTACACAGATATTAAAAATCATGCTATAGATCAATAACCTATGCCATATACAAAACCTGAACATTCTTGAAAAAGCCAAGAGAAATAGGTCCCATGATAGAGAATGACCTAATATCGGATACAGCCAATTAGTGATACTAAAAGGATAAAACTCATCAAAAATGCTGGCTAACACAACAACCTGCATCAATACAGGATAGTACTTTACAAACGTCACACAGACATTCCTTTGTCCTTTGCTAATAAACTTGTTGCTCATAATAAATTGTTGTTATGTTATTAAAATGGGGAAGGTGATCAGCACCTTCCCCTGGTTTTCAATCACTTTTTAGTGCTCGTCTTCTTTCTTTTCATCTTGCCTCCAACGCTACCGCCTTGACGCATTTTAGGTTTGTCTTTCTTATCGACTTCACCACCCTGACGAGCTTTCTTTTTACAAGCCATGATACTAAAATTTTAAAATTGAATGATATGCAATATTAATCATTTTTATTCTAATGGACAATACTTAAAACAAAATAATATAATCCAAAAAACATTCAAGGGAGAGAACTAAATCCCCTCCCTTGTTAATTATACTGGATTAAGATTCATCTGAGAATAAGAGTATTTTAAAGTTCCTCTATCATCACCGCACTCAGCTCCATCTACGATAAAGTTGTAAGAAGCAGGTGACTCATTATAGACATTAAATATACCACCATTCTTGGAAATACCTGTTTTTTCAAATTGCCTTACAGTAGCACTCTTATACAATTTGCCATCATAGGATACGTTTATAGTTCGTATATACCATGTAGTATCCTCATTCTCATCTCCAGCATGAACATATCCTGCCAATATACCTCCCGCTACAGCTCTGAAATACGAACAAGAGCTTCCAGGCTGTTTTCTCCGGGTTGTAGTTCCAATGCTTATAGTAGCTCCAGGTATCTCACGGTAACTGGAATCTACTACCTTAATATCACAAGTATAAATTCGTATATCTCCATTTTCATCTCCAGTCCACTCGAATCCAGCAATACACTTGCCGGCACCAGGGTTATAAGAAACATTATTCTTCTTATAAGTAGCCCAATAACCGTTTTTCAATGTGATATGAGCGGGTACAAGCTTGACCTCAGCAGCGGCTTGTGTAACATTTATTTTCAATGTTTTACCACTGTCATTTTGAGTAAGCACAACGGATCCAGTACGAGAAGAAGATGTACTTGTGTTGGCAGTTATCTTAAGAACACAAATCATACTATCAGAAGCCTTATTTTTATACTCAGTCGTAATCCAAGAAGGTTTAGACGTAGTGGCAAAACCATGATAAGAACCATTCAATGTGCTTTTGATTGTATATTGAGCATCATTAGATGCAGCTTGAACAGATAAAGATTTATCTGAAGTAGTATTATCATCGAATGTGAACTTATACAACATTTGTCTTGCCTGCGAAATACTAAGAGTAATTGTCTTTCCAGATTCATTTTGAACAAAAACAATGTCACCAGATCTGGAAGAAGATGTTGTATTGGCAGATAACGTCACCACAGCCTTCATACTTTCAGATGTCTGATCTCTGTAATCAACAGAACACCAATCAGGTTTTGACTTAACAGAAAAACCTATGTATGAACCGCTTTTGGTACTTATGATATTTTCTTTAATATCCTGAGATTCTCCAGAGACGGATCTCGACTTGCTCGTTCTTCCATCATGGAACTGAAATCCGTATGGAGCATATCCACATTTTCCAACTTCATATTCGTATTTGTATTCGGCATGACCACAATCATCATAACGAACGTATTTCACTTGATCATTCTTACATCCATTTTCTTGCCAAGAACCGTAAGATCCGCAATTACAGCAATTCCTACAACTTACAGAATATTGACGATCTATGCTACCAGAACAGCTATCACGATAAGCATCATACTGAGTATGGCCCACACAATCTCCTGTTCCGTAGTAAGACCAGGCTGTACAAGATTCTCCACCTCCATTAACCCATCTTGTGTCGTTGTAAGAAGAAGAACATGGATTGGTGTCACGTTGTTGTTTCTGAGACGTGCAACCTTCGCAACGGGTGCTTCCGGTATCCGACCAAGAAGGAGTTGTGCTATCATCTACGCAATCACCGTTTTTGTTAGCTACTGCCTGACCTTGTGAATTTACAGCATCTTGAGCCTTCTTATTAGCATCAGCTTGACTGATATTGGATGTAAATGGACCACCTACTTGATCTTGGGTTACGGTAACAGACGAACCATGCTGGCAGCTTCCGCAATTGTTTCTGGTGAAGATCTTACTTGCCTTACCGGTCCAGGTACAAGTTCCCTGCGCGTCAGCAAGAGCCTGTCCCTGCTGTTCGACGGCAGCCTGAGCCTTGCTATTTGCGTCTTCCTGACTTACGGTAGACGTGAAAGGACCGCCAGTTACATCACCTTGGTCTATAGTAACCTTAGAACCGACACCGCCGTCAGCACACTGCTTTGTAAATTGTTTGCTATATGTTCCGGTCCAGGTACATACTTTGTCTCCGCCTTCTACCCATCGTTCATTTTCTCCACCATAACATTCGTTGGTATTAACCTGTTTTTTATAAGATTTACCACCTTCACATTTGGTTTCGAGCGGTTCCGAATCTACCCATACAGGGTCGGTGTTATCTGTTTCACACGTTCCGTTCTTATTAACATAAGCCTGACCTTGGGCTTCTACGGCTTCCTGAGCCAGCCTATTTGCCTCTTCCTGACTTTCATTAGAATAGAACGGTCCACCTACCATATCTTGTGTTACAGTAAGAGGAACGCCATGTTGACATGATCCACAATTATCTTTCGTAAATTCCTTGCTATATACGCCTACAAACCTACATTTACCATTCTGGTTGGCAATGTTCTGTCCTTGGGCTTTAACAGCCTCCTTAGCCTTATTATTGGCATCTTCTTGACTTACGAAAGAAATAAAAGGATTGCCTTCAACATCAGCTTCACTTACCTCTACTTCTGTTCCTGAATCCGGTATCTCACAGTCGTTCTTCTGGAACGTTTCTGAATAATGACCGGTCCAGCTACAAACTTTATTTCCGCCGTCTACCCAACGTTCTTGATTATGAGTTTCAGAACATTCATTGGTGTCACGTTGCTTTTTCTGAGACTTACCTTCGCTACATCTAAGTTCTTCCGGTTCTACGTCTTCCCATACAGGATCGGTGCTTAATGGCGTACAGTTACCGTTTTTATTAGCATAAGCCTGACCTCCTTCTTCTACGATCCTACGAGCTTCTGCGTCTGCTGCATCCTGGCTTTCTGTTGATGTAACAGGACTACCATTTACCATCTCAGCCGTAACCTCCATCTCTACACCTTTATGACAAGCCTCGCATTCAGGAACGAATCTCTTGCTGTAATGACCGGTATAGACCGTCATATCTTCGCAATTCCCTTTATTATTGGCAATAGCCTGACCTTGCTCTTTGACAGCAGCCTGAGCCTTGTTATTAGCATCATCTTGGCTTACGGTAGATGTGAAAGGAGCACCAACAACATCTTGTTCGGTTACCGTAATCTTAGATCCTACCTGACCTTCAGTACAATCATTTTTGGTAAATTCCTCACTGTATTTACCAGTCCACGTACAATGGCCGTCCCGGTTGGCTATGGCCTGGCCCTGCTGCTCGACGGCAGCCTGAGCGAGCGCGTTAGCCGCCTCCTGGCTTTCGTATGAAGTAAAAGGACCACCAGTTACATCGCCTTGGTCTACTGTTACCTGCGAACCTACGCCTTCTCCTTCACAATTGTCTTTTGTGAATACCTTGCTATATACACCAACAAATTGGTTTTTATCTATGCAAGTACCTTTCTTATTAGCAAGATCTTGTTTCTGTTCTTCCATAGCGGCCTCAGCCAGCGCATTAGCCGCCTCCTGGCTTTCCCTTGACACAAAAGCATCTGGATATCCTGCAAGATCCTTTTCAGTCAAATCAACGAAGCTTCCGGTCTGAGATTCGGCATCGCAATCATTTTTCTGAACACGAGCCGAAGCCTTTCCTATAAAATAATTAGGATCCTCAACGCATTCACCATTAAGGTTGGCTTGTTCTTGACCGTTTTTCTCTATATCATCAAGAGCTTTCTTATCAGCATCTTCTTGACTTACGTCTGATGTGTATTTACCGGCTTCTACTGTGTAAGTATAAGGCGCTCCGATAAACCCATCTTCGCAGTCATTCTTATAAAACACTTTCGACTTCTCTACATTATACCATAAATTTGTTTCACAGGTGCCGTGCTCATTAGCATAACCTGGACCTTCAGCTTCCAAGGCATCCAAAGCCTTCTGATTAGCATCCTCCTTAGAAACAGAAGAAGAGAAGCGGCCGGCTTCTACAACGTACTCTACCATAGATCCAACTTCGGTTACCTCACAATCTGTCTTTTGGAACATCTTGGATTTCCTGTCGTTGTACCATTTTATGGTATTACAAGTTCCGTGAGAATTAGCATAGTCTTGACCCTTGGCATCCAACTCAGCTTCAGCCTTTCGATCAGCATCTTCTTGGCTTATGGTAGAAGAAAATTGCCCAGCTTCGATTGTCATCGTAACCAAACTTCCTTCTTCAGTATCAGGATCGCAATCGTTCTTTCTAAACGACTTTGATTTCTTAACATTATACCACAATATGGTTATACAACGACCATGCTCATTAACCCAGTTCTGACCATTTTGCTCAATGTCTTTCATAGCCTTGTCATCAGCATCAGACTGAGATATGATAGACGTGTATTTTCCGGCCTCAACAACATACTCAAGCTCTTCCCCTTTCTCTGTTTCAGGATTACATCCTTCTTTTGTGAAAAGAGCTGACTGTCTTTTATTTCTATAAACTACCTGTTCTTTTTTTTTATGAACTAACGTATATTCTTCAGATACGCTACCGTCCCTGGAAGACACCCTTATCTTGACACTTCTGTTGGCACCAGTATCATTTTCATCAAAGCTAATATTAACCTTACTGTTAAGACCGCCTTCTTTCTTATCTATGTTCGCCCAACAATTACCTACTTTCATTCGCTAATCCTCCATCTTAAATTTTCGGGATTTGTATTTACGTTGATTACCTCCGGTGATCCATCGGAATCAAGATTAACAACATCCTTGTCCAGGTGAATTTCCTCCTTATCCACAGACTCGCATTCAACTATTTCAATAACATAATCTTTTATATTACTTTCTATACTTAACTGCGTGCTTGTTTCATCACCCTCAATTTGTTCAAATTCCTTATCCAATTTAATGTAAGGAACGACCTTTCCTGGCTGATAAATAGAAATCAGCACACCATTTATAGTTATGTTCTCATTAACTTCATTCCCATCCTCATTGCCAGGCATGGAAACAATCATCGAAACCTGGAACGTGTCTTCAAGACCCGGATCACCAGGGAAACCATAATCAAGCCTAATATCATTGACGTCAATATTAAGACCGGAAGCGGTGGTAAATGCTTTTATGACACTCTTTATATCTTTCTCACCCGTAATAAGGGCATTGATAGAAGCGGCGTTGGTAGTAATAAGGATCTGCTTGTCTCCACCAGATATAGGGAACTCCAGCCTGCTAACCGAGACTTCTGTGATCTTGACGCCTTTTTGCCTGAAAGTAATAGCTTTCATACTTTCAGTATCGGATTTCTTCACAATTCGGATAGTGATCCTATCTTCCCTTCCTTTCCAAGATGGAGCATCGAAATTCATTTTATCACGACCGACACCTTCCTTCTTGTCCGAGGTAAGCCAAGAACCATCATCCATCTTATATATTTTCTCTCTCGACATAATTATCCTCCCTAATTTAAAGTGTCAACTCCCATTCAACTCCATCATCGACAACCACCTGAACCGTAGCCGTACCTCCTGTAGCTTCAAATGTTATGTCAGTAGGAATAACGTCGAATATCTCTTGTACACCTACACATCCTAAGCCGCAGATAATGTCCTTAAACCATTCCTCTTTAGCATATTTTTTAAGAACCTCTTTAAAGAACTCACGAAGCCAATCCGAATCAATGGATTCCTTAAGTATGGTTTCTATTATTTCCTTAAGCCAAGATTCGTGCATTTCCTCTTTTAAAATCTCTTTAATAAGCTCGACAATAGTTTCTTTATCTAACTTATCAGAAGGCACAGAGCCATCAACGAGATTACCCCCGCATATAAATCCTTTGCATTTTTCTGCCATTTCTTATCCTCCTAAATTAACAATGGAACCCATAAGAACTATTTGCCTCTTCTCGGTACACGACCCTCACTTCAGCAAATTCATCTTGTTGACACATATCCCGGCAGAACCTAACAGTACGGCCCTGGACTTTATACATATCAGAAGGCACGACACCTCCGCAATAAGACACAAGCAAAATCTCTGCCGGATCTTTCTTTAGAACCACATGAGAAGTACCGTCAAACACTTCTGTATTGACAGATCCACTTACGTTAATACCCCTTGAAACGTATTTGGCTAAATTAGCCAAAGCCCTGTCTAAAGGCATACCATGATACAAACCAGCTTCTTCTATAGTTTCTCCATCATAGAATATGTTAGAAGAAGGAATATTGCAATGATGCGGGCGTTCGCACCCACCATGACTGCCAAAACAACCGTTACCTGTTATTGCCATTGTTACTCAAAATATTTATTTTTTGTTTTAAAAATTCTATTTCCCTATCCTGGTATTCCATACGGCATATCATTGCATTGATTAAAGCCGTAAGATCAGATTTTTGAGCCAGACTGAAGTAGCCAGCGTTGATGCCGTCAGCGCAGTACACGCAGTTCGTGCAGGTGTATCCGTCCGGGCATGGTACCGGCGTCTCGTCCACATGTGGAACATATACGTGTTTACCACTTAAGTCCTTACCAATTTGTGCACTCTTTTCCATTTTGAAGTTGTTTTTCAAGTTTTTCAACCCTTTGTTTTAAAAGCGTATTTTCTTCAACCATCCTATCCAAAAACTTATCTATGTTTTCAAAAACCAGTTCTATATTATGCATAACCTCATTATAAGGCATACCTGGAGTTAATTTGGATATGAATGTCTTGCATCCTGTATAATGAATGCAATGATCGCTTAAATGACCATACGGGCAATCGCATTCTTTTGGAAGAATTTCGCAATTGTCCGTACAGTCATTACACGGATCAGACCCGATACAGATATTAGATCTCAGAATATCAGGTCTGTCATCTTTACAAGTGTTACAATTCATGACTTTCTTTTTTTTTGGTGCAAGATAACAATTTTCATTCACACCATCACAATGAGAAGTCAATCAATGTATTCCAAGCGGTTAGTGCTGCCTTTAAAAACGTATCCGCATCTGTTTTCTATCTCTACATCGGTAATAGGGAGAATAGCATCTTTGCCATAAGTAAGTTCGCATTTTGAAATAAAATTTACTATACCTTGATAATTACCATGAAATTCCCTTGCGAGTTTCCTGCCGGTAGGAATCCCTTCTTTATTGGTTTCAGGAATACCTATCAAGCACTTTATCCAGTTTGGTTCATTCTTGTTATTGCTTCGTATTTCATAGTTCACGATATCAAATACAATACCTTCAAGGTTTTTAACATCAATGTTGTCCGCATCCATTTTCTTATCAATGCGAATCGTACTTGTTAAATCTCGTAATTTCATGATATTTTCTATTTTTGACATTAATGAATAACTGTCACAGTGTTTTAAAAGACCGAAGTAAGAAGACCAGCTTTCATTTGTAATACACTTCTTCGCATCTTTGGCTACCCTCTTCCTTATTGTCACATAACCTTTATTGTGTTCAGATACGCCTTTGTTATTACGGTGGAAAACATACCCGCAAAAATCAAGAGGTCTATCCATGTCTGTTATAATACAAGTATGCCTTTTAGATCTTATCTTAAGCTCATATCACCAATAATTCTTAATCCTCCATTTGGCAGTATTAGCATCCTCCTTAGTATAGAAAGCAAGGAAATTATCGTCGGCATATCTCAATGAAAAAGGAGCTATTCTCTTTGCAAGATCATCAAAATCTTTCATAAGGAGATGATGAATGAAAGGGCTTGTAGGGGTTCCTATAGGCAGCTCTCCAGATACGAAACTTACGTCTATTACAAAATCTATAAACTTTTTATTTGAAATAAAGTTCTTAAGTACTTTTCTAAATACTTTGTCTTTTACATGGTTATAACATTTACGTTGATCTATAACCAGGCAATACTTCAAATCAAGTCTATCATAATAAACGTGCTTCATCTTTTTAATAAGAGACCTTGATTTAGACGATGCTGTTATGCCAAATCCAGGCTTACAATTAAGACCATTCATATTATCCTTCTCATAATACAAAGGACCTAACTTTACTAAAACAAGATGCTGATAGATTCTGGTGGTAAGATCCGGGCTGTTTATTTCACGAATCTTACCATTCTTGTTTTCTTTTACAAGTTTGCGATATTTGATTTTGCTAACATAAGTACCATCTAAATACCATTCATACAATTTTAACGAATTACCATCAAAATCAGAATTAAAATTAACAACATCATTCTTTTTAGAATGGTTTTCAAATGCTGCTTCGCATGCTTCTCTAATATCATTCAAACTTATATCTATATAGTTTGAAACTGATTTCAGTTGTGGGCTAATGACGGGCTTACGGCCGTCGCGCATCTCTATCATATTTTTATCATATAACCTCATACGCTTGTCTTTTATTGATTCTCCACTCCTGGGAAAGATTAAAAAGAATATACCCAATTTTTTTAGCCCACACAGGGCAAGGCCACAATTGTTGCGATTCGTATTAGAAGTGGCGTTATTCGCATTCAGATTACGAGGCGAGCAATTGCCATTGTTCGCATTACCGCCGAAACGAGCAGCCAATTCTTTTTAACCTCTTTCTCAACCGTTATTTGCTATTTCAGAGGTCAGATCCCAATGTAAGACTTGTTAGCAGACTAACGGATTTCATTGAATAGATTTTTATTGTTTATAATGTTAACTATCTCTGTTGTCTAATGACATTGCAAATGTGTGTATAATATTTTATAGCTACAAAACAATTTGTATTAAATATTTTAAATTTTTGTTTTGTAGCTATAAAATATTATATTAACAAGATACGGCTGCGCCGTGATATAGTATAAAAGGCTGCGCCTTAGCGCTGCGCTTATGATGGCTGCGCCATCAATGGGTTGCACCCATCAAACCTGCGGTTGACTGACGTCTAATAACAACTGGGCAAGGCCACAATTGCTGCGATACGTATAAGAAGTGGCGTAATTCACACGCAGAACACGAGGCGAGCAAACGCCATAGAGGGTAGAACCGCCGAAACGAGCAGCCAACCTGGTCCTGGAACCGATAGCTGAAGCCCAGTAGCAATTGTCCCATGTATAAAGACATTCTCCTGTTCTGATACTTCCCCCTTTTTTATCCTTCCATCCGGTATAAGGGATACGGTGTAAGGCAAAACTATCTCCTAAATTTTGGGTAGTTGCTATCTTTTTATATTTAGATTCAAAATTAAAAACCTCATCACTATTTATAGTAGACCTTTTCTCATATGTCCATTTCTTTTGATCTGGCTCTATATAGATATCAATAGTATTACCTATACGAGTAACATTAGGATCGTTTAAAAGCGTTCCTACCTGTTCGTATCCTCCTCCGCAATACCTAAAGACATCTCCAGACAAATTCATACCATCGTACAAAGACATCCTTAAAATAACTTCCAAATCAAATTCTGCCGGTTCGTCATTTTCGTTTAAGGCTGATATAGTACCGGTCATTTCCTTAAACACAATAACATTCATATGACCTTCAGCCATACTCTTGGCTCCATGGACGTTCTTATACCAGTATTTTCCTCCATAAAAATCAAATTCTGACCCTTCTTCTACGCCTGTCTCAAATGCAAAAGAAGCCGCCATCTGGCTTTCCATGCACTGTTCTTTAGGATACTCTAAATTTATGAGGTAAGAAAAATGAGTTGTTTTAGTAGGTTCATAATGGATAATAGAAGCATTTGTAGCCCATGCTTCATACAGCCACGACTCTTCTCCTTTTTTACGGTATTTCACTCCTCCATATTTGCGATAATTGACATCATTACCTATTCCGTTATTACTTGATATTCCAGAACCGAAAGTGTCTGGATTGGCTAAGTATTTAGTACCGTACAGCATTTCAAGGTATATGATATAGGCATTCAAGGTCAAAAAACCACCTTCAGAAAAAGGATAAGAAGATTCAGGATCTACGTTATTAGCCCTCGAATACTTAGCTATATTGATTTGATTTACGTCATTGCTTCTCGGATAAGTTCTTCCATTTAGAAACATCGTGCAGGCGTTACCAACTCCGGCTCCGGATTTACAATTTGTTTCTCCCTCATACAAGAAAAAGAAAGATCTTGCCTTGGAGTCTACTGTACATACCGGTCCAGGAGATAAGGCTGTGGGAGGCAGCACAGGGCACGTCTGGCGCAGGTCAAGTCCGTCCAGCATAGGGACCGTGTCTGCGTCGTACACCCCAGACCATATTTTTCCACTTTTTCCAACTACTTTATCAGCTACATACAGGCTCTTGCTACATCCTAAGAATATGCTATAATTCTTTGAAGTAGTCTCCCAAGGTCTTAAAATCCTTACCTCTGACCCTGATACATTATAAAGTTTTTGACCAATATCATACTCTTCGTAAAAAGCCTTAGCGTCAAATGCTCCGGCATCACAATACTTATTTTTATGACCGCTATCCAAATACAGTTCCACATCGCATTCGGCTCTCATTTCCTCGGTTATGCCCACCGTAGGAGCAAAATCTCCGTTTTCAAATCTAAGGAGATTATTCTTACGAAGCTTTCCTACCGGACGCACTTTGTCTCCGGTATTTTGAGTCATGTCTATAAGGTAAAAATCCCAAGAAGGGAGAAGGCTTTTGTCGCCAACTGATCCCGTGGCTTCTGGAGGAAGCTGGCCCTCAGCCCAAGCGGATGCCGATCCTGAAGCACCTCCTTTAAGAACGTTGAAAGTATTACCATCAGACAAAACAAAAGGCTCAGATTCCTCCCCTTTCTTCGATAAAAACTTTTCCCTTTTACCAACTTGATTAACGACGATGTTCTTCTTAGCCTTATTCCCTTCATCGGAAATAGTGTAATTCAAAGTCGTATCAAGACCTTCATTTATTTCAGAAAACACCGACACCAGTTTATCGTTCTCACCTTCTGTCGGATTAAATTTTACGTTGCTCATTTCCAAAAATCAAATTGACATTCATCAACAACGGGCTCGCATTTGGTATTTTCATTAACCCATTTCATGCCCTCTTCTTCCAGTATCTTCTTAGCCTTTTCATTGGCATCATCAACGCTAATGAAAGACGTTACGGTACCGGCGTATATCCTCCTGTATTTCTCAGGAGCCTTCCATCCTTCCTTACAACGTTTACTAAACCAACCATGTTGATCTTCGTTGTAATAAACGGTTTTACATACTCCAGATTCGTTAGCGGCAGCCTGCCCTTCTTGCTCAAGAATCTTCGCAGCTTCGTAGTTGGCTATTTCGGTACTAAACTTAGACCATACACGCCCGGCCTCTACCACGTGATGTGTGGGTTGTTCTTGTTTTTGACCATCAGGACAATCATTTTTAAAGAAATCCCCTTCCTGTCTTGTGTTATAATATACCTCGCAACAGCCACCTACTTTATTAGCATACAACGGACCTTCTTTCTCCGCAAACTCTTCCGCTTTCCTATCTGCATCATCCTGGCTTATATCCGAACAAAATTCAGCCTCATGAACGATAAACGTTTCTTCAGAACCAAGATCTTCCGGACAGTCAGATTTCTTGAAAGCTTTTCTGTATTCCTTGTTGTAATACATCTTTTTCATGACAAGATCTTATTAAGTTCTTCTTTAAATTTCTGAATCTCGTCCGGGCACAACCCGCATTCCCCTTCACATACGATTCTTCTCATACGATCTATTTTAAGAACCGTATCCATATCAGGCTTGATACCTACCTTATACTTATGATATTGTAGATACTGATCAGCCTTACATGCTATAAAACGATCAGCACACTCACATAAGTAAGATGAAGGGAAAAGAATTTGCTGTGTACTTCCGGTAGCTGACATATTATTTCACGGTAAAATACCTGGCGTATTCTTTATTTATGTATTCAGAATAAGTAGCAAGATCATCCGGATCCGGGCACTCGTTCTTCAAATTAACAATCCAGCCTCTTACCAGCTTTTGAATATCAGCATACCTTTTACTTACACCTCCTACAAACCTGAACTTGCGATGAAGGTCTATGATTTTCTTGTCCAATACAGCAAGTTCATCGTATTTCTGAATACAAGCCGCATTAGAATCAGCTTTAGGTGTCGTATTCGACTGAGGCTTTATAGCCCTATTTCTATTAACAGAAGCAATGTTGCTTCTTCCACATCCACATCCCATAACTTATTTATATTTAATTGATTATATTTTGCAACCACAATTTTCACAATTATTGAGAACGTAAATCAATTTAGATGCTTTTTCGTATAATTGTTTTACGTTTTCAAAATTCCCTAATCTCATATTAGCTTCAGCCGCAGCCAGCAGAAACTCTATTTCTTTTATTTTGTCAATAACTTCATCATCCTCATGATCACATAACACAGTTGACCTGGCCCATATCTTGTCTATGTTAAGACGGATCAGATCTGTTTTTAAATACTTTCTGTTAAATGAATAAGAGGAAGGACTGCCTTTGATGGTAATATCGTATATACCATCTTTCAGGTTTTCAAAATCATTTCCGCGACCCGGATTTATGCCAAGGGTCTTACTGTTGAATACATTCAACTGATTCTTACCAAGATAATAGACATACTTATTCTCATCTTCAGGTGGTAAGATCTCTATAATAGCCGGCCTGTCTGCCAATATCCCCCATTCAGACTGATCGGCTATGCGAAGCGTTTTAGGATTGTTTGTGCTTATAACCTCAAAATCAAGATGGATGTTATTCATACTTTCCTCCCATCCCATTCTGGTAAGGGAATCATCGTATCTGGCTGTTATATCAGCTCCCTCTACCTCGGTGCTATTAACACGCACCTCGGTACCATTTATCTTGACTCCTACTATTTGGGCTACCAACGACTTAGCCATACCAAACATAGGAACAATAATTTCTCCACCGTAATCAGTTCCTTCATTTGGATACTGTACTACTTCCGTCTTGTACAGGCCGTCATTTCTTCTGGCTACTATTCTAATAACCATCTGATTTTCTACATCGTAGTCGGTCATTACTATCCTGACATAGAAAATATTATTCCTTATCTGTGGTAAAATATCAATGTAATTCATTTCCTTCTCTTTTTCTACAAAGATATAGAAATGAAGCGATAAAACACAACACTGACGTATATTGTTATGGAGAGCAAGAACCCTACCCGCACATTCGAAGATCTACTCCGTATTCCCGGAATATGTCGTCGAAGGATATATCTTCGTCGGAATAATACACTTCGCATATCTTACGGTACTTTTTCAATGCCAAAATGTACAAGCTCATCATGTTCTTGCCTTTTATTTTCTTAATGGCTTTTGTGATAACCTCTTCAGTAGATACACTCATTAGGACATTATTAAAGAAGGTCCTAATATTGCAACCAAATCTTTCTTTAACCCTACTCCTGAATAGTCGATACAAGGTTGTGTTCTTCAACGTATTCAAACCATTCTTCTTCAACCTTTTATTCAACGACTCAACAGCTTTATCAGAAAAACATGTGCGATTTTTCCCTTCTCCATCCACATATTCAGAAAACCAAGAATGGAGCGTTGTGGGATTCTTCATAATCCTATCAATGAAAGAGTCAATGATGTGAGTTCTAAGATCACGCTTGTGAGCATGACAGGCCGCTATTTTCTCCTCTCTCTTTAATGACATGTCAAGACAACGAAAAACTCGACAACTTTCATCTATGAAATATTCAGGATGCTCTTTCTTAAATTCCTCACGATAAGCCTTGTATCCTACTTTTCTAAGGTGAGATATCTCAGAATTTATATAAAACCTAACACACCTGCCCTCAGTCTCCTGAACCTTTATACTATATGGAACCGATCGACGACCGTATATAAGATAATCGTACACCATGGCCTCCACAAAATCAGCATACGGGAAATAACGGCCAAATCCGTAGTTCCAAACAATAAAACAACGCACTCGATCTTTCCAATAGTCGGTGATTACAAAATTACTGCTATATCTTAAATTGAACTCTTTTTTAAAGAAATGACCTGTTTTACTATCATAATTAAGATTAAAATATCTTAAATTTCCTAAACATTGACCTTCCGGTCTACGCACTACATTATAGCTAAAACGGTTATACTCATTGCGTATAACCTCTAAAGGTGAGACCGACTCTTTCTTAAGAAGTCTGTCGTGAAGCTTGCGCCCGTCTTTTATTTCAATTATATTTACGCTCATATTATATTTACGTTTTGGGCAAATATAGCAAACTAGTTTGCTTGCTCCAAATTTTGATAAAAATATTTTATCCTGTCCTTCGTTTGAGAAAATAGGGGGCAGGTTTTTTTGTTTGCACCTATACCATATCTCAAAACGTATCCGTATTTCTATATTCGGATCGTAACACGCTGAGCATCAGGGTGGACCAAGTTATCTTGAATAAAAACAGTCCCGATTTTATCGTTCCCGTTTTTATTCTTCATTCCCTGAATTATTATTCATCTTGTTTTAATTAATTATTTGTTATTCATATTATTTTAACTTTTAAGACCTTATTCTTTATTCCTCATAATATGGAGTGACTGAAACCGAATCGACCGAAGGGAGTGAGGTGAAGGAGCGTATTGCCCTATATGTTGTTTGGCTTATTGTTTAATCCTTTAAGTGAACGAATATCGTGACCGTAGGGAGCGATATGAGAGAACGTAGAAATATTGATTTAATTCTTTAGTGAATTTATGCCGAATCGAGCGAAGCGAGTGAGGTATGAATGAACTTTTATTTAAAACCATGAAGTAGCCAGTGGATAAGCGGGCAGGGCAGGTAGGCGAGGCTGTAGTGTGTCATGGCGCAGGACAGCCCAGGCAGCAGAGCAGGTCCCTTCAGACCGCAGCACGAGGCAGGCTGTGTAGGTTGCAGGGTAGGGATTGCCGTTGTAGGATAGAACTTCAGGATAGGCGTAAGACAGGCTTTGTCCGTCTTACCTCAGTGGCTTCTTACCATATTCTATAAAATACACCCACACTCAAACAAGGAGAAAAGCCATCTTTAGACAATCCGTATCCGGCGGTGATTCCTAATCCCCACCGTCTACTTTTTTCGTATATTATTTCTCTTTTGTGGTAGATTGTCATCGTATCTAAATTTGGTCGGTACCCACTTATTACCGCTCTATAATCATCCGTCTGATACGTTTTTCTCTGTATTGGTATATTGATATAAACAGTGTCTCTTATCGTATCTTTTTTAACTATAGCATCCATAGGGAAAGGTCTTTCTACCTCCCCTACGTCAACTATATACTGAGGAACAGGAATAGGTTGGATAATGGTATCTATTACCGTATCTATTTTTATATCGTGTATTATTTCTTTCTTCTTGCATGTTTTACCAAACAAGAAAGAAATAAAACATAGTAGAATAACTCCTAACACATGCCTGGCTCTCATTTTTTGCAAACACATCTTTTACCCTCCTTATCTTCGTCTAAGAGTTCTTGTATATCACCGTTGTTAATACCTTCTTTAAGCTCTTCTCCGAATGGAACTTTTTGCCACCAACTTACTTTACTAAAGAAATACTTAACGCCTTTTACTATCATTAAATCAGGTGCAAGATCTCCGAGGCGCTTGAATGCCATCCCACCGTATAATATTAAGGCAAATATTGTAATCCACTGAAGAAGCATATCTATAAACTCTGGAGATTTATGTCCTCCCATAGACATAATAAGATCCATTCCGGATATGGTAAATAACCCGAAAGAACAGGCCGCGAACTCAAGAAGGATTTTCAAAACTCCCATTTCGCTTATGCATGTCAATATCTTAAAAGGCCTTTTTCTCTTTCTTCGGATATAGCAATGTTTGATACTTTTTATAGTAGCCAACAAAAGATTTATAGCTAATATAAACAATATAGAATATATAAGGTGGTGAATCTCCTGGAAATTCATCCACAACGCTGATAATCCGGAAATGAGAAAAGCCCAGAAACTTTCTAAATTCATCCTTCCTACAAAACGATAAGCCATATTAGAACATAGTTACTTTCTTGCTACTTCCAAGAGAGTCATATACGTCAATATGGACCCAATTGGTACCTGATTCTAATCTAATGGGACAAGGAAGTAAATCCTGCAACTGAATTATTTTATTCCTTGTCTCTTCTGCCGTCATACCCTTGGCATCGAAATCGATGGCTGCCCCAAGCATATGAGGACTGATATACAACGACCCTGATACGGTTTTAGATTTTACTATATCCGAGATATTGTTCCTAAACCCACGCTCATCAAACCTTCCACCCGACTTCCAGGTATTAACCGTCATCGGAGTTTTTAAGATGTCTTTCCTTAAAACCAGTATCGTGTGAAGCAATTCAGTTCTTAAATACCTCCAGCAAAGATCTTTGTCTCTACCGTATTCTTTAGGACCAACTAATTCAACAATACTAAAATACTGACTCAATTCTTTTATAATATCTTTTCTTTCCATAACTTAACCTTTTTCACAAAGATAATCAGAACCTTACCGAATATGAAAATAAGTAGGTATTGGATTAAAGAAAAACCCCTGCATAAATAAATATACAGGGGTTATCCATAACATTAACAACAAATCACGACCTAAACAACCCTTACATATCCGGCTGATACAAGATCAGCAAGATTCTCGTAAGCCAAAGGGATGCCTGAATCTCTTATGCAAAGATACTTAATTTCTTTGTCAATGTAATACTTTCCATTCTCTAAAATAGAATTATATACCCAAGGAATAGGATCGTCTATCGTACCTGAATGTTTTTCCTGAACAACCATATACAAACTTTCGGTTCCACCTCCCTGACCAGGAACCCAGTCGGCTTGGAGATTATGATTTTGCCTTACTTCAAACAGGGTCCAATCCAAATCCGAAGGTTTGTTCTTGCTACGGAAACGTTGCCCTTTTACAACAGCCGTACCCATAGGAAGACCTTTGTCGCCGTAAACTCCATCCTTATCCCAGATAGGGTACAATCCCTTTATCTTAAGAGCAAGATTCTGGTCGATGTTTTCCAACATAGCCGGCGTGTTGATCATCGCCCTCATGTACATAGCTGTAGCCTTCTCCGGATCATTGGCTTCAAGGATCTTATTTTTTTCTATGATCTGATCCTTTGTCCTTACCAACTTCTCAGGATAACCTTCATCCACTTTCATAGACTCAACTTCACTCCTGTCGGTTTTAGAAGCTATTTCCTTTTCTATGGCAGTAGTACGATCGTTGCACTCAGATTCATATACGTGCATTTCATTCATTGCCGTATTAGCAATATCAAGCTCGTATTCTGAATCTGCTACGGATACGGTATATATCCCGCTTCCTTTTGCTACATCAATATCGTTTTTAACCTTCTGCCTCATGCTGGTATTATACCATATCTGTTTACCATCCAGACTATAAGAGCGGACAGCATCAGAATAAGCGTATTCCCTGGCCTCAGAAACTTTCTTATCCTTAGCCTTGGCAAGCAATTCCTCTTCAGTTGGTCCAGGAGGCTCAGGGTCAAGCTGCATGGCAATAACTTCTTTCACACTCGCATCAGGATTGTCTTGATGGAATTTTTCTTGACCAGAATCAAAGAAAACCCATTTACCATCTAAGAAATCTTGGTAAGAATACCCTACTTCGTAAGAAGAAGAGTCTAACTCGTATCCTTCCCAGTAAAAACCTTTTATATTCTTATTCACATAAAGCATACTCTATCCTTTCTATTAAGCTTGTTCACCTACTCTGATAACCAACTTATCATTGATATACCAGATACTTAATTCTATAAAACTGTTTTTAGGTACTATTACGCTATCGCCTGACATGCTCTGGAACTGTCCAGAGGTAGGAAGCGGCTGCGTGATGTCTGTGCCGGTAGTGTTGTTGACCCGCACCTGCCACTCCCTCCCAACATACTCAGAAGATACGGTCATAGACAGATTCGTAGCAGAAGCGACGTTGGCTATGATATTATGAGCACCTTTTGGTAAATTTGCCAATGTTGTAACAACCTTAGGGGGCATAGCCATAAAATTCAAATAAGACAATATCGTATTAGACAACGTAACCAGATTGTTCATAGCCTCATATGTCTTATCTTGAATAACAACAAAAGTCCCCACCTGAATTTCTATATCATATTCAGATGCGCCTACCGCTGAGTCGGTATTAGCAAATGAGGCAAATACTATTTTTAATTTAAAATTATTTTCAAAATCATTACCTTCTAAAAAATAATTCAAATAATAATAATCACCATCTAACTTACCTAATGTGATATTGTTATTGTATGCATCCAAAACTTTTGCAAACGAACCTTCATCAAGTGCTCCTGAATAACCTGAAAACATAGATAGATCAAGATAATTCGAATCTACTCCGGTACTTACCATACCAAGAGATTCAAGTACCTTAGTTCCACCGTCTTCAGTAACCAAAATATATTCGTTATACACGTTTTTAGTTTCTGTAGATGCCACATTGTCTTTTACGAGATACATGACATTATCCTTCGCTTCTTCAACAGTAGGAAGTTTGCTAACAATCTGTTTCTTCCACCCTGCTGCCGATACAGCATCATCTATATACTTCTTGTTTACATAATCGCCCCATGTCATGTTACTAAGAAGAGTCTTGCTACCGTCTTGACTTCCGGCAGGGGGAGCCGGGATAAGGCCTCCTTTGCCCGACTCTGAGCCCGTCCCAGGAGCGGCCTGCACCACATTCTCAAGTCTGGAATCAACCTCCTGACCTTCGAATTTACTGTTATAACCTACTTCTGCCATATTTATTTTTTGTTAATTTTGTCCAACAACTTCTTGATCTGGTCTACGATGTCCATCACCGCGCCAACCTTGTTTTTTACGTCCTCAACCTTCTGATCAATCTTAGAATCCAAAGCCTTTAAACGGTCTTCGTTTTTACGATACACTAAATACAGGGATAAACCGATGATTGCTATCGTAAGAATATTAGCCAAAACGCATCCGATTATTATCTGAAACATGATGATTATATGGTAGATAACGCTACCACACGCTTTAATTATTCAACTTTCCACAAATATAACAATTGTTCCAACCATAACAAGATCAAAGATGTTCGTTATTAACATCGGACACCCATTCTTTAGATGAAAGAATAGATTCAAACTCAGAAGAAGAGCTGTCATATACCAGATACGGGTATTGAGGTTCGTCATCAGCCTGCATATCTAAAGACTTGAATAGATGGTCATAATGTTCTATGTGCAAAATAACTTTAGAACCATCTACACTCGCTCTTGGGCTTCCTATTCCTAATTCACGTCTCTTTTCTTCAGATACGGAATCATATACTTCTTTTGGTATGATAATGAATTTCATATTACTTTGATTTTAGGGTTTGTAAATAGTTGTATGCTTTGATACAGTCGTCTTTGGAGAGGAGTTGATCGTTATATATGCCTAAGTTCTTAAAAGCTATTTGGGTATAATTATTTAAGTTAAATCCTATATTCAAACTTGATTCAACGATCTCAAAATTTTGATCTACGGTATATTCATACTCAACCCAATTTCGATCATATAATCTACCATCTGAGCAAATAGCATGCAATGATTTAGTTCCAAAACTTTGTAAACTACGTGGATTATTAATAGATATAAGCAATCCATTAGCAGTGTTATACAGATAAACATTTTGAGCTTTTACAATGCCACAATTGATCTGAACATTTGATAACAATTCCCAATCTCCAACAATCGTCCAATCTTCGTTCATTGTAAAACTAGAGCTCTGAACTTTATCATCCACCCCATCAGTAACTAGATAGCCTTCGTATTCGGGGATAATATCCAAATAAAATTCTGAAATATTTGAAAGAGTTTTTCCATTATACAATATAATCCGGGCAGGTTTATTTGGATCATTATAAACAAACTCATGTATGCCATTTTCCGTGTACGTATATGTCTTAAGAACTGTATTTAAATCATTCATATCGAACACTCGTATTAAAAAAGACCCACCTTCTGGCAATCCTCTTAATCTGAATTTTATTCTAAAATTGGTCGCATTGTTTTTTACAGTTGTTGCATAACTCTTCAAATCATTTGGATAATGTACTGTACCATATGGTTGATCTGCAATATAATCTGGATTCCATACATTCATACCGAACGGATAACTTCCATACCCACTATTCTCACTAAATGCAACGTTCGACAGTACAAGATCATTACCATTGCCCGTAATGTTGGCAATAGTAGCACGATCTTCGTCCTCGTTGGTTTTGCCTACCACTGTCCATGCTTGGTCGGGGAAGAGCCAGGGATATTGCTTCTTATACCAATCAAGAACCTTTTCATCGTCTTCATCCGTAGAGTAGTATCCGTTACAGATTGTTTGACCGGCAATAGCAGTTTTACCGTAACTAAAAACTGTAGCACTTCTCCATAGATAATACAATCCAGGATTACTAATCAATTGAGAAACGCTAAATTGGAAAGATTCACCGGTAACCAAATTTTTAATCACACCTGTTGTTTTATCGCGTTTGCATAATAAAACAGTGAATTGATTTATATGTAATGGTATAGATTTTGTACTATTAGCTGTGTAAAAAACAAGCTGTGTACCGTAATTAATATAAAAATCTTTCTTATAATCTTTACCACACACAATCATATTTTTTATAGGGTCATTCTGGAGCGGAATAAACGCCGTGTACACCGTATAGGTATCCTCGAAGTTAAGCTCCTTCTCTGTAACTGCAAAGTCGTCTACTCCGTCACCGAGGATAAAGCCGGGGTAGAGGGGAAGGATTTCAATCGTAAACTCTCCTCTGGTTGATCCATATCCGTTATAAAAATATGTTGGTTTCCCTGCCTCAACAATATCAGCATCAACAGTATATATGCCATCTTTGTCCCATGTACCGTAGACAGTATTCGTTGTTCCAAAAAAAGCTAATGTTAATTTATTTCCAGGCTGTAACCCCGTTACCCTAAACGTAAAATTCATGTGCTTAACACTAGGTGGGCTAGCTATAAAGACATAATCATCTAATGTGAATTTATAGAATGTTTGGTGATTTTCATCGCCATACCCTCCAACCCCGGACATCCCCTTCCAAGAGAAGTTTTTCATTTGTAAATCATGTCCATTGCCTGTAAGGTCTTTCCATACAGGGTTCTCTGCCATTTGTTCATTAGTGAGACCTAATGCTGAATATCTGGCTACTATGCCTTCTATATCTGGGAAAGAATCAGCATTACATGGTAAATCTAATATCATTTTCGCATACTCTTTAAAAGGTATGGAAGTAGGTACATCATACCCTTTGGATATAAGGGCTCGCCTTATATCCTCCTTGGTATTTATGATCCTCATTAACTTATCTGATATGGTTCCCATTACACTTCCTCCCCATTTATGTAATCTAATACCGAACCTATGTCTCCGATGTCCGATTTTATTGACTCTCCTTGAGAATGTATTTCAATAAGTTTCTGATATAAGGTGTTATCCCCTATACGATTCTTATCTGTAGCTTGTTCTTCGATCTTAGTTATCGTATCAGGATCCTCGTACTTAACGCCATCAGGACCATACCATTCGTCTGTTAAATTCGTGTATTTATGACGAACTGGAGTCGATTTAGACTCCAGTGTTACTAAAAAATATTCGTTACAGCTCATGACAATAAGATTTAGTGGTTGCAACAATTACATCTACAAACTGTTCTCACGTAGCCAGAGGGAATGGCAGCCAGCTCCGTCCCTACGGCGATCGCCGGGTCAGTGCTTTCCATGACCGTCAGCGCCATCTTGTCCACGTCAAGGTCATTGTCGTAAACGATTTCTCCCTCAACGTAGATGCTCCCTGCATCAGAAACGTAGCAGTTTTTGACCTGTCTTATATGGCGCTGTGTAGCAGACGCAAAATCACACTCGATACTTAACCACCCTACCGGTATCTGATCGATATTGGATCCGATATTGTAATCAGGGTCGGTTGTTTTAAGAACCATATGTCTCAATTCCCTTGTATTTCCGTATCCGTCCATTGTCATGTATGTCCGGATCTGAACCTTGCCCTTTTCCGTCTTATAACAGTTTTCTACTATTTCCGTGTCGGATGTAGTAGCATCAGGGAAATCACAGACAATACGCTGCCATCCTTCTTGTATTTTGCTGAATGTGGCGCCTCTTTGTATATCAGGGTCGGTCGTTTCTAAAACAATAAGATACTCATCCCGGACTCCTATTATGCTATCTACCGACCTGTATCCACCAAGATGTATTTTGCCACCAGGAGTAGTGTAACATTCATCTACGGACATAATATGTCTTTCCGTAAGATCAGGAAAATCGCATTCGGTTTTCGTCCATTCGTTAGGTATCTTATCTATTCTCGTCCACTGAGGATAAGCGGCGTCCGTTGTCTTAACAATATAATAATACTGTTCCCTTACACCAAGAACGCCATCAATAGCTTGATAACCTTTTATATTGACCTTACCACCATCTGTCTTGTAGCATTCGTCTACTTCAACAATTTCCCGGTCCGTCATGTCAGGAAAATCACAGACCATCCTCACCCAATCTTCGGGAATGGAATCCAGCACGGCCCCTACCTTAATATCAGGATCGGTAGACTGAAGGACGGTATAAACCTTTTCCCTGGCTCCAAGAATGTTATCTATGGCCACCAAACCTTCTACTTGCACTTTCCCCTTTTTAGTAGTGTAACATTCAAGAACGTAAGTTACGTCTCGCTCTGTCATGTCAGGAAAGTCACAAACCATTCTAACCCAATTTTCCGGAATTAGCCTGAAAACATGGCCGGCAGGGAAATTATCGTCCGTCGATTGAATAACGGTATAAATAGATTCCCTGATATTTATCTTATCATCTATGGCTTCTAATCCTTCTATTTCAACCTTACCATCCGGAGTTTTATAACATCTGTTGACGAACGTAATGTCGCGTTCTGTCATATCAGGAAGATCACAGTCGATCATAACCCACTCGTCCGGTATTTTAGTAAGAACTTTACCTACCGGATTATCCATGTCGGTACTGTCGGTAATTCTATGAGTTTCTTTAAGAACATCCATCTGATCGTTAAGAAGATACCAACTCCATACTTCAACCTTTCCACCAGGTGTACGGTAACAGGTTTTGAAATCTTTGATAACTTTCTCAGCTATATTAATCCACTCCCATTCTGTTGTAGCAGGAATACCAGAAACAGGATGCTTCTTGCCTTCTTCGTCAAGATACCAATAACAGCCATTTAAGGACACAACCACCTGGTAGATTTTGTCCCCTATTTTTATACCGGATTTGCTGTCATCTACCGGTTGGGAGGAACCCCATTTTCCAACTATGTTGGTTATTTTGTCAATGCCCCTACCTAAGGCACCGACTAAAGAATCCACGCCATTCATATGAAATCGATCTATTTCAAATTGCTTTATTACAAAAAAGGGGGTGGAGGACCAGCCTCCTCCCCCTTGGGATATATAGAAAAAAGGAAAATCAAATCTTGCAGGGCTTGATATTTGCCGAAGCAGCTAACAAGTCCATAAGGTCTTGAATACCTTCGTGAGCGCCATACGGTACATGGAAGTGTACTGTAATGTGATCATCAATTACCCTACCGAAACCGTTAGAGTAACGTGCCGGCTTCAGCGTTACTGAATAATCAGCATACGGAGCCAACAGGTCTAAGCGAGTTTCTTCGTTGGTAAACATCCGTTCCATAAGTTCTTGGTGAGTCTTACGGAAGTCGAAGAACATACGTTGTTCGCGTTCTTTATCCAGCAATTCAGCGCCGAGGTGAGTGCGCGGAGCCCAGTGCTGTTTGTATTCGGTATGGATCGGGTTGAAGTACGTGCTGATAGCCTCGCGCTGTTCATCCGGATAACCTCCATTTACAGCAATACGAACAGATCCTTCCTGGAATGTCAGACGGTCAATCAAACAGTCAGACGGAGAAATCATGTAGTCAATACCACGGAACAAGATACCGCATTTGCAGTTCTTAGGAAGCGGATCGGCGATAATGGACTGATCTCCTGCTACGGCACCCAAACGTTTCCAGTTACGTCCACGATAAGATTCGGGAGCTTTAGATACGAAGAAGTCTTTGAAAATTTTATCGCATTCGTCGCAAACCATGTTAGTAACGACCGTTGTTTTGAATTTGTGTTGACATCCACCAGGTGTACCGTAATCTTCGATTGTCAGATACGGGAATGCTGCCTGCAATTCTTCTTTAGCACTGTTACCACATTCATCATCCGGCAACGTAATTTCATAAGCTTCTTTCGAAACCTTACAAGAACCACATGCTTCCCAGCTAACGGTAGTAACAGTAGGATTGCTACACATATCTGCTGTTTTAGCAACGAACGTTACTGTGGCAGTCGGATTAGTTTCTACAAATGCATCAATATCAGCCTTCGTCAGTTTCTTGCTTACGGCCACAGTGTACATACCTACGCCGCCATCCTGGGCTGCTGTTTTCTCGGCAGTGCTACTAACGGCATTCTTAATGCTTTCTACTACAGTAGACTGATCAACGCCATCATCCTCTAACGTTACGGCATAAATCAAACCGCCGTCTACCTTAGTATATCCGTCAGGGCACTCTTCGCAGCCTTTCATGATAGAAGACAGCTTTTGAGTATAATCAGAAGGTTTACCACCTTCTTTCATCACCTGATATTTAGATGTAGAAAGATGACGTCCTACTCTCTTGATATCCAAACCAGGATAAGCAGCCTTAAGCTGAGCCAGGGCATAAGCATCACCGGTATCACACATTTCCATGCAATAGAAATTCATGTCGGTTTCCACCGGAGTTTTTTCCATTTCATTGCAAGAATGGATAGGATGGATTTCTACAAAATCACCCACCTTGCCACCACCTGCAATCGGCTGATTCTTGATACGTTCGATTGTTTTCAAGATAGCAGCCAAAATATCAACATCTTCGCAAGGATCACATTCTGAGCATATATCCTCACGACCAGGACAGTTTTCGAAAATGATGTAATCATCGATATTCACCTCACCCATCGGATAACCACGAAGCTCAAACAAACGTCCTGTCAGCTTAATATGGATAGGAATACGATCGCCTTTTCTTGCTGTAATAGCTGTACTGTCGTCAATTCCGTTATAACCGAAAATAACTTCATCTACTTTAATTTCTTTGCTCTTCGGAGCAGAAGCATACACTTCTATAATTTCATCAATAGCAAACGTAGGTGTAGAGAATGATTTATCATCAGATACACGGTCGTTCACCATCTCATTACGTCCGATTCTGATCTGGAAACGCTGTTCGTCCTTACGATAACCTTTCAAATCTTTCAACGCTTTCAAACCATCTTTAGTCTGCTCACCATCCAAATCATAGATAGCGATCTGACCTTCTTGAAGCAACAAAGAATCTACGTCCGCCAACTTAGCGTGCGGAGGACAGATAATGTGTCTGTCATACGGTTTATGGATAGCCATAGCCTTATAATATTTTAAAAATTAATATTCTGTTATCTGTCTCAAAAATAGTGATAGTCATATAAGCAACAAAAAGCATTATGAATTAATTAATTCTTAATGCTTTTTGATAATCTTTAATTTAGGATATGCCTTTCTTCTGCTACAAAGGAGATTGGACGTTGTTTGAATCTATTTGATAACGTCCGTATTCGCTTTCATTCAAAGCAAATTGCTTTTCAATCATGTTAAGGATAATACCAATTAATTTATCATCTAATTCAGGATCTATATCGGTTGAATTAGAACCATCGGATTTAATATATCCTTCGATGTCAACTTCCTTCGGATAGCGGTAATATGTAAGGTAAACGGTGTCTACGTCAAAACCAGACTTATACACCCTTACCGAATCTTCTCCTATTGTATAGAATGTTTCCCTAAAATCAAAATCAGGTTTGTTAAAAGAGTCGGCAAGAAGCTCATGCGGATTTTCGTTCTTAGCCTCCCACATGGTAAAATCAGTGACCGTGCATTCACCTTTGGTAAATACGCCTGATATGTTTGAAAAAGAGAAGAAATCAGAAGGCAATGAAAACAAAGTGCTTTCCGGATTATCTTTATCTCCTTTCTCATCAAGTTCTTTCGAATACACAACCAGCTTTTGGATATAACGTATATCCTCTTCATTTTTCTTATCAAGGATATAACGAACAAGGCGGTTTTGTTCGTCATTAAAAAGCTGAACAAAACGTGCCTTGTCAAGTTTTATACCACCGTTGGTCATGTTTTCTTCAGCCTTCTGTAAGGCCCGGAGATAACAATCAACGATTCTCATAAATTATTATTTTTTGTCAGCGTATTGATCAACATCGAAACCTTTCTCATCTTCCTTTTTCTTCTTGTCAGACTTAGTGCCTTCTATTTTTTTATGCTTGTTCTTTAAAGCGTTATACGCTTCCAGGACACGTGACTTGGTTTCTAACATCGACTTATTGGAAGCAAGAGCCATAGATGCAGAGATGGCGTCGGCGCCCAGGAGCTCGCCATTCAGATACAGTCCGTCGGTGTTGACGGTGACAGCCAAGCCCTCAATCATTTCCCTGATCATACGATGGAATTTAATCACCTGCATCCCTTCGGAAGATTCGTCGTCAGATAAAAACCTTGAGCTTGCTTCTTTATACATGTCAACGTTCGTATTCTTGGCGTCAATCCAATTAGTGAATATGTATTGAACCATGCTCTGATCAAGCTCTACGCTGTATATGATGTCAAGATACAAAAGCAGATCGTAGATGCTTTTTCTTTCAACCTCAGATCCTTTCAGCTTGTTCATAAACTCATATAAAATATCAGCCTTGTCAATCTGACGTTGTTTCCTGATATCTACGGCCGTAGTCTTGTCTTCTACACAATAATAAGATTCGACATACATCGGATTACCATCTTCCTCTTTAGGAGTAAGAGACTTGGACAAAATAGCTATATACAACTCAAATAAATCACGAACGTCATTAGTGTAGAACAAACGACCATCATACAAGTCAATTCTGTAAGAATCCCAGAAATCGAAATTCTTTTGGTCCAGGTCCTCATTGACAGTTTCTTCAAACGGATACCGAATATTCTTAATACGCATATCCATTTCATTCTTCTTGTCTTCAAGTGAGTAACCTTTATAACATGCTGAATTGATGAAGAAACCGGTATCATACACCCTAAGATCCTTATCCCATCCACAACAAGATACTGTCTTGTTCCCAGGGAAAGGAGTCTTGGAAATGCCTCTTTCCTGATATCCGGAAGGAGCTTCTTCATCCATCTTACCTGTTATAACATAAATAGAGTCGGAATATATCTTCATTCCTCCTACGGTAGCCAGCAGTTTCTTAGACTCATGGCTTTCTTCAAAAATCTTTTTTCCCATTTTTTTATATACCCTACGTCTTTTCATATATGAAAAGACTATGTTAGAAACAAAATTTGCGGCCGGTTTTAAAGCCGACCGCAAGTTAATATTAAAAGTTATGATTACAAAGAGCTTGGTAACAATTCAATTGTTACAAACCGGCTGGTATCTTTTACCCAACAAGCCGATACAGAGTGGCACCAGAATTGTTCTGACATACGAGGATGGCTGGATACAATTTCTTGAGCCGATACTCTGGATGACCATCTACCTTGTTCGTAACCCCACCACATAGAACCAATATCAGGCTTAACGTAGAATACGTTGCTGTTGATATTACCAATACGAGCTTCGGCTGAAGCAGGAATACCGGCGAATGCATTGGAATATTCAGGAGCGGTCAAGTCTTCCATAATACATGAATATGATGTGATAGGAGTCATACCGTCTACCAACTGGCTTCTATCTACCATATCAACGTAATCCAAAGAAGGTTCGTGTTCTACAATAACCTTACCAATACCTGGAATAGTAACACCCTTGATCTTTACAGTTCCTAATTCAAGAGCATCGTTTGATCCTGTTACCGGGTTATTAATGATACGTTCTGTACCCATAAGCGGAGCCAAAGCACCTAATTGAGAGAAGAACTCATCACGGAAGATTTCAACGATGTTCTTATAAGCCATAGCACCTACCTTGAATTTCATTACACGATTTTCAATCGGCATATCGCTACGACCACGGAAAATATAGTCGGCAGCAGCCAGGAAGTGTTCACGCTTGATACCGCCCGGACGTGCATATGAGATAACGAAACCACGGCGAAGTTGATGGTACAAACCTTCGTTTTTCATCAAAACACCATTATGACCCTTGACTCTACCTCCACGCATGAACATAAGTTCGTATGCTTCCATCTTAGCCAACTCAGCCAAGCAGAACAAAGACACTGTATTGGCTACACGTGCTGTACGCATATCAATGCTTCCGTCACCAAGACGAGAACCGATGATAGCATAACTCGCATCACCTCCTCTGATTTCAGAAAGCTGACGAACTTTCTGGTAAGCTTTGTCGATGAAATTCTGTGTGCGTTCGTCCGCATAAGCCAAAGACTTAATACCAGCGTACATAGTCGTTTCACCTTCAACACCACGGTGTCCACCAAGCGTAAATTCACAAGTCATAGAACCGGCCTTAGAAGCACCTCCTACACCAGAGAACTGAGTAGAGAACTCACCAAGAACGTTTGTTACCTTCCAGTATTTAATACCGGCACGAAGCATGTCTTTCGGGAAGTATTTAGCACGAGAACGGCCCCACAGCTTACACCAGTATCTCCAGTTTTCACCTTCTTGTTTAGGAGGACGCTCTGTAGAGATAAGAGCCTGGCAACCGTTAATCACATCGTAAGTAATAACATCTCCTTGTTTAAATTGTGCATTCAATACAATTTCGAAGAAGCTTTCATCAATACCGGGTTTTGCATATTTCAAAGACGTATCTTCTACTGTAACCACCTCATACGTCTCTGATACCGGAAGATCATAACGGAATGAACCATTGATACCATTTACGGTAATAGTAGCATCCTGTTTGATCATACCCATATACATAGGCAGAGGATAGTTTGTAATATTAGAAAACAACTCAAGCATACCCAGATGGTTCTTATCCGGATCTTCGTAGTACCAATCTTCTAAAGAGCTAAGATCGTGTTCTACGATACTTTGCTTAACGACTTTAGCGTCGGTATATCCAATCACCGTGTCACCATTCATGGTGGCCGGGAAATTTTTTGTTAAAAGTACATTAGCCATGAACGAAAAAATGTTTTAATTTTTAATCTATACTGATTTCATCGAACTTCACACCTTGAACTTGATCGCCTTTATCATCTACCGGAGCCACCCTCTTGTCTTTATTTGTATGGCTGATGAGCTTATAAATTTTCTTTTTCTCATCAACTACAGCTTGATTCGACTTCTGTTTTATGAACTCTCCTGGGTTCATAAGAAACATAATCAAATCTGGTGCTTCTTCCGGATTCATCATCATCTCCCTTACCCTATTAAATGCTTTGGTAATTCCGGGATTCGATTCAGAAGGTTTTAGGGCAAAATCAAGAGCTTTAGATACCATAGTGTCATTTAGCTGATACTTTTCCTGGATAGAAGACTTAAGGTCTTTCTTATACCTTCTAAAATCTTCTGCATCCTTCGCCTTCTTTTCGGCAGCCTCTTTAGTACGTTGCTGGATAATATCATCCATTCTCTTATCAAGCTCAGCCTTGTACTTTATAGCCTTTGCTTCAACATACTCTTCTCCTTTATTGATAATGCCTTTGAAAAACTCATCAGCTTCATCTTTAGGCAACCCAAGAAGATCAACATAATGGCGAACGATCTTTATCTGATCTGCTTTGTTTTCAATGTCAAGCTTTTCTATCGGAGCGACATTCGTATCATATTGCTTAAGAATATCAACGATATTAGCGCCGGCCTTATCAGCCTGGATAAGCTTCTTAGTAATATCAGAAACAGAGGTAACATCTATCTTATCCTTAACAATGTCCTCTTTCTGGCTTTCAAGGACTGTAGATAGTATGTCACACAACGAATCTTCTTTACTAAAATCAAGATCATTGATAGTAATCTCTTCACCATTTTCACCGCTAAACACCACATCTTTCAAATCGGGAATGATTCCCCTTGAAGAAAGGGCATCCAATACTTTTCTGTAATTGACAACCGGGGTCTCTACCTGATCCTGATTAACGTCAACTACATTCTCTTCTCCTTTTTTATCCTCTTTAGGATCAGGAGTAGGATCAATAACCAGCTCTTCTTTAATTTGAGAACCTTCTTCTACAGGCTTCTCATCTTTTTTAGCCGGTTCATTACCATTAATAGGCAGAATATCTTCTTCCCTATTATAAACATCATCAATCGGACCGATACTAAAAATATCGTCCAATTCTACTATTCCATTTTTTTCTAATTTTCCCATACTGCAAAAATATTTAAATACCTATATTTCAGATAAAAAACCTATAAGTGTTTAATCTTCACTAAAAATTAAATATCCCCAAATTTTATTAGAGATTTTCTAATGAAATTTGGGGATATTTAATCCTTAATTCTTATTGATTCCGGCTACATACCTTTTAGTGGCGTCTTCCCTCGCTCGTTGAGCAAGCTCTTTGGATTTTAATTTTAACTCTTCCATTTTCATTCTCATTTCATCATCATGAAGTTTGGAATCGTTTTCGATCTTCTTATCCTCTATCCTTTCCTTGCTTTCTATATCAGCTTGCCTTACGGTCTGATCTGAAACAGAAGCCAGGAAGTTGAGGGAGGTGGCGTCACTCTTGGCGTCTGCCGCCCTGCCTGCCGCCTGGATCTTCTCTTGAAGTATCCTGTATTGACCTTTCTTGTCTTCTAAAGCAAGTTCATGCTGACGTTGCTTATCCTTCTCAGCAGCTTCAGCTTGTATCTGTTGCTGGTTAAGCTGCATCTGATTCTGTTGTTGCTGCTGCATCTGACGCTCGTTGTATGCGCGAGTATTCCTTGCATTCTGTATAAGTTCCACCATAGAATCTGATGTGAAGATAGATGCAAGATCGTAAATGTCTCCTCCGGCCGTATTTAGCTGCAACATAAAGGTCTTGAACTTTTCAAGCTCATCCCTTTTCTTGGAATTAGATAATGCCTGAACACCAAGATGCCTTAGGCTAAGACCGTCGGTTCCTATAGATAAAAACGCTCTGGTAAGGTCACTTTTTGTGTACATTACAGAAATATCCTTTCCTTCTTCCTGGCATTGTTGAGCGACAGCCAGATGAAGATCCAAAGCGCGTTTCTTGAAGTAACCGAAGTTATCAAAGTATATCTGTGTTTGTAACATAGATGCTGTAACGCCCTGCTGGACCCCGGTGGCAGTCTCATACCTGTTGGGACCGTTAATTACTTGAGGCGTGATGCCAACCATTTCAAAACACTTCATCCTTGACCATTCAGCAAGCTCCATTCTTGTTTTAAGCTGCTCTGTCTGCGACAAATCATAGACAGCAAACTGGTTGAAAGGAACACCGCCTTTCGTGTTTTGAGATGAGGTATCTAATGTCAGAGCTCCTACAGACTTAGCCACATCAAGAAGGTTAGCCCATATATCAGCCACATCTTCACCCAAATCTTTGTATTCACTTGGAACCAGATTTATATCTCCTAAGAAGAATTTACCGATCTCCTTTTCAAGAATATTATTTATCTGATTTATGGAGAAATTATAAAATATTTGATATGGCTGAATCCTGTTCGCCATAGAAGTACCGATATATCCTGCAACGGGTAGGACAAAGTCATAGATGTTACTATCCCCTTTTATCTGGTGATCGATAGGTTCTCCGTCAAGATACAGGTTGTCCTGAGCAAGAGCCCCTCCACTGATCTTAACCCCGTACCTTACCTGTGGAACGTAATCCACGAAATAGGTATTAATCTCCGGGTTCTCCATGCCCTTACTCATAGTTCTGGTAATTTTCTTAATACCATTTTCCTGTAAAAAGTCTTGAAGAAGCTCATCGGTTACCATTTCGGTAGTTACTAATCCGGTTTCAGTTTGGTAGGTAATTACATACACCTGAGCCGGGGATACCCAATATGATTCAGTTACCTGATACAAATCACTACGAACATGCTCGTCGCTCAAACTCTGGGCACGGTTATAATAATTACCATGCTCTAAATTTGGCATGAATCTGGTTCTGTGATATTCGTTGCCATTACTATCGTATCCGGTATATGTGCCGGCTGGAATACCGTAATAATCCTCATAAGCTTTTATAGAAGCATAATCATTATATCCTTTCCAAGGTATTACCTTATTCTGATATAACATCCCTACACTCGCCGATTTGGATAAACTTACATAGCTTCCATTATCACCATTATAATAAGTGCCATTGAAATTATCAGCACCTCCTATAAGCTTTTGCTTGTCTTTTGCCGTAAGAAGATGCCCCCACCTTACTATAATATCATTGGCAGTATAATAATGAACACGACCAATATAATCCCCATATTGAGGATACTTGCTATCTAATGTCTTAGAATAAAACGTATTCAACGGAGACCATCTTTCCGGCTTATAATAGTCGTATCCTACATGATAATTTCTAAAGCAACGACCGGTAAGAAGATAGTCAATGAAATTCTCAGTGTCTATCTCATCCATGTAAAAACGCCCCCTGTCCGCCTCAAGCGTATGAGAACCCCATATAACCTCGGCAGTCTTCCATTTTGTATTCATGAAGTTCTCTATCTCAGGAGGTGTCATAGATGCTTTCACCTCTTGTATCTGCTGAGCATAAGCCTGCTTTTCTTCTTCGCTGGCAAAATTATTATAATCCGGATCCAATCCTCTATTTAATAACTCTTGCCTAACTCTTCTGTCCAATTCCTCTCTAATGTAATTATAAAGAAGATTTTCCTTCGTGGCAGAATACTGATTCACTTCAGATTCGTCCAATCCAACTACATTATACTTGTCAGAAAGGTTGCCCAACCATCCTACAAAAGCGTTTACGATCGTACCTATTATATCATAATGACGTAAGAATGATGGAATATTTACATTGTCCCTTATAGACTGAACATCCTTAAGATAAGGAATTACATCTTTCAGTTCCATAAATGACAGCTTGCCTTCCATCATCCTATAAAAATCCTTGAACTTTTGGTTCTCATCAAGCTGCTTCAAACCAATCAATTCAAGAGAATCCATAGTGGCTTTAAACCACTCCCTGGTTTTTCTCTTGGTAGGTATCGCCTGCACCGGCAACCCTGAAAATACTCCTCTGGCCGGAAAAGCCTGATCTCTGTTAAAATACTCCATGAGCTATGTTATGAAAAATATTAAATTCAATAAAATCTATTATGTTTCTTTATAAGTTTCCAAATATACTCATTTCGTAAAATACATTCGTAATCCTTACCGGGTTAAACAATAACCCTCTATCGATTATCCTACGAATTGATTCACAGGAATCACCGACTACTTTTCTCATAATGTTTAATGCCCCATTGACATCTGCATTTATGAGTTTTCCTACTGAAGATTGAAATAATCCTCGTTTCTTTCTTCTTCCTAAATAGCTATCATGTTTTCCTATCTTCTCAAATGCCAATGAATCACATTTTGAAGTATATGACTCTTCATGAATAACTATTTCAATACCAGCTAATTCACATTTATATTCTAAGTAACTTACCAATCTCGCAAAAGGGATTTGTGTGAATTTCTGGTTATTCCTTTTTCCCATATTCACATTCTGTTTCCATCCCTTGTTATAGCCTACAACTAATTTTGTTATCTTAGAATCGACAAGCAAATCAACTATCTTTCTACTGATTTTATGAAAGACATCTTCTATGTACTGTTCCCTATCATAATATAATTTCTTTATTCGCTTTGTTATTCCTTTTATCTTTTGTAAATCCTTGATACTATTTAATTTAGCAAGTGTTTTATCAAATAATTGATTGTATGATTTAACAAATTTACCACTAAACAAAACGGTAAAATCCTCACTTACTAATGTTGCAAGATTATCAATCCCTAAATCGATTGAAGCAACTTTCTCTTCCCTACATTTAGATACTCCAGTATCTTTTACCTCATAAATGATTTCTATTTTATATCCACACGCTAATGGTTTTATTCTAATCTGTTTGAAATCTTTTATCAAATCAGAATACTTTTCATATTGAGGAATACTTATTGAAATATCTTTTGATAGGATTATTTTTCCATCTTTTATTTTGCAACTCTGATTCGTGTAATACAAATTAAATTCAGATCCTCTTTTTCTATAACTTGGAAGGCCTGGTTTTTCCCTATACTTATTATAATTTTTCTTGTAATCTTGGACCGATTTGTAGTAACCTTTAATGTTTTTATCAAGAATACGAAGAATTTGTTGTGAACATTGCGCCTTTAATAATTTGTAATTAATATCTCCATCCAAATTCTTGGTATTTTTCATGATAGCATCAAGTTCAAAATAGGACAACCACTTATCTTCTTTAGAAAGTGTTTCTCTGAAAATATACAATGCCTGATTGTACAAGTTGTTGCTAATCTTGCATAAAGATGATATATTTTCATTTTGTCCTATGTTAAACTTATATACTAATCTCATGATTTTTAATACATTAAATGCTATTTACAAACCATACATCTAAGATACATATTCCATTTATATTACAGAATAGAATCAATTATTTTTAATGTTATTTTACATTATATGTTTTTTCACAAAGATAGGTAAATTGTTCTACCTATCTAATTTTGTAAGGGTTATGTCTTCTTACCGTAAATCCTTTAACCTGCTCTGTCTTCCTACGTTCTCTCTTCTTTTGATTCTCCTTCTGAGTCGTACTTTCAGGCATGTAACCCATATCATCATAATACTTAGCCAGAAGAAGAGCGTGGCCGAAGGCTATGATACGGTCGGTGTTGGTCCCAGGACCGAAGGCTATGATCTCATCAAGAAGTTCTATATCAGGGATACGGTAAATACCTTTCTGTGTTATTTCATTACCATCATCATCATACCCAACAACAACATCCTCCCAGCAATATTGAATAACGGTATTGAAAAGCATGCGCTGATTGGGAACCGTAGGAGCCAAACCGAGCTTGTTGTTCTGACGGGCGCCAGCACGGATAATCTTACCGGCAAGACGTTCGCCATCTTCCAGCAACATAAGCTGCTTATTTCGTCTCGTAAGATAAAATTCATACATTCGGTCGGCATTCTCCATAAGACACTTGGCCCCATACGCTTCTTGAAGTATTTCACAATTCCTACAAAAATCATCAGAAGATGGAGGACGTGATGCGTATGATGCTACTATGCAATAAGCAAATGGATCGTTGATTTTTACATATCTTTTAAGTACATAAAACGAACCAACAGAATCGGTATCAGCCTTGTCTGATTTATAGGGGTCGAGAGATGAGACATAAGTGTAATCAAAAACACCTCCTTCTTCTGGTGGATCCTCATATATAACAACAGGAGAATCTATGTTACCACCTTGAAACGGATAATCAGCAAGCTGCTTATCACTAAAATTATACCCCATTTTCATGCCGTCTATCTGATAAATATCCACTGTTTTACCAGGCCTACCTTCTTCAAGAAGACGGCTTTTATGCTTCAACGCATCTTCTACAGGGAACCTATTTACGTTCGTATTAAGGAAACAATCATCTATAGACAAAGGGAATGCCATTCGTTCCTGGACGTATAAAGCTCTATCCTTTTTGACAAGTTCGTCAAGACGTGATTTTATTATTCCAGTATTTTTATCAAAGTCTGAAACTTTTATTTTTATCTTCTTAAGACCGGGAGCACTCTCTACTCCAAGATACTTATCAAGAGTCGTTTCTTTCTTTTCATAAGCATGAGACATCTGGGCCGGAACAAAGCATCCAGATTTACATATACGCCATGTTGGTTTAATAACTCTCTTATTTAGAATATCATAATTCATTATAATGAATCCATATTCGTCCGGAGAGTTCATGATTTTCTGTGCATCTTGAGACTTTTCTACATTACCGCCAGTGTTATGAGTTATAATACCATTTGCTATATAAGTGTGAGTATCTGATGCAGTGAGGTTGTAAACAGGCTTAATTCCTATATACTCTATCTTATCTATCCTTTCTATTATCACTCCATCTAAATATTTTGACCTAAAAGATCCAAATGTGCTAAAATTAGAACCGAATTTCCTTATAGAATCAAGTTTCTCTCTTCTATATCCTATATCTGTTCCAATTATATCACAATATTTAAGCATGGATAATTTATCCAATATATTACATACATATGAATCAAGAATAATTGATCTATCTGCTGGATTTTTAGATGGGCTATAAGAAATAGTACTATGTATTCCAAATTTAAAAAGAACATCCTTTACTTCTTCAAGAAGATGCCTATTACAAGATCCTAAACTTATACGATGATCCCTATTATTGTTATTAGAATAAAAAGTAGCATCAGCATCAAAATACCCCCTAATCATCATAATAACATCCTCTCTTCTATATGAATGTATATTTAAAGGAAGTGTTTTGTTTTTTTTAGTCTGACCATATATACCAAGTTCCCTTAACTCATGGCATATACCTTTTATTCTTATTTCCCTATAATCTTTTCCGTCCTTAGTCTTATACTGTTTCTCTATACAACACTCATATTTAGATCGTATATAATCATACACCTCATCATCACTGGTAGACACAATAGGAGTCTTATCAAAACCATAGCTCCCATCCCCTATTAGAATGCCAACAAGGTATGGATCAAACATTTTTTTATCTCCCCATATATCCACACCATCTGATACACATATTTTACGTCCAACTCTAAGAGAATCAGCCCTTCTAAAATCAGATCCAAAGTACCTAAATTTACCCTTCCTTTTCTTTACAACAGTCAATATGGGATGATCCCCACTACATTCAAGTACCCTTCCTCTTTTTGTTGTTATTCTATAACACTCTTTCTCGGCAGGGGGTTTCATCCATGTTATGTCTTGACTTACAGCTTTTGATGATATATTATCGAATCCTATTATTCCATCTTCTTGTTTTAAATCCTCTATCCTACACGGTTCTCCGTTTGATTTGTACACTATTGTACCAGCACAACAACATCCAGCCATCAAACAAACGCCCCTCATTCTACCATGCATCATATGAGCCGGCCTACCGGCAAGCCATGCTCCAAGCACCGGGAATTTACCTACCTCATCATATATAGACGTATATGGAGTTCCGCCTGCGGTCTTCAATGAGCCTCGTGTCTTTCCATCATCAACGTTGGTGATTCTTATTCTGGCATGAACATCACGTTGATTATTGATGTTTCTTGTACCTAAAACAACTTCTTTAGTCCAGTCGTTACCAGTCCTGTTTATAGTAAGATAAGGAGGAAGATTATCAAGTCCAAACTCAAGATACTCTCCCATATTGGCAAGGTCTTCTTTACTTGCTCCAATAACATTATGCGTCAAATTGTACGTCATTGTAGCATTACGGGCCAGAAGAGAACTCATTATGGCCGTATTATGAGTAACGATGTAATTGGTGGTCAAAAATAAATGAGAATCATTATCAACGGTTATACAAGTGGCATGCTCCTTACCGTATATCGATATGGATCTTATTTTTAATTCCTTACGATTCCTTGATAGTATAAGTTTGTTCCCCTCCAATTTAGCATACCAACCTGAAGCCCAAAACATACGTTGTACAAAATTTATGACATCCATGTCAATATGAGACAACGTAAGCTCTTCTTCTCCGGTTACTACGTTTCTGAAAGAACGAATGAAGTTTTCTATAAAATCTTTCTTTTGATCTATGGACGATCTTAAAAACTTCTTACAAACGTATTTATCGAAAAACATATCCCCACCATAGCCACCGAGATAAGCCGCCAGCATCGAGGCGTAGGCCGACGGCGGAACCGGCAGCTTTGCCGTAGGGTAGTTCAGGGCCTCACCTACTGGAATAGACATACTCTTATAATCTAATCCGGCTATGGATCTAAGACTCCTAACATGCCATTTTCCGCCATGATTGACACGCCATTGGTGATTTCCGCAACAAATAACGTTACGACCGTCTTCGAATACGACTCTGTAGGTGGTTACTTTCCCTTGAGGGTAGACACCTACGACCTCTACCAAATTCCCTTTATCGTCATATATCTTATCCCCTACAACAATATTTCCTATCATCTTTTCCCGGTCCTCAAGATAAAGTATCTCAGAATCAAGAAGGGCTTTCCCAAAACGACGGCACCCGAACATGAATATTCCTTTATTCTCTTCTTCAGCCTGCTTTAGAAATTCGGCAAACATCCATTCATTATCACGAAGCTGAGAATTTCCAGGGATACGATCATCTCCTACGTCAATCATCATCTTCCAGAAATTGATATGCCAATATAGCCAAGGATGGATAAATACACCATTTATGGTAACACCGTTAAGGAGTTTCATAGCCTCATTCTCCCAGAATTGCTTGACATCATCGTCTTGCTCTTCATAAGAATAAAGGTCATTCCATAACGGAATATCGTTACCCATATTTATATAAAGTTCTTTACTGTTAAAATTCATGACAAAACTACTTATCGAGCTTGCTCTTAGCTTCATTCTTAACAAAAGACTGAATACCTGATACTGTTTGTCCTCCTTTTAGGCTTTTCTTGTTTTTGGCAGCCTCAAGCTGATTATAGACATCCATTATCCCACACATCTTAATATAAGATTCAGTCCATTGCATTAAGCTATCAGACAAGCTTTTTTGAAACCTAAATTCTTTCTCCCTCTTATCGGAATCTTCTATTTTATCCCAAGGGTTTTCAGATAGATAACGTTCAGCCTTATCTATCTGATCCCTTAGCACAAGAAGTTTCCGATCTACGTAAGAGACATCATCATTAGTCGGCTTTCTTGCTTTCATTGTTAACTATTTTTAAAAAAGCCTCATACTGAGACTTAAGCATATTAAACCTATCTTCAAGAGAAGATGGATCAACACGATACTTACACATGTTTTTTATTCCTTCCTCAACAGATTCTTCCTTGAACATAACAGAATCAGTATTATTGTCAACGTACATAATAAAATCCGATTCTCCGTCGTTTACTATCCTGTCAAGAACCTTCTTGCTGTCATCATCTATGTTAAGATCATGACCGGCGTTAATAGACAACCTGTAGACGGTCTTGACAGAAGAAGATACTTTCATTATCTCTTGTTGATACAAGTTGGTCATAAACGACTTTTCCTCCAAATCAATAAAGTCTTCTAACTCTATGTTGTTTTCCTCATCCTTCTTCCTAATAATATCCTTAGTTAGATCTTCCATCTCCTCTCCCACCTTATCTTGCGCAGACAGTAGATGGTTGTAATAAGAAATAAGATGCTTTATATCTGAATCAAAATCAATCTTCTTCATTGTCAAGAACCTTTTTATCATGAATAATAACGTCCATCAACTCCATTGATAAATTATAATCAGCCACTTCAAAAAGCTCGCTGTCTGTCAACGTCCTTAAAAAAGAAACAGACAATCCTCTTTTCTTTGCAAAAGATCTAAGTACGGCATAGAGAATGTCCCCGGCCGAATAATCGGGGAGATCATCACAAGATGCCTGCAACATAGAAAATAAGGACTTCCTTTTATCTTCGCATTGTAAATGCCTTGCTTTACCACATCCTCCCATAACTTAACTTTTTTGAATTATAGTACCTTCAAAATTAAACGGAATCTTTTCCTCTTTTTGAGACCCATCTTTTTGATAGTGAACAGTCATATGTTTTACGAATCTTCCTATTCCAAATCCTGCTGTATGTATCTCTATATTGAACTTAAAGTGACGGGAGTCTATGATATTCAAATTAGAGGACGTACAGTCACAAGATGTCTCTGATGCTGTTATCTTCATATCATGCTTCGACTCAAGAACGAATGAAAACCTTATACTGTTCCCTTTTTCTACCGGTTCGAAAATGATTTCAAATGATTTACCGTCTTTAGAGAGGTCAATATTGTATTGCTTGTCATCTGTAGAAATAACATTAAATTCATCAGAATCCATTGTAATAAGTTCTAACCTGTTCCATCTTGACTTCTCATCATAAAAATCAATAGAATACTGACGATCCATCCACGAAGGACGGGGAAGCCCCTCCCCAAGCGCACACTCCTCTGTCTTGCTCCAGGCCTTCTGCTTGATGAAGCACGTACATACCGAACAACGATTTTTACCTATTTTCTTGCTTACGTACAAAGAAAGAGGAAGCATAGAGTTAGGGATGTTCTTGGTATTGAATTTACATCCCTCACACTTTTCAAGACGTTCCTTGTACCAATCAGGATAATCTTCTTTTTTTCTTGGAAGTTTTTTTAATATCGTATCCATAAAAGCATCGTATATAACTTCCGCTTGCAAAATCTTTTTCATAACTTATCTGTTAAATTCCTGTTCTTGAATATTTTGTATTTCACTAAAACTATGACCCTTACGAGATTTAAAGATAGATAATTTGTTGTGTTTTATCAACATATCCCCACCTTTTATCTCACCTGAGTCATAAGCATCCTTTATCATCCTTATCTTAATATCAAGGCACTGAAGTTCTTTTTCCTGATACTTAGATAATTTTTCTACCTTGGATTTAAGACGCTCAAGATTGTGTTTGCGCCTCTCCATCTCATGAAGGTTACAAACCATATCGCCTACATACGGGAACGATACAGACACGTTATCTGTGTACGTACATAAGTTATTGGCATAAGAAATACTGGCTCTGAAAACGTCACGTATTTGGTTTCGGTCGTAAACGCTCCCGGTCTTATCCATCACATCATCTATAATATGTGACTCAAATGATATAGGGAAATTATTCTTCGCCATCGGCTTCAAAAGTTTTTTTTCTGTAAAATAAAGAAACCAACGCACATTGATCTCTTGAACCCTCCAATACAAAAAGACGGCGCATGTTCTCTATATCCGGGCACAAACACCTGGTCCTGTAATTCCCTTCACGGTCAATCAAAATACCACGCTTCTTCATCTCCGTATCCAAAACCGATACATATTGAAGATCGGTACTGAAACAATGAGAAAACTTCTTCTTCGTCTCATACGAATATCCAAACACAAAATAATAGGCAAGAAGATTTAAATGCCTCGCATCTATGACATTCTTCTCATTGCCGGAAGCCATTAAGTATCCGTTATAAAACAGAAGTATCTTCTTCGCCATATCTACCGTATTGGAATAAGGTACTAAAAGCCTATAAGCCCTATTACTAACATCTTTATTATCACTTTCTTTCATGAGATTATCGTTTTGATACAAAGATAAGGATTAAGGATTTATAAATTTAAAATTAACGTATTTTATTACAATGGATTCAGGATTTATTCCGATATTTGCACTGTAGCATTAAAAAAAATAAGTTCTTGTTGTTTGATTCTTGAATTTTATTTCTATATTTGTAGCACGTTACAGAGTTAAAGTCAATTCAAATAAAACGACAAGAATATAAAATATTAAGTGTCTTGTTGTTTTTCTACTTGGATTGATTCAATTTTGTAACGTGATTTTGGAGTTTTCCGGACGAAAAAAAAGACATGAATCGGATGGATATCCCCAAAAATCCATCCGATTTTTTTTTGTTACAGATTATGAAGCAACAATTAGGTAGAAATATTAACATAAGTCTCAGACTTTTGGAACAGTGGTCAGATGATTTGCTGTTCATGGAATTGTATGCTTTATACTGTATGATAAAAATCTCCCGACGGGATTCGAGAATAAGATTCAAAAACCAGAAAGATCTTCTTCATAAGCTTGGAATCGGGTATTCGAAGTTCAAGAACATGACAGGACATCCGATGTTTAACGAACTGTTCCGTATGACGGATAGTACGTTCGTTGCAAGAAGGTATCGTGTTAATGGCGTACAACTTACTCTCGGATGTGGGAAAGTGAATCTTCCAAAGAATAGGATTTTAATTAAGATAAAGAAAAATGAAATAACAAACCATGAAAAGGTCCTTGACAGGATAAGAGAGGCGATGTTTGTTAATTTAGTCAGAAACAATGAGTCTGTACTGAACAGTGGAGAGACAAACTCTCAGGCGGATGTCGTAGACGGAAGCCACTCGTATTATGGATTAATTGATTCGACGATAAGTAATAAAACAATTGCCTTGTACTTGAATGTAGGACTAACAAAAGCGAAAGAGCTTGTCAGTATGGCGATACAAGACAAGCTCGTAAAAAGGTTCGAAAACGTACAATTTATAACATACGTAGATAATCCTCGTGCTTACATTGAAGCAAACGAACATAACTACCCAATAGGTAAGCTAATTCCGGTATATAGGCATGGAGCCGTTTTCTGGCAAATAGCAAATACCTGGACCTTGTACAAAAAAGGAGCAACAAACAGATGGTATTTTGGAGAAAAGGATATAGAGAAAGAGGAGAAAGAAAAAGTAAGTAAGAAAGACGATTTCAATTTCTTCTTAAAAGACAATACTCATATCCTACGTTTCCTGAACGCAGAAGAAGTTGTTTCCGAAGATGGCGAAATTCTTGGCATAGATCGTAAAAAGACAAAAGAAGAAGAAGCAAGGTCATTGGCTTCTGTTATGGCTAAAGAAGCGCACAAAGACTTCTGGGACGGATATGAGCGAAGTACACAAAACCAGATTGTAAGAAAGTACTATCGCGCTATCATAGCAGAAGATAAGAAGCGCAGAATGGACATGTTCTTAAACCGTCTTAAACAATCATACGACAAGGTTAGTGGATGGAGTAAGGAGAAGATAGCCACAGTAAAAGCAGGCCTGGCTGATGCGGAAGCCTGCTGTGCTGAGGTAGGGACGTCCGTTGCCGGTGTCTGCGGTAGAGTAAGTAGGAGAATGAAAACCTATAACAATACCGCTCCTGACAAAAAGGCAGGTTTTAATGAGGTACGGGATATGTATGCTGAGTTCGCCGGCGATATGGCTAAAGCGGTGGGATCGGTAAGCGAAGACATCTATACGTATGTTAAGGCAGAACAGTTTAAGGAAAAGATAGAGAATATGGATATATCTGCCCAATCATTACCTAATATTAGTATAACAGTAGACAATGATAAAGAATTAGATGGTGAATCTGTATTCAAGGATATACCATTTGAAGAGCTATCATTCTATAATGATACCTATCTTTATCCTATATCTCAGTATTCATCATTGTAATGTTTGGTACTTGAGAGAGGGTCTGTTCTTAGTAGTCGCCGACAGAGCCGAAAAACGATAATCTCGTAGAATATCGACGGAAACACCCGTTAGCCACCACTATGCCATAACCATATCTATACGAAATCATATTACTGTCTGATCTAAAACTACTTATCCAACTTATTATTTCTTTTTAATCCTAATTAATTCATTTTATATTTTAGGTTTTATTTTATTTTCATACTTTTGTTTTGTAGAACAAAATCAGAAAAAAGATGGCTATAAGTTACGACAAAAAAATCATGGAGTGCGTTCTTCGTTCAGTTATGTCCGAAGGTAATGTCGCACGTTGAAAAAACTCTTTTCTTGAAAGAAGGATCAAGAGTTATGATAACAAGAAACGGAGGAGAGTACTTCAATGGCTCTCTTGGTACTGTATTATCTATAAAAAAGGGGGAGATTGAAGTAGTCCTTGATAAACCAAAGGATGATGAGCATACTAAGGTTGTTATAACACCATGTTCGTTTGAGAAAGTAAAATACGTCAGAAACGGATATAAGATAGAATCTGAAGTAGTAGGAGCTATTATTCAGTATCCTATAAAAATAGGTTATTCTATCACGATCCATAAAGCTCAAGGCCTGACATTGGATGCGGCTATGATGGATGTATCTAATTCTTTTGAAACAGGACAGCTATATACGGCTCTTTCAAGAGTAAAGTCTCTTGATGGATTATATCTTCGTCAACCTATTCCTAAGACGGTAAAAACCATCGATCAGGTGGTGATAAACTTCTATAAAAAGACTCTTGGTAATGGAGGTATTGTGAAACCGGTTCCAATGGAAGAGCTTGAAAAGTCAATGATTAATTTGTCAACCGGATCTGAAATAGATTTTGCAGAGTTTAATTTATAAAAAATGTAGTTATGAAAACAAAAGAAGAAAAACAAAAGAAGTTTGTGACAGAATTTGAAATCAATGGAGAAAAGTATGGTGGATATATTTATGCTACAACTTTTTCCGAAGCTGAAGATTTTGTTAGACAAAGAAAAGCGACAGAGAAAGTTGTAGGTGGTCCGTGTTTAGAACAAGAAGAAATTAATCGTCTTTATAACCATTCCTCTTAGAATTTTTAATGATTCTTGTTTGTTGGCATAACCTTGAGATGGTGATACTATAGTATATAAGTACCTAATAAGAATATGGCAAGAGTAGATAAAATATTTCAAGACAATTTGGCTCTTATAATGAGCCAGCCGTGGGAAGAGGTAAAGCGACCGGTCTACGGTGACGGGACAGGCGTCAAGGTGAAGCGCATCCTACAAGTATGTAACCAGTACGATCTTCGTCGGGAATTTCCTCTTGGTTCACTTAGACCTACTAATCTTAAAAACTCCATAAAAGAAATATTGTGGATTTGGCAAAAAAGATCGGTAGACGTCAAAGATCTTGGTCTTCATATCTGGGATCAGTGGGCTGATGATAATGGAAAGATAGAAGGATGTTATGGAGATATGGTGAACAGACATGTTTATATGGGAACCGGAAAAGCTCCAGATGGTATGACAGATATCCATGATGGTCTTTACGGTTTTCTTAACCAAACAGATTTAATTCTTTGGTCACTCAAGAATGATCGTTCGTCAAGAAGAATAGTAGCATCCATGTTCGATCCTGAAACCAATGGACTAAAACCTCTTCAAGAATGCGCGTTCCAGATTAATTTATCTGTTAAAGGAGATGAGTTGTATATGACGCTTTATCAGCGCAGCCAGGATATGATTACAGCTTCTTACTGGAATGTAGCTCAATATGCGGCGTTGATGATGATGTTTGCTCATGACGCCGGGTTAAGGCCCGCAGTTTTCACTCATTTCATCCAAGATATGCATGTGTATGACCGTCACGAAGAACAGGCAAACGAGCTCCTCCGTCGCTCTCTTTTCGGCCCGGTTCCGCAGGTTACTATCTCGTCTCGTATGGAAGGGAAAGGATTTTATGATTTTGTAGCTGATGATTTTGAGGTATGGAATTATGAACCAAAGGAGCAAATCAAATTTGAGGTTGCGAAATGAAAATAAACATAGATAGAAGAGCCAAAATGATTCCTATTATGGAAATCAGTTCCGGCGATGAAGTTAATATCGGAGGTTTTGATTATGTTGTTGAAAACATACTTCCGTGTAGGAAAGGATCTTATGATGCGTATGGAATTAGGTTGGTCATGTCTTCTTACAAACATGGCCAACTTGTAAGAAAAGTAGATAGTGTTTTTTCTATCGATTCTATTTTAGTATTTCTCCCTAAAGGAGATTCTGTTGTAGTAGAGTGCTCTTATAGAGAACTTGAAGAATATTTCCCTAAAATATAGTGTAATGACAGGCGAAGAAAAATGTAATAGATGTGAGCAGTTTGGACCAAATGGTCTAACTGATTATCCATGTAAAAGGATTCCATCAAGGAACTGTCCTTGGTTTATAAAAATATCGGATAAGAAATATAAGAAGATTCTTGCCGATAGGGTGAAAAGAATTAAGGAGAATGAGAAACTTAAGCAGGAAATGATGAAAGATCAGGATCTTGTTGAAGAAGTAAAACAAAACACAAAAAAATTAATGCAATGAAAAAGAAAAATATAAAACCAGAAGAAGTGGAAGTCGTTATTCCTAAAGAAGTAGAGGCTATTAACATATGTGGAGATATCAATAGTTTTATAAAACATATTATATATGTCAGCTTGGATAAGGTGAGTAGTGATAGGGCGTTTGTTAATAACGATGTTCTGTATATGGTTACATACGCATCTATAAAAGGTGAAAATATACCTTTTGGGGTATTAGCAAAACAAAAAGAAGCTGAAACAGAAGATATCGCTATGCCGTTTGAGGATATTGGAAGGGACGTAAATGTCGTGTATCCTATTGAGATAGGAAAGATGTTTAAAGGATTTTACATTCTTGGTAACGGTGCTGTGGCTATTGATTACGAACTTACAGACAATGGCGGTTTTAACAATGATGACGGCATTGGTAAAATTGACATGAATCTAAATTGATATATTATGGTATTATATATAGCAGCAGACCCGGGAAAAGATGGAGCCATAGCCTGCATCGATCAGGATAGCAAACTAATATCAAGAATCTCCACTCCAAGAATATCAGTTTCAGGACCAGTAGACTTGACTAAAGAATATGTTTTTTGCCGGGATACGATCGTAGAAAACAATCCTGATAGGGTAGTATTTGTCATAGAGGACGTCCACGCACTGTACGGGGTCAGCACATCCTCTACAGCCTCCCTCATGGAGAACAAAGGCCAACTGCATGGGCTGTTCCTCTCCCTCTGCATGGCATTTACGGACATAAGTTGCTCCGTTAATTTCATAGCCCCTAAAACATGGCAGAAATTGGTTTGGACGCATTCTGATAAGGTTATGGAAGCCAGTAAGGTAAATACTAAGAAAACGTCATTGGCTTGCGCTAAAAGGCTGTGGCCAAACGATACGTTCGTTAAAAACGAAAGATGTAAGACAGCCCATGACGGTATAGTTGATGCGATGCTTATAGCAGAAGCAGCAAGAAGAACCATTTAATTTATTTTAAATCATTTTAAATCCAATTAATTCGTAATTAGATTTTAAAATAATACATTTGCAGTGTTAGATAATCATAATCGTAAGTTTTAAAAAATGAAAGTAAGAGTTCCTGGCATACTAATGAATGAGAAACTTTCAAATATTTCAAAGATGTTTGATAAGGTTCTAAAGGATTGTGTCACATCGAATATAAAAATTACTTTATATTTTGATCATATCCGGATACAAGCCATGAACGAACGTATAACATATACGGATGATATTTTCGATGTGAATACTGATATTTCTTGTGACCATAAGTTTTCTCTTTTAGTAGATGCCGGGACTCTTATTTCGTTTTTTAAAAATCATAACCAGGATATAGAGATAGAGATTAAAAACGATTACAGTATCGTTTTTAAATACGATAGAGGATCTTTTTCTTCTACTTGGATTGAGGATAAGGCTTTCCCTGATTTCTTTTATCCTGTAGGTGATGGTATTCGTGTTATGAGCTCGTCTTTCATTCAGTCTATGAAAAGATCTTTTGCGTTTGTTGGATCGGATGAATTTAGACCGGCTATATGCTCGATTCTTCTTAATGTGAAGAAGGACTATATTGACATTGTTTCTACTGATATGTTCCGTCTGTTTATAAACAGGAAAGAGTATGCTAATGCAGTAGAAGAAAGGTCGATTATGCTAAGCGAGGTCGCGGCTTCCATCTTATACCGCTTTCTATCTGATAAGGATACGGAGATCAGTATTTCCACAGATGGTGTTAGGACGTTCTTATGCTTTGATAATGTAATTATATCGGATATGAACGTAGAACAACAGTATCCTAACTACGAATACGTATGTAACAAATTCGAAAAATCTTCAAGGGTTAAGTTCGATAGGGATTTGCTTATATCGGTTCTTAATTCCATGACTTTAGTGGATAATGTTGTCAATGTTAAGGTAGATAAAGAAAACGGCATAACAGTAATGTCTGAGGATTTTGGAAATAGAAAAAAGATAATGGAATCAATGCCTTTGAATGCGCTTGAAGGCCCGTGTTTTAATTTTTCTATCGGTAAGGAAAATATACTGTCTTCCGTAAAATCACTTATAAAAGGAGATGTTGTTATGGATTGGTCTGATCAGTATAAGATGATAAAGATGTTCAATCCTAAATACGAATCAACATACGTCTTAAATCAAACATTGTATAATCTATAAACAATTAATAATATGGCTTTTAGAGAAAATAGAAGTTTTGGTACAACTTATTATTTGTATATTAATTCAGATGGTAACTTGTATGAAAAAAGTAACGAACCAAAAGAAGGTTTTGTTCAGCACATAAATCCTAATAGCGGTCAGCCGGCGGGATATTGGAAAGAGTATTATAATGGAGTAGTTGGATACATCAACTACATCGGGTTAAAGTCAAGCACTTTCTCTAATGGAAATACTGTTACTAATTTCCTTATCGTGTTAAAAGATTACGAGCTTAATGAAAACTATTGTATTTCCATACCTCTCGTCAATCAAAAAGGAAATATCAAGGGCTTTGTTAAGAGCTTCGTAAAATACTACGAAAACATCGATTTCAGTCGTGAAATTTATTTCAATGTCTTTAAGAAGAAGAAAGATGACGAGTTTGGATCTTCGGAGCTTATTATCGCATATGCCGGAGTAGACGGAGAAAAAGATCAGCTTGTTGAACGTTTTTATAAAAAAGGCGTAAATGGTTGGCCTGACCCTGTTGAAGTTACAGGATTTGATGGCAAGAAAAGCCTCGATTATTCAGCTCAAAACAACTTTACTTATCAGAAGATTACTGAATATTCAAACAGGTTCAATGCTTCTATTAAAGATATAAGAGCAGGTATAATGGCTAAATTAGGTTTAGGAGGAAATACTCAGCAAGAGCCTACAGCTCCTCAGACTTATCCCCAGCAGCCGGCAGAGCCTCAACAGGTTCAACAACCTCAGTCTGTTCCGAGTGCTATTCCGTATCAGAATTACCAACAGCCTGCTCAACAGCCTGCTCAGTATCAGGCCCCGGCTCAGCCGGCTGCACCTTCCCCGGCACCTACCACAAGGAGCACTAAGCCTCAGCATCAGACGCAGCCGCAGCCGCAAGCGCAGATGCCGAACTTCCCTCCTATGGAAGAAGATGACCTTCCATTTTAATATAAACATCAGCCCAGGAGAATAACATCTCTTGGGCTTTTAAAGATTGTGTAGAATGATGGTAGAAATAGTTACAAGATTTCCCCTTATTAAACTTCGTAGGAAAGTGACAGAAGAAAGGATTATGGCGAAGCATGGGGATAAATTATGTATGATCTACTCAGAAACCAGAGAAAAATATAAGCAAGGAGATGAGTGGGTCGATGATCCTAATGATGCAGACATAAGTACTTTTCGTGAGTGCTATGAATCAACGAAGGACATAAAAAAAGAAGGTATTGTTTATTGTACTATAAAAATATGATCATGGACAAGTTAGAAGACATTGAAAGACTTCTTTCTGAAAAAGAAGATAACAAGAAGGATGCTGTTTCTGAAAAGAACAACAAACATAAAAAAGAAGATAAGGTCGTTAATAAAATACCTGAATCGTATTTGACTCCAGGTTATCAGAAGACTATTCAGGTAGGTATTAAGAAACTTTATCCTGATGTCGTAGTACCTGAATACAAACATGATGGCGATGCATGTTGTGATATTCGTGCATATAGAGTGGTGAAGATGGTGAATGATATGGGAGTGGAAATAGATGTTCCTTCCGATTTTGAATCAATTACCTTATATCAAGGCTATTCTGTTAGAATAGGAACCGGCTTCAAGTTGAATATCCCAGAAGGATGGTGCGTGAATGTAGAAGGAAGATCAGGATTCTCTTTTGACGAGGGAGTGGTAGTTACTAACGCACCCGGTAAATGCGAATTTACCTACAAAGGAGAGTATATGGTTAATCTTACTAAAATCAATAAAAAACCGACCGTAATCCATAAAAACGATCGAATAGCTCAGATGGAAATCGTTCCACAATACAAAATGGTATTGGAAGAGGTGACAGATATTGAGGTAGAAGACGGAAATGAACGTGGAGAAAAAGGTCTTGGTAGTTCTGGAGTTAGGTAATGTTTAAATATTTTGAAAATGAGCATGTTAGGTTTTACATTCATCACAGACAGCAAGCTGTCAATGTACAGGGAGAAAGCTATTAAATCCGAAAATCTTGCAAAAGAAATTGAGGAAATGCAGGATAAGGCTGATTTTTACAAGGAAAGGCTTTCCGAACTTAAGTCAGATATCGCTTCAAAGGATAAAGAGATTTTATCTATTGGCAAAGATCTTTCTGAGTCTAAGGAAAAGATTGACGCCTTGAAGGAAAATCAGAAAAAGCTGATAAAAAGCGTCAAGAAGAAAACGGAAGAACTTGATGCGGCCAAGGCTGATCTTGACAAAGCTAAGTCTGATCTTGATGAGGCTAATTACAAAATCAGTAACTTGGAAGAAAAGAAAAACAGTATATCATATGAATTAAAAAAGAAATCAAATGCATTGATTGAAGCCAGGATCAGAATCGGAGATTTGGAAAACGAGGTTTCGGTTGGAGCCAAGGCAATACAAGAGTTAGAATCGAAGCTGAAATTAATGCAAGTAGAATTAAGAGGCTACCAGATAGGTATAATCGGTAAAGACAAAAACGATGTCGCTGAGCCGGAATTGGATAAAGATGAGGAGTCAGATAAGGATGTGGCAGAACCAGAGAAGTCTGATGTTGTTCCTGAGACGGATGTGATTCAGGAAGAAGCCGGTGACATTGTGGAGCCCGAAAACGAAGCTGAACGAGTAAAAGACACTAAAAAGAAGAAGAAAAAAAAGAAGTAGGTATTTTAATCCTTTTTATATTTTAATGTTTGCCATATTATGGGTTAGTACTTAACTTTGCGTTGAGAGAGTTTTTAGGATAATTATTAGTTAATATTTAGCTGTTATATGCAGGCGTCTGTTAAGGCTCCTGCATATTTTTAAGGTCCTGTAGCTTAGTGGTGAAAGCAAGATGCTCATAACATCGAGATCGTGGGTTCAAATCCCTCCGGGACCACTGTCCAATGGTGTAGTGGTAGCACAACAGATTTTGGTTCTGTTAGCGGAAGTTCGATCCTTCCTTGGATAACGATTAAGTTTTTGTGGAAATGTTAATTATCTCAGTGTTTGCGGTGTGTGAACATAGCAAACATTAAATGGCCCATTAGTTTAATGGATAAAACCTTTGAGTCCTAATCAAAAGTTGCCTGTTCGATTCAGGCATGGGCTACATGGCTTGTTGGATGAGTGGTTTAGTCAGGGGTCCGCAAAACCTCGTATGGCGGTTCGATTCCGCCACAAGCCTCTAAAAAAAGTAAGACAATGAACTACCCAGAGCAACAAATGCTTAAGATCCTTAATAGGGATCTGTTAAGTAATCCGATGTATGTTATCAACAATCTTCATATATACGATTGGGAATCTGACTTCCTGGCTATAACAAGATCATTGTACGCTTATGAAGTAGAGGTCAAGATGTCTAAACAAGATTTCTTTAACGACTTCAAAAAGGATAAAAAACATAAGGTTCTTAAAGACGGCATTATTAAGGTAGGTGGTGTCATAAGCTATCCTCCAAACTATTTCTACTACGCCTGTCCGCCTAATATGATTGACGTAAATGAAGTTCCGTCTTATGCCGGGCTGATTTATGTCGATGTTAGTAAAAATAGGAAGAACGTCGTTAAGGTCGCACCTTTAATTCATAGACAGAAGTTTGATGTAGTGGGTAGGAAACTGGTGGATAAGTTTTACTACAATATGCTTACTTGGAAGAAAAGAGCTATTTCAAACGTGTATGCTGACCCAGCCAAGGAAAGAGAGAAGGGCGTGCGTGCCGGGGCTGAGGCTGTGAGGAAGTCGGCCTGGGATGCGTTCAGGGCGCAGTGCCCGCACATTGCTTTCCCCTATGGAAAAGAATTTCCGATGTGTGACGATCACGAACAAGATCATCCCATGAGAGACTGCATACTTCAGTGTGAAAAAGGTAGAATATTTAAAGGTATATTAAAATGAGCACCCCACGTGAATTAAGCAGGATAGCTAATAGGATAGCCGGTAAGATGACTGATGATGGATGGGTCAGTCCCGGTAGAAAGAATCTCGTTTCCGATAAGAAGGTTATGGAGTTAATAGATTCGATTTTTAATGAAATATGGAGGGAATTAGATGACGGTAAAAGAGTCCATATCAGGAAACAGATGATTTTCAAAAAGATTTTTGTCAGTAGGCAAAAAGATAAATACTACATACAATGCATAGAAAAAAGGGACGCCAAATAGACGCCCCTTTTCTTTTTCTGTAAGTAATTGTTATTCCATTACTTTCCTTACCAACTTAGAAACAGCTTGTGTGATAGTCCACCTGATGTTAGAATTAACATTGATAGTCTGAGGAGTACCGTTTGCATCCAAGTTAATTACATTCTTGTCTATTTCCAAGAACGGATCACCTGCTGTCTGGGTAATAACTGTATTAGCTGTCTGACCACCAGCGGCCGTCACCTTAAGAGTATTTACCAGATCGTTTATACTAGTGTTCGCTGCAATACCGGAAAATACGATACTGAAAGTGAAAGATCCTGTTGCGCCAGGGTCGTTGGCAATAACAGCGCCGTTGTTGGTAGCCTTGCCTGCTGCTTGATAGGAGGCTGGTATTTTCAGCGTCAGAGGATGAGTCTTGTCCGGAGTTAAAGAGAACGTTAATTTAGTTGAGTTACTTGTACCGTTGATCGTTACAGTACCACCTCCTTTTCCTACTGATGCAGTAGGATCTATTTTTACAAACTCAGCTGCCGCAGTTTGGTTGATGGTAGCAGCTTTCTTAACATCGCCTGATTCGGCACCAAATTCTACTTGTTGCGTGCGCTGTACACGACCTTCGTATTTTTCACCTGATACGGTGACTGCCTGATCACCATTACCTGATCCCGGATTGAAGGTTACAAAACCTATTTTCAATTCTGCCATGACATAAATAATTTTGTAGTTAATTAATATCTTGACAAATATAGGTTTATTATACGAAAATCATATTATTCATACTCATAAATTAAAAGTTATCTTTATCCCAAAATAAGACAATCATGAGAAGAAGATTTTTTAACAAAATAGGGGAGGGTAATCTCCCTACTGATAATTTCATGGTTTTTGATAAATCTGTATCAGATCCGGCTAATATAACAATAAGCGAAGACAGCGATTTTTTATATAGGTTGATTACCAGTGGCTTTTATAGAGTTCTTTGCAAGAGTGCTATGGGAGGAGGAGAGGTTTTTGTATGTAGATTAAAAGATAACGACAGTAACTTCTATATTGATGGTAGTCCGGCTGTCCTTACCGGACAAGAAGGTGATGTGATGGTCGTTTTCCTTGAATTTTGGTATAAGTGGTATAAGGTGGATGATAATAGATTTCTTTATCATTTTGCTGATCATGATATTGACGGCACTTACATCCATGTCCCGGAATCTCTTGTTGGAGCATATAAAGGATATGTATCTTTGAATGGATTATATAGCTGGAGTGGTGGCGTGGCGTATGCGTATGCGTCTCGCAACGCGTTGAGCGCGAGTTCGTACTTCGGTTCGCGTCTTGCTTTCCGTGGAATCATATCCGAGGTGGCTCCAGAGCAGTTCAAAAAATTACCTGTATTATAATATCATATTTTAATTGTTTTTAAATTGTATTGTTTATATTATTGCGTATGTTTGCGATACAATTTAAAAACATTATATCATGAAGATAAACTTTTTAAGCAGTAAAACCTATGTAGGTTCTAAGACAAAAGAAGCTAAAATCAGAAAGCTTTCTATTAGCAAAGATCGGATTATGACCATATCGGTGGACAATCTGAAATGGATGGGTATCGAAGATGCGGTTATTATTGGTATGGAAGAAGGAGCTGAGTTTAAAGGGGTATTGGATTCTAATTTGTATATAGCTCCTTCTAAGGTAGAAGACGAGAGATCGTTTTTATTAAATAAACAAGGTGAGAAATATAGACGTATTTACCTCCGTGATATACTGTCTTCGTTAGGTTGGGATATCGGTGATAATCAGTATGCGGTTTATGATATTGTGAAGGTCAAGGACGAAGATGGTGTGTTCTGCCTGGTTCCGAGAGAGATTAAGAAAAGTAAGTTTGAAAAAGGAGAATGATATGGTACAAGATATTGATATAAAATCCAAACGAATATTATTGTTTGATTTTGATGGAACGCTTATAGAAACCGCTTCTGGGAATACGTTCGCTACAGACTTGACAGATATGAGGATTAAGATGGATGTGGTGAATAAGGCTCTTGACCTCATGCAGGAGAACGGTGTTAAGGTATTTGCTATCGTAAGCAATCAAGGAGGAGTAGAAGCTGGGTTTGTTTCTGGAGCTGATATTGAAGCTAAGATAGAATACGTACTGAGGTCCGTACATGATCTGGCGGTAAAGAGAGGTATAAGAGGCGTCCTATATGAAAAAAGGTTGTGTTATTCAAATGACGAACAAAATCCGATGAGGAAGCCTAATACGGGCATGATTGATGATATTCTTATGAAGTGTAAAGACACGGTAATGCGCGGTATGAACTTCAGTCAACTTAAGGGATGTTCGTTGATGGTCGGGGACGCCAGTGGTCTGCCAGGGCAGTTCTCTGATTCGGATAAGGTATGTGCCTATAATTCCGGTATTAACTATATGGCGTTGGTCTTAATATAAAAATCACTTTAAAAGATTTTTATAAGATTGAAACCGATGATGGAAAAACTGCAACCGTAGATGATGTGCTGAATATAAGGATTGATAAAGATCAGAATTTTAATTCATATAGTGATGTTATAAAAATAGAAACATTAAAAGACGGTAGTATCAAATATACAAGCTTATATCATGAAAGTAAAGAAAACAGCGATAGTTTATCATAAATCGGATTTAGATGGCGTTGTATCGGCAGCCATCGCAACCATGTACGAAAACAGTAAAAACAAGGATGTTGTTTATATCCCGTATTCGTATGAAGATGATGTTAAGAAAGTGCGTGACTTAGATGTTGTTTATGTTCTTGACGTGTCTTTTGGAGCCGATTCTAAAACGGTTTTCAAAAAGTGGCTTGATGAAGGAAAGAGCCTGATGTGGATAGATCACCATAAGGGAATTATCGAAGATAGTAAAACATGGGGGTTCGTAGTTCCAGGGTTGAGGAGAGTCGGTACTGGTGCATGCGCACTTGCCGCCGACCCCCCTTATGGGGAAGGTGCCGGCGATCGTCCGGTGCCTGTCAGACTACGATGTGTGGAATAAAGAATCTGAATTAGGCTGGGATACGGTAGTAGCTGTCCAGTATGCCTTGAGATCAAAAATAGGATTGGTTTCTATCAATCCTATTTTTTTTGTTGTGTGTGAGGTGGGTATGTGATGGGAGAGATATGTGAGAAAGAGGTTTATGTCATGAGGGATATGTGAGAAAGAGGTTTATGTCATGAGGGAGATATGTGAGAAAGAGGTTTATGTAATGTGGGAGATATGTGAGAAAGAGGTTTATGTCATGAGGGATATGAAAAAAAATGTTTATGTGATGGGAGAGATATGTGAGAAAGAGGTTTATGTAATGTGGGAGATATGTGAGAAAGAGGTTTATGTCATGAGGGATATGAAAAAAAATGTTTATGTAATGTGGGAGAGAGGGTAAAAGATGTTTATGTGATGGGAGAGAGGGGGTAAAAGATGTTTATGTGATGGGAGAGAGGGGGTACCTGTCACGAACCTCCCACCCCCGAAACGCGTTTTCTCCCCCGTACCCCCTTCGCTGGAAAACCGGAAACGCGTTTTTACCTTGAATACACGAACTATCTGATTATCAGCGATTTATTTAAATTATTGTAAATCAATATGTTACTGCAACTTATTGATTATAAGTTAATTAAGTAAGCATATATCCTACATATTAATGTACGCGTATAATACCGCTCTTGTGTGTTTTATAACTTGCTGATAATCAGATAATAGAATCGAAATTAATACAAATTAACAAAAAAAAGATAGTATATATATTTGTAGTATTGATAAATGTAGTATATTTGCAATGTGTTAAAGCGATAGCACATAGTTGCCATGATGAACCTATATAGTGTACCCGTTGGGCTAACTATATCTGTATCTGTTAATCGCCCGCGTTGTGGGCTATTAAATTGAATATCATTTGTTTAACAATTAAAATATATTGAGTTATGATTACGAAGAAGAACGTTAACAAGCTGCAAAACGCTGTTATTAAAGAGAATGCCTCGAATTTAGTAGGTGCAGTAAAGTTGTACAATGCTTTATTTGCAAATGGTGCAGACCTAAAGGCGGTATGTAAAGCGTTGGAAATACCGGCAGAATACGCGGTGAAGGTGGCAGCACTCGCCAAAGACAAAAAACGTTTAGTTGCTGTATGTAGCCAAATGTTACCTAAAGTCGGCGACACCTTTATTAAGTTTTCCCTATACTCTAAAGTATATAAGGATAGCAAAGTAGATAAAGAGAAAGGAATTGAGGTAAAAACGGCTGATTGGTGTTCCGATAATGTAGTTTATGGCGGTGAGTATAAGCCTTTCGGATTTGCAACCGCGGAAACGTTGGAAACGAAAAGTAGTGCAAAATGGATCGTTAAAGAGACGGACGAATATAAAGCCACTTATGTGGCCGTTAAGATTAAGTCTTATTCTGTCCGCACCGTTGCAAAGTGCGTATCCGAGTATTTAGCACACGAAAGTAATCAGCAGTGAAAAAACAAGGTTGGGCGCGTACCTTTAAACGCGTCTGTACGCCGTTGTTGGTGGGTGCACGTCCCGCGTATGCTTTAGACTGAAGCCGACAAAACAGAGAGTTATTTTACATATTGGAGATAGATATACCTTTGCCCTTGCCGTTGGCAATTAAAGGGCTGGTATTACTGCATGTACTACATTGGATAAATGTAGTTATGTTAGGTATGTTAGTACAGTTTGGAAAACATACCGTTGTACGCGGTTTATCTCCAGATCGAAACGTGTCTTACTTGCTTACACGAAAAAATAGAACAAGGCTGTAGATTAAATTACAGGGTACAAGCATGTAGCCTACCATGTAGGGACGTGCCGTATCAAAGCGCAAGGACACAATCGCCTTTATTTGTGGCTAAGTTGTGTAGCAGACGGAAAATATAATAACAACATAGTACGGGCCTGTACGCAAGAACTACGTACTAATTACGGGCTGTTGGTTGTAGCATAAAATCTATATAAGATAGGAATGCGTGTCTGGTTCGATTCCAGAGCAACCTCTAAATTATAAATAATATAATAGCATGGAAAAGAAAGCAATGATCAACGCTTTAATTGAAGCGTTCAATAAATCTAAAAACAGTTGCGTAAAAATAACATTGCGTAACTATATCGAGACGGTGGAAACATTGAGCGAAAGTGAGTACAAAGAGGCGGAAGGTTTCTATATCGAAGCACTTAACCGCTGGAATTAATCATAATTAAAGCATAAAGAAAATGGAAAGGAAATTTAAATCTTATATGGTAGACGTCCGCGGTCTGTCCAGGAAAGAAGCTAAAGAAAAGCGGAAAAGAGCGTATCGTGAATTTATGTTGTATCGTGATCTCAAAGAAGCGTATCATGCCGATACAGGAAAGGACAAATGCAAACGTAAAGTCCATACATCACGAACTTACGTGAAGGAAAACATAAACAGTATTTAAACAGGAGTAGGGTTGTTTCGAATATCGGAGCAGCCCTATTTTTGTATCCTACTCTTTCTATTTACGGGTAGGATATTCTGAGAGTGAACGGCGGATGTGTGCTATATTGGTATAAAACGAAACTAAAATATGAGAGTTCGGATATAATGCCGGTATTTTGTCTATATCATGTCGTTAAAATTGGTCTAAAACGAAACTTTAGGCGGTTTTCTGACCCAAAATAGGGCGTCGGATGCCGCCTTTTTCGTCTCTATGGATTGAAAATTAGGCTTATTGTATTTTTCTTAAAAATGATGTATGCTTGATTATCAATTAGTTAGGTTTTATAATCCCCGTATTTTCGGATATACTTATTGTAATTTTTTTTATTTTATGTGGTGGTTTTTATTAGTAGCTGACTTTTATTTTCTGTCGGTTGGTATTCGCTCTATGTTGGAGTACGGACCGGATCAGTATAATATTGTAATGGTCTTTTGCTTTTCTTTGTTGGCTTTGATTATAGGTTTAAATATCTATCTTGATAGGAGGAGTAGACGGTAGGGCGTTGGCTGAAGGTCTCTATTTTCTCTATGGAATGATATTATCTCCAAACATCCCATATCCCATGCCATAGTATAGCTCAGTAGCGCTCTCCGTATGCCTGTAGTGAGGCCGAGAGCGCAGGTTCTATGCGGAAAGCCGGAGGATTAGCCGGGGTTGGAGAGGGGGAGAGGGAGGGCACTCTCTTCCAACAAAATTAAGACTTACAGCGTTTTTTGAACAGCATTCTGTAGTTTCTTCCAACAAAATTAAGACTTACAGCGTTTTTTGAACAGCATTCTGTAGTTTCTTCCAACAAAATTAAGACTTACAGCGTTTTTTGAACAGCATTCTGTAGTTTCT
>OLFZ01000092.1_pt1 | contig 103691 bp, 65 predicted proteins | sample 1604861 | NCBI WGS metagenome assembly OLFZ01 (sample SAMEA3888895, study PRJEB22519) | human gut metagenome | biome: human gut; feature: human-associated habitat; material: faeces | place: Denmark | collected 2011 | reverse complement strand
CCATGTCTGTACAAATGGATATGTTCCATATGGCTGGCAATTCAAGAATGAGGATGTTTACATCCCATCCGAGAAAGCTGCCCGGCTTAATATCTTTGGTATGATTACCAAAAGGAACCAATATAAAGGCTTTACCACAAAAGAGTCCATCAACGCAGACAAGATTGTGGACTATCTTGATAGATTCTCTTTCAATGTCACGAAGAAGACTGTAATTGTCTTGGACAATGCTTCTGTTCATAGAAATCGGAAAGTGAAAGAACTGAGGAAAATTTGGGAGAAAAGAGGATTGTTCCTCTTCTATCTTCCACCTTATTCTCCAGAACTTAATCCTGCCGAGATTCTTTGGCGTATACTTAAGGGCAAATGGATAAGACCGATAGATTACGAGACTACGGACTCGCTTTTCTATTGTACGAACAGGGCCTTGGCATCTGTAGGTACGAACTTATTCGTGAATTATTCATATTTATAAAATTATTTTTGAACAGTTACTTAAAGTTATCTGTATATAAGAGAATAGGTATAGTTTCAACTGCATCCCATTCTATTTTATCTTTTGACAGCGTCCACTTATTTCTCGTCTCTTCCATCATTTTTTCATCCAAACCTCGCGATTTGTAAGAGCAAGTTAAAATCGTTAAATCTCCACTTTCCTTAAACCTACAAATAAAACCCAATCCACTTTTCTACCATATAAACTGCAAATAACTGATAGTCAATTGCTTCTAAATACTATGGCTGTAAATCACTCACCAACATCAATATTCCAAATAGTGTCACAACGATTGAGGATGGGGCTTTCTATGGCTGTGAAAACCTTCCCTCCCATATCAAGTCTGACATCCGTCAACGTTTTGACGAAAAAGTCTTTGATTTATGGTAGTAATAGAATCCAAGCGCAGGAAGCATTAGACATTGCAAAAGAAATAGACTTTAGGGACAAGATACGGATCTTTATAGACAAATGGATGGATATGCCGCTCATTGGACACCATTATATTCTACAAACGCCACGCCTTTGAAAAGTTAGGCGTGGCGAATATTATAGAAGCTATTTCTATCTGTCCACATTGTACGAAATATTCTCTTCCTTAAACTTCTGTTTGGGCTGCGGTTGTTCTGCCGGATAGCCTACAACAATCATGTTGAGGGGGATGAGATTGTCGGACAACGACAATACTTTGCTGATTGAAATGCAACGCTCTTCTGATGGATAGGCGCCAGTCCAGACTGCTCCAAGACCCATAGCGTGTGCTGCAAGCAGAAGGTTTTCGGTAGCAGCCGAGGCGTCTTGAATCCAAAAGTCGCGACCGCCACCCTCTATCATCTTGTCGGTATTGCCGCAAACCACGATTGCAAGAGGTGCTTTCTTGAGCATCTTGGCATAGGGATTGGCTCCAGCAAGAGCGTCGAGCACGTTGCGTTGGTCAACAACCACAAAGTGCCAGGGCTGCTTGTTCATAGCAGTTGGGGCTGCCATAGCTGCACGAAGCATCTTTTCTATCTTCTCTTTTTCCACAGGTCGCGCCTCATAGTCGCGTACACTGGTGCGAGTAGCGATGTTGTCGAGCACCACCTGCTCAGCATTTACCGACTGTTGAGCATCGGCTGATTTATCTACTGTGGCCTGGTCTGATGCCAAACGCACACTAAGTACCACCACAACAATAGCGAGTACTATGTTTAATACAACTGATTTGTTCTGTAAATTCATAACTCAATAATTCAAAATTCAAAAATCCTAATTCCTAACTCCTAATTCCTAACTCCTAAAAAGGCATCCCGTCGGGCAAACATACCTGCAATACGGACGCGGAACCCACAGCGAAAGAACGATAAACAACAGCGCAAAAGCTATCACCCACGCCGAAGCCGAGGTATAAAGGAAAGCCGTGAAGAGCTCATAGTCCATCCATGCCGTCCACGTTCCGGTGAGCATCAGCGCCATAAGCACTCCCCACAGAACATTTCGGAATATGCCAAGCCTTTTGTTCAGCCGCGACGTAATGTGAAGTTTGCGACGTGAAAGTTTTCCGGCAAGTTCCTGAGCCGAACCGAAGGGGCAGAGATGAGCGCAATAATGACCGGATTTGCCAGCCAAAGGATAAAACATTGCCACCACAACCGTCAGCAAAGGAGCAGCAAGCACACCAAGCGAAGCGATACTTACGCCCCCCGCAAAGAGTCGCATAAGAAGCGTGTATGACACAAACGTGCCTGTCCACAAACCCAGCACAACAACATTGAGTACAAGTTGCACATTATGCCAACGGCGATTGTTGAACAACAACGGAACTACAGCCCCCAGCAGCACCACAATAAGCGCAGCTATGCCGCCTATAGTCCAGCCCTTAGCCAAGTAGGCATCAGCTTGCACATCGGCAGAATCAGCAGCGCCGGAAGCATTACCCAACGCTGCATGTTGCTTGGCATAGGCGAGTCCGCGATGCACATTCTCTATGATGGCACGCGACGAAAACGTAGCCCCCGTAACAGCATCCACCTGCTCAGCCATAGCCTCATCAACGGTTTTGCCCTGCCATCGCGCCATAACAGTCTTGGCATGATTAAAGAAGTCGGAAGTTTCGGCATTAGGCTCAGCCTCAATATTGTCCACCACTCCACCCTTGTCGATGTGAATACGTAGCGCAACCGGTCCGCCATAGCCCTGCACATCCTTAGCAAGCAAGCGCGTATTCACAACAATAGCGCCATCGGGCAGCACCTCTAAAGTATCGTTATCCACCGCCACAGCAGCCGATGTAGCCAGCGCCTCGCCCATATCATGTCCAAACAACTTGCCGTCGCGCAATATTGCAGCAGCCGAAATAACGAGCACAATGACAAAGAGCGACATCAACCTTAGAACAAAGGTCTTGTTTTTTTGTTTTTGCATATTATATCATTTGATTAATCCTTAGATGCAAAAATAACAAAAAAGAAAAAAAATGAAGCAAACGCAGCTTTCACTTTTCATTTAATTTATAAGTTTGCAACAAAATTTCAGTACAAACCACATAATTGCCAAGCGATATTAATGTAAACGTAGACCCAGACTCACCACATGCAAATATCGTACAAGCGGTAATAATCTGTTACAAAAATAATTTTGATTATAGAGACTTCAGAAGTCATTTTTCGGCGTTTTCACAACGCCCGCAGCCGTCAAACTATGCGATAGCGCCACTTATACAGTATGATTGTGGCTGTATTGTAAGACAATAGTGGCAGTATTGTCGTGCAAAAGTGGATGTATGAGGGTGTAAAAGTGGCTCTACAGCAAACGAAAAGGCTACTTTAGCCGTAGAAAATCATGCACATTTCCGATCCGAACCGCACAACACACTGTGTATAAGCAAAATAAAGCTGCACGCTCAAAACTCACGAATTTCGCACCAAAGATTTCCTGGTGCGCTCAGCTAGCAGTTTTGAGCGTTAGGAATGCAAATATTGTACACGTAAAAAACGCTTTGCGGATTAAGAAATAGGAGTTTGGAAGGCTTACATTACCTACCATTATTTCAGTTGTTGCAACTGCTCCAAGGTTAGCCCTGTTAATTTTATAACGGTAGCTTCATCTATGTTCATAGCCAGCATATCCTTGGCAATCTCAAGATTCCTCTCATTCTTTCCCTCTTCCTTACCGATAGCTATCCCCTCTTCTTTACCGATAGCTATTCCTTCTTCCTTACCGATAGCTATCCCTTCCTCCTTGCCTTCTTGTTTAGCAGTATCAATAGAGTTCTTGATATCCCTATAAGCCATCTTGCTCGCCTCGTATTCTCTTACTTCCTTTGGTGAAAACTTGGCAATCTCGGCTTCCTCAAAAAGGCGGTCAAAGACCTTGTCATACAACTCCTTTGGGCGCTGAGTAAGCTTATATAAATTCTTCAAGGCATAGAGCCATTTGTCATAAAGAGTCTCAAGTTCTTCCAAAGATTTATCAAACTTGGCAATCTCAACATATATAAACTCCAGTTTATCATAGAATATCTTGTGCGTTGCGGTATCACACAACTGCACGTGATGACGAATCTTCTCCTTATCGAAAGCTTCTTCATTCATATTGAAGTTTAGCAGGGCTATGGTATAAATATGATTGAGTTTGAAGTTCCAATCATTTCCCTTGGGGGCTTGTTCACGAATTGGGAAAGTAGAGTAGAAAAGTGAGCGATCCTTGAAATATGCCTGATAAGCATTCTGCATTTCAACGATAAACTTCTCACCGTTTTCTCCTTCACAATATACGTCAAAGATAGCCTTACTGTCTGTATATACATCACCGACGTGCTCAGGATTTAGATACGAAACATCCTTAACAACCTGTCTTCCATTAAACAAGCTGTTGAGGAAGCAAATCAGCAAGTCCTTATTTATTGCTGTTCCAAAAATGCGCTTGAAGCCGAAATCGGTAAGCAAGCTTATGTATCTTTCTTCTACCTGTTTCATAAGTCATCTATTTATTCTTATGCAAACATATAATTTTTCTTTATAACATCCAAATATTTAGGACGTTTTTTGAAGAATAGCTAATTCATTAATTCGCCCTATTCCCATCCATAAACCCTTACACCAGCAGGCACAGCGCTACGAAGATGCCGAATATCAGCATGTTTCGGGCTGTCATTCCGAGGACGCGGTTCAGAGCGGCGCCTTTGTTAATGCGGCGCATGGCAAGGAACGTATTATAATGGAAGAGGTAGAAGATTATGATTAGAACCTGTTGCCAGAGATTCCATGACTGCGTCATCCTGCTTGCACCATACACCACAAGTCCACCGGCAAGGAAGCCGAGGAAGAAATAGAGCAGTCTGCCCCATACCGGACCGATGCGCACGATGAGCGTCTTCTTGCCGGCACGACGGTCGTTGTCGATGTCGCGATAGTTGTTTACGACGAGCAGCGTGTCAATCTCCAAGCCACATGCCAGCGACAGGACTATCACGGGAACGGGGATGGACGTCAACGGCGTGGGAGGAGCCACAAGCCAATAGGTCATGCAGACCGGCACGAGTCCGAAGAACACCAGCACCAGCACGTCACCCAAGCCAAGATAAGAGAACGATATGGTGTAGAGGAAGCAGAACACCACGCACGCCAGACCTACGAGAATCATCTCCCAACCGCCGTATGCGATGAGCGGCAAGCCGACGGCACACGCCAGCAACGTGGTAATGAGCAGACCACGACGCATCGCCGCAGCCGTTATCCATCCCTGCGCACATGCACGCTTCGGACCGAGACGCGTCTCGTCGTCCGTGCCCTTCATAAAGTCGAAGTAGTCGTTAACGAAGTTGGCATCCACCTGCATAACCAGCGCGAAGAGCATACAGAGCACGGCAGGCACCACCCTTATGCCGTCCCAACCGTACATACACACGGCAGAGGCAATGCCTATCAGCACCGGAACGGCAGCTCCCGAGAGTGTTTTGGGGCGCGAAGCAAGCACCCACGCCTTGAAAGAATTGACATTTACATTTGTTTCATCCATTGTTTTTCTCTTTGTTTCTTGCAAATTTAACCATAATAAACTACTTTTGCAAGTAAATAATCATTTCATTTATTTTATGGATACATCAACTCCCAGCCTCGACCTTATGGAATTCGTAGAGCAGAACATCCTTCCACGCTACAACAATTTCGACCTGGCACACAACATACGACACGCCAACATGGTGATAAAGAACTCGTTGGCACTTGCCAAAATCACCGGAGCAGACGTCAATATGGTTTATGCCATTGCCGCCTATCATGATCTTGGCCTTGACGGACCACGCGCCGTGCATCACATTACAAGCGGAAAAATCCTGCTTGCCGACCGCAGACTGAGACAATGGTTCACGGAGGAACAGATAAAGATAATGAAGGAGGCGGTGGAAGACCACAGAGCGTCGGCATCGCACGCGCCACGCAGCATTTACGGAAAAATTGTGGCAGAGGCAGACCGCGACCTCGAACCTGACCACATCTTCCGCCGCACCATACAGTACGGAATGGCTCATTATCCCGAACTGAGCCGCGACAAGCAGTGGGAGCGCTTCCTCCAGCACATGGACCAGAAATATTCCGCCCACGGATACATCCGCCTGTGGATGCCAGGCTCGCCCAACGAGAGCAAGCTACGCGTCATCCGCGAACTCCTGTGCAACCAGACTGCACTTCGTGCGACGTTCGACAGAATATTCGAAGAAGAGCTTAAAGCTCTTTAAACCACAAGTTTATTGTACCGTCTTGGTTAAAAATAGTTAACCCCGTTAAAATCATTGCGTAAGAATGGCGTATGAACGAAAAATATCGCTACTTTTGCATAGTACACAACAAAACTACATTGATATGACAAGATACTTACTTTCACTTATAGTCCTCATGTCTGCAGCGATGTTTATGCCCCAAAAGGCCAACGCAAGCGCAGCACCTATGATAGAGCTTCTCGAGCAGGCTGACATGCAGAAGGTGGTCATCACCACAAGCGAGTCTACCATCCACGTTTCGGGAGGCACAGGACTTACTCTCCTCGTATATAACATTGCAGGAGGAGCACCGGTGATGAAGGTAAAGGTGGACGGTCCGGACAAGCGCTATGAGCTCAACCTTCCCAAAGGCATTTACATCGTTCAGGTGGGCAAGGTGGTGCGCAAGATTGTCATCAAGTAAGAAAAGGACAAGCACACAATGCCTTCCACATCGCCAGACAAACCGCATTGAATAACGTATGCGCGTCAGCCTATTGCCTGAAGCGCATACGTCATCAGATGCGGTATTTTGGTATATTAGCTATTCAAGTAAAAACATTTGTTTTCAGTAAAAAAAAGACAACACGTCAACTATCCAACATTGCGTACCCATCAACTTATAGTTAAGCTATTGTTTCTCTTCCTTCTCACCACACTCACGCTCAGCGCCTGTCATGAGAAAGAGGAGTACCTGTCCTTGTCCCTCGACTCCATCTCACAGATCAGCGACGAAAGCTTGCTCGTAAGCGAAGAGAGCCTAAGGGAAGCCATCCACCACATGGTCATGGCAGACTCAGACAGAGACATCGCCGCCATACAGACCCGCAGACATTATCTGAACGGAGGAGCCATAAGATGGATGACCCGCAACGGCGTGTCAGCAAAGGCAGACAGCCTTGTGGCTTATCTCGGACGCGTGGAGCAAGTGGGCATATCGCCCAAGCTCTTCTATGCCTCGCAGATAAAGGACGACCTCGAACGCGTAAGAAGCCTCAACTTCGGAGAAGGAAAGAACAGCGTCAGCCGTGTTTACGGACGCCTGGAATATCTGCTTACGAAGGCTTTCCTCCGCTATACGGAAGGTCAGCGCTTCGGCTTCGTCAATCCACGTGAAGTGTTAAACAGACTGGACGTTCGCGACAGCGACTCTGTCCGTACAACGTACCGTCAGCTTTACGACGTGCCCACAAAGCGCCCCGGCAAGGATTACGTGGCGCTCGCATTCAGCGTCATGGGCAGCGACGACGCATCGGTGGCTAAATTCCTCCGTGAGTCAGAACCCAAGAATCCACTGTACGCCACCCTCGTACGCCACCTTTCAGACCCACTCTCAAAGGCAGACCTGCAACGCCTTCAGACCAACATCGAACGAAGCAGATGGGACCACGGCGACTATCCGCAGAACCATAGCAAGTACGTGCTCATAAACATCCCTTCCGTGCATCTTCTTGCCGTGAACGACAAGGAACGCATGACCATGCGCATAGGCATTGGAAGCCTCAAGACCAAGACGCCGCTCCTCAACAGTCGCGTAAAGCGAATGGACTTTAATCCGCAATGGGTGATTCCGAAGAGCATTGTCAAGACATCCATCAGACATCATGCAGGAAGCCGTGCTTACTTCGACTCGCACAACTACTTCATTATCAATCGCAACACCGGCAAGCAGGTTGATCCGTCAACGGTAAGCGGAGACATGCTTATGTCGAAAGACTACGGCGTGGTTCAGCGTGGTGGCGTGGGCAATGCGCTGGGCAGAGTGGTGTTCCGCTTTGACAACAACTTCTCCATCTACATGCACGACACGTCCAATCCCGGCGTCTTCTCGCAGCGCGACCGTAGCGTGTCGCACGGCTGCATAAGAGTGGCACGTCCGTACGACCTTGCCGTCTTTATGCTCAGCAAGAAAGACGAGGCGATGATGGAGCGAATGCGCTACTCGATGACCATCGACTATCGCCCTTCACACACAAGAGGCAATGACGAGGAGAGCGAGAAGCAGAAGGAAAGCATTGACAAGAAGAAGATGCTCGGCAGCCTGAACGTCAATCCGCAAGTGCCTATCTTCATCAGTTACTATACGCTCTATCCTGACCAGAACGGCACGCTCGTCCCCTACCCCGACGTCTACGGTTTCGACAACGTAATATACAACAGTCTGAAGGGTTATCTCGCAAGCGGACAATAACGCTTGCACAATAACAAACAGCAAGAAAAGCAGAACCATAAAAAATGCAGGAAGCAGATAAAGACACGCCAAAGGGCTTTGCCAACGACAAGGAGAAGCGGCAAGGCTTTGAGCAGATCGTACGCCAGTATAGCGAGAAGCTGTATTGGACAGTACGACGTATCGTCATAAATCATGACGATGCCAACGACGTGCTGCAGAACGTATTTATTAAGGTATGGAAAAGCATCGGCGACTTCGAGCAGCGGGCGAGTCTCTCCACATGGCTCTACAGAATAGCCGTGAACGAATCGCTCGACTTCCTAAGAAGACAGAAAGACACGGCGTCCATAGACGAAAGCGGCGCAGGGGCCAATATCGCCAACCATCTGCTTGCCGACGACTATTTTGACGGCGACCGGGTTCAGGCTCTCCTGCAAGAAGCCATCGCCACACTCCCGGAGGTGCAACGCGTGGTCTTCACAATGCGCTATTACGACGAGATGAAGTATGCCGACATGAGTCGCATACTCAACACATCGGAAGGAGCACTGAAGGCAAGTTACCACATAGCGATGAAGAAGATTACGGCTTACGTTCAGATGCACGAACAATGAAGCAGATGAAAAAAAGCAGAAAAAATATACCTTAATTATATATTAGGATTAAACCAATCAGCTTAAAGTACGTCATAACTACAAAGAACATAATCTGCATAAGGTGTAACAAATATGGAATCTGACGAAAAATACATACTCTCACGATTTGGCAACAAAAACCATTTCGCCGTCCCGGAAGGCTACTTCGAGCATCTCCAGGACGACATTCTCACGTCTGTGGCTATGCTTGAGGAAGAAAAGACAGTGGAGACAAGCCCGAAAGAAGACAAGCCCAAGACCATTTCGCTCCGCAGCAGAATGCTCAGATATGCAGCTGCATGCGCCGGAATAATGGTGGTGGGAGCCGTAGCATGGACAGCCTTCACGCTCTCCGCACCACAACAAGACCCCACATTGGCTGCCAAGGACAACAAGCCACAAACGGAAGCAACGGACAACAGCATGGCTACGCTGCCTGCAAACGACACGCCTGCACACCACTCTGTAAGCGACGAAGTGGCAGACTACTCTATGCTTGACAACGAGGACATCTATTCGCTCCTTGCAAGCAACTGACAAGCTACAGTAACGACAAACACGCATTCACAAATATCAAGCACATGATGAAAAGATTCTTTATAATAATATTCGCGACACTACTCTGCGCGACAGGAATGACGGCTCAGAAACACCACCATTTCGACCCGGCACAATTCCAAGCCGACCTGGAGCAGTTCATCACATCAGAGGCTGGACTGACCCCGAAAGAGTCGGCAGCCTTCTTCCCCGTCTACAGAGAAATGCGTGAGAAGCAGCTTGCCTTTTTCGGGCAGGACAGACGCCTGTGCCATGTGGACGCCAACGACGACAAGGCATGTGCAGAGGCCATAGCGCTGCGCGATGACAACGACATCAAGATGAAGCAGCTGCAGAAGAAATATCATCAGCGCTTCATGAAAATACTGCCTGCATCAAAGGTTTTCCGCATAATCAGAGCTGAAGACAGATTCCACAGACAGCTGTTCAGCGGAAAGCGTAAGCTGGGAGGAAACAAGAAATAAAGGATAAGAAGAAAAAAGAATGAAGAGATACTTTGTAGAGTTCGCCTACGACGGCACCAGCTATCACGGTTGGCAGATTCAGCCTAACGGCAACTCAGTTCAGGAGGAACTACAGAAAGCATTGTCAACAATAATAAGGGAGAACATCGAAGTGGTCGGTGCAGGAAGGACGGACGCAGGAGTGCACGCCCGCCGCATGACGGCTCACTTCGAGACGGACGCCGCCATTGACTGCGTCCAGCTCGCCTATAAGCTCAACCGACTCTTGCCCCGTGACATCTCTGTATATGGCGTTCGCCAGGTGGCTGACGACATGCACGCAAGATTCAGCGCAACGCTCCGCACCTATCATTATTACATCCATACACGCAAGAACCCGTTCCTGCGTGCCTATTCTTGCGAGATACACTACGACCTGGACTTCAGTCTCATGAACGAGGCGGCTGCCATCCTTCTCCAGACCGACGACTTCGCAGCTTTCTGCAAGACCCACACCGACGTGAAGACCACGCTCTGCAACGTTACGGAGGCAGCATGGACAAAGGACGCTGACGACGCTTGGCACTTCCGCATATCAGCCAACCGCTTCCTGCGCAACATGGTAAGGGCTGTGGTAGGCACGCTCATTGAGGTGGGACGCCATCGCATCACCATTGACCAGTTCAGGGAGATAATAGCAAGCGGCTCACGCTCAAAGGCCGGAGAGAGTATGCCCGCATGCGCCCTGTTCCTCGAGGACGTCAGATACGACTCGTAATTCATTCACAAGAACCCAATAATATCCCCTTACCCCACAATGCGACCTGAGGCAATACGCTTTTATGCGACTTGTTGCATTGAGTCCGAATCTCTTTACGTCAAGTCTGTGGATAATGGCCTTGTAGATATAACCGAACGATCTACATATTGAGAAAGGTGAAACGATAATGATTATAAAATAGATTATTGCAAGAAATTACGTTCAAAGGTAGATGTCATATACCTTTCAATGCGTATTTTTGCAAGCAAACATACAAAGAGATATGGATAAAGTAGATAATATAATGAAACGCTGGAATGCTCTTCTGCCTCTTTCTGAAAGAGACAGAGAGTTGTTGAGCCGTCGATTTACCATCGACTTCAATTATAACAGCAACCACATAGAGGGCAATACCTTGACGTATGGCCAAACTGAGATATTGCTTCTTTTTGGCAAGGTTATAGGTGAAGCCGAGGTCAAAGATATACAGGAAATGACAGCCAGCAATGTAGGCCTTCAAATGATGAAAGAAGAAGCCCAACTTAAAGATTTCCCGTTGACCCAAAACTTTATTCGTACGCTCCACAAAACCCTTTTACGAGAGGATTATACTGTTTATAAGAATCTGCCAGGCGGGCAAACAACCAGCTATACCATCCATGCCGGCCAGTACAAGACCCGTCCCAATAGTGTGATTACACGCTATGGTGACCGATTTGAATATGCATCACCTGAAGAAACACCTTCGTTGATGACCGACCTCGTTGATTGGTACAATGAAGCAGAACAGTCGGGAAAATTCACCCCTATCGAACTGGTAGCCATATTCCACTACCGCTATATTCGTATCCATCCGTTTGAAGATGGTAATGGACGCATCGCCCGTCTGATGGTGAATTATATTCTCACACGTCACAGCTATCCGATGATTGTAGTGAGAAGTAGAAAGAAAAACGACTATCTGGAAGCACTTCATAAAACAGATCTCACTGTGGGAGCCACACCCTCACTTGGGGCTCATGCATCAAAGCGCGACATACAACAATTTCTGACTTACTTCACTAATCTTTTTGTAGAAGAAGTGACTTACAACATTCGTTTTCTCACCGAACGTGGCGAGAATGTTTGGTGGTTTGATGGAGAACGTATCAATTTTCGTTCATTCACAACCAGTCAGATACTCAATTTGATGTATGCACAGCCCGACATTACCATTCCGAGTTTATCAGAACAGGTGGGCGTTACGGTAGCAGCCATCAATAAACATATCAAGCAATTAGTCAACAAAGGGTACATTCAACGTTCGCAAAAAGGCGATTGGCGTCTGATTATCACCCCATCAATATAAGAATCGTATGGATACCAACAAAATCAAGAAATTTGCCACTGAGGCACGCAATATACTCAAGGCGGGCATTGCAGCTCGCTTGACGGCTCTGGGCTTCGACCACAAAGGTCAGGTGCCAGAGAACAACCTCAAATCCGCAACTAAGCCTTTCAACGTCCTTCTTGCGTGTACACATCCCCTCATTACTGACTATGTGGAGCAAAATTGCTCCATGACCCGAAATTATTCCTCCAAAAGGAGTGAGTTTCTCAGATTTAATATGTATTTTTGCCATATCTAATTTAAAAAAAATAGTTATGAAACAAATTATTAAGAGAGGTAGTTTTTTTACCTTGATGTTTATGTTGCTTGGTTGTTTGTCGCTTTATGCTGCAGATGACGACTTGATTACCAAGCAAATCACCATTCAGTTGGAAAAGGCTGGTACTTTGCCTGATAGAATTGGAAGTAGTAAGAAGTATCAGATTACCAATTTGAAGATTATTGGTAAGATAAATGGTACGGATTTGAATATGATTCGTGAGATGGCTGGAAGAAATTCTGAAGGTGATTATACTGACGGAAAGCTTTCTGTATTAGATTTGTATGAGGCAAAGATTGTAGAAGGTGGGGATTACTATTATAATGATAATTATTATAATTATTTTACTTCTAATGATGTAATAGGCAGCTACGCATTCAGTGGTTGTAGCGGATTAACGAGTTTAACCCTTCCTGCTGGTATTACCGAGATAGGCTTTCAAGCATTCTATGGCTGTCGCGGATTAACGAGTTTAACCCTTCCTGATGGTATTACCTCAATAGGCTCTTACGCATTCTATGGCTGTGGCAGATTAACGAGTTTAAACCTTCCTGCTGGTATTACCTCAATAGGCTCTTACGCATTCTATGGCTGTAGCAGATTAACGAGTTTAACCCTTCCTGATGGTATTACCGAGATAGTCAATGACGCATTCAGTGGTTGTAGCGGATTAACGAGTTTAACCCTTCCTGATGGTATTACCAAGATAGGCAATCACGCATTCAGTTGCTGTAGCGGATTAACGAGTTTAAACCTTCCTGCTGGTATTACCAAGATAAGCGATGGCGCATTCCAATACTGTAGCGGATTAACGAGTTTAACCCTTCCTGCTGGTATTACTGAGATAAGCGATGGCACATTTTGGGGCTGTAACGGATTAACGAGTTTAACCCTTCCTGCTGGTATTACCTGGATAGGCGATTACGCATTTTATTGGTGTCGCGAATTAACTTCTATTTATGTATATGCAAAGAAAGTACCAGAAATAGATAGTAATGCATTCGAAGAATTTGATGCCAAGAAATGCACACTTTATGTACCAATGGGAACTCGTGATGATTACAGGCTCTCTGAATTTGGCGACTACTTTGAGAACATAGTAGAATTCGAATCAACAGGCATCGACAAGACTACAACCTCTACCGATGTTGAGGAGGTAGCTCGCTATTCAGTAAATGGTCAGCGATTGTCTGCTCCAACCAAGGGATTGAATATCGTGAAGTATAGCGATGGTAGCGTGAAGAAAGTTGCTGATAGATAATGGGTGGCAAGCATCCTTGTGAGACAATATTTTAAAAAAACGCAGAATCCTGCCGGCATCATTCCCGGCGGGATTCACTTTTCCTATCATATCTATAGTTGTGGAGTTAAGTAGTCAAATGGTCTTCAAGTAAGAATGGGATGACTCCGACATTTGTATTTTTGCCATGTCTATCGTTGAATTCTCTTGTTTGTTTTGCAACACTAAGATAAGTGAATTCTTCGACATGGCAAAATACTGGGCCGCTCGGTTCTGCCGCTTGCCAAAGCAAGTAACCGGCTCTGCCGAGCGGCTCAGGTACTTAAAAAGTTTAATTTATAATAGTGTTGCGGAATTAAAGATTAATTAATTATGTGGCTAATCTTAGCTTTCTGCTCGGCAGCATTGTTAGGCTTCTATGACGTATGCAAGAAGCACGCGCTGTCGGGCAATGCCGTTTTGCCGGTATTGTTCCTCAATACGGCTATATGCTCACTGCTTTTCCTTCCGTTCATAATCCTGTCTTCCTATACCGGACTGCTCGACTCGTCTTCGTTCTACGTCGAGCCGTGCGGATGGGAACAGCACCGCTACATCCTGCTCAAGGCTTGCATCGTGCTGTCCTCATGGATATTCGGCTATTTCGCCATGAAGCATCTCCCCATCACCATCGTAGGTCCGATAAACGCCACACGTCCCGTGATGGTGCTCGTCGGAGCCATGCTCGTCTTCGGTGAACGCCTCAACGTATGGCAATGGGCAGGTGTGACGCTCGCCATCATCTCCTTCTTCCTCCTCAAGCGAAGCGGCAAGAAGGAAGGCGTTGACTTCCGACACAACAAGTGGATATTCTCACTCATTCTGGCAGCCGTGCTCGGAGCCGTCAGCGGACTGTACGACAAGTATCTGATGGCACCGCCTGAGAACGGTGGCGTCGGACTGAGCCGTATGGTGGTGCAGAGCTGGTATAATCTTTATCAGTTGGCGATGATGGGACTGACGATGCTGATGATATGGTGGCCTACAAGAAAGAAGTCTACGCCGTTTACGTGGAAATGGAGCATCATCTTTATCAGCCTCTTCCTTAGTGCAGCCGACTTTGTCTACTTCTACGCGCTGTCCCTTCCTGGAGCTATGATCAGCATCGTCTCAATGATCAGACGTGGAAGCGTGGTGGTGAGCTTCTTCTGCGGAGCTGCCGTCTTCAAGGAGAAAAATCTCAAGAGCAAGGCTCTGGATATGCTGCTCGTGCTGCTCGGTATGCTGTTCCTTTATATAGGCTCGCGCTAAAAACTTGTAAAGGTTATGGTTTTTTATTGTATTCTGACAATGGGTTTTCATGATAAATCATTAACTTTGTAGCAGAATAATAATATAATTCTTAATATCACCATATGGCACAGAACATCTTCAAAGGGTTAGGAATCGCTCTTATCACACCATTCACGCAAGACGGCGAGGTGGACTACAAGGCACTCACACGCCTTGTTGACTACCAGATTCAGAATGGTGCTGACTTTTTATGCATTCTGGCGACAACAGGCGAAACGCCCTGTCTGTCAACCGACGAGAAGCACAAGATAAAGGAATTAGTGATTGACAGAGTCCGCGGCAGACTGCCCATCCTCATGGGTTGCGGCGGCAACAACACAAGAGCTGTTGTCGAGGAACTGCGCAGCACAGACTTGCGCGGCATCGACGGCGTGCTCAGCGTATGCCCTTACTATAACAAGCCTTCGCAGGAAGGTCTCTATCAGCACTTCCGCGCCATAGCCGAAGCAAGCCCCTTGCCCGTGGTACTCTATAACGTACCAGGACGTACCGGCATCAATCTCAAGCCCGAGACCACTGTGCGCTTGGCAAAAGACTGCGCTAACATCATTGCCATCAAAGAGGCAAGCGGAAGCCTGGAGCAGGTGGACGAGATAATAAAGAACAAGCCGGAACGCTTCGATGTCATCAGCGGCGACGACGCTCTGACATTCTCAATGGTGGCAAGTGGCGCTGCGGGTAGCATCTCCGTTATCGGCAACGCACTTCCCAAGGAGGTTTCGCGCATGATTCGTCTGGAATTTAAAGGCGAATACGAGGCTGCACGCATCATACACCACCGCTTCACCGAACTCTACTCGCTGCTCTTCGTCGACGGCAATCCTGCCGGCGTAAAGGCATTGCTGCATGAGATGGGATTCATTGAGAACGTGCTGCGCCTGCCGCTCGTACCGACACGCATCACCACGTTGCAGAAGATGACAGAAATACTGAAAACGCTGAAGATTTGACACGCCGTCTGCTCATATTCGCCTTACTGGCGTCAGCCACGATAGCGTTGCTGTTGCTTAACGTCTTTTTCGGAGCTGTGGACATTCCTGCAGCAGATGTCGCCGACATTCTGCTCGGACGCGATGTCCACGACGACAGCTGGCGCTTCATCATCCTTGAGTCGCGACTGCCGCAAGCCGTCACAGCATTGTTGTGCGGCTGTTCGCTGGCGGTCTGCGGTCTTATGCTTCAAGCCGTCTTTCGCAATCCGCTTGCCGACCCGTCCATTCTCGGTATCAGCAGCGGAGCCGGACTTGGAGTGGCTTTCGTCATGCTATTGTATGGAGGAAGCGTTAGCGTCGGCATGCTTTCCATCGGAGGCTTCGCCACCGTTCTGGCAGCGGCATTCATAGGCGCCACCGCCGTTACCTTACTGATGTTCAGTCTCTCAAGCATTATCCGCTCCGATGCCATGTTGCTCATCGCTGGAGTAATGGTGGGATATCTTTCATCATCCATTATCGTACTGCTCAGCTATTACGCTTCTGAGGAGGGACTGCGTGCCTACACGCTTTGGGGCATGGGCAATTTTGCCAGTGTCTCCACCGAACGTCTTCCGCTGTTCTCCATAATAGCCATAGTATGTCTTTCCGCTTCCGTGCTCCTTGTCAAGTCACTCAATATTCTATCGCTTGGCACATTATACGCCGAAAACCTCGGTGTAAACACCCGTCAGTTACGCGGAACGGTGCTTATCGTCACCGGCATTCTCACAGCTCTCACCACATCTTTCTGCGGACCGGTGGCATTCATCGGACTGGCAGTTCCTCACATAGCACGTATGGCGCTTCACACGGACGACTATCGCAAGCTGCTTCCTGCCACCATCCTTACCGGAGGCGGCGTGGCGATGGCATGCAACCTTGCCTGCACGATGACTCCGTCAGGCACAATGCTCCCCGTAAACGCCGTGACACCAGTGATCGGAGCACCCGTTATCCTCTATGTCATGACCAAACGAAGATAAACATCCTTTCAACTTAAAATATATATATACCATATATCATTCCTATTATGAACGAAACAGAACGCATCATATATCTCAGACAACAGCTGCATGAGCATAATCATAATTACTACGTGCTCAACCAACCTACCATCACGGACCAGGAGTTCGATATGCTCATGCACGAACTGCAGGACCTCGAAAGCCGTCATCCGGAGATGGCAGACCCCAATTCGCCATCACAGCGCGTGGGTAGCGACCTTAACCAGAACTTCACTCAGGTGGCACACAAGTACCCGATGCTCTCGCTTGCCAATACTTACAACGAGCAGGATGTGGCAGAATGGTACGACTCCGTGAAGCGCGGACTGCAGGGAGAAGACTTTGAGGTGTGCTGCGAGATGAAGTATGACGGCCTCAGCATATCGCTTACTTATGTGGACGGCAAGCTGGTGCGCGGCGTAACAAGAGGCGACGGCGTGCATGGCGACGACGTTACAGCCAACGTCAAGACCATACGTTGCATCCCGCTTGTCCTTAAAGAGGGCAGCGGATATCCGCAGGAGTTCGAGATAAGAGGCGAGATTCTGATGCCTTGGAAGGTTTTCGAGCGTCTGAATGCTGAGCGTGAAGCAGCGGAAGAACCGCTCTTCGCCAATCCTCGCAACGCTGCCAGCGGCACCCTGAAGAGCCAGAACTCAAAACTTGTGGCAAGCCGACAGCTCGACTCTTACCTTTATTATCTGCTTGGCGACACGCTCCCTACAGACGGTCACTACGAGAACCTGCAGACTGCCGCTCAATGGGGATTCAAGATTTCGCAGGGTATGAAGAAGGCCAAAACGTTGCAGGAGATTTACGACTATATAAGCTATTGGGACACGGAGCGTAAGAATCTGCCCGTTGCTACGGACGGCATCGTACTGAAGGTCAACTCCATCAGACAACAGCAGGCTTTGGGCTATACAGCCAAGTCGCCGCGTTGGGCAATCGCATATAAATTCAAGGCGGAACGCGCTTGCACCCGTCTCAACAGCGTAACGTATCAGGTGGGTCGCACCGGTGCCGTAACGCCGGTGGCTAACATGGACGCCGTGCAGCTGGCTGGCACCATAGTGAAGCGTGCTACACTTAACAACGAGGACTTCATACACAGCTTCGATCTTCATATCGGCGACTACGTATACGTGGAAAAGGGAGGAGAGATTATTCCTAAGATTGTCGGAGTGGCAATGGAAAAAAGACCAGATGATGCCGAACTCGTAAGATTCATAGACAGATGTCCTGAATGCGGCACTCCTCTTGTACGCTATGAGGACGAGGCAGTACACTACTGTCCTAACGACACGGGATGTCCTCCGCAGATAAAGGGTCGCATAGAGCATTTCATTGCCAGACGAGCTATGAACATCGACTCAATCGGACCGGAAACAGTGGACGACTATTATCGTCGTGGACTTGTGCGTAACATCGCTGACCTTTATACTATTCAGAAAGATGCCATCAACGCTTCAGGCACAAGAGAGAAATCGGCACAGAAGGTACTCGCTGGAATAGAGGCTTCCAAGAAGGTGCCTTTCGAGCGTGTGGTTTTCGCACTCGGCATCCGCTTTGTAGGCGAAACATCGGCTAAGTTGCTCGCCCGCCATTTCAAGACAATGGAGGCGCTGCGCAATGCGTCAGTAGAGCAGCTCATGGAGGTGGACGGCATCGGAGAAGTCATTGCCAAGAGCGTGGTGACCTACTTCCACAATCACGTCAACGAACATATCGTTGACCGTCTGGCAGCCTTCGGACTGCAGATGGGACTCAGCGAAGAACAGTTGACCGAATCTTCGGACAAGCTTGCAGGCAAGTCGATTGTCATCAGCGGCGTCTTCGCAAAGCATAGCCGTGACGAGTATAAGGCAATGATAGAGCGTAACGGAGGAAAGAACGTAGGTTCGATAAGCGGTAAGACATCGTTTATACTTGCCGGCGAAAACATGGGACCGTCCAAACTGCAGAAAGCGGAAAAGCTCGGCATCCAGCTCGTCGACGAGGACACTTTCCTCAGCATGATTGAATAATCAGACATCCTAATCCAAAACATTGAACGCACCCTAACACACACCGATATATAGATATGATAAAAGTAGAAGTATCGGAGGAAATGCATGAGGTATGCCCTGAGTTTGTCGGGGCATGCATCACCTCCAACATAAAGAATACTGAATTTTCGAAAGAGCTTTGGGAAGAGATTGACGCCCTTAGCCAGCATTATCGCGACACGCTCACAACCGAGAGCGTCAAGACAATGACGTCCATCCAAGCCACACGCCGCATCTATAAGCTTTGCGGCAAGGACCCATCGCGTTATCGTCCTTCAGGCGAAGCGCTAATAAGACGCGTCCTTCAGGGAAAGGCGCTTTATCAGATTGACACACTCGTGGACCTTATCAATCTTGCAAGCATGCGCTACAGCTATAGCATTGGCGCTTTCGATTCGGACCGCTTCGTAGGCGATACGCTAAGACTTGGTATCGGTCGTGAGGGCGAACCGTATGAAGGCATCGGAAGAGGAATGATAAACATTGCCGGAATGCCTGTCTATCGTGACAGCGAGGGAGGCGTCGGCACACCCACCAGCGACCATGAGCGCACAAAGGTGACGCTCTTCACCACCAAGCTCACAGTACTCGTAAACGGATATGACGGCAATGAGGCAGACGTACGTGCCACAGCCGAATACATACTCGAACTGTTATCGAAGTATTGCGAAGCAACGGAAGCCGGATATCATATCTATCATTATTAATTTCATCAACAACAAACTATACATAAAAACGAAATGGGAATAGTAATAGGCATCGACGTGGGCATAAGTACCACAAAGATTGTAGGCATCGACGACAACGGCAAGGTGGTTTCACCGATACGCATCCGCGCCACTGACCCAGTGACATCATTATATGGAGCTTTCGGCAAGTATCTCCACGACAACCACATACAACTGAACGAGGTGGAGAAGGTAATGCTTACTGGAGTGGGCAGCGCCTATATCAACGAACCTGTCTACGGACTGCCGACGGAAAAGGCAGAAGAGTTTGTGGCTGACGGTCTCGGCGCACGCTACGAAACCAAGCTCGACCGCATGCTCGTGGTAAGCCTTGGCACCGGTACGTCCATCGTGAAGTGCGACGGCGACGACATCAAGCACATCGGTGGCATCGGCATCGGAGGCGGCACTCTTCAGGGTCTCTCGCGCCTGTTGCTCAAGACTGACGACATCAAGCAGGTGGCAGCATTGGCGGAAGAAGGCGACATTTCGCACATCAACGTGCTTATCAAGGACATCTGCGCCAATCCGTTGCAGGGTCTGCCCATGAATGCCATCGCTTCTTTGTGGGGAAACGCAAAGAGCAATGCCTCACGCGAAGACATTGCTCTTGGTCTGATATGGATGGTTCTGCAGTCAATATGTAGCGCCACTATTCTTTCTTCTCTTGGAAGTGGCATTAAGGAGTTCGTCATGATTGGCAATCTCACGCTTCTGCCGCAATGCCGCGTGGTATTTTCTGATACGGAACGACTCTATGGGGTCAAGTTCCGCATTCCACAATATTCAGAATTCTGCACCGCTATAGGTGCGGCTCTCTGCTATAGAAAGTCCGTGCTGCCTTAATTATTACTCACACATTATATTTCTTACACGTTATGCTTTCCGACAACATGCAGTCGGAAAGCATAAGCGGCTATCACAATAAAGCATGCCAAAGGAATGGCGAAAGCCACTGACATGCTGAGCACGTCTGCTATCATGCCCATCAGCAGCGGGGCTACGGCTCCACCCACAATACACATTATAAGATATGACGAAGCCTGCTTTGTGTGACGTCCGAGTCCTCTGAGAGCAAGAGCGAATATTGTGGGGAACATGATGCTCTCGCAAAGATAGCAAAGGAAGAATGCCGCTACGCCAAGCGTGCCTGCGCCGGTAAGGAGAATGCACATCGCTACAGCCGCTCCAACAGCACAGACAAGCAAAACGGTCTCTGCCTTTATGCGCGACATAACCCAACTGCCACCTATTCTTCCGAGCATGAACAGTCCCATGCCGCCGAAGGAAAGAAGGAGAGAAGCCTCAGAATTGCTGATTGACGCATTCTCAGTGACATAATTGATGAAGAAGCTGTTAATGCCGGTCTGAGCAGCAACGTAAAAGAAGAGTGCTACCATTCCCCAAACAAAGTTGCGATGCTGCCAAAGCGAGGTCTGCGCAGAAGCATGGCTGTCAACAGAAGAACCTTCCATTGATGTCTGCTCGGCGCATGAATCCTCTTCGGTTTCAATCTCAGGTAGTTTTATACGAGAGAAGATGAAGGCTACAAGGATTACAACGATTCCGATAATGGCGTACGGAGTTGAGATATCGCCCTCCCCTTCTCCCGAGAAAAGGAACAGTCCACCGACAAGCGGACCGAATATCCATCCCAGTCCATTGAAGGATTGTGAAAGATTTATGCGGCGTTCCGCTCCCTCAGCACTTCCCAATACCGTTACGTACGGATTGGCGGCAGTCTCCAGGCACGTCAGTCCGCAACCGATAACGAAAAGAGAGAAAAGGAAGAAAGGAAACGACAACAACATGCCACCGGGAATGAAAAGCAAGGCACCTATGCCGTAAAGGGTAAGTCCGGTCAACACTCCCGAACGATATCCGAAACGACGGATAATGCGTCCAGCCGGTATTGCCATCAGAAAATATCCACCATAGACCACAGCCTGCACCAATGCCGACTCAGCCTTGCTGATGTTCATCGATTCTTGGAAGTGCTTGTTCAGCACGTCAAGAATGCTGTGGGCGAATCCCCAAAGAAAGAAAAGGGTTGTAACAAGAACGAAAGGCAGCAAATAGTTTTTGCCATTAGCAGCCTCAAAAAGTTTGTGCTTTCTTTTATCCATTATTATACTTATTGTTATTCCTGAAATCTTATCGGATGCAAAGGTACAATAAAAAGCGCAAAAAACACTACAAACGTATACATTCAACAATATAGACTTATAATATTTATTGCGAAAAATTATTCTATGTCAATGATGTTATATAATAGAAAATTATTAACTTTGCAATTAGTTAAAAGCCATAATAAGAAATAAGGGGTGCTTCACGATTGTGTTGCTGAGATCATACCCATAGAACTTGATGCAGGTAATGCTGCCGCAGGGAACGCTTCCACAGCTTTAAAATATGTCTACATATATTATAATGTAAGGAGCTATTTCTATTCCGTATCATCTTATAGAGCATAACAACAGATTCGCCTCTGTAAAACGACAACATAATGAGGTATATTTGTGCATTGACGATTGCCGGTTCCGACAGTTGCGGAGGAGCAGGCGTGCAGGCTGACATCAAGACAATGTCGGCATTGGGCGTTTATGCCGCTTCCGCCATCACCTCCATCACGGTGCAGAACACGATGGGCGTTCAGGCCATACAAGCCGTCAAGCCTGAAATTGTGGCAGGTCAGATAAAGGCTGTCATGGACGACATCAAGCCCAAAGCAATAAAGATAGGCATGGTGAACGACAAAGCCACCATTCAAGCAATAGCCGACACTCTAAAAATATACTCTCCCAACATTTTGGTTGTCGACCCGGTTATGGTTTCGACAAGTGGTTCGATGCTCATGCAGAAAGACGCGCTTGGCGTATTCTGCAGCAACTTGCTCCCTATGGCAACATTGCTCACTCCCAACATTCCCGAAGCAGAAGTGCTTTCACATACAAAAATCAGCACCGCGGAAGACATGGACATTGCAGCCAAGCGAATATTGGAGTTGGGATGCAAGGCTGTACTTATTAAGGGCGGACACCTTGAAGGCGGCAAGAAGATTGACAAACTCTATACATCAGAAGCCGAACCTGCCACTTTCGTACACAATACCATTGAGACACGAAACACACACGGAACAGGATGCACATTGTCATCCGCCATCACCTCCTTCATGGCACGCGGTCAGAAGATGACTGACGCCGTGGCTTATGCAAAGGAATATCTTTCCAAAGCCTTGGAAGCAGGAAAGGACGTACACATCGGAGAAGGTCACGGACCCGTTGACCACTTTTTCAACCCTGAGAAATTAATGACATTATGATACAGTTTATCACACATTCCAACGAACGCTACGGATACGTAGACGGTGCGAGGATGGCACTTGAAGGCGGATGCCGATGGATTCAGCTTCGCATGAAGGACGCATCGGAGGCTGACTTTCTGTCTGCCGCTAAGGAGATTAGCAAGTTATGCAAGCAGCATAATGCCGTGTTTGTGCTTGACGACCACGCAGAATGGGTGGAGCAGACCGGAGCTGACGGCGTACATCTTGGCAAGAACGACATGCCGGTGGACGAAGCACGCCGTCTGCTTGGCAAGGACAGAATCATCGGCGGAACTGCCAACACCTTCGAAGACGTGGAGCGTCTGCACAGACAAGGTGCCGACTACATTGGTTGCGGTCCCTTCCGCTTCACCACTACGAAGAAGAATCTGTCGCCGGTATTGGGACTGGAAGGCTATCGTAACATTGTGAAGCAGATGAAATTGCACAACATTGGTCTGCCAATCGTAGCCATTGGAGGCATCCTTGAGGAGGACATCGAGGCGATAATGCAGACTGGTGTCAGCGGCATAGCTGTCAGCGGTGGCATCCTTAACGCCGAGAATCCTGTGGAAGAAATGCAGAAATTCGTAAACAAAACCAAAACAAACCAATAAATCAAATAGATGGAAACAAAAATCAAGTTTAGCTATCCTTCTTCAGAGAAGGTTTATCTTAGCGGTAAGCTCTACCCGGAGATAAAGGTCGGAATGCGACGTGTCCGTCTTACGCCCACCGTTACTTTCGAGGGTGAGAAGCGCCACGTAGAAGAGAACAAGCCCGTATATATATACGACACCAGTGGTCCTTACAGCGACCCGAACATTGAGATCGACCTTGAGAAGGGCCTGCCCAAGATGCGCCAGTCATGGATAGACGGACGTAAGGAGGGACAGACACAGATGTACTTCGCCAAGCAGGGCATCATCACGCAGGAGATGGAGTATGTTGCCATCCGCGAGAACATGAACTGCGAGGAGCTGGGCATCAAGACACACATCACACCGGCATTTGTATGTAAGGAAGTAGCTGAAGGAAGAGCTGTGATTCCTGCAAACATCAAGCATCCCGAGTCAGAACCGATGATCATCGGCACCAACTTCCTCGTAAAGATAAACACCAACATCGGCAATTCTGCCACTACTTCCGGCATTGAGGAAGAGGTGGAGAAGGCTGTATGGAGCTGCAAGTGGGGTGGCGACACATTGATGGACCTCTCTACAGGCGACGACATCCATGAGACACGCGAGTGGATTCTGCGCAACTGCCCCGTTCCGGTAGGCACCGTGCCTATGTATCAGGCTTTCGAGAAAGTCAACGGTAAGGCAGAAGACCTCACATGGGAGATTTTCCGCGACACATTGATAGAGCAGTGCGAGCAGGGTGTCGACTACTTCACCATCCATTGCGGCATCCGTCTGAAGAATATCCACCTTGCCGACACTCGTCTTACGGGCATCGTAAGCCGCGGCGGCAGCATCATCTCAAAGTGGTGTAAGGTGCATCAGAAGGAGAGCTTCCTCTACGAGCACTTCGACGACATCTGCGACATCTGCGCCAAGTATGACGTTGCCATCTCATTGGGCGACGGTCTGCGTCCCGGATCTACCTACGATGCCAACGACGCTGCACAGTTTGCAGAGCTTGACACAATGGGCGAACTCGTGGAGCGTGCTTGGGCAAAGAACGTCCAGGCTTTCATCGAAGGTCCCGGACACGTGCCTATGCATAAGATTAAGGAGAACATGGAACGTCAGATTGAGAAGTGTCATGGTGCTCCCTTCTACACACTCGGCCCGCTCGTTACCGACATCGCTCCCGCTTACGACCACATCACTTCTGCCATCGGCGCAGCTATGATTGGATGGTACGGCACAGCTATGCTTTGCTACGTAACTCCGAAGGAGCATCTCGCTCTGCCTGAGAAGGAAGACGTTCGCACAGGCGTTGTGACATACAAGATTGCCGCCCATGCAGCCGACTTGGCTAAGGGTCATCCCGGTGCCACTATTCGCGACAATGCGCTGAGCAAGGCTCGTTACGATTTCCGCTGGAAGGACCAGTTCAATCTGGCTCTCGATCCGGAACGCGCACTCGAATACTACAAGACCAGCAACGAGGTAGACGCCAACTACTGCACAATGTGCGGTCCTAACTTCTGTGCAGCCCGCATCAGTCACTCGCTCAAGAACTGCCAGGAAGAAAGCAAGTAAGCATCCGTATCCGTAAACAATAACGGAAATAAAAAGAAACAAGAATAACCCAATAAATAACAATAACAAAAATGATCGAGACACAAGTATCTAAAGGTATTATCAGTACCTATTTCGACAAACTTGAGAGAAACCTTAATCTTGACGTAGCTATCGTAGGCGGTGGCCCGTCAGGCATCGTAGCAGCTTACTATCTGGCTAAAGCCGGACTGAAGGTAGCACAGTTCGACCGCAAGCTCTCTCCCGGCGGTGGCATGTGGGGTGGCGCTATGATGTTCAATCAGATTGTCATTCAGGAAGAGGCTATGCACATCATCAAGGACTTCGACATCAACTATGAGAAGTTCGAGGACGGACTCTATACCATCGACTCTGTGGAGAGCACCTCTGCCCTGCTCTATCACGCAGTACACGCCGGCGCTACGATTTTCAACTGCTACTCTGTTGAGGACGTTGTATTCAAGAACAACGTGGTAAGCGGCGTCGTTGTAAACTGGACACCGGTGCTCCGCGAGGGTCTGCACGTCGACCCGCTGAACATCATGGCTAAGTGTGTCATTGACGGCACTGGTCACGACAGCGAGATGTGTAAGGTGGTTGCCAGCAAGAACGGCATCAAGCTTGACACCGCTACTGGCGGCGTTATCGGCGAGCGTTCACTCGACGTTGTTGAGGGCGAGCGCATGGTTGTGGAAGGCACACGCGAGATCTATCCCGGACTCTACGTCTGCGGTATGGCTTCTTCTGCTGTTGCCGGCACTCCGCGTATGGGACCGATCTTCGGCGGCATGATGCTTTCAGGTAAGAAGGTTGCCGATATGATTATCGAGAAACTTAAGAAGTAAAAAACTGTTCCGAATGGAATGGATAGTCATCACCTCTCCCGACTTCTTGCCGGGGGAGGCGTTTTTTATAGATAAGCTTTTCGGTTGCGGACTCGACTTACTGCATTTCCGTAAGCCGGGTGCTCCGATAGAAGCATGCAGGAATCTGCTTAACGAGATTCCCAAGCGATGGCACAATCGCATTGTTACGCACGAGCATTTCGCGTTAGCAAGCGAATTTGGTCTTCATGGCGTCCATCTTAACCGCCGTAACCCAATAGCGCCCGACGGTTATACGGGTAGCATATCATGCTCCTGCCATAGTCTTGAGGAGGTGATAGCCAACAAGCCTCAACGTGCCTACGTCTTCCTTAGTCCGATATTCAACAGCATCTCTAAGGCAGGATACGAGGCTGCATTCACAGCCAGCCGTCTGCAACAAGCTGCTGCGGACGGCATTATCGACGGGAAAGTCATAGCCTTGGGTGGCGTTACAGCCAATAACATACCGCTTCTCAAGGAGTGGCACTTCGGTGGAGCCGCCTTCTTGGGAGATGTATGGGGCAGAATAAGCCACCCCGATGTGGACGAATATCTTAAAACTCTGCGCCTGCTGACTCAATAAAGCAGGCTCAGAATTTCTTAAGCAAGTAGGATGGGTTAATGCGCAGATAAACACCTGCCGAAATGCTCATGCTGTTTGTCTCGTGGAAATTGCCGCGTGATTCCGAGCTTGCGTCTGAGGGAAAGTTATTGAAGAGGTCGGCATATCCGCCCCAGGCGAAACCATGACCGAGGTCTTGCGCATAACTCAGACGCACGCTTGCCATGCGATTGCGCGGCATGACATAACTCTCGTCGTCTATACCTACGCAACCGTAAAGCGGGTTGCCGAAGATAGAGACAAACTTATTGGCATCCCAATAGGCTGCCCTTACACGGAAGCGCCACATGTCGGCTTCCGTTTTTACATAAAAGGCATGACCCTTATCGAAAGGAAGCATGTTTCCAGCCACTTGGCTGTAATACATAGCCATTCCCTCAAAGTTCAATCGCGAAACCAGACTGCATTCCGGGCGTATTGTCAGTCCCACTCCCGCAGCCGCATTCATCCATGTCTTTATCTGTCGCTCGTCTGCTGTGGTGTTCACCTCGCCGCCACGATGCTGCATAAGAATCTGAAGTGGAAAATATACGTGCGTCTTTCTTGCACTACCGTTAGCCTTCAGGCTTGCAGAAAGTCCGACGGTGAACGCCTCCTGATGATTGTCTTCATCGAAGATAAAGCTCTCCCAATTCACCCATGCGTCCAAATCCATGAACGACGGACGCCAAAGCACCTGAAGACCGGCTTCAGGATCTGACGACAAAGCTGCCTCTGGATTGTATAAAGGTTCGGCAAGATGATGATTGGCTCTACCGTATATTGTGCCAAGAACCAGTTCTACGTTCTTTGCGGCATGCAGATGAGCATTGAATACGGGGAGGATATGGAATCCCTTCTGAGTCTGTTCGCCCATCCACGTGCCTATATCGTGAAGGTTCATACAAGGATATTTGTTGGCACCCCAGTAATGCAGCATATACGCTCCCGCTTCAAGACGCAGACGCGAGAGAGGCTGATAGCTGACCGTGGGCTGCAACCAAAAACCGGGAAGCGTATATCCCTTGCGCAGGCTTCCCTTATATTCATTGTCACGGAAGAATCCCATACCGTCAATATTCAGACGGAGTTCGCCTCTTGCTGTTGTGTCAATGCGTGTGTTATCCTCGAAAAGGATTGAGTCGTTCTGTGCACTTGCCATTACCGAAACGGCAAAGAAGACCACCGCTCCTAACAATCTTTTTATGTTTCTCATATATGTTTATTGGTTGTTTTTTTAGTCCATAAGATGATACACTCCTCCTGCGTACATTCTTACCACACCCTTGAGTTCAAGGCTGAAGAGGCTGGATGTCACCGTTGCCGAGGGCAGCTGCGTACGCATCACAATGATGTTAACGTTAAGGTCGTTATTGTCGCGCAGCAGACTGACAATCTTTTCCTCGTCCTCCGAGAGGTCAGGAAACATCTGGCGCTCAATGCCAGCCTTCCTTGCACGCAGTATCACGCTGTCTTCCTCCCACCCCATCGCACTTACGAAGTCAGCGGCGTCGGTCAGAAGCATAGCCTTGTTGTTGCGGATAAGGTTGTTGCAACCCTCGCTGTATACGTTGCCTACATTTCCTGGGAAGGCAAATACGTCACGACCATAGCCATCGGCTATTCCTGCCGTTATCAGTCCGCCGCCGTGTGCTGCGCTTTCCACGAGCAATGTGGCGTCCGCCATACCTGCAACGATGCGGTTGCGTCGTATGAAATTCAGCTTGTCTGCATTGGTATGTGTAGTGAATTCGGTAATCAGTCCACCCTGCCCCAGCATCTTTGTGGCAGTATCGCGATGTGCCGTAGGATAGATATAGTCCAGTCCGTGCGCCAGCACTCCCAATGTCTCGTATCCGCAGGAAAGCGCCTGACGGTGCGCACAGATGTCCACGCCGTATGCCAAGCCGCTCACAATGAGCACCTCAGGGCACACTTCGTGCAGGTCGGTGACGAACTTCCGGATAAGGTCCTGACCGTAAATGGTGCAATGCCTTGTGCCTACGATGGAGATGATGCGACGCTGATTGAGGTCTGCCGTACCTCTATAAAACAGAACGATGGGGGCGTCGCAGCAATGGCGCAACCGTTCCGGATAGGCTTCATCATTGAAAGCCAATGGCTTGATGCCATGCGCCTCGTCGAAGCGGATTTCCTCTTCGGCGGTGCGCATGGCATCGGGCATATTCTGAAGAGCCTTCACCAGTCGCGGAGTGGCGTCAGGAATGACGTCAAGGATGTTGTCGCGATGGTCGTATACGGCTTTCGCCGATCCAAGAGTGTTATAGAGTCGGAGAAAGTCAGCCGGATTGGAACGTCCTATACGCGACAAAGCAACTGCGCAAAGGGTCTCTTCTGTAATGTTCATTATTATTTATTCAGTATGTATATATAGCGTTTGTCGGTGTCTTTACCACGCATGTGCCTTTCCAAGGAAGAAGAGCAGGATGTAGCCGAGCACGAGTCCGATGACACCCATGGTCAGACCAATCTTCATCATCTCATTCTGCTTCACAAGACCTGTGGAGTGTGCGATGGCGTTTGGAGGAGTAGAGATAGGCAGAGTCATTGCCACAGACGCAGCCACGGCGATGCCCACAAGCACAGTCACCGTACCGCCGATGCTGTCCAGGCCGTTGCCCATACCCTTGCAGACAACGGCGAGGATAGGAACGAGGAGGGCTGCTGTGGCGGTGTTGGATATGAAGTTGGAGAGTGCGTAGCAAATCAATCCCGAAGCGAGCAGTATAGCCAACGGCGACCACTGTCCGAACGGGATGCTCTTGATGACGTTATCGGCAAGGCCCGAATCGTTGAGAGCAAGACCGAGGGCAAAGCCTCCTGCCACCATCCAGATTACGCTCCAGTTGATTTCCTCCAAGTCGCGTGCCTTGATTACGCCGGTGAATGCGAACACCACGATGGGCACCATGGCTACGGTATTAGATCCTACACCTGTCCAACGGTCGCATATCCAAAGCAGCACGGTTATGATGAAAGTAACGGCAACAACGGCAGTACGCCAGTTATGCTGCACCTCGCCTTCAATCTTCAGTTCGATGGTCTTCTTCTTGAACGGGAAGAATTTCTTGAGCAGGAACCATCCTATGAAAAGAAGCAGGACGGTAAGTGGGAGCATATACATCATCCACTGACCGAAACCGATGCCCATATTAAGGCCGGTCGGAGCGTTGAGATACTTGAGGGCGATGGCGTTAGGAGGCGTACCGATCGGCGTTCCCATACCGCCGATGTTGGCAGCGACGGGAATGGACAGCGTGAGCGCCACGCGACCCTTGCCTTCCGGTGGAAGCGCCTTGAAGACGGGAGCAAGGAAGGTGAGCATCATGGCTGCCGTGGCGGTGTTGCTGACGAACATCGAGAACACACCAGTGATGAGGATAAATCCAAGCAGCACGTTCTCACTCTTGTTGCCGAACGGCTTGAGGAGGGTACGCGCCAGAAGCACGTCCAGTCCTGACTTAGTGGCAGCGATGGCAAGCACGAAGCCTCCAAGGAAGAGGATGATGATGGGGTCGGCGAAGGTTGCCATAAGCGCACTATGGTCGAGCAGTTCAGACTTGTCTATTCCTGAACGGAAAATATGGAATGCGTTATCTGATGTGGTAAGCAGCAGCAAGCCGATGAGCGACACGGACGTTGCCCAAGGCGATATGGCTTCTGTTACCCAGAGGATTGTAGCCAGAGCGAAAACTGCGATGATGCGTTGCTGGATGACAGTCAGTCCGTCAATGCCAAAGCAGGAGATAGGCAGGTTCCATATCACAATGGTGACAAGAATCGCAACGGCGAAGAGGCAAGCATTTTTCTTGCTGAAATTGCCGCTAAGAAGGTTTCTTTTTTCTGTTGCCATAAATGTTTAAGGTTAGTTATTATTTCTTAGTCTAAAGGTTTGTTATCATGTGTGCCTTTTCTTGGGATGTTGATTGCTGACAAAGTTAGCGATTTTTGCGACAATGCCCAAATAAAAACGTATGCTTTTTTTAAATTTATTATTAACTCTATAGAGCCGTATCACGTCTTGATGATTTTTCTTAACTTTGCAGTACGGACAAACAAAGAACATAACAATTCAAGCAATGAAAACAAAAAGATTTCTACATTATATATATATAGGAGCAACAGCCTCACTCCTCGCCTTCACTTCCTGCAACCGCCATCGCGCTGACAACACGCCTGCTGACGGCGACACAATAAGAATGGAATATTCAGAGCTGCTAACCATCGTGAAGCACGACGGATATAAGGTGGCGGAGATACGCAATCCATGGAAGCAGGGGAAGGTCCTGCATAGGTATGTGCTGGTGGAGCGGGCCGACTCGGCACGCATGGTGTCCAAGACAGCCGGCATGAAGGAAGCCACCATCGTCTACACTCCGATAAGACGCAGCGTGATGTTCACCTCGCCACATTGCTGGCTCCTTGGACAACTTGGAGCCGAGGACATCGTGAAAGGCGTGTGCGACCTCAGCTACATCTACGTGCCTTACGTACAGGACGGCATCAAGAAGGGCGGCATCACGGACTGCGGCAACAGCATGTCGCCTACCGTGGAGCGCATCGTGGCTCTTCGTCCCGACGCCATCTTCGTATCGCCGTTCAATGGTGTGAGCTACGGTCAGATGGATCATCTCGGCGTTCCACTCATCGAGTGCGCCGACTATATGGAAACATCGGCTCTTGGTCGTGCCGAATGGATGCGCTTTTACGGCATGCTCGTAGGCAAAGAGGAGGCAGCCGACAAGATGTTCGCTGACGTGGTGCGCAGCTATGACGCCATAAAGAAGGAGGCGAAGCGCTCGAAGACATCGCCGAAGGTCATTACGGAGCGCGTTGTCAGCGGCGTGTGGTATTGTCCTGGCGGCAGGAGCAGCATGGGACGTCTCATTGCCGACGCCGGCGGACGATACGTGTTCGGCGACGACAAGAGCAGCGGTTCATTACCCGGCGTGCCGGAGAAGGTGATGTCGTCAGCGCAAGACGCCGACTGCTGGTTTTTCGTCTACAACGGCATGAAAGCACCCGACCGCAAGTTCCTGCTTGACGAATATAAGGGCTATGCAATGATAAAGGCGTTCAAGGAAGGCAATGTTTATGAGTGCGGATCGACAACGGGAATACCGTATTTCGAGGAAATTTCGTTCAGACCGGACTCTCTCCTGCTCGACTTTGCCAAAATCTTCCATCCCGACATCTACCCTAACGCCCAAACTCGCTACTATAAGAAGATGGAATAAGCCCTAAAAAGCCCTTTTCAAGGGCAAAAAGCACAAAAAACAGCATTTTTCATCAAAAAAAACGCTCAAACATTTGGTGGTATAAAAAATTAAAGCTACCTTTGCACTCGCAATTGAGAAACAGTGCTCCGGTTAAACTTTTAATCGTATGGAAGTTTGGGTGAGTGGCTGAAACCAGTAGTTTGCTAAACTGCCGTACGGGTGACTGTACCGGGGGTTCGAATCCCCCAGCTTCCGCTGTTTTCTTGATGCAAAATAACCGCGGTGGATTCATCTAATGGTTAGGATACAAGATTCTCAATCTTGGCATAGGGGTTCGATTCCCCTATCCACTACCACTAAGCGGCAAGCGGTTATGACACAAAACATTGATGGTGGATTCATCTAATGGTTAGGATACAAGATTCTCAATCTTGGCATAGGGGTTCGATTCCCCTATCCACTACCAACAAAAGGCGGTAAACGAGCATTCGTTTACCGCCTTTTTCGTTATCAGCACGTTCCCCATTAGTTTTAAAGAATAAAAAAGAGGGTGTGTCAAAAGTAAGAAATTCTTTACTTTTGACACACTCTCTTGTTCTTCATGTCGCTAAATATGCTTCTTTGACACGTTCCTCTTCCATACCGCAAACCAAACTATGGCTATGCATAATGCCATGCCGCCCACGGCGTAGCCCACACTGTACGGCAGTCCGAAGGCCGTATTCGACACCATGAGAAAAGTGGTGCATACGGTGGTCATGAACAGAGCCGGAATGAGTGTGATGACGTACGGCTTATTCTTGCGCACGAGATAGACGGTGATGGTCCAGAGGGCGAAAACGGAGAGCGTCTGGTTGGCCCAGCCGAAGTACTGCCAGATGGTGTTGAAGCCGTCGGGATTTTCCATCTGCCAAACGAGCATGGCAAAGGATGCAGCGAAGAGAGGCACACAGATGTAGAGGCGGTTCTTCTTAGGACACTGGTTGAGCCTCAACGCCTGGGCAATGATCAGACGGGCGGAGCGGAACGCCGTATCTCCACTCGTTATCGGGGCAGCCACGACACCGAGCATGGCGAGCACGCCACCAAGCAGGCCGAGCCAGTCCTTGCACACGAGATTTACCACCATCGGGGCGGAGGTAAGAAAACCCTTGTCGGCAGCGCCGGCTATCTGCTCGTAGCCCGGCTGCGGCGCATCATAGAAAAACCACATCGACACGGTGGCCCATACGAGAGCCACAAGTCCCTCGGTTATCATCGCACCGTAGAATATCGGGCGTCCCTTGCGCTCTGACCGCAGACAACGCGCCATGAGCGGACTCTGCGTGGCGTGGAAACCGCTGATGGCTCCGCAGGCGATGGTGATGAAGAGACAAGGGAAGATGCTGTCGGTGAAGGTAGAAGGGCTGGCAGCCTTGCCCATATTGCCGAGACCGTCCCACAACTCCGGCAGCTGCGGCATGCGCACCACAAGCACCGCCACGAGCGCCACTGCCATGAACAGCAGCGAGAAGGAGAAGAGAGGATACACCTTGCCGATTATCTTGTCAATAGGCAACATGGTGGCCACGACGTAGTAGGCAAAGATGAGCACTATCCACAGCGTAGTGGAGCCCCATATGCCGTGCAGAATCTCAGCCGGAGAGTAGACAAACACAGTACCGAGCATGACAAGCAGGAATACGGCGAACGCCAACAACACCTTCGACGCGCCACCGCCGAGATACTTCCGCACAAGCTCGGGCAGGTCGCAGCCACCATTGCGCATGGAGAGCATACCAGTGAAATAGTCGTGAACGGCTCCGGCGAAAATACAGCCGAAGACAATCCACAAATACGCAGCCGGACCAAACTTGGCACCCATGATAGCACCAAAGATGGGACCAGTGCCGGCGATGTTGAGAAACTGTATCATGAACACTTTCCAGTAGGGCATGGCGACATAGTCCATGCCGTCGGCCTTTGCCACGGCTGGCGTGGGACGGTCATCGGGCGAGAATACGCGCTCCACGAAGCTGCCATATACAAGATAGCCCACAACAAGGGCAGCGAGAGAGATAAAGAATGTTATCATTACACCTTATTTTTAGTTATTGGGAAACAATTACTTAGTTAGACAAATATAGCTATATTATGTATAGTCTGTACGCAGGAGGCTGTTCTTTTAACAAAGATTATACAAACGGGTGTGACACCCGAATTAGGAATTTTGTCCACCATGCAAATATCGTACAAAGAGTAAAAACTTGTTACAAAATAAAAATTGATTCTGGAGTTCTGGTTTGCTGTTTTTACGGTGTTCTGCTGTGCAAACAGCACCCGAGCATAACAATAACGCCACTTTTATCATGCAATAGTGCCACTATTAGAGTGTAAAAGTGGCGCTATTGCATGATAAAAGAGGCACTATTGGAGTGTAAAAGTGGCGCTATTGCAACACAAATAGGCTTCTTGCTGCTTTCTTTTTTTGCACACTTTCCTTACAAACCGTCTAAATCACTGTGTATAAACCGGTTATCCTTGCACGCCCAAAACTCAAGAATTTCGCACCAAAGATTTTGTTGTGCGTTCAGCTCATAGTATTGAGCATCAGAAATGCAAATATTGTCTTCCCAAACATCAACTTTACGATGCTTAAACGAAAAGAAACGAGGAAGCAACAGCAATGAGAAGATTTTGTGGCAGGACTTACTTTTCTTCTGCAATTTGCGTGATGCGCCTGATGTTTCTGTTGCGTTGCTTGATGATGAGCGGAACACGTTCTACCACCACCATAGAAGTATCGAGGCCCAATGCCTTAGGCTCGTCGATGCCTATCTTGCTGATAAGAGCGTAGAAAGTCATCAACAAGTTCTGCTGACGGTTGGCGGAACTCTCCGGATAATATACACGATGAATGATGATGAACCGGAAATCGCCAGGTATTCCGTTCTTACGAAGCGAAGGATAGGTGCTTCTTAAATCTACCTTCTTGCTTGCCACAAGGTCTTCCACCACTTGTCGCAGATAAAGACTCACACGTGGTTCTATGCGGAAACCTATGTGCATCGTAATGCTGTAGAGGGTGTCGGGAATCAGGGGCTCGCAGCTGTACTCGAGCGTGTCTGGAGTATCAACAAACTCCATATTTATAAACCAGTAATGATCGGCACGCTTGGGCTGCTTGTTGATGATGGAATAGAGCAGTTTGTCGTCTACGGTGCCTTCCTTGTCGGCATGGTTTACATAGACAAGATTGGAGGCGTACTTGGGGATGCTCTCGTCGGCTTTGATGTCGGAGATAATCTGATAATAGTCATCCAGCGGTTTGGTGCTGACATAATGGCGTCGTATCTTCATGGCCCGAACCCATACATACATCATCAGGAACAGGATTCCGCCAATGAGCATCGTACACCATCCTCCAGCGAGAAACTTTGACAGGTTGGCTGCCAGAAAGATGGCTTCGATGGTGCAGTATGCGCCCATAAACAATATAGTTAGGACTCGCGACACGCCCTTGCTGTGCAGGTAGAAACCGAGCAGAAGGGTGGTCATCAGCATGGTGATGGTGATGGCGAGTCCGTAGGCTGCCTCCATGTGTGAGGAGTCGCGAAAGAGCAGGATGATGAGAACCACGCCGATGTACATGGCAAGGTTGATCATCGGGATATAGAGCTGCCCCTTTACATGGGTAGGATGCTTGATTCGCATACGCGGCCAGAAGTGCAGGTTCATGGCTTCGCTCAATATGGAGAAGGTGCCGCTGATAAGTGCCTGACTCGCAACAATTGCTGCACCTGTGGCCATGATAATGGCAAAAAACAACATACCGCGCGGCATGATGGAAAAGAACGGGTTCACGTACAATGCCGTGTCCACATGGTTCAGCACCCATGCTCCCTGTCCCAGATAGTTAAGAATGAGCATGGTCTTTACAAAGGCCCAGCTGATGGTGATGTTCTTCCTGCCACAATGTCCCAAGTCGGAGTAGAGAGCCTCAGCACCAGTGGTACAGAGAAATACGGCGCCCAGAATCAGGAACCATTCAGGTGATTGTGCCAGCAGAACAATAGCGTAGTAGGGATTGAAGGCTTTGAGTATCAGAGGGTAAGATGTGATGCTGACTGCTCCCGTCACGCCCAGCAGCAGAAACCATAACAGCATGAACACTCCAAACGACTTACCTATGCTCTCTGTGCCAAACCGTTGCACGAAGAAGATGATGGTGATGATGGCAAGTGTAATTGGGATGACCGGCAGATCAGGACTGATGCTTTCGAGTCCTTCGATGGCTGTGGTAACCGTAATGGCTGGGGTGATGATTCCGTCTGCAAGCAAAGTACTTGCGCCAATAATAGCCAATATGTAAATCCACTTGCTCTTGAGTCGGCGCAGTAGAGCGTAGAGTGCAAGTATGCCTCCTTCGCCATTATTATCGGCTCGCAGAGCCACGCATACGTATTTGATGGTGGTCTGTAGGGTGAGTGTCCAGATGATGCAGGATAATGCGCCCAGTATGGTGCTTTCGTTGATGGTTTCGCCTGTATGGAGGATGGCCTTCATCACATATAGGGGTGATGTACCGATGTCGCCAAACACGATGCCTAATGTGACGAGTAGTCCCAGGAAGCCAACCCGATGATGATTGAAGGCTACCGATTTTTCTGTCTCTTCTCTCATTTTAATTCTCTTTTTATTAAAAAAATGTTATCCTTTAGATTATTAAATTTGCGTGCAAAGGTATAAACATGAGAGGTAAGACAGGATTTGTTTAACAATATTTATCGGATTTAACATATGATGCAAGACATGTAGAGAATTACAAGATGAATATAAGAATGGTGCGTATGAATGAGAATGGCTTATCATTTTGGTAGTTTTTGGCGGTTTTCTGGTATCTGATACATCAGCCTTTTCTCATACTTTTGCAGTCGGAATGATGAAGGTAAATATATAATGAAATATTACAGGTATAGATAAACGCTTTTATGCGACTTGTTGTATTGAGTCCGAACCTCTTTGTGTCAACTCTTTGGATAGTAGATACTCATGAGAGAACGGATGATTTCGCTGTACAGATAACCGAACGATCTACACCTTAGACCGAGGGTCGAGTCGATTACAGATGACAATGTGGAGTCAAATTGCTCCATGACCCGAAAATATTCCTCCGAAAGGAGTGAGTTTCTCAGATTTAATTTGTATCTTCGCCATGTCTCATATCAGAAAATAGAATATAGAAACTATGAATAAGAAAATGCTTATAACGATTCTATGCTTCTCGGCTATATCACCGATGATGGCACAGGATATCAAGGGAAAGATTGTGGATGAGAAGGGACAACCATTGGCATTTGCCAATGTTGTGCTTCTGAACAGGCAGGATTCGGCTTTTGTGAAAGGTGTGGTAAGCGGTGAGGATGGACATTTTGCCATCGATCAGCCTTGCAACAATGGAATAATCAAGGTTACGTCTGTTGGATACAAGACAGAATGGAAGGATTGTGCGGGAGAGAATGTCGGTGTGATAAAGATGATGGCAGACAGCAAGATGTTGGGAGAAGTGGTGGTGAAGTCGTCTCTGCCTAAGACCATCCTTAAGAATGGCGGAATGACAACAACCGTTGCCGGATCTGTACTTGAAAAGGCAGGAACTATGGAACACCTGCTCGACCGCATACCTAACGTATCTGCACAGAATGGCAACATCAAGGTGTTTGGACGTGGCGAGCCTATCATCTATATCAACGGACGGCAGATGAGAGACAGAAGCGAACTCGACCGCTTGAGTTCGGACAACATCAAGTCTGTAGAGGTAATATCCAACCCTGGTGCTCGTTATGCTGCAAGCACTAAGGCTGTTATACGTATCACCACAAAGAAGATACAAGGCGATGGATTCGGATTTGACGCTACAACAGAAGGATCGTACGACGAGAAAAAGAACACGGGAGGGTATGCCCGTCTGAATTTGTACTATCGCAGAAACGGATTGGAGCTTGGCGCTTACGCCTATGGCTCAAAACAATCGTCGCCAGACGAAAAGGACTTGCAGCAAATGACCTATCTCGACAAGACATTGAACCAACAGGACAGAACACGTTGGAAGAACAAAACCGAGACTTTTAGTTCTCGCTTGAATGCCAGTTATCAGTTTGACGATAACAATTCGTTGGGAGCAAGTATTAGTTTCTTGCGCAATCCAAAGCTAATAACAGACGGAAAGACGGAAGGATCTGTACTGAGAGATGAAGATCTGACTGAGACCAACACTTCTATCAGATCGGAGTTTGGGCAGAATAGCAACTTGTCAAGTAATATATATTATGTAGGTAAGGTAGGTAAATTGGGTATTGACTTCAATACCGACTGGTTTTGGTCGAAAGGAAACAATAAAAACAATATAGATGAGCATTATCAGGAAGTGAACTCGGATATGCAAAACCAACTTGTAAACAGTACCACTTCTAAGTACAACCGCCTGATAGCTTCAAAAATAGTGCTCTCTTATCCGCTCTTAGGTGGCGACCTATCTGTAGGTGGCGAGTATTCATTCACAAACCGCAACACCAACTACGCCATCATTCCAAACACTCTTGCCGACAATGTGAGAGACCGAATAAAAGAGGGTATGTCTTCTGCGTTCGTCACCTACAGTCGTGACTTTGGCAAGCTGAACATGGAAGCAGGATTGCGATACGAGAATGTTGATTTCAAATATTATGACGATGGTAAGTATATGGCGGAGCAAAGCAAGAATTACAGCAACTGGTTTCCGTCTCTCAGCATTTCGATGCCGTTTGGCAATGTACAGATGCAGCTAAGCTATGCAGCCGACATCAACCGACCTAACTACTGGGTATTAAGAAGCGGCGTGCAGTATAGCAATCACTATACATACGAGACCGGTAACCCGTTTCTTGTCTCAGAGATTTCAAGAAATACAAGTTACGACCTTGCCTACAAATGGCTTACGTTCAACCTGACTTATGAACATGTATCCGATCCTATTTATCAGACGGTGGAGATGTATAAGGACAATACCACCATCGGATTGATGAGAATGATAAACGGCAAATCGTACAATAATGTGACTTCTACGCTCAACCTGCAGCCCACTTTCGGCATCTGGCATCCTATGTTGTCAGCAATGGTCGAGAAGCAATGGTTCGAGTTGGAGACAAGAGACGGACGCTATCTGAACAAGCCGGTGGCGATGTTCCGATTCAACAACACCTTTGATACGAAATTGGCGATGTTCTCCGTTATGATGACTTACATCACAAAGGGATACGAGGGAAACCATTACATCTACAAGCCGATGTTCAACACCGACCTGTCTATATACAAGGGCTTTCTGAAGGACTGCCTGACTTTCTAGCTTTATGTCAACGACGTGTTTGGCACGAACGACAGTCACATAATAGGCAAGTACGGCAAACTGAAGGAAACAATCTTTGATGAGTTCTCAACAAGCAAAATATCACTGACTGTCCACTATAAATTCAATACTACGAGAAGCAAGTATAAGGGAACGGGTGCAGGAGAAAGTCAGAAGAACAGAATGTAAGGGATTGTTGTTTCCTTGGGACTTCCAAAAACAAAAAATCGGTCAAGCAAAGAGTTTTCATCTTTGCTTGACCGATTTTTTTTATTGTTCTTCCTTTATATATTCTATTATTTGTTTTTCCAAAATCAGAAGATCGGTAGTTATTACATCCCATACAACATTATTATCAACCTGAAAATACTCATGAACAATATAATTTCTCATGCCATTCACCTGTTTCCAAGGAGTATTGGGATGCGCTTCTCGAAACGCCTGATACGTTCTATAGCTTGTAAGATATGTTCAAGCCGACTTTTATCTCTAATTCGTTCTCTCATACACTAAGATTTTATCTCGTTCAGCAGACTCTTTAGCGAAAGGCAGTAGGGTTCCATCTGAAACTAAATCAACCTTTCTGCCTAACAGTTCTTCTAAATCACTCCACATTCCAAAGAATTTCAAACCTATTGGTTTGCTTTTATCCAAAGAAACAATAATGTCAACATCACTATCCGGAGTTTCTTCTCCTCTTGAGAAAGAGCCGAATAGCCATGCTTTCAGCACAGGTTGAGTACTGAAATAATTGCGCAGTGCTTCTATAATGGCAGATTTTCTCATATGGGTATTGTCTATTATATTATGTTGTGGCAAATATACAAATAATTATCGAAATATCCATTCTAACCTATTTGTTTTTCTGATAATAATGTAAATACAATGTTCATCTTTGCTTGACCGATTTTTGTTCTATCTGATTATCCATTCCGTAATGTTCCGTTCGTCCTTCACACTGAAAGCGATTCCTACTTTCACCACTTTCTTGCCACTCAGAGCGAATGCGTCAACATAACGCTTTGCCTCTATTTGCTCAAGTGCCTCATTTGCCGACTTGTCAAACTTCAGTTCCATGATGAACACATGGTCATGGGTTTCGAATGTCTGTATACCTAAAGGATATAGTTTTCTTGCCATACTCGTGGGTTATTTTCTATTACGATGCGAATATACAAAAAATATCTGAATATACAAAATAGAGTGCCCGAGCTAAACCTTGTTATGGTTTATATATTAAAGAAAGCATTATTTCGCGTCCACGTAAGGCAGTAACGGATTGCATAGTCATCATATTGGCAACTTAGGATGTGCAGATGACAGACAAAGAACTGAAGGCTATGCAGGATAGCGCTAAATAAAATATCGGTCAAGCAAAGATGAACCAATGAATGGTGCTCTTTGCTTGACCGATATGGCACTTTAAACACTAATAATCGATATTGTTTAACAAATCTTTCCGTTCTTAATTTCACTATCTAAGAAAGATAATACATATCTTGGACTTTGATAATAAAGTCCTGTTTTGTCATCCATCACCTTTTGATAAGTATCAGAATTGAAAATAATTGCAAGGGCTTCATTTAATTCCATACCCTTGTTTTTATTCATCAACAGAATGGCTAAGTTTTTAACCATGTCCGCTTTCATTTCGCTAATTTCGTTCATAGTCGTTTCAATAATTTAATGGCACGCTCTGTTCCAAAGAAATACTGAATAGTTATACCCTTCATATATTTTAGTCTCTTGACTAACGTTGGCAAATCAATGAGTTGACTTTCATATTTCCAAAGTTGAACACCCACTCTGTCGTTAGCTATTGGTCCAATGACAATGTCATAATCATGAGCAGGGACAGACAATGGGTTGTTTCTGTTTAGCAGTATGAACTTTGCCCATTCTTCGGTGTAGTCGTCGAAGATAAGACACTTTAGCTTCTTCATTTCTATTTCATCAATAGAATATTCTTGAACAAGTGGCTTTCCGGTTTCCATTTGTTCAAACTTAATGTTCGCCATATTTTGGGCTTGTTCAAAATCTGCTGAAAGATAAAAGCCACATCCAAAATCTTTATTGGGCTTAGACTTGGATATATCTATTTTATCAAAGTCAATATTTGTACCATGATATAGTTTCATTGCAATCCGCCTCCTTTCTTATGGCAATATTCAGTTATATCATCAACCATTGATTTGAAAGACTGAGTATGTACATAGTCGTAATGCTTATCCAAGAATGCCATACCTTGGTAACGGTTGAGATAATTGAACGCTTGCTTCATCGTTAGTCCGTGTTTTCGACCGAACTCCAAAATGAAGATCATAATCCAATCTAACTTGTCGCTTATTGTATATGCCATATCAAATATCTAATTTTATAATGTAGCAAATTTACAAATAATAATTGAGATTTTCATTCCAACCTATTTGTTTTTCTGATAATTATTCGACAATGCTGTTTCGGGTGCTTTTTCATTGCCGTGCCTTTCTATGTTGCAGCAAACGTAAAAGATACGATAACTTTAAAGAACTGCATATATATTGGAATTGTTGTCTTCTTATTGCTTAGTGTCCCATGCGTGAGGTATCCACCTCCTTTACTGTCTTCTCCTTGTAGCCACCAAACTTATAGATAACTGCGAAGGTGAAGGATGACCAGTTGTAGTTTACCTTCATACAGTAGTCTTGGTTGCCTTGCACGGAGCGGGTATCGAACCGGTTGTTGAAGATGTTGCTGCCATTGAGACGCACGCCCCATTTCCCGTCATGCGACGACCATTGCAGCTTGGCATCCATACTGAAGATGGGACTTATATCGTAGACGCCTTGTATTGCCTTAGTCTGATAGAACGGATTAAGAATGAGACGCAAGTCCTGCGTGCTGCATAGTTTTACGGATGCCGTGCCGCCAAGTATGACAGACAGCTTCTTGCGATCGAATGGCAAGTCGAAGAAATTACGGCTCTTGTCGTGCTTGTATGTTCCTACTGCAAACACATTGCCGTTGAGCCATTTGCCCGCACTGAATATGGCTGATGCTTGCAATCCAAAGCTATTGGAATAGTCGAAGTTGGTTTCCTTCATTATCACAGCCATACGGTCTGTGGTCTGATATGGCAACTGCACGAAATAGTCGGGCTTCAGATTTGCAAAAGCCATGAGCGTATAACGTCGCTTTATCTGCCACATCAGGTTGAGATTATAATAAGAGCAGGGCTTCAAATCGGGATTGCCATGTATCTCGGTGTATGTGGACGAATAGAACACATTGCTCATAGTTGACCAATAGCTCGGAAACTCGGAATTGGAGCTAAATGATAGATTGAGCAGATGGTTGTCGTTGACGTTCCACAAAGCATTGAGCGTAGGATATACACGCCATTTATCCCATATCGGAGAGTGATATTGCTCGGCAGCAACGGATGCTTCAAGACTAAGGGCCTTGTTTATCTGCTTACTGAAACCGGCATATACATTCCATATCCGCTCGTTATTGTCCACGCTGCTTGTTCCATCAGGCAGGATGGTTCCATCCTTATCTATTGTGGTCTGATAACTCTTATTGCTCGTGAATTGCCCTTTGACGCCATACGACAATCCCCAGCCGTGTGCCAAAGAATGAGTTTGGTCGGCTGTGAACATCCATTTGTTGATGGTCTGCTCGCTGCCGCTTGTCAGGTTGCGTTCAGTTTCATTTTTGTTTTCCGTAGTTATCGTACCATCAAGGGCTTGTTGCTGAGGCGTGCGATAGTAAGTGTACGAACCGCTAAGGGTTAGTCCGAAAGGAAGCGCGTAGTTAACATCCACATTGTGCAGATATTCATGACTGTCACGATGCATTCCGCTTATGCTTGAACCTGTCGTGCGGCTGTTTGAACTTGTCTTGTCCCATTGTCCCGTATAGGCTACGTCGAGACGATGGTTCTTGCTAAAGGCATAATTCATCCCCAATCGGTAGTCGTGTGTAATGCCAAACGACTTCTGCCCGGTTTCATCATTATAGTGTATACGATTGTTGCCAAGTGGATGATTGGCTATGCGTGAAGACTCGCCGTATGAATTGCCGTTAATATATTTGTATTGTGCGTCCATTCCGAACTTGCCCCTTTGCATGGAAAGATATAAATCGCCAAACCCTTTGGCGTATTTGTTTTGCCGCATGCCACCAATGATTTGTCCCGAAAGCTGATTGGTATCGGCGTAGTCTTTCGTGACGATGTTGATAGCCATGCCACGCACATGATAGCGAGCAGGGGCAGACAGCATCACCTCGGCTTTTGACAACTGTGCGGCTGGCATTGCCTTCAGACGCTCAGCCAGTTGCTCCTGTGTCAATGTGGTGGCTTGTCCGTTGACAATCAGCGTCACTTCATTGCCAGAGAAGGATATGCTGCCAGTGGCATCGCTGACACCAGGTATGCGTGTCAATGCCTCATAAGCGTTGTCGGCAGGCAGTTGCTTCAACAGCAGCGGCATATTGTACGACAGCATGCCACGCTCTGCCTTGACAATGGGGCGCGATCCTTTCACCATCACTTCAGGAAGATTGTGCATCATGGATTCCATGGTGAGCGAATCTTTCTGTGCATTGCCTTGTGCGTTGGCAGTAATGGCTGACGCAACGAGAACACCTATAAAGAACAATCTGTTCATATCATTTCGCTTATTATAACTATTTTGCTTTTATTATCTCCACAAAGGTAACTAAAAACATCTAAAAGCGAACAAACCATACTTATTATTTGTGGATATAGCGCAAAAGCCGTAACTTTGAGAGTCTTAAACTAACAAATCATTATAGTGGAAACAAATCATACCAAGGCATTGGCGACCATGTTTATGGCTTTCGCCTTATCCGCAGCCTCCTATGCAGGAAGCAAAGCGGACAAGACTGTAAAGATAAGAATGATAGAGACGACCGACGTGCACGGACGATTCTTCCCGTACGACTTCATAAACCAGCAGCCTTCAAACGGCTCGCTCGCACGCGTGTCGTCTTACGTCGACTCACTCCGCACCATCTACGGTGACCGTCTGTTGCTGATGGACGCCGGCGACGTGCTGCAAGGACAGCCCGTCGTCACATATTATAATTATGAGAAGACCGACGCTGAGAACATCGCGGCATCGGTGAGCAACTTCATGCGCTACGACGTGCAGACTATGGGCAACCACGACGTGGAGACAGGACATGACGTTTATGACAAGTGGGTGAAGGAACTGAAGTGCCCTATGCTTGGCGCCAACATCGTCAGCACTGCCACCGGTCTACCCTACCTCAAGCCTTACACCGTCTTCAAGCGCGACGGCGTTAAGATAGCCGTAATAGGACTGATCACGCCGGGTGTGCCTTCATGGTTGTCGGAGGAGCTGTGGAGCGGACTCCGCTTTGAGGACGCCGTATCGTCAGCACGCAAATGGATGGAGGTGGTGAAGAAGAAGGAACGCCCTGACGTAATCGTGGGACTGTTCCACACCGGCATCAACGACCGCAGCCTCACCAACGGTTCGCTAAACGACTCCACACGCGACATCGCACGCCAGGTGCCTGGCTTCGACGTGATATTCTACGGACACGATCATTCTACGCATTATGAGGAGGTTAAAAGCGCGGACGGATCCGTAACCATCATCGTCAATCCAGCCAACAACGCCATGTACGTTGCCGACGCGGAGCTTGAGGTGAGCAAGAAGGGACGTAACAAGAAGCTGAAAGTGAACATCGTGGACATGGGCAAGCGCCCTGTCAATCAGAAATACATGGACGCCTTCGAAAGTCAGATAGACGAAGTGAAGAAATACGTGGGTACGGAAGTCGGCTCGTTCACGACGTCTATGACGTCACGCGATTGCTATTTCGGTCCGAGCACACTCGTAGACTTCGTGCATGACGTGATGCTGAGCACAAGTGGCGCAGACATTTCGTTTGCCAGTCCGCTGTCGTTTGACGTAACCGTGAAGAGCGGTCCGGCAACTTTGGCTGACATGTATAAGCTCTACAGCTACGAGAACGATCTGTGCGTAATGACGCTGACGGGCAAGGAGATTCGCCAGTATCTTGAGAAGAGCTATGACGGATGGGTGACAACAATGACATCACCCGATGACCACCTTATATGTATGAACAACCGCGACGCATCACGCGACAAGTTCTTCGGACTGAAGAAGCCTTTCTACAATCTCGACACGGCAGCCGGCATCATCTACGACGTGGACGTTACGAAGCCTAACGGAGAGCGCATCGTCATAAAGAGCATGGCGGACGGCACACCGTTTGACGAGACCCACACATATCGCGTGGCTGTAAACAGCTATCGTGCCGCAGGTGGTGGCGGACTGCTCACCAAGGGTGCAGGAATAGACAAGGCGCAACTGGAGAGCCGCATCACATGGCGAGGCGACTACACCTTGCGCGACTACATAATAAAGTACGTGCGCAAGCATTCGCCCATCACTCCTAAAACCCACAACAACTGGCAGTTCGTACCGACAGAATGGACAGCCCCAGCCGCCAAGCGCGACTATCAGACGCTGTGGAATAAATAGGACAAACAATTAGGGTGTGCATTCTTCCTTGAACAGGAAATGAATGCACACCCTTGTTTTTTATATCATTTAATTGAACTTTCGCAAGCTCAGTCATTTAATATTCCTACATATTAATGTAACGGCGCTTGGCTGTACGGTAGAAAGCTGAGCGGAGGAAGATGGGGAGACGGAGACGATGACCGTTGGAGGTCAGACGCTCCATGTCTGCGCAGCGTTTCTGGGCAACACGTCTTGAGAGCCATATCTGACGGCAGTTCTTCGGGAGCATATAGAAGACGAGGAAGCCTATGGCAATGCCGATGGCTGTGCCTACGAACACATCGCCGAAGTAATGTACGCCGAGATAGATGCGCGAGTATGCCACGCAAAGCGAGAGTGCGAAGAACGCAAAGCCTATCCTCATTCGTCGCGTCATCAGCGTTATGAAGGTTGCCACGCCGAACGAGTTGGACGCATGACTGGAGCAGAAGCCGTACTGACCGCCGCGATATCCGTTGACATAATGGAGCAAATTCTCCACGCCCGGCGTATGCGACGGACGAAGACGTGCGAAGTAAGGCTTCATGACGTGGGACGTCAGCTGGTCGCAAAGCGTCACAGTCAGAGCTACGGCCAGGATTATCAGCACGCGCTGTCTGTTCTTTGCATCCGCCTTAAAGAGAAGATAAAGGAACACCAAGGCTATCGGCACCCACAACAGGCGGGAAGAGAAAACCTCTGACATGGAGTCCATTATGCTGCCTCCGTCGAAGTTGAGTGCCACTGTCGTGCTTGCGTCCGCTTTGTCAAGATAATCAATAATTGTGCTCATCAGATTTTAAAGAATTTTGTAGGTGCAAAGTTAGTATATTTACATGTAAAAATGAACATTTTCTCCAACATTTAGTACATATTATACAAATATTATTTTCTTACACTATTATTAAATCAAATCGCATATTAAAAAGGGGTACTGTACGTGCTCCTATAATGCAAAGTTAAGCATAATAAGCATACTGTGCAACCCATGTAATTGCGTTTTAGGATTAAAGTGCAGGAAAGGAGGAACAGACGGTTTAAAATCGTGCTTACGCAGTAATAATTTTTCGTTAATTTATCGAAAAAACGCCACTTTCGATGCAACATTTCATGCTTTTCGTACGTCTATAAAAATATAAGTGAACCAAATTAAATAATACAATTATGATTTTATCAACAACACCGACCCTTGAGGGACACCCCATTAAAGAGTACAGAGGCATTGTTACTGGAGAAACCATTATCGGTGCCAACTTCATAAAGGACTTCTACGCTGGCATACGCGACTTCTTCGGCGGACGAAGCGGATCGTACGAGAAGGTACTGCGCGAAGCTAAGGACACAGCCATGCAGGAAATGATAGATAGAGCCAGCGAGATGGGATGCAACGCCGTTGTGGGCATCGACCTTGACTATGAAACTGTAGGAGAGACTGGTTCGATGCTGATGGTTACATGCAGCGGAACGGGAGTAGTTATCTAAACCACGAATAGCCTAAAACAGACTATAGACAACAGTATATGATAACAACACTCATTATCCTCGCCCTATCGGCAGTATTCTTCGCCATGGGCAAAGTTCGTTCCGACCTCGTCGCCTTGTGCGCCCTCGTCGCCCTTTTGCTCACTGGAATACTCACTCCGCAGGAGGCTCTCTCGGGATTCTCCAACTCAGTGGTGATAATGATGGTGGGACTGTTCGTAGTGGGCGGTGCCATCGTGCAGACCGGTCTGGCTAAGAAAGCGTCTGGCAAGCTGATGACATTGGCTGGCGACAACGAGTTAGGACTGTTTCTGCTGCTTATGGTGGTGACGGCTGTCATCGGAGCCTTCGTCAGCAACACCGGCACCGTGGCTCTCATGATGCCCATCGTGGTGAGTCTGGCACAGAAAGCCAAGATAAGAGCGAGCCGCCTGCTTATGCCTTTGGCGTTCGCCAGCAGTATGGGTGGCATGCTCACTCTGATAGGTACGCCTCCCAACCTTGTCATCCAGGACGCGCTGACAGAGAACGGCTTTGAGCCGCTGCGCTTCTTCAGCTTCCTCCCCGTAGGCATTGTCTGCATCGTGGTGGGCATCATCGTGCTGCTGCCTCTCAGCAAGCGCTTCCTTAACGGCAGCAAGAATCACGACGGAGACAATCGTCCGGCACGCGGCAAGTCATTGGACGACCTCATGGAAGAATATCGTCTTACGGACAATCTCGCTGTCTTCACAGTCGGAGCAGATTCGCTTGCCAACGGAAAGACCCTTGCCGAACTGGACATTCACCACCGTTACGGACTGACCGTACTGGAGGTAAGACGCATAAAGAAGGGCCATTCACCGCTGATGAAGGAGGTGGAGCAGCGTCTTGCTGGTCCTGACACGAAGCTGACGGACGGCGACATCGTTTACGTAAGTGGCGACAGCAAGCAGGCGGAAAGCCTTGCTTCTGACATGGGAATGAAGAAAGCCACAGAAGAAATAGCGTTCTATGATATAGGTATAGCCGAGATAGTGCTGATGCACAACTCGCGTCTGTGCGGCAAGACGCTGAAGGATGCAGGTCTGCGCCGACTCTATAATGTTAACGTGCTGGGCGTAAGACGTGGCGACAGCTACGTCAACGACAATCTTGCGGACATGGAGTTCCGTCAGGGCGACATTCTTCTGATTCAGGGAAAATGGAACAACATACAGCGCATCGCTGATGTGGCTGAAGGCATCGTTGTTATAGGCCAGCCCTTGGAGCAGGCATCGCGTGTGACGCTCGACTATAAGGCTCCGCTTGCCGGTGTCATCATGCTCGCCATGATAGCGATGATGGTGTTCGACTTCATCCCCGTAGCTCCCGTCACAGCCGTAATGATAGCCGGACTGCTGATGGTCATTAGTGGATGTATCCGCTCCGTGGAGGCTGCTTACAAGACCATCAATTGGGAGAGCATTGTGCTCATAGCCGCCATGCTGCCGATGTCGGTGGCATTGGAGAAGACGGGAGCATCGGCTCTTGTGGCAAGTCTGCTCGCCGACAACCTCGGTCAGGCAAGTCCTTACGCTCTTCTCGCCGGCGTTTACTTCACCACATCGTTCCTCACAATGTTTATCAGCAACACGGCTACGGCTGTGCTTATGTCGCCCATTGCTCTCACTTCGGCAGCTGCCATCGGCGTAAGCCCCTACCCCATGCTGTTCGCCGTGACCTTGGGAGCAAGTATGTGCTTCGCCTCACCGTTCTCTACGCCGCCAAACGCACTGGTAATGCAGGCAGGTGGCTACACGTTTATGGACTATGTAAAGGTGGGATTGCCGTTGCAGATAATAATGGGAATCGTAATGATAGGCGTATTGCCGCTGCTGTTCCCATTCTAAAGAATTACGAATTAGGAGTTACGAATAACTCCTAATTCATAATACCAAACTCAATATACGCTAAGCTCAGCAAGCTGATGCTTATCCATAGCATAATGCCTTGGACGAGTGGGCGTGCACCTACGCTGCGCAGGGTTTCGCGGGTGAGCGAAGCTCCGATGAAGAAGAGCGAGAGGGTGATGAGGTGCTTGGCAAGCTTGTTGACGGCTCCACTGAATGCGCCACCCATGCCGGCTATGCTGTCACCAAGGAGCGAGGCATTGCTGAGGATGTAGGTGTTGAAGAGGATGGCTACGATGAACCAGATGATGAATCTGGGGACGCATGAGTACCACGGCTTCTGCTTGCCACTCTCCGCTGTCAACGACTGTCGGAAGAAGAAGGGAGTGACGAGCGCCAGGATGACTATCCACAAGGCACGCGTAAGCTTGACGGTGGTTGCCACTTCCAAGGCGCTGACACCCTGCGATGACACCAGTTCAGGGTGCATCTGGTCGTAAGCAGCACCTGCTCCCACTACAGAAGAGGTGTCGTGTATGGCTATTGCCGCCCACATACCGAACTGCTTCATCGTCATGCCAAGATAGTCGCCGATGTATGGGAATACGAAGAGGGCTATGCCGTTGAGCACGAACACCACGCCGAGCGCCACAGACATGCTCTCAGCCTTGGCACGGATGATCGGACCGACGGCAGCTATAGCCGAACCGCCACAGATGGCAGTACCTGAACTGAGTAGATAACTGGTCTGCGAGTCCACCTTAAGAAGCTTTCTGCCGAACAGCCAACCAAGAGCCAACGTGCCGAACACACTCACAATGGTGAACATCATTCCCTCGCTTCCTGATGCTAACGCCGCATTGACGTTCATTCCGAAGCCAAGTCCGATGACAGAATACTGAAGGAGCTTCTTCGACATCACCTTGTTGAAGTCGGGGAAGGTCTTGCCGAAGATAAGGGCGAAGGCGAAGCCCAATGCCAAAGCCACGGGCGACGTTGCCCAATGTGCTGCCCATGAAGCGTTGCCCAAATCAAGTCTGAACACTTCCTCGGCAAATTCGAGCAGAAGCGACGCTCCGAGCAACGCCACAATAGCAATGTAGATAATCTTGTTTCGTGTCATATACGTATCTTTGTATGTTTATGTGATTAATGTTTTCATTCTTATTCCACTATGCTTTGTGTATTTACTGCAAAATTACGAATTTCATCATATAGTACCTACTTTATCCATAATTTTTTGCTACCTTTGCAAAAGATTGTAAAGCCTACACTCAAACCTAAAAACTACATAAATGAGACATATCATACTGCTGATTGCTATGCTGATGACGTCGCTTCTTGGCTTTGCCCAAAGCCGTGAAGCGGGCAAATACTTGTCGAGTTACCTCAATATGGCAACCGGTATGCCCAATAACTTCGCCGATGACATATTCAAGGATTCGTACGGATTTATGTGGATAAGCACGCACGGAGGCGGACTGGTACGCTATGACGGATATAAGATGACGAGCCTCGGCTATACGGCTTCTCCGACAGCACTTCGAAGCAACAGCACACGCAACGTAAGCGAGGACCGTTTTCGCCGCCTTTGGATATCTTTTGAGGAAGGTCCGCAGGTGCTCAGCCTTGAGACAATGAGCCCCGTCATCCCCGAATGCGTGAACAAGGAAGTGGAGAAGCAGCTGCAAAGCGTGTGGGACGAAACTTGCATCCGCACATATTGCGACGCAAAGGGATGTATATGGATAGCCAGTACGTCCCGAATCATCCGCATCGCCTTCGACAAGAAGGGCCGTGTAATGTCGGTTCAGTCAGCCCATTACCCCAACAGTGTGCCCGAATTCGGAATGTGTGACGTATATAAGCGCGGCTCCGTGGTGGTGTGCATTAACGGACGCGTGAGCGAATACATGGAGAAGAATGGAAAGCTCATAGCCAAGGACCTCACACACATGTTCGCACAGATGGGCAACAATTATGCTGCCAGTATAATAAGGTATAACAATAAGATATGGCTTGCCACCAACGGAGGACTGTTCTGCAGTGACGGACGCGAGTTTCACACTTACGACGCACGCCATACGCTGCAGCATGAGGTGGTGACAAGCCTTGCCGTTGCACCAGAAAACCGTCTGCTTGTCGGCACATTGTGCGGCGTGGACATCATCGACGACCGTGAGGGATTCGTTGAGCACTGGAACTGCACCAGCCCTATTCATCCCCTTAGCAGCAACTTTGTCAACTCACTTTTCGTGAATAACGGTCAGGTATGGGTAGGAACAGAAACGGGTGGCATCGTGAAACTCACGCCACGCCAACTGCTTATCACCAATTATGCCAATAATCCCAACGATCCGACATCGCTTTCACGCAACGCCGTCAACTCTATGTATGCCTCATCGGACGGCACGCTGTGGGTGGGCGTGATGGAAGGCGGACTCTGCTGTATGCGTCCCGGCTCCAAAGGATTCGTGCATTACCGCACCGACAATTCAGCCCTGCCTCACAATTCGGTGTCCGCTATTACGGCGGACGCAAAAGGCAACCTATGGATTGGCACGTGGGGAGGCGGCGTGGCAATAGCTAACACCAAGCAGCCCAACAACATACAGCGTCTGAACGTGGACGGCGAACACCAACCGCTGCTTACCTTCATAGGTGTATTGGCTTACGACCGCATTAATGAAGGAATGTGGATAGGTGCCAACGAGGGTCTGTTCTTCTATGATCTGCGCAAGCAACGCCTGGAAGATCCGTTCCCCAGATGCCGCGACATAAAGGGTTGTGTAGGTTCGTTGGTCACCCGCGACGGCACACTCATGGTGGGCAGCATACGCGGAATGGTTAGCGTCAATCTGAAATCGCGTCGAAATGGCAAGCGTTTCTTCACCGCAAAGCATCAGCCTTACAAGCTCGACCGCCCTGAAAGCCGCATCATCGACAAGATTCTGGCGTTCTGTCAGACGCGCGACGGAAAGATATGGATGGGCAGCAACGGCTACGGCATGTACTGCCAGACGTGTGGCAAGGACGGAAAGCCGCACATCGAGACCTTCACCACAGCTGACGGACTTGCCAACAACACCGTTACGGGCATCGTGGAGGACAATCATGGACAACTGTGGATAACCACAAGCCACGGTCTTTCGGTCTTCAATCCTAAGACACGCCAGTTCAACAACTACACGGAGGAAGACGGACTGATCAGCTCACAGTTCTTTTATAATGGAGCCATACGCAACAAGAAGGGCACCATATATCTCGGAACGGAGAGCGGATTGATGGTTGTCAACGGCGTCAGCAATACTTACAACGACAAATTCAACCTGCGCTTCACCGAACTGAGCGTCAACAACCAGACCGTGTTCGCCGGAAGCAATCATCTGAAGGAGAACATAACGACTGCCAGAAAGATAAGGCTGCACGAGAGCGACCGTTCGTTCAGCATCAGCTTCTCGGCTCTCAACTATACGGGAGAGAACCAAGGTGTCTACAGTTACCGCATGAAGGGATACGAAAAGGAATGGGTGAAGCTGCAGCCGGGTCAGCACAGCGTGCGCTACTCCACCCTACCCGCCGGCGACTACAAGTTTGAGGTGAGATATTCGCCCAACATCGGAGCCGAGAACGAGCAGACCATATCCATAGACGTAAGCGTCACGCCGTACTTCTATAAGAGCTGGTGGTTCATGCTTATTATATTAATATGTATAGGCGTAGCCGTTCGCTACGTCTTTAAGCGCCGCATGGAGAAGATGCGCGAGCGTGAAGTGAAGTCGCTCTACCAACCCATCGAGGATGCACTCAAGGAGAGTGACGAGCCGGGACAACTGCAGACGCGCATCAAGCAGATTCTGGAAAACCAGCGTCGCTACAAGGAAAGCCAGCAGAAGACCATCGAAGCTGACCGCCAAGAGACCGTGGCTAACGAGCGCCCGTTCATGGAGGTGGTGATGGAGACGATGGAACGCAACTTCAGCAACTCCAAGTTCGGAGCGCAGGAGCTGGCTGACGCCATCGGCATCAACCGCGCCGTGCTCAGCAAGAAGCTCAATGCTGAGACCGGACTGCCCACCTCACAGTTCATCCGCAATTACCGTCTGGACATTGCCAAGCGCATGCTGAAAGACAATGTCGCCAACCGCAACATCACGGAGATAGCATACCGCGTGGGCTTCAACGACCCCAAATACTTCACACGCTGCTTCACCAAACAGTATGGCGTGGCACCTTCTTCGTACCGCGAATAAGGGGCAAAAATATATGTTATCAACTGTTAATTTCCAATAGAGCCACTATTACACTCTAAAAGAGCCTCTCTTGCGTTATAAAAGAGCCTCTTTTAGAGAGTAATAGTGGCTCTTTTAGAATGCAAGAGAGGCTCTATAAGATTGCTAAAGTGGCTCTTTAAGAAAACACGAGTAAAAGTGAACGTTTTCTACACCCTTTTCTTACCTTTTCATTATCCACCCCTTAATTTAAATTGTCCACCCACATGATTTATATCAAAAATACTGTGTAGGAACACAGCGGGTGGAGAAAACCACAAATAAGGTAAAAACAGCGTGTTTACAGCGTTTATCCACCTTTTTTATAGCGTTTGTCCACCTAACAAAAAGTGAATAAGTGTAATTTTGCCACTGTAAATTTCACGGGTGCACAAATCATTCATGTTACCAATACATGTAAGGCAGTCGTTCGTTATCACCTTTAACCTAAAGCTAAAAGCTAATGGCGATCTCAAACCTAAGAGAAATAAAAAATTATAACTAAATAATAATTAAAAACCTAAAATCAGAAACAATGAGGAAAGAAGTATTCTCAATGATGCTATGCCTCGGCGCAGTTGGCGGTGCAACAGTTGTTGCCCCAGTCACAGCCAATGCAGCCATAGCACAAGCCCCCACCATCAAGGTGCAGGGTCAGGTTGTCGACGAGACTGGCGCTCCGCTTATGGGTGCTTCCATCAAGGCTAAGAATTCGAAGACTGGCACTGTCACCGACATGGACGGAAAATTCTCGTTGGATGTCGAATCAAACGCTACGCTTATTGTAAGCTATCTTGGCTATAAGACCAGCGAGGTGGCAGTACGTGGACGCGCTATTATAGAGAAGATACAGCTCACCCCGGACAACAACGTCCTCAATCAGGTTGTAGTAGTAGGTTATGGTACACAGAAGAAGGCTGACCTCACTGGTTCTGTTGCCATCGTTAACGCTGAGGAGATGAAGAAAGTCTCTAACTCTAACATCTCTACAATGCTTGAAGGTAAGGTTGCTGGCGTTCAGATCACATCGGACGGTCAGCCTGGTGCCGACCCGTCAGTACGCATCCGCGGTATCGGTTCGTTCGGTAGCACAGCTCCTCTTTATGTAGTCGACGGTGTACCTATGGGTACCACCATCCGCGACTTCTCGCCTAACGATATCGAGACCATTCAGATTCTTAAGGATGCTTCGGCAGGTGCCATCTACGGTTCGCGTGCCGCCAACGGTGTGGTTATCATCACAACGAAGAACGGTAAGAAGGACCAGCCGCTGAAGGTCAACTATTCTGGCTACTTCGGAGCTGACGTCATCCCCGGCGACGTTTATGACGTTATGAACGCCGACCAGTACAGCAATTACATCGGTCAGGCTTGCGCCAACTCTGGCACAACGCTCCCCGGCGGTTACAAGATGGGCGAAGACGGACGTTATCACTTCCAGGACAACACCAATACAGACTGGTTCAGCGAGGTGTTCAAGACAGGCACCCGTCAGAACCACAACGTGGCTCTCAGCGGCGGCAGCGCAAAGAGCACATACAATGTATCGCTCGACTACTTCAATCAGAAGGGTACGCTCGAGGGTGCAGGTCCTAACTACGAGCGCTACACAGCCCGCGTGAACAACACGATGGAAACAAAGTTCATCAAGTTCCGCACAAGCATGGTTTACTCTCACTCCAATCAGGACAACATGGGCCTCTCCAACGCCAGCGAGTATGTCCAGGGTCTTTACGGCGACGTCACCAACGTGCTCCGCGGCACTCTGCTCATGCAGCCCACCATCAAGGCTTACGACCCGTCAACATGGGTGCTCGACGACAAGGTAGGTGCAGCCAACAACTATCGCTACGACGCTTACGGCTACGGCGTTTACTATGACAACGTACATGGCGACATCTCGGCTTCCAACCCGTTGCTCATCAACAACATGCTGCAGCGCAACACCATCGTTGACCGCTTCGTAGGCACAGCTTCTGCTGACGTCGATCTGTTCAAGATGGTGGGTCTGAAGCTTAAGAACCACGGCCTTCACTACAACATCAACCTCTCTTACAGCAAGACAGAGGCTAAGGACAAGACATGGATTCCGGCATGGATTCAGTCTAACCGTGTTTACCTTGACAAGGCCAACGAACGCCTCACAAAGGGCTCACGCAACTATTCTGACGCCCTCATCGAGAACACTCTCGTGTATGACGGTCACTTCGGCAAGCACAACATCAACCTCCTCGGCGGTCTGACATACGAGGAAGAGAACACCAACCTGCTCACCGGCTGGGGCATCAAGTTCACCGAGCCTTACTACCTCCAGCTTCAGAACGCAGCCAACACTTACTCTGAGTCTTACGAATATCGCCACGCGCTCGCCTCTTACATCGGCCGCTTGACATACAACTATGACGAGAAGTACTTGCTCTCAGCAGTTATCCGTCGCGACGGTAGCTCACGTCTTACCAAGGACATCCGTTGGGGCACATTCCCTTCAGTGTCAGTAGGTTGGCGTTTGGATAAGGAGAAGTTCTTCCCCATCAGCAAGAAGATTGTCAACATGGCTAAGATCCGCGCCAGCTATGGTGTGCTCGGTAATGAGAACATCGGCGAGTATATGTATATGGCGACAATGAAGCGTAACAATATGACCTACAGCTTCGGCAATAACGTCGTTACGGGTTCTGCCGTTTCTGAGTTCGTAAACAAGAACATCGCTTGGGAGAAGAAGAAGTCAACCAACATCGGTATCGACCTCGCCATGTTCAACAACCGCTTCGAGTTTACAGCAGAGTGGTATAAGAACCGTTCTGAGGACCTTCTCTACGGAGTTCCGGTTCCTACACAAACCGGTGTGGCAAACGCTACCGTTACGATGAACGCTGCCTCTATGGACAACAGCGGCTTCGAGTTCTCTGCCACATACCGCAACCACGACCATCCGTTTAAGTATGACGTTTCTGCCAACCTCAGCACACTGAAGAACAAGGTCACTTCACTCGGCTTCGGCACAACTTCATACATCACCGGCGCTTACGCCACATACGTAGGTCAGGAAATCGGTCAGTTCTACGGTTGGGTTTACGAAGGCATCGCACGCACCCAGAGCGACCTCGACAATCACGCCACACAGCAGGGTGCCAACCTCGGCGACTGCCTCTACAAGGACATCTCTGGTCCTAACGGCGAGCCTGACGGCGTTATCGACGCTTACGACCAGACAGTACTCGGCAGCGGTCTGCCAAAGGTGAACTTCGGACTGAGCGCTCACATGGAGTATAAGAACTTCGACCTGAGCATCTCTACATACGGCGTGCTCAACTATCATGTAAGCGACGACATCTATAACAGCCTTAACTCATGCTATGGCTGGGGCAACAAGGACGTGGCTATGGCTGACGCCAACCGCTTCTCTGAGGACGGTTCTACATACCTCTCAAGCGTACCACGCACATACGCAGCCAACAAGGCAACTCTCGCATGGAACGACCTCTTCAGCTCACGCAAGATACAGAACGCAGCATATTGGAAGATCGCCAACGTGGAACTGGGATACAACTTCCCTGACCAGTGGTTCAGAGGCTTGGTAAGCGGCGTACGCGTATACGTTTCGGCTCAGAATCTCTACACCTTCACTGGCTATAAGGGATATAACGTCGACTACGCTGGCGGCACATTCACACCGGGCTACAACTTCTGCTCGTTCCCAAGCGCACGCAGCTTCATGGCTGGTCTGCACTTCACATTCTAACAAAAAACCAATAACCGATTAAACGTAAATCCAATTATGAAACTATATAATTATGCACTTGCAGCATTCCTCGGTCTGAGCGCCATGTCGCTGACTTCTTGTGAGGACAAGTTGGAGCTTACCAACCCCAACCAGCAGACCACGGACAAGTTCACCTCCGACGACCTCGAGGAGTGTGTCATCGCTGCTTACAACCACATACGTATCGAAGGCTCTACGGGTCGTGTGGGATACACCATCGACATGACTCGCGGCGACGAGGTATGGAACGCTTCTCAGGTATGGTACCTCGAGTTCGACAACTTCAACGCTCCTATCACCAACGAGATAACAGAGTGGCCCTGGCGTGAGGCTTACTACACTATCAATGTCTGCAACTTCATCCTCTCACGCACAGGCAACGACGACGCTGCCCTCTCAGAGAGCATGAAGCGCATCAAGGGTCAGGCTCTGTTCCTCCGCGCCTTCTCTTACTATAACCTCGCCGGTTATTACCAGAACGTGCCGCTCATCACCGACTACAATACATACTCAACACTGGACGGTCTGTACGGCAAGAACAACTCATACGATGAGGTGCTCGATCAGGTGGAGGCAGACCTGAAGGAAGCCATCACGCTGCTCCCCTCACGCGAAGAGGGCGGCGAGTGGGCAAAGGGCCGCGCCACATGCGGTGCCGCTGCCGGCTATTACGCCCGTGCTCTTATGCAGCGCCACAAGTATAGCGACGCTCTCGCTGTGCTGAAGGACATCATCAACAAGAAGTATGGCAAGTACTCGCTCATGGCTAACTATGGCGACAACTTCCGCGAGGGTTCGGCATACGAGAACAACGCTGAGAGCCTCTTCGAGGTACAGTATCTCGACTACGGCACACAGGGCACCGACGACGAATGGACACCGGTGAACACTTCTCCGAACGCCACTCAGGGTCACGCCATAGAGTCGAACCTCTGCCCGGGACGCTTCGGCGGTTGGGCTGACCTCTCAGCTTCGCCTTGGCTCTATCAGCTCTTCAAGGGCGAACGCACAACAGCCGGCAAGCTCGATCCGCGTCTTTACTGGACTCTCTGCACATACGAGAAGGACTGGGAAGGCTTCGAGAACGGCAACGTGGCTTACACACAGAAGCTTACTCCGCAAGACACTCTCGTCACCAACAACATCAACGGTGGTATTCCTATCGCAAAGTGGACCAACATCCGCACCAACTTATATAGCACTGTTACCACCGGTCTGCACTGCGGCATCAACCTCCGCATGATGCGTTATTCTGACGTTCTGCTCCGCGCTGCCGAGTGCGAGAACGAGGTGAACGGACCTACACAGCAGGCCATCGACTGGATTAACGAGGTGCGCCAGCGTGCTAACCTCGCCAAGCTCAAGCTTGCCGACTTCGACACAAAGGACAAGCTATTCGAGCAGATTGCCAATGTGGAGCGTCCGAAGGAGTTCGGTTGCGAGTTCGGTCGCGGTTTCGACCTTCTCCGTTGGGGATTCTTCTATGACGCTGACCGTCTGCAGCAGTTGAAGGAGCACAGCGTTGTGCGTCTCGGCATCAACTTCCTGCCCACTGATCCGGTTTCATACTCTGAGTATGGTAGCGACGACAAGGTAATCAGCCCGGTTGACTACTTCGTTCCCGGCCATGAGTTCCTGCCCATCTCGCAGAACCTTATAAATAACAACCCGAACCTCGTCGGCAACTCAGCCAACAACTCATCAGACAACACCACCTACTTCAAGGAGAAGGGTTGGACGGTTCATCCGGTTACAAGACTCAGCAAGTAAAAACAACATTATTAAATATTAGCAAATACTATTATGAAACATATAAGCAAATTGGCATCCGTATTCTGCGCCGCCGCTTTAGCGATGACAGCACTGACAGGATGCGAGGGCAGCGACATATTCAACGTTAACGGTCCTGACTGGCTTACAGAACGTGCTGACTCCATCGCCAATGCCAACAATGGTCAGGCTGCGAAGATTTCGCCGACAACACTCGGAAATACAGACTGTTCATCAGCATGGTGGGAGGCTCACCTCGATCAGGACATCAAGATTGAGAGCAACAAGGTCTACTCCACCACCTTCACCAACTACTCTTCACTTGCAAGCAACTGGAACAACTACGTAGTGGTGCTCCGCAAGGCTGACAAGACAGAGTATTGCTGCCTCCGTTCGGACGACTATGGATGGGGCGACAGCTACGCATCCTGCACTCACAGCAACACTGCTTCAGGCGACTGGGCAAGCTGGCTCGCTCAGATGAACGGCGCAAAGGTAACGGTCACAGTAACCAACTATGGCGACAACACCTGCGACGTTGTGGCTGACGTAGTAGGAACAGAAGGTATGGTTTCGCAGCAGAAGTATACTGGCATCCCCGTTGAGTCGGCTGACCTTTACCTCGACTTCACAGTTGACGGATGTTACTACGTCTTCGACAAGGATGAGATGGACGTGACAGACGCCGTTGACCAGCAGCCTGTCTCAATGGAGCTTACTGATGTTCCGGAAGAGGTTAACCTCGGCACTGAGCTTTCAGAGTTCACATCACAGATAAAGGCCCAGGTTACATACGACGGCGGAACTGTCAAGGAGATTTCTGCAAGCGACCTTACGTTCATGGTAGTGCCCGACTTCAACACTCTCGGCGACAAGTATATCGTTGCTACGCTCAACAAGACTCTCCTCAACAAGCAGGCAGACAAGACCATCAACGCAAGCGCAGCCTTCAAGGTGGTTGACACTCCGGTGAAGATAGAGGTGACAAGCAAGCCTAAGCACACCAACTATTACTTCTACAACTCAAGCGCCATCCTCGGTGTGGAGCGCACACTGGCATTCGATGCCACTGGTTTGGAGGTGAAGGGAACTTATCAGGACGGACGCACAGAGGTGCTCGACAACTCGAAGCTCACCTTCTCCACTGTTCCTGCAAAGGCTGGCGAGCACAAGGTGGTAATCACTGCCAACGGCGGCAAGACGGCTGAAGTGACAGTTAAGGTGAACGAGTCGAAGGTTACTGTAGCCACTCCAGAGCCAACCTCTCTCGGTGCAGCCAACTGCTCTGACGCGTTCTGGTCAGTATTCACAGACGACATCAAGGTTCCGGCTGGCGCAACTCGCGAGTTCAACTTCACCAACTACACATCTGGTGCAGACAACTGGAACAACTACGTGGTAATCCTCCGCGATGCAGCCAAGACAGCTCCCGAATATGGAGTTGTACGTGCCGACAACTACGGCTGGGGCAACGGCTATGCAGCTTGCACCCCGATAGGCACTCAGCTCGAATCGTACGCAGACTGGGCTGGATGGCTCGCTGCAATGAACGGTGCCAAGGTTAAGCTTTACGTCACAAACTGCAACAACGGCACCGCTGACATCCAGGCCATTGTTACCGGCAATGACGGCACAGAGACCTACCAGTCTTACCTCGGCATCAACACCATCGACCCGAACGACCTCTACGTTTCGTTCACAGTGGACGGCAGCCACCTCGTATTCGGCTCAGCTGCCAAGGCAAGAAGACATAAGTAAAATCAGTTGAGAATTGAGAGTTGGGTTCAACTCTCAATTTTCAAATTTAAAATAGTCCTATGAAGAATCTATTACTTCCAATATTCGCATTCTCCGCTCTCTCTTCCGCAGCGCAGACCACAGTCACCGACGCTGACTTACAGGGAACTTACAGCGCTCGTCAATATAGCAAGCGCGTGGTTTGTCATGACCCTTCCATCGTCATTGACAACATCACAAATCCCGCATCCCCTACATATTATATATATGGTTCTCACCTTGGCAAAGGCAAGACCACTGCCGCTGAGCACTATCAGGAGTGGACAGTCTTTAAGGCAGACGAGAGCAACACCACTGCCACCAACAGTCTCTTCTGCAATCAGAGTGGCACGCTCGTCAACTATGCTGACGCTTACACCACACACGCCGTGACATCCGTCAAGGACCATGCGGGCAAGACCGTTACGTTCGGCAACTTCGACGCTCACGGATGGCAGAAGAAAGGCAATACAGTAAAGGGCATGCAGTGGGCACCTGACGTCATATACAACAAGACTATGAAGAAGTGGTGTATGTATATGAGCCTCAACGGTGACAACTGGGCTTCGAGCATCGTCTGCTTCACAAGCGACAACGTAGAAGGTCCGTGGAAATATCAGGGTCCGGTGGTATTCTCCGGCTTCTTGGGTAAGTATGCACACAATGGGTATGCGGCTGCCGATGACTGGAAGAACACCGACTTCACCATTGCCACTGGCGAAACCTCCCTGCCCGAGCGATATAATGTGGGCGACAAGTGGGGATCGTTCTGGCCTAACTGCATCGACCCGTGCGTTTTCTACGACGATCAGGACAATCTGTGGATGAGCTACGGATCATGGTCGGGCGGCATCTTCCTGCTGCGTCTCGACAAGAGCAACGGTCTGCGCGACTATACTTACACATATCCTTACGAGGTTAACGGCAAAGCAGCTACATCCGCTGCTGCCAGCGCCAACACCACAAGCGACCCCTACTTCGGCAAGAAGATAGCCGGCGGCTATTATGTTTCGGGCGAGGCAAGCTACGTAGAGAAGATTGGTTCACACTATTTCCTCTTCATGAGCTACGGCGGACTTATCAGCACCGGCGGCTATCAGATGCGCGTGTTCCGTTCGGACAATCCCGAAGGACCTTACGTTGACTGCAACGGCACATCAGCTGTCTTCAACCGTTACCTTATGAACTACAGCGCCACTGCAGTCGACAACCGCGGCGTACTGCTCTTCGGAGGCTATAAGTGGGATCCGATGTCGGGTGCAGAGATTGCACAGGGTCACAATTCTGCTTTCACAGACAAGGAAGGACGCTCGTTCGTGGTTTATCATTCACGCTTCACCAACAAGGGCGAAGGTCATGAGGTTCGCGTTCATCAGCTCTTCCTCAACGATGAAGGTTGGATAATGGCTGCTCCGTTCGAGTTTGACGGCGAGACAATCACCAACAACGACATCGCCACTAAGGCTTCCATCGCAGACACCGAGATAGCCGGCGACTATCAGTTCCTCCGCCATGAGTATGGTCAGAACACGGAAGCCAAGGCTTATGAGACTCCCGTCAACATCCGCCTCAATGCCGACGGCACCATCAGCGGTGCCGAGAACGGCACATGGGAGCGCACAGCAGGCACTGACTATATAGCTCTTACCATTGACAACGTGGTTTATCGTGGCGTACTGGTTCGCCAGACCATCGATTATACCAATATCCCTGCCATCGCCATCGCTGCTCTCTCTTCTTCAAGCGGTTCCACCACATTGGGCCAGAAGAGCTATACAAAGCAGCAGGAGGTTTGGGCTGTGAAGGCTGACGCTAAGGCTGCCATCAAGTACACAGCCAACAAGATTAATCTTCCGTTCGACGACGGCACTGTTTTGGAAGAGACTCCGGTTCTGCCCACAGAGGGTAAGCTCGGCACTAACATCTCATGGAAGTCAAGCGACGAGAGCATCCTCACAAGCGACGGAAAGGTAAAGGGTCAGGGTGAAGTGACGATGACAATGATAGTATCAAAGGACGATTACGTCTACACTAAGGATTACACCATAGTTGTGGAGGCAGAAGCAGAGAAGGACGCTGACGTTTATTTCCCTGAGTCGATGGAGAAGAACACCTCAGCAGCCTGGTGGACCAACTTCTCAAAGGACTATTACACTCTCAAGAAGGGCAGCAAGGCAGAGTTTAAGTTCTATAACTACAGCAACAAGGTGGCAAACTGGAACAACTGGTGCCTCGTGGCTGCCAACGCTGAGCGTGGTGCTGAGGGATATGGCGAGCACTTCGTTCTCCGTAACGACAACTACGGATGGTTCACAGTTGCTGGTGGCAATACTAATGAAAACTCATCCAACGTTGAGTTTACCCTCCAGAGCGAATACAACTGGGACACATTCCTTGACGATATGGACGGTTCGTTAGTGGATATGAACGTAGAGTTCACCGGCAATGTGGTGAAGATGACATCCACCATCACCACTACCACAAAGAAGGTCTACAACTATTCGTTCAGCATGAAGCTTACACAGCCTGAGGACAAGGTGGTATTGTTCTTCGTTAACGAAGGTTCGTACATCGACGGATCAAGCTTAGCCACTGGCATCAACTCTCCGTACGTCATCACCAAGAAGGCTGAGGGCAACGGCAAGTGGTATAATCTGAACGGTCAGCAGGTGGACAGCTCATACAAGGGCATCGTCATTGTGAACGGACGCAAGTTCGTTAATAAGTAAAAACATTCATAAGAGATACTCTATTAAATATGAATCTCAAGAAATACATCTATGGAGCAGTGGTTCTTGCCACTGCCCCATTCTTTAATACGGCTCAGGCAAGCGCCCAGACGGATCCTCTCGCTGTCGATACGCCAATGGTGCACGACCCCGTGATGGCTTTCGAGGACGGTCAGTATTATCTCTACTGCACCGGACACGGCATCACACAGATGACATCCTCGGACCGCCGCCACTGGACCATCAAACCTGAAGGCTTACTGACGGAAGGCAAGATACCGGCATGGACCCGCGACAGCGTTCCGGGATTTGAGACTCACATTTGGGCTCCCGACGTCATCAAGTATCGCGGCAAGTGGTATATGGCTTACTCTTGCTCCACATTCGGCAAGAATACGTCAGCTATAGGATTGCTTAGCAATACGTCGCTCGCCAATGCGGACGGATGGAAGGATGAGGGTTGCATCGTGGCTTCAAAGGGAGACCGCGACAACTGGAACGCCATCGACCCTAACTTCATCGTTGACAAGAATGGCAAGGCTTGGATGACGTGGGGATCGTTCTGGGACGGCATCCAGCTCATACAGCTCGACCGTTCCTTACACGTAAAGCGTGGCGCCAAGCCCGTTACCATAGCAAGACGACATGCCGTGGGCGACACCACTGCCGAACCTAATCCTACATCAGAGTTTGCCGGCACCAATGCCATCGAGGCTCCCTTCATAATGCAGCACGACGGATATTATTATCTGTTCGTAAGCTGGGACTACTGCTGCCGCGGCGCAAAGAGCAACTACCGTGTGGCAGTGGGAAGAAGCAAGAAAGTGGCAGGTCCTTACCTCGACCGCAACGGCAAGGATATGCGTGATGGTGGCGGCAACATCTTCCTTGAAGGCGACAAGCGTGAGTTTGAGGCAGCAGGACACTGCGCAGCTTACTCATTCGCAGACGGCGACTGGTTTATTTGCCACGGCTACAGCATGCAGAAGAACGGCGCCCCGCTGCTCATACAGAAGAAAATCAGTTGGACTGCCGACGGTTGGCCAACTCTTTAACACTCAACCATTCCATAAACAACAAAAGATAAAAGAAAAAAATGAAGCCAAATAACATTCTCCTCTCGGCGTTGCTTGCCTCTGCTTTGACGGCAAACGCCCAAGTGAAGATAAACGTTGATGTCGCCAATCCCGGCGTTAAGGTGTCGCCTAATCTCTACGGCATCTTCTTCGAGGACATCAATCATGCTGCGGACGGCGGTCTCTACGCCGAGCTTATCAGCAATCGTTCGTTCGAGGACAGCGACAACGCCACTCCCACATGGCGCACAAAGGCTGCAGACGGAGCCACCATCTCTACGCAACTCGTCAGCAAGGCTCTGCTCAACAACGCCCAGGGAAAGGCTCTTCAGATAAACGTCGCTGCACGTCAGAACGCCACTGCCTCTCTCGTCAACGAGGGTTTCTGGGGCATCAATGCCGTGCAGGGCAGAACTTACAAGTTGTCTCTCTGGGCTAAAGGCAATTACAAGGGCGGCGTTAAGGCTCGCCTCATCAGCGCCGACGGCAAGAGCGTGTATGCCGAGACAGCCGTGGACGCTAAGATGGGAAAGAAGTGGAGCAAGTTCACTGCCTCTCTTACAGCCAAAGCCAACGACCCTAAAGCTCAGTTCGAGCTGGTCTTCGACGGCAAGGGCACCATCACACTGGACGTCGTCAGCCTCTTCCCGCCTACATTCATGAATCGCAAGAACGGTCTGCGCCCCGACCTTGCACAGCTTCTCTATAACATCCGTCCCAAGTTCGTGCGCTTCCCCGGCGGTTGCTACGTGGAAGGACAGGAGTCGCCTGAGAACGCTTTCCATTGGGAGAAGACCATCGGTCCCATCGAAGAACGTCCGGGACACAAGAACGTCAACTGGCGTTATCGCACAAGCGACGGCATGGGATTTGACGAATACCTGCAGCTTGCCGAGGACCTCAACGCCAAACCGCTCTACGTGGTGAACGTTGGACTGTGGCACGGTGGCATGACTCCCGTGGACAGCATCCAGCCTTGGATTGACGAATGTATGAACGCTTTGGAGTATGCCAATGGTCCTGTCACAAGCAAGTACGGAGCGCTGCGTGCAAAGAACGGTCATCCCGAACCTTACAACATCGAGTATCTCGAGATTGGCAATGAGAACAACCAGCCCGACCCTGCCCTTCAGAGCGACCATTACTATGAGCGCTTCAAGAAGTTTAAGGATGCTGTCCTCGCCAAGTATCCCAACATGCACCTCATCGGCAACGTAGTGGCATGGGGTGATGACAATCCCACATGGGACAGCAATGAGAGCGTGGAACTGCTCGACGAGCATTACTATCGCAATCCGGCTTGGTTTGCCGAGAACTTCCGCAAGTACGACGGTTACGACCGTAAGGGATCTGAGATTTACGTCGGCGAGTATGCCGTTACACAGGGCTTCGGCAATATGGGATCTCTTGATGCCGCTCTCGGCGAGGCTGTCTATATGATGGGCATCGAGAACAACAGCGACATCGTTACGATGGCATCATACGCTCCTATCTTCGCCAACCTCAACGACCGTATGTGGGCACCTGACATGATTCAGTTCACGTCCGACCGTGTGTTAGGCACACCGTCTTACTACGTTCAGAACCTCATGGCTAACAACGTGGGCACTCGTGTGCTCAACGTAAAGCAGGACAATCCTTATTCTTACGGAGAGTCGCAGGTCAAGCCGGCTGTATGCCGCGTGGGTATGGGCACATGGGCTACGCAGGCTTCATTCGAAGACAAGGGCTACACAGATGCTGAGGGCAAGGCTCTGCCTATGACTCTGCAGGAACTTCCCACTAACGTTAACGGCGACTGGAAGGTTGACGGTGGCATCATCAAGCAGACGTCCAATGGCGAGAGCTGCATACGTCTCAACCCCGGTGAGATTACTGCTGACGGCTACATATATAAGGTAAGAGCACGCAAGGACTCAGGCAACGAGGGCTTCATGCTTATCTTCAATTACGTGGACGACAAGAACTACTGCTGGCTCAACCTTGGCGGATGGAACAACACGCAGCACGGCATCGAGCAGATTGTCGGCGGCGCAAAGGGTCAGGTTGCCACTGTCTCAGGAACCATTGAGACGGGTCGCTGGTACGACATCGAGCTGAAGGTCGTTGGCGATAGTGTATATGCAAGTCTTGACGGCAAGCAGATATTCGCCACAAAGCTCCGCGCCAATACGCTGCCCGGCGTATTCTCTACTGCCACTCTCGACGAAAATACCGGCGAGGTTATCCTTAAGGTTGCCAACACAAGCAGCGAGAACACCACAGCCGAAATCTGTCTACATGGCAAGACCATCAAGGGCGCCAAGCTAATCCGCCTCACAGCCAAGAACGGTCAGGAAGAAAACACCATAGACAACCCCACAAACGTCCACCCCACCGAGACGTTTGTTACCACTTCTTCTGATGGCGGCGTAGTGGAGATTCCGGCTAACTCGCTGAATATCTTCCGCCTTAAATAAGAATGTAACACGCTATTCTTATAATAAGAAAAAAAAACAAACAAGTTACTCCTTGAAAGGCAAAAGCATTAAAACTGTTAATGTTTTTGTCCTTTTAAGGAGTTTTTTTTATGATATATCACACTTAAGTCATTAACATAATATAACAATATTACTTTTAAAAAACTACATGCAAAAGCATTGTAATTATTGCATTTTTTATAATTCTGTAGTCAGAATATGTTGGGATTAAGCATTATTCTTCAACGAATTAACATAAATTGAGTCAGGATTACAAACGATTTCCCGGTAAGTGAAATATCTTATAGTGATAATTACAATGATTTCATGCTTCGCTATGGACACGGTAGCTCAGGTTAAGACCACTGACAGCACCTTTGTCCGAAATTCGCGTCCCATCCAATTTATTGTAAACAGAATGAACATCAGCAATCAAGACAGGAAGTGGATTACAGAAGTCCTTATTCCTCAACTTGAAGCGTTGGGCGATAGAGGCATTGTGCTTGGACGTGCCACGGCATCACCTGAAGGTCCATACGACAACAACTGTCGTCTGGCGAAGGGACGCCGTGCCTCTGTGGACAGACTGCTCGGCAGCTACGGCATCAGCAAGGACCGCATACGCTATGATGTAGTGCCCGAAGACTACGCCCTCCTTCATACACTGATGCGCATCGGCAAGGATAAGAGATTTCATGAGGTAGACTCGCTGATGAACCGTTATGGCGACAACACCGCTCGCCTTAAAGAGGCGATGAAGCGGTATGACGGCGGCAAGCTCTGGCGTTACGTGCTCAAGGAGTATTATCCCGTATTGCGTGCCGTGCGAATAATGGCGATAGACAAGCGACAGCTTCTTGGTCTGGATAACGACAGTCTGATGTCACAGCCTTTGGCTATGATGCCGTCAACAGTCCAGAATAATGTTAAGCTTAACATTCCCGCTTTTACATACAGCGACTACACGGCTCTGCCACGCCGCGAGCTATTGAGCGTTAAGACCAATCTGCTCCTCGACTTCGCTTACATGCCCGGTTACGACCGCTTCTGCCCCATTCCCAATATGGCGATAGAGTATTATCCGCTTCACGGTCACTTCACGTACGGAGCCAGTTTCGACGGTCCGTGGTGGCAGCACTACGATGATCACAAGTATTTCCAGTTGCGCAATTATCAGCTCCACACCCGCTATTATCTGCGAAGCGGCGACATTCGTGAGCGACCGTTGGGACAAGGAGCTGCTTTCAAGGGACTCTACTTCAGCCTTTACGCGCACGCCTACCTATATAATATATGCTTCGGAGAGAAGCGCGGATGGGAAGGCGAAGGTTGGGGCGCTGGCATGGGCATAGGATATGTGATGCCGTTGGGACGTTCTGAACATTGGCGACTGGAGTTCGGCTTGCAGGCTGGATATCTCCACACGCTCTACGATCCCTATCAATGGAAGTGCCCTGTCGACCCCGACACGGACACAGAGCAATATTACTATAAATGGTACGGCGATGCCAAGGACTTCCGCAAGAGACAGCATCGTTATTCTTGGTTGGGACCCACCCGACTGGAGATAACGCTTAGTTACGACTTGCTCTACAGACGGAACATTAAGAAGAAATAAGGTAATGATGATTAATAGGATAATGGCTATATGCCTCGTCGTTTCGTGTCTCGCAACAACAAGTTGCGAGCGCGAACCGATGCTTCATCTTCATCAAGGAGGAAAAGATATTGATATGCAGATTCCTGCCGTCGATCTCAATCTGAAGGTCGTATGGAACTATCTGTTCAAGTACGACGTCGAATATGACTGGCAGGCGGAATGGACGTACGGTTGGGACGATACAGACATCTCGATGTTCGGTCCAATCGGATATACGGAACCTCATGCCTTCGAGGTGCGACGCTATTTCACCGGCAGCACGCAGTACGGCACCCACCGCTCTCCTTACAAGCACACCATCAGCGGCAACTCAATCTACGCCAAGTACGACTTCGGCTTTTGGGACATCCTTGCATGGAACTACATCGACACTCCCGACGGCGTGCAGAGTGTGCGCATTGACGAGACTTCCACGTACGACTATGTCACGGCATACACAGGACAGACCATGAATCCGTCTTCATATAACGCGCCACACTTTACCCACTCATTCTATCAGCCGGAGGAACTCTTCTCCAGTTACGAAAAGGGCATTGACATCAACAAGAATCTGGACGGATTCGTCTTCGATGAGGAGCGCAACTGCTGGGTACGTACGCTCGAAACACAACTCCAGCCCCTAACTTATATATATTTAGTGCAAGTGATTCTCCATCATAACAACCGCAACGGCAGGAAGGTTACCTCCATCGACGGCAACGCCAACCTCAGCGGTATGGCTCGTTCCGTCAATGTCAATACGGGCGTGACCGGAACTGACGCCATCACCGTAAACTTCTACATGCGAATGAAGCAGGACGTGACGGACAAGAAGGGCGAGACGGTGGACGTGATAGGTGGCAAGGCGCTGACCTTCGGCATGCCTAAGCTCAATCCATACAAGCTCGACACACGTTCTTACCTTGAGTCGTTGGAGAAGGTGGCAGAGGCAGACCTCAACAACCGACACTACGTGGACGTGAAGATGCAGTTCTATAACGGTAAGGACTCAACCATCGTCTTCGACGTCACCGACCAAGTGCGCCGGCTCTATCGTGGTGGCGTCATAACCGTGGAGCTTGACATGGACAAAGTACCCATTCCTAACCGCTCTGGTGGTTCCGGCTTTGATGCCGTAGTGGAAGACTTCGAGGAGAAGCAATGGGAATTTGATATGTAACAGCATATATATGTATTCAAGATTTTAATAAACAAAACAATACAAACTATTATTTATTTAAAGATTATGAACAAGTATTTTCTTTATGCCGCTTCAGTATTGGCGCTCGCCAGCTGCTCAAGCGACGACTTCTTGGGTGAGAACTCAGGAAACGTACAAAATGCTGCTAACTCAGTGATTAACTTCGGAGGAGAGACTGGTAAGATTACACGTGCTGCTGACGGCACAAGCGTTGGTGCTACTGCCGCCGATCTCCTTGGTGGAAAATTCTATGTACTGGGTACAAAGGGTTCACTCCCCAAAACTAATCCCACAGAAACTATTGTATTCGACAACTATCAGGTTAACTGGGAAGGAAACACAGCTGGCACAACAGCTGACAACACTAACGACTGGAAATATGTAGGTATAACTCCTACTGGTCTTCATGCAGGAGATAAAGAAATTACAGCGCAGTCTATCAAGTTTTGGGACTACAGCCAGCCGCACTATGACTTCATCGCTTACTCTGTTGGAAGCAATATTCTTGCAACATCAGGCGATCCAGTAGACGGCACAATTGTTGGTACTGCCATCAAGACACCAAAGGCTAACACAGTAAAGGCTGAAGACTATCTTTCTTATTCTCTCACAGGTAAAAAAATCACAGACCTCCAGAAGTGCTATTACACCGACGTTACTCCTGTAGAAAAAGCTGATTACCAAAAGCCAGTGAAATTCACATTCAAGAATCTCACAGCAAAAGTGCGTGTAGCTTTCTACGAGACAATTCCTGGATATACTGTAAGCGGCATTGAGTTCTATGACAACGGTACAGACAAGAAAGATAACCTTACCGGTAAAGACGAAGCAGTCCTCTATACAACCAATGAAACCAAGTTGTCTACTAATGGTACCATCAACGTTACATATCCTAAGGTTGGTAGCGACAACGCAAACGATGCTGCATTCAACAAAGCTTTTGTCAGCATTGTAACTGGCACTGATGACCAGACTACAAAGCTTGGTCTTGGCACAGTAAACTACAATGATAAGAAAGTTCTCAACGACAACGCTAAGGATGCAAATATGGCTGGAAAGAAGGAAAACAGCTACTTCACTGCCGTCCTCCCTGCAGAAGGTCATGCTCTCACTCTTCGCCTTAACTACACCCTTACATCTACCGATGGTTCTGGCGAGAAGATAAAGGTATATGGCGCAACAGCTGTTATTCCTGCTTCTTACACAGCATGGCAGCCTAACTATGCCTATACATACATCTTTAAGATTTCAGACAACACCAATGGTGCAACAAGCAAAGAGGATGGTACACCAGAGGGTCTCTTCCCCATCACTTTCGACGCTGTCGTAGCTGACGTTGATAATGCAGACTTTAGCCATGAGTCAATCACAACAGTGGCTACACCTTCTGTAACAACTTACGCATTCAACAGCCACGATAAGAAGGTTATCAAGGCTTATGGCGTAGGTAATGAGTATCCTGCTGCTACAACTACAGACATCTACTTCAGCGTTAGCGAAGATGGAAAGACTATGAACGACCTTAACTCTAAGGGACAGCTTTACAGTGTAAGCAAAGCTGACGCAACTGAGGCTACCGTTATTGATGCTCTGCAGATCAGAGCATCAGAGGATGAGAATACAGTTAAAGGTCGTAACGATATTGTCCTGACAAAAGTTGGAACTACAATTGTCAATGAAATTCCTAAAGAAGACGGAAAGACAATTAAGGTTGGTGATAACACTACTGCTAAGTTCACAGCTTCAGAAACTGCAACAACATACGCTTATGTATATCTGAAGGAAGCAGGAAAATCATCTGCTATCTATACAGCAATTACTATTGGAGAGGGTACTACAATAATAGCTGGTGAGGATGAGTATTACGAGAATCCTTCTGGCAATACAGCTGTTGCAAACGGCACAACTCTTACTGTAGGCACAACATACTACAAGAAGTATACTAACAACAATAACGTCTATGGTGTAAAGGTTGTTAAGACATACAAATAATTGAATATACAATAGGCACAAAGCCTTAAAACACTTAATCGCCGAGGGTGCATCAATCCAAGATATTGACGCACCCTCGACATCGCATTTTTAATAACCACAAGAAGTCATGCTTTCATCACGCATTCTTTCTTTGTTGCTTTGCTTTTCATTATGCCTTTGCTTCTCCTGCTCTCCATCGGCGCAGGACGACCCCGTCGTGCCCAATCCTGACGCGCCAACAACGAGCATTGCCTTTAGCAGCAATAACAGCAAATGGCAGGATGAGCAGACAACACGAGGTGCCGGCAACGGCCTCGAAACACTTTTCACTTCGTTCCGCGTCTGGGGATACAAGACCACATCAGACGTTTCCGCCTTATCGTCTTCACAGATTGTGATGGACGGCTATAAGGTTATTTTCACTCAGGGCAGCGCGGGCAACACCGCCTCCAACACTGCCGACTGGGAATACGTGGGCATCGAAAACCCGATGCTCTCCATACCGCAAACCATAAAATACTGGGACCATTCAGCCACAAGCTATCGCTTCTTCGCTTACAGTCCCTTCCGTTCCGACGTCATCGTCACCACCCCGACTGCCGCTGACCCCAACGTCAGCCTCTCCTTTCCCTTTGAATATTCCGATGCTGCCACAGCCACATCGTCCCCATACGCCAGCCGTCTCTGGCTTGCCACCCCATCCTCCAACAGCACATCAGCCTCATCGCCCGCTTACGGATCGTGCGTGACGCTCACCTTCGCCCCCATTATCGCCAAGGTGCGCTTCCGCTTCATTTATCCTAACGGCACGAAGAGTGTCACAATGAGGAACATACTGTTCAGCGACAGCCGCTTCCTTGACGACGCGTCCAAGGCAGACACCCCTCTCCGTGGCACCATCACCGCCACCTATCCCCTCACCGGCATACCGTCAAGCCAGCAGCCCGTCATCACGATGGCGCCCGCATCAACCGATGCCACTGGTCAGCTCCTCATCACCGTCCCCTATGAGGAGCCGTCGGACGCTGTCCACATCCTCAAAGACCCCACCCTCTACCAGAAATGGTATTACGTGCCGCCCCTCGCCAACATCCCCTACGAGCAGGGCGCTTACACTATAACCGCCAACATCAGCGGCAAGAAAGTGTCTGCCACCGTTCCAGCGCAGTATATGCAGTGGAAGGCAGGCTGCCAATACACATACATCTTCAAGTTGTCTGACGTTGGCGACAACATCACCTTCGCCGACCTGCAAGTGGAGCAATGGCTCCCCGGTGCCGAAATCAAGAACAACGGCAACGGCACGCAGGAATGGTAAGAAACACATATATATAATACAAGCATGAAGCATCTAAGTTCCATAGCAGCTATTATCTCCCTCGCAAGTCTCAGTGCTTGCGATTCTTCCGACATGCCCATTCAACATGCCGACAGCTACGGCTACATCACCTTCTCCGCACAATCGCAGAAGATTCTCACCCGCACCAATCCCTACGAAGCATACAGTCCTGAGCGCCATCCTGCAACGATGGGTGTTTTCGGCTATCAGGACAACGAAGCCGCCGAACCTATCTTCCGCAACGAGACTGCCACGTACAATGCTTCCACGCAGAGTTGGCCTACGACGACGCCGAAGCGATGGGCTGATTATCCCAACGCTTCCTCATTCAACTTCTTTGCATACATGCCTCATACAGAAGGGGCAACGCTGAAAAGGACTCTCAACGGCACCGGCATTCTCTCCTTCCCTTTCTCTATGGAGAACGCCACATCGCCCGTAATCTTCGACACTAAGGCAGCGCCCATCATCTGCGCTCTCCCCATCAGCAAGGGAGCGATAACCACGGAGAATGAAGACCGCGTCATCAATCTGAAGTTCGACCAGACCCTTACCGGCTACAGCCTGTCCTTCAGACTTGACACAAAGATGAACGCCATCCGACATTTCCGCATACATAGCGTAACGCTCTCTGGCAATCTCGCCACATCGTGCACCATCACACGATCTTACACGTGGAACAACGCCTCTAACAGCTGGAACGCTTCAGACATAGGATGGTCTGACGTGCATCGCGCACCATTCGTCGATACGCCTATCCCCTACAAGGGCTACGGCAGCGAGACTTACGACGATGCCACGCAGACTGCCATCGTCACCTCTGCCGGCTATACGCAATGGGGCTCTGACTTCTTCACCATCCCCGACGCTGACTTCACTCCCAAAATAAAAGTGACGTACGACGTGGAGATGATAGCCGAGGACGGCAAGACGGTGGTGACACGAAAGAACGCCACCTCAGTGATAACCCTTAACAAGGACAACTTCGGCAACCTCACAACGGGCAAGACAGCAATGATAAATCCCATCCGCATCCTCATACAGCCGCGCTATCTGTATGTGCTGGCAGACCAGGATGCCTATACGGGACATCTGCTGATAGATTGATTTAGGACATAGCAAACAGTTAAACTTCAATTTAAAGACTTGAATATGAGCGTATATCCCTCAAACTGCATATATCGTAAACTTTTCTTCTTACTCACCTTCCTGCTTGTCAGCGCCCAGATGGTGTTGGCGCAGCAGGACACCACAGCCGATGCCGAACAAAAAGTGTATGGCAACGTGTATGACGGCACGCCCTACTATGCCGACAGCTATGAGTCAGGCGACGGCTCTAAGGACAAGCCGTACCTTATCAGCAACGACATGCAGCTGGCTAAGCTTGCACACGACGTCAACAACGGCGTGTCTTTCTCCGGCAAATACTTCAAGCTTACTAAGGACATCGACCTTAGCAAGGCGTTGTGGACTCCTATCGGCTCATGGAATCCAAAGACACCTAATTTCTTTGCCGGTAAGTTTGACGGCGACGGCCATAAGATAAGCAACATGCACATCTGCTGGACCAATGCAGACGGTCAGGAGGCTTCATGGGGTCTCTTCTCACGTCTTGCAGGATCAGCTGCCAACGAAGCTGGCTTCGCCAGCGTCACCAACCTGGTAATCGAGAAAGCCTGCGTGGAGAAGACGAAGGGTTATCGCCCCGTGGGCACCGGTACCATAAAGCTTGGCGTCGTAGCCGCCGACCTTACCAAGAACGCCGAGATAAGCAACATCATCATACGCAACTCAAAGGTTACGGACAACGAGGAAGCGTATGACGCTAACAGCGTATACCGTATAGGCGGTATCGTGGGCTACATCAACGGCGGTTATCACCGCATCTTCAACATCTCTGCCGACGTAAGCATGAATATGCACAAGAACGCTACATGCAAGAAAGCTGTAACCATATCTGGCGGTATTGGTTGTGCCACCAGCTTCTCGACCAACTCTTACACCATTCTCCCCACCAACATCTATGTGCATGGTCCGGGCATCATAACAAACGGCAGCAACATCAAGGGAAGCGTCATTGCTTTCTATGGCAGCTCGTACCAGAAGAATTTTCCAGCATCCAATAAGGCTACATTATATTACTCTCATGCCAATGCTGTATCCGGCTCTACCAACTACAGCGACGGAACGGAGCACGAACCCACCGACACCGACCCCACAACGGGCAAGACGTTCTTCAAGACCTTTACCGAAATAGCCAATGCTTACATCAACGACAAGAAGCTCGACCGCAAGCCTTGGGCTTACTCTGCTACGTCCAACAGCTTCGCTTTCAGCTCCATAGCTCTGAAGATGGAGCGTGGCAAGGAGGACGTGCTCACCGTCGTTGACGAAGAAGGAAAAACTATGACTGACGTTTACGACTGGTATGTGTCGCACGGCAATGCTGAGCCGGTGAAGGTAAACACCGACAAGCTCAATACCTTCACCCTTCCCCGTCAGACATACGCACAGTCTGTGTATGCCACCGACGGCAACTCCACCACCAATACTCTCATCGTCAACCCCATCACGCTTACGGCAAGTCTTACGACAAGCAAGCGTGACTTCACCGTCAACGTCACCAACGACTCCGAGGAAGGTCTCACTAACGACGAGCTTGGGCTGGACATCACCTACGAATGGTATAACGGTACGGAGCGCCTGACCTCTATCCCCACTTGGCAGAACATCGTAACGCGCCCTACGGACAGTTCCAAAGGACGCAAGTATTACTGTAAGGTTACGGTTAAGAGCGGTTCATCAGTATTGCTTGAGAAATACGTGAGTGCCTCGGTGGTGGTTTTTCTGTGCCCTGCCGATTTCACCACAACCGACGGCAAGACCTACAAGAAAGGCGAAGACAATCTTAAGGACGACTCATGGGGCTACACTTCCGACAAGCCTATGCTTACATGGAAGGGAGCCTACAGCAAGCTGTCAGCCAAAGGTTCGTGGGACGAGAACACCATCGTCCTTATGGGTACCAGTTCTTCTACTGTCACCCAAGACGGTTTCTGCCTCACTCAAAACTATAAAGGCGAGAACCTTCTTACCTACAGCGATTGGGCAAATGCAAAGCGCAACAATCCCCAGCTCTTCCGCAATACCACCATCACGGGCAAGTGGGACAAGGACTACGAAGGCAAGATAGAGATTATGGGAGCGTCAAGAGGTCTGCCCATCTGGGGAGACACCCGCTTCGAGAACCTTACCTTCGCCATGAAAGGCGGCGACAACTATAAAATCATCTACTGCCAGTATAACAACATCCTCATGGATGAGGGCATCCGCATGACGGGATTCAGCCATAACTCACCCGACTACGGCACCATCGACGGCGCCGTGACCAACGCCCTGCACATCTTCGGCGGCATCAACAACGACGGCCGCTTCTATCCGCTCAACAATGCGGACAGCATCGCAGCCTATAACAAGTCGATGCCTCATGGCAAGGAGGGATTCAGCATCAGCGTCAAGTCCGGATTCTATTCCTGTATCAGTGCCGGAGGTCGTCAATCTGTCACCCTCGTAAACGACGCACCTGCCAAGCAGAACGGCATTATGGGTACGCCCCAACAGCCCGTGAAGTGCACCATCGACATCGACATTGACCGTGAATGGAACGACCTCCACAACGAGCAACGTGTGGTGACGATGAACGACAGCACAAAGAGGCTGAGCGCCAACGACTATGACGCCGGCGTCATTCTTGCCGGCAACCACGAGGGCGCCATGTATGCCGACGTCGACATCATCATCAGAAGCGGCAAGGTGGCTCGTGTTGTCAACGGTACATTAGGTGCTCAGACCGAACTGACTCTGCCTTACCGTGACAAGACATACAACGTGCCCTGCAATACGTTCATGGGAAGAGCCAACATCACACTCGACCCGTCGTCGTCCGTAAACAACAAGGACGAATACACCGACAAGCGTATCATCGTAACCGAGCTTTACGGTGGCAGTACCGGTCGTGGACATACGGGCAACGTGGTTGTCAACAATCCCTTCTACGGCATCAGCACCGTCACCATCAACGGCGGCACCTTCGAGATTCTGCCTGAAGAAAACAAGAAGAATGACAACATTCTCTGCGGCATCTTCGGAGCCGGTGCGGGCGGTATGAACGGCATCGGATATGGCGACGACGCTGCCGACACCCACACGCCAGACGATCGCATTCCTTACTGGAACGACTCCAAGAACGTGATGCTCTACGGACCGTACGCCACAGCCAAAGACCGTCTGGTAAGCTATCATTGCTACAATGCTGACACTCAGGACTTCACCGAGGTAAGTCCTACGGACACACGCTCCGAAATTGTCATCAATGGTGGCGAGTTCGGTTACGCTTCCGGTCCCATCGACGGCATCTACGGTGGCGGCAGCGGATTTATGAGCAAGAGTCTGTGGACCAAGAGTGCAGCCACACCGAGCCAGTTCGGCGGCAACGTGTATGGCAACGGCAATAAAACGGACGTCGTGACATCGCTGACCATTAATGGCGGCGAGTTTTATTGCCAAAAGGGTGTGTTCGCTGGCGGACGCGGTACCGACTATTTTTTCTCCACTAACGCTTACGGCGGCAACAGCAACAACGGCAACTATAAGTATAAGGAATTAGGCAAGACCTACGGCAACGTGAAGCTAACCATTAATGGCGGCATCTTCCATTGCCCTGTCTTCGGCGGCGGCTACGGCGTGGCAGACGCCAAGCAACGCAATCCTGACAACATTGAGACCCTCTCACGCATTGAGACCCTCTCACGCATGGCTCGCGTATATGGCAAGTCTGACGTGAACATCCAGGGCGGCGTCTTCTTTAATAATGTATACGGTGGCGGCGACATGGCTGTGGTGGAGAACCGCGGCGGCGATGCCACCAACGTCGTTATCGGCAACAATGCTGACATTCGCGGCTCCGTATTCGCAGGAGGCAACGGTCGTCGTCTTCGTCCTTCCACACAGACATTCGCCGCGAACGACAGCCTGACGCAACATCCTGACTCAGTGGGCTTGGTCATAGGCAATGCCAACGTCAGCCTCATCGGGTCAGCCGAACAGGCACCTTACGTGTATGGCGACATCTTCGGTGGCGGCAATCTGGCTCAGGTCAGCGCCGACACCTACGTCAGCATCTACGCCGGAAACATAGCTGGTCAGCTTTTCGGCGGCGGCAATGGCGATATCAACGGCAACATCAACGGCAACACCGTAACCTCCGCCGACGTTCTCGGCAACACCAACGTGATGCTGGCGCAGGACGAAGGCAGTATGAGCGACGAGGGCGGACACAATGAGAATAACGAGTTCTCCATCAATGTGATATGGAACCGCAAGTGGGATGCCACGAATAACCTCTTCTACGTCTGGGACTCTGACATCAAGGACTCCCAGGACGAGCCTGAAATTGAGGGAGCCGTGTACAAGAAAGACGAGTTCTTCGCCAACGGCAAGTTCCTCAATCCTCATAACATCTACGGCGGAGGCAACCTTGCCTGCAACGTAGCAGGAAAAGCCACCGTTCTCGTACAGAAGGGAACGACTCCCTACGATCTGCTCACGACAGACGAATGGAAGCAGGCTTATACGGACAACGACAATCCTCACTTCAGCGTATTCGGCGGCGGTTACGGTCAGCTGACGAAGGTCGGAAGCACCGATGTTACCGTCAACGTAGACGGCGACTACGGCAAATACGACACGGAGGTGGACGATAATTATCAGATGGCGCCGCCTAAGATTTCCGAAAGTGGCACTTTCGCGACTCACTCCGAACGATACACACACTCACATCGAACGATACACACACTCACATCGAACGAAGTAAGCACTCACATCGAACGAAGCACAACAACTATATTGCCGGTTTTCGACAACTCTATGGGCATTCCTAACTTTACAGTATGGGGCGTTTTGGGAGGCGGTTATGCAGGTACGGTGGCTGACAGCACCAAGGTGACGGTGAACGGCAAGACATTCGTCCATCGTGTGTTCGGCGGTGGTTTCGGCGACCCTGCGTCCACCAAGGACAACACCACGGGACAGATTGGCGGCAAGACGGAGGTGTATTTGTGCGGCGCACGCATACACGGCGACGTGTTTGGCGGTGGCGCCGGTCTGAAACCCACGACTCATTCTTCCGACCACTTCGTCAATGTGGCTCGCGTCATTGGCACCACCAAGGTGGAAATCTCTGACGATGCCAAGATTTACGGCAATGTGTATGGCGGTGGCGACAATGCCAACGTGGGCGAGTACGTCTCTGCTAAGCCTTCCACATATTACTCTACCGACTCGCTTCGCAGCATCACAACTCTCAATCAGACCGACGGCACCTTCGTAAGCTACGAGGCTAAGGGCTATCGTTCGTTCGTCAACATCTGTGGCGGCACCGTCTTCGGCGAGGTGTATGGTGGTGGCAAGGGTCTGACGAAAGCAGAGGCTGACCATTATTATAATGTAGGACGCATCAACGGCAATACGCTCGTACACATCACCGACAGCAAGCCCGGCAACTATACTGACAAGGACAACATCGTGCCCTACGTATGGAACAACGTCTACGGCGGCTGTGCTTACGGCACGGTTGACGGCAATACGCTCGTACACGTCGAGGGCGGCATGCTCGGCAACAGCGTCTTCGGCGGCGGATATGGCAACGTGCGTGTGGAGAACGTGCAGAATCCTGCTGACGAGGTGCTCGGACGCAAGGACACAGACGACAATGGCACCTACGCCAACATCCTCGGCAACACGAAGGTGCAGATGGACGGCGGCACATGGATATGGAACCGCAAGGCAGACCAGAAAGGCAACATCACCACATGGACCTCGGCAGACGCTGACAGCAAACGCGTATGCAACAACAAAGAAGAGTTTATGCGTCTCGTCCTTACAATGGTTGCTGCCCAATCGCTTGACAGCATCACCGATACTGCAACCAAAGAGGTAATAAACCGAATCAGGAACGACAAGAACACGAGTCTCTTCTTCGATTTGGACAGACGTATGTTCGCCAACCATCATAACATCTTCGGCGGCGGCAACCGTGCCTGCAAGGTGGGCACGACGGGAGACAACAACACGGGCAAGGCCGTGGTCATCGTCAATCATTCGCCCCTTGAAGACATAAAGGACTCGAAGGGAAAGACCGTCAGCATGTTCGACATCACCTCGCTTCAAGGCATGTGCTGGTACTTATGCTGTTCGGATGCCTCACGCCCGCAGTTCTCTGTGTTCGGCGCAGGATATGGCGCCAATACAGAGGTAGGCAAGACGGAGGTTTATGCACAGCCCGGAACAAAGGTTGACAACGAAGGCGTTCTGACCATAGACGGCATCAAGTATCGCTATCTCTGTCAGAACAAGGACTTTCAGACATATCTGAATCTGGAGTTTTCCATGCTTGATGACTTCAAGAAAGTGTCGAAGGAAGAAAAGATGCTCTATTACGGCAGCTATGACGGCAGCGACGACGACCCTAACACGTTCAGACGCTATCACGCCAGCCGTCTGGCATGGATGACAGGCGCAAGCGGACTGACATTGCTTCAGATAAACGGCGGTGGCTTTGCCGGCTATGTCAGCGGCGACACATACGTAGAGACCGACTGCCAGCTCACAGCGCATGACATCTACGGAGCCGGTCTGGGCGCCCTTCCTTACGGCGACTATGCAGACGGCAGCGCCTATGACTTCGGTAAGGTTAAGGGCAAGTCCAAGGTTTTCGTCAAGGCTGGCGTCATCGAAGGCAACATCTATGGAGGCGGAGCCGGCGTAGAGTCGGCATGGAAGAACGGCGCTTACGTCGACTTCCCCAACATGGCTCGTGTGGAGAATACGGAGGTGCATATTTACGGCAAGATGTTCACTTACAATGACACGAAGAGCCGCATTGACCGTACGTTGGTGTTCGGCAGCGTGTATGGCGGTGGCGACGTGGCTAACGTAGGTTACGAAAAGGCAGACTCAGCCACGTTCTCACGTGACAACTACATCAATCCCTCCAATCGCACCACTCTGGTCAACATCCCTGGCGGCTCTATCATGGACGGCGTGTTCGCAGGAGGCAAGGGACGTATCGCCTCGGAGTGTGCAGACTATAAGACATTGGGCGGCATCTACGGCAACACCTGCCTCATCATTGACCGTCCCGTCATACACTATCCTTACTGGGACGACAAGAAGAAGCAATATCTCTCGCCCTCGGACGACGCCAACATGGCTCATCCTGCGGACGATAACAACAGGGATGTCTATTCCTATTTCACGGAGCGTATCTACGGTGGCTGTCAGAACGGCACCGTCTATGGCAACACTCTAATGACACTCTATTACGGTTCCATCGGACATGGCATCTATGGAGGCGGCTTAGGCAGCTCCAGCACCGCCGACGTGGAGGGCAAGAGCGTGCTTACCACCACGTCAGCCGACGTAACGGGCAACACCAACGTGTTCATCCTCGGCGGCGAAGCCCTTATCCATTCGTACTGGCGACCACGTACCCGCTCATGGGAACCTGCCAGCATCATCGACGGTGTGACTTACTCTCCGCAGTACGACCACGAGAAGCTGAAGTTTAAGATCAATCATAACATCTACGCCGGCGGCAACGTGGCATGTAAGGTGGGTGGCAACACGCACCTCACCATGACGAAGGGTCTGCTCCATAACTACACCGAGCTGATATCGGGAAAAAACGACAAAAACTTCTTTGAAAGCAACGAGTGGAGAGAGATTTACGAGAAGGTGGGCTCGCCCCACTTCTGCGTCTTCGGCGGCGGCTATGGCGACAGCGCCATCGTCGCAGGCGATACTTACGTCAACGTGGATATGGGGAGTCGCGGAAGCAACCACAGCGGCATGGGCGTCGTAGAGGGTGAAGAATACAAGCACTTCCTTAGCGGCTATTCGGTTATGGACATCATGGGTGGCGGCTATTCGGGCAAGGTCTGCGGCGACGCCCACATCATGGGTGGCGGCGGCGTGTTCTGCCGTCGTATGTTCGGCGGCGGCTCGTACAGCTCCGTGCGCTCCACGGACGTGGAAATCAAGGCTGTGGACTGCCATGACGTCTTCGGCGGCGGATTTATGGGCGACGTGCTAAAGGGCACCATGGTGCGCATAGGCACCAACAAACCCGACGCCACGTCGGCGTTAAACAATTCGGACATCTACATCCACGGCAACATTTACGGCGGCAACGACGTGTCGGGATACGTGAACGTGGTGCTCAACAAGGACGGCTACTTCAAGGACAACGGTGGCAAGGGCACCAGCATCCAAATATTCGGCGGCCACATCTATGGCGACGTTTACGGTGCCGGCAACGGCAATTATCTGTACGCCAACGACCTCAACGGCAACAAGAAGGTGACCGTCAACGAGTATTATCCGCTCAATCCCGACGACCCCAAGTCAGAGACCGTACCCCTTGTATATACTGTGCCGATGCGAAGCACAATGCCTTCGCTTGGAGCAGCCACCGATGCGGTTAAGATTGTGAACATCAATTCGTGGCGTCCGCTTACCAACAGGGTGAGCATCGACATCATCGGATCCGCCACGGACACCATCCACATTGACGGCAACGTGTATGGCGGCGGCAATTCGGCTACCGTGCAGAAGGTATTGGCACCCGACGAGGAAGACAGCACAGAGGTTTCGGACGAGATGGTCGGCGACGTAAACGTCAACATAGGCAGCCATGTCCGCATCGGTGGTGTGTTTATGGGATGCAACGGCGACGCTATGTTCGTTACGTCGGAGGACAACGACTACATGAACATGTTCCAGAAGCTTAACGGTGACGTGGACGACCACTCGAAGGAGCTTGACCTTGCCGACTCCATCGACTGGACCAACGACCCTGCCAACATGGACATCAGCACAGTGTATCTGCCTACGGAGAGAAGCAAGCGACCGCTGGTCTATCCGCACCTCATCGACCTCTACTTCCAACCCGTGGAGACCGACATCCAGGGCAGCCTGACATGGAACGGAAGCGTGGACGGCAAGGGTCTTGAGGACTGCATCATCGGCACGTTCTGCTGCGGCGGCAACCGTGGCAACATGAACGTCATGCCTTTGACAGCGGAGGAGGACGACCGCAAGATAGGCAACGTGGTGGACTACGTCTTCCCCGAAGGTCTGACCATCACGGAGAAGATAGTGGGCGGATGTAACAACGCCAACTATGACTATAAGGGCAAGGCGTTCCATGAGGGCGGTTATCTGCTCGGCATCGCACACTCCATCTACCCCTTCATCAACCTCACCATCCGCAACCGCTTCCAGCCTAAGGAGAAAGACGGAGCTTATGTAGGAGGCAGCGTGTATGGCGGCTGCTTCAAGAGCGGCACCATCAGAGGCGACGTCACCATCAATATGCAGACTGACATGCTTGCTGGCAAGGAGAAGAAGAAGCTGGAGAAGTCGAACGAACTGCTCATAAAGGATTCGGAATATTCTTCGCTCAATGTGTACGGCGCAGGCTATGGCATGGAGAGCTACGTATACGGCAACACGGAAATAGTGTTTGGCGATGACGTGAAGTGCTCTGACCCAAAGATGGACGGCGGCAAGTTTCTGCCGTGCGGCGTATCAGCCAACTTCGTATACGGCGGCGGTCAGCAGGGTAATGTCATCGGCGTAACCAATGTGGACATCCTCAACGGCCATGTCTTCCGTGCCGTTACGGGAGGATCGTATTCGGGCTACGTGTTCGGTTCCACTCAGGTGAAGGTGGGCTATCCCACATACTATCATGTCAACTCTGACCACTACGTCAGCGGCAGATACGTGCTCAACCGTACAGACCAGAAGAACCTTCTTTTAGAGAACAACAACGGCACGGAGACATCGCCCACCATCAAGCAGAACATCTATCTGCTTACGGACGAACTGGTGTCGCAGGGCACTTACGAGGACATCGTAGCCATCGACAACGGCAACGGCAAGCGCAAGGAAATAACCGAGGCCAACAAGGACTATTACTTCACGAAAGTCACTCCCGAGAAACCGTCTGTGGGATGGGACAACGTGCATATCAACATTGACGAAGCTGTGTATGGCGGTGGATATTCCATCGCCCAGGGATCGTCTGTCCTTGCCAACAACACCACGGTGCTGAAGTTCACAGACAAGTATAATGCGGACAAAGCCTACACCACCGACGAAGACCTCGAAGAACTGAAGGGTCTGCCGGGAGGTTCGACGGCTGGCTTCGGCGGCAACACGCTCATCCTCATCGGCGACAATAAGGACCATGAGCACATCACCATCTCACGTCAGGAGATGAAGGAGGTGACGCTGCCCGAGGGCACAGACCTCTACGGCTATTACTATAAGCATTACGACAACGACGAGGCAGTGGCTAACGACGTATATACGTATCGCTACATATCGTTGCAGGACAAGTATTTCTATAAAGCCGGAACAACGCCCCCCACAGGAATTAACGGCATCCGTGAGAACGTCTTCTACGAGTATGACAGTGAGGGAGGCATCTTCGGCGACGGCCACCTCTCGTATGCGCAGGGCTTCCGCAGCGCCGACGTGACTGGATATGGCTTTGCCGAACACACCATCGACAATCCGAAGATTCTGAATACCTTCCAGCGTCTGGACATCATCCGCTTAGAGGACAACTGCTTCTCGCTGCTCGGCGCACGCGACTATACCGTCAACGAGATAAACAAGACGCCCTACTCCATCTCTCGTGTGGGCGAAATAAAGATGGTGGCAGACAACATCCGTCTGGACAGCAACGGCAACTTGGAGGCAAAGGCTAAGGCTGACAACGACGAGACGTTCAAGTACAGCCCCAAGGCACGCAACTACATGGGATTCTCCAACAACATCCATTATGTGGGTGCCGTAACGTCAAACGTCAGCTTCGGTAATGAGAAGTGGCACAACCGCAAGGGAGAGCTTGCCTCTGCCACCAACGAGGAGGACAATGCGTTCGCGGGAATGTCTTATCAGGATGTGAAGCAGAAATACATCGACGACTATCACCAGAACAAGGACAAGCAGGACGCTGCCGACCCGTTGGGCGAGTTCCAGAAGCGCAACGACGGTACGGCGAAGAACATGATTGGCATAGCCTCGGGCTACGCCATGAAGATTCAGCTCTGTCAGGACACTTACGACGAGGACTATAAGAAGGTGGTGGAGAAAGAACATTACGGACCGATCTATGGCGTAGTGGAGATGAATCTGATAAATGTCCGTCAGGACGAGGGTGGCGGCTACGTGTATGCCGACAACAATCACTCGCGTCATGAGGGCGATTCGCACAAGGAGGACTTCCTCGAAACCACGGGCAACTTCGTCTTCCCCTATCATGAGGGACGCTACATCGTGGACGACTGTTTCCCGACGGGCTATTACTCAACCCAGAATGTGGATTCGGTGAAGGTGCACTACTGGTATGTCACCGGTTTCCACTATTATTATAATGTGAACATCACGGGCTACACTTACCAGTCGTCTAAGGACCATCCTCTCGAGTTCGACGGTGACAACAAGGACGGTCTGACTGTGCTTGCCGGACTGAAGAGCGGACAGAAGGTGCGCATCCTGCAATGGAAGATGCGCAGCGGACATCCGGCGGACAAGGAGGAGTACTCGAGCGACCTCGAATACCGTAACTACCTTACAGGCAAGGAGAGTAAGTATTACTCGGACAAGGTGACGGACGGATATCGCCTGTATGTGGGTGGAGCTGCCACCAACACATTCAGCGGCGCTCGCACGGAAGATGACAAGGACAAGGAGACGAAAGGTTTTGCCGCACAGCTCTCGATGAGGGAGAAAGGCAATAACGAGACCACGCTTCTCAACAACACGCTCCCTGCAGGTCTGACGGAGGACGCCAAGATAGCGTTCAAATTAGTGGACATGGTGGACAACACCAACTACGTGGAGCCTGACTACTTCGGCAAGCACCTCTCAAAGAAGAGCTTGGCTACGCTCGTGATAAAGGCTCCTGCCTACGAAGAGTATGTCAGCGACACCAACAACAAGCCCATCTATGCCAACACGGGCAAGCTGTATAAGAAGACAAAGGACGGTTACGTGGAGGTGACATCGGGCAAGCTTGACGCAGACAACACCTACTATCAGCCACAGACAGAGGAGTTTGTCAAGATTGACAGCCTCTTCCAGTACGACATCAACAATAAGAAGTACGAGAAGGTAAGCAACATCTCTGACATCACCATCGACGAGAGCAATCCTACTGCGTACTACGTTCCGCGCGAATACACCTACACCATCTATCTCACCATCGAGTATGTGCAGGGCCCGACGGTAAGCGGACACATCAACGTGGGCAACTGTGTGCTGCCGGGCGAGATGGTCAGAGTGACGAAGGACGACCTCGTGGTCAATGCCGACCAGTCGTTCGCGGTAAGCGGCTATTACTGGCGCATCGGCAAGCGTGAGAAAGCTGCGGACGGAACGTGGAGCTTCACCGACACCACGCCTTGGACAAAGGAGAACATCAAGGACGCGGCGGCAAAGGGATACGACACCTTCAACCAGGCTGACGAGAAAGGCAGCGGTCTGTTCACGGGATGTCATTACGACAAGACGGACGACTATCTGGACATACCGGCATATTACTATATGAACGGTTACGGCATCCAGCTTGGCGTTGCCATCACTGGCGTGAACGACATAATGCAGATAAACATGCAAGAGGGCGACCGACTGACCGTGCACAACTATCACCGCATGGATCCTCACAAGGCTGGCATCAACCTCCACCTTGCCGAAGCCATAAAGCGTGCCAAGGAGGAAGGCAAGGCGTTCGCTGAGCCTCGCATCTACATAGCCGACCAGAGTGACCTGAAGGCGTTCGCCGCCTTCGTCGACTCCATCGGCAATGGAAGTACAGCTCCGCGCTATGGTGCCAATGCACAGTTTGTCCTGCAAGACAATCTTGACTTGGCCGCAACGCCGAAGAACGGCGCTTACATCTCCGAGTTTGCCGGCATCCTGCATGGTAACGGACATATCATCAACGGTGTGGGATCGGACAATGCGCTCTTCGGTAAGGTGACGGGCAACATCTACAACCTCGGTCTTTCCTCGGGAAGACTGTCCGGCACGACGGACGAGAACGTAAAGCCCAACTATCATTGCTGCTTCGAGTATGCTCCGAACGGCAACGGCTCCGCACCGGTGGTGTATCGTTGGGACGGCAGCGCCTACAAGGGATATACGCGTGACGACTTCCGTCTCGGAAGAGTGGCGTACGACCTCAACGGATATTATCTGCTTAGACGTAACAAGGCTGACAAGGACGTTCTGAAATACGTGGCAGACTATTACGCCAACGGCGATTATCAGTATGCTTGTCGTACGGATGCCATCACGGGCAAGAACACCGGCATAACCTATCTGCGCATCGGTAAGCTCAGCGACATCCCCAACTATGAGCAGGTGGAGACGCGTCACGACAAGACGCACCCCGCAGACGCTCCCCGTCTGGTGACAGAAGACGGAGCTTCGCATTACGTGCCGCTGTTTAACGACAACAAGAACGGAACGGAACGGATGAACGACTACCTCTTCTGGGGACAGTCCTTGCAGTCGGAACCGGAGAATCTGCCTAACGAGATAGCCTCTCACCAACTCTCGTTTATGAGCAACCGCGTGTATCGCACGGCGGCTTACTATAGCAGTACGGCGCTGGACGCATTCCACTATAACGCCTACAGCCAAGGCTCCAGCTCAATGAATACGTACGTGCATGACAGTAAGACAACGGCTATAGACTTCACCTGCAAGGACGATCTGCCTGCAGCAATGGGCATGACAGAGCAAGGCATCTTCTATCCGCCGGTGGACGACAACGCCACTGCCTTCAGCGACTTCCGTGTAAAGGACGGTGCCGGCATTACGCAGAACCTCCTTGTGTATACTGCCGACAACAACACCGGTGCAGGCAATGAGGCTTATGACGTCGTGAAGAACACGCTCGGTTATGAAGAGTCCACAAGGGAGGCGCTCATAAAGGGTCATCACGTGGTCAAGACTGCGGACGACAGTTACGCAACGTCGCTCCTTCACCTCGTGGAACGCACCTCGGACAACGTGAACAGCGAGGGCGAAGAATGTCTTAACAACGACCTCTGCGTGCCCATCGCCTTCAACGTCACGGACCGTGCATGGTATGTGCGCAAGCCGATGGCGTACGCAGAAGACTATTACGGAGCGTGGGAAGGCATCTGCCTGCCGTTTACGGCTGACAAAACGGTGGCTTCGCTGAACGGCGAGATAACACACTTCTATGACATCCACACGCTGCATCACGAGTACTGGCTCCGCAGCCTTACGTCTGTAGGAAATGAGAACGGTAAGCCGTCGGCTGTGTTCCAGCGTCCGAACAAGGATGCTGAGAACGGCGTGAACTATAAATACAGCAATCCGTTCTTCATCGACAACTACAGCTCTTGGCTCTATAATAAGGACGCCAACCCGTACTATGCCGAGAAGCACGAATACGCTGAATATCCGCGTCTCGCAGCCGAGAAGCCTTACATCGTGCGCTTCCCCGGCGAACGCTATTACGAGTTCGACCTCTCAAGCGCGTTCTATAACAAGCTGTTGGGCAAGATGGAAGATGCACAGACCATTGCCTTCAACGCTTACGGCAAGACACAGAACGGCAACACCTCGTACGGCACGATTACCGTTCCTGTAACCAAGACGATGCAGACCGTCAAGGACGGCTATGCGCACAGCGGAACCTTCGCTGCCGTGGAGGTAAGCAAGGGCAAGGTGTATGGCATCAACAAGGGAGGCACGGCGTTTGACGACGCTTCCGCATTGTCCACCATTATGCCGTTCCGCACGTATATGTCCGTAACGACGGCTGGCACAATGGCAAGTCCTGCCTACAGCAGTCTGATAAACATATCGGAACTGAAGGGAGGAACCATCAGTCCTGACGCCATGGACGACGAAAACAATGCACAGAACGACGGCATCATAGTACGTCCCATAGGCGGACAACGTGTCCGTGTGGAGAGTACGGTCCGAACAAGGATGAACGTGGTGACGGCTGTAGGCCAGCTCTATCGCATCCTTGACGTACAGCCGGGCACCGCCACATACAGCGGATTCCAGCCCGGACTCTACATCTTCGGAAAAACAAAGGTTATAGTAAAATAAACATCTCACACATTATATATATAGTATATATGGTAAAGAACATCTTATCTGCCAGCCACACATTGCGTGCCTTGACGCTGCTGCTGCTCTCCGTCTGTGCCTTTCATGGGGCATGGGCGGACGACAAGCAGACGCAGGACCCCATCGGAACCGTAGTCTTCCACATACCGGAGGGCATGGTGAACGGGGCTTCGGACGAAACCAACGGCTCGTACAGCATCACGCCTTCCAAGCAGACAGGCGTGCGCTCCTTCGTCATCCCCACCAACTACACGTTCTTCAGGAACAAGGATAAGGACGGATATGCCTCAACGCTGCAGTATTGGGTGGAGGAGAACGGCGACACCACCATGCATTACGAGCCGGGACATAGATATACGTTCGCTTCCGAAGGTCAGACGCTGACGCTCGTTCCTGTCTTTAAGGACAATCCTGCTTCGGCGCTTAACCGCACAAAGGTGACTGTGATGCGCTTCGACTTTACGCGTAAGCTGCACGACTATGACGACCCTGGCACCAATCAGCGCCGTAAGGTATGTGCCCCGCCAGTTAACTTTGGTAGCGGAGAGAAGCCTTTCTGGACCACGAAGGTGCACGTGAATGTCATCGAGAACGGTGAGGACAAGTCGCATGATCGCGACGTGGCGTTATGGTGCGACACGGGCAAGAAGGGATATATACGCAATACGAAGCTCGAAGAATGGTGCGCGTTCGGTCCCGGAACGACGTTCTGGGTGCCGGGTGGCGTAGGTACAACCATCTCAATGCTCACCTACTCGAAGATTTCGTCCACCACATTTGACGGTGTCGTGCCCAAGCTGGACGAGGAACAGACCTTGAAGGAACGTGAGAAAGCCGGACATGACAAGGTATACGTCTACACCTACACCACCAACAACCCCGATCTGCGTGTGCCTATCGTCATTGGCGAGGACGACTATTCGTACTATCATTGGATAGAGGTGAGAACAGCTCCTGCCAATATGGTGGAGCTGCACGCCGAGGTTCATGACCCGGAGCACGGAGTGATAACAAAGACGGAGTCGACTTCAGGCAAGTTTGAGGTAAAGAAACTGGAGGATGGAGGCTATGCCTTCAAGAAAGGCGACCGCGTGCGCCTCACTCTTAACAGACGATTCGGTTATGAGCTTGACCGCATCGACTATCTTGGCAGCAAAGACAAGAACGGCAAGCCGATTACGGTACTGAAGATGAAAGATGACGGAACAGTGGACCTGCTCGCCTCTCTCAATGACAACAAGATCACGAACTTCGAAAAGAACGATGACGGAACATGGGGCAACGCCTCCGGCGACAACAAGACGGTGTTTACGCTGAAGGAGACGGCACCTACGGATGAGGAACTGGCAGACAGCTTATACACGCGTTATGAGGTGGAATTCAACATCACCGACCATCGTTACTTCATGTTTTACTTTAAGGAGAAATCCACTTACTACGTAACATACAACAGCGGAAAGGTGGCGATGGGTGCGCCTCCCGCTTCTGAACTTGTGGAGGAGGGTGACGCCTTTGTAATCCCCACCAACCGCTCGCTCTTCTATAAGGGCAACACGCTGGACCATTGGGAGGACGAAGGTGGCAAAGTATATAACATTGGCGGCACGTATATTGCCACGGCGAACGACCTGCGTCTGTTCCCCGTATTCATGCCTAACAAGTTTGACCGTCTGGACGTGACGGAGCCTGTGACAGCCACATGGGACTTTGCCACCAACGACGGAGCGCCTACCATCAACATAGAAAAAGCGCAGGGCATCCTTGTCACGCAGCAGAAATGGAACAATAAAGCCATAGACATCAAGATTGACCTTGACGCTACAAAAGGAAAGTTCACCAATACGAGCGAGAAACATCCTGAACGCATGCAGATTACTGCCGGTGCTGTCATCGGATTCCCAGCCACAGCGGGTTGCCTGGCAAAGCTCACGCTGACGGAGGACATCAAGAAGGGCGACAAGACGGTGAAGATAGAGGGCAAGTCGTTGTCGCTTGTAGGCAACATGGAGCCTCAGACTGAATGTAAAGCCGACACCGCTAATCTGAATGTGGAGTTTGTGAGCGGTTCTTACTTCCGCTGTTTCAGCGTGACATACAAGAAGCAGAACGTAACGAAGCCCACCATCAAGACCATCTCCTGCGACGGCACCACACTCGGCGCAGAGGAGATCCGTAAGCAAATGACGGAGAACGGGTATCTCTCCTTGGCTGTCTCGCCTTGGAAAAACGCAAATGAGGAGATGCCTGAAGTGTCGGGCACAGCCACTGGCGACGGCGTGGTGACTGCCACAAAGGCTGACATCACCACAAAGGAATGTAACGTAACGGTGACGACGCGCAGCGGCATAACGGTGGAGTCGTACCCCGTAAAGTTTGAGATGACAACGCCGGACACGCCGCCCGTGTTTACAGGAGTCACTGTAGGAGGAAAGTTATACACCGGCACGTCCAACGAAATTTGCGACGTTCCACGAAGCGGTGTCATCAAAGTGGGATTCAATCGCACTATGAAGCAAACCTTGGTGTTCGTGAACGGCACGTTGTATATGCCTGAATCTGGTAAGGAACTGGTGTTCAGGTATTGGGATTCCGCAGCCGGAGACGTCATTAACATGACGTTTCCTAAAGGAACATTCAAGGACATATATGGAGCTGCGTACCAGCAGGAGCTTTCGCTGACCTTGCATATAACGGAGGAGAAGGAGAAGTATCATCGCCACCCCTTCAACTTTGTGGTGGGACGTGACGGCAACATCAATGAAGCCATCAATGCAGCCAACGAACACAACTATTCTAACGGTCACCGCTTCTACATCTTCGTGCCCGACGGAACGCATCATCTTACGGGCAATGCCGATTCTGACATAGCCGGCGTGGGCACCATCAATAACGGTGTGACAAGAATAGACTCGTCTAATGTGTCGCTCATTGGTCAGAGTAAGGAGGGCACAATTATTTACAATGAGCCGAAGTACGGCGGTAGCGCATGCACAGCCACCATTGCCTTGAACGTAGGCGTCAACGACTTCTATGCTGAGGAGCTAACCTTGGACAACCGCTTCGACTACGTGAAGGCAAAGGAGGAGAAGCTAAACACGCAAGCCATTGCATTCCGCGACCGTGGAGACAGAACGGTGCTGAAGAACGTGGCGCTAAGGAGCTATGAGTATACATACAACTCCAACAACCCTTCTGCCAGCTCGCGTGGCTACTTCGAGAATTGCGACATCACGGGAGCTGTGGATATGGTCATGGGCGACGGCAATATATGGTTTGAAGGATGTAATCTTGTTCTGCGCGACCGTGCCGCTAACAACATCGCAGCGCCTACCACACAGACCATTCAGGAATGGGGCTACGTCTTTAACAACTGCACCATCAAGCCTGAGACCTCCCAGCCGTCACTGCTGAAGGACGAGAACTGGACGCTTGGACGACCTGGCAACAACTCGCCGGCTTGCACATTCCTCAATACAAGGATGCTCATCGAGCCACGCCCGTACGGATGGACGAAGAAGAAGACGGGGCTAAAGGTGCGCTTCCATGAAAACAACAGCATGAACGCGTCTGGCAACAAGCTGTCGCTCGGTGCCCGCACCATCGCTGCCTGCGTGCCAGCCTTCGGCTCAGACGAGTGTGTGCTTAGCGACGCAGAAGCTGCATCGTACAATGTGCGCAACGTCCTCGGTGGCGACGACGGCTTCAAGCCGGACGAACTGTGCTGCCAGATAGACGCGGCTTCGGCTGCTGACGAGGACAAGGACGCCAACAGCCTGACGTGGACGGACAACATCTCCATAGAGGACAACTTACTGACGTGGAACGATGAGGGAAAGGCAATGTGCTACTTTGTCTTTAAACAGAACGAAGAAACGGGCAAGTGGACTTTCGTGGACAACATCACAACCAACTCTTACGACCTCTCGGAGCATGAGACGGGATATTACTGTGTGCGTGCTGCCAACATGCGCGGCGGCTTAGGTGCTGCCACAAAGAGCGTATGGTATGAGAAACTCGAACCCTACGTACTCACCATTCATCAGACCGGCGACGAGACGGTGGACGGCAAGCCGTACGGATGGAGCACCATCTGCCTGCCTTTCAACGCCCGTGTGCCTGAGGAAGTGAAGGTTTATGCTGCCACAGCACACAACAGCCAGAGCGCAGACGACAAGGTTAACGACTACATCATGACACTCACTCAGGTCATGGTGACTGACAGTCTGAAGGGTTACGTGGTGTACGGTCCTGCCGGCGACCACAGCTTCTCCCCTACCTCGCAGACTTCCGGCAAGCCGACTATCCTCGAGGGCAATGCCACGGACTCTCCCCTGTCCGCCCTCAACATCCCCTGCTACGTCCTCTCCGACAAGACATGGGGACTGGGCTTCTATAAGTTCACCGGTTCTTACCTCGCCGCCCACCGAGCATGGCTCCCCCAAAGCGTAGTGACAGACCAGGTGAACAGCGAATTGTCTGCAAGCTCGCGAGCCATCCGCTTAGAGATAGACAACGCCACAGCCATCTCACCCATCCGCTATGACAAACCGGACAACACCGTCTACAACTTGTCAGGACAGCGTGTCAACGGAAACACACCAAGAGGAGTATATATTATAGGGAAAAGAAAAGTGGTAATGAACAGATAGACGGATCAGCTGATATCCCCTGAAATTGGGTCTACATAACAGACCTGATTTCAGGGGATACGCTTTTATGTCACATTATTTATTTGTAAATATTTGATTATTCTAATTTATTGCCGTATCTTTGCCTTGAGCTATAATACAATTAGTTATGAGACAATCAGAAGAACGATATATCAGTTTGTTGACCGACTTTGGCTTTAAGCGGATTTTCGGTACAGATCCCAACAAGGAATTGCTTATCAACTTTCTCAACTCCCTCTTCGATGGAGAGGAAGTGATAAAGGACGTGAAGTATCTCAATAGCGAGAACGTGGGTGACGTATATACGGAGCGCAAGGCCATATTCGACGTCTACTGTGAGAATGAGCAAGGCGAGAAGTTTATTGTAGAAATGCAGAATGCCTACCAGACATACTTCAAAGACCGATCGCTCTTCTACTCAACCTTCCCCATCAGAGAACAGGCTCCTAAAGGATCAGACTGGAATTTCTGTCTGAAAAAGGTGTATGTTGTCGCATTGCTTAATTATAAGATGAGCGATGAGGCATTCGACAGTACTGACACTATCCATACTATAGCTTTGATGGACACCAAGACTAACAAGGTGTTTAATGCCAAGTTGATGTTCAAGTATGTTGAAGTCGGTAGATTTGACAAGACCGATGAAGAACTTACATCATTGTCTGACAAATGGATGTATGTGCTCAAGAATCTGTCACGCCTCGACAATCGTCCGTCGTCTTTACGTGAAAAGATTTTCACCAAGTTGTTTGATGCTGCGGCCATAGCCCGCTTCTCCCCTAATGAGTTGCGCGAATACGAGGACAGTCTCAAGGCTTATAGGGACATTAAGAACTCCTTGGATACGGCAAAAGAGGAAGGACGTGCTGAAGGAAGAGAGGAAGGACTCGCCGAAGGAAGAGAGGAAGGACTCGCCGAAGGAAGAGAGGAAGGAAGAAAGGAAGGACGTGCTGAAGGAAGAGAAGAAGGACGCGCCGAAGGAAGAGAGGAAGGACGCGCCGAAGGCATAGCAATGGTTGCAAAAATGATGTATGCAAAAGGAATAGACGTTGATGTTATTGCATCAATGACCGGTATGGCAATAGACAAGATAAAAGCTCTGTGTCGGCAATAAAAAACGAAATATCGTCTAAACGGTCTAAAAATGTGTTACACAATATCTACAGCCCGTGCCTATAAGCCACTGGCGACACCCCCACTTGCTTCTTGAAAAACGTGCCGAAAGCAGAGGCATTGGGGAAGTGGAGGATGTCGGCTATCTCCTTTATGCTCTTATCCGTAGTGGACACGAGAGAGATGGCACGCTTCGTTATCGCCTTAAACACCAGCTGCTGCACCGTGCTGCCCGACACCGACTTAACCAACATCGTGAGGTATTTAGGCGACAGACACAGACGGTCGGCATAGAAGCGGACGCCTCGCTCACGGTCGTAATAACGGTCGACGAGTTGCATGAACTGCATGTAGGTCTCGAGCTTGCGCGTCGGAGCATTGTCGTCATGCTTCGATAGCTCGTGAAAGATGCTGCACAGGCGGTATGTCAGCGAGAGAAGCAGCAGACGGCGCTCATTGGCGGCGAAGACATTGTCGTCACTGTTGCCGACAGCCAAGAGTTCGGAATACTTGGTCAGCTCGTCCTCATGCCCCGTGTGCATTACGCGGCAAGCACAAGGATTGAGCAGTTCTACGAACTTCATCCCCACCACCGTACTGCCAAGAATGTCGCGAATGGAGTCCACCCGATACAGTATTATCACCACCGCACAGTCGTCGCTGTGACTGCGGATGGAGAAGTAAGCATCGCGCGAGAGAAACGCCGTCTCGCCCTTCCGCACCTCATACTCCACATCCTCACAACAGAACGAGAAGCGTCCTGACGTACACACAATGATGCCAACGTCAGCCACGTGGAAGCTTTGGAAGAAGGCTTCCGGAAAAGAAGTTATATTGCCGCACGAACAGCAGATGTCCTCATTATTGGCCATCTGCTTTTCCAGCGTATTTATGCCGTTAATGTTGTCTTTCATTACCTATATAGTTTGTCCAAGGCGAAGTTACTAACTTTTTATCAGAAGCGGAAAGCCATAAAGAGAAAATATGAACAACTTGTGATATTTTATGAATATGCCTACGCCACGATTAATCCGTAACTTTGCAGTCGAAATATTAATAAAGGTATGAAAAGATTATTGTTCACATTTTCCCTGACTCTTCTTGCCCATTATTCAATGGCGCAGGAAACATTGTCATTGGGTCAGTGCCTACAGATGGGCATTGAACGAAACCTCAACTTGAAGACTTACGAGGGCAACGTGCTTAAAGGCAAGCACAACATCAGCGAGAACCGTGCCCGACTGCTGCCGCAGATAAACATCGGCGCTGTGCTGAACGACAACTTCACTCCTCCAGTATCGGTAACGGACGGTTCGGCTTACGGCAAGCCGTACAACGTGACGAAGACGCTGCAGTATAACTCGTCGGCGAGCATCCAGCTACAGATGCCGCTCTACAGTCAGACTGCGCTGACGGCTCTCGACATCTCGAAAACACTCGACCAGCTCAACACGCTCTCTTACGCCAAGGCGAAGGAGGACCTTATCATGCAGATAAGCAAGATGTATTATCTGGCGCAGAACACGGAGGAGCAGATCGGCATCATCAAGGACAACATCAAGCGCTTGCAGGAACTGCGCGACATCACGCAGGCTTTCCATGACAACGACATGGCGCTGGGCGTGGACGTGAAGCGCGTGAACGTGAACCTCGAGAATCTCAGCGTGCAGTATGACAATGCCAAGGCTATGCTAACCCAGCAGTATAACATGCTGAAGTACGTCATTGACTATCCCGCTGACCAAGACATCGTCGTGGAGAAGGCTAACGTGGAGACCATCGACTTGGCTGCGCTTACCGGACTGAACGAGAATCAGTACGAGCTGCAACTCCTCCAGACGCAGAAGACATTGGCTGAACAGCAGAAAAAATTAGTGAAGGACGGATATCTCCCGACGCTTGCCCTTACCGGCAACTTCACCTACTCTGCCTTCACGGACAAATTCAAGAACTGGTTTCAGTCGGGCGAGTCAAACCATTGGTATAACTCAAACGGCATCGGCATCTCGCTGCGTATCCCCGTGTTTGACGGATTCGAGAAGCGCTCAAAGATAAGAAAGGCTCAGATTGACATCGACAATGCCAAGCTCTCTTACGAAAATGCGCTGAAGGGAATGCAGACACAATACGCCAACGCCGTGAACGACCTCGCCAACAACCAGCGCAACTTCAGTAAGCAGCGCGACAACTACCTGCTCGCGGAGGATATATATAAGGTGACGAGCGACCGTTATCGTGAGGGCATCGCCTCGATGACGGAGGTGCTGCAGGACGAGATGAGCATGAGCGACGCACAGAACAATTACCTCACTGCCCACTTCAACTATCAGGTGTCAAACCTAACACTACTGAAGCTCACGGGACAGCTGGAAAGACTCATGAAGTGAGTTTTTCAAATTAGGAGTTTTGAGTTTTATCGAAAAAAAATATAATCAGACAAGACAATGGAAACAAATAACAATACAAATACAACACCCGCAAGCGACAACAACAACCAGTCGTCGCACGAAGTAACCGCCAAGCAGCTCAAGCACCAGCGCATCCGTCAGATCATCGTCAGCCTCATCGGTGTGACAATCCTCGTATGGGGAATCGTAAAGATTGGCTGTATGTTTATGGACTATAAGAGCAACGAGAAGAGCGACGACGCTCAGGTGGAGCAATACATTTCGCCCGTAAATATGCGCGCATCGGGATACATAAAGAAAATATACTTCAAGGAGCATCAGGACATCAAGAAGGGTGACACGCTCCTCGTGCTCGACGACCGCGAATATCGCATCCGTGTTATGGAGGCAGAGGCAGCGCTGAAGGACGCTATGGCTGGTGCCAACGTCATTGACGCCTCGGTGCAGACCACACAGACCTCAGCAACAGTGTATGAGGCATCCATCGCTGAGATTGAGATTCGCCTCGCCAAGCTGGAGAAAGACCGTCAGCGCTACAAGAACCTGGTGGCTCGCAACGCTGCCACTCCCATACAGCTGGAGCAGATTGAGACAGAATATAACGCAACGAAGAAGAAGCTCGACGCTGTTCGCCGTCAGCAGAAGGCTGCTTACTCAGGCGTGAATGAGGTGCAGACACGCAAGAAGAACACAGCTGCTGCCATCGAACGCGCTCAGGCTGCCCTTGAGATGGCCAAGCTCAACCTCTCTTACTGCGTCGTTACGGCTCCGTGCGACGGAAAGCTCGGCAGACGCGCCCTTGAGGAAGGACAGCTGGTTAACGCCGGACAGACCATCACGTACATCATGCCAGATACACAGAAATGGGTGATTGCCAACTATAAGGAAACTCAGGTGGAGAAGCTATACGTGGGTCAGAAGGTTATCATGACCGTGGACGCCTTCCAGGGCAAGGAGTTCGAGGGAAAGATAACAGCCATCTCTGGTGCAACGGGTTCAAAATACTCTCTCGTGCCCACAGACAACTCAGCCGGCAACTTCGTGAAGATTCAGCAGCGCGTGCCGGTACGCATCGAGTTTGAGGGAATTTCGAAGGAAGACAACGAGAAGTTGGCTGCCGGAATGATGGTAGTTGTAAAGGCTCAGCTTAATAAATAATGACACAAGCAGAAATATATACGGCGGTGCCCGAACACCTGCCTAAGAATTTTCCGTTCTATAACTGGGTGCCAAAGCCACTTGGCATCGCCTTCCTCGTCATCCTTTTCATACCTATCATGACGGTTAGCGGTGCCTACACCGTGAACAGTAGCGAGATGGTGGGCGGGCTTGGCATCCAGTCAGAACACATCGCCTTCATAAGCTTCGTAACGTCCATAGGCATGGCGGCGTTCTCGCCGTTCTTCTATGCCTTGGTGAGCGTGCGACGCCAGAAGAAGATGAGCCTCGTGGGATTCTCCCTCTTGGCTGTGCAGAGCTATATCTGCGCCAACACGGACAGCCTCTTCATATTGGCTCTCAACAGCCTCGTGATGGGATTCGTGAGGCAGACGTTGCTGATGTGTAATCTTTTTACGCTCATCAAGTATGGCTTCGGCATCGAGGCTACGCGAAACGTCACGCCGGGCAACGAGCCGATGGACGAAAAGGGATGGGACGCCCTTGACACTGAGAAGAAGGCGAGCCAGCCCATCATCTATTTCTTCTTTATGCTTCTCGGACAGATAGGCACGTGGATAACGGCATGGTTCGCCTACAACTATCATTGGCAGATGGTGTATTACGCCATGCTCGGCTCCATCCTCGTGGCACTACTCATCACCTTGGTTTGCATGCCTTACAATCCCTACCCCACGAAACACAGCCCGCTGTCGTTCTCGAAGTTCGGCAATGTGGTGGTGTTCTGCCTGATGTGCTGCTCATTTGTCTACGTGACGGTTTACGGCAAGGTGTACGACTGGTATGACAGTCCGAACATCCGTTGGGCTACAGTGATATGCGTGGTGTCGTCCCTGCTGTTCTTCTATCTGGAGAAGACGCGCCGATCGCCTTACTTTATGCTCAAGGCTTTCAAGTCGCGCAGCATTCAGGGCGGCATCCTGCTCTTCATCGGACTGATGATATGCAACTCCAGCTCCATGCTCGTCAACATCTTCGTGGGGGTGGGTATGAAGACGGACCAGATGCAGGTGGCAGTACTCGGCAACTGGGTGTTGCTCGGTTACTTCATCGGACTGGTTACCATCCTGATTCTCAATAGCAAGGGTGTACACTTCAAGTGGTTCTTCGCCCTTGGCTTCCTGCTCATAGGTGCCGCTTCGCTGTTTATGTATTTCGAGGTGCAGACAGACGGTATGCTGGAACGTATGAAATGGCCCGTCGTAATCCGCGCCACGGGAATGATGCTCCTCTATTCGCTCATCGCCGTATACGCCAACCAGCGTATGCCGTACAAGTTGCTCTCCACGTGGGTATGCATCATGCTCACCGTGCGTATGGTGATAGCACCAGGCATCGGCTCGGCTCTCTATCAGGTGGTGTTCCAGCACCGCCAGCAATACTACATCACCCGCTACGCCCATGACTATGACCGCACCAATACGGAGACTGCCATGACCTACGACATGACAGCCCGCGGCATGCAGTATCAGGGCAAGAGCGAGACGGAAGCGCAGAACATGGCAGCCATGTCAGCAAAGGGCAAGGTGCAGATACAGGCCACTCTCTCCGCCATCAAGGAAATGTCAGGCTGGACCATCTACGCCTGCATCATCCTCGCCGGACTGATGCTCGTAGTGCCATGGCCCAAGCGCGACATATCGAAGGACACAAAAGAAGGGTTTGTTAATTATTAATTATTATTTTTTAATTATTAATTGGGCTGCGCCCTTACAAATATAAAAGAGGGCGTGCATTCTTGTTTCTTGCATAGAAACATTGAATGCACACCCTCTTTTATATTAACACATTGAATGATACAGGTTCTTCTCCTGTTCTTGCTTTATATTCTTCATAAAGCATTTCACGCATTCTCTCCACCATATCTTTCTTTTGTTTTTTAGCTGATTCCCATCGTTTTAAAGCTTCTTCTCTTGTTATTTCATCCATCTTTATTACAAAATATCAACTCTACAATTAATAATTAAAAATTAATAACTACTAATTGACACTATTTCTTACTCTTTACGTCATCATTCTCAATGCTGCGCTCCGCTTTCTTCACGCCCGACGACAATTCGCCTATGCGCCAGCTTACACTCAGTCCGAAGCGGCAGGGATTGTATGACGAGTCGGTGCGGTTGAGAAAGTTCTCGCCCGTTACGGTATGCTTGCTGTGTTTCTCCGTTTGGAAGAAACTGTTGGCGTACATGTAGAAGTTGAGGCGGTTATTTATGAACGACTTCTGTGCTGTCATGCTGTAATAGTAGTTGCCGTCGCTCTTCGACTGCAATCCTGTGCTTCTTGTCCAGCCACCGAAGTTAAGGCTCAGCTTCCAGTTCTTCGGCAGAGTCTGCTGCACGCCACCGTTCATAGATCCCGACCAACCATAGTTATGCAGCGACTGGCGGTCATCATAGTCAGAATAGTCGCCCCAAAGGTTAAGGTTAAAACTGGTGTTGCGAAAGACCGTCCAACTCAGATATCCCGACAATGACGCCATCTGCGTGCGTCCTATATTACGGTATGTGGTGTAGTTGACAAGGTTGCCCGTAGGATTCTTTACGCTCCCAATCGTACGGTCGTCCACAAGCGTCGTCACGCTCGTTATGTTATTGTTAGTAAGGCTGTAACTCAGCGTCCAACTCGTGAAGAAGCGAGAAGCGAAGAGATTATACGTGAACTGCACGTTATGGTTCTTCTCGCTCACAAGGTTAGGGTTGCCCTGCGACAAACTCTCGGGATTGGTCTGGTCCAGATAAGGATTGAGCGACCAAATACCAGGTCTGTAGATGCGCATATTATAGCCAAGGCGCAGACTCTGAGCATCGTTAAGCCTATAGCCAAGACTTACTGACGGCACAACATCGTCGAAGTCGGTGGAGAAGTTCTCCCCCACTCCAAGCGCATACTTTATTTTCTGGAACGTATGCTCATAACGCACACCGAGTCTGCCGGACAATTTGCCGAGCTTCAGTCCGTAGCCAAGATAAGCGGCAAGGATGTCGTTCTCATGGCGATAATGCGTGGAATATTCATCATCGAAGACGTATTCGCCCTCCGTGCCATCGGGACGGAGGTATCGGTCATCGTTAGATCTGTTGTCGCGGAAGATATACTTCACACCCATCTCCATCGTGTGTGCCTTGGCAATTGGCGTGGTATAGTCCACCTGCAAGGTATGCTCCATGCTTCGTCCGTCATCATCGCGGCGCTCATCACGAAGTCGGTTCATAAACGCCCGCCAGTCATCGGTCACCTCCATGACGTCGTAAGCCGAATTATAGTCGCCTCTGTCCGTTCCACCGTTCAGCTTATACGATAATGTCAGCATGCGCCCCGGAAGCTTGAAGAGTCGCTGATAGTCAATGCTTCCGTCCATATACATATAGTCGCTGACCGAACGTCCGCTGTTGGTATAGGCGTAAAGCGGAGCGGCTGTCAGTGGCGACGTGGCATTGGTGGTGTATGTATTGTGCGAACGCGAACGATTCGACCATATTCCCAACGAAGCCGTTACCAGTCGGAGTGTGTCGATGTCGTAGCTCGCCTCGAATCCTCCCGAATGCGTATGATTGTACGAACGGCTCTTGCCTGTCTGCGTACGGTTATAGGCAGACGGCGTATGCGGATCGCCGGTAAACTCATACAGATTGCTGCTCTTGCGGTTGCGCGAGTCATAGTAATCGTATGAATAATTGGCGCTCACGGTCAGCTTGCCCTGCTTCACCGTGGCATACATGCCTGCATCGGCAGCCGTATTGCCGCCGCCCGCATTCATCGTAACAGAATAGCCCTCAACGCCTTTGCCCACAGTTACGATATTGAGGATGCCACCCACACCCTCCGCATCATACTTCGGTCCGGGGTTTGTGATCACCTCTATCTTCTTTATGGACGAAGCCGGCATGCTCTTCAGCACATCCTTCGGATTCTTCGACATCATATTGTTAGGTCGTCCGTTTACGTATACCTTGAAGCCGGCGCTACCGTTCACCTTTATGTTCTCGTCACCGTCGACGCTCACCATCGGCACCTTGCGCAACATCTCCAGCACGTTATTGGTCTTCGAGTCTGGGTCTTCCTCGATGTCGTACGTTATCTTGTCGATGTCAGCCTTGACAAGCGGTTTCTGCGCCACAATCTCCACACCACCAAGCACATTCGTAGCCTCCTTTATATATAAGGTATCGAGCAAGGCTTGGGGATGACCGACAGAGACAGCAAACTCACGCACAACTGGCTGCTTGCCCATCGCATTCACCATAATACGATATCTGCCCGCCGCTTTCAACGTCATGCAGAATCCTCCGTCGCGCTCCGTAACGGCAAGCGCTGCCGTAGCGGTAGAGTCTGCCACGGGAGTGATTTTCATAGTGGCATACTGCTCACCCTCCTTCGTAGCCTCATCAGCCACCACGCCCTTAACCACAAACTGGCCTACCGACTGTGCCACAGAATCCGTAACGGAGAGAAACAACGAACAGAATATAGTGAAGGAATACAAAAATCTTAAGATCTTTTTCATACTAACAATGCAGATTAAATTTCTTTATTTCGGACAAAGGTATATATAAAAAACGTAACAAACAAATAAAATAAAAGCAAAGCACTTTCTTAACCTTACTTTATATTAACCTTTTCGACGCTTCATCCTCAGTAGTCCCACTATTATTTACAAATTCTTTTACACAAGGGACTGGGGGTGAAGCTTTTTTTATTAATTTAACCCAAATCATTAGGACTTGGAGTTAAACATGTTTTCGCACTCTTCAGTAGTTCTGCCGAAT